>Ga0334889_1000001_pt1 | contig 760270 bp, 738 predicted proteins | sample GraSluR1_MG_2_FD_207222 | JGI IMG/M metagenome (GOLD analysis project Ga0334889, IMG submission 207222) | Sludge microbial communities from methane-producing bioreactor in Wageningen University, Netherlands - Granular Sludge_8_08-R1 | ecosystem: Engineered > Bioreactor > Anaerobic >...
GCTTTTGACTGGAGAGCGACCATACTTACTGCATGGTGTTTAGTCCTTCTTAGCCTTTCCGTTGTGGGACAAACAATCGTTCAAATCCTTTTGAGGGCGTTCTATGCATTGAAAGAAACATGGCTTCCTCTAATTGCTATTACCGCAGGTATATTAGTCAATATATCTTTGGCCTTTCTTCTTACTAACTTCTTCAGTCATTACTACGATTGGAGACCTATATTAGAGCAAATGTTTCTACAAATCACACAGGCAAATGGTACAGGTTTTGTTAATGTTTTCCTATCTTTCCTTAAAGATGTGGTGAGGTGGTCAACAGAGAGAGGGGACTCAGATATGGCTGTCGGTGGACTATCCCTAAGCCTTAGCTTAGCATATTTTGTAGAAATGTTATTTTTGATTTTCTTGTTAAATATAAAGAGCAGAATTATTACTTGGAAAGAGAGTATATTCCCCACGGTTAAGAAACTGCTTAATACACTTCTCATGTGTATAGGAATGTATTTTGTTTTCAAATTATTTGATTTTCAGTTGGATACAACTAGGACAGTTTCGATAGTAGTATTGACTGTAATAACGACATTATATGGTTTTCTGTCATATTGGCTCGGTTGCAAGGTATTTAAGATAGAGGAGATAAGGATAATAGATAATGTTATTGATGACATAAAGGGTAATTTGTTCAAATCTAAGGGTGTAGATGAGAATATTTAAAAATTTTCTTTTGTTTCTATTTGTCTCGGTTCTTCTCTTAGTGGGATTTTTTCTGTTTAAATATGTTAGTTGGGAGAAAAAGTTTCTACAGGAAGAGATTCGTTGTTACAGTAATATTGATGTCGATTTGGAGATAGAGGAGAAGATAGAGAAATTTATAGTATCTGATAGCAGGACTGAGTCTATTGTATTTACACAGGAAGAGGTTCTTTCCATTTTGAAATCCAATATCGAAGTGGGGGATCTTTTTGTACTGAAGGATATTTGTATAAAGCCGTCAAAGGGGATGTGGTCGGTTTATTTGTCCTATGGGAATAACACGCTAAAATTACCGTGGATAAGGCAGGATGTAGTTAAAGATGATAGGGAAACGGCTGAGTTGTATGTTAGGGAGATGTTTTTGGGAAGCATAAATATTACAAGATATCTGAGAAGAAGTGCTTTGGTTGATATAAATAAGGGGATAGCTGATGCGATAATATTAGTTAATGAAAACAGGTTTCTTGGTAGGGAGATAAGGAACATAGAGCTTTTGGAAGACAGGGTTGTGGTTAAAGGTGTCCGCTAGGGTTTAGGGTCAGACCCCGGTCTGTCCCCGTAAAGACCTTTGTACAAGAGGAAATCGTTTTGTTTTTGTACATATTTTTGTTGTTGCAACATCCAAAAGAACCTTCTTGTTTTGCAAAAAGATAGTACAAGGTAAGGATATTTGGGGGACGGTCCTGTGCCAGACCCTATGGCTTGAACAATCATAGGTGTGTATGATACAATTCTTTGGCAATCACTAAATTTATCTGCTAAACAAATATGGCAAAAAGTATCAAAATTCAGCCACTAGGAAAGAGGGTTCTTATAAAACCCGATGATGTCGAGGAAACCACAGCAGGTGGTTTGGTATTACCTCCTAGTGCAAGTGAGGATCAGAAACCGGAAACAGGTGTAATTATGAAGTTGGGCGAAGGTAAAGAGAAAGGAAAAGATATTACATTTGAAGTGTCAGTTGGAGACAGAGTGTACTTTAAGAAATACTCTCCAGACGAAGTTGAGGTGGATGATGAAAAATATCTACTTTTAGATATGAATGATATTTTAGCAATTATTAAATAATTAAATTTACTAGTACTACTAATATGGCAAAATCAATTATTTACAACGAGGAAGCAAGGAAAGCATTGAAAGCAGGTGTAGATACGATAGCTGATGCAGTGAAGACAACCCTTGGTCCTAAAGGAAGAAACATAGCAATAGCAAAAAGCTTCGGTTCGCAAGTTATAACCAAGGATGGTGTAACTGTGGCAAAGGAGATAGAGGACAAAGATCCCTTTAAGAATGTGGGGGTTGAGATGATAAAAGAGGCAGCAAACAAGGTAAATGATGTAGCAGGAGATGGAACAACAACCGTTACAGTATTAGCTCAAGCTATAGCTTCTTCTGGATTTAGAAATGTAGCAGCTGGTTCTAATCCAATATCCCTTAAAAGAGGTCTGGACAAAGGAACGGAGCTTGTTGTGGAGGAACTTAAAAGAATGGCTAAGAAGATTTCTAATGGTGAAGAAATTGCTCAGGTTGCAACTATATCAACAAACAATGATAGGGAGCTTGGAGAAATGATAGGTGGTGTTTTTGAAAAAGTGGGAGGGGATGGTGTTATAACGGTAGAGGAAGCAAAAGGTTTTAAAGACGAGGTTGAGTATACAGAGGGAATGGAATTTGATAATGGGTATGTAAGTCCATACTTTGTAACAAATGCTGAAACATTGGAAGCTGTGATGGAGAATCCATACATATTTGTTACAGACAAGAAGCTTTCCAATCTTCAAGATATCCAAGCTATAGCGGAAAAGGTTTTAGGTGCTGCAGATAGACCACTTGTAATAATTGCAGATGATATTGAAAATCAAGCATTAGCAACTCTTGTTGTTAATAAATTAAGAGGGACATTGGATGTTGTAGCAGTCAAGGCTCCTGGTTTCGGAGATAGAAAAAAGGATATGTTGAATGATATAGCGGTATTAACAGGTGCAGAATTTATATCAGAGGATCTTGGGAAAACATTGGAGTCTGTAGAATTAACACACTTAGGTTCTGCTAAGAAGGTAATAGTTTCCAAAGAGAAGACAATAGTAGTAGAGGGTAAAGGAAGTAAAAAGGATATAGATGGAAGAGTCAAGGAGATAAAGGCGCAGATAGAAGCTACTACGTCAGATTATGATAAGGAGAAGCTTCAGGAAAGATTAGCTAAAATCTCTGGAGGTGTTGCAGTGGTTAAAGTTGGAGCAGCATCTGAAGTGGAAGCAAAGGAGAAGAAGATGAGAGTAGAGGATGCAATCAATGCAACTAGGGCTGCTATTGAAGAGGGTGTTGTTGCAGGAGGTGGATTAGCTCTTCACAATGCTAAAAAGGTTCTGTCCAAAGTTAAGATGGAGGATAGAGATGAGCAATTAGGTATTGAAATTTTGAAAAGTATATTGAGTGAACCTCTTAAACAGATAGCTGAGAATGCAGGAGAGGATGGTGCTGTTGTAGCTGCAAACTGCAAAGGAAATACAGGTTTTAATGCAAAGACAGGGGAGTATGTAAATATGATAGAAGCGGGAATAATTGACCCTGTTAAGGTTACAAGATTGGCTTTGACAAATGCCGTATCTGTTGGTTCTATGTTGGTAACCACGGAGGCTGTAGTTGCAGATATTCCTGAGGAAAAAGAAAAGGGAGTTCCAATGGGAGCAGACATGGGAGGAATGGGAGGAATGATGTAGGTCTTAAGGTGTTTGGAATTCGGAAGGGGAGTTTATCTCCCCTTTTTTATTCAAATATTATCTCTTGTGATAGTACCTTCCCAATTATATTTTTACTGTTACTTCTCTTTGCTCTTCTGAGAACAATCTTGTCTTTTTCTCTCTCTAATACGATGTCTTCTGGGTCTATGATGCTACTTGGTGATATATATAAATATCCCTTCCTATCCAGCTCGTCTATATGAATATCTATTATCTGTGTGTCTACAACAAAGCAATTCCTGTCAACATCTAATATCCAATCCGGTACAACATAGTATATGTATGATTTTGTGTTAATAAAATCTAGGTCATTGGGTATTTTGTTAAACAGAGGAACTCTGTTGAAGGAGTATTCGTTACCTTTCTTAGTATGATCTTTGAGTAGGTCAGTTACATCAACATTTAGTGCATTAGCAATATTATCCATTTGATTTAGTGGTGAACTAACACCTCTTTCATATCTAGAAATCATTTCCCAAGTTTTTCCTATTCTGTCTGCTAATTCTCTTTGTGTAATATTTTTTCTTTCTCTGTAAAGTCGTATATTTTCACCAATGTAGTTTTTGTTCATATATATAGATTTTATTTACATATTATCTAGTATGGAATAGAAGAATGTTTCTTAAATAGGGAGGCGGAAGTCTTGCTTGTAAGGAAAATGAAAGGAATTAGAATTAAAATAGGATTATGGAATCAGAATATTCAGAATTAAGAAATGATTTAAGAGGGATAAAGTATAGAATGGAATACGGTATGTATATCAAAGAAGAGGAGATAATTTCTGCCAAGGAGAAAATAAATAAACTAAGACAGAAGTTAAGGATATACAATATCTAACCAGTTTTCTTTTAGCCAGCTATCAGCTCTTTTTTGTTCTTCTAATAATCCTCTTTTCTGTAGTTCCTTTTTTATAATATTTCCTTGGTGGGGATTTGCAAACCTCTTTTCTAATGGAGAATTAAAACCGTGAGCATAGTGACAAAGCTCATGTGCTATAGTTGCTCTTACCACATATTCAGGAACAACATCGTTTTCGAAGTACTTAGTTATAGTTATGACGGTAATACTCTTGTCGTCTTGAACCAAATATTCATCCTTCTTTCTGTGCAATAGTCTCTTTATTTTAGTTCTCCCATTCGCAAGTTTGATACTCCCTAGCTGTCTCTTGGAAAATTTCCCATATTTAATTAACACCATATTTCTCCTTGGAATGTCACAGAAGTGATTTTCCCAAAGATCATAGAAAATATTTTCTAAATAATCATTATCTCTCATTTAATATACCTTCATTGCATGTTATTATATCTTAATGATTTTACAGAAATTGAAAGAAAAAATCTCGGATTTAGGCAAAGTCTTAAAATTCATATACTCTAGATATACGCTTCCTGCAGTATTAAGGGATATACTTTTTATAATTTCTACCTTTGCAGAGATATACGGTATTACGATATTAGGAAAGTTTATAGATGAGACTACTCAAATTCTTTTAAATTGGCAGGAATTCGATTTAAGGATGTACTTCGGTACAGAGTCATTCTTGTATCTTTCCCTTATACTGGTACTTTGGATAGTGGTGAAGATATGTAGTGAATCAAGAATCTTTCTCTACCACGTTATCTTTGAAAATATGTGGGAAGATACCCAACATATGGTTATATCAAAGGTATCAACGTCTAATTTAGAAGATGTTGAGAAAGAGGAGTATCAGGATATGCTAACTTTTGTTCCAGCATTCTCTCTTTCTAGGATGATTGATACGTATGAGAATTTCTCAACAATTTTAAGCAATACAATTAGATTTTTCAGCTCCGGAATAATACTTTTCAAAACAATGGGATTAAGTGTTTTATTCCTCCTACTCTTTGTTTTGCCAGAAACAATATCTACGCACATTAGAAGGAAAAGGATTAGAGAGTATCAGGACAGGGAGGTTGGAAAAATTAAGTTTCTTAACTATATTCAGAATCTCTCTCTCACAATATCTAATTTCTCTGAACTCAGGGTTAATGATGTGTATTCCTATTTAAAGAGGAGATTCAGGGAAGAATATGATGAATATATTGATGGATATTTAAAGACACAGTTTAACTTTACTCAGGACAAGATACTGTATTCAATAGTAGGTCAGGTGATGAAGTTTGGATATGTGGTCTATGTCTTGTTTTTTGCAATAGTTAAAGGTTTAACTTTTGGTACGTTCAAGGCTCTATATGACTATGTAGATGTTGTGTATTCAAGTATATTCAATATAATTAATTCCCTCTCTCTGATGTCTAATAATTTGGCGTATGTTTCTGAGTTTTTTCATTTAGTTGAGTATGAGGGATTTGGAGATTATAGCCACGGGGATATAAAATTGGGGAAGGAAACTCCAACTATTGAATTTAAAAATTTGAATTTTGCATATCCCGATGATCCTGAAACCAAAGTTCTTAAAGGTCTTAATATAGAAATAAAGCCGGGAGAAAGAGTGGCATTTTTTGGTGGAGATGGTTCCGGAAAGAGTACTACGGTGAAGATATTGACTGGACTATATAAAGTTAACTCAGGAGAATATTTAATAGATGGATATAATATTAAAGATTTGGACAGAGGACAATTAAAAAAGAAATTAGCTGTTACATTCCAGGATTTTATAAACTATCACTTTAGTCTTAAAGAAAATGTAGTTATATCCGGACAAAGGAAAGATGTGGATACAGAATTATATGAAAAAGTGTCTAAAATAGCAGGTGTTAAGGATTTTAAGAAAAGTATCAAGGTTGAGGATAGTAGTATATTGGGCAAGACATTTCCATCGGGTAAAGAGCTATCCCCTGGATATTGGCAAAGGTTGGCTGTAGCTAGAATGTTGTATAGAGATAAAAAAATATTTTTAATGGATGAGCCCTTTACATATATAGATGATATCTCGGCTAGGAGTATATTGGAGGAAATGTTTAAATTTATTGGGGAAGATAGATCTTTGATATATATAACTAGGAGTATTAATCAACTGGAATTATTTGACAGAATATATTATTTTGAAAATGGAGGGATAGTTGAGTCAGGTTCCTGGGAAGAACTAATGAGAAAAAGGGGGAAATTATATAAGAATTTTAAAGAAGATAAGAAGGAGTAATTATGGAGATATTAGATGGAAAACAGAAAGCACAGGAAATATTGGATAGGATGTCCTCTGATATAGAAAATATTAGAAAGGATGGGGGGAGAATCCCTCGTTTAGATATGATATTAGTTGGTGACGATTTCGGAAGTATAAAGTATGTGGGGATGAAGGAGAAGGTAGCTGGTGAAGTTGGAATGATAGGGCAAGTACATCATTTGGATAATTCTGTTAATACAGTAGATGTTATAAATCTTATTGATACACTAAATAGGTTTCCAGAAGTAGATGGTTTCATGGTTCAGCTTCCATTACCAGATCATATAAATACAGATTTAGTTTTGGAAAGTATAGATCCAAAAAAGGATGTGGATGGTTTGACTGCTGTAAATTTAGGAAAGCTTTTCCAAAAAGATCCATCTGCAATAGCTCCTGCGACACCCGTGGGGATTATGAGGTTACTGGAAGAGTACAGTATTAAGATATTTGGTAAACATGTAGTGATATTAGGATCCAGCAATATAATCGGTACACCTCTGGCTGCGATGATGCTAAGAAAGAATGCAACTGTCACACTTTGTAATTCCCATACGGTCGATATAAAGGAGGTTTCAAGAAGTGCGGACATATTGGTTTGTGCAACTGGTAAAGCATTGTTAGTTAAAGGTGATTTCCTAAAGAGTGGTGTGGTATTGGTAGATGTTGGCTCTAACAGGCATCCTGAAACTGGGAAGCTAGTAGGAGATGTGGATTGGGAAAGTGTCAAAGGAATTCCGTCATACATAACTCCAGTCCCAGGCGGAGTTGGTCCGATGACAATTGCTTGTTTGATGTTAAATGTGATGGATTGTTATAAAAACAGCCAAAGATAGTATTATATTTATTTACCCCGATATATCCTGTAAAATACATCAGTATGGTTGAAGACAAGAAGATACACGAGTTAATTCAGAAAGAATCAAAGAGACAGATAGAGGGTATAGAGCTTATAGCTTCGGAAAACTATGTCTCTAAAGATGTCCTCAAGTGTATGGGCTCCATACTAACTAATAAGTATTCGGAAGGATATCCAGGTAAAAGATACTACAAGGGGAATGAATTTATTGATGAGATAGAGAGAGAGGCTATACAGAGAGCAAAAGAGCTTTTTAAAGCAGAATATGTTAATGTGCAACCATATTCGGGCTCTCCAGCTAATTTAGCTGTTCATTTCGCACTATTAGAACCAGGGGATAGGACATTAGGTATGGCACTAGATTCTGGTGGCCATTTAACTCATGGTTTTAAAGTTTCAATATCGGGTAAATACTATAACTCTAGAAGCTATGGTGTGAACGGGGATGGATATATTGACTACGATGAAGTTCTTAAGATAGCTCAGGAGCATAGGCCTAAATTAATATGGGCTGGATTTTCGGCATATTCTAGAATTATTGATTGGAAGAAATTCAAAGATATAGCAGATGAGGTGGGAGCATATTTAGTTGCAGATATAGCTCATGTAGCTGGATTAGTAGCTACGGGCTTGTATCCTTCCCCCGTAGGTATAGCTGATGTAGTGACTACAACTACACATAAGACCCTTAGAGGCCCTAGGGGAGCTATTATAATGACAAATAATGAGTTAGGCGAAAGAATAGATAAAGCGGTTTTCCCAGGTCTTCAGGGAGGGCCACATAATCATATTACGGCAGGTATAGCTGTAGCATTGAAGGAAGCTAGTACAAAGGAATTTAAAAGATACTCCAAGCAAGTTATAACCAATGCTAAAGTTCTCTCAGAGGAGCTTTCTAAAAGAGGGTACAAAATAATATCTGGAGGGACAGATAATCATCTATTTCTTGTTGATGTTGTCAATTCTGTAGGGATGGCTGGAGAGGAGGCATCAACGCTACTAGAGAAGGTAAATATTACGTTAAATAAGAATGCAATACCAAATGATCCTAGGAAGCCTTGGGATCCATCTGGTGTTAGGATTGGTACTCCCGCTATTACGACTAGAGGAATGAAAGAGAAAGAGATGATTAAGATAGCAGAATATATAGATTCTTCATTAAAAAAAGGAATAGATGAGAATTCTCTGGTATCACTTAAAAAGGAAGTGAAGAAGTTTTCTTCTAAATTCCCGATACCTGGTATAAGTTAATCTAGATAAATAATGAAGTTAAGTTTTAGGAAAGATCTACACATTGCCACCGTAAGGTCAGAAGATATGTGGAATAAATTCAAGGTACATACTCTTCTTCAAAATTGTGAATCTAAGCAACCCTCCATAAATGCATATTTAGGGGCAAGGTATAGTAGATCTGCAGACTCTATAATCGATATCGCAAATGAGATTATTAAAAGTGGTACAGATGCTGCTGAGAGATTGGAAAAGATATTCTCTGGGTATGGGCATAAGTCTGTTGGAGATATGGCAGACCTATTTGTGTGCATAGAGAATATCCCGATGTATACAGCAATGAAAATCTTCTATATAAATTCAGTTGTTTCTGGGCAAGAGAGGTCCACTAGGTATCAAGATTTTAGAAATCCTGAATTTATAAAAATACCAAGGGAGGTCTGTGATAATAATGAGGTGAGTAGGGAGTATGAAAGAATTATTCTAAAGCAGATGAAGGATTACAGAGAGTTATTGTCCATTACGAAAGGCGCGTTAGAAAAATATTTTAGAATAAACAGTGAAAGCTCTCAGGAAGTATCCTCTTTGAAGGCAAGATCATTCGATGTAGCAAGATATCTATTGCCATATGGGCTCAATACTAGTTCTGCATATCTTATGTCTGCTAGAAATTGGTCTGATATGATAAGCTATCTTTGTTCTAGTGATTCTGTAGTGGATAATTCGTTGGCAGATTTTCTTCTCAACCTTTTGGGAGAATCCTCTTTGGAGGCTAGGGGATATGTGCGGGAGGCTGATGGTTTGATAAGGCACACAGATTCTAATAGTTGTAGAAAGAGTTCAACCGAGGAAGTAGTAAAATATTTAAAGCAGGAAATGTCTACCGAGCAGCTGTCTAATCTTCCTGAAAGTGAATTAGAGGGAATAAAGGTATCTTATTCTCCTGATTGTATGGAGGCATTAATTTCCCACTACGAAGCCTTGATTAATCCATTGGGTTCAAAAAACGAATTTGAGTTCTCAGAGTTGGATCAGGAAGAGATAGGAGAAATCATCTTCGAAAAGCACGATCAACATAATACGATGGGAAATATAGGGCAATCCGGAGCTGTTAAGATAGAGGGTTTTGCTACCTTAGGAACATTGAAAGATTTGAATAGGCATAGAAGTATGGAGAGATTTATTCCAATATTTCATGATCAGATAGATATGGATCAAGAATTAGATAGAAGAAATGATCAGTGCTTCTATTTGTGTGATTATTTAGATATTCCTTCTCTTTCCAAACTCAGGAAGGAGTATGAGTCTAGACTAATAGATACGTATGAGAGAATAAAGGAATGGAGGAGAATGGCAAAGGAAACGCTTTCTAAAGAGGTTTGTGATGAGTTTACAAAATACTTACTTCCTCATGGACATAGTACTAGGTATATATTCTACGGTTCTTTTGATGATCTTCAATATGTCATTAATCTAAGGACCAAGAATGGGGGGCATATAGCGTATAGACGATTATCGTATGAATGGCTAAGAAATTTGTCATATATAGACCCAATATGGAGACCTTTATTAAGGAAGATAATAGAGCCTAAGATAGATGATAAGCATCAGTTTGTAGATAGAAGTTAAATTAATAATTATCAATTATGATACTCTCAGACAGAGCTATTAAGGAGAAAATAAAAGATGGTAGTATAGTTATAGAGCCCTTCTCAGAAGAATTTCTACAACCTGCTACCTATGATTTGCATTTGGATAAGTACTTTTTAGTTTTTAACAAAGAGAGTGTTGCAATGATAGATGTAAAGAAAAAGCAAGATAAATTGATGAGAGAGATAAAGGTGAGTGAGAAGGAGGGATTTATAATTCATCCAGGGGAATTTGTTTTGGCTAATGTGAAGGAAATAACCGGGGTGGATGATACTCATGTAGGTAGATTGGAGGGAAAGAGTTCTCTTGGAAGAATAGGGTTGATAGTACATGCTACTGCAGGGTTTCTTGATCCAGGAAACAAACTTAGAATGACTCTAGAATTAGCAAATGTGTCTCCTTTACCTATTAAAATATATCCTGGAATGAAGATAGCTCAAATGGCTTTTGAAGTTTTAGATGGAAAATGTGAAAGACCGTATGGTACAAAGAGTTTGAAGAACAAATATGCTGGAGACCTCAAAGTAAAAGGTAGCCAAATGTGGAAGAATTTTAAATAATCCCTGTATCTACATTACTGGTGGAACTGGAGGATAATCCTCGTTCTCAGTTGTTGTATCAGCAGGTGCAGTTACATTCGGAGCCTGTGTTAAGGGTGTTGCTTCTACGGGAGGTGTTCCCATATTTTGTATCTCTGCATTAATGCTATTTTGTAAGTCTTCCACAGTAGCAGGGCCTCCCATTGGAGCCTCCGGTATTACATTTTCTGGTTGTGCAACAGGTGCCTGTGCAGGTGGTTGATTAACATCAAGGTTGCTTGTGAACGGTACCTCTGGAGTAGTCGGTGCTTCCTGTGTAGGCATAACGGGGGAAGTTTGTTCCACCATTGGTGGAGCTGGTGGCATATCAGTTGATTCGCTTTGTAAAATGTCTTGTAAATCCTGACTCTCAGATGTAGGAGAGCTCATAGCAGGTGGAGTAGCTACTTCAGTTACTGGAGGTACTGCTGGTGTTTGCGGCATAGAAACGTTTTCTGCCATACTGACCTCTTGGGCCACCTCAGGTGTTGGTTGTACAACTTCGGCCTCTGGTTGATTTACCATATCTTTTAAAGTGGGCTCTTCTGTTGGCGTTGAAGGAGTTTCTACGGGGCTAGGTGTGGTAGAATCTTCAGGGATAGTTCCAGACTCTTTTTTCCTACTTAACAGTATTCCGACTATACTAATTAGGAGAACTACAGATCCAGCTATTAATACATACGGTAAATACTCAGTTAATTTGTCCATGCTAAATCCTGTCTCTTCTTCAGCTTCTTGTTGTGTAGATATAAGTAAAGGATCCTCTTCAAAAAAAGTTTCCTCATCATCTATTTCCTCAGCTTCTTCTATCTCTCCTACATTTACAACATTGCCCAACTCTAATTCCCCTATGTCCAAATCAGTATCATCTTCTCCTATTACAAAATAGTAATCTGTTTCTGTGGAAGAGAAAAGTATATTTGCTAACACCCCATCGACCTCGGAAGCACTTCCAAGCTCACATGTGATCTTAACAATATCTCTAACCTCGGCATAATCGAAAGTATCGCAATTAATTGTTCCTGTATTTACCTCTGTTATACTGACACCATCAGAGAATCTAATAGGAAGAACGATTTTCTCAAGAGTGTCTGTTCCAGTGTTGACTGTAACAGAAACACTCATCACATCAGTGGTCGAATTATCTTTTAGGGTAATGTCTACAGCAGCTAACACTTGCAAGGGGAATAGCGTTATCAACAAAGAAGCCAGAAATATATTAAGTTTTTTCATCTTAAAGGCAGTTTATATTATCTAGGTAAAGATTATCATGCTAAATGGATAATATCAATAGTTAATAGTCAAATTATTTGACTTAATTCTCTTGTGAATATACACTTTAGATATAATTAAACCTGCCTTTTATGGATTACTCTAATTCTGTCGTTGATGAAAATTTAAATGAGATAATAGAGCTTGAGAATAAGCTTGTATCTTCTAATGTGCCCCAAGATCTAAAGGATGAAGCTATGAGAGGTGTACATAGGTTGAAAAGAATGTTTAAGATGGGGGGATATGGGGCAGAGTTTGAAACTGTGAATAAGTATGTAGATTGGATTACCAGGATTCCTTGGGGTATTAGATCTAGGGATAGCTTTGATTTGAATAATGCAAAGAATTTGATGGACAAAACACACTACGGAATGGACACGATTAAGGATTTAATCCTAGACTATCTTGCCACGATGCAACTTCAGAGTATGGGAGGAGTACAAAGAGTAGGCATGCCTTCGCAGGTTCCCGGCGTAATTAGTAATCAGCAGGAGGGGAATGTTGATATGGCAATGTTGAAGGGTTCCTCTGCAAATGCTCCAGTTTTTCTTTTTCTGGGATTGCAAGGTGTCGGTAAGACCTCTATTGCAAAGTCAATAGCATCATCTATGGGAAGAAAGTTCTCAAGAGTCTCTTTAGGAGCAATAGGGGATGTTAGAACTTTAAGAGGTACTCCTAGATATTCTATAGATGCGGAGCCAGGGCAAATAGTGAAGTCATTAATTAGGTGCGGTACTATGAACCCTGTAATATTGTTGGATGAGATAGAGAAGTCTAGTGGGAACGCAGGGTTGTTAAATGATGTAATGGCCGCACTACTTGAGATTTTAGATCCTGAACAAAATGCCACCTTTATTGATCACTATATCGATTATCCAATAGATCTATCGGGTGTCTTCTTTGTATGTACGGCAAATAACTTAGGTGGATTGTCTGCAGCTCTCCTTGATCGTGTAGAGGTTATTAGATTTACCAGCTATTCTGATGAAGAAAAAGAGGTAATTGCAAAACAGTATATACTCCCACGTGTTTTGGAAAATCTAAATCTCTCTTCAGAATATATTCGTATTGAAGATGATGTATGGCCACTAGTTATCAGACCTGTCGGTTTTGATGCGGGTATTAGGCAGTTAGAAAGAAATATCACAACAATGGTTAGAAGTGCAGCCAGGATGATAGTGGAGGGGAAGCAGTTGCCAATAGTTATTAATAGCTCAAATCTTAATCAGTATGTTTTAGCTGATCAAGGTCCTCTCAGTTAATAACCTCTAAAAGGATTCGCAAGTTTCAATGCAGATACAGCTCTCCTTACCTGTGGATTAGCTATACCCTTAGCTATGTTGGCTTTGTATGTACTTTTCTCTTCTGCTTTACTTAGCTGTTCCAGATCGGAAGAAAGCTTGTCTTGCGACAGAGTCTTAGTATCAACAGCTTGTGTTACCAGATAGTCTGAGAGATTGATTGTATTTTGTGTATTATTGCTCTCTTCCATTTTCTTCTGATGGATAACTTTCAATTACTCCTTGAGGAGTTAAATGTTTCTTTCCTCTTTGTATATCTTCTCTCGATCTTACTACTTGACCGGATATTGTTCCCTCCTTGAGTTCTTCCAGGAAAGTTTTTTGACTTTTGTATTTCTCAGGATTAAGCTCCATTTCTTGTGCTTTTAATCTTTCCTCCAATTCTCTTTGATACTGTTCTCGTTCCTTTTCTAATAAGCTTTTATGACCCTCTGTTCTTCGTATTGCCTCTTCTATAACCTGCTCTTGTCTCTTCAAATTACCTCCATCCCTCAAAGGTCGTTGCTCAGCCGGTGGTTCATATATTTGAGAGAGCTCTTCTAAGGTTCTGGTTTCTTCTGTTCCTTTTCTCTCTCTTAACTTCTCTAAATCTCTAGGATCTGAAGTAATTAATTCATGCTCTTCGACGCTAGAGAGAACCTGTATTCCAACATGGTTTGATCCAGCAAAAAATAGCCCTTGTCCTTTATCACAGTTTAGAAGGAAATTTTTCTCTCCATCTGAGAGGTTGAACACGGTTTGTAGTTTCTCTACAGCAGTAGGGCTTTGCATCATTAGCATTTGCATAGATGAGTTAGAAATTATTGCTCTTCCCATGTCTGTATTAAGAAAATCTGCAACATCTTGAGTTATAGTCGATAGTCCAAGGTAGTATTTTCTAGCTCTTTTAGCTATGGAGTACATGAATCTAGCTGAATCTTCCGATTGCATCATATACCAAGCCTCGTCTACTACGAGTAGTCTTCTCTTTCTCTCTTTCCTAATTTTTGTCCATATAAAATCCAGCATTAGGTACATTGCTAAAGGTTTCAATTCCTCTTGTAGATCTCTGATACTGAATACTGTAAATGGGTTGTTAATTTCAAAGTTGCTTGCCTCATTAAATACTCCAGCACCACTACCTATGATATATTTTTCAAGCCTTCTAGCTAGTCCATGCGCCTCTGTTTCTGCCATGCCCTTTAGGACTTTGTACAGATCTTCTAGCATAGGAGGAGTTTTAGTTTGAGTTGCAGGATCAAATGTTATTCCTTTTTCTCTGTATGTGAGAATTAGAGCCCTATCCAATATAGAGGCTTCAATATTTGTAATATCCCCAAAAAGGACCCTAAAAAATCCCTGTAGTGCTAACATCTTCATCCTTAATTCATCATCTCCCTCTTCTGTAACTCCTGAAAGCTCGAAAGGATTCATTTTGTTCCCTTTATCCTGGGAGAAGGAAATATATGCACCATTTACAGCTTGAGCCAAATCCTCATACTCTCTCTCTGGGTCTATAATAATGATCTCAGTTCCAAGCATAAGGCTTCTGACAGCTTCCAGTTTTACAAAATAGCTCTTACCTGCACCAGATTTTGCGAATACTACAGTATTTGCATTTTCTAATTCAAACCTATCGAATATGACAAGACTCTTGTTGTGTAGATTAAGTCCATACATAATTCCGTGATCCATTGTTAGCTCTGAAGTCACAAATGGAAATGTGGTAGCAAGGGAGGTGGTATCCATATTTCTAGTTATGTATAGATTGTCTAGACCTAGGGGTTGTGTACTTACAAAACCTTGCTCTTGTTGTAGTGTAGCGGGTTTCGCGGTCACATTTATTGCAGCCAATGTTGAGGTTACGTTCCTTCCTATCTTCTCTAACAGCTCTTTGTCTCTTGCATACAGAGTTATATACATTGAGAAATGGAAAAACTTCTCAGTTCCTTCGGCTATGGAATCTTGCAACTGTTGGGCATCGGAAAGTGCCACCTTCAAAGACGGATCAACTACTTTTCTGTCCTCCATTTGAGAATATAGAGATGCCTCCATTTCACCGATTTTCTTCTTAAGCTTTTCTAGTATAGTTTTGGAATCAACAGGGTAGTAAAAAGTACTAATTCTAAGAGAGTGTTCAAAGTTTATTATGGGGGAGAGCCAGTTAGGCCCAACAAATCTAGGATATCCACTTACAAATAATGTTTTGAAATAATAATCCCCCATCTCCAAATGATTAAAATCAACTTCCAAATCTATTGGAGCTACTATATCTTGTACAGAAAGGTCTGAAGAAACGACACCCTCCGGTCCTTGTTCTTCCTGTACATCCTCTTTTTCTTCTTCCTTAGGCTCTTCCTTTTTCTTTTTATCTTTTTTAGAAAACATGTCGGAAAGATTATCCAAAATTCCCAACAGAAGACTCTTCTTCTTTTTATTCTCTTCATCCTTTGGTATTGGTTCGTTGTATCTATTATAGTTAACTTTGTCACCATTGTCGGTTGGCTCTACAGCAATCTTTTCTTGAAATTCTTTATATTTTTCTCCTGGAGTTTGGAACTTTTTCTCCTGTTCCCCCAGCATCTGTGACGCTTTATTTTCGAATGTTCTGTTGTAGTTATCATTTATATTTTCCATTACTCCTCCTCTGGGTTATATATAGTGTAGAATTCCGATAGTAGCTCTTTAGTTGTTAATTGGCGACCAGACAATCCCATTCTCCCAATCTGTTTTAAAATATGATCCCTCTTTGGAAAAAGAAATATCTTTGCCTTCTCAATTAGCTGATCTGTTTTCATCTGTTTGTACTTCTCCTGTTCCTCTTTATTTTTCTTTGAGTCAAATATACTTGCACCGGGCAGAGGAGCGCCTGGACTGTATGGGACGACTAGAAAGAAGCTCTTATCCAATACGTCATTTTCCACGATCAATCTTTGTACAAATTGAGTATATATATCAAGCTGTCTTTTTAATCCCTCACTCATCTGTTTATTCTTTTGGGATTTAAGGTAGTCTATGTAGTTCGTAATATCAATTCTTTTGGTTCTAATTAATATTTGTATTCTGAAATTTAATGAGTTAAGTAATCCAGCAAAAGCATATATCTTATTATCCTGCTCATATTCTGCTAAAAGATCAAAGTTTATGGATGAGGTTTGTATTACCATAGCCACACTTCCATTTTTGGTAATTATTAAATCATCCCTAATATCCCTTATCCCGAGATGTTCTTGTGTTGATGCTGTAGCTCTCGCTCGCGCATTTTTATCCACTTCTAAATATTGTTAATCTTAATTGGTAACTTACTTCCTTTTCCACTCATTTCCCATTGGACTTTCGGAAATTTATACACAGGGTGTTGAAATTCTAGCACATATGTTCCTGCTCCCCACATTTTGTTGGTTAGGAAATACCCATTAGGACCGGTCCTGTTAGCATATAGTACCTTTCCTTGTTCATCTTTTAGGTATACAACTACATTGGGTATAGGTTTGAAATCCTTTGTACATAGCCATACATTAATATTTCCAGGCAGTTTATCTAGGCTTTGGATTGTAAACTGGTAATTCTGTATATTCTGATCTGTTATCAACAAAGAGTTGGGGTCCAAAGGAGGAGTCGCCATTAATTCATCATCAATATTCAGTTCCTCATCTAAAATATCTTCAACCTCTTCAACAGTTTCTCCTTGGGCAAGAAGATTAGCTCCAATAATTTTCTTCTTCTCATCTTTAATATCCTTATGTACTAATTGCCCATCTTCTGTGGGTTTCAGTTCCGGCTTGACTCTTTCCGCCCTCATATCTTTGTTAAGCCACACTCTTTGTGTGGGATTGTTAATAGCATTTATGTAGTTTTTTATAAATACATCTGCATCTTGGTCGTTGATTGGAACTAGACCGAGAAATATTCCTATTCCAGAGGAGAGTATAAATACGGGAATACCAAGTACACCAGGTATAACCTGACTCACAGTTAGATATATCATTAAACCTCCAAATCCAAGGCCAATTGCTAAGTATGCAAACTCTTTAAGGGTGAACTTAGTAAAGAGTTTAAACTCAACATCTAATATATTTTGTGGAATAGCATGTTGTCTCATATATAGGCAGATTTTACTATTTTTCTTAGATAAAGTTTACCAGAATATATTAGAAACGTACAATGAGGATTCAAGATGAGAGTCGTGATTTGGGAGTAGTTGACAATTTGTACAAATCCTGTAAGAATAATTATTAGAAGTTTAATTCCTTAAATCTGCTCATAAATATGAAAACTTTCTTTAAGATAATAGGTAGTAATGCTGTAATAATAGCTCTCTCGGTGGTATCCCCATTATTGATGGCTCCATTTGTTAATGCAGCTGATGATGAAAAATCAGTTACAGCTACGGTTACAGTTAGTAATGTGTCTATAACGGTGAGTGATGGTTCGATAGATTATGAGACTTTAGAAGTCAATACGCTAAGAGATACAACAACTACAGGTACTGGTTTAGATGACACACAAACTGTTACAAACAATGGAAATGTTAATATAGATATAAAAGTGAAGGGAGTGGATGCATCTCCTTGGACTTTAGGAGGTACTCAGGGGGATGAGGTTTATACACATAAGACATGTGTTACGAATTGTGATAGCTCGCCCTCTTGGACAGCTATGACAACAGCGTATGGTGATGCAATTCTTACAAATGTGGCTCCTGCTGCGACTCCTGGAATAGATTTCCAAATAGGAACCCCTACGGTGACAGTTTCATACACTGCAAAGAATGTTAGCGTTGATATTTTTGGAGTGGAAATCTAGAATATCACAAATATTAGTAATAACCTATAACCAACCTTTAATACCTTATTCATATCTAATATATTATTATCCCTACGATATCTTTTCAAGTTAAGTTTTAGAAGTAAATAGGTAGTATAATTAAACATGGATAATACGGGAAATATATTGGACAACTTAATTAAATTTAGGTCTCTAATGCGACTTAAAGTCTCTAAAGAGAAAATTAAATATATCTGGGGGAAGAAATATCTAAAGAGTTTAGATATTAAATATTTAAAAAATCTAAAGGAAGATAGTAATGGGAATGTAGCTACTAAAGTTCAGGTATGTAAGGATAATGTTGGGAAATTAATGGTTTTTAACTGGGTTAGATTCATAGGGATTTCAGGCTCTGTAGCTGCAGGATTCGCAAAAGACGAAGATGATATAGATCTGTTTATAGTAGTTAGAAATGGTACTGTATGGTTATACAGAGGTATTATTGTTTTTCTTAATCTCTTCCATAATAAAATAAGGGCAAAAAGACACAAGGATGTTAAGAATAAACTATGTATTAATCTAATCTCGGAAGAAAGAGGACTACAATTCGAAAATGATATTTTTAACTTTCATGAACTTATGTACCTTATTCCCGTATACAATGAAAGATACATTAACTATATCTATTCACAAAACCCTTGGTTAGAAAAAGAATTCTTTGTTAAGAAAGAAAATCTAATATCAAGGGAATCTCCAAGAAGAAAAACATTTTTTCTAATTGGTGTATTAAATTATCTTGCTTTTCTATCCCAACTTTTATTTATGAGTATCGTAGGGCATAGGCCAGACATTGAAACATTAAGAAAGAATTACAATAAGGGAAGGATAGAATTCTTTGAACATGATTACAGAGAGGAAGTTATGAAGAACTACTTAAAGGAATTTAAGTCTATTAACTGAGCCTTACTTAGAATATGCTTAGGTAGTTGTTTGTAATCTATTATTGTTACAAAAGTCTGCTGTTTATTGATAGCCTCTTTACTAAATATTAATTTAGTATTCTCTTTATCAAGTTCTGAAGCAATATCATCTAATAGGAGAATAGGGTAGAAACTTAATTTCTTTGCAACAATATCCTGTTTCTTAAATATTAATTGTCCAATTGCCAACCTTTTCTCTCCTCTTGATCCGAATTTCTTAATATCAAAACCATTTATCAAAACCCAATCATCTCTATGGGGTCCTACATTAGTATATCCAGTTGCAATGTCTCTTTTTTTTGATTCTTCCAAAGCATCTTCCAAATCTTTATCCTTATTTGATTTAACATACTCAACTTTCAAACTATTAAAACATAGCTCTTTACATATATCTTCTCTCTTATTTTGTATCTCTTCAGAGAGAGAAAGGAATTCCTGAGTCCAGAAATTTAATTGAGGATCGTTTACAGCTACAATACCTTTCTCATAGAAATCTTTAGATAGTTTTTTCAGATATGCATTTCTCTGTTTAAGGACTTTCCTAAATACCTTCAGTTTATCTGAAAATGCATAATCCGTAATGACTATAGCCTCATCTATGAATTCTCTACGCTTACTAGGGGATATCATGAGTATTTCTATCTGCTCAGGATTAAATATTGTAGATGCGGTTTTTTCAAAAAACTTCTTAGGAGTTGTATTATGATTATCTATTTTGAAAATTCTTCTTCCCTTGTTTTTGAAAAAAGAGTATGTAGTGTCATCTATTACTGCTTCTATTCTTGCATATTTATCTTCTTCTTTCTGTTCATTCTGTACAAACTCATCTGTAGATGCCCACGGAGATATTCCATTGGTTATTAAATATACTGCTTCCAGGATAGTACTTTTTCCCCTAGCATTATCACCGTATAGGATTACAATATCTTTTTCAATATTGATTGTCAGTTCATTAAATCTTCTAAAGTTTGTAAGTTTTAAACTCTTTATCATTACTATGTTTTAAGAATAGCTAAGAATGCCTCTTGAGGTAATGTAACTTGTCCTATCTGCTTAAGTCTTTTCTTCCCTTTCTTTTGTTTCTCTAAAAGTTTCTTTTTTCTTGAGTAATCTCCGCCGTATAGTTTTGCTGTAACATCTTTTCTGAATGCTTTTACATCCTCTCTGGCAATTATTTTGGCTCCTATGGCAGCTTGAATAGGGATGGGGAATTGTTGTCTTGGAATAGCTTTCTTCATTTCCTCAAGTAGCTTAACAGATTTTGCTCGTGCTTCACTTCTCACCTCTAAAAAGCTCAATGCTTGAACTTCTTCATGATTTACGAGTACAGATACTTTAACAATATCGGCAGGGAAGTAGTCTATAAATTCATATTCCATGGAAGCATATCCACTAGTTATGTTTTTCATTTGGTCAAAAAAATTGGATATCAAAGAGGCTAGTGGAATGTCGTATTCGAGTAGAACATACTGCTCTTTTAGTTTAAGGTCTTTCTCAGTTGTGAGATATTTTGTATTAACATATTGGCCTCTTTTTAATTGACAGAGTTTCATTAAATCTCCTATGTACTTATCTGGTGTTAGTATTTCTGTCCTTACCCATGGTTCTCTAATCTCTTTTGTTTCCGAAGGATCCGGCAGTTCATTTGGAGTTTGAACCTCTAGCTCGGTCTCATCTAATTTGGTAACTTGGTATTCTACGGTTGGTGCTGTGACTATTAGACTCACATCATACTCTCTTTCCAATCTTTCTTGGACAATCTCCATATGGAGGAGTCCTAAGAAACCGCATCTAAAACCAGAGCCAAGTAGGCTAGATCTTTGTTCTGTGAATGTGAGTGAAGAATCATTAAGGGAGAGTTTTATTAATGATGTTTTTAATTCTTCATACTCTTCTGGATCTGTGGGGAAGAACGTTGCGAACATGTTGGGCTTGGGTACTTTATATCCCTCCAAGGGTTCTACATTTGTTGTATTAGAGACAGTATCACCAACTGTGAAATAGCTAATGTCTTTTAGGCCAGTTGCAATGTATCCCACCTCTCCTGTATTTAATATGTTTGTCTCTTTTAAATTTGGAGAGAAGATTCCTATTTCTGTTGGTTTAAATTTCTCACCCCTTTGTATCATGTTAAGTTCTAAAGGTTTTCCAGGTATGTGCTGTACTTGTCCATCAAATATTCTTACTGCTATTACTACTCCTCTGTGTTCGTCATAGAAGGAATCGAAGACTAATGCTTTTAGGGGTTTTGAGGGATCTCCCTTTGGAGTAGGGGATCTTTCAATTATTGCGTCAAGGAGAGCATCCACGTTCTCCCCAGTTTTTCCTGATACTTTGATGATGTTGTCTTTAGAGAATCCTAGTAATCCTTCTATTTCTTTTTCTCTTTCCTCAATGTTTACGTATGGTATGTCTATTTTGTTTAAAACTGGGATTATTGTTAATCCTAGATCTAAAGCCTTTTTTGTATTTGATATGGTTTGTGCTTGTATCCCTTGACTTGCATCTACTAAAAGTATTGCAGATTCACAAGCGGCCAATGACCTGGATACTTCATAGGAGAAGTCTACATGTCCTGGAGTATCAATTAGGTTTAGCTGGTATCCTTTCCATTCCATTTTACATGCTTGAAGTTTAATAGTTATTCCTTTTTCCTGTTCCAGATCTAGTCTATCTAGGATTCTTTCCTTTCTTTTCTCCCTGGAGAGGTCAATATGTACAGCTTCTAACATCCTATCTGCCAATGTTGATTTTCCATGGTCGATGTGTGCGATTATTGAAAAATTTCGTATCTTCTCTTGATTGTTCATACGTGGAATTATATCACAGGCTAGGGAGTTGGATTAGGGATACCTATAGTGTATTAAAAATCGGAGACAAAATCCATATAGTCATTGTTAGAGTGATGTTTTATGATTACTCCGACGTAGTCGATGTAGTCGACGTAGATTCGGAGATCGATATCTCCATATCGAAGTTTTCTGAGAATTGTATACCAGAAAGATTTTCTATTGCCAGAAATATAACAACCTTATCTCTGGGAGAAATAGATATACTTTGGGTATATGTTTCTCCCTTACTACTTTGAATTCTATATGTTTTGTCATTAACGATTAACAATATGTTGGACCGAGTGTTGCTAACTGTTTGTCCAAAGAAGGAAAGTTCTCTTTGCTCTTCTCCTCTATTTTCTATTTCGAGTATTGGTTTTGAATAGTTGTCAGAGGATCTTTTATTAAGAACTACTGAATATAGAAAATTTAGATCATCCATTTTTACTAGATTCTCGCTGGTGAATATGTCATGTTTACCCTCTACCAATCTCACCTTCACCTCATTTTGTGTTGTTACTCCTAGGATGTCTAATTTTTGAAGTTGCTTTGTTAATGGAGTGAGGTTCATTACGGTTATTATCGGGATAATGAAAAGAAGTGCTAATACGCCTAGAGCCATTGGTTCTAGAATTTGTGTAAATACTGTTTTAACTTTTTCTTTCTGTATGGGCATGTTAGTAATAGTTGTTTTCTTTAGGATATATCTTATCAGTTTCTAGTTCAAATGTCTTTACTGTTCCCCATATACATGTGAGGGATATGGCTCCAGCGATTATACCTGTCCATGAGTATGAGGTGGCTTGCAGGGACTGTATCACTACTATGGCCGATGATATTACTAAAAAGGCACACCATATGAATATTTGAAGAAATGTGGTGTCCTGTTTTGTGATCCATTTCAGTATGTTCAATCTTGTTATTTTAACTACTGTTTTCGGATTTTGGAGAGATGTCTGGTATATGGATGTTTTGATTATGAAGTATATAGTTGGAAGTGCTAGTAGAAGTAGCATTACTAGATTGGATACGGAGTTAACAAAAAGTGTAGTTTGTGGATCTGTGAAGAGTATCTGTATGGAGAACATACCCTGTATATCATTTTCAACAAGAAAGTGTAGATCGTACACAATACTTGGAATCATTATCCCCAAAAACTTCCCAGCAATCATTAATATTGCCGGTGTTAGGGATATTTTAAGTGCTCTTTTTAGCAGTTTTGACATTATTTTGGGACAGTTTGTTTAAATTTTTAGTAAGGCGAGATTTTATTCTATTGGCCTTACCTTTTTTTATAACATTTTTTCTAGCGGCTTTGTCAAGAACTTTGTATATATTTTTTACATTCTTTTCAGCTTCTGCTGTTTTCTCTTCTTTTAGAAGGGAATTCTGTTTCTTAACAGACTTTTTTATTCTATTTCTGAGTCTGTCATTATATGTTTTCCTTCTTTTATTTTGTCTTAGATCTTTTATAGATGTCTTTAAATTTGGCATTTCTAGTTGTTAAATAAATGATTTTGAGTCAAGGTATTATATATATTATACATTTATTTGTAAACATTTTCTTTTATGTTAAACTTATAGAATGGAGGAGAGTAGGAGATTAAAGGTATTCATTAGTATGATTTTTGTAATGTTAGTTACTATTTTGGCCTCCACGTATACAGTATTGAATCCTAAGGAAGCTCCTCAAGATTATGAAGAAGAGGTTATGGGTGAGCAAGAGGGGAGTTTTGTTCCGTATATTGTTAGTTTACCCCCTATCGTGGGATATGAGGGCGAGGAGTATTTGTATTTTATCAGGGTTGTGGATGAGGATACTGATATTAAGGATCTGACGATAGAGTATGTGGAGGGTCCTAATTGGCTTTCTATTGAGAACATGGTTCTGAGTGGAGAGGTTCCTTTGGGTAGTAGTGGTTCTTATAAGATTGTTCTGAGAGTATCGGATGGTATGAATAGTTCTACTCAGGAGAGTTATATATTAGTAATAAGTGAAGATGAATAAGAATGTATTTTATATAGCTGGAGTATTTGCCATATTGGTAGTTTCCTTTACCACTATACTTCTTGTCACAAGAAATGTTGTAGGGTTTGATATAGGTGGAGTGTCTAATAGGGATTGCGTCCCATATAATGTCTTTGTACAGAAAGGGGAAAAGAATTATTCTACGCAAATTACGTGGTCAACAAAAGCAGAGTGTGTTGGATTTGTATTGTATGGTAGGGATAGGTCTAACTTAGATATGGTTGCTGTGGATTTGGTGAATAGGAGTAAATCAAGAGAGCATCAGGTTGTTTTGGAGCAACTTCTTAGTAAGGAGATTTACTACTTTTTAATTAATTCTCAGGAGCAAGCCTACGGTAGTAATGGAGTCCCACTTGAGTTTATTTTGGATAATCTTTAAATCTTTTTTCTATTCTTTAACTTTTTTAATATCTTCGCTTCGAAGTATTTTCTTGGTCTAAATACTCTCCATGTAGCTATCTCAGCTTCTTTGTATAGTCCTGATTCTACCAATTTTTGGATAGCTATTTGTCCAAGTGGTCTAGAGTAAATATACCAGCCTATTAATATAGTGATTAGACCTGCTATTAACCTTCCTATAACAGAATCAAATATTCCAGTACTTGGTGTCGTTGGTGTTTGAGGTGTAGTGGGGGTAGTTGGAGTTTCTGGGGTTGTGGCATCAGGGTCCTGGCAGTCCTGAGCAACCTGAATCACAAATTCTGCTCTCAAAGATGTTGGATCAGCAGGAACTTCTTGAGGGGTCATGATTACCTCGTTTTGGTTTGATCCAGTTAGAGCGTTGGCACCTACCTGAGATTGGAATATTATTACGAAGGATTGTCCGGCATTTATATCCCAGCCACCACTTTTTTCCCATACTATTTCTTGAGTGTCTCCTACATTGGTGACGGTTACGTAGTCGGCATCTGCCACCGATATACCATTTATTTTAGATGAGCTGTTTACGTAGGTAAATCCTAAAGGTAATTTGTCTTTTATAGAATTTACCTTTTGTGTGATGGAGCTTTTATTTGTAGCGGTGATAGTGAATTGTGCTATATTATCAGGGGCTACTCTCTCAACACAATCCAAGTTTGAAGATTTTGATACTTCAAAATTAGACTCTTCTGGATCTATTGGATCTTCCTCTGAAGATGAGTCTGCTCTTGGAAAATCAAAGGAGCCTGCTACAGAGCCTATTACTCCTGTTTCGTCCCTAATCTCAGCATTAATTTTTATATTACCTTCTAAACCATCCAATTGTGAGAAACTCTTATCTGTTCCAAAGTTCTCAGGATTATATAGGTCTTGCTCTAGTATAGTTATCTCTCCCTTCGAAGAATCTATTGTGAAGCCTTCATTCATTAATAAATCTGTCAAATTCTTCTCAAAAGAAAACCTTATTGTTACATTAGTATCATCTTTTATGTTTCCTACTCCAATTCGTACTCTAGATACTTTGTATGTATTTTCATCCTTTCTGACTTGTATCTGTATGTCGCTAACAGCGGAAGTACCTGCTTGTTCAACTTCGATTAATCTTCTACAGAGAGGGGAATTAATCTGATTATTATTGGAGTCTAGGGCAGTTGCTACTATGCTTATTGTGGAACCACTAAGATCTTTAATATCCTTCTTTATATTTAATTTGTCAGGTGATATCACATCAGGATCCGTATCTTGGTTATTGATCACAAACTTGTGTCCTGAATATTCTTGATCAAACTCTGCCTCCACTGTTATTTCGTCATCTGAATTGATTCTTCCCGTAACTATCTTTCCCTCTTTATCCTTTATTGTCATGTTCGAACATCTTTTATCTTGTACACTCTGTATTTGACATATTTGGTATAGATCTTGTTTAGTATTACTGTTAAGTAGATTTACAGAGAGTTTGTTAGTAGCACAAGAAGCTCTACAAACCTGATCTCCAGTGACTGTAGCTGTTTCAAACATAAAGCCTCTTCTTGGATCTCCACATTCGGATATGACAGAGGGGTCTATGTAGTAACAGGCACAGGTGGTTTCGGAGGTGGTTGTACTGTCAGAAGTATCACCAATTGCATAGAAATATATTGCAGCCCCTATTAATCCAAGCCCCAATATCCCAACTAAGGTTAATAATATTACGGTTCTTCTCTTTGGTTTTCGTGTAGTAGTAACTCTTCTAACCTCTTCCATTAAGGGCAGTCAAAACTTATTGCATTAATAAAGTTTAGTTTAATAGTAATCTAGTGTCAATACGAAGTTTTTACGAATTTGCTCTTTACCAGTTTAGAGGTAGGGGCAAATAAGTGTGAGCCCAAGATTTCCATCTATTTTACCGGTTTTAATTTGATAATCTAAATTGGATAATTTGGAGTACAATCTACTGATTCTTTCCTCAGTGTATTTCTTAGAAGATTTCACTAATGATGGAGTAGTAAATGGGGGAATTTTGAGAATAGAAGATATTTTTCTATAATCTGTTCCATCTTCGTTAAGAGATTTGGTCAATGTTATTAATCTAAGATTTCTTGCTAGCATAGATATTATGTAATTAACATCCACAAATTGTTGGTTTAATTTCTCTAATATTTGCATGCTCTCAACCTTATTTCCTTCGTTTATTGCATCTGTTAGATCCCAAATGTCTCTTTCTAGTGTGTCCGCAATTAATTCCTCTATGTCTTCCTTTCGTATGATTTTTGATTCATGATTTAGTTTGAACTTTTTTATTTCGCTTGCACATCTCTCAGGGTCGTAATTTGTTCTTTCAGCAAATTCTTTAACAGCAACAGGGTCTATCTTCAATTCATTTAATTCTAATTCCTGTCTTAACCATGTAAGGAAAGTTCTTTTATTCAGATCTTCTATTTCCTCCAGTGCTCTCCTTTCTTTAAAAAATTTATAGTACTTTGTATTAGATTTAATTTTTTGATCCTCCCAAATAATCAAAACATCTTCAGAATTTCCATTTCCTAAAAGCTCTAATATCTTCTCAATGAGAATACTTTTTTCTTTATTTTTGTAGACTCTTTTTAGAAAGATAATTCTTTTTGATGAGAAGAGCGAAGGGGAAGATATTGAATCGACAATATCTTTTGGTTTGAGTGTATCTGCTTCGAGTAGGGTGAGGACAGCAGAGGGAGATTTTTTTGCTATGCCATCTATATATGTGTGTACTGCCCTGAGGGACAGATATGGAGATGTACCATGATACAGTTTATATTTCACTTTATTCTTCGTTTAATTGAATACTTTTACCTAATAAGATTGTAACATCTTGACCATTCAGATTTGAAGTGATGTATTCAGGTTTTTCATTAAGTTTTGTATTGAAGAATTCACTTAACATTTTGATACTTTCTAATTTCTCTTCCTCCTCCTTTGGGTATATTACTATTCCCTCTTTATCTCTGAATAGTGTTCCTGCGAATGTAATGTTTAGATATGGGAATTCATCCTTAAGTTCCTCTACTTGTTCCTTGGCTTTTTGGAAACCTAATCCTGTGTCATACACAACAATTTTGGGATCCTCTGAATACAGTTTTGGATTTTTTCTAATTAGGGAAATGAATTCTTGTATATCATCGTACTTCCCAAATCCAAGCTTAGGTCCAATTGCATAGGCTCCACTTTCCATGTTCTTTCTATCTACTATTAGGCCACCTCCACTACTTGGATCTAGTACAAAAGAAAACACACTACCTTCGGCTTCGTCATATTTTTTTGATAACTCAAATGCTGCCTCTATGTCCTTTATTGTAAATTCGGATACTTTGATATTCCCAGCAATAGAGGATACTATACTCATCAATGTTTTAGGGTCTGAAAAAGAAGCATTTGTGGAAATCTTTTCCTTAAGTGCTATGATGACCTTCTGTTGTCTTCGTGCTCTTGCGAAATCGGTTCCTTCATTGTTTTGTTGTGCATGTCTAGATCTTGAGTATATGAGTGCTGTCTCACCATCCATAGTTTGTGGACCAGCCTTGAATGTCACAGTCATATATCCTAGTCCTTTGGGGTACATATAGTCCGTAAAGCTGTTTTCCACATTTACGTCTATCCCTCCTACGGCATCTATTATCTCTACAAATGCTCTAAAATCTACCATAGCGTAGTACTGAATATCTTGTCCAGTTAATCTCTCTACACTACCAACCAAGGCATCCATTCCAGAGTCTTTCTCTTTCCCTTCTGCGCTGGCATATATACTATTGATTCTCACATACCAAGCAGTATCTTTTGAAACTTCGACATGGAAGTCTCGTGGTATTGATAGCATAGTGATGTCGTGATTAGTATGGTCATATGAAGCAAGTATTATAGTATCAGTATTGAGTAATCCTCCACTTTCTCTAGTATCTATACCAACAAGTAGCATATTAGTATATTGGCCGGATGAATCTTTCTTCAGTTCCTTGTTTTGTGCAGAAATCAAAGAGGTTGGGTCAAATTTAAAACCTATCCCCTTTGAAAATATATATCCCTTATATACAAGAAAGCCTATTCCTAGAATGATGAAAAAAGAGAGTGAAAAAAGAAATAGAGTAACTCTTTTTTTTCTTCTTTTGATTTTTTCTTCGGTAGAAAGGGGAGTGATATTTTTCTTCCTTGAGCTCTTTGGAATCTTTATTTTATCATCCAATTTACTATCTTTTAGATCAATATCTATAGTCATTTTCTTTTAATATCTATCTAAGATATTTATTTACGTTAGCATTGTGTTCACTTAATGTTGCACCGTAGTGGGGATTTCTGTCTTTGTCGTGTATGTAGTAATAGTAGTTTGTTTCCGTAGGATTCCATACCGCCTCTATAGATTGCAATCCTGGGTTACATATTGGTGTCGGAGGCAATCCAATTCGTTTGTATGTGTTGTATGGATTATCATCTTCTTTGTCTACAACGGTAATGGCATGCTTCCAATCTTTAACAGGATAGAGAAGCGTTGCATCCGTTTGAAGTAGCCAACCTTCATTAAATCTCTTAATAATGATTCCAGCTATTATTGGTCTGTCATTTCCATTAAAGCCCTCTCTCTCAACAATACTTGCCAAGATAATATCTTGATAGGTATAGTTTTCCCCTACCTTCCTCTTAAAATTGTCTACCAACATTCTTAGAACAAACTCAGTATTTGCATCCTTTGGAAGTGCATACTTGTCTGGAAAAAGAAAACCTTCTAAATCAGTAATTTGTATAGGCAGGTCAAGTGTACTAATGAATGAAGAGTCTGTAGTCAAAGAGAGGAAATCACTTTGATAAAAAGAGGATGTATTGTATCTTCCTAATTCTGTAGCAACTATATCTGCTATCTCATCTTTCCTTAATCCCTCGGGTATGGAGACCCAAACATCTTGACTTCTCCCAAATTGCAAGGTGTCAATGAGCTCTATAATACTTAAATTTTTTGGGAGTTCATATGTCCCAGCCTGAAGCTTACTTCCCAAGTTATTGATTTTGAGATAAAGCTTGGTGTAGTAGAGGTATTTTTTTTGTATTAGTTCGTTATCTATTAGGGATTTGAGTATATTATCTACACTCTCACCTTCTGTTACCTCTATTACAACTTTTTCCGAGCTTTCACTACTAGATTTTTTAAGAGACCTATCATAGTCCAATTTGAGTACTCCAATTAGTACGAAGGTTAGTAATACTAAAAAAATTAAAATTTTGGATGAAGAACCTTTCCTCTCATTCATTTTTTTTGTTTTTTGAATTTAGAAATTCTTGTAAAAATACTGTAGCAGCTACACTGTCAATCTTGTTCTTGTAGCTTTTGTAATTCTGTCCAGAAGATGTTAACACATTTTGAGCTTCAGTTGTAGAAAAGCTTTCATCGTATGTATTAAGTGGTATATTGGTACTGTTTTTGAGCAGTGATATAAATTTAGAAATTTTTTTCTCAGTTTTTTCTTGATTTTCACTAAATACTTGAGGCTTTCCTACCAGTATTCCTTTCACATTGTACTCTTCGCAGAGTCTTAATATGTCTTGTATCACAAAATTAATATCTCTTTTCTTCGTTATGGAGACTGTATCTAGTGGTGTGGCCATAATTCCTTTAGAGTCTGATATTGCAAGACCAAAATTCTTCTCTCCATAATCTATAGCTAGGATTGGGTACTCTTCCATATTTTATTCTAACACAGCTTTTATTCTCTTAATTCCTGCCCCTACGTTCTCTTGCTTAGTGATTTTTAATTTCCCAAGCTCTTTGGTATTTTCAACATGAGGGCCATTACATATCTCTACCGAAAATGGATCTTCCTTAGGTCCAACATAGTAGACTTTTAGAATATCTCCATATCTTTCAGTAAATGATGCTGTGGAGGAGTATTTCTGAATAATTTCTAAAGCTTCATCCTTACTTTTCTCTTCATATGTAATATCTAAGCCCTTATCGACAGTCTCATTTACCAAGTTCTCTACTTTCGTTATTTCTTCTGGTGTTAGTTTAGTTTCATTTGGGAAATCTAATCTTAATCTCTCTGGTGTGATATTGCTTCCCATTTGATAGATGTGATCCCCTAATACTTTCCTTAGCGATGCAAGAAGTAGGTGAGTTGCAGTGTGGTATTTGGTAGACATATCTGAGGTGTCAGATAATCCTCCTTTGAACATGCCTTTAGAAGATGTTCTAGATTTTTCTTGATGTTCTCTCTCAGATTCAAAAAAGGTGTCTCGATTATTAAGATTTAAGTTTTTTTCTTGGAGTATCTCCTCAGTGACCTCTAGGGGTAGTCCGTATGTCTCGTATAATTGAAAAGCTACTGCTCCGTCAACACCACTTTCTTTTTCAAGTAGTCTATCTAGTTCTCGAAGACCACTTTCTATTGTTCTGTTAAATTTAACTTCCTCATCCTCTATGATTTTTATTATTTGCTCTTTCTTAATTTCCAAATCATCATATATTTTAGAAAATTGTTCTATAACAGCTAATGCTATTTCCTTTGTAAAGGGTTTCTCTATGCCAAGTTTTTTGCCGTGTCTGACTGCTCTTCTTATCAATCTTCTTAAGATATATCCCTGTTGATTTCTTCCAGGAACAATTCCATCCATTACTATTAAACACGAAGCCTTCATATGATCTACTATTATCCTCTGGGATCTAATATCATCTGTTTTAGAAATACCTCTTACTTTCTCTAGTATGGGCTTGTATATGTCAATATCGTATACACTGTTCACATTTTGAATTAGCGCAGTGATTCTTTCCAAACCACCACCAAAATCCACATTATGTCTACCTAATGGTTTAAGTTCATCTCCCTGTTTGAGATACTCCATAAAGACATTATTTCCAATCTCTACATATTTACCACAATTACAAGACACATTACACTCATCAGAACATTTCTCTTTTTCAGTATCAAAGAAAATCTCTGAATCAGGTCCACAAGGTCCTCCAGATTCTAGTCCCCACCAATTTTCTTTTTTGCCAAATTTCTGAATTCTTTCATTTGGACCAACTTTGGCATCTATACCGTACTCTTTAAATATTTCTTTCCATACGGATATGGAAACTTCATCTTCTGGTATCCCGTCCTCTCCTCCAAAGACAGATGCGTAGATATGATTAATATCTAATCCAAGCTCTTTAACAAAAAATTCCACAGAGTATGATATAGCTTCTCTTTTAAAATAATCGTTTAGTGACCAGTTCCCCAACATCTCAAATGCAGTACAGTGATATTTGTTTCCTACCTCTTCTATATCTCCAGTTCTTATACATCTCTGTGAATTTGTTAATCTATTCCCCTTGGGGTGTTTTTCTCCCTTTAGAAATGGGACAAGAGGAAACATCCCAGCATTTACAAAAAGTACAGAAGGGTCATCTTCAGGTACTAAGGATGCACTTGGGATTACAGCATGACCTTTCTCTTTGAAAAATTCAATATATTTATCTCTTATTTCTTTGTACGTATGAGTTTTGTTCATAGCGTTGATTATACCAACTTCTCTATTCATTAACTACAGGAGGTTGTTGTTTCTCTTCTTGCTTAGCCTGTTGTATTTGTTGAAATATCTTTTCTAAATCCTGAGCGTCAGGAATCTCCGGCTCAGGGATTACAGGTTCTGAAACAGGAATTTCTTGCTCTGCTTTAACGGTTGGTTCTAGCGCAGGTTGGTTTTGTGGGGTGGGTGATGGTTCCATGGAATCTTTCTGTTGTAGGTCCTCCAAATCTTTACTCTTTTGTTCTTCTGTTACCACTGGTTTAGCAGCGGAATACATATCCCAAACATCTTCCTCTTTCTTCTCTGATGTTGGCTTAGTATCAACCTTTTCTTTGATTCGGTTGTTCTCATCGGATAGTATATACGGTGTATTATCAACAGGAGTAGATGGAGGAAGTTTGCTATTTGGCTGTCCATAGAAATCGCTCTCTCCTTTATCCTCCTTCCAAATTGTGAATATTACAAATGGTGCCACTAAGGCTAGGATGACTGTTATTACACCTATTCCCACTATGAGTACAATGTTTTGAGCAATTTCATATCCAAATATTGTATACGTATCTTCTTTAGTACTACTGTCTCCCTGTATAGTGAAGTTCCAAGATTTTGACACACTCAGTCCTTTACTATCCAAAAATCTAACCTCTGCTTTATGTACTCCCTCCTCTAGATCTTCCTCCGGTTGATATATTAGAGTTAGCTCACTACTTGTGATTCTATTTATCTTGATAGAGTCTGTTATATCATTTCCATCCAAGGTGAATTTAATACTGTTCTCATCAACGGTGGAGTCTTTACTGGCAATAATGGTAGCTCTCACAGTGACCCTTTTATTTGTAATTTCTTCTGTACTGATAGGGGACATATTTACGACCTGAGGCTGTTCCAAGGTAACAACGTCATCTTTCTCCTCTTGTTCTGTACTTCCACTTATCACTATTTCAGAGGAAACACCCATACCTACACCTGCAGGATTTTGATTATCTATTGCCTTGGTTATTATTTTATACGTCCCTGGGGTAATATCTTGGGTCTCTACAGTATATGAAGTTGTATTATAATCAATGTCTGTATCTATTGCTTTCCAGGACTCCTCGTTTGCGGGGTTGTTGGTAATATATAGTTCATATCTAATAATATGATTAAGATCTGTAGCTTCCCAAGATGTTTTAAACGAAGTTCCTCTATCTATTCTAATACTTTGTATGGGGTCTATGATTCTGACAATAGGGATATCATTCTCTTTTGGACTTACACTGATTACCCAAGATTGAGATCTTAGATGTTTGCTATATCCATCATGTATGAAAATGTTAGCTAGGTAGCTAGCAGCTTTATTCGAAGATCCTCTGAACTTTATAGTTAATTTCCCATTAGAACCATCTTCTATGATCACAGGTTTTAACCAATCAGCCCTGGGCGTGAAAGAGTAGCTGTAGTTTATTCTATCACCATCTGCATCTGTAGCAGTTACAGTATATTCATACTGATCCCCCGTTACAATATTTTGAGAAGGTTCTGATTGTGATGGATTGGATGTGAACTCAGGAGAGCTGTTATTAGTTATTGCTCTAAGGCCCTTTATGTCGTATGGGCTACTTATTTCACATTCTACGCGACCTCCCTGTCCCTTTTTTATAATACCTAGCATATCTACCTCTCCCGACTCTTTTGGTGTAAATGGAAAACTAGTAGCTATTTCTAGAGGAGCACCTTCGAATGTTTCTTGATAGATTATGTCGCCAGATGAGTCAGATATTTCTAATTCATCTATGTAGTCATCCTTGAGTAGTGCATCTACCTGTATAGTAACTGTTCTCCCAACTTGCAAAGAGTATGGGTTAACATTGGGAAGTGATATTAAACATGGGTGTTCTTCACTGAGCTCCAGATCTTCAAAAGCTCGTCTTCTGGTATCCAGATTCTCTTGTGCCAATCCATATAGTACTACAGGAATAGATAGCAAGAGAAAAAATGTCAGATATATAACTGATCTTTGGGCGTATTGTTTTGGGGCACTTCTTCTGGGCATTTACTATATTAATTAATTATTTATTTGTCACCTCTATTTTAGCATTAATTGCTTCTTGAGCTTTCTTGAGAGCAGTACTAATATCTTGTCCATTTTCAATGATATCTGTTATAGCCTCATCAATAGCTGTGTTTACACTCATTTCATCACCCTTTTGCCACGATCTCATATACGGTGCCATTTCTGCGATTGCTGAGACGTATGGTTTTCCTAACATCTGCTCATTTAGTCCAACTAAGGAGTATGGTTCCCCAAATGCTCTGATTTTTGAAGCGTTTGAGTACAGTTTCATTTGTTGCTCTTTTTCTGCCAAGAATTTTATAAACATCCACGCAGCTTCAGGATTAGATGCAGTTCTGCTCACCGCATCTCCCCAGTATGTGGCAAAGAATATTTTTTCTTGATTAGCTTCCAACTGTGGTAGTGGGGCAGTATCAAACTCAATAGTTGGAGCTGCTTCAATAATGTCAAAAGCTCTCCAGCTAGGCCCAATCATCATGGCCAGATCACCACTAAAGAACATCTCCAGATCAGTTCTTAAGGTGGAGGACCATATAGCAGTATCTCCTCTCGCGAAATTCGTATATGTTTCAAATACCTTCTGAACTTTAGGAGTGTCCAGTGTAACTCTGGTTCGTGTTTGGTCAATCACATTGACCTCCTCTTGTAGAAGCAAGAAGGAAAGGATTTCAGCAGAGTGTCTAATATTTCTCGATGTTCCTATTGCCAAACCTGATTGAGTAATTCTTCCGCTAGCATCCTTTTTGGTCAATCTTTGGGCTAACTCAAAGAACGAATCCCAATCCTCAGGTGGTTTGTCTGTACCTATCTCTGATAGAAGCTGTTTATTGTAGTAAACCATTAACCCGTCTATCTCCCACGGTATGGCATATATATTCCCATCTTTAGCCGAAAAATCTTCTATGGCTGTGGGATAGAATAGCTCACCATATTCCTGTGGATTCATAACTGAAGATGGTAGCGGAGAAAGATAGGAATAGTATTTCGGTGTCCATGTATTATGAATTCTAAATATGTCAGGCGCAGGTTCTGCTGATCCTGTAGCTTGCTCCAATCTTGTATACAATCTGGATTCATAGTTAGTGAAAGTTTGTTGAGAGTACAATATTTTAATATTTGGATATTTATCTTCAAACTCATCTATGATTGGTTGCATAACAGAAGAGGGTTCCCATAATCCCCAATATGTTAACTCAATCGTTTCGCCCGAAAATATTTGCTCTTGGTCATTACCTCCTTTATTCCTATTTACCAGAAGTAATATTGCAGTCGATATCATTAGAATTAATAGAACAACTCCCACAATTATCAATGTCTTCCTCTGTTTATCGTCCATGTTCTAGTTTTAAAAAGTTATCTCCTTTCAGCAACTACTATTAATCTCTTAGTTCCTATACCCAAAGGCCAACAAGTCATTAATGTTACTGTTTCTTTGTTGTGTAAAGGTTGTAGGATTGTAAAATCATCAGGATCTACAATCTTCTTGTTCCTTACGATATATTCTAATACTTTATCCTCTCTATTTACAACAACCTTTTGTCCAATATCTATATCATTCAGTCTAGAAAATATTGTTTCAGGCAAATCCCTATGTCTACTAAAAAATGATTCAACAGCGCTATGCCCATATATGAACGAATTTCCTCCATCTCCCGGAAGAGGTGTACCTTTAAAGTGGGCAACACCATTTTTAAGATATTGATTGTATACAGATTCATTAGAACTCTCCACGTTCGATGATATTTTAATATTTTTAATCCCTACACTCTCAATAGTGACGGACATATCCGTCTTGTACTCTCTGTCTATTAGAACTTCTCTTTGTGTCTTGGTATCTGGGTTATATGAGTATTGTCCTGTAATGTCTAAATTCCCCAACTGCTGGGAAAGATTTGCAAAGTAGCTCTTCCCAGGATCATAATATGCGAACTCTTCTTCTATATATTTTTTATACGACTCTGGTACAGGATCCACCTTTATGTCAACTCTCCTTTGTTCCACCACTCCCTCCACGTATGATTTTGTCAAAGGTATAACCTGGCTGGAAACTATAACTAAACCAGACAGTGCCAATACAGCAGATATCCATATGCGTATTCTTCGTACTTTGTTTTCACTATGTGTTTGTACGTTCCAACTATTTTCCATAGTATAGATATTAGCAGATTTAAGATTGTAGATAAAATGGGTAGCAAATATATACATACTTTGCTAAAATCATTCTGTTATGGAAAAACGAGACTACTATGAAGTATTAGGTGTTAAAAAAGATGCAAGCGGTGATCAGCTTAAAAAAGCATACAGAAAGCTTGTTAAAAAATATCATCCTGATGTAAATAAGGAATCGGATGCAGAAGAGAAATTTAAAGAAATACAGGAGGCATACGAAACTCTCTCGGATGAAGGAAAGAGAAAGGCATACGATCAGTACGGTCATGCTGGTACAGCAGGATTTAATCCCGGAACTGCGGGAAATGGATACGATTTTCAAGGTACTCCGTTTGATATGGGTGATATCTTCAATACCTTCTTTGGAGGAGGTAATTTTGGCAGTGGATTTGGTTTTGATTTTGGTACACAGGGTAGAGGTCCTAGGGAAGATGTTGGCTCAGATATAAGGTATAAGGTTAGGGTTAGTTTTGATGAAGCAATGAAGGGGGGAGAGTATAAGATAAAGATTAAGAGAGAAGATAGGTGTGAAAAATGTGAAGGTACTGGTAGTGATGATGGTAAGACAAAGGAATGTCCTGTCTGTAATGGAACAGGTCAACAGAGACAGGTTAGAAATACAATTCTTGGGCAGATGGCAGTGATGTCAACATGTTCCAATTGTCAAGGTACAGGCAAGGTTATAGAAAATCCGTGTAAGGAGTGTAAAGGTACAGGAGTAAAAAGTAAGGAAGAAACATTAACCATTAAAATCCCTGCAGGTGCATACGATGGTATGGTTCTTAGGTTTAGAGGTGGGGGGAATACAGGAAGGAATCAAGGTACAGTGGGAGATCTATATATTGAAATAGAAGTTGAAGCATCAGAGAAGTTTGATAGGAGGGGTAATGATATTTATTCAGAAGAAAATATCCCGGTACCCGTTGCAGTTTTAGGAGGAACGATATCTGTGGAAACAATAACAGGGGATGTTAAATTAAAAATTCCTAAAGGTACACAGTCTGGGACAATATTTAAACTTAAAAACAAGGGATGTCCTGTATTTAATAGAGAGGGAGAAAGGGGAGATCAGTATGTTAGGATAAATGTCGATATACCAACAAGGTTAAACAGGAGAGAAAAGGAATTATGGGACAAGCTTTCAAAAGAATATTGACATATTGTTTTTTCTAAAAGGATTTCATAGACTAATATAATATATATTGGGGAAATAAAATTATGTTTAAGTTAAACAATAATGTTAGAGTACTGTTTTATCTAATAGGATTTTTCTTAATTACTCCATTAACAATATTCTATGTTCTAGAGGGATCTGGGGTTTTCGACACTAGAAGTAGTGCTGGACAGATTGCTGAGTTAGGAGAAAAATTTAAACAAGCAGATTTAGATGATGATAACTCTATTTCATTAAAAGACTTTAGCATATGGTTGGATAATTTTAGAAAATTTAAAAATAAACAAAACCAAATTAATTTGGTAGGAGATTTAGATTCGGATAATAATATAACACTGATGGATTTTTCTCTTTGGTTAAGGTTGTGGAGAGAGTACAAGGCGGGGAATATCCCTACGAAGGAAGAGATTTCCGAGAATATTGGACTAAATAGGTCTGTTGAGGGATTCAAATTAATTGCTACATACAAAGGAGATAGTAGATGGAAATACGTTGTAACTGGAACCTTACCCAATCCTTGTTACGGGGCAACGGTATCAACGAAGAAGGATTTGGAGAGTAAAATTATTAATGTTACATTATTGATTACTTCTCCCTCTGCAGATACTGTTTGTGCCCAAGTGATTAAAGATTTTGAGAAAGAGGGGGTAGTAAATGTAGGGAAAAATTACGATTTTATTTTTTATGTACAAAGATCGGAGTCTGAGATAATAAATGGTGACGAAAGCGATAATAAGAGTATTTCTATGAAGGAAGGAGAAATAGTTAAATTCACGGTTGAGTATAATGTAACAACAGGTTACACAGATTTTGATCCGCAATACAATCCAAATCTGATGGAATTAATAGGTAGAGATGTCTCTAGTGTAGGAAATGGTTTGGTCGGTGGAAATACAACTACTGTAACTTATTATTTTAAAGCAATAGCTAGTAGTGGTTCTTCGAATATAATTTTGGGAATACACCGAGAATTTGATCCTGAGAGTACACGTTTGATTCAAAGGACAACAATTATTAATTTGAATTGAAATAATTTCAAATTTGTTGGCTTTCCTTTTTCGTTATGCTATACTCTTAATTGAAAGTTATACAAAGAGGAGGGTGAGGATAAATATTCTCACCTTTTTTTTTAGGTATAAATTTAAATTGATTAACAAACTAAAATGGCAATGATATCAGAATTTGTTGCCGCTATTAATCAAATAGCTGCAGAAAGAGGTATAGAGAAGGAGGAAATATTCCAAGCTCTTGAGTCGGCTATATTAGTGGCATATAAGAAGGAAAAATATACAAATATAGATAGAGATGAGGAAGATGAGCAGGGTAGCAACCTTTCAGTAGAAATGGATAGAGAAACAGGAGATTACAAACTAATAGCTACAAAAGAAGTTGTAAAAAAAGTAAAAGATCATGATATGGAAATATCTGTATCAGAAGCTGAGCTAATATCCCCAAGCGTTGAGGTTGGAGATTCAATTCAGATAGAGATGCCCACAGAGGATTTCGGTAGAATAGCAGCACAAACGGCAAAGCAGGTAATTCTTCAGAAAATAAGAGAATCTGAAAAAGATGCAGTAATAAGTGAGTATAGTGACAAGGTTGGGGAGGTCTTTACAGCTCTTATGCAAAGGATGCAGAAAGGACAGGTTATATTTGAAATAGGAAAAGCTACTGCATATATGCCTGTAGAGGAGCAGATACCAAACGAATTCTACAGATTGGGGGATAGGTACAAAGTACTTTTGAAAGATATAGTAGATTCTCAGATGATGGTATCTAGAGCAGATCCTAATTTCTTAATAGAGCTCTTTAAGTTGGAAGTTCCTGAAATAGAATCTGGAGTTTTAGAAGTCAAAGCAATTGCAAGGGAGGCAGGATCTAGAAGTAAAATGGCGGTGAACTCCACGCAAGATGGTGTTGATCCAATAGGTTCGTGTGTCGGACAGAGAGGTATTCGTATCGCAAATGTAATGAACGAGCTAGGAGAAGAAAAGATTGATATAATAGAGTGGGACGAGGAGCCAGAGCAATTTGTTGCCAATGCACTAAGCCCAGCTAAAATAGATGAGGTTAAAATAGAAGATGACACTGCAACAGTAACTGTGGCAGATGACCAACTATCTTTGGCAATAGGAAGAGACGGACAGAATGTTAGATTAGCTTGGAAATTGACAGGTTTTAAGATAGACATAGTTGGATCGGGAGGTGAGGTCGTTACGAAAGAAGATATGGAGGAAAAAGCAACTGAAAAGCAAACTGAGGAGAAAGAAGATGTTGCTGAAAAGAGTATAGAGGAGGAAAATATTAAAACAGAAGAACCATCAGAAGAAAGTGATGAGAAAGAGGAATAATTTAATAATTAATATACTACAATGCCTAAGGCAAAGAAGGTTACAAACAAGGACTCTAAAAGCACACAAGGTTGTGCTAGACCCCCTATTGTAACTATCTTAGGACATGTAGATCACGGAAAGACCACCATACTAGATAAAATTAGAGAAAGCAACGTTCAGGGTTGTGAAGCAGGTGGTATAACGCAGAAAGTATCAGTATTCACAGTACAGATTCCTAATGGAGAGAGAGTAACTTTTGTTGATACTCCTGGCCATGAAGCATTTGATTTAATGAGATCTAGAGGAGGTAGTATTGCGGATATTGTACTTTTAGTAGTAGCTGCTGATGATGGTGTTAAACCTCAAACAAAAGAATCAATAGAGATAATTAACAATTCTGATGCCAAACCAATTGCTGTGATAAATAAAACAGATCTTCCAGATATATCTTTAGATAAGGTAAAAAGAGATATAGTTAATAACGGTCTTCAGTTAGAAGGGTATGGAGGAAGCGTACCTGTGATCGAGGTTTCTGGTAAAACAGGAAAAGGTATTCCAGAACTTTTGGATTTAATACTTCTCGTTGCAGAAGTAGAGGGAGTAAGAGAGTCTGATGAACTTCCTTCTGGGATATTAGGGAAGGCATTCGTGTTGGAATCGGTAAAGGATAAATTTAAAGGCAATATGTCCTCAATAGCATTAATCCAGGGAGAGGTGTGTCAAGGAAATTGGTTAGGATACAAATTAGATGGCGAATTTGTTCTAGAGAAGGTAAAGGGGATAATAACAGAGGAAGGAGAAAATCTATGCATGCTTGATTGCGGTTGTGGAGGGAAGATTATTGGAGTGTCAAATCTCTTAGAGCTTGGTACCCAGATATATATTCTAGAAAAAAAGGACGAAGCAAAATTAAGATCTATGTACAAAGAAGAAAAAAAAGAAGACGAGGAAGAGGATGTAACTTTAGAAGAGTTTTTCACCTTGAGTGAAGAAGACTTAGGAGATTTCCTAAATGTTGTAGTGAAAAGCTCTTCTGAAGGTTCTTTAGAAGCTATAGTTAATTCACTGAGTAAAATAGAGGAAGATGGATATAAGGTTAAGATAGTTAACGCAGGTGTAGGTAATATTAGTTTGGGTGATGCGGAGTTAGCAGAACTTTCTAAAGCAATACTTTTAGGATTTGAGGTGGGAATAGAATCTGGTGTTATGGACTATTCTAAAAAGAAAAGAATATTGGTTAAAACATATGAAATCATATATAAGTTGATAGAAGAAGTTCAGGAAGCCGTATCATTGATGTCATTGCCAACAAGCAAGGAAGAGGAGATAGGAAGTGCAAAGGTGAAGGCACTATTTACTCTGTCCGATGGTACTACGATAGTGGGTTGTAGAGTAAGCAAGGGCTACCTTAAGAAGGATTGTAAGGTTGATATAGTAAGAGATGATGAGATAATTGGGGAATCAAAAATAAAGACTTTGAGGATAAATAAAGATACTGTTAATGAGGTGAAAACTGGATTTGATTGTGGAATTCAATTAATAGATCAGATAGATGTCAAAGAGGGTGACGAAATACATTGTTATAAGGTTATTAAATAGCCATTATGCTTGACAGATGTCCTATAAAAGTATACAATAGCTATCGTTTCCATTTTGTTGGATTCTCTCTTGATTATGTAATTATATAATGCTAACCTATACTAATATGTCATTAACCAAGGAAGCAAAGTCTGAGATTGTAGATAAGTTCGCCCTCCACGAGGGTGATACAGGTTCCCCAGAAGTACAAATTGCACTACTCTCCCAACAGATAAATGATCTAAGTGAACATCTTAAAACTCACAAGAAAGATAACCACTCTAGAAGAGGTCTTTTAAATATGGTTGGTAAAAGAAGAAGGTTAATACAGTATTTAAAGAGTAGCGAACCAGAAAGATACGAGACCTTTTCAAAAAAGTTGAAGATATAATATCCTCTTCCCCTCTTTCTTTGTAAAAACTTTCCAATTAAAATAAATAGATCAGTTTTTTGATCTTAAAATTAAATTAATAAATATATATTTAAATGTTGTTTAAAGAAATAAAACATGAGTTTGAAATAGAGGGTAGAAAGTGTTCCTTTGAAACAGGAAAATTAGCTCTCAGATCAGAGTCATCCATATTAGCAAGAATGGGTGATACAGTAATTACAGTTAATGTAAACAGTAAACCATCGTCTGGTGAGTTTGATTATTTTCCTCTTTCAGTAGAATACATAGAAAAATTCTATGCTTCAGGAAAGATTAGTGGGTCTAGATTTGTAAAAAGAGAGAGATTCCCTACGGATGATGCAGTACTTAAAGCGAGGATGATAGATAGGGCTATTAGGCCAAGATTCCCCCATGATTATAAGAATGAGGTAAGTGTAATAGTTACAGTAATGTCATATGACGTGGAGAATGATCCTTTGATATTGGCTATTAATGCAGTATCTGTTGCTTTGATGAATTCTAAGTCTCCATTTGAGGGACCAATAGCAGGTGTAAGGGTTGGTTTAGAAAATGACTCTCCAACAAATATCCTTAAATCTATGGATTTGACATCACAGGAGGAGAAAATGAATTATGTAGTAGCAGGTGATGGTCAAACATTCACCATGATAGACGCAGGGGCATATGAAGTTGAAGAAGGGAAAATGATAGAGGGTATGAAGGAGTCTTTGAAATATATGAAGGTGTGGTTGGATGCTCAGGGCAGTTTTTTAAAGAAATTAGAGAGTAAGGACAAGTCATACGAATCTATCACTACTCCAGAGGAGTTGATAGAGAAGGTAAAAGAATTTTTGACTGAAAAAAGAATTACCGAAAATCTTCAAGCATCAGACTCTACTATTCACGATATTGCTAAGAAGGAGTTGTATGAAAAGTTTGAAGGTAAATATTCTAAAACTAACATGAATGAGGCGTATGATTTATTACTTAAGAAAGCATTAAGGAAACTGGTTATGAATGAAGATGTTAGATCTGATGGAAGAAAAATGGAGGAGATTAGGGAGATGGAAGTAGAAATGGATCTTCTGCCTAGGGTACACGGGTCCGCTTTATTTACCAGAGGTGTAACACAGACATTGACAATAGCTACATTAGGTAGTCTTAGGGATGTTAGATTAGTAGATGATATGGAAGGGGAAAGAGAGCAAAGGTATATGCACTTCTATAATGATCTTCCATTTGCATACGGTGATGCAGATAGGGTCAAATTAATGCCAAGTAGAAGAGCCATAGGGCATGGTATGTTAGCAGAAAAAGGTCTTTGGCCTGTGATACCATCAGAAGAAGAATTTCCATATACAATGCTAGTAATGAGTGAAATACAGGGAGAGAATGGATCAAGTTCCATGGCTTCAGCCTGTGGATCTACAATGGCATTGATGGGAGCAGGAGTCCCTATAAAGAAGGCAGTAGGAGGTATAGCTTGTGGTTTGGTAACGGATGAAAAAGGAAACTTTAAGGTTCTAACTGATATGCAAGGTGTGGAGGATTTCTACGGGGATATGGATTTCAAAATCATAGGTACTACAGATGGAGTTACAGCAGTACAGATGGATACCAAATTGAAGGGTTTGAGTATGGAGATTGTTGAACAAACATTTAAACAATCGAAAGAGGCAAGGTTGAAGGTATTAGAAAAAATGGCAGAGGCTATAGCAGAGCCCAGAACAAATATGTCTAAGTATGCTCCCAGGGTAGTACAGATTAAAGTACCAAAGGATAAGATAGGAGAAATAATTGGACCAGGAGGTAAAAATATCCGTGAGATATCAGAGAGAACAGGAGCAGAATTAGAGATAGAGGAGGATGGTACTGTAAATATATATAGTTCATCGGAGGAATCTATAGAGATGGCTAAGAAGTTAGTAGCAGGATACGATTTTAAACCTGAGGTCGGAGAGATATATGAGGGTAAGGTTGCATCTATAATGAACTACGGTGCATTTGTAGATCTAGCACCAGGTGTAGCAGGATTACTTCATGTATCCGAGATAGCGGACGAATTTATCAAGGACGTAAGAAAGTATGTCAATGAAGGAGACATCATAAAAGTAAAGGTAGTAGGTGTAGATAGTCAGGGAAAGATAAAGCTTAGTATAAAGGGATTGGAGAAGTAATAGTGGAGTAATCTCTTCTTTGTTGTATCAAAAAAACTTAAGTAGTATTATGGACTTAAGCTACTTAAGTTTAATACTCGCTCTCAATGGAAACTATAAGAAGATGGGCTGAAGAAATTGGTAGTAAGATACCAGTTTTTCAGAATAAATTATATCTGAAAACGTTATTCTTTGTTCTGTTCTTCGTTGGCTTTTCTCTTCTTGCTATATTCTGTTACAAAAGTTTCTTTTCCTCTGAACTAAATAAAGAGTATTCGTCTGAGGATTTAATGGATGATGTCTACGAACTAACAAACTGGAAAAACTCAGATGAAGGAATAAGTCATAAAAAAATTGATTGGGCCAATGAGAGCTATGGCTTTAGATTCATTGTTAGATATTCAGAAATGTTATGGTTAAGAAGTTCAGAAGGATTAAATAATAGCAAGTCAAATTCTTTATACAACAATCTCTCTAGTATCTTAATAGAAAATGATTTTGAAAGAGATTCTAAACGTCAGATATTAAGTCCTTATAGTGGAGGGGTATTCTATGAGGTTTCGGAGGTTTGGGAAAATGGCTCAGATATGTATTTTATTATTAAGGCTTATTATACTGATTCTCCAGAAGAGTATTATATCCATTTTGGTTATCTTGGAACAACAGAAACCATTGAAGAAATAGAGAAAGAACATTCAAAAATATTTGAATCTTTTCCAACCGAATCTATTAAAAGAACACATTATATAGATGTAGATGATGATAACAACATCTTATTATTTAATATTTTTGAAAACGAAAGTGAAATTAGAGTACTTACTACTTTTAATCACCAATCCACAGAAAGAAACATATTTTATTTTAGTAAAAGTAAGTTAAATGGAGATATTGAACCATTAATTTGGGAAGTATGGGATGGAGATTCTATTACAAATATTAGGACATGTAATGATTTGGATGATAAAGATATTTCTCTATCAGAGATAACAAAACTGAAGGAGTATTTAGAAGATGAAGCTATTGATAAGAGTTATCTTCTTGAGATTATTGAGGATTGCTTTCAAGAATAAAAATTTTTCTACTCCTTAAATATTTTAGCAATGTAAAATGCCATAGTCTTGCTTGTTGGTAGTATACGTATACTCTTCTTTATAGAAGGATCATATATATTACCACTCCATTTTCTTATGCCACCTACATACTGTATATCCTTGTCCATTTTGATTTCCTCTAATCTGGCATTGGGATATTTGTTTAATAGGTATGTAACTACTCCTTCATTCTCTTCTGGCTCTAATGTACATGTGGAGTAGATCATATGTTTCCCATGCTTTAATGCTAAAAATGCACTCTCCAGTAACTCTCTTTGTAGGAATGTATATCTTTTTATTCTATCTATACCCCAAAATCTCAATGGTTTGGATCCTCTAAAATATATTAATCCCTCCCCACTACATGGTGCATCCAATAATACTTTATCAAAGGTAGCAGGATACTGCTTCCCAAAATCTCTAGCATCACTCATTACAACCTTTGTATTCTTTACACCAAATTGCTCAAGTACATTTTTTAAAGATGATACCCTAGACATTTCCGAATCATTTGCAATAATCTCACCTTTATTATTCATTAATGCAGCTAGGTGAGTAGTTTTACTACCAGGTGCAGCGCACATATCCAAAATAACTTCATCTTCCTTAGGATCTAGTAGTATGGAAGGAAGTATACTAGAGAGATTTTGTATGTAGAATTTCCCACTAAAATATTCATCAGTTTGTGATATCTCACTCTTATCCTTATTTAAAACAAAGTATGCATTAGCAACACCATTTATCTCTTCCAGATTGTATCCCTTCTTGATTAACGAATTTTTCATTCTAATAACATCTCCTTTTAATGGATTTAATCTAATGGTTGTTATGGACCTCTGAGAGAATAGAGGCACTATCTTAGATTTGGGAAGCATCAGTATACTGGCCATTCTAGATATGAATATATCTTCTTTAGTATAGAATCTGTCTGGCTTACTATAATCCTTCTTTCTAGATTGTTTATAATTTGATCTTCTTTTTTTCACTATATCTCTCCTTTCAAATATTTAAGTATACTACCAATAACTAAACCAGTTGTCTCTGTTCTGAGGATATTTCCCCTTAATTTAACAAATTTAAAGTCTAATTCCTTAAATACATTTAAGTCAGATGAACTCCATCCTTTCTCAGGACCTATGGCTATATATATTGGTTTAGACAGATCTATGTTTTTAACTATCTGATTAAGGTATTTAGAGTCCACAGTTTCTGTACTAAGACATATCTTTATACTATCCGTTGGAAATGTATATTCTTTGAGTTCATCTATTCTAATGGGTCTTTCAATTATAGTGGGGAATATATTCCTGGATTGTTCTACTGCATCTTTTACTAACTTGTTCCAAAATCCAACATCTTTAATAGCTTTAGCTTTTGTCTTTAGAGAGTATTTAGATTGTATAGGTATTATTTTTTCTATACCAATTTCCACACTCTTTTCTATAAAATAGTTAAACTTACTGTCATGACTCAGTGACTGTATTATTGTGATACTAGGAACATATTCACTATTTCTTTCTCCGATCTCTTCTATAATCTCTACCTCAACACTTGATTTCGTAATGTCAGTTATTTGTGCATAGAATATTTTTTCATATGTCTCTATCTCCACAATATCCTCTATGTTGAGTTTTCCTCCCTTAATAACTATCTCACTGTCTGAATCAGAGAGGTTAGTTATATCTCCAACCTTTAATTTGTGTCTAATAAAGAATTTTTGCATTAGTGATTATATCATTATATTTGACATATTAATCATTTTTCTATTATATATAGGTATAAATTAAACTTTTATGATTATTACTATGTCAGAAATACCGGCGATATTTTGGATGATTATTGTATCGGCCATTACGATTATGTTCTCCTTGGTTCTATACTATTTGGCTATGCTCATAAGGGAATCGAAGGATGCTGTTAAAGATTCCAGAGAGATAATAAAGAATGCTAACAAGATAATGGAACAGGCTACTCTCATAGTAGATGATGTGCAGGATATGGTGTCCACAGTAAAAGGTACTGTTGGGAAGATAAATGAAGCTATACTAATACCCATTAAGAAGATAGGTAGTACAATATCAATAGTAGGAGATTTTTTCTCAGGTTTGAAGAAGTAGAGCTATAGAGAATGCTTGTATTCTTAGGTCTGTTGTGTTAATTTTAAGTAATAATTTGATAGAAATTTTCTATGTACGAAGGTAATCAAGAGACTCCTCCTTCAGTCGTAGAACCGCAGGTTCAGCAAGTTGAGGTTAAAGAAAAGGGTAAGTTTAATTTCCTTAAAGTAATTATTCCTGTATTAGTTGTTTGTTTAGTAGCCGTTATAGGAATAGGTATATGGGGATGGTATAAGGCATCCTCTTTTGTGCCATATAGGGTAATGGTTAGTAATGTGACTGCAGGATCAGCAACAGTATCTTGGATTACAGAAGAGCCAACTCCTGGGATGGTTATGTATCAGGAGAGAAATTTTATTCTTCCCTTTATGCCCAAGATTGGAAACTCTTTGTTAGCATATGATGATAGAGACTATACTAAGGCTGAATTAGATGAGGCACAGAGGAATTCTGAGAAAGTATCAGAGGAAGGAAGTAGTAGTGTGGATGCAGGGGAGATATTTACCGATATAGTAGTTACAGATATGGGTGAATATTATGTCCATCATGCTACCATACGAGGTTTGGAATCTAATAAAGAGTACTATTTCATGATTGGGGATGGGAATGTGTTTAAGAGGGTTTCTTCTGAGAATACTGGGGAATACTCTTTTAAGACAGGAAAAGAGATTGAGGAAATTAGGACTCCTGAACCAGCATATGGAGTTGTTAGGTACTACGTAGATGATGTGGTTGGCTATGAGAGGCCTTCTGATGCAATAGTGTATGCGACGGTATATGAAGAGATATATCAAGTGGAATCTGAGATGATTTCATCTATTACAAATGAAGAAGGTGGATGGTATTTAGATATTATGAATGCATATATGGAGGATGGTACAACTTTTTGGGATAGTGTAAAGGATTATGAAGGTACATATATAAAACTTAAGTTAACGATAGAGAATACGTGGAAAGGGAGATGGAGTACTGAGATAGATGTATATAATAAGGCACCTGCAAAGGCTATAGATATGAGAATGGATGATGAGTTAGATGAGAGTGTCATATATGAGGGTAATTCTTTTGGGAAAGAGAATAAGGAGGTAGTTAATACAAATAAGGATTTCAATGGTATAGATTTAAGAGCTTTTGTTTTCGGAGTGAGTGCGGAGGATACAGATGGAGGAGATAATAATCAATGTGAAGTTTGTAGTGATTCTAGATTGGGGTGGGGGGATCCCGATTGTACTCCTAAATTTGAACCTAGTAATGATGGTGGGTATTGTTTAGATCCGCTTGATGGTTCTTGTACGGACCCTATAGATGCGGATATAAATGAACAGATATTTGCAGGTTCTAATGGAAGAGATACAAGTGGGGGGCAAGGTTCAGTTAGTTGTGAACTGGGAAGTTGTTTTAACGACGCATGTACAAAAAAAATAGATGGGGTAGATATTCCAATGTGTAAAAGAATTAATGTTTCTGGTCTTGGGACCTTTGACGTTTTTACTTCTGATTGTGAGATTAATTTTAATAGAGTACAAGGTACATGTGTAGGTGATATTTGTGGACACATGGGGATGTGTGGATATAGTAATAGTCAAGAGTGTGATTGTGCGTGTGCAAATGAACAAAAACCCATCGGTCCAGCACAAATGTGCTTATGTACCCCAGATGGAAGAGTGAAAGTACATCCAGATACGGAAGATAAATATACAGATGAATTAAGGGATAGAATGGCGGATGAAGCCGACAGTAGAGGTCTATGTGGAGGATTTAATACAGGTACTACACGGGATTGTTATAGTTATACATATAAATGTTGGTTTAGTGATGGCTATGTTACCATAGATGGTAGTCTTAAATGTAATGGAGAAACGAAACGTTGGGGGATCGAAGGACATGAGTACGGTATTTCTATGAGTCCAGATGAAGGGGTTGGTATAGATGCAGAAGCTGGTGCTCAGGCAATGCCTTTTCTACAAGTCCCTCCGGCTGACAATTTGTCAGGAAAGGAATGTGATGGGCAAGCGGGTACTCTATATCATAATGCGGATACAGGTATGTATTATCACTGTGATAGTATAGGTGCAGTAGATCGACTATGGGCAAAGTTTAAAGAAAATAATGCAAAAGAACCAGATCCTGAAATACAGAAGATACTTGATGATATGCCATATGCCTCTGCTAGTTTGTATCCTATTGTCCCCTACGTAGGGACCAAAGCACTTACAGTATACACAGGCTCATCGCTAGCTACCACAGCCGCATCTACTTCTACTTCAGCTCTTGCGGTTAGTCAGGCGCCAACAATATATATAACTACAGAAGCAGCAGCGGCAACAACGGGTGTCGGATTGGGAACAGCAGCTCTTGTGGTAGGGGGAGTTGTAGTAGCCACTATATTAATTAACGAATTTACAGCAGAGGAAGAGTGGGTCCCTATTACTCAGGAAAAATACGAGAGTATGAAAGCAACACAAGATAGAAATTTTGCTATAAAAACGTATATAGAAGACTTTGGAGTATGTGGCTCGGGCTCAGGGAGATACACTAGGTGTAGTATTCAGAATACAAATGAAGATAAAAGCTTAAGCTTTGAGAGCAAAGGATTTAGTATCTTAGGGAAAGTTTTTGCTGAAGAGACAGAGGAGTTCGAGTCATATATTATAAATACAAAAGAAGACATCTTGGAGAGGGTAGGAAGAGGGGTGCATATATTCAATGTAAATGGTGATTATTACTTAGCTATAATAAATGATACAGACTCAAAAGGTGCTGATGTATACTTGGACTCTAATGGTAACGGAATAATAGACTCAGGAGATACTAATCTAAGTAAAGATTTTGAAACCTTAGAGGTTATTACAATACAAAGAGAATACAGGTATGACCTTAAAAAAGGTTTCAATTTGATATCCTTTCCTTTTATAAATGAAAGATCTGAATTAAATAAAGCTTCCGGTCTTATTAAATATCTAAACAGTGTCATTGGTAATTCTGTTTCCTCTATATCAAAATTAGAAAATGGTAAATGGATCTCAGTTGGAGCTAATGCAGGTAACTATGATCAGAATGACTTTAGGATACTCCCAGGTGAGGGATATCTGTTAAATGTTAAAAAGGATATAAGAGTTTCTCTCTTTGGTAAAGAAATAAAATATGAACAAATAGGAGATTCTGCACCCATACTACTAATTCCTGGATGGAACTTAGTAGGGGTATACGGTTCTAAGGCTAAATCATACACAGCTAAATCATTATTAGAAGACATAGCTAACTACAAAGGTATAGATTTTGATGCAGATAATGTTACTAGGTGGCAAGAGAGTAAGGGGTCGTATGAAGGTTTTCAAAGAGATACTTCTGTAGAGGGTAGTGCTCAAACCTACGGCTTTGATTTTCCTATAGAAAAACAAAGATCATACTTCGTAAGGGTTATAAAGGGTGTAGGTAACTGGCATCCTAGTGTAAGATAATAATACATAGATTGTTTTCTAGCCTTATTACAGGTATCATAATCATTAATGAGAATAGCTACTGTACCTAGTAAAAGAAGAAGAGATCTCACGATAATAGGGATACTGTTAATAGGAATACCTTTGGTAGTTTTTGCATCATACCAAGCATACCAACTCATAACGAGAGCGTCAGCAGAGGCACAACCTCGTAATGTTGTTATTAGTAAATTAACTACAAGTGCCGTTACCGTAAGCTGGGTCACAGATGTACAGTCATTTGGTTCTGTAATACCTATCCAAAATGGAATAGAAAAAAGTCCCATTGTTGATACAAAAAGAGGTAATAGAAGAAGATACACGCACCATATCGATATTGAAGACTTAGATCCAAATACTCAATACGAATTTGTAATAGTATCGGATAGAGAGAAGTATCGTAGTGAAGGAAACAAAAACTTTGCATTCAAAACTGCTCCAATAACAGAGACGTCTGCAACTCCCAATCCCATACATGGAGGAATTAAGGGGGTAGTGGGAGACGATGTAATAATATATGCCCTTCTTAAAGATAAATCTGCGTATCCTGTATCAACCACCATTCCCACAGGAGGTAATTGGGTTATAGACCTCTCTGCATTTAGAAGTATTGCCAATAAGACCCCTATTGTAGTTACCAATTCTACTAACATAGTTCTTGTTGCTATCTCCGGTCCTAATAAAGGTGCAGTACAGGAAGGTACATACTCCGAACTATTTGATAGCAGTGGTAAATTGAAGGATGTGTATGCCTTAACAATTGGCGATAATTCCTCTCTATACAACGACTTTCCTCCTGTATCTATGTTGGAGGCATTTGTAGCAGAACCAGAAGAGCCCACACAACCGACAACGCCAACAACTCCGACAACCCCTCCAGCCCAGGAGACAGATGATACTCCAACTGGAAACACAGGAAGAGTATTTAGGATAGTACATAATTTGCAATGGATAGATATGGTCACGGGAGATGGATCAGCAGTCTCGGGTGTGTCTGGTGCTGCAAGTGTGCAAACAACAAACCTAACAGACACAGGCTTTACGGTTCTTTGGATATCAGAGAATAAAGAGAAAGGTCATATTAACTATGGAACTTCCCGTGATTCTTTGTCTAGTCAAGCTACTGATGAAAGAGATGGCCTTACAACAAAAAGTAACTACTATATCCACTCTGTAGTTCTAAGTAGACTACAACCAGATACTGAGTATTTCTTTGAGATAGAATCAGGGGATAATAAATACGATAATGGGGGGAATAAATATGTAGTGAAAACTTTCTCTACACTTACATCTCCTCCACCATTCGAATCTGTGACTGGAGTGATAGATGGTATGCCAGAGCATAAGGAAGTAGTAGTTACGGTACATATTAAGGATGAAGATGGTGCAGGAAGTAAGGGAGAAAGTCTAAAACTCTCTACCCTAGTTGATGAGAATGGTAAATGGATACTATCAATAGCCGAAAGTAGAGTTCAGGACGGTACCTCATACTTTGAGTATACGTCTGAAGATTCGCTTAATGTAAATTTGGTAACAACATTCTCAGCAAGTACACATACAGAGAAAATGCAAGGCATAAGTGATAGGGATGTTGAAATATCCGTAGAGGGGAATTCTAGCTCAGGAGTGGGGTATACAAGGGTAGAGCTACTTCAGAACTACGGAATCTTAGGACATAGTACGGGTGTAAATCCTGATTTAGTAGTTACTCCAGACGATTCAGAGTATGAAGTAGATTCGGGGATAGAAACTCCAAAAACAGGAATATTGGATAATGTAGTATACTTAATATTGCTTTCCTTTGCCCTTATCTCTATAGGGGTAGTCACATATAAAGGAAGTGTGACAAGACAAAGGAAAGGGGGTAAAATGATTAGAGCATTATGAGTATAAAAAATAGTAGGAAAAATGGGATCTTGTTTCTTTTAGGCATGCTATTCTTTGCTCTTTTCTCAGTATACCTAGCTAAAAGTATAAAGGTTTCGTTCGATGGGAGGTGGTTGAATAAAGATGCGCAACAGTGCTCAACATGCTCTCCTAGTAGGGAAGAAAATATAGTAACAGAGAATGTAGAGTATGTATTTTTGGAAGATAGTAACGCTACCGAGTATGCAGAGGGAGGAGAGGTTAAGGGAGAGATATCATCTTTGTGTAGACAACCTGCTAATATTGTAGATTTGGAGAGAAGGCTTTGCTCATCTGGTGGTGCACAGATTCACTATGAAGTTCCTAATTATGGAGGTGATCCTGTGGGATTCTCCGGAGATGAAGTTGAGGTGGAAAATATAGTTGATTTTGAACTTACTATGGTCACATATCCTCTCGCTCTCTGGTTAGGTCCATATACTATGAAGGATAGTAACAGACAGATTAGAGTGGATGATCCGTCGTATTCTTCTAGTGGAGAGTGGGAAGGTGCGATAGTGGAAAAGACTATGGCTCCATATCAGTCCGATGCCTTCGTGAAAGAGTTGCCAGCTACTGAAAGACAGGCATTTGAAGTTACTGGTCAATTAACTGTCTCTGCTAATCAGGAGCAGGAAAAGAGAGATGGAAGATATAACATAGATAATGCGGAAAATGATCCCGCGTGTAACTGTCCTCGTGAGGTTAGTACAAGCGATTTCAACGTTGGGGCTAGTAATCTGAGGGGAGATAGCGGGGGTGGCTTTACGAGACAGCAAATCCCAGGAGGAGATAATTATGATTATCAACGAGAAGCGGAGTGTTTGAGTAGTGTTAGTGTTACTTTTTTAGGTACTAATGATGGGGTATGGAAGGCGTGTGACCAAAGATCAATATATACACGCTTCAAGGGTCTTTTTAGACAAACGTTTAGCTCCAATCAATGGGACTACTGTGATGAAGATGGTGTTGAAATTATAGATGAAGAGGGGAATAAATCTATTAAGCGTGAGAAATGTCCTAGATCTAGGGGTCTCATGGTAGAAATGACACCAATATTTGGGAACACATATGATTGTAATAATGGTATATGTTCTAATGCTTTTATGACATACACATACCTTGCTACACAGGCTCCTTTTCAAACAGCCTCTAAGAAGGAGGTCTCTAATAATATTGAAGATAGTTTAATGTTCTATGTAGCTACACAATGTAGTGGTATAGCAACTTATGATAATGGAGCAACAGGAGAATTTGATGTGTGGTGTCTATGGGATGCGACACCTTTCCTAATGAATTATAGAATGCAGGCTAAAGACAAGGCTCCTGGTCAAGAAGACTTTATTCCAACGTTTATAGAGTATTGGAATGAAGTTTTGGAATTAAACAGAGAATCAGCAAAGCATTATTTGTTAATATAATATCTTTAAATTTAATTATATAAAAATATGAAAGCTCTTAGGATAATTGTTGTATTGATGACCACACTATTTGTATTCATCACAAGCTTAAGTTCCCCTATACTGGCCCAAGATACGCTAGGTGAACCCATAGACACAAAGACCACATGGGAACATATAGTTTCCTTTGTTGGAGATCTGACTGGCTTTGTAGGGGAAAGTATAGCCCAGTTTGTAGGGAAAATCATTACGGGAATAGGAGAATTCATACTTGCTATACTTTGTCCAGAGTGTACGGAAGCGAATCCTAGGATACAAACAGGAAATTATCCTGATCAGATGAAATACGGTTTATTAGGTACCGCTGAACGTCAAGTTACAGCCATGTTTGATTCTCAACCAAGGATTGATGTCATAGCACATCTCTCAAGGGAATGGGTTCCAGGATATAAAGAGACACAATCTATATATGCTTCAGGTTATGATGATATTAGGAGTACCGGTGTTGATGAAATATGGTCCTTTACAAGAAATATAGCGTACCTTGCCTTTGTTGTAGTGATGATTGCAGTAGGCTTTATGATAATGTTTAGAAGTAAACTGGGAGGTCAGACCTTGGTAACATTAGGTAATACACTTCCAAGGGTTGTAATATCATTAGTCTTGGTAACCTTTAGTTTTGCCATAGCGGGAGTAATTATTGACATATGCGGTGTCCTTATGACAGTAATAAAAAGTCTTCTAGGAAGTGGGGTCCCAATACATGATATTTGGGCAGTAACTTGGAGTGGAGGAGCTCAGACAGGTTCCTCAATATCTCTAGTTGGAATAGTCTTGGGGTTAGCAACACTGAATGCGGTAGCCGGATTAATCCCCATTATATTGGGAATAATTATTGCTGGAGCGGCCTTAGTTGGAGCAATAAAGCTTTGGATTACATTAGTTAAATCATACTTAGCTATACTGTTGAATGTGATAGTTGCTCCATTATCAATAATGTTAGGCTCCTTACCAGGAAATGATGCTAGTATAGTTAATATATTTAAATCAATATTTCGTAATGCCCTAGTCTTTCCAATAGCATTTGCCATAGTTAACATACCCTTCTATCTAGAAACAAAAAACATATCAATAGATTTTCCTAAATCTCTTACAGGTGATCAGGCAAGCATAGGAGATATGGGCCCTATGCTAATCGCTTTAGCAAAATTAATAGCTATCTATGCTGCAGTTCAAGCTCCTGCCTTGGCAAAAGCAATAATTCCTCCCACAGCATCCAAGAGTGGTGCAGATGCAGCTGCGGCAATTAAGGAAGGATTTGGAAAAGTTCCATTTGTTGGAAGTATGTTTAAATAGTTTTTAAATATCTATGCCACAGCAAAAGAAGCAATACGAAGATGCCCTGGGATCGGTTTTTGATTTCATATTTGAAGAGTCCCAAAAGCCTCCCAATAAAGTTAAGCCAGTTAAGGTCACTGGTGTAGATGGTTCCTCTGAAATGGTTGATGCTTTAACTGCTGTACTAGAAAATCCCCTCCTATATGTAAATAAGACGACAATGGAGGCCTTCAATAACGCCTTCGATGTGGATGTGGGTACCGTAAGTGTAGGAAAGAGAGTTCCAGATAATATCAAGTTCAATCTTGGAGAGCTGAAAAAGTTGATGGAAAATCCGAGCACATACATAGATGCTCAATACAAGAAGATAGAGGGTATTAGAAAACAGCAACGAATAGCTTGGGCAGGGGAGGAAATGAGAGGTATAGTTGGATACATGTGGGCAAAGAAATATGGATTGGATAAGGATACTCAAGAAGCAATGGTTGCAGCAGGAAGAGGGGGTAAAGTAGATGAGTTTACAAAAAAACCAATAGGTATGAGAACTCAATACGACACCTTTGGTGTGACATACAGAAATGAGAAATTAGCACAAAGATACCTAGATCCTAATAGTAGGGAATTCACAAGACAGGAGTTTAGAAATATGTTCGGTGGTACTCTAGGGGATGCACAGGCGGATATGAAGTGGAACCAATATAGAAAATGGAGACAAAGCTACTCCACCCACTTGAGTAATAATAACTTTGAAAAAATAAGAGACGAATTACTTGTTAATCGTGAACTATATACCGTCTTAGAAAAGGCTAACCTTTCTAAAAAATCAGTAGATGCAAGAATGGCGGGGGATATGGATAAGGCAGAGAAATATCAAAGAGCCAGTGATGTTGTAGCCAATGTATATGATCAAACAGCTGCAAGAGCATTTAGAAACAAATTAGAGGGAGATTTAAATAGTATCTCTAATGCAATATCTCAACTACAAAGAAGTAACGACCCAGACAAGCATGTGAAGATAAGGGAACTAAAAAATTCAATGAGAAGCATACAGGGTGATATCAGAATGTCTAGATTCGAAGATTTTGCAGGGCAATTAGGTCAATGGGAAGGAATGTATTATTCTGCAAAAGATTTGTTTATAGACGGAAACCTTATGGGGAATATTCTTAACGGGAAATTCTTTGCAGATAAATATAATCAAATTAATTGGTTACAACCATCTAAAGAGCAAGCATTTACAAGAAGGGGGCATAGTTTGAAGATCCATGCAGCAAAAGAAGCAACTAATCGATTCCAGCAGGCATACTTCGATAAAATGAATTCTGTCTACTACCTTTCTCCGGCTGCTTGGGTTAAGACATTGATAGATGGAGAGGGCTTTGGATATCTAGCGTATAGATCGCAGGAAAAGTTTAAGAAACAAATTTTAGGAGAGATATCGAATTTCGATTGGACTAGATTTCTTGCAGAATTAGAGAAGGGAGATGATGCATATGTACGAAGTTTGGCAGGAAGAGTATCTACTCAACAAATGGAGATGATAGATAAATTTCTAAAAAAAGATGCGAGGTTGTCTAACCTGTATAAGACATTTGGAACAATATCAAGAATTAGGGATAAAATAGATGGATTAATAAATAAACATGTTCTTTCTCATGTTAGAAATGCTGTAGGAAAAGTACTATTGTTGGGTATAAAAAATTCGGTAGCAGTTGCCTTAGTAAAGGATTGGATGTTGAAAGGAGGGGTACAAACCTTAGTTAAAGGTATCACTACAGCAATTTCGTCTGCACTTGGGGTTGTAGGAACTCCTATCGCAGGATTAATTAGTTTCCTTGCTTCTGAGTTAGTATACAAACTATCCCAACCTTTAATGAAGATGAGTGCTCACGCTATTAAGATAGGTGTGGAGGGTTTGGTTTATTTCCTAGCGGGAATAGTTGCTCTTGCGGGATTTGTCATCATATTCGGGAGCTCTCTTTTGGGGGTACATTCTCATGTAGCTCCATTTGAAGTAGTATCATGTGGTGCTCCTGATATGATAGATGAAATAGATCCCACGGGGACTCCCGTAGGGAAGGAGGATATGATAGGGCAACTATTGGGAGGCGATTATCAAGAAATCTTCGATAGTATCCTAGAAAGATTTGGACTCAGTGGAGTTTCTTTGACCTTTGTGGATGATGGAACATTCTCTAGTACGTATAGTGAATGGGCTTGGTGTGTAGCTAGGTATAATGGAATAATATGTAATTCTTCAAAGGCGGGTTCTGCGGGATTATCATACTTCCAAGGTCTCATGGTCCATGAGGTTACGCACCTAGTACAGTATAGAAGCGGAGGGTTAAATGGAAATCCTCTAGGAATGGAAGTGGGAGCTGAGATAATCTCTGGAAATTATGGAGGATATAAATTTCATACGATAGATGGTGTGAAATCTGGAACACAGATTAGGGATGCAATGTTATCTAGAGGATATGATCAACAGACCTTGGAAGATTGGTCTAAAGGTATTTCTAGTTCGGGCACAGCTAAACTAGATTCTGAGATAAAGAGTTATGTTAAAGGATTTGCTAGATAAGATGGATAGAATAAAAAAAATAATAAAAAATTACGGTGTGTATATAATAATAGGAATTGTTCTGGGTTTATCTGTTATTGCAATAATCTTTCTAAAATCAAAGAAGGTTGAAGAAGATATCCCCGCAGGAGAGATAATCTCCATAGAGAGTCCATTTGCGGAATTAAGCGATAATTTTACATTAAACCTCCAGGGAGAAAGCTCAGAATTCGATAAGTATCAGATGGTATATAAGCTACACAAGCCAGATCTCTCTGTGGCAAGAAACTTTATAAAGAACTTCTACGATTTGGACGATCGTTATATTGCAAACGAGAATCAATTATACGAGACCTTTGAAACAGACACATTCTTATACGATGAAGACACAGGAGTATTTTATGTTACATCTCAAACAGGACTTAACTTAGATATGAAAATTAATTCTGCAAAAGACTTGGATATATTTTTAAAGACATATTTTAATATTGAGAAGATAGAGCTTTTAGAGACAAAGAAGCAGTCCGAGAATTCATACTTATATAAAGGATTCTTTGTAAAGGATGGTATTAAGTATGGATCTTTATATCTAGAGGGAAATGCATTTGAAATTCGTATTGAGGGGGATAATAGAATGTATTCACTTGCAATTCTTCTTCATGATGTTGAGAGAGGATTGGTTCCCATACAGAAGATGCCTACCATATCAGTTGATGAGATACTCAAATTTACAAAATATCCAATGCACCTTATGAGAAACTCTGTGGAAGAAAGATTTTGGGAACAAGATATTTTAGTACGTTCTTCTGCTAGACTCTCATCTTTGGAAGTTGAAGGCGTAGATAATTTATACGTATTTATGAACTATGATTACTCATATGTCTTCCCTGCGTATAAATTAACAGGAACTGGAAAACTGCTGGATTCTACCAAAAGTACATACCTTGCTGAAATACAAGTATATCTATGTGGTATAAATCCAGAATATTTAATAGAGAAGCAAACAGAAGAGATAGAGTTACTAGATCCCGCACCCGAATAATCACTTCAAATTTACAACAATAGTTGATAAGATATCTAGAATGAAGAAAACAATTCTTTTTTTGACACTCCTTCTTACTTTGGCACTATTTAAGCCAACATCTGCTTTGGCATTTTCATACTACTCAACGCAAAGTCAGAAATTTGACACTTCACTATCAGACAAGTCTAATACCATATACAGTAATCCAGTTAAGATATACATAACTCAAGTAACAACAGATTCCGACATACTACTTAGAGATCCTGCAAAATGGGTTAAGACTCTCTACTACTACAGTATAACCAGACTACACTTCTCCGACCTCCCATATACATACCTCCTTGATGAGAATGGGATAATATATCAAGGCAAAGAGGGTGGTGTTGGTGCTAATCCAGAGCTTAGAGAAGTGGAAGGTGCAGTCACAATAGGATATATGTCAAACAACTCCATACTTTCAAATAGGGCTACCGATTCTTTAAATCAAATGGTAGAGGAGATATCCTCTAATTGGGGAATATCTCAACTTTCTGTAGTAAAGCTAAATATTAACCAGGAAGAAGGAAAACTATCTACCATAACAGCTGAGGAAATATCTGGAGAGTTTGCTAATTCAGTATTGGAAGTACTTTCAGGCTGGGAAGGATATGAAGCGGAGAACCTAGAATATCGAGCGAGAATAGAAGAGGTGGTGCATGAAGAGCAATTGGAGATAGGAGAAAGGCTAAAGGTGAAGGTGAAATTTAAGAATAATAATGACTTTATTTGGTTCACAGACAGGGATCCAGTATATATATCTGTAAAAGATGGGAAGGAGAGTAGCTTTGCAATAAATCAGGAATGGGAAAGTTTTAGTAAGCCTGTGAGTGTATCGGATAAGAACATACTACCTGGAGAATCCGTGGAGGTGGAGTTTGAATTGGAAGCAAGAGTCTTATTAGGAGAAGCTACTGAATCGTTCGAATTGCTTAAGTTTGAAGGAAAGCCATTTGAAGGATCCTCTTTTGATGTTAAATTTGAAATCTCTCGGGGAGAGAAGCAATTAGTGGAAGTATCTTCTCCGACATATAATTTCGTGAATATTAGAGAGTGTAGGTGGTCAAGTTGTAAAATATTGGACAGTGCAGATGATGGTACTGTCTTCATTTTACTAGGGGAGGAGGAAGGTTGGTATCAGGTACAGTATGGAGCTGATTTAGTAGGGTGGGTAAGTGCAAGATACTTGGTAAAAATATAGTATTCCTTTAAATTACTTTTTACTATTCATATATAGTGGATTCCAATACTATTCTGGACAAATTAAATCCAGAGCAGAAGAAAGCAGTTATGTGTACAGAGGGTCCCCTTTTAGTTTTCGCAGGAGCAGGTTCGGGAAAGACCAGAGTCATAACTAATAGGATTGCATACCTAATCACAGAAAAGAATGTTAACCCTAACAACATATTAGCTGTTACATTCACTAAAAAAGCTGCAGGAGAGATGCAAGAAAGAATAACATCCTTGCTTAAGGATTTGGAGGTAAAATCTAAAGATATCCCCACCATAGGCACATTTCATTCCATAGGAGCGATGATATTAAGGCAGAATGCAAAAGAATTGGGACTTACAAATAATTTCTCCATATACGATTCCGATGATTCTGACAACATGATAAAGGAGTTGCTCTTAGAAAGAGATATAGATATTAAACAGATTAAACCAGCTGCTATATCTCACTTCATAAGTGCTGCTAAAAATGAGATGATATCTCCTCAGAAATTTAAATTCCACTACGGAGGATACATAGAAGATATAGCTGCAGAAATATATCCAGAGTACCAAAAACAGCTACTTGCGCAAAACTCTGTCGATTTCGGAGACCTTCTCTATTTAACAGTAAAAATATTAGATGAGAATGAAGATATTAGGAAGAGATATCAAGAGAAATATAAATATATATTAATAGATGAATACCAGGATACTAACCTAGCACAATACAGATTTGCAAAGCTACTCTCAGAGAAACATCAAAATATATGTGTGGTCGGAGATGATGATCAGGGTATATACGCATGGAGGGGAGCAAATATTAAAAACATCCAATCATTTGCAAATGACTTTAAGAATGTAACTGTTATTAAATTAGAACAGAACTACAGATCCACGAAGAATGTCATAAGAGCAGCGGTTCAGGTTATTGAGCAAAACAATGCAAGGGTGGAGAAAGTCCTATGGACGGATAATAATGATGGGGAAACCATTACCGTATATCAAGCAAGTGATCAGGAAAATGAAGCAGAGTATGTCGTAGAGCAAATAACATACCTACAAAGAATGGGGGTTTCTCTGAAAGATATAGCAGTATTATATAGGACCAATTATCAATCGAGGGCAGTGGAGGAAGCGCTACTTAAGTCAGGACTTCCGTACAAACTAGTAGGCGGATTTAGATTCTACGAAAGAAAGGAAATCAAGGATATCATTAGCTATCTTAGATTCTGTTTCAATCTAAAAGATGAATTAAGTGTAGATAGAATAATCAATGTTCCTGCGAGGAAAATGGGTCCAAAATCTGTTGCTCAGTTACACCAACTATCTAAAGAAGCAGGTTGTACATTGGGAGAGTATATAGTTGGGGCGTATGTTGTTGGTAATAGTGAATATGAAAAGGATATAAGAATGAGTAAGGGAACATTGGAGAAGATATCTTCTCAGAAAGATGTTTGGGGTAAATATTTCTCTTTAATAAATACATTTGGAAATATATATTTCTTCTCTAAAGAAAAGGATGTTTTAGAAATCATAGATTTTATACTTGAGAAAACTAAGTATGTGCAATGGTTTGATGACAGGAGTGAGCAGGCCGAGATGAAAAAAGAAAATATTATTGAGTTGAAGAATGTTGCTTCCTCATATGCTGATAAGAACGGAAGAAAGAGCTTAGAGATGTTTCTAAATGAAATTAATTTGATAGAGCAGGAGCAGGATAAAAATCAAGATGGTAGTGGGAACTACATTAACCTCATGACACTTCACTCTTCTAAGGGATTAGAATTTGAATATGTATTTATAGTTGGTATGGAGGAGGGATTACTACCACACTCAAGGTCATTTTTAGAAGAGGATGATATGGAAGAGGAGCGAAGACTTTGTTATGTTGGTATTACTAGGGCAAAGCAGAAACTATTCCTTACATTCGCAGAGAGGAGGCAAACAAGGGATGGATACTCATCTCAAATACCATCCAGATTTCTGGGAGAAATTCCTCAAGAAATATGTGATTATTACAGTTGGAATAATTTCTGATCTAAAATACTACAAACATCCGTTTTCCCAGTTGATACAATTGCTTAAATATTTTTTATGTACTGCAGGCCACATCCTGCTTGGATTGGCCCCGTTTCTTAACTTTTCCAGTGTCCTCCTAATCTGTGCCTCTCCATCAAAAATATTCTCATTAGGATACTGTTTGTACCATAAACATGGATCCCATTGGTATAGACCTTTGTGAAAAGATTTGTTACTTTCCGCATTGCATCCTGATTCCCATCTCATTACAAACTTTAGCCACTCTTTCTCTTGGATTGTTGCATCAATACCATCGATATATGCACTCCAATATGCACAGTTGTATCCTCTCTGAGGAACAGAGGTAGGCAGATCTTCTGGCCCTCGAATTATAATTATTTCAGGTCTAGCTTCTCTCTCCATATGTTCTTCAATAATCTCTTCTGCAATAAGTGTATTCCCACGATATATCCTCTTTACCTTCTGAGTCATCAATCCCAACACTCCCTCTTGCTCTTTGACCTCTTGGGACAAACTCTTGCATAGTACATTGCCCTTCATCACGGTTTGAAAGGGTATCTCAAGTAATACTTCGTCTATGGTAGTCCTATATGTCTCAACAAGAATAAAAGAGTTAGTATAAAGCTGTGATATTGGTGAGGTGGCAGTAATCTTATTCATATTACTAATATGATATCCCAACTCTATAAGTGCAGTTACCGGCGAATATGATCTACACAGATGCTTTGTAATAGTGCCGTCATAGTTTACAGTTATCAACTTAATGTGACTTCCATGCCTTGCCTCTACGGGATCCACCCTATATATCTCATAGATCTTTCCCGGTAATTCCTTTGATTTGGTTTCCCTAGGATATAGCAAATATACACCATTGAGAAGAAAAATGCCGAATAAAAGTACCAGTACGTGCACAAAACTATTCTTGTACATAAGTATGCTATTCTATCACATAATTTAAAGTCATTGACAACTACCTCTATCATACATATATTAAAGTAATGAAAAAAGAGTTAAAGAAATATATTCCTTGGATAATTTTGCTTTTAGTAATTCTTTCGCTATCCCTTTGGTATGTTCTAAGTAGAAGAGTAACTCAAGAACAACTAGAACTCTATAACGAAAGAGTGGAAGAAGCAGCAACACACGCTGAAGCTAGGCAGTACTCTGTGGCCATAGAGAAGTATTACGAAGCGGTTGATATAGTTCCCAAAAAGGTTGAGGCATATGAGGGTATTGTTTCGGTACTGTTATTAAAAAACAGAATAGATGATGCAAAACAGGTCGTAGAGAAATCTGCAAAACCACTTAGTAATAACGATAGGTCCATACTATACAATATGATAGGTGATGCATATTCTGATGTCGGAAAATATAGGGAAGCATTTGATATGTACGATGCAGGATTAGTTCTGGGGGTAAAAAATATGCAATTAGAACTATCTTTAGGAAAAATATTTCTAAAATTGGGTGATATTAATCAAGCAAAAAAGCAGTTCCAAAAACAGGGATATGAAGAGGAAGTTAAGATGGAAGCCAATCTTCTCCTCGCATATATATATGCTGTAGAGGATGTCTCTAATGCAAAAAAAACTCTCTCTTCTGTGAAGCCATCTGGAAGTATGCAGGTGAATTATGAGGAATTTAAGGGTGTATTGGATTCATTGGATGATGATGAGAAATTTAACGCATCTAAGTTAGCCAGGATATATATTAATAATGGATATCCATATTTGGCAATATTAGTGCTTGGGCCACTAAAGGAGAATATGTCAGAATATCTGGAGGGTATGTATTTCTTGGGTAGGGCGTATTTTGACTTTGGTGACTACGAAAAAGCAATAGAAACTTTAGACAGAGCCCTAACCTTGGGTGGAATGGAAACTGAAATTCTTTGGACAAAAGCTAGAGCGTACCTTATGGATAATGATTTAGATAATATGGTTAAGAGCTATGATGGGGCAATTGGTTATGCAGGGGCTGAAGTTAACTCAGATTTGGTAAAGGAATATATAGATATTCTGCTGGATAATAAACAGGGGTTGAAGGCAAATGAATTAGTTAAGGACCTGCTACTCTTGCTTCCCGATGAACCGTATCTAAATCTCCTCTCCGTTAAAACACATTATAATTTGAATGAAAGTGTTAAGGTGGATTTTTATCTTAGTAAACTGGAGGGATTGGAATTAACTGGAAGTGATGAGAAAGAGTATCTCCAATGGAAGATAATGGTACTCCTAGAATCAGATGGTGATGTGGATGAATATATGGTTAAGTTGGTTAGTATAGATAAGTTTAATCCATACTATAACCTTTTCCTCGCTCAAACACAGATCAAGGATAACGAAGTAGAATTAGCCATCCAATCATTGGAAAAGGCCATAGAGTACGATTTAGAATATGAAGTTACGGAGGAAGCGAGAAAGCTGTTGTCTTCTTTAAGGTAGTTTTGCTATAATCGCAACTGCGAAGGTCTTAACTTCCCTTCCTTTTGTTAATTTTTAGATAAATATAATGGATAAGAGTACATATAATGTCAAAATGCCCTTGGACAAGGTAAGAAATATTGGAATAATAGCACATATTGATGCTGGTAAAACTACAACTACAGAAAGACTTCTATACTTCACAGGGCAGGTACACAAAATAGGGGAGGTGCATGAAGGAGCTGCTACTACAGATTTCATGGAACAGGAAAAGGAAAGAGGTATTACAATAATGTCCGCAGCCGTTACATGTTTCTGGGATTATAAGGGCGATCGATATAGAATAAACATAATAGATACCCCAGGTCATGTTGATTTTACAGCAGAAGTTGAAAGATCATTAAGAGTATTGGATGGTGCCGTAGTAGTATTTGACGGAAGAAAGGGAGTTGAACCACAATCAGAGACTGTATGGAGACAAGCCAATAAATACAAAGTTCCTCGTATCTGCTTTATGAATAAAATAAATCTTATAGGTGGAAGCTTTGAAACAAGTTTTAAGACCATAAAGGATAGGTTAAGTAATAAAGCAATAGCAGTAACATTCCCTATAGGAAAAGAGCAACAGCTACATGGATATGTTGACTTAGTTAAAATGCAAGCGTATGAGTATAAAGGGATAGATACCCCCGACTTAATAGAGGTAGAGATTCCTGATGACATCAAAGATACGGTTAATAAATTGAGGGAGGAATTGGTAGAGATATTGGCAGAGCAGGATGATGCTTTAATGGAGAAATATTTCTCTGGGGAGGAGTTAAGTACTGACGAGCTATACTCTGCTTTGAGGAAAGGAACATTAGAGGGGAAAATATTTCCTGTATTAGGTGGAGATTCAAGAACAGCAATGGCCAAAACACTACTAGACTACATAACAATATGTCTTCCATCTCCGACAGAGACCCCTCCAGTTAAGGGAATACATCCAAAGACACAAGAAGAGATTGAAAGAAAAGCCGAAGAGTCGGAACCATTCTCCTCTTTGGTGTTTAAGATAGTAAATGATCCTCATATTGGGAACCTATCCTATTTCAGAATATATTCTGGAAAGATAGATGCGGGTTCATATGTCTTAAACTCTACAAAAGGACAAAGAGAGAGAGTTAGTAGATTGATACTAATGCATGCGGATGAGAGAGAGGAAGTTGATTCGTTAAGAGTAGGAGATATCGGGGCAATTGTAGGTCTTAAAGATTCTGTAACAGGAGATACTCTTTGTGATGAAAGTAACCCAATAATACTTGAAAAAATATCATTTGCTGAACCAGTTGTATCACAAGCAATTGAACCAGCTACTAAATCAGATGAAGAGAAGATGTCAGAAGCTTTGGGAAGGTTGGTGAAGGAAGATCCGACATTCCATGTTTCAAGCAATCAAGAAACGGGTCAAACAATAATACACGGTATGGGAGAGCTTCATTTGGAGATAATTGTAGATAGGATGAAGAGAGAATTTGGTGTAATTGCTAATGTTGGTAAACCGCAGGTAGCATACAGAGAAACTATTAAGAGAGTAGTTGAGCAATCTGAGGGTAGATATGTAAAACAGTCTGGTGGTAAAGGACAGTATGGTCACTGTTGGTTGAAACTTGAACCTAATGAATCTGGAAAAGGTTTCGAATTTGTTAATGCTATTAAAGGTGGAGCAATACCTAGAGAATTTATCCCAGCTATACAGAAGGGTGTAGAGGAAGCAATGAAGACAGGTGTAGTTGCTGGCTATCCAGTAGTAGATATAAAGGTCACACTATATGATGGTTCATACCACGAGGTGGACTCCTCTGAAGCTGCATTTAAAGTTGCTGGATCTATGGCATTTAAGGATGGTTGTAGAAATGGAGATCCTATTCTTTTGGAGCCAATTATGAAAGTAGAGGTAGAAACTCCTGATGCCCACATGGGTGATGTCACGGGATCATTGAGTAGCAAGAGAGGCCAAATACAAGGAACCGAAAGCTTGGGGAACAGTATCAGTAGAATTACTGCAATGGTTCCTCTCTCGGAGTTGTTTGGGTATACAAATGAGTTAAGATCTATAACTAGTGGTAGAGGTACGCCAAATATTGAACCTTCCCACTATGCAGAGGTTCCTAAAAATGTAGCAGAAGAAATTTCTGGTAAAAATGCATAAATATGTCAGAAAAATTCTCTAAAAATAGAATAAACAAGATAAATGAATACCTTAGGGAAGGTAAATTTCAAAATGTTGTAGATGAGATAAGGCATTGGATAGAGGATATTAGGATGGGTGAAATAGTGTTTGACTTAGAGAATCTTAAGGTAAGGTATAAGAGAGATACTCAGGATACAGTTAATACTGCAATCACAGCAAAGGTCGAAGAAAAATTGAAGGAGATAATATGCCCAAGAATCCCATTGTGGATGAATCCTGATCATTTGACAGCAATAGGGATTTTAGGAGTTGCTATGGTATCAGCGGGATTTGTATTAGGATTTTTTAACAGATACTACCTTGTTCTCGTAATTATCGGATTAATAGTTAATTGGTTTGGAGACTCATTTGACGGAAGCATTGCTAGGTATAGGAAGAAAACAAGACCTCACTATGGATATTATATAGATAAAATAGTAGATGCGATCGTCATAATAATGTTTGGATTAGGTTTGGGACTATCAGGTTTTGTTAAGATAGAGATCTCCCTCCTCCTAGTCTGCGTATACCTTGCAATGATGTTAAACGTTGATTTGTTGGTATATGTAGAAAATAAATGTCAGAATTCATTTGGTTGGTTTGGACCTACTGAGATAAGGATAATCGGAATAATGGTCGCTGTAGTAATGTTTTTCTTGCCCATCAACTACTATGACATATATGGATATATAGCTACACAGTATGATCTGGGGGTTTTTGCTTTAAGTACAGTTATGTTTCTAATGTTAACAGTCAGTATTGTGACAAAGGGAATAGAGTTGCACAGAAAGGATACGAAAAACTGGTAAATATAGTATAATCCTCTTGCAACTATCACTACTTTTTGATAATATTCATCGCAGGTTCTCAATTTGAGAGAATTTGTGTATTAAAAAGATAATATATTTAATTTTTAAACAATATATTCATGGCAGATTTTGAAAGAACAAAGCCACACATGAATATCGGAACCTTAGGTCATATTGATCACGGTAAGACTACTTTGGTTCGTGGTATTCTAAACGCTTTCGCTGGAGATTCAGCAGACAGCATTAAGGACAAGCTAGATAAAGATCCAGAGTCTAGAGCTAAGTCCATTACAATATCAGTAGCACACGTTGAGTTAGAGACTGATAATAGGCACTACGCACTTGTAGATTGCCCTGGTCATAAAGACTATATTAAGAATATGATCACAGGTGCAGCACAGATGGATGGTGCAATTTTAGTTATATCGTCCAATGATGGTGCTATGCCTCAAACAAAAGAGCACCTTTTGCTAGCTAAGCAGGTAGGGGTTCCTAAGGTTGTGGTATACATCAACAAGTTTGGTGAAGCAGATGAGGAGATATTGGAGCTCATCAAGGCCGACATACAAGATCTTTTAGAGAAGTATGGCTATGATGGAAATGCACCAATAGTTGTAGGTGATGCATTAAAGGCAGAGAAGGGTGAGGAAGAGGGATTGGAATCAGTAAGAGAATTGATGAAGGCAGTTGACGAATATATTGATTTGCCAGAAAGAGATATAGACAAACCATTCCTTATGCCTGTAGAAGATGTATTCTCTATCGAAGGAAGAGGAACAGTTGCAACAGGAAGAATTGAGAGAGGAGTAATAAAAGTAGGTCAGGATGTAGAAATACTTGGAATGGGAAGAAAAGCTCAGAAGACAGCAGTAACTGGAGTAGAGATGTTTAATAAAACATTGAACGAAGGTCAAGCAGGAGATAATGTCGGTATCCTATTAAGAGGTCTTAAGAGGGAAGATATTGAAAGAGGTCAGATATTGGCAATACCAGGATCTGTTACAACTCATACAGAATTTAAGGCAGAGGTATATGTGTTAAGTAAAGAGGAAGGTGGAAGACACACTCCTTTCGTAACAGGGTATAAGCCTCAGTTCTATGTAAGAACAGCTGATGTTACAGGTGAGGTTGTGTTGGAGGAAGGTACTGAGATGGTAGCTCCTGGTGATAATACTGAATTTACCGTTAAGTTAGTATCTCAAGTTGCAATAGAAAAGGGTGTTACATTTGCAATTAGAGAAGGTGGTCAAACAGTAGGTCACGGAGTAGTTACTGAGATTATAAAGTAGGTTAAGTATCAGAGGGCAGGTATCTGCCCTCTGAGCATAATAATTTAATTTAGCTCTTTTAAATAGAATGGCTAATAACACTGCAAAAATTAGAGTAAAACTTAAGGGTTATGACTCTGTTGTAGTAGATAAATCAGCAAGAAGTATTATAGAGACCGCTATAAGCACGGGTGCTAAGGTGGCTGGTCCTATACCACTACCAACAAGAAAAAGAAAAGTAGCAGTCAATCGTTCGCCATTTATTTACAAAAGCTCAATTGAACACTTTGAGATTAACACTCATAAAAGAATAATAGATATCATTGATCCTACCCCTAAGACAATAGATGCCCTACAGCATCTTCAGATGCCTGCCGGTGTGGATATAGGAATACAATAAATTATATATTAGCTTAATGAAAGCTTTAATTGGAATAAAAAAAGGAATGACAAGGGTTTTTAAGGATGACAAAGTCGTCCCCGTTACTGTCATAGACACAGAGGGATGTGTCCTTTCTCATTTAGAACCAGAAGGTTTCGAATTGGGGTTAGGCCAAAAGAAAAGCTCAATTAAGTCAATGGAGGGTAAATATAAAGCCACAGGAAAGGTACCTATGAACAGGGAATATTTTAAAGGATCACTTTCGGAGGAAATAACTCCTGGAAGTGAAATAAAAGCTGAGACATTTGTGGCTGGAGATAAGGTAACAATTAGTGGAACTTCTAAAGGAAAAGGGTTTCAGGGAGTTGTAAAAAGGTGGGGATTTAAAGGTGGTCCAAGGACACATGGTCAATCAGATAGACAAAGAGCACCAGGATCCATAGGAGCAGGTACAGATCCAGGTAGAGTACTTAAAGGAAAGAAGATGGGTGGGAGAATGGGGCAGGACAGGATTACCCTAAAAGGTAGGGAGATAATTGATATTAAAGATAGTCTAATATTGATTTTAGGACCAATACCAGGTTCTAAAGGAGATGTAGTAGCAATATATTCAGAATAGAAATGGCAGAAACAAAAAAAACAACTAAAAAAGAAGAAAAATTAGTATTAAATCCCTCAGTATGGGAGTTACCATACAATGGGGACTTAGTTGCTCAGGTCCTCTATGTCTACTTCTCCAATGAAAGGAAAGGTACCATAAAGCAGAAATCTAGAGGGGAAGTATCTGGAGGAGGAAAGAAACCTTGGAAACAGAAGGGTACAGGAAGGGCCAGACATGGATCAATTAGATCTCCATTGTGGGTTGGTGGTGGAGTCACATTCGCAAGTGTAGATAGGAATTTTAGTAGAAAAATAAATAAGAAAATGGCCAAGAAAGCTACATGTGTAATGCTTTCAGACAGATTAAGAAAGAAAGATTTGGATTTTGTGAAATTAACACAGGCACAAGCTAAAAAATTAAGAGATGCTAATGAAAAGAACACCTTGGTAATTACAGACAAAGAAGATGTAGCCTTAACGCTTAGAAACAACAAGAAAGTAAATACTGTTAGTCCGACGAAGTTAAATGCAAAACATTTGGCTTCAAGTAAGAAAGTATTGGTAGATAGTGAGAATATTAAGATTTTGGAAAGTAGATTAACGAATGAGAAATAAAGAAATAGCAATACAACCAGTTATATCTGAAAAAAGCTATGCTATGGCAAATGCTTTAAATAAATATACATTTTTAGTCCCTAGGGGAGTAAATAAAATAGAGTTGGCAAAGGCAGTTGAAGAGAAATACAAGGTTAAGGTAGTTAATATGAATAGTATTGTTAGACCAGGTAAATTGAAAAGAGATTTGAGAAGTAATAAATTTAGTAGAAAAGCTGACAATTTGAAAATAATAGTAACTCTTAAAAAGGGAGATAAAATAGATGAATTTTTGAAAGGATAATATGGCAGTTAGAGCATTTAAACCCACAACTTCGACGAGAAGAAAAACAAAACTAGAAGATAGATCAAAGTTAAGTAAGATCTCTGGTCCTAGAAAGCTATCTGTATCCAAAAAACAGAGATCTGGAAGGAATAATCAAGGTAAGATAACCATTAGGCATAGAGGTGGTGGCTTCAAGAGGAGAGTAAGGATTGTTGATTTTAAGAGGGATAAACATAATATTCCTGCAAAAGTGTTAGGTTTCTATTTTGATCCTAACAGAACAGCACATTTGGCCCTTCTGCAGTATGCTGATGGAGAAAAAAGGTATATAATTGCTCCTCGTGGGATTAAAATAGGGGATAAGATTCTGTCTGCAGAGAAAGCAGATGTATTGCCTGGGAATGCCATGATGATCAAAAATATACCATCAGGTACCACAGTACACTGTGTAGAAGACTATCCTGGAAGAGGTGCAAAATATGGAAGGTCGGCGGGAGAAGCAATTGTAGTACAAGGTCCAGACACGTCGGGGAAGTATATGCAAGTGAAGATGCCATCTGGGGAGATAAGATTGATATATGCAGAATGTATGGCAACTGTTGGACAGGTAAGTAATGAGGATAAGTTGAATGTTAAGTTAGGGAAGGCAGGTAGGAAAAGGAACTTGGGATGGAGGCCAGAGGTTAGGGGTATGGCGATGCATGCAGTAGAGCATCCACATGGAGGTGGAGAAGGTAAAGGACAGGTTGGAGGCCAGGCTAAAGATATTTGGGGAAATAGAATAGGTACAAGGACAAGAAAGAATAAGAGAACAGAAAAGTTCATTGTTAAAAGGAGAAGAACTAAAAATAGACCATTTGCTAAAAAATAAATTATTGATTTTTAATTATGTCTAGATCATTAAAGAAAGGACCATATACAGACGAAAAATTGATGAAAAAGATTATCAAAGCCAAAGCTGAGGGTAATATGTCCCCTATTAAAACTTGGGCCAGAGCATCTACCATAACACCAGAAATGGTAGGGATGAAATTCTTGGTACACAATGGTAAAAAACATGAAGAAGTATTAATTATAGAATCAATGATAGGACATAGATTAGGAGAGTTTTCTCAAACAAGAAAATTTAGAGGACATGCTAAGAAAGGAAAACTGTCTAAAGTATACGGTAGTACAGGTAGATTTGAAGAGTAATTAAATAAATAAAAATATGGACGAAAAAATAGTAAAAGTAAAAGTAAAGAATATAGCACAATCAGCACTCAAATTAAGGCTAGTAGCTGATACTGTAAGGGGGAAGAGTGTTGAAGAAGCGCTAGATATATTGAGCCTAATACAGAGAAAGGGTAAAGATACCGTAATTAAGGCAATTCTTTCAGGTGTAGCTAATGCAAGGGAGGTACATGGTGTAGATAAGGAAAATTTGGACATAAGTAATATAGAGGTTGGAGAGGCAAGAACATTAAAAAGAACAAGATTTGCTTCTAGAGGTAGGGTGTCAGTTATAAATAAAAGAAGATCTAATTTGTATTTAGAATTAAAAGTTAAATAATTATGGGAAGAAAAGTAAATCCAAAAGCTATAAGAATGGGAATTAACAGAACATGGGATTCTGTTTGGTACTCTAATAAAAAGGAGTATCCTAAGTCCTTGGCACAGGATATATTGATTAAGGAAAAGGTTAGAGATGCTATGAAGGACGCAGGATTGGATAGTATTAAGGTACACAAATCTTTAAATAAGATTGAAGTAATAGCATATGTTGCTAGACCTGGTGTTGCCATAGGAAGAGGTGGAGAGGGCATTGATATGCTACAGAAGGAATTAAGAAGAATTACTCAATCAGACGTAGAACTTAAAGTGAGGGAGGTTAAGAAAGCAGATCTGTCAGCTAGAATAGTTGCTAGATCAATAGCAGATGGTATAGAAAGAAGACAACCTTCCAAGTTACTGGTTGCCGCAGCTAAGGAGAAAATAATGCAATCCGGAGCTAAAGGTTTGAGGATATGGGTAGCTGGAAGAATAAATAACGCTAGTCAAGCAAGAACAGTAAAAGCTTCTGCCGGCTCTGTTCCAGCTCAAACACTTCGTGCAGACGTGGATTATGCTAATGAAATTGCCAACACAGCTGATGCCGGATTGATGGGAGTAAAGGTATGGATATATAGAGGGGATAAAAAAGATATAGATAGAGAAGAATAATATATTAATATAAAGCTATGTTACAGCCTAAAAAAAGAAAATACAGAAAAGAAATGAGGGGGAAGATGGGAGGTGTAGCATCTGCCAATAATAGAGTTCATTTCGGAGAGTACGGACTCAAATCTATGGAAAACGGTTGGATAAATGCAAGAGAGTTAGAAGCTGCTAGGAGAGCGATGACTGGCTTTACGAAAAGAAAGGGAAGAGTTTGGATAAAGGTATTTCCTCACAAGCCATATACTCAAAAGTCTGCAAACAGTAAGATGTTGGGAGGAAAAGGAGCTGTAGAGGGCTATGTTGCAGTTGTAAATCCTGGAACGATTTTAGTAGAAATAGGAGGAATAGATGAAAAATCAGCCAGAGATGCATTGAAATTAGCTGGACATAAGTTGTCAGTAAAGACTAAGTTTGTTGAAAGGACTGAGATATAGCTTGAGTATAATAACAATAATTGATAGAATACAAGCCGTTATTTAAATAAAAAAGATATGGAGAAAGAAATAAAAAAGATAGGTAAAAAAAGAGAAATAAAGGGAGTAGTGATAGGCAACAAAATGCAGAAAACCGTTAAGGTTAGGGTTGATACTGTAGAAGCTCATCCTGTATACAAAAAAGTTGTAAAAAGGAAGAAAGTATACTTTGCTCATACGGATATGGAACTAAATGTGAATGATGTTGTGACAATAAGAGAAAGTAGGCCATACTCTAAGAAAGTAAGATGGTTAGTAATAAGTAAGGAGGAATAAATATGATACAGAGAGAATCAAATCTAAAAGTAGCAGATAATAGCGGAGCCAAGATAGCCAAGATAATAGGTATACCTGGAGCTTCAAAAAGAAGGTATGCGAAAGTAGGAGATATTGTTGCTGTAGCGGTACAAAAAGCCCTGCCTAATACTGGTATAAAAAGGCACGAAGTACAAAAGGCTGTGATAGTAAGGACACACAAGGAAATGAAAAGAAAAGATGGCACATATGTTAGATTTGATGATAATGCTTTGGTGATAATAGATCCTAAGAATAAAGCACCGAAAGGAACAAGAATATTTGGACCAGTCGCAAGGGAATTAAAAGAGAAAGGTTTTGATAAAATAGTTTCTCTTGCACCGGAGGTACTTTAATTAGAATTAATAATATGAAGATTAAAAAAGGAGACACAGTAAAAATACTATACGGGAAGGAAAGAGGGAAGAGAGGTCCTGTGGTTGCTGTTGATATGAAGAGAGACAGAGTTGTAGTAGAAGGCTTGAACCTTTACAAAAGGCATCTCAAAGGAGATGGTAAGACAAGGACATCGGAGATAGTAACGGTGGAAAAACCATTTCCTCTGTCTAAGGTTATGTTGGTTTGTCCATCTTGTGATAAGCCCACAAAAGTTGGAATAAACAAAAATGGAAAAGAAATAGAGAGAATATGTAAAAAATGTGGTAAGAGTATGGAGAAAACAGCAGTCGAGGAGAAGAAAGAAATTAAAAAAGTTGAGAAGAAAGCTGTAGCGAAGAAATCGACAACTAAGAAAAGTAAATCTAAATCAAAAAGTAAGAAAGAGTAATGCCAAGGTTAATAGAAGAATACAATAAAAAAATAAAAAAGGAGATAATGAAAGATAAAGGATGGGATAATCCTATGCGAGTACCCACACTAGAGAAAATAATAGTAAATGTGGGTGCAGGAGAGGCAGTATCAAATGGTGCTGCTTTAGAAGAAATAATAGAAATGTTAACGTTGATAACTGGACAGAAACCTGTTGTAAACAAAGCTAAGAAAGCTATATCTGCATTCAAAGTAAGGCAGGGAATGGAGGTAGGTGTATCTGTAACATTAAGAGGTAAAAGGATGTGGGAGTTTTTTGATAAACTGGTAAATATAGTATTACCCAGAACAAAAGACTTCAGAGGATTAAGTCCTAACTCTTTTGATGGTGCAGGTAACTACACAATTGGTATTGAAGATCATACAGTATTTATAGAAATAGATCCTAATAATGTAACAAAAGTGAGAAGTTTGCAGGTTACAATCGTTACGACATCAAAGAATGATGAAGACGCAAGAGTTCTTTTAGATAAATTTGGATTCCCTTTTAGAAAAGATGTCAACAGAAGCTAAAGAATACAAAGCAAGAAAATTAAAGAAAAGCTCAAAGTTTAGCACAAGAGTTCACAACAGATGTGAATTATGTGGCAGGGCTAGGGGATATATGAGGCATTATGGTCTTTGTAGGATATGTTTTAGGAAATTAGCTAGTGAGGGTAAAATCCCAGGAGTTAAGAAATCTATTTGGTAATTAATTTAAGGTAAAAAAGAATGAACGATACAATAGCAGATATGTTAGCAAGAATACAAAATGCAATAATGAGGAAAAAAGAAGAGGTAAATGTTCCTAACACGAAGATGAATATCGAAATTTTGAAAGTACTAAAACAGGAAGAGATGATAAGTGACTTTTTAGTTAATGAGGGAGAAAGATATGTAGAAGTGGTTCTTAAATATGATGAAAACGAATCAGTCATAGCATCTCTTAAAAAGGTTAGTAAACCAGGGCAAAGAATATATGTAACTCATAATGAGATTAAACCAGTTATGAATGGTAGAGGAATATCGATAATTAGTACGTCAAGTGGAATTATGTCTGGAGCTATGGCTAAGAGTAAGAAACTAGGTGGAGAATTAATATGTCAAATTTGGTAATAAATGTCTAGAATAGGAGAACAAGAAGTAACAATTAAAGAAGGGGTGACCGTAAGTAAGGAAGGAAGTATAATCTCAGTCAGAGGTCCTTTGGGAGAGATAAATATAACCATACCAGAGGGAATAGATGTGGAAGTGAAAGAAAACTCAGCTACAATTGTTTTGAAAGGGGAAACTAAACAGGATAGATCAAACTACGGTACCTACAGAATGTTGTTGAGTAATGCAGTAGAAGGTGTGAAGGATGGTTTTACAAAAACATTGGAATTAGTAGGAGTGGGATATAGGGCTAGGATGGAGGGAAATAAGTTGGTCATGAGTCTTGGATTAAATCATCCAGTAGAGATGGAACCCGAGGAAGGTATACAAATAGAAGTACCTGAAGAAACGAAAATAATAATTAAAGGATTTAACAAACAGAAAGTAGGGGAGTTTGCTGCCAAGATAAGGGAATTAAAGAAACCAGAACCATACAAAGGAAAAGGTATTAGATATGAAAACGAATATATCAGAAGAAAGAGCTCAAAATCTAATTTAGGGTCGGACTAAAGTAAGTAATAATAAATATGGTAAGAAAATCTAGACAACAAAAAAGAGAAAGAAGAAAAACACACATCAGGAAAAATGTGCGAGGGACATCTTCTAAGCCTAGGATATTTGTTTTTAAAAGTAATAAATATTTCTATGCAGGATTAGCGGACGATGTAAAAAGTGTAGTAATCAAATCATACATGTGTAAAAAGAACAGTGATGATATAATTGCTATGGCTAAAAAGTTTGCTAAAGAAGCAATAAAAAGCGAGAGCTTAGTATTTGATAGAAGTGGGTATAGATATCACGGCTTAGTTAAAACATTCGCCGAAGAATTAAGAAAACAAAAAGTTAATATTTAGAAAAGTATAAATGGAAAGAGATTTCAGAAACAGAAATAAAGAAAATAAGGAATTTGATAAAAGGGCCCTCCCAGTGAGGAGAGTCGCTAAGGTAACTAAAGGGGGGAAGAGATTGAGATTTAGTACAGTAGTAGTAGTAGGTGATAGAAAGGGATCAGTAGGAGTAGCACTAGGAAGGGGAGCTGATGTAAGAAGTGCTATAGAGCAAGGAGAGCGATTGGCAACCAAAGCTATTAAGAAAATAGAGTTAATAGGAGATACGATTCCACACGAGATTTTATATAAGTATGGAGCAGCTCAAGTTCTACTAAGGCCAGCTAGACCAGGTACAGGAATAATAGCAGGATCTTCTGTTAGAACAGTATTGGAATTGGCAGGAGTAGATAATGTATATGGCAAAATACTTGGAAGCCCAGAACCTAATGCAAACGCATATTGTACATTCAAAGCTTTACAAGAACTAAAGAAAGATAGGGTTCTTAAGAAAATGAAAAGAATGAGAGAGAGAATAGTGCTGAAAGAAGAAATGGATAAGGAGAAGCAAATCAAAGATGAAAAAAAGAGAAAACAGGAAAGAAACAAAAGAATGTCAGAAAAGAAGAGCAAAGGTAGAAGTAAAGACAGAAATACTAAAGTTAGAAATAGAAAATAATGTACCTAGAAAACATTCCAAAAAGAAAAAACAGAATAAAGAAGGCCAAAAGATTGGGAAGAGGATACGGATCTGGTGTAGGTGGACATACAGTGGGCAGAGGTACCAAAGGACAGAAATCAAGGTCTGGTCACAAATCCTTAGTTGCATTTGAAGGAGGGAATGTCCCTTTTTATAGAAGAATGCCTAAATATAATGGCTTTAAAAGCAAATCTAATATAAAAACCCAAGTTATAAATATAGATACAGTGGCAGAAAACTTTAAATCTGGTGATAAAGTAACTCCCGAGATTTTGAAGGAAAAGGGTTTGGTTAAGAAAAATAGTACTGAAATAAAAATATTAGGAAGAGGAGAAATTTCAAAGAAAGTTTCCATAGAGGGAATCTTGATGTCTCCTGTTGCGGAAGAGAAAATAGTAAAGGCCGGAGGTAGTGTTAAATAGTCTTAAAGCTAATGAACAAAATAACGGAAAGATTTAAAGCCATATTTAGGACTAAGGAAATAAGGGAAAAAATAATCTTCTCCCTTTTAATTCTTATTGTTTATAGAATACTCTCAGCTGTTCCAGTATCTGGAATCCCAGCTGAAGCAATTGTACAGTTATTTGAAGGCACCGGATTTGGAGATATACTATCCACAGTCTCTGGGGGAGTCTTAGAAACCGCATCAATAGTGGCAATTGGGTTAACTCCATATATCAATGCTTCCATCATTTTCCAATTACTAGGTACAGTTATTCCTCAGCTAGAAGAATTGAATAAAGAGGGAGCAGAGGGGAGAAGAAAAATATCTATGTACACAAGATTAGTGACCGTTCCATTAGCAATACTCCAATCTTTTGTAATTTACTCCACCCTAAGAGGATTTGGACTAATAGAAACTCTAGGTACTCTTGAATTGATAACAATGTCAGCCACTTTAACAGCTGGATCTATAATGATGATGTGGTTTGGAGAGATAGTCTCCGAAGATGGTCTCGGAGGCGGATCTTCATACCTTATTATGCTTGGTATACTTTCGGGTATCCCTGGAACCTTGAGGTCTAATTTCCTAACTATGGATTCCTTTCAAAAAACAGTCTTCATTGTTTTCTCTATAATTCTTGTTGTAGCAGTAATAATTATTACCCAAGCAGAAAGGCAAATAAAAATACAATACTCCCGAAGAGTAAGAGCGGGAGGAGCTTTGGAAAGCTACATACCCATCAAGCTAACACAATCAGGAGTGATGCCGGTCATATTTGCTATGTCATTTCTATCTTTCCCTCAACTGATAGGAAAATTCATAATAAGTAAGGATATTAATCCAAATATTACAAATTTCACAAATACGGTAATGAATCTTTTAGAAAATCCGTATTTTTTTAATACTCTGTCGTTTCTATTGATAGTTGCATTCTCCTTCTTCTATCTAACCGTTGTATTTAAAACAGAGGAATTGGCTGAAAATCTTCAAAAACAGGGTGCTTTCATACAAGGAATAAGACCGGGAGAAAATACGGCAAACTATTTGAGGAGGGTGAGTTTCAGACTAACTGCGGTAGGTGCCATATTTTTAGCGACATTATCTATTCTTCCCGACGTATTTGTAAGAACTGGGCTTATCTCCGCAGCGGTTTTTTCTGGAACAGGACTCTTGATAGTTGTTGGGGTAGTATTGGATGTCAAAAGACAGATAGAGTCTATGATGACTGTAAGGAGTTACGATAAATACCTCTAGCTTTGCGAGTTTTGTTGGTTTGTAGGGGACTATACAGATTTTAGTGTCGAAATTTAATATTCTATCGGTCTTTGAGGGCTCACAAAGAGGCTAGGTGAAAATTCAAGATGTAAAAATGTGTGATGGTTTGATTAAAATATAAATATGGATAAGATCTCTTTGTTTTGGGCAGATTGCTGTTCAAGTAATTGGACGCTATTTGAAGCTGGTAAATGTTATGAATTGTTTTACATTGATAAGGACCTTGAAATAAGTGTCCACAATAGCCGTATTTTTTGTTGAAGTATTTAGTGTATCTGGCTGCAATCCCCTGCATAGGGACGGCAATGTCGACATTACCTTTTTGTACAGCAAGTAAATGGTAATGGTTTGGTAAGATACAAAAGCTCAATAAATCAAAATTATTTTGTTGAAAGTGGTAAGAAAATAAATTGTATAGAAAGATGTAGTCTTTTCTATCGAGGCAAATTTCTTCCTTCCGGTTCCCTCTGTTGTAAACGTGCAGAATCATATTCTTTTTATTTTTTATTCTCTTCATGTTTAGTTTTATCATATAAAAATTAAATTTATATTAAATGCCCATAGCATATTAATTCTTGTTGACATTAACTCGATAGTTATTTGTGATACAATATTCTCAAATAAACTCGACGTAGTATAACTATGACTATTCTTTTTCATGGTCCGTCTGGCTCAGGTAAGGATACTCAAGCTGAATTGCTTGTATCCAAGTATGATTTTCAAAGTATTGGGACAGGTGAAATGTTTCGGAAGATGTATGCGAATGGTGATATGGATGGTATTAGGGCTCATCAATATTGGTCAAAGGGATTGTTTGTTCCCAATGAACTTGTGTACAGAATGTTGTCCAGGTGGTTGAACGAGTATGATGATTCTAAAGATTGGGTATTCGTTTCCGTTGTAAGAGAAGAGGGGCAAATCCCTATGTTTGATAATCTTCTCAAGCAAAGTGGTAAAAAATTAGATTATTTTGTACATTTCAACCTCGGAGAGGATGCTGCAATAGAAAGGATGTCTTTAAGAAGGGTGTGTACTAATTGTGATGCGACATACCACACTAAATATAAGAAGGAAAAAGTGGATGGATACTGTGATAAATGTGGTACGATTCTTTCTCAAAGGGAGGATGACAAGCCCGAGAAGATAGTGAAAAGGCTTTTGGAATACGGCAGGACGATAACTCCCATCTTGGAGGAGTATAGAAATAGAGGGATATTGATAGAAATAGACGCTAATCCTGGGATAGAGGAGATACATGATAATGTTGTTAAAGTTCTCGGACTATGATCTTGTAAATATTCTTTTTTTTTGTTATGCTTTCTCTGTTCCTTTGTTAGTGAAAACAACCATGGTTCAACTATTTTTGTTGAATTAAAGGTATTCCTTTGATATAATTCTGAGGACTCTATTTACAAAGAGAAAAAGGGATACTTATGAAAGAAAGCAAAAAAGTATTTGAATTCGATGGTATAGTGAAGGAATGTTTGCCTAACACTCAATTCGTTGTGGAGATTGATGTAGAAGGGAAGAAGCATGAGGTAGTTGGATATCTCTCCGGAAAGATGAGAATGCATTATATCCGTATCTTAGAGGGGGATAAGGTTAGGATTGAGATGACTCCATATGACAAAGAGAAGGGGCGAATAACATATAGATATATGAATTAATGTAGTTATGAAAGTTCAAGCGTCAGCAAAAAAAAGATGTCCGGATTGTTACGTTGTTAAGAGGAAAAGAAGAGTTTATGTATATTGTAAGAAGAATCCTAAACATAAGCAAAGGCAGGGATAATTTAATTAAGTTATACGATTATTAAATGGCAAGGGTAGCTGGAATAGAAATACCAAACGAGAAGAGACTCTGGGTCTCTCTTTTAAGCGTCTATGGGATAGGAGAGAGTAAGGCCAAGGAGTTATGTGAGAAAACAAGGTTGGATGCAAATAAGTTTGTTAAAGATATGAGTGAAGCAGAGTTGGATGTAATAAGAAAATACATAGAAGAAAATTACAAAGTAGAGGGAGAATTAAGACAGGGAATATTTAGGGATGTAAAGAGACTGAAGGATACCAGAAGTTATAGAGGTATAAGGCATAAATTAGGTTTGCCGGTTAGGGGACAGAGAACTAGGCATAATGCAAGAACAAGGAAAGGTAGAAGTAAACCTGTTGGTGGATTAAAGCGTAAATTAGAAAAAACATAAAATATGGCTAAAGTTAAAAGTAAAACAAAAAAGAGCGTACAGAGTGGAATTGCGTCTATTCAATCAACTTTTAACAATACAATAATAAGTTTGACAGATAATGAAGGTGAGCTTTTAGGACAGGGAAGTCCTGCGAGGGTTGGATTTAAAGGAGCAAAAAGGAGTACAGCATTTGCAGCTACTAAGGCTGCTATGGAGGTGGCAGAAAGAGTTATAAAGAAATATGGACTTAAAGAGGTAAAGGTTTTCATAAAGGGGCCAGGAGCGGGAAGAAATGCAGCAGTTAAAGGATTGGATTCAGCAGGTTTAAGAATTACTATGTTGGTTGATAGGACCCCTATTCCACATAATGGATGTAGGCCGAGAAAAGCTCCTAGAAAGTAATTAATATATTTTTTGTTATAAATGGGTAGATATACAGGACCAAAAGAAAAATTAAGTAGGAGAGAGGGAGTAAATCTGCATCTCAAGGGTGCTAGATCATTTTCTGAGAAAAGTGGCCTTGCAAGGAAGCCATTTCCTCCGGGTCAGCATGGAAATCAGAGAAGGGCAAGGTTGTCTAACTATGGTTTTCAGTTAAGAGAGAAGCAGAAGGTGAAGAGAATGTATGGTCTTAGAGAAAAAAAGATGAAGTTAAGTTTTAAGGAAGCGGACAGAAGGTCTAAATTTTTCAACTCAGATAAAGGATTGGAGTTTTTAAGACTTTTAGAACTTAGGTTAGACAATGTGATATATCTTGCCGGTTTGGCTCCTTCTAGAGCTTCTGCTAGGCAGTTTGTAACTCATGGTCATGTGAAGGTCAATGGGGAGAAAATAAGTATTCCTTCTCTAGAGCTTAAGGAGGGAGATTCTGTAGAGTTGGTAAAGGCAAAGTTGGCTCCCACAGAGAAGTTTTTTAAGACACCTGATTGGATAGAGAGCAAGGATACAAAATGTAAGATTGTAAGATTACCGATAAGAGATGATATGGATGAAGGAATTAAGGAGAACTTAATAATTGAGTTCTACTCTAGATAATTTTAAATATTTTTTAAATGGAAGCTTTTAAAGATATAAAGGTAACAATAAAGGAGGAGAAAGATAATTACGGATTGTTTGAAATATCTCCTCTTCCAAGAGGATATGGTCATACTCTTGGGAATGCCCTAAGGAGAATCCTTTACTCTAGTTTGAAGGGTACAGGTATTACAGCTGTGCAGATAAAAGGGGTTGATCATGAATATTCGACTTTAGACGGAGTTAAAGAGACAGTTGTGGATATAATTTTGAACCTTAAGCAGGTTAAATTCAAAACGGAGATGGATGAGGTGTTTTCCTGTAAATTGGAAGCCAAAGGAAAGAAAGTTGTAACAGCTGGTGATATTGAGATTACCGGAGATTTGGAGGTAGTGAATAAGGATTTGGTCTTGGCAGAACTAACAGATACATCCTCTGAACTGGTAATGAATATTACCGTAGAATCAGGAGTAGGGTATAGAGGAGTTGATACAGGGGAAAGGAAAGAGATAGGTCTTATACCTCTAGATTGTGATTTTACTCCAATAGAAAGAGTTAGCTTAAGTGTGGAGCAGGCTAGAAAAGGACAGGAGACCGATTTGGATGCAGTGTTGATAGGAGTGACTTCCGATGGAAGCATTTCTCCTAAAGATGCGTTAGTCCAGTCATCTAGAATTTTGCAAGAATTTGCAGGTAAAGTAATGATTGCTATGGGTATGTCAGAAAGGGAAGTTATAGAATTAGCCGAAGAGGCCAATCAAGTTGAAGCTTCTGAAGAGATAGTTGGACAGGAAGATGATGAGATAGGGGGATGGAAGATAGAAGAATTACCAATATCAAAGAGATCTAAGACAGGACTTCTTTCTGGTGGATTCAAAACAGTTGGTGATCTTAGAAATACTACAGCCACAGAACTATTGAATTTGCCAGGGTTCGGTAACAAGTCATTGAATGAAGTCTTGGAGCTTTTAACTGAGTATGGAATTAATATTAAAGGAGCATAGGGGGAATGTACAAAAGAGTAAAGAGAGCAAAATTAGGAAGAAAGAAGTCACATAGAGATGCTTTAGTAAGTAATCTTCTAAGATCTCTCTTTGATAATAACTATGTAGTAACAACTACTCCTAAAGCGAAGGCTCTGAAAAAAGAAGCTATGTCCATAATACAGAAAGGTAAAGGTACAAAAGATGAACTATCTTTCAGAAGGGAGCTTCAGAACATTTTAGGTAAAGAGGATTTGGTTAAAAAGTATTTTGAATATATTAAAAAGGATAGTGCTGGAGTTGGATTTGTTAGAGTTGGTTTTAGAGATGGTGATAATGCAGAGAAATCTAGGGTGTTTCTCCTAGGTTTGGAGAAAAAAGGAAAGAAAGTAGTTAAGAAGGAAGAAAAAGAAGAGAAAGAAGCTAAGCATCATGAGCATGATGAACATAGAAAAATTGAATTAGATGTAGATAAGAGAGTTGATAAAACTGCAGTTATTAAAAAAACAGAAAGAGCTAGAAGTAGAGCAGGTATTTAATTGAGGTTAACAAATTATGAAATATAAAACTAGTTGGACAAATAAAGAAGATGTTGAAAGGAAGTGGTACTTGATTGATGTTAAGGATCAGATATTAGGCAGGGCCTCCACCCAAATAGCATCCTTATTAATAGGTAAAGAGAAACCTGAGATAGTTCCTAATGTAGATTGTGGAGATTATGTAATAGTAGTAAATAGTGACTTTGTTAAGTTAACAAGGGGCAAAGAGAAAAAGAAAATGTATTATAGACACTCAGGGTATCCTGGTGGTTATAAAGAGACCAGATTTGATGAACAGATGGTTAAAGATTCGAGAAAGGTTATAGAGGATTCAGTAAAGAACATGTTACCGCAGAATAAACATAGAGACAGGAGGATGACCAGATTAATCGTCTATAAGAATTTGGAACATAAGAATTCTGCTCAAAAACCAGTTGAAATTAAATTATAAAATTTTAAATAGTGGAGAAGTATACAGAAGGAATAGGAAGAAGAAAAACATCTACAGCTAGAGTGAGGCTATACAAGGGAGATAAAGCGTCTTCTGTTAATGGTAATGCAGTTAGCGAATATTTTTCAGCTAAAAATGATGCGGAGAAAATTGTAAACAGACCCTTAATAGTGTTAGGTCTTGAAGGGAAGTACTACTTTACGGCAAAGGTATCTGGAGGTGGTATAAATGGTCAGTTGGAAGCTGTAAGATTGGGCTTGGCTAGAGCATTGTATGGAATGGATCCTGAGCTTAAAACAACATTGAGAAAAGAAAAGCTAGTATCTAGAGATCCTAGGGCAGTTGAAAGGAAGAAGTATCATCATGTTAAAGCTAGGAAGAAGCCTCAATTCTCAAAGAGGTAGTTTCTATTGTAATGTTTATAAGTATCCCCTATCATTTAGGATAATTTAATCATCTCCACATATGAAAAATAACAAAACTCTAAAGATTGTTTTAATATCTTTGGCAATTATTTTCTTTATCCCTCTCGTTTTTCTAGCTGGATTTTGGATATACAAAGTAAAAGATGGATATATGAATACGACAAACGACTACTATGGAGGCTATGGAATGGGGTATGGGGGCCCAGGGATGTATGAGGATAGCGCATATATAGAGCCTGATGTCATGATGAAGGAAGAAAGCTATTCTTATGAATATTCCGATGAAACAAGAAGCATAATTAGAACAGGTAGTATAAATATAGCTGTAGATGATATAGATGAATCATTAGATGAGATAACAGCTGTCAGGGCTGAATTTAACGCCTCTGTGATCAATCTAAATGACTATGGAAAAGGGAAAGATAGGGGTGTTGGTTTAACAATAAAGGTGGAAGAGAGTAAATTTGAAGAGTTATATAATAGACTTAAAGATTTGGATGGTGAATTTCTAAGTTCTTCAATTAGTGAGAGTGATGTGACAGATACGGTAGTAGATTTAGAAGCTAGATTAAGTAATTATAAAAGTGTAGAAACTCAGTTTGTAACCCTTTTAGGAAATTCTACAACTGTAGAAGAGACATTAGCTATTTATAAAGAATTAAATGAGGTTAGGTACAATATTGAGAGGGTAGAAGCAGAATTAAAGAACATAGGAAATCAAACAAAATATTCGTATATATATATGCATATATCTCAAAGTAGTGTAGGTGCAGATCTAGTAGAGGATGAATGGAGACCAGAGGGTGTCTTGAGGGATGCTATAAGGGCTTTAGTTGGTTTCGCAAAGTTTGTTGGGAGTGGAATTATATGGTTGATTGTATTCATTCCAGTAATAGCCTTGATAGTAGTTCCGGTCATATTGATTCAAAAAAAGCGTAAAAAATAGTATAATATCAACACGCAAGTACTACTAGATGATTACGCTTGCTTTTTTAAAGTAAGTGAGGAAAGTCCGGACTCCACGAAAGGGTGCCAACGAGAGTTGGGAGGGAGTGATCTTTCGGAGAAAAGGGCAACAGAAAGATATACCGCCTAATTTATTAGGTAAGGGTGAAATGGTAGTGTAAGAGACTACCGGGTACTGTAGTAATACAGTATTGCGTGGTAACCCCCACCCGGAGCAAGGTTAAACCGCATAGACAGATAATCATCGTTATACAGAATCCGGCTTATTGTGTACTTGCGTATTTTCTTGGTATATTGAGATCTTTCTTTAGTACTGATATTATTATGCTATGGGAGGGAAGTATGGATAGAGAAATAGAAGAAATTACAACAGGTGACAATTCAGAAGTAGACCCAAGTTCAGTATTTGTTAAATACTATGTAGATAGATACTCTAATCCTCCATTTGGTAAGGAAGAGAATGGGGGTGCTATTAAAGAAGAATTAGAAGAGATTTTAAGAGATACTTCAGTTTTCAGTGGTATTATTTACGATGACGAAGAATTAAATCCTGCTGGTTTTCTTTTAGCACGTAGTGGAGAAACCGAGGAGATGATTAATCAATTTGAGAACGATTATAGAAAAGCCTTAGATATAAATCTCTACGGATTTGATTCGATTGATTTGAATAGTAAGAGGCAGCACGTCGAGATATTAAGTAATATTTTAAGAAATTCTTTAGGCAATAAGTATGGAAGAGTGGGCTATATAATGGATTTAGGTCTGGGGAAGATAGGTGATGATTGGATAGATGGTGATTCACTGCATGAGTTTAGAAAATTGATTAAATATTTCTATAATGAAAACCATATATCTACTGGTTTTTGGATTATCCACGAAAAGGATTATTCTGTTAATTTAGTAAAATTTAGTGATTTGAAGATAGAATCTATAGGCAAGGATGGAAAGATAGAGGCTTTCATAATAAGTATCTAAGTCTTATTGTATTTAGTGGACAAAAATACATCATTTGGGATATAATACTATAGGTTAAATTGGTTATAATCTGAATGGAAACTGAAGCAAAAGAAATCTGGGGACAGTATGGAAAAACAGAATACAATGAAGTTACAACCGCAAGTGCCAAAAAAGAATTGGATTTAAGTATTGTCGAATTAATAACCCAAGAACATGCATATAATAATCCAAGTACTCCTTCATTAATCGCAGAGTTTGGATGTGGTCCTGCACCTATATCCGAGGTCTTGATCAAGTTTAATAAGGCTTGGGGCAAGGATATGTATAGATTAGTAGGTTTTGACAATAGTTTTGAAATGTCTCGTAATCTACCGGAGGATAAGAATTTCTCTTTCTTTAATACGAATATATCGGATCCGTTTCTGGTAGAAAGGTATCTAGGAGGGGGTGGAGAGTTGTTAGACACAGTAATATTAGAAAATTCCTGGTATGCAGTCACAACAGGGATAGGTCACCTTGATAAAGAGGAAGCATTATATAGACGATGGACAGTATTACTGAATGCTTGGAGATTATTAAAGGAGAATGGAACTTTGATAATTACGGATCCCCTATCTTCTACGCAAAATGTTGGTTTAATGAACACTATGAAGGGACTAATGAAAGAAGTTTCTTCTGCATCAAAGAGAGGAGAGATCTCTGAATCTATAAAAAATATAAAGAATCCTGAAACTAAAAATGCCATAAGAAGAAATAAGGAAGAAATACTTCCTACCAGTCAGCTTTTTGGAGAGCAAGAGATGTTAGATTTTATAAAGCAAACAGGTTTGTTTGAAGTAGAATATTTAAAAAGAGGTGATTATCTAGGACACAACCTTACTTTACAACTAAGAAAAATAAATGAAGTAGAACCCAAAGTTAATGGAACCTTTGCTTTGGACATCCTCGCATCTTCAGCAAGAGAGTTATTGGAAAGGTTTAGAGAGAGAAATTATTCTGAGAAGATAAATCCAATAGTAACAGGAGTGGATGAACAGGATAAAAAACACAAGAAAAGCCTTACAGTTTTAGCATCGATCATAGGGATGAATGTCCCAGGTGCTATAGCTACTTTCGATATAGAGGAAGATTACAATTTAGATTCTTGGGAGTTTGGAGATTTGTTTGTTTTACCAAAAGATTTTGACAAACTTATTCCTCAAAACAGAAAGACAGGAGAAATAAGGAGATTGGGGACTATAAGTGCATACGGTGAGGAATACAATAGAATAGGTTTGGAATCTATCAAGAGAGTTATAGAAAGAATTTATAAAGAAGTGTATGACCAGAATTTGGGGATCCTTTTCTTTACTGCTACCCCCGATAGAGTAATGCTTTTTAATAGGATATTGAAAAATTTAGGAGTTAAGGAATTTGAGAAGGTCGAAGGAGTGGAATTAAATAGGGAGGACCCTGACAACATAAGAACTATACTTACAGGAGCAAAATATTTTTTCACAGAAGACGGATTTGATAATGTTAAGAGGGATGAAATCCTAAATAGGATAAGGGAGTATATGATTGAGAACAAGGATGTTTCTTTGGATATTGCAGTAAGTGAGCTTTGGCCAAATGAGAAAGATCTAAAGATGAATTATATTTATGAAAATATAAATGATACAGGGAAATTTCCAATGAATGTGTCCCTGTACTATGTTCAAGTTCCCCAAGAGAAGATGGAAGTTAGAAGGTAAATATAGTATATTAAGAAAGTTAAAATAGTAACTTTTCTAATGTGTTTGAATATACACTATTTGGCTTGCAAATTCTTCTACATGTGTACTTGGTTTGGGTACTTTTAAGGAAAAGAGAGAAAGGTTTAAAGAGTCTCTTTCTATTCAATGTTAGTATCGTACTTTGGGTTCTCTCTATATTCTCAATAACTAGAACAACTAATTTAGAAATAGCAATTTGGTTTGCAAGATTGACCTTCTCCACGACAGCAATAGCAGTAGCTAGTTATACCTCATTCTTTTCATCATATGCCGATGAAGAAAAGTCAATATTACAAAAAGTTATAAATATACTTGGGTTTTTAATGGCTCTTTTTGCCTTCACTCCTTTTTTGGTGAGGGAAATGATTGCGGTAGAGGGCTCAAATTATCCAGCTGTGGAATTTGGAATATTAGCATTAATATATGTATTTTTTGTTGTCATAGGTATAGGTTACCTGATCTACTCTATATTCAAATTAAGAAAGATCTCGAGAGGCTTAGAATACTTGCAAATGTCATATATAACAATAGGAATGGTCCTGGCATCTATATTTGCAATCTTTACAAATGTAATACTGCCAATAATAACAAAAAGCTCTGCTTCAGCATTTTGGGGACCAGTAGCAGTTAGTATATTTAGTGTAATCACAACATACACTGTTACTAGCCATCGCTTGTTCAGTGTTAAATTCCTTTTAGGAAAGTTAACGTACTACGCTTCCCTTACCGTAATACCATTCCTGTTTTTTGTATTACTTCTCAATCTACTCCCCACATTTGAACTAACAAAAGATGTGTTTTTGACATATGTTATCGGTATAGGAACATCTATATTATTTGTCCTCTTATACTCTATTCTAGGGGACTTTTTAAACAGAAAATTGAATCCAGTGGTTGGATTTAAAAGTGAACGAGCTGAGGAGATAAGGGAGAAATTTTTAAGAAGTATTAGTACAGAATTAAATATCGAGAAACTAGGGATAGTGGTATTAAAGGCTATAGATGTTATATTTGATTTGGATAAATCTGGAGTAATAATATTTGACAGTGATAACGCAACGATATTATATAAAAAGTTGAGAGAATTCCAAGATAGACCTTTGGATAACAGAAATCTTCTGCAAGTTATCTACTATTGGGATGAAATAGGTCATAGTACGGTTATAGCTAAAGAGGAACTACTGTCCTCAAAAATAGATAATCCGTATCTTCAAAGGATCCTTTCATTTATGGAGAAAGATGATATAGAAATAATTCTTCCGCTTAATCGGAAGGTCCATTTAAATGGAGTGATAGTACTTGGTAGGAAGAATAATAAGAATCCGTTTACAGTCGAAGATATAGACTATCTAGAGGAGCTCATAGTAAGTTTTTCTGTCGCATTCAGTAGATCTATATTATATAGTCAAGTTCAGGATCTGAATCTTTCTCTTCAACAGAAAGTATCTGAGCAAACCAAGGAGCTCCAAGAAAAGATTGAGCAATTAGAAGAAGCTCGCAGAAAAGAGTCTGACATGATAGACATAATGGGTCATGAATTAAGAACACCTGCTACTGTTGTTAAGTTAAATGCAGAGCTTCTAGAGAATTTCACAGAGGATCTTCTTAATAATAGGGATAAATTTGAATTGTATCTAAAGAGGATAAAGACAGCTGTAGATAACGAGATTAAATTGATAAATACCTTATTAAGTAGTGCCAAACTAGAGGGAGACAAAATAGAATTGAATCCAGAAAGAGTAAACATAGTCGAGGATGTGGAGATGGCAATTCATGGACATGAATTGGAAGCAAAGGAAAGGGGTCTTAAATTAATCAATAATCTGAATAATAAAACCCCAGATATATATGCCGATCACGCCAGGGTTATAGAGGTCCTGAATAATCTAATTGATAATGCGGTAAAGTATACGGAGAGAGGAACTATTACGTTAGAATCCTTCTTTGATGAAGACAGTGTCAGTATATCGGTTGAGGACACAGGAAAGGGAATTCCCAAAAATGAATTGGCCAATCTAGGACAGAAGTTCTACCGAATAGAGAATTATATAAGTGAAAGGGAGGGAAATCCGAACTTGGTTAGACCAGGAGGAACAGGTTTGGGACTTTATGTGACGTTCGGTTTAGTAAAGAGGATGGGGGGAGAAATTAAAGTAGATAGTCAGCTTAATAAAGGTACAAAATTTACATTCACACTACCTAGGTATAAAGATCAAGATAATGGTACGGAGAGAGTTCAAAGTAAGAATATGTTTGAAAGATTAGGCCTAAAAAGATAGTTTCTTCCCTATTCCATTCAAAAAATCTTTCTCGTTAGTTCTATTTCTGCCCTCTATTTGAAATTCTTCTACCCTTAATGACACAAGAGGATCTTTAGTAGAAAATAGAACCATACCTTCTGTAGAAAATAAATTCCCAGGATCTTTCTCTGAAGGAAAATCAATAAGAGAACTCTTATATATCTTCATCTTCTTCTTGGCCAAACTTGTTGGTAAACTACTATCTAATGCAGTCCATGCAACAGGCCATGGAATGAAGGCCCTAACCATTCTCTCAATATATTCAGGAGAATACTCATTCCAGAGAACCTCGGCTTTCTCTTTTGAGATGTCCCTTTGCCAACAGTATGTAGCATTTTCATGATCCTGCTGTTTTGCCGATATTTCACCATTTACCCACCTATTTAAGGTAGGGATTAAAACCTCTTTGCTCTTTTCAACTAACCTTGTTCTTAATGATAAATTAGTATCATCTTCTCTAATCTTCTCCTCAAATATTCCCAATATGTCTCCTTCATCCATCCCTTCATTCATTGACATTATTGATATCCCAGTTTCTTTCTCACCGTCCAGAATAGCTTTCTGTATTGGTACAGCACCTCGGTATTTAGGTAATATAGAGAAGTGAATATTTATACATCCGTATTTCGGATATTCCAGAAACTCTTTAGGAATAATTTCCCCAAAAGCCTTGCATACAGCTATCTCTGGCTTGTATTTTTCTAACACCTTGATATAAAGATCTTTTCTGTTATCCGTATGCACGACGGGGATCTTATTTTTCAATGCATATACCTTCACCTCCGAAGGTGTCATTCTCAACTTTCTTCCTACCGGTTTGTCAGGAGCTGTGATCACACAAACAATTTCAAAATCAGGATCATCATGCAGAACTTTTAGAGTTTCTAATGATTCCCAAGCTGTGCCTAAAAATACTGTTTTCATATTCGTATTTTATCTTAATTCATTAAGAATTGGTATAATACCGAGAATATATGAATATATCCGAATTTAAATACAACCTACCAGGACACCTAATTGCACAGTATCCTCCAAAAGAAAGGGGTACAACAAATCTTTTGATTTTGGAAAAAGAAGATGGTACGTTAAAGGATAAAAAATATTTCAATATTCCTGAATACATAAAAGAAGGAGATGTTGTAGTTCTTAATGAAACAAAGGTGATAGATAGTAGAACATATTTTTCAACTTCACAAAATAAAAAAGTGGAAGTACTATTTTTAGAAGAAAGAGGAGGAGATAATTGGTATGTATTGATAGGTAGGGCTAAATATGTTGAAAAGGAAGATATTCTTGTTAATGAAGAATCCGATGAGATACAGATCTCAGTTTTAAAAAGGGAGGGAAACGGATTTCTTGTTAAATTTGTGAAAGGTAATAGTTACGAACTTTTTGAAAAGTATGGTCATACCCCTCTCCCTCCATACATGAAAAGGGAGGATGAACAAAGTGATCACGAAAGATACAATACAATATTCTCAAAATTACCTGGGGCAGTAGCGGCACCAACTGCGAGTCTTAATCTAACAAAAAAGATTCTTAAGAAAATTGAAAATAAGGGTGCGAAGCTAGTTAAAGTTGAACTAAAAGTGGGATGGGGGACGTTCGCTCCAATTAGAGAAGAAAATATAGAGGATCATGAAATTCATGAAGAGTATATACATGTATCTAAAGAGAGTGCAGAACGAATTAATGAAGGGATATTGAAAGGTGGTAGGGTATGGGCGTTTGGAACAACTGTCGCTAGAACATTAGAAAGTGTGGCATACAAAGATGATTCAAGTGGAAGATATTTGATTAAAGGATTTCAAGGAGAGACAAACCTTTACATATATCCAGGATATGAATGGAAGATTATTGATTGTTTGATGACAAATTTTCATATGCCAGATTCATCCTTGATATTATTAGTAAGCTCATTTGCAGGAAAGGATAATATTAAAAAAGCATATAAACACGCTATAGATAAGAAGTACAAATTTTTAAGCTATGGTGATAGTATGTTAATAATTTGATAATGAACAATTTAGATAGATTAAAAAACGAATATTTCTTTATGCCCGACGCTACTAGAGGGGCAGTAAGATATTTAACAACCAGACAACTCAAGGAAACAGGGACAGAAGCTATAGTTACAAACACACTTCATTTACTCATACATCCAGGCCCTGAAGTTATTGAGAAGCTTGGTGGAATAAAAGAAATGATGGGGTGGGATGGTATCGTCTTGACTGATTCCGGAGGTTTTCAAGTCTTTTCATTAATCCATTCAAAAAAATGGAAAGGAAGTATAGATGAGAATGGAGCAACTTTTAAATCTCCAAAAGAGGGGAATACATACAGATTAACTCCAGAGAGCTCCATAGATATACAAATGAAAATAGGTTCGGATGTACTAGTTACCCTGGATGATTGCAGAAAGAGCGATTTAACTGAAAAGGAGGCTGAGGAATCTGTTGACCGAACTGTTAAGTGGGCAAAGAGATGTAAAGAGCATTTCGAGAAAGAGTATGGCGGAAGTAAAGAAACAGGAAAACTTCTAACATGTGTCGTGCAAGGTGCAAAATATCCAAAGTTGAGGGCAAGGTGCGCTAAAGAGTTAGTTGATATTGGTTTTGATGGATATAATTTTGGTGGATTCGTAGTAGATGCGGATAGTAATCTGGTATTGGAAGAGATGAGAGCTGTTATAGAGAGTGTCCCCCAAGATACTATCCGGTATGCGATGGGTGTTGGGAAGCCTGAGGATATAATTTCAGTAGCTCGATTAGGGTACAATCTTTTTGATACTGTGTTAGTAACTAGAAATGCAAGACATGGAACTTTGTATACATCTGATGGGATTGTGAAAATAAAAAATAGCGAGATGGCGTTAGATAAAAGGCCAGTGGATCCTAATTGCAGGTGTGAATGTTGTGAGAACTACAGCAGAGCGTACCTTCATCATATGATGAAAAATGGGGAAGCTGTGGCGCAAACCTTGGCTACCATCCATAACCTCACGTATTACCAAGATTTAGTTAAGGGTCTGACCCCGGTCTGTCCCCACTGATTTGGCCTAGAACTTTGTCCAACGATAATCCGACGGTCTTTTGACGATGCCGTCACGGACCGGATTCTGTTTGATATAATTAGTCACTCCTATAAGGTCTTTTTTGTATGGCAGATAATTTGCACGATACCTTCCTTGAAAAATATGACCGATTCGTCCATGTTTTTTATTTATATTAACGGCATAGCTTGTAGTCACTTTCTGCATAAATTTTGATAAATCCGTTGGACTTTTTCCTGTCTTAACTAAAAGATGGAAATGGTTGTCCATAATGCAATAACTGACCAACCGGATATCACAAACATCCTTATTTTTATAAAGTTGGTTGACGAATAACTGTTTATCCTCAGGATATTTGAGAATTTCCTCTTTGTTATTACCCCTGTTATATACATGGTAATAACTATTCGGTTTGTAATTCCTTGGAGCTCTAGCCATATTCTACTATACCAACCAATTATGAACTTTCAGTTAACTGGGGACAGACCGGGGTCAGACCCTAATGCTATGGAAACAGATAGGCAAAAATGATATCATTGTAAAAGTCCTTAAGAAAGACTCTTTTGGTAATTGAAGATTTTGTGAAAATATATTTATTTATGAAATTTAAATGCAGTAAAGCGAAAATTTGTTTTACGCTGGTAGCTTCTCAGCTACTTACTATTCCAAAAGCTGTTAAATAGAGGACAATTTAAATTGTTAAAGAAAGTAATATGGAAACATTACTTATAGTTCTTGTTGCTATTGTTGCTACTGCGATTGTTGTAGTGATACTTCTTAGATCCGTTTTCCATTGGGTTAGTTTAAAGAGTATCCCGGAAAAAGAAATTGAGGAAGCAGCGATGAAAATAATGAAGGAAAAGTTTGAGAAAGCTGAAAGAGAGATAACTGAAATGAGGGAGAGAGAAGATAGAAGATTGAAGGAGATGAGGAAAGAGAGTACCGAGCATGAAGAGATACTCATAGAAAGGGAGAAGAAATTAAACAAGAGATCTAAAATCTTAGATGATAAAAGCGAAGAATTGGAATCAAAAGAGCTTTATCTTAAAGAGGGTTTGAAAAAGCTAGAGGGAAGCAGGGCAGGTTTGAAAAAAGAATTAGAAAAAATATCTGGACTTTCAAGAGAGGAAGCTAGGGAAAAGTTGATGAAGGAGATAGATCAGGATTTGAGAGAGTACGAGGCTAAAAAAATTAGGCAAGCAGAGAAGAATATCGAGGCGGTTGCAGAAGAGCATGCGCAGAAGATATTGGTTGAGTCAATGCAGAGAGTTGCAACAGATTATGTTGGAGAGACAACAACTAAGGTTATAAAGGTTGAGGATGATAAAGTGAAGGGAAGGGTTATTGGAAGAGAGGGAAGAAATATTAGATCGTTTGAGCAGTTAACGGGTGTGGATGTTATAGTTGATGAGTCTCCAGATGCAATAGCACTTTCATCTTTTGATCCACTAAGGAGGGAAATAGCCTATGTTGCGATGACAAAGCTTATTGCAGATGGGAGGATCCACCCAGGATCTATAGAGGATGCTGTTAGGAGAGCTAAGAATGAAATTTCTCAGGAGATTAAGAAGAATGGACAGATACTTGCTGATGAAGCAGGTTGGCCTGATATAGATATCGGTTTAATGAAATTGGTAGGAAAAATGAAGTATAGAAGTAGCTATGGACAATCTTTGATGTCACATACTATTGAGGTAATTAGATTGGCCGAAGTTCTTGCAATTGAGATAGGGGCCGACGTCCAATTAGCTAAAAGAGCTGCTTTGTTACATGATGTAGGGAAAGTACTCACTCATAAGGTAGATAGCCCTCATCATCACATTTCAGGTCAAGTGGCTAGGAAATACGGTTTAGATGAGAAGCTAGTAAATGCAATAGAGGCACATCATCTAGATATTGATCCCCAGGGATCTGAGGCTGTTGTTATATACCTTGCAGATGCTATATCGGGAGCAAGGCCAGGAGCTAGAAAGGATAGTTATGAGCAGTATATTCAAAGGATAGAGGGAATAGAGAATGCGGCCAAAGAGATAGGTGGAGACAAGATAAGTGAGGTATTTGCAATAAAGGCAGGAAGAGAAGTTAGGATTATTGTAAAGCCGACATTGGTGACAGATGATGAGGCCAAAGTTATGGCAAGGGATATAGCTGAGGAAATAGAGAAAAAACAGAGCTATCCAGGTAATGTCGAGGTTACAGTAATAAGGGAAATTAGGGCTACAGAAGTAGCAAAATAGAACTATTTTGTTCTATCTTCTAGTAATCAACGCTATAGGGGAAATGCTTGTATTAACAACATTTCCCCTGTATTTTTTGTGTAAAAATGATGAAAATTATTGTTGTTAAGGTAAAATCTGAGTGTTAGAGGAGAATAGTGTTGTTATATAAGGATTTTCCCGGTCTTTTTATGGATAGTATTACGAAAAAAAAGTCAAAATATGTATACAAATATAATTCATTAAAAAATGTTGTTAAACCAGACTTTTTGAGCAGTATGGCTTATATCCCATAATATATAGAGAGCTTGACGAAATTCTTTATTTCGCATATTTTAGAGGTGGATATACACAAATCCTTTTATTTACAGCGTTTGTGTATAGTATCTCTAAGAAAGGAGGCATCATGAAATGTTGAAGAAAGATTTAATAGACAGAATTGCAGCTACAGGTCTTACTAAGAGACAGGCTGGAGATGCTTTGGAAGCAATGCTAGAAGCAATCTCAGATTCATTGAAAAGTGGTGATCCTGTGCTTTTAACAGGTTTTGGTAAATTTGAAGTTAGAACAAGAGCAGCAAGAACAGGAATTAATCCTAAGACTCTTGAGAAGATTCAACTTCCAGCAACAAAGGTCCCTGCTTTCAAACCAGGTAAAGCCTTGAAAGCTGTTGTAAGATAATAACGGCCGGTATTTCTTTGTAAAAAAGAAATGCAAATGAAAATGGACCCTTAGGGGTCCTTTTCTTTTATGCTTCACAACTTTGGCCAAATGTCCTAAACTATATGCAGAATGATAGAGAACTTTTTTATTCCTAACAAAAAAAATAATTACAAGGCCTATTTAATTAGAAAGACTGCCATTGTTTTCTACTCCTTTATATTGATTTTTGTAAATAGTTTTGGTGGGTTTCTAGGTATTAGTCAAGCTCAGGCAAGTACAATAACACCCGGGAATATAATTAATCTCACAAATCAGGAAAGAGTTGCTTGGGGATTGAATGCCCTGCAAACTAACTCTCAACTATCTGCAGCTGCTTTGGCAAAAGCTAATGATATGTTTGAGAAGCAGTATTGGGATCATTTTGGTCCTAATGGAGAATCTCCGTGGCAATTTATTCGAGCAGCAGGATACAATTATGTATATGCTGGAGAAAATCTAGCAAAAGGCTTTAGAACGGCAGAGGGAGTACATGAAGCATGGATGGCTAGCCCAACACATAAGGCAAATATTATAAGTGGGAATTACAAAGACATAGGGGTTGCAGTTGTAGAGGGTGTATTGTTAGGAAAGCAGACAATATTGGTCGTACAAATGTTTGGAAACTTAACAACGGAAGTCTATGGTGCCACTCCTCAACAGCCGGCGGAAGAAACAGTCCTTCCTCAACAAGAGGCTCCTCCAGTCGAGGAGAAGAAGGTTATAACTAGGCAGGAATCTGGGGAGATAAAAAGTATTAGGATAACATCTCCACAGGAGGGCTCTGTAGTGACAGATCCAGCTCAAAAGGTGCAAGGCGATACTTCCAATGTGAGCGGAAATTATATAGTAGAGGTTTATGATGGCCAGGATTTGTTAGGAGAGAGTAGCTCAAGTAATACAAGTTGGGAATTTAGCAAGAATGGTGATTGGAGTGAGGGTGAACATACTGTTATGGCAAATCTGAAAGGAGATAATATCCAGTCAGGGAGAGTGAATTTTATTGTAGATTCAAAAGCACCTTCTGTAAATATGGAATCAATTGCAGTTAACCGTATAAATGGTAAATATTCTGTGATGTTTAGTATTGAAGGGGAGTGGGATACGCTTAGTTTAGTCTTAGGTAGTGAGATTATTAACATAGAGTATGTTGAATCGGAGGAAGGTATCTTAATAGAACTTACGGAAGAGCAAGTAAAAGGTTCTGTAATTATTGTTTTGTCTGATGAGTATGGTAACACCTCCGAATTGGATATATCGGAATATTTCTTAGAGGACGAATCGAAACAGAGGATAATATTTCCAACAATAAGGTTAAATACAGGGGATAAAATAAGTATAGGTATAGTTTCTTTTATCTTTATACTATTACTGATAGAGGTAGTAGTATACTGGAAAAAGGGGAATATTAAAGATGTTATAAATGACATCTTTGTTGTAGGAGCATGGTGGCTAATCTTAACAATAGCTTTATTTAATGGATTCTCGGGAATAATAAATTAATAATGGTTACTGCCCAATAATGAAATATAGATTGAAAGTAAAAAATGATTTGTTATATCTTTTTATATTACTTTTGATAACACAGTTTTTCAATTATTCTGTTTTAAGAGCTCCTTTGCAGTTTTTAATATTATTGGGATTTTTGGGTCTCCTACTTTTGGAAACGTGGTTTGTGCGTGTTTTCAGTATATATTCTGGTCGTAAGATATCTAGATACAGTGATGTTATAGTAAAGATATCTTTAAAAGACAGATTCTTTGGATATTTCATTCTACCAGGAATATTCTATATATCTTTACTATTCTTTCTTTATTTTAATAGAAATGAATTGCTAGGACATACAGTATTGGGGATATGTACAATACTTCTTCTAATACTATTTTTAAATGTAAAGAGTTCTCTAAATAAGATATATTCCTTGGCTGTTGCTACTAGGGCGATATTCGATTTCCTTTGTATTACAATCTTCTATCTTCTACTGAATATATTTGTAAGGGTAGGGGTTGGAATGGAAACATTTGCACTGTTATCAGTAATATTCTCCTTAGTTCTTTTGATATTTGTTTTAAAGATTCACGATAGGGTTGGTTTGTTTGAAATGCTGGTTTCTGTATTAAGTGCCTTGTTTATCTCTCTCTTTACACTGCTATTTTGGAATCGTAATATCTTTGTGATCCCAGCTATTGGTTCCCTTGCCTTTTATTTAGTTATATCAATATGGAATATTAGATTTTCTGGAAGAATTAAGTTTATAGACTATATTCTTCCATTCCTGTATGTAGTGGTAGCAATAATTTTGGTTCTGAATCTATAAATATGGAGAAAAGTATAGTATTAAAAATAGGAGGTTCCATATTGTATGATAATAATCTAAATATCAATGCTGAACTACTCCGAAAGGTTAAGAACTGGTATTACGAAGTGAGTGCGGAGTATGAAAAAGTAGTGATGGTTGTGGGCGGTGGCTCTTTATCGAGAGAATTACAACAAAAGATTGCAACTTCGGTTGGAGGAGAGGAGTATCTTCACAACATAGGCATGAGTGTTACACATACAAATGCGGCAATACTACAAGGATATATAGAAGATCCTAACATATACGTGCCAAAGAAATTAGGAGATGCATATGAGTTTCTTTGGGAAGATAGTAAGAGGGTAATAATAAGCGGGGGATTGAAAGTGGGGTGGAGTACAGATATGGATTCGGCTGTTTTTGCTGATGTGTTGGGAATTAAGAAAGTTTTAAAACTATCCAATGTTAGCCATGTTTATGAACAGGATCCTGCCCATAATCCTAATGCACTACCTATTACAAATATGTCGTGGGATCAGTATTTTGATATGTTTAATATACTAGAAGATTCAGTACATAAGGCAAACAATAGTATCCCAATAGATATAGAGTGTGCTAGGTTCTCCTCTCAAAAGGGAATATCTTTCTTTATATCTGGAGGTAAATCTATATATGAGAAGCAGAATATAAGAGACATACTTCAAGAAGGAACCTTAATCCATCCCTAGGAGATTTTCTCAATTGTATACTCTGTACTACCCTTTGGTGTAGTTATGGTCACTTTATCCCCTACTTTCTTTCCCATAATTGCCTCTCCTATAGGAGATTTATGTGATATCTTCCCTTCTAAAGGATTTGCCTCTTCTTCACTAGTTATCTCATATCTAATCTTTTTACTATTCTTTAAAGTAACCACGTCTCCAATTCCTACTCTATTCTTATCTCTATCCTTAATAATATTGGCACTTTTGATCTTCTCTTTCAATTCCACAATCCTATCCTCATTTATCTGTTGCTCCTCAATAGCCATAGAGTACCCATCATTCTCCCTTAAGTCCCCTTGGTTTCTCATTTCATTCAATGTATTTGCAATCTTGTTCCTTAGTTGCTTCTCCCTGTACTTTAACTCCTCTACCAATTTATCAAAACCTTTTTTAGTGGTTTGATACCTTTGTCCTATATTCATATCATCAAACCTAATAATTTAAGTCGAAAAATAATATATGTTACGTATATGTGATGTCAAATAAAAAGGAACCTGTAGTAACCTTTTAAAATTGTGTAATTATATGATAAAATCACTATTTGTAAGCCGCTATCGTCTAACGGTTAGGACACAGGATTCTCAATCCTGCAATCGGGGTTCGATTCCCCGTAGCGGTACCAAAATAAGAAAAATGACAACCTTTGACATAGTAACAATATTCCCAAATATCGTTAAAGAATACATAAATACAGGTATTCTAAGTAATGCTTTGGAGAAGAAGATAGTTCAGGTTAATGTCCATGATTTGAGAGATTGGGCAGATGATAAGCATAAAACTGTAGATGACACACCATACGGTGGAGGCCCTGGAATGGTTATGAAGATAGAACCAATATATAAGGCTATACAGGAACTTAAGAAAGAAAATACTGTTGTAGCAATAACCACTCCTAAAGGAGAAACTTTAGAACAGAGTAAATTGGTTGAGTTTTCTCAAAAGGAAGACCTCCATATGATAATACTGTGTGGCAGATATGAAGGATTTGATCAAAGAATACATGATAATCTAGTAGACTATGAATTCTCTATAGGGAATTATGTACTCTCTGGGGGAGAACTTCCTGCCTTGGTTTTGATAGATGGAATTACAAGATTAATTCCCGGTGTATTAGGTAATGAGGAATCTCTTAATGAAGAATCTTTTGAGGATGGCAAGTTAGAGTATCCTCAATATACAAAACCTGAGGATTTTATGGGTTGGAGGGTGCCAAAAGTCCTTCTTTCTGGAAATCATAAAGAGATTGAGAAATACAGACAAAAAAAGCAAAAAATGGTATAATTTAGCTCATCCTAAGAATATCTTTTTACTACGTATTCCCGACTTTAATTCTTAAAAAAACAAATGGGAGAAAAAATTGTATTAACAAAACAGAAGATAGAGGCACTCAAAGCAGAGCTTGAGAAGTTAGAGAAAGGGAAGAAGAAAGAACTTTCGCAATCTCTTGAACAAGCCAGACTAAGTGACGTTAGTGAAGATACAGACGATATAATTGCTGTTATGACTGAGCTTGAGAAGGTTGATCAAAGAATTAATGAAATCAAGGATATATTAGGTAATTCCACGACTTTAAATAAAAAATCTTGTGAAGTAGGGCAGGTATGTATAGGATCTGTAGTAGAGGTAAGTGTAAATAAGAAGACAGTTAAGTTTCAGATAGTTTCAGAGGTAGAGGCAGATCCAAGTGAGAATAAGATATCAGATAAATCTCCCTTGGGGAAGGAATTACTAAATGCCAAGGTTGGTGATTGTGTAAAAGTAAGAGTTGGGCTCAGAAAGGTTGAATATAAAGTTCTAAGTATATCTTAGGAGATATATTCCATTAGATCTTCTATCTTAACTCTCTCCTGTTTCATATTATCTCTTTCTCTCACAGTTACAGTATCGTTTTCTAAGGATTCGTAATCAATTGTAATGCAGAAAGGAGTTCCTATCTCATCTTGATATCTATACCTTTTCCCAATATTTCCTCTATCATCCCATACAACCTTCTTGTTCTCGGATAAAAGTTCAAATATATCCCTAGCTTTTTTAACAATCTCTTCCTTGTTTGAAACTAATGGAAATATTGCTGCCTTATATGCGGCTATATCCTTATGTATTTTCAATACGGTCCTACTATTTCCCTCTCCTAAATCCTCTTCTTCATATGCATCAAAAAGTAGCATTAAGAGTGTCCTATCTACACCACCAGATGTTTCCACTATCCATGGGATATATCTTTCTCCACTACGAGGATCTGTATATGAGAGATCCTTTCCGGAGAATTTTCCATGTTGAGTTAGGTCATAATCACTTCTCCAGTGTATACCCTCATTTTCAGCCCAACCCCATGGAGCTTTATACTCCACATCGTAGGCATCCTTTGCATAGAATACCAACTTATCCTTTGGGTGTTGTCTAAATCTAAGATTCTCCTCTTTTCTGTATAACTCCTTGTAGAATCTCATCCTTTCATCCATCCAGTACTTAAACCATTTCTCCATTTCATCTGGATGTACAAAGAATTGCATATCCCACTGTTCGAACTCTCTTGATCGATATGTTAACTTCCCAGGAGTTATTTCATTTCTAAAAGCTTTTCCAATCTGTGCTATACCGAAAGGAATTTGCATCCTTGTACTATCTACAACATTCTTAAAGTCTAAATATATGGTCTGACATGCCTCCCCTCTTAAGTATGCTTTCATTTTTGAATCCTCCAGGACTCCTACCTCTGTCTCGAAAAGCATATTATATGACCTTGGTTCTGTGAATGTTGTATTACCACAATTAGGGCACTTCTCCTCAATATCCTCAGGTCTGAATCTTTGGTGACACTTTTTGCACTCCACAACCTCATCTCCAAAATTCTCCACATGCCCAGAAGCTTCCCACACCTTAGGATGTGTTATTATTGTCCCATCTATACCAACAACATTCTCTCTCCTATCTACCATATCTTTCCACCAATAGCTTTTTAGATTATTCTTCATTTCAACACCAACGGGTCCATAGTCATAGAAACCTCCGATACCTCCATATATCTCAGAGTTAGGGTATATGATTCCTCTTCTTTTAGCTAAAGATGTGATTTTTTGTAGTATATCCTCTGCCATATGGTTTCCTGTTTATCTTAATTCTCTCAATTATACATCATCTATTTTCTTAGTGTAATTTTTGTTAATATATTCTTTGTGAAGAATTCCACACTTATTAATGTGATAATAGTTGTAGATATACTGTATATACTTTTTCTCTCTTTCTTAATCATTTTCTCTCTCAAGGAACGCAAGCGAGATCTTAAACTCTCTCAACAAGTTTTAGGAGAAGAACTAAATTCCTTTGTTGAAGAAGAAGAGAAGAAAGATGTTGAGGAGAAATCTTTTTTTGTTTTTGTGTGCAATGAAAGTAACTGTGTGGAGTTATCTAGTGAAAATTGCGTAGAAGACGGGATTGTTAACAGAAGTGCTGTGTATGTAGAGGTGTTGGATAAAGTTTTGCCCTTCTTTGAGAAAGAGTATGGAGGGAAGGCGTATGCCAAAAATCGAGCGGGAGGTTTCCTATATTGGAAAGAAGACAATATACCTGATCTGACAAATATTTTTAATGATGTATATAATGCCTTTGATTCTCAGACGGATACGGTTGTACAAGTTGTGATAAAAGATTTGCCTGGTACAGATGGTAAATATGCCCCTAGATACATAGAGGTAGATAACTCTAAACAGAAATTGTATTCCTGGGTAGATGGAAAAGTAGATAGAGAAATACTACTATCCGGTCCCAAATCAGGATATGAGGTATACGGTGTCTTTCCAATAAATGATAAAGGTATAGCACCTATAGCTCCAGGCGGGAAATATATGCCATACTGGCTGGGTTTCTATCACTCTCCTAGTCAAAGTTCTTGGTATGGATTGCATGCTTTAATATGGTGGTATGATGAGGAGGGGAATAAGGTATATGAACCTGTGTCAAACATAGGTTTGCGAAAGAGCGCTGGCTGTATTCGTATGCTATTGGAAGATGCAAAGTATTTATACAATATTTTTGAAAGGGGAGATCTAATCCTGATCCACGAATAGTGTGATTTAGTATGATATAATGGACTTAATTTAATATTAAAAAACAGGATAGATGGAAGACCACCAAAGAAGTGATCTAATAGGCCAGAGAGAAATAAGATTAGAGAAGTTGGAACAGCTTAAGAAGTTAGGCATAAATCCATATCCTGCAGAATCACACAAAGAGTATCAAAATGCTGAGATATTGGATAATTTTGATAAATATGAAGGAAAAGAGGTATGCTTAGCAGGAAGAATAACTGCATGGAGAGAGCATGGGAAGTTGATATTTGGAGATATAAGGGATCAGACAGGAGATATACAGGTTATGATTAGAAGTAATGAGTTGGGGGAGGATAAAAAGAAGGGGTATTTAAGTGCAGAGAATCTCTCTCTATTAGATTTAGCAGATTTCATAGAAGTATGTGGGGTTATTGGAAAAACAAAAACAGGTCAGATATCAATTATGGTGAAAAATCTAAGACTCCTTTCTAAAGCGCTTAGACCTATTCCTAGAAAACTAAAGAACAAAGAACAGATGTTCAGAAGGAGATATCTGGATTTAGTTATAAATCCAGAAAGAGTTAAGTTTTTTGAAAGAAAAGCTAAATTCTGGGAAGTACAAAGAGAGTTTTTAAAACAGAAAGGATTTATGGAAGTAGAGGTACCTATATTAGAACCTGTAACTGGAGGGGCTGATGCAGCACCTTTCACTACTCATCACAACGCACTAGATCAAGATTTCTTCCTTAGAATATCAACCGAACTATATCAAAAGAGACTCATAGGAGCAGGGTATGAAAAGATATACACTCTTGGTCCAAATTTTAGAAACGAAGGTATAGATGATGAGCATCTTCAAGAGTACTATCAACTAGAATGGTATTGGGCGTATGCAGATTTTAGAGATAATATGGAATTATCTAGGGATATATTTTTACATATAGCAAAAGAAGTATATGGAAAAACTAAATTCACAACACGAGGTCATACATTTGATTTGGCGGATGAATGGAAGGAATTAGACTATACAACTTTAATTAAAGATAGGTTTGGTGTAGATATTTTCAAAGATAGTGATGAGAAGATTTTGAAAGTTGTAGAGGAGAATAATGTGGAACTTGATGGGGATATAAATAGGAATAGGTTAATAGATAATCTGATTAAAATAGCTAGGGCAGAAATATCTGGACCAGCATTTTTGATTAATCAGCCCAAATTCATATCTCCCTTAGCAAAATCGTATGATGATAATGAGGATATTACTCAAAGATTCCAGATTATATTGGCAGGTAGTGAATTGGCTAATGCATATACTGAGATAAATGATCCTCAAGATCAATTAGATAGATTCCTAGAACAGCAAGAACTAAGGGATGAAGGAGATGATGAGGCACATATGTTGGATATTGATTTCGTAGAGATGTTGGAATACGGTATGCCTCCTACAAGTGGTTTAGGGATGAGTGAGAGGGTATTCTGGTTCCTGGAGGATGTAACAGCAAGGGAGGGTACATTCTTCCCACAGATGAGAAATGAAATAGACAATTCTACTAGGAAAATATATGGAGATAGAGTTAAGTTTACTAAAAAGGAAGACAAAAAGTAGTTATTTAAATAACGTGTCTTCAAGATATGGACTCAATAAAGGATATAGTTTTTCAGTTTAAAAAGGATAATACTCCTGAGAAAGAGAGTGATGAGAATCAATCAAAACTATTTGATACATCTGAATTAAAAACAAATCCCAATAAAATGTTTGGGAACAAACATAAATATATCTCCAAGGAGTATCAATCATACGGCCTTAGGTTGGCTGGTAAACTGGATGATAAGAGTAGGGCTACTATGTATATCAAATGGGCTAAAGAGAAGCCTAGGGCTATACTAGAGAGAGCCTTGAGCTTCACAATAGATTATCCAGATGCAAAGGATAAAAGCAGAATATTTATGTGGAAAGTAAAAGAATTGGAGAAAGAGCATGGTGATAAAGAGAAAACTAAGAAGAAGTAACTTCCTTAACAACTCCTAAAACCTTTTCCAGAACCTCCTCAACGGTATCAGCAGTTACTTTGGTAGCAGAGGAGTATTTATGTCCACCACCATTAAGCTTTTTTGCAATAATCTCCACATCCTGATAGCCCTTAGTACTCCTGAAAGAAACATACCACTTGTTTGTATATTCAAACATGGGCTTTATAATAAAACCCCAATGTACTCCCTGTATAAATCTCAAATACTTGTCCCTGAGGAAAGCCTGTCCATTATTTACTCCCTGCTTTGTTAGACCTTTCTCCTGAACAGTTTCCCTAGAGATATACATATATGCCATATCATCCTGTATGGTTAATGTTTTTAATAATTCAATAACTGCTTCATTTGCCTCCTGTGGAAACTTATCATACTTGTACGTAAAGTCCTCTAAATCTACTGAATAGAATTCCTTAACCTCAGCAAATATTCTAAAAGTATCAGGAGTAGTTAAGTCATACAGAAATCTCCCTGTATCAGCAACGATTCCATACTGTACCAATGAAGCGATATCTTCATCTAACTTAAATTTTTTATCAAAAATTCTCTTTAATGTGACATATACCTGCTCTGTTGCAGAACTACGCATCTCATTTATGACACTCTCTTCACTGCTTTCACTCCTATGGTGATCTATGAAGAATTTCTTAACCCTACTTCCATATACTCCATCCCTATGCTCATCTACGAAAAGATCCCACTCAGAGCTATCAGTACAAAGTATTAAATCCTCATCTCCTCTGTCTATCTCCTCCACCAACTCAATATTCTCCATTTGAGGTAGCTTAACCTGCGGATGCTGTCTAGCCTCCATAGTAATATGCTTTTTAGGGAAAAGATTTATTAATATCTTATACAACAGCAACATACTACAAAACGCATCTAAGTCGGGTCCTCTGTGTGTGAGTATTAAGATATGTTTGGCCCTTAAAATATCTTTTTTTAATAACTTCTCTTGCTTTTTCATCATCTTGATAATACCAAGAATGCAGAATATAATACAATAATTTGCTAAATTAATACTTAATGAAATGATTGATATTAAAAGAATAGTTGAAGACAAGGATAAAGTAGAGAAGGGTTTGCTTAAAAGATTGTCTAAAGAGGAGTTTGACTTGGATGAAATAGTTAAGATATATGAAAGAAAGAAAGAGCTTCAATTAGAATTTGATACTAAAAGAGCACAACAGAACCAGTTTAACGATCAAATGGCCAAGACAGATAAAGGAAGCGATGAATTTAAGAAATTATTGGGGGAATTGAAAGAGAAAGCTTCAGAGGTTAAGAAGGTGGAGGGCGAACTTAGAGAAACAGAGAAACTATTAACATCAAAAATAGAGGTACTTCCTAACATCCCAGATGAGGATGTGGTGGGAGGAGGGAAAGAGAGTAATGAGGTAGTTAAAGAGGTTGGTAAAAAGCCAAGCTTTAAATTTGATCCAAAAGATCATACTGAGTTAGCAAAAGATCTGGGTCTGCTAGACTTAGAGAGGGCCACTAAGATATCTGGGAACAACTTTAGTATGTATACAGGTATGGGAGCTAGATTAGAGTGGGCTTTGATTAATTTCTTCATTAACGAGCATATTAACGATGGTTATGAAATGATCATACCTCCAAATTTAGTTACTAGAGAGTCTGCATATGCAGCAGGTCAGCTACCCAAATTCGAAAATGATGTGTATTGGACGACAGATGGTCTTTGTCTAGTCCCAACTGCAGAAACAGTTTTGACCAACATATACAGAAATGAAACAGTAGATGAGAAAGATTTGCCAAAAAAGATATTTGCATATACTCCTTGTTATAGAAAAGAAGCAGGAAGCTATAGAGCAAATGAGAAGGGATTGATTAGGATGCACCAGTTTAACAAGGTGGAAATGTATATGTTTACGGCAGAAGATAAATCGGAGGAAGCATTGGAAGAACTAGTTAAGAAAGCAGAGAGTCTAGTTGAAAAACTTGGTCTTCACTTTAGAACAGTGAAATTGGCAGCAGGAGATTGTGGAGCATGTGCAGCTAAAACATATGATGTGGAGGTATATATCCCCACAATAGATCAGTACTATGAGGTAAGCTCGGTTTCCAATGTAAGAGAGTATCAAACCAGAAGAGGAGAGATGAGGTATAAGCCAGCTAGTGGTGGCAAACCTAAATATATGCACTCCTTAAATGGATCAGGCTTAGCAACAAGTAGATTAATGGTTGCACTTTTGGAAACATACCAACAAGAAGATGGTTCTATAATTGTTCCAGATGTACTTAGAGATTACATGGGTGGTGTAGATAAAATTGCCAAGTAGAAAAATGAGTTTCTTTCTGGGTATTTTCCCTCCAAGAGATGCAATTGAAAATATCAACAAAGTAAAGGAGGGAGTAACTTCTGTATTTGATGGTTTTGAGATTCCTGTTAGATGGTCTTTGCCCAATACATACCATCTCACATTAATACACTTTGGGGAGAGCTATCCCTTTTACAAAAGATTGACTCTCAAATACAAACTAAAGAATATAAGTCTGAAAGGATTCATAATTAGATTTAATACGGTTAAGCTAGGGATATCTAGAAGATACAAAGAATTAATCTATTTAGATCTACTAGAAGGAGGTGATGATATGCGAAAACTACTTCTAGAATTAAGGAGTGTTTTAAATGTTAAGAATGAAGGCAATTTTCTCCCACATCTAACGTTAGGTAGAGTTAGCAAAGAATTAACAGATCAGGAGTATGCAAATATATGCAGAGATTTAACAGTGGTTAGCAAAAATCTAAATATTAAGGATATAAGATTTAGAGTAAATGGATTGGAGTTAGTAAAAAGTGAAGAGGGTGAGTATCAGGTTCTAATCAGTTTTAGTGATTTTTCTAGTACCTCTTCGTAAGTGTTTATCCATATAGCGTGATTATGTCTTCTAAACCACGTTCTCTGTCTTTTGGCATACTGATTTGTATGATTAATAATTTCCTCTTTAATCTCTTTCAAGTTCTTTCCTTTTTTAAAATAGGAATCAAATTCCTGATATCCAATTGTTTGAAGGGCAGGATACCCTTCTAAACCTGCTTCGCGCAGTTTAGTATTCTCTTCCACCAACCCTTTGGCAAACATCTTATCTACTCTTTGGACTATTCGTTCTTTAAGTCTTGTCGGAGGAATATCTACAACAAAATATATATGATTGAGTTGTTGTCCTCTCTCTTGAATAGTATTATTTTTTTCTATTACTCTTACTAACCTTCTCTTATTATTCCTATCACTTTGATTAAGAGTATCTAGGATATCCTTCGGAATAATCTTGTGAAGCTCCTCTATACTCTTACTTTCTAAATGTTGTCTTTTTTCAGAGTCAAAATTATTCTCTTTAAGTATGTAGTTGAAAACAACGCTATCTATGTACAATCCTGTACCTCCTACAAGGATAGGTGTCTGGTTAGGGGGGAGAGATTTTAATACCTCTGCAACATCCTTCTGATATCTATATATATTATATTTTTTCTTAACTGAAATATGTCCATAAAGATGATGTGGTATATTATCCATTTCATTTCCCGTTGGTCTAGCGGTACCTATGAGTAGCTCTTTATAGACCTGTCGGGAGTCAGCATTGATAATTACTCCATTTATTTCCTTTGCTAATTTCAATGCTATCGAGGATTTGCCTGAGGCAGTAGGGCCAGCTATTACAATTATAGGCTCGGAATATTCAACCATCTTACTTAACTAACCAGTAAAGAAGAGCGTAATTAATCCAAACAACAGCTAAGGATATAGCCCCTGTGAGGAGTATGAATATTAGGAAAGTAGAGGTTAGGAAAACCGAAAGGGCTGAGAAGGATAGAAGTATGAATATTGATAGCTGTATGGAATCTCTAATATATTCTTTCTTAACCATACTGTAATTAAAACCCTTACTCTTACTATGTAATCTGTAATATCCCACACATGTTCCTATATTTAATATGTTAACAAAAAGAATAATAATAGGGGTAAGTAGAAATATGTACTCTATAGTTACAGAAAAAATCACATTTAAGAACCATATTGATGTTAATACAATTAATGCTGAGGAGATAAGGGAGGCCATTGTAAAGGTGAAAAGTTCATTGCTCTTTGTAATTACTCTTACTATCAAAGGGATTAGTACAAAAAGGATAAGGAATAGGGCAAGAATATATATCTTTTCAGTATTACTCCAGTTGTTCCATAGATTTAAAAATATTTCCATAACTATATCTCCTTTACTTTATGTATATACCACTCTGACATAATCAGACAGAGCTTAGAAAGAATAACAACTGTTATTAAATGCGTCGCTAATACAGGCATATATCCAGTGCCAAGTAACCTTATGATCAATAGAACTACTAACAATATACTTTCTATATACCAAACCGAGTCATCATTTTCCACAAGTACCTTTATTAAAAGGAAAGCCATAATTCCAACAATAGGTAGTATAAATGTATCTACAGGAATTTGTAAAAGCTTCAGTGCAGTTATGTATATAGCAATGGTTAATACTGTAGCTAAGAAAGACTTTCTTAATGTTTCAAATGTACTCTGTTTGATTAAAAGGAGATAGATGTAGGTTAGGAGTATTGATATAGCCAGGCCTATACTTACCCTCACATGATCAAGCTTTATTATCTCTGCCGTAATATCCTCCTCTCCCTCCAAGGTATAGTTAACAGGAACAACCCCAGAGTTATACAGTATGTCAATGGCTTTAATCTGTAATTCTTCTTGGGAGGTAATTGGGACTGCAAATATACTTAAATCATCAAAAGGTACAAGATATGGTGTGACAAACCCATCTACACTCACCCCTATATACTCTCCCTTATGATCTTCTAGAAATTTAGTGAATTCGCCCTGTCTATTTGGCCAAAGCTTAAATATTGCAAAATTGGAGTACTCATTTGTAGATGTTTTTAATTCTGTAATATATATGTTCCTAAAATCTTCTCTAGTCCATTCTGTAGGGTCATAGTTAGTTGCAAAAAGATATGCATACTGATCCTCATCACTAAAGAAATCGACATCCTCCTTCCTAGTCATGATTTGAACATCAAAGCGATTACTTATAAGTTCTTTAACAAGCTCTCTATCTTGGGTAGATGTAATTACTACTTTAAGGAGTGTACTTGCATCTTCATCCTCTCCAATATTGTAAATTCTTGCTCTTTCAACTTCGAATTTCTTTAACCTAGTAAAAAGTATATCCCTACTCTTTTCAATTAATTGGGGATTATTTGTATTAAGTTTGAGGATGAATTCAGTCGACCAGTAGTCATTATCTTTGATTAGTAAATCAAAGGAGGTTCTATCTGTAACCTTCTCTGTTAGGGGTAGAGCAATGAGTACAACAGATATGAATAGAGAAGTTAAAAGTATAACGGATAGATAGTTAAGAAATGGTTTTACATTGAACTTGATCTTTAATTTCATTCTAGAGTAAATCAGATAATTGACCAAACATTATTATCTTATCTTTTTCTAGAATATTCATCAAGAAGGGTTCTTTCTTCTTTCTAGCAAAGTCAAAATCTTCCTTCCTAATAGCACTAAATCTAATCTGCTTCTCCAACTCTTTTTCAACCTGACTCATTGCCAATGAAAGATCCCTCACTTTCATATCTCCAATAAACAGAAGGTCGACATCTGTTGTATGCTCATATTTGCCTGTGATAAAGCTCTCGGTCAATACGACAACCTGTACACCATCTATACCCTTTACAACCTCCTGAATCTTCTGGCCTATAGGGGACTCTTTGAAAAATAGTGACCTTAATTCCCATAATATGGGACACTCTCTGTTAACTCTATATACAAGCTTATTACCATCCTTCTTGGATTTAAGTATTCCAGCGCTCTCTAAATTAAGCAACTCTCTCCTTACGGCATTAATCTCCTCATCTAATACTCTAACCAAGCCTCTAACATGAAAAGAAGCGTTTAGATCCGCCATATATTGGTGTAGGATACTAATCCTAACCTTAGATATGAATAACTGTTTTAGCATAGTTCCCCAACCTGCTTAATATTATTGCTCAATTATATCAAATTTCCCGTCAGAATGTGGAATCATCGCAATCCACATTCTTCCCCTGTTAAATTTGATGGGGTTTCCAGAAGTATCATAATATTTTGTTCTATCGGTCCTAGACTCTTTCTTCCATTTCCCATTTGTAATTTTCCCATCCTGCAGTATTACCGCATCTCCCTCTCCAATAGTAGTAACAATTAATCTCCCAGACTCATCTCCTGAACCAACGGTCCTAACTTCCTGTATAACCACAACTTTGGCTGTAACTTGGGTGTTGGTCTCTTGGTCCATATCTGCTTGACCTCCAATCTTTCTGAAGTAGCTATTCGTAGAGCTGTCATATGTCCACATAGCATCATATAATCCTCCATTGGAGAGTCTGGTGTGAAATATTGTTTTGACAACAGTCTTTTGCCCTCTATCCTTAACATCTGCATCACGCTTAAATTCTAAGCTCTGAATTGTTGAAGGAAAACTATCCCAATTCATCTTCTCCCCATGTACCCACGCATTCTCTACGGAACTATACTCATTATGAGGTGCTACCCTTCTTCCATCATTCATTCTCCATGCACCTAGTGTGGAAATACTTTTGATACCGTAGCTATACATATTCCCACACGCATTAGTTCTAGGATCATCTGTTTGTGCACATCCATCATGTATTAAAATCGGATCATATTCACTAAGCCACTCCAAATATGATTGTCTTAAACTCCTAATAGGGCCCACCTTCTCAGGGGCTTTACTCCACCAAATGCCTAAATATCTCGTAATGCCACTCTCTGCATTTGCCTCAATAACAATATCTGCAGTATTAAGACCAGATTGAGGTCTTGCCTCTGCATGATTATTCACCATGACGGCCACTGGTCTTCTCTTCATCATCTTGTCCATCTCACTCTTAGAAAACAGAAGTCCATTTAATGGACTCACCTCGGTACGAGGTTCTTCCGGTTTTGAAAGAAGGGCTAAATCCTTAGCAAACATCTTTGAACTTGGGCTCGAAGAAACAAACATGTCATCAAAAGTGAGGACTTGATGAAGAGGGACAGGTTTAAATTTGTATATACCGAAATAGTAGAAGAGGCCAATACCAGCTAAAGTGAGAATTGCTACAGTTGGGAAAATTAACTTCTTCCAATCAAAATTCTTAAATATATCCTTTAGGCTTTTTTTCTCTCTTTTCTCGACAACTGGGCTAACTTCAGGGTCGATAGCCACCTTCTCTTGCTCCTCTTTGATAACAGGTATCTCTTTTTCCTCCTGTATGACAATCTCTTCACTCTTTTCTACCACATCATCCTTTGTATCTGTCATCTTGAAAGTCTTGGGCATATATCAATAGTATCACAACTTTTTACTATTTTAAACAGTATTAAAAAAGTGGTAACATATATAAATAATATTTAATGAAAAAAGGTATGAGTAAAAAAATAATTTGGATCATACTTCTTCTGGTTCTCGTGGGGGGAGGTGTATATCTCTTAACAAAAGGACCAAAAGAGGAAGCTGTTGTTGAGGAGGAAGAAGAGGTAGTGCAGGAAGGGGAAGAAGAAGAGGATGAAGAACAGGAATATGAGTACACAGGGGATACAGATTTCTCAGACTTCTCTACAGACACCCAAACGTTAGGCGAACTATCGGAAGCGCAATTTAGTATAGTGAGTCTACAAGATGAGTCAAAGGATGGATACCATGAATTTGTATTTACTCTAAGATCAGAGGACGATGAAGAAATAGAACCGTATGTAATAGCATCATATATACCAAATATGGGAGTAGTGAGACTAGATCTTCAAGGTATATCTAGGGATAGTACGGGTATAGGGTATCAACAGGAAAGAAGTATAGGCAAGAGCGGGATAACAAGAATATATCATAATGTGTCAGCACAAGCAGACCAAGAGCTATACGATATTGGAGTATTAAGAAGTACTCCCTTTTTACTATCTTCTCAACAAAATGAGAATGATGAATGGGAAATTACCCTGAAAGTTAAGTATCCAGGGGAGAGTACAGTTGATATAGATTTAGGTTTAGAAGAATATACAACAATGGACCAGGAGATAGCTGGAATAGGTGCAAGTGAAAATGCTTCTATCATCTCCTATACCTACGGAAGACCATCGGGATTACTTAAATTAGTATGGAGTGTCGGAGGTGATGGAGAAAGTCCAATACCTTCAGTTTCTGCATCATACAATTTGGATAATGAATTGGTGGTAGTTTTTGAGAGCCTCTCGATAGATAGGGTTGCTAGCTTCGCAAAAACAATGAATCTTCCCTCGGGAATATCTGGTAAGTCAGAAAGGGAGGGGGAGAAAAGTACATACACATTTGGCAATCTAGGTGGCAGGAGGGAGTATAGATTAAGTGCTTCTTTGAGCCCAAATCAAGTTGTGCTAGAGATTAGATAATACACACTCTACGTCCGGTTTGTACATTAACTACTACCACTACAATGACTACGGTCTATTATTTTTCTAAATTTAATATACTACAAGATGTCAAAAAGTATAGCCTTCGATTACTACAAACTACTGTACATGCCCGAGAAAAATGAGATAGATAACGAAGTTATTAAAATATTGGCATCTCTTAAAAGGCAAGGTATTCCTCTGTATCTTTTCACAAATACAAGTGAAGAGTTCGTCATTAGGATGAATAAGAAAGTAAACTTTCTTAAATATTTCAAAAAAGTTATATACAACAGAGAGTATCCCAAACCTGATGCCAAGGCATTTCAGAAACTAATTGAAAATGTGGGAGATGTTCCATCTAATATTGTTTTTGTAGATGATGCCTTAATTAACATCCAGATAGCCCAGCAGTTTGGTATAATTGCGATACAGTATTTAGGCCCAAAAGACCTGAAAGATAAATTATATGAAATATTAAGGAATGATAACTAGAGAAAGAGCAACACAACTTCTAGATAAATACATTACTACAGAGTGGTTAAGATTGCATATGAGAGAGACAGAGGTAATAATGAGAGCATTGGCTAAGCACTTTAATGAGGAAGAAGAGCTTTGGGGATTATCAGGCCTTCTACACGATATTGACTATGACTATGTTAAGAAGGATCCAGATAGGCATGTTGTAGAGTTTGATAAGATTTTGGAGATGGAGAATCTAAAAATAGGGGAGGATATTCCCGAGGATATGTACAATGCCATCAAAGCCCACTATGAAGAGCATCCTACAATCTCACAAAAGAGAGAATCTAAACTAGATTATGCATTAACAGCAGCAGAAAACATATCTGGTTTCTTAGTAGCGTGTGCATTAGTACAACCAGATAAGAAGATAGCTAGTGTAGGAGTAGATAGCGTAATTAAAAAATTTAAGAAGAAGGATTTTGCTAAGGCAGTAAGAAGGGATCTCATATATGACATAGAGAAGACAGGATTGTCTATAGAGGAGTTTGTACAGATATCACTGGATGCTGTTAGTGAAATTAGTGATGAAGTTGGGTTATAATCAAATATGAAAGATCAAAGAGTGTTAGTGTTTTTCATTAGAAGAAATAGTGATAATAAAATTTCGGATGTTTGTCTTGCTATGAAAAGGAGAGGATTTGGGAGTGGAAAATGGAATGGTTTTGGAGGGAAGGTTGGTGACAAGAAAAAGGAAACAATAAAAGAGGCTGCGTGTAGAGAAGTTTTTGAAGAGATGAAATCAAGAGTTCTCCCACAGGACTTAGAAAAGGTCGCAGAGATTGATTTTAAGTTTGATAACAATCCACGGTGGGTTCAAGTAGTAAGTGTCTTTTTTACTAAGGAATGGTTAGGAGAACCTGAGGGGGGAGAGGAAATGATAACACCAAAATGGTTTAAGGTTGAAGATATCCCATATGCAGAGATGTGGGTTACAGATGAGTTTTGGTTGGGGATGACTTTAAAGGATCATAAAATAGAGGGCAAGGTCTCTTTTACAGAGAATGGAGAGAATTTAAAAAATATTACTTTGGATATTGTTGATAGATTAGGTGAGAACGATGAATTTATTGAAAGAAAACTTTCTTAGTATATTGGAATTGGGTTATAATACATACCACGGGGTGTAGTTCAGATGGCTAGAACGCTTGCATGGGGTGCAAGAGGTCGCTCGTTCAAGTCGAGTCACCCCGACCAATTCTTCTTGACATCCTTTCCTATCCATACTATATATTTCAATATACATTGAAATATATTTAATTTAATATATTATTCTAATGAATAAAAAACTCCTCATTCTAATACTAATACCATTGATATTAGTATTAACATTCCTTCTCCTAGACATATTTCTTCTTAAAAAATACTTCTGTCCTGTAACTGAGAGTTCCCAAATTACGATAGAGGAGGAGCAAATACCTAAAGCTATGATGATACTAATAGAATTTAAAGAGATAGATGGTTTAGTTAATATGGTAAACGATATGGTACAAAGGGATATAAAAGGATTGATGATGCTAACTCCAGATTTTGTAGAAGAAAATACTATCCAAATTCAGGAATTATTAGATACAGGTAATGTGGAAATAGTAGCAACGTATGTAGAAGAGCCACTTTGGGGTATGCCATATGAACAACAGTATGAAATACTTAATGATACTATTGAAAGGATAGAGGCAGTCGTAGATACAAAAATCAGAATTATCAGTTCTAGATATATGGCCTCTGATGAAACTACAGTGCAGGTGGCAGAAGAGTTAGGTATAGAGTATATAACAGCTAGAGGGACAACAGATTTGGCAGCATTTGTATACAAACCTGAAGAGTATGATGTAAAAATAATATCTGTATCAAATATAGATACGATAGAATTTAAATATGGAAGTCTTTGTGATTATAGCTATTTTGAAAGGGCAGGATCTCCTGATGATATGATAAAGGATCTGGTTAGAGCTACTAAGCAAGATAAGTTCTTTGGTGTATCACATACATACATAGGTGGATACAAAGCTAGATGGAATGATATGTGGCATGAGTTTTGGGATAATAATGAAATAGAGTGGATAGATTTAGATACTTTGGGACAGGTTGATAAGGAAATGCCAATGTGGCAAATACCAGTTAATCAAAATTCTCCTTATACTCCTGAAAGGATGAGGCCAGAAATTCCATACGAGGAGGAAGAAAATGTCTTTAATATGTGTGGTACGATAGAGTGGGAAAGGTAATTATATCCTTCTTAATCCCTCATCTACAGCATACTTAAATAAGTCAGTAAATACATTAGGATCAATAGAGTACACTATTGCAAAAGATGTAATAAATATTACAGCTGCTAACCACCTAGTATATATACCCCTTGTTCGTACGAACAAAATTACAGAAAGAATAGCCATTACTGTTGGGCCAACTATAGTGAGCTCTCCTAAAGGTACTAAATAACTTCCAATATATCTTTCGGAGGTACCCAAATACTCAGCAAGATTAAAGTCAACGTTAAATATGATTAATATTGCTTCTAATATTAACACAGCTACTAAAAGTAATGATGAAGCTTTTGTAGATTTACCCTCAGTTCTGTATGCTTCATAAATAGCCGTAGGGAGAAGTAAAAATACTATCCACAAGGTGTTCCCTGTGGTTAATCCAACTACTATACCTATCAATGCCAAGATAGTTACAGCAGTACAGATATGGGGAGCATATTTTGTTGGTTTTGCCATCACTCCTCATTAAAAATTTAACTACTTCTTTTTTATACCCTAAAACTATCATTAACTCAAACCAACATATATGATAGTATTCCAGTATGTCTAGAAGTAATAGAAAAAAGTTTGAAGAAATGAAATCTTTCTCCAATGTACTAGAGTGGGATGGTCAAGATACAAGAGAAAAAGTAAAGGAAATAATAAATCAATATAACAAAGTAATATTAGAATTGGCATGTGGGAAGGGTGAGTACTCTGTGCATCTAGGAAATAAATATGGAGATACCTTAATCATAGGTATTGATATTCAGGGAGAGCGATTATGGAGAGGAGCTAAGGATGCATTGGATAATAGATTAGATAATGTATATTTTTTAAGAATACAAATTGAGAATTTGTTAGAGTATATTCCTAAGGGTAGTATAGATGAGATATGGATTACGTTTCCTGATCCATTTCCGAAGGATAGGGATAGTAAGAAGAGGTTAACAAGTCCTAAGTTTTTAGAAATGTATAAGGTTATTTTAAAAAAGAGCGGTATTGTTCACTTAAAAACAGATTCAGAAGAGTTGTATGAATATACATTAGAAATAATTAAGAGTATGGATTTCAATATAATTGAGAATATAGAGGATGTATATTCAAGAGGGGATATAGAAAATATTACGGATGTACAAACTACATTTGAAAAGAAGCATATTAATGAACAGAAGGTTATTAAATATATTAAATGGAAAATGAACTAACAACAATCTATTCCTCTCCTAGCTGAAATATATCCTCCAAGGATCCGGTGAGCTTTGTTCCTCCTTGTAATTCTCCTCGTAGAGATTTCACAACACTTTTTATATACCTAATTATGATCTGCTCTTCCGATTTTGGGTGCTCATTAAGAAATTTGTATATTATTAATTGTTCCAACCCGGTATACTCATTTGCATAGGAAGGATTATCATCTGTAATATTTCCTCTGAATATATTGAGGGCGATTCGTTTTAATATTTTTTGATTCTCGGGAGTCTTAAGGAGAGTCTTGTAATCATCCATCTTCAGTGGGTTGTACGGTTCCTGATTCTCTCCACAATCTTCCTGTTCTAACTCCTCCAATCCTAATTCCCAGGCTTTCAGCTCTATCATATTGGTTAGAATACCAAGAGGGAAAGTCCCCTCTATTACATACTCTTCTAATTCAAATAGGGTGATTTGTTCAAGACTTGTTAGAAAATTATGTGGAGAAGAACAGTCATTTGTTATGTCTCCATCCAGAACAAATCGTGCGATTTCTTCGATTTTTCCTTCTATGATTTTTTCGTTATCAAAATCACTTCCTTCAGTATTGCTGGGGTCCATATTTTCAGGTCTAGAATTTGTATAAAATTATATTACCATGGTTTAGTAAAATACACTATAGGGATTGCAATCATTTCTTAATTATGTCTATAATCTCCAACGCCCTAAATTAATAGAATATACAATGCATGAAATATTTAAGAAAAGAAGAAGTGTTAGAGAATACACTGATCAAGAGGTTACTGAAGAACAAATACGTAATATTCTATGTTCTGCTATGGTTAGTCCCTCTGGTAATCATGCTAATCCGTGGGAATTTGTTGTAGTAAAAGATAAAAAGATATTATCCAAGTTAGGTAAGTGTGGGCAATGGCAATCCTTTGTAGGAAGGTGTAATGTTGGTATTGTTGTAATTGCAAAAGAGAGTGATACAGATATGTGGTTAGAGGATTGTAGTATTGCAGGAGCACATATATATTTGGAAGCTACAAATCAAGGGCTAGGATGTTGTTGGGCAAATATAAAGGATGGAAAAACAGAAGAAGGTCAGGATAGGGAAGAGTATGTTAGAAATATATTGGATATACCAAAGGAATACAGAGTACTATGTATTATGGCCATAGGATATCCCCAGAAGGAAACTCCCCCTCATAGCGAGGAGGAGTATGATGACAGAAAAGTTCACAAAGAGGTGTTTTAATTTCCCCCTCTGTTACCATTATCAATATTCATCTCTTGATTCTGTTGTTGATTTTGTGAATCTTCACCCTGATTATTCAAAGAGTTCTTCTCCATCTCAATATTCTGCCTTACTGTCTCTCCCACGCCAGAATATTTTTCCTGAGCTTTCTCTGCTGTCTCTAGTTGCCTATCTAGATTCTCCTTGTACTGCTCTTGTACTTTCTGTAGTGATTCAACAGCCTGATCATTTCCCTTCTGTTCCATATTCTGTTCAACCTCCTGTAGTCTTTCCATAACTCTCTCTCTTTGTTGATTCATTAATCTGAGAGCATCCTCCAACTGTTCTTCAGTAACATTTGTCCTCAGTAGCATCCTTTCAACTTGTTCTTGTCTTCTCTCTAGAATTTTCTGTTCTAATTCTGTTTTTGCAACTTCGTCGAATGTTAAAGCTCTTTGCAGATTATCTAATGCTGTTTGTACTCCAAATAGTGGATCTGCTGGGGTAGCTGCGTACGATTCTTGTACTAGGAAGTATCCCCCTACACCTAATACTGCTACTACAGCAACAATTATGCCTAACAGTTTTTTCATAATAATTTAATTATAAATTATGTATACTATATATATTACTCCTTATATAACTAAATTCAACATATTAAAGATGAGAAAACTAACTGCCATTATATTTTCATTTTTGACTCTCTCTCTTTTCGCAAGTCGAATATATGCATATACGATAGGTGAGGTTGAACAGCACAGTACAGAGGGGGATTGTTGGATGGTGTTTGAAGGGAGTGTGTATGATCTCTCTGAATACGTGCCAGATCATGATAGGTATATGGATATTCGAGAGTGGTGCGGAAGGGATATGACTGAGGATTTTAAGGATAAGGCGGGGATTGGGAGGGATCATAGGGAATCGTCGTATGTGTTGTTAGAGAGGTATAAGATAGGGGAAATAGAGGAGGAGGTTATTGAAGAGGAGGAGATATATGTTGAGGAGGCAACCGTAGAGGATAGTGTAGAGCCGATTAAGAAACCTAGAGAGTATAATTTAATTGTCCCATTTTTAATATCAATCATAACCTACTGGGGCCTATATTTCCTTTTTAAGAAGAATAAGTTTATTGGAATAAGTATTGTAAAATTTAATGCATTTTGGAATACAATTCTTTTCCTAACACTTTTAATCCCTGCGTTAGGTTTCGGTATATTTATGGTTATACGAACTAAGAAGCCTCAGTTGTGGGATGTAGATTTTGATTTTCTGTATTGGCATGTTGAACTATCGATGGTAATGGGTATATTAGGAATCAGCCATTTTATACAAAGGTTGGGAATATACTTTAGTCAATTGAAAAGGAAAAAGGTTTGACCTTAATATATATATTTGTAAGAATGTATAGTCTAAATTAAATATAAATACATATGAAAGTATCTATAGATAAAGAGAAGTGTACAATGTGTGCATCTTGTGTAGCAATATGTCCCGAGGTATTTGAGATGAAAGAGGATGGTAGTGTGGATGTTAAGGATGAATATAAGGGAGTGGATGTACCTGCAGAATTAGAGGAAAAGGTAAGGGAAGCTGCCTCAGCATGTCCCTCTATGGCAATAATTGTAGAAGAGTAGATGGAGAAGAATCATACAGAGAAAATAGCTTGTATAAAAGAGGAAACTCTTTTTGAGAGGGGGAAGTGGAACGGTATGCAGGTAGATGATTTGCAATACTACAAAGATCTAGTTGCTAAGAGTTTGGAATTTAGGGTTAGGGATGATCTAGAAGAGGATACAAAGTATAAGCAACTTATAGCTCAGGTAGTATTAAAGCATAAGGATAGATATTTTCTTCATAAACAGGTAAACAGAAGTGAAGCAAGGTTAAATTCTCTTTGTCCTCTTCCATTGGGTGGTCATATTGAGATGTTTGATATGGGGAATGATAATAGTACAGATATTATAGAAACAGCTATGTTAAGGGAGATGCATGAGGAAGCAGAGGTTAATGCAAATGTAATAGATAGAAAGTTTCTAGGATTGGTATATATAGAGGATGGTAATCCTGTTAACTATGTACATGTAGGGTTTGTATATATGTTTGAATTAGATGGTGATGATGTGAGTATAAGGGAGGAGGGTTTGGAGAATATAGGGTTTGTAGATATTAACTACTTAAGAGAGAATGTAGAAAATTTAACTTGGTGGTCTAGGGAAATAATTGATTATTTGGAATAAATTCCTCGATCAGTTGTTGAGAAAATACTCTAATATATCATCCATATAGTTACTCTCCATATCCCAATGTGTTTTTCCTTCCAATGTAATTAAGGATATATCTCTACCCAGTGTACCTAATCTGTTTACAAATGTAGTGGAAAGAGAGTATGGGACATTTACATCTGCAGTCCCATGCCATATCTGTATATTCATATTCTCAATCTTACTCACCCTCTCACTATCCCACTCATTCGCTCTAGTTGTTGGAGCAAGCAGTGCGACTTTTGATACAAGTTCTGGATACCTAGTAGCGAAATTAAGTGTGGGGAGTCCACCCATACTAAATCCAATCATATATACCTTCTCTTTAGTATCATAGTTATCCTGTATCCAATTAATCATATTAAGTGTATCTTGTATAGATAGTTCATTTCCCCAATTTGCTCCATGTTGATTAGATGCAGCAAATATGAAATTATTTTTTGTGAACATAATTCCATAGCCCCTAAGCTCTTGCATAAATACATCATCCATATTTTCTGTTACATTTGTAATGGAACCGTGACTATATACAACAATAGTGGAGGGTTCTTTTCCTTTTAATCTTCTAGGGGCTACGATATATGCCATCTCTCCCTCTATGTTCTCTAGAATTTCCTCGTAGTGTGGATTATCATATACATCAATATCTTCGTCCTCTTGTTCATCATCCTGAGAGTTTTCTTGTTGATCTTCTTCTGTATCAAATATAACTACTCTAGGGAGTAGTATGGTATATGCAAAGTATATGGGAACTGCAATTAGGGCAAGAAATAAAATGAAAGCAAAGAAGTCTTTAATACCGACTTTACCATTCTCACCATTCATATTGCCCATAATTTATTATATTCTGTTTTACGGGATGTGTCTATTCGATGTATAATATATATTATGTGTTTGCCCATATTTAAAATGATTATTAAATTTCATGAGTAAGAAGAAAGGAAATGAGAAAGAGGTTACATTTAATCTAGATACATTAGGTGTTCCAATAGCAATCATAGTATCTGGTGTTATTATAGCTACATTAATATTCTTTGCATCAAGGAATAATACTGTAGATAATGGTAGTGCTGGAACAGGAGATTCCGCTCAAGTGCAGGATGATTCCACCGATTCATCGCCAGAGGGTACTGTATCATTAGGGGATGATCCATTCTTAGGAGATCCAGAAACAGCAACAGTAGCTATTATTGATTTTAGTGACTATCAGTGTGGATACTGTCAGAGACATTCTGAAGAAACATTCCCAAGTATAAAGGAGAATTATATTGATACAGGGAAGATATTGTATGTGTTTAAGGAGTTTCCACTTAGTAGTCCTGGACAAATCGGCTTTACAATAGCAGAGGGGGGAGCATGCGTATTCAATTTGTCAGATGCACAAACATATGTAGAGTATCATAAGAAGGCATTCTTTACAGAGAGTAAGGATGCGTTAGTTACATTAGTAGGTACATTGGGAGTAGATGAGGGTGAATTTAGGGCATGTTTAGATGAGAATACGTATAGGGATGAAGTGAATGCAGATTTAAATGAAGGAAGGAGTGTGGGTATTAGTGGTACTCCAGGATTTATAGTTGGATTGATAGGGGAGGATGGAGTAGTGGAGGGGAAGCTAATAGCAGGAGCATATCCATATGATACATTTAAGAATGCTATAGAGGAATTATTGAAATAATATTCCTCTCTATTTTTTCTTTGTAGTTTTTGGTTTAGTAACCTGTTCTTTAGCTATTTTATAATAACTATTCTTCATTCTTACTATAGCACCAAGAGCTACTAGTACCACTATAGTATTATAAAAACCTCTTACTATTGGAATAAAGCTAACTACTGTAGTTAATACTCTACCAACTAAGAATGATTTAAATGGTCTGTACTCTTTTACACCAAAGAGTTCCAATATCTCCTTACCAAATGCAGTCTCTACCCATATCTTTCCAAATATCATTACAAAACTAAGTAATCCTGTTATGAATACGGCAAGTGGTGTCCCAATTATGGATATAAATAGTATGAATAGAGGTATAGGTATGACTATTGCTAATACAAAACCAATACCTAAACTCTTAAGAAAATCATCTGTGGAATCTGTAATTCTCTTTCTAATCTCAATACTCTTAACAGGTGTGAGAGATATTATGAAATATCCAACCAAGAGTAGACTAAGGAAATTAATACCTACAGAAGCAGCCTTCAAATTCCAATCTCTTCTTAAGGTTGGTGTTTCAAACTTAAACATTCTGTCTATCTCTACCCCCTGATCTTTTGCAATCCCCTCTATGGTGGAGTTGTAGAAAATATTACCAGATACTTTCTCTTCACTAGCTGTGTGCTGTTCTCCTATGAGTAGTAAATCACCCCTTACAATTGAATCTACCTTAGATCTAATACCAAAAGCTCTTAAATCATCCCCTACAGATCCCTTAATATTGCTTTCTAAAAAGAATGCAAAGAGATCCCCTTCACTATCAGCATTGTAGTTTAGAAAAGAAGAAGCAAGGTATGTATTTCCTGTTAGTAGCCCCCCTACAGTACTATTATTAGCAAATACAAATGTGTTTCCATATACTGTTGCATCTACATCAATCTTCCCACCCATTAGATATGCATCTCCAGTTATGGTACCGTTTAGTTGTACTGTATCAGCAAGCAGTATTACATCACCATCAATAACACCGTCTATCTTAATTGTATCTGCCACAACATATATATCCTCATATACGGTTTCTTCAGCAGGAAGAGTATACGATTTGAAATGGAATTGTGCTGCATTAATGGTGGATGGTACTAATAGGAGAAGAAGGAATGATAGTATGGTTATTGGTAGTATGTTATATATTTTTTTAAATATTTTCATACTTAAAGCAGTTTAAATTATTAATATATGTTAACAGAATAAGGGATTTAATGGAATATATTTAGTATCTCTTTCTAATAGCATATACACTCTTATCCTTACCATTCTCATAGTATGATCTTAGTACTAACTCTCCAAGTAATCCGAATAGTAGAAATTGAGTACCCATCATCATGGATATCAAAGATGCTGTAAATAATGGAGTACCTGTTACATTAATATCATTAACTATTTTTTCTACAGCCACATATATTCCTAATCCAAAACCTATTAAAAATGTAATGAGTGCTAGGGGTCCCATAAATTGAATAGGTGTTAATGTTTTCATAGTTAAGAATTTAACATTGAAGATATCAAATATAACGGTAATTGCTCTTCTTAATCCATACTTACTCTTTCCATGTGTTCTAGGTTTATGACTTACAGATACCTCTCCTATTCTTGCACCGTATACTCCTAAGAGATATGACATAAATCTGTGTAGCTCACCATACAGTTTAATATCTTTCATAATATCTGCCTTCACTACCTTCATCATACATCCAGTATCATGTATACCTAGATCACCAAATGCAATCTTCATCATCTTATTAGCAACAAGTGATGGAAACTTTCTAAAGAAATTTCCCTTCCACCTATTCCTTCTCCAACCAATTACAGCATCCAGTCTTTCCTTCTCTAATTTCTTAATCATCTTTATGAAATCCTTGGGATCATCTTGATTATCTCCATCCATAGTAGCTATGTAATCTCCCTTAGCTATTTCAATACCAGCCATTAATGCACCACTCTGTCCTGTCCTGGTCATTAAGGATATACCCTTCACATTCCTCTCCTTACATATCCTACTTAATATCTTAGATGTACTGTCTGAAGATCCATCATCTACCCATATTACTTCGTAATCTATATTCCCTTTAAGAGTCTTTTTAATTCTCTCATTTAATATCTCAATATTTTTTTCTTCATTGAGTACAGGTATTACGATAGATAGTTTTTTCTTTTTTGTTCTTGGCATTTAACTTTTGTTGATCTAATGCCCATTTCTACCATATTTTATGATTTTTCTCAATCATGGTAATATGATTACTAACTTAGTTAAGAAAATTAATTATGAAAATACTAGTAACAGGAGGGTGTGGATATATTGGTAGTCATACTGTAGTGGAACTACTTAAGGAAGGATATGAAGTTAGGATAATAGATAATTTAGAAAATAGTACAGAGGAAGTAGTGGGAAGGATTAAGGAGATATCTGGAAAGAGTGTTGAGTTTGTGAAGGGGGATTTAAGAAATATGGATGATATTAATGGTGTAATGGATGGTATAGATGGAGTTATACATTTTGCTGCATACAAGAGTGTGGTTGATTCAATGAAAGAACCTTTGGAGTATTTTGAGAATAATGTGATAGGGACATATAACTTGCTTATGAGTATGAGTAAGTACAAGGTTAAAAAGATTGTATTTTCTTCATCTGCAGCAGTATATGGGAATCCAGAGAGTGTACCTGTTAAGGAGGAGGCTAAGATTGATCCATTAACACCATATGGAAGAAATAAATATTGTATGGAATTGCTTCTAAAAGATGTTGAAGGGACTGGTATCTCACATGTAGCTCTTAGATATTTTAATGCTGCAGGTGCACATAGTAGTGGGAAGTTAGGAGAAAATTCTGAAGCTATGGGTAATTTAATACCAAGAGTATTTAAAGCAAGCAAAGGAGAATATCATTTGATGATTAGAGGGGATAAGTATGAGACTAGGGATGGTACAGGTGTTAGAGATTATGTGCATGTGTGTGATTTAGCAGAAGGTCATGTAAAAGCATTAGATTGGTTATTTAAGAATGATGGAAAGAGTGATGTATTTAATCTATGCTCTGGTGATGGTACAACAGTTATGGAAATAGTGAAGGGTGTAGAGAGGGTAACGGGTAGGGAGGTTGATTATGAAATAGTGGAGAGTGATCCTAATGAGGCTGTAGTAGTAACAGGGAGTTTTGAGAAAGCAAAGAAAATATTAAATTGGGAACCTAAGAGAAAGATAGATACAATATTAGAGGATGCTAATAGGTGGTATGAGGGAGGTTAATATTATCTTTTCTTCCTAGAATATATTTTAAGCCTAGTATCGGGAGATACTATTTTATCTAAGTAATCTTTTCGTACTTTGTTTATAAATCTGTATGATCTAGATTGTTCTATGGATTTTATCTTCTTACTTAATTCCTTTTTTTCATTGGTAATTTTTTCAAGCTCTTTATTTATTTTTTCAATCTCAATAGTAAGATTTTCTATTTGGTGATTGATTTTGTGTGCTTCATGTTCTTTCTCAATACAATCTATCTCCATATCCTTTATCTTTTTCTCTAATGTAGTGGTTCTGGTTGAGAGGGATGCGTATTCAGAGTATATATTAAAAAAAACTTTTTCAGGATCCATACCAATATTTTTAATACTTTCAAATGGTTTTTTATTTATATATTCTTTTTCTTGTTCTTTCTTAATTTTCTGTAAATATGTTTTGTTTTTATATAGCTCTGGGTGTAATTCTTTTATTGATTTTACTAATTCTTTCCTTTTCTTTAGAGACTTATCTATCATGGTTACTCCATGTCTTCTGTATAGGAATAAAGGTTTCGGTATTACCTTTCCTCTGCCTCCATGTTCGGCTACAGTAATCCAAAATTCCCAGTCTTCAAAACCGTTTATACTTTTTCTTTTATATCCCCCTGTCTTCTCCCATATCTCTTTTGTGAATACAGAACCACATAGTAGTGTGTTTTGATGTATTATTTTTTCTACATCTAGATCTTCTGTTATCCATATTCCATCTGAGTCTTCAAATTCTCTTAACCATGTACTACATACATCTAGGTTTTCCATTTCCATTCGTATAATACATTCCTCAAGGTATGTTGGTTCTAGTTTGTCATCAGCATCTAAGCAGCATATGTATTTTCCTTTGGATATTTTAATACCATTATTTCTTGCAATAGCTTGTGTTTGGTTTTCTTGGTGAATTATTTTTGTTTTAGGTTTTTTTAGGTTTTTAAGTATTTTAATTGTATTAGGGTCTGTGGAGCCATCGTCTACTACAATAATTTCGATATTTTTAATTGTTTGATTAAGTACTGAGTCTATGGCTTCTTTTACATATTGACCGTAGTTATAGCAAGGGATTATTATGCTAACGAGGGGTGTGTTTTTATTTGGTTTATTCATACTATCTTGTATTATATTTTATCTTTATCTATTTGCCCATACTTAGAATTACATAGGATTAGGTATGGGGTATAATGGGGAAATGTCAAAGAAAATATTAATGTTAAATTATGAATTTCCTCCATTAGGGGGAGGGGCAAGCCCTGTTAGTTATGAAATAGCTAAAGGGTTAGTTAAAAGGGGACATAGGGTAGATGTGGTCACCATGAGATATAAAGATCTTCCTGAATATGAAGTAAGTAATGGTATTCATGTGTATAGAGTAAATTGCTTAAGATCAAAAAAAGAAATATGTTATCCACTCGAGCAATTAACATACATAATTTCTTCAATTCTCTTTTTGAGGGAGCACATGAAAAACTATGAGTATGATATTAACCATACTCATTTCATAATCCCGACAGGAATTATATCTTTATGGTTAAAGAAGAAGTATGGGTTAGAGTATGTAATTACAAGCCATGGAAGTGATGTGCCAGGATATAATCCCGACAGATTTAAGTTTCTCCACAAATTTACAAAGCCTATACTTAAAATGATTTGTCAAAACTGCAAAACTATTATTTCTCCTTCAAATTATTTGGCAAATCTTATAAAAAGAGAAATAGGTTTTAGGAAAATAGTAGTGATTCCAAATGGTATTTATATTGAAAAATTTAAACCTAACAAAAATAAAAGAAAGATAATTTTCTCAAGTGGAAGATTATTACCTAGGAAAGGTTTTCAGTATTTGATAAAAGCTGTTAGTCATAAAAAATATGAATATGAAGTTCATATCGCAGGAGATGGACCGATGATGGAGGATTTAAGAAGTTTAGCAAAAAGATCAAAGACATCTATCATTTTTCATGGCTGGTTAGATAATAATTCTGCGGAATATAAGAATTTACTAGAAACTGCATCTATTTATGTACTAGCATCAGAAAGGGAAAATGCATCGATAGCACTCTTGGAAGCTATGTCTGCTGGTTGTGCCGTCATAACAACAAATGTTTCAGGTTGTCCAGAAACTGTCGGAGACTCAGGAGAAATTGTTCCAGTAGGTGATCACAAAGTTTTGAACGAAAAGATTGAGCATTTGATTGAAAATGAAAGAATCATTGAAGAATTGGGGAAAAAGGCAAGGAGAAGGGTCCTCGAGCATTATGATTGGGAGAAAGTTTTATCAAAATATGAAAAATTAATGTTATGAGAATCTGTTTTATATCTCCTAAAGCTTACCCATTATTTAATCCTAAGATAAAAGTTACTTTTGGTGGGGCGGAGGTTCAGCTTTATATGTTAGGAATCGAATTGGCAAAGAAGAAAGATTTAGATGTTAATTTTATAACTGCAGATTATGGCCAGAAAAAAATAGAGGAATATCTTGGAGTTAAGGTGTGGAAATCTCTAAACTTTGAATCTAATAAACTATCACAAATATTATGTTTCTTTAAAATATTTAATAAAGTTAATGCTGACATTTATGTCCAAAGGACTTTGACGATAGAGTCAGGACTTATAGCTTTATATACAAAGTTGAGAAGAAAGAAATTTATATATATGGTTGCCCACGATAGTGAGGCTGACGGAATGCATAATCTTTATGCTAGTAAGATTAAATCCCTATTAGCAAGATTAACCTTTAAATTCGCGGATGTAATCTTTGTACAAAATAATTACGAGAAAGAATGGTTATCCAGACGAATGCCAGTAGAAAAAATTGTCCTTTTAAAAAAAGGGTTAGATCTTAGTAGAGTACCACCAAAGCGAAAGGGAAATAAAAAATATGATGCGATATGGGTAGGTAGATCTGAAAGATGGAAGAACGTTGAGGCATTTTTGAATTTAGCTGAAGAACACATTGATAAAAACTTCTTATTAATTTGTATGAAGGCGACAACTGACAGTGGAGTGTTTTCATATATCAGAAAAAGATCAAAAAAGATTTCTAACTTAACTTTTTTATCCATGGTCATTCAAAAAGAAATATACAAATATCTTTCGGAAAGTAGAATATTTGTTTTAACATCTGAAAAAGAGGGAGACTGGCCTATGACAGTTTTGGAAGCTACGGCAACTAGTTTACCAGTTTTGAGTTTAAGTTTAAATTATGGGTCTTTGATAGATGAGTATTGTGGAGGGATTTTTTGTAATAATAATGAAGAATTGTTGAATGCTTCATTTATAAGGCTTTCAGATGATATGGCTTTATATAATAAGATGAGCCAAAATGCGTATGAATACGTGAAAGACAATCATGATATAGTAAAAAATGCTAAGACCTTTCTTTCTAATATAAATTGATTTAATAGTATCTTAATGACATTAACAATTATAACGGTCTGTTACAATTCCGGAAAATATTTAGAAAGATGTTTTAAATCTATATTTAATCAAACCTATCCAAATATAGAATATATTGTAATAGATGGGGGGTCTACAGATGGAACTGTTGATTTAATCAATAAGTATCAAGATAAAATAACATATTGGATATCAGAACCTGATAAAGGGATCTATGATGCAATGAACAAGGGATTACTTAAGGCAAATGGAGAAATTGTTCATTTCTTAAATGCAGATGATTATTTTTTTGATAATAATGTTATACGAGATGTTATAAAAGTTTTTGAAAAAAATCCCAAAGTAGAATTAGTTTATGGTTATGTAACCAAAACAATAGAGGAGTTGAACATAAAATTTAAACTTAAGAGTTCTATTAATAAGAAAAATTTGATAAAACATAATATTCTCCCCCAGCAAGCATTCTTTTATAAGAAGGATGTTTTTAAGAAATTAGGAAATTTCGACACATCTTATAAAGGATCTGGTGATTATGAATATCTTTGTAGAATGTATACCAATGGTGTAGAAATGAAGGAGATTGATAGATCGATTGTTTATTTTCGTAAAGGTGGTGTTAGTTCAAGAATCTCTGAGGGGTACAAAGCCTTGAGGAAATATTTTGGTTTGAAATATTCAATTTGGTTTTATTTTAGAAGTAGAGTAGAATTAGCTCTTAAGTTTCTGATAAACAAATTCGGGTTTACCAAATATCTATACAAAATAAAATATAGCAAAAAACTTAAATGATAACCTCTAGTCTGATAAAAATACTTCCTTACAAGCTAAGAGCGAAGGCCGAGGACAATCATGAGTTAAGGAAAATAATGGGAAATATTAATTGGTTGACTGCTGGAGTTATATTTAAAGATATTCTTGGGTTATTCATAGTTGCTTGGGTTGCAAGGTACTTAGGCCCAAAACAATTTGGGACTATGAATTATGCGGTAGCTTTCGTAGCATTATTTTCAACTTTCTCAACATTGGGATTAGATAATATTATAATTAGAAATATATTATTAAAGACGGAGAATAAAGACGAATATCTTGGAACTGCTTTTGTATTAAAACTCTTAGGATCATTTATATTGTTAATATTATCAAGCATAGTCATATATTTTGTCCAATCGCAAAATTTCCTGATAAGATTATTTGTTTTAATACTTGCATTCGGATATATATTTAAAGCATTTGATGTTATTGATTTTTGGTTTCAATCCAAAATAGAAGCAAAATATTCTGTATATGCTCGATCTATATCTTTCGGATTAGTGTCTATTCTAAAAGTCATACTTATAATAACCCAATCTTCACTAGTAAGTTTTGTTCTGATGTTCTCATTAGACTTCCTTTTGATTGCGATATTCATGTTATATTTCTACATTAAAAGAGAAGGAGTTAGTATCATGCGATGGAGAGCGAGTCTAAAAACGGCGAAGGAGTTATTGGGAGATAGTTGGCCTTTAATACTAAGTGGTATTGCAGTCATGATTTATATGAAGATAGATCAGGTTATGATAGGGGGGATATTAGGAGAAAAGGATTTAGGGATATATTCATCTGCTGTGAAATTGTCGGAAGCCTGGTATTTTATACCCAATATAGTATCTGTCTCCGTCTTCCCCTCTATCCTTAATACAAAAAGAAAATCAGAAAAATTATATAGAGAAAGACTTCAAATGTTATATGATTCTTTTACTTGGTTTACAATACTTGTGGCAATTGTAGTTAGTTTGTCATCCCCATTAATAATAAAAACCCTATATGGAGATGAATATATTAAAGCTTCTAGTGTGTTGGCAGTACATATTTGGGCAGGAGTAGGAGTTTTTGGGGGTGTAGCAGTAGGAAAATATCTCATAGCAGAGAATTTAACAAAGATATCTCTTTTTATGACAAGCATAGGGGCAATTTGTAATATAATCTTGAATGTTTTTTTGATCCCTAGATTTGGAATTATAGGTGCTGCGTATTCAACACTTATAACCTATATAATAGCTACATATTCTGTTTTAATATTCAAGGATAGTAAAGAAGCAGGATTCCAACTTCTTAGAAGTTTTAATATTTTAAGAGTATTCAGGAGAGTGTTTTTATGACAAAGAAAAAAAAGAAACCTATCTTCTTGAGAGCTTTTTTAAAGGAGATGTCTACTTACAAAAATATTAGCTTAAAATATGGGCATTGGCTTTCTATTACTAAAAGATCAGCAATAAGTGATGAAAAAGATTCTTTACCTTGGTATACCTACCCAGCTATTGAGTATCTTGATCAATTTGATTACTCCGAAAAGATGATTTTCGAATGGGGGTGTGGTAGCTCATCCTTGTTCTGGGGTAAAAGGGCAAAAGAGGTAATTTCTATAGAAGATGATAGCGAATGGTTTGAAAAGATGCTCCAAAAGCGATTACCTAATAACAAAATATTTTTCTTGCAAACAAAGGAGGAATATATCAATGCCCTTGGTAAACAGAAAAAGCTCTTCGATATTATAGTGATAGATGGAAAATACAGAAAGGAATGTGCAAAACTCTCCCCAAGATTTTTATGCAATGGAGGTTTAATAATATTTGATAATTCGGATAGATATCCAGATTTATTAAAGGAAATGAGAGTTAATAATAACTATTCTCAGGTAGATTTTCATGGCTTTGGCCCCATAAATAGCTATTCCTGGACCACAAGTATACTGTTCAGTGGTAGTGAATTAAATTTGGAGAGGAAAAATGATATCCTTCTGTCTAAAGCAGGTCTTAATTAAATTAAGTTATATCTATGGTACAGCCTTTTGATATAAAGAAAATAAAGAATTTCATACGAAATGAAGTAGGAAGTAATTCAAACAGAATATATTCCCAGGGAGGAGAAGATATTATCCTAGCAGAGGCTATCGGAGAAAAAGAAACAGGCTTCTATATTGATATTGGAGCCCATCATCCTTCAAGATTTTCAAATACGTATATGTTTTATAAGAGAGGATGGAATGGTATTAACATAGATCCTCTTCCTGGCTCAATGAGAATTTTTGATAAAAAAAGACCTAGGGATATAAATTTAGAAATTGCAATTTCGAGACAAAGGGAAACGGAAATTTATTATATGTTTCGTGAACCAGCTTTAAATACCTTTTCAAAAGAAGTTGCTGAATGTAGAGAGAGGGAAACAAATCACAGGGTTATAGAGCAAAGAAAAATAAAAACATTTCCACTGGTCGAAGTCTTGGATAAACATATAAAGAAGGATTGTAAAATAGATTTTATGAATGTAGATGTCGAGGGTTTAGATTTGGATGTATTGAAGTCAAATGATTGGGAGAAATATCCGGTAGAATACCTTTTAGTTGAATCTTTAAACCTAATTTTGGAAGACGTTAAAAATGATCCCACATATATGTACTTAAAAAATCAAGATTATAAATTAATAGCAAAAACGTTGAGGACTTATATTTTTAAAAAATCAAAAACATGATGCCATCCCCCATTATCCTAACAGTATATAACAGACCAATACATACTAAAAAAACAGTACAAGCTTTGTTAAGAAATAAACTGGCTTCTAAAAGTATCCTATACATATACTCAGACTATCCTAAAAAAGAGGAACATAGGGAAGATGTTAGGAAGGTAAGAGAATATATACATACCATTAAAGGTTTTAAAGAAATACATATTACAGAAAGAAAACAAAACTATGGATTAGCTAAATCCATAATACAAGGAGTAACAGAAGTGATAAATAAACATGATAAGGTAATATTAATTGAAGATGATTTAGTAACATCACCAATGTTTCTAACATACATGAATAATATGCTAGATAAGTATAAAGATGAGAAGAAGATATACTCAATAACAGGATATAACTTTCCTCCTAAACTAATGAGAATACCTAAAGACTATAAATATGACATATACTTCTCTCCTAGAGCAGGATCATGGGGATGGGCTACATGGAAAGATAGATGGGAGAAGGCAGATTGGGAAGTAAAAGATTACAAAGAATTTCTAAAGAATAGACAATTACAAAAAGAATTTAATAAAGGTGGAGATGATATGACAGATATGTTAATAAAACAAATGAATGGAGAATTAGACTCATGGGCTATTAGATGGTGTTATACACATTTTAAAAAGAATGCATATTGTATATATCCTGTTAAGTCATATGTTGATAACATAGGAATGGATGGGAGTGGGGTGAACTGTGGGGAAACGAATAGATATGATCAAAATCAACGTATAAATGGATTAATTTCGATGTATCCAAAGGAAGTAAAGGAGGATAAAAAGATTATGAAGAAATTCAAAAGAATATATAAGGTGGAAAAAGTAGAAGAATTTCTGAGAAATTTAATAAAAGAATGTTCAATATATAGATTGTATAGAAAATATAGATATGGGGGAAAATGAGTTGAATAAACTATACAAAATGCAAAAAGGATACCAAGAGAGTATTTTGGACGACGAAAAATCCAAGGAGAAGAGTGAGACTTGGTTCCTAAAGGATACTATTGATTATTGGAGACATATAAGAATTAGAAATTCTATATTGCCTTTAATAGAACATTTTCCAATGTCTTCTTGGTTGACAATAGGTGATGGTAGATATGGCACAGATGCGAATTATTTGTTAGAAAAAGGATTAAATGTTTGTGCTACTGATATTCAAGATAGATTATTAAAAATATCGAATGACAGAGGTTTTATAAAAGAATATTCAAGGCAAAATGCAGAAAATTTGTCTTTTCAAGATAATCAGTTCGATTTTGTTTATTGTAAAGAATCGTATCATCATTTTCCGAGGCCTGCTATTGCGGTATATGAAATGTTACGAGTTTCGAAGATAGGAATTGTACTACAGGAGCCAAAAGATACCCTACTTTATGATTCCATCTTGCAAATTGTCTCGAATAAATTAATGAAAATTGTGGGATTAAAGAAGGAAGATCATAATTTTGAGGAATCTGGGAACTACGTGTATAAATTGTCAAGCCGAGAAATTGAGAAATATGCTTTAGGTTTAGGTTACAGGTTTGTGGCTTCTAAGGTTCAACAGGATTATTATCAAAAAGGAGTAGAGTTCCAAAAAGTGAAGAAAGAATCAAAATTATTTAAAAAAATCAAAAAAAGAATACTTTTAGCAGAGTTTCTGCAAAAAGTAGGTCTAATAAATGGTGGTATTTTGACGGGTATTATATTAAAGGAGATGCCAGAGAAAAACCTGGTGACTCAGTTAAGAAAAAGTGGATACAAAATTACAATATTACCAGAAAATCCTTATCTCTGAAGTAAGATTAATTAATCCACAAACCTAAAAAACCTATACCCTCCTACATCCTTCTCTAATACAAACCTATCCCTTAAGTTATACTTCTCTACTAACTCCAACCTGTACTCTAAATCCTCATACCTATCATTATTACTAGGATCCATCATATGTAATACCACAGATCCTCGATCAAACTCAGTAGTATCTAAATACTCATCTGTAAATATATGTACATAATTCTCATATATAGGATGCTCATGTATAGTTATTAAGTACTTAACATTATACTTATTCATAGCACTACCAAACCTTAACTCCTTAACATCCTTTTTAAATTCTTCATCAGAAAAAGCATTAACATCTCCCACTCTTGCTCTTCCTGTTTTTAAAGTAAGAGCAAGAAATACACTCTCATCTATATATATTTCATCCTCTTTACTATTCTCTTCTAAATACTTAGCAGCCTCATCTAATGTAGGGATCTGCACTTCTAATACAGACTGTGTATGTTTAATACATACAGGAAAAGCTAATACTATGAGTAATATTAAGAATAAAATCCTTAAATAGGTAGAAGAGGTCTTTAAAACAGAGTATATAAATGTTGTAGAACCTAATAACAAACCAAACATAATTATCTCTATATAGTAACTATGAGGAAATATACTCTTAGATGCTACAACCCAGAAGAATAGGGCTGTAAATAGTATAACTAAATTAATTTGTTTAATCCCTTTATCCTTTACAAATAGTAATGTCAAAAACCCAAACACAGATATATAGAAAAGAGGATCAGATACGGAAGGTATAAATTGATTAACCAACATATATCTGTAGAACTCCCAGTTAAATATCAATCTCCTGTCTGTTATGAAGTTAAGTAGAAGGTTATCATTAGCAAGATAATTGAAACCAATAGGAACTGCTATCAATACCGATATAACTAATAAAGGAATTAATATTCTTTTCTTTTCTAAATAGTTAAGGAAATTAGAAATATAATTTCTAAATTTCTTTAACAGTAGATAGGTAGTAATCAAAATTACTAAACCTACAACCAGTATTAAAATACTCCTTGTTCGTTCTAATCTTAAATTAGGAATACCAAACTTAGTAGTTAAAAAGAGTAAAGTTGCAAATAGATACAGTACTACAAAATCAAAAACCTTTTTTGTAATTCCCTTACTCTTTAACAAAATAAAAAGCAATGTTGGAGGTAGTACCCATATTAGGAAAGATACCTTTATTGCTGTAGCTATAGCAATAATAATACCCGACAGTGATAGTAGATGTAGCTTCTCCCTGTGTTCTAAGTATTTAGAAAGTAGATACAGAGATATCATTAGGAACATAAAGTTGATACCATCATATACAGTCACATATGTGGCAAATGCTACTATTGGGTTAATAGCCATTAAGGTTGTAATAATTAATGCATACAAATTATTACTCCATTTCTTTACTAACAAAAACAGAAACAGAAGAGTAATCAAACCAATTGTATGTGTCACTAGTCTAGTGTTAAACTCAATAGTATTATTCTTAAATACACTAAACGTACAAGCCAAAGTCCATTCTAGAAGAGGAAATTGTGGAAGCACTCTTGGTCCACCCTCTGGATTTGTAATTGGATTGGCTAAATATTTCTGTTGATACCAAGTAAAATCACCTCTCTCTACCATATACTTTGCAGGCTCTACATACGTATTGTATTTCATAGTATGGTATCCGGTGAAGTTGTTATTAAAGTAGGGTGCCTTTATACATGTAAATAGTATTAATACTCCAAAGAGTAATGAGTATGTTAATCTATTACTCAAATTTATCTCCTGCTCCTTCTGTATATACCCTCTATGAGTGCATATTAGTAACAAAGATGATGCTACTAGAAAGTAGTTAATATATATACTAAGGGAAGAAAGGACAAAGGAATATATCTCAGTTATGTTAATTACAATATCTGGATAATAGGTGAGGAGTATTTTAGAAACTAGAGATAACAGAAAAAGAATTTGAGATATGAGTTCATACCTTTTTCTTTTGAGACTTTTTTCTGTTAGTAAAAAGATATACAAGAAGAAAAGGGAAGATGTGGTTAAGAGTAGATGTCTAAATCTAACTACGGTATTTATGTCTATGATTTTTAGTATATTAAGAAAAAGTAGGAGAGAGGAAAGGGATATTAGTATTAGTAATGAAGTAGTAATGTATCTGTTATTTTTATTAAGAAACTTGGTTGTTTTTAACATATGACAAATCATTATACTCATCCATCTACTATTGGACAAGGAAATAGTAGGCATTTGCCAAATGGAATATTAGTAAATATAATCTATAGACATGTTTAACTATATAGAGCTACTATCACAATTTATAGGGACAGATTTCAAACTGAGATACAAGAATTCATATTTAGGTATAGTATGGATAATACTCAAACCTTTAGCTATGTTTGGGGTTATATATCTCATATGGTCAAACATATTCCGGATGGATGAGTCATATAAGATGGGATTACTATTAGGTATCATCATTATGAATATGTTTAGTGAAGCAGTATTAATGGGTCTTACTTCCATGATGAATAAGGCAGGAATAATACTTAAGATTAAATTCCCTAGAGAAGTAGTAGTCTTTAGTTCGATAACAGTCTCATTCTTGGATTTCTTCTTTAATATGATAGTATTCGTAATATTTAGTATCTTCACTCCCATTCATACAACTTTCATAGGATTTCTTCTTTTTCTCTTCTGTATTCTTAGTATATTTGTATTAACCTTAGGTATTGGTCAATTCCTAAGTATCATATATATAAAATTAAGAGACATACATAATCTTACTATTGTAATTTTGCAATTGGTATTTTGGATGACACCCGTATATTACACATTAGAAATGTTACCGGAGAGATTACAAGGATATATTAAACTTAATCCTTTAACCTTAATCCTCACATATGCAAGAAAGGGATTGATAACTGGAGATACAGTGAGAGGAGAGGATTTTCTTCAAGTTGGGATAGTATTCTTAATATGTCTAGTGGTATTTATACTAGGTAATATTTTCTTTAAGAGTAGAGTTTCTAAAATAGCGGAGTATTTCTAATGGATAATAAACCAGTAATACAAATTAGGAACGTAAAGAAATCATTTTTCCTTCCTCATGAGAGACATGATACCTTCATCGAGTATGCTACTAAGCCGTGGAAGCTATTCAAAAGAGAGGGTGAACAGTATGAGGTATTAAAGGATATTGATCTGGATATATATCCAGGTGAATTTATTGGGATAATGGGTAGGAATGGTAGTGGGAAATCTACATTACTAAAGATAATGGCAGGTATATATGAACCTACAAGCGGAAAAGTAAAGATAAATGGAAGTATGGTTCCTTTTTTAGAATTAGGAGTAGGATTTAATCCAGAGCTTACAGCAAGAGAGAATGTGTATCTTAACGGAATAATACTTGGTATGAAAAAATCCATGTTGAAAGAGAAATACAAGGAGATAGTGGAGTTTGCAGAACTAGAAAAATTTATGGATATGACCTTAAAGAATTTCTCTTCAGGTATGCAAGTGAGGTTAGCATTCTCCATCGCCATCATGGCAGATGCAGACATATACATATTAGATGAGGTTTTAGCAGTAGGAGATGTAGCATTTCAGGAGAAGTGTTTTGATATCTTTAAGGGTTACAAAAAGAAAGGTAAGACTGTAGTATTAGTAACACACTCTCCTGGTGCTGTTGAGAGATTCTGTGATAGAGCAGTATTTCTTAAAGATGGTAGGGTTCATGAATATGATTCTATAGATGGTGCTGTAAAAGCATATCTAGAGGGATAGGCTTTCGTATAGCTTTGTATATTTTTCTGCAATTACTTTGTATCCGTATCTCTGTTCAATATCTAAATGAAGATCTTCTCTACTAAATCTCTCTTTGCTCGTAAGACATACCTTAATCGCTTCAGATAGTTTCCTTGTATCAAATGGTTCTACAACTTCTCCCAATTCTTTCTTGTTAATAATTTCAGGAACTCCACCTACATCAAAACCCACACAAGGTGTACCACATGCTAATGACTCTATCAAAACATTTGGGAGATTTTCTGACATTGACGAGATAATGGTGACATCTGATGCTGAGTATAGCATTGCTAAATCTTTTTCTTCTTCAATATAGCCCACACTCCTTACCGGGATATCTACATCTATACCCTCTTGGTCAGTTCCAAAAACTAATAGTTCAGTATTTTCTAAATCAAAATTCTTAAGAGCATCTCTGAGAAAATGAAATCCCTTGTTTCTGTCTTTTAATGGATTAACAGATCCAAACAGTATATATCTTTTGTCACTCTCAAGATTGTATTTTTTCCTACTCTCCTCCTTATCATACGGTTTAAAAACGCTTGTATCTATGGGATTGGGGATAACTAAAACTTCACTATTCCTAAACAATCTACTCTCCTTGGCTTTCTTTGCTAACCATTCACTAGGGCATACAAGAGTAATGCTTTTTCCACTCCAATGTTTCTCTTTTTGGGAAAGTATATATGTACTTAAATCAAAATTTCTTGTTGAACCTAATGCAGGACAATTATTACACTTAGATGTATATTTCATACAATCATTAGGTAGATGGCAACCTCCCGTAAAGGTCCATGAATCGTGTAGAGTCCATACGATTGGTATATTAAAGTTTCCAATCTCCTTTATAGAAAACATCCCCATATTAATATAATTGAGGTGCAAAATATCAGGGTTTAATTTCTCTACCATTTTCTTTCCCCCAAAAGAGAAGAGAGATGAGCTAAAGGGAGTTTTTCTTTGTTTAGAAGAAAGGAGTTTGGGTATGGCATCAATCTTTGGTATTAGAGATTTTCTTTCCTGCTCTTCTTTGTATAGGTACTGATACTGAGCATCTATACCATTCTGTTTAAGACACTCTGTAATTCTTCGTGCACTTCTTGCTGCTCCCCCTTTCTTCTCCAGTGTGTTACATACCAGTATCTTCATAACAGAAATTCTATCTTTTGCTACACACAAGGTCAAGAAATACCAATATATCAATATAGAGATTTGGTTTTAAATGTGATAACATAATCAAAATATATCAAATAGTACAAGTATATATATGGCTAAAATTATTCATTACTGTTGGTTTGGGGGTAAGCCTTTACCAAAATTAGCAAAGAAATGTATAAAGAGTTGGGAGAAGTATTTCCCAGATTATGAGATAAGGAGATGGGATGAGAGTAATTTTGATGTGAATATTACTGAATTTTCTAAAAAAGCATATGAAGAGAAGAAGTGGGCTTTTGTTTCTGATGTAGCAAGAGTATATGCATTAAAAGAGTATGGAGGGATATATTTTGATACAGATATGATGGTTGTAAAGGATGTAGATTTTCTTAAGGATGAAGAATTTTTTGCAGGTTGGGAATCTAAGGATTATGTTGCAGTGGGGGCATTGGGAGCTAAAAATCCTAATAACCCAATTATTAATGATTTAGTGAAGAAATATGAAGAGATATCATTTGATATTGAGAATATGGGTTCATTCTCGATACCAGTCCTACTCACGGATCTGTTAAAGAAGAAATACGGTTTGAAAAACGATTCTTCTAAGAATCAAAAATTGGCAAATGGGGGTACGATATATACTAGAGAGTATTTCTATCCTCTTAATTACGACTATAACGACAATATGTTCACAGATAATACCTGTATGATCCACTACTATGATGCTAGCTGGACATCAGGGAAGGACAAAATATACAACAAGCTCTTTCGTATGTTGGGTAGAGAAAGAATGGATTCAATAATTAGTACTTTGAAGGTCTTTAAGGGTATATTGAGAAGTATATACAAGGTTTTGTTTTTTCCTGTTACCAAGGTAGTAAATAAGATAAGACATCTGAAACACTTAAAGAAAGTACAGGAGAAGATAGAAAGGACAATGGAGGAGATCAAGGAAGGACAGGTTATAGTGGCGTGTAATCCGAAATGGTTAGGTACAACATACGCTACTAAAGAAATGTTTGATAATGTGATAGAGATTGAAGAGCTGCATTCAGCAAAGTATGTAAGTAGTATTGCAAAAATTATATGTGATAAAAGACCTAAGATGATTGTGTTTAGTGCCTTTGCAGTTGGTTGGGAAAAGTTAGCAAGAAGGATAAAGGAGATTGATGAAGAAATTGTAATAAAGACGTTATGGCATGGTAGTAATAGCATGCATATAGAGGAGTACGATTGGTATAGGTTTAAAGAGATAGTCACTTTGTACAAGGATGGCATAGTATCTAGCTTGGGTTTTGTTAAGAAGAGTATGGCAGAGTTTTATGAAAGAAAGGGATACAAAACAGAATTTTTAATGAATAATTTTACATTAGATAGAAAGAAAGAGATTAAGCCAGAAGAGAGGGGAAAGACTAATACAGTGCGTATAGGTTTGTATGCTTCGGGCGATAGATGGGTGAAGAATTTCTACAATCAACTATCTGCTACTAGTTTAGTAAAGGATGCAGTAGTAGAGTGTATACCTATAAGTGATAGAGTATATGATTTTGCTAATATGATTAATCTTAATTTAACGGGAACAACTAAACCAGTAGGTAGAGATGAACTTTTTTCTAAAATGAAGAGTAATGATATTAATGTGTATGTTACATTCGTAGAGTGTGCTCCTATGTTACCTTTAGAGAGTTTTGAATTGGGTGTGCCTTGTATAACCGGTAATAATCATCACTATTGGGAAGGTCATGAATTAAGAGATTATTTAGTAGTGGATGAGGCAGATAATGTAATATCTATATATGAAAAGATTATGTATTGCTTAGAGAATAAGGGTAAGATTATGGAGTTGTATAGAAAGTGGAAGAATGAATATGATATAGAGGCTAAGGAGAGTTTAAATAAATTTTTGAATAAAGATAGTTAAAATGGGGAATAAGAGTACAATCAAGACTAAAAAAATGACAGACAAAGAGATAGAGGATTTAAAAGCTACCTTAGTAATTTTGGAAAAGGAGAACAAATTATTAAGAAAGAATGTTAAAAAACTATTCAAAGATTTAAATGTTATTTTGAATTCAAAGTCATATAAAATAGCACATGGCTTTAGTAAACTTTCTCGTAAAATTTTAGGAAGAAAATAAATGAAATCAAAGAAACCCCGAATTGCCCTAGTAGTAGATGTAGATAATTGGGCTTTTGCAAATATTGCTAGGCAAGTTATTAAGAATTTAGGACACAAGTACGATTTTCAATATATAGTTATGGACGGGATAGATAACATTATTAAGGTTTTATTTTTGGTTGAGGATTGTGATGTGGTTCACTTCTTTTGGAGAGGTCAGCTACTTTGGTTAAATGATTATCCAACTCACGACTACCTACAAAAGCTAGGTTTTTGCGAGACGGATGAATATATTAAAGAATTGATGCCCAATTTAAATATTTCTACAGCTGTCTATGATCACCTGTTTTTGGATAATAAAGCTTCACAGACAAAGGAGGTTTTGAAGTATGTTAAAAACTATTATGTATGTTCAAAAAGATTAAATAAAATATATTCTAATCTTGAGGGTATAAAAAGGCCAAAGGCGGTGGTGACAGATGGTGTAGATTTGAAAAAGTTTTTCCCAAAGAATTTGAAAAGGTTCGATACTATATCTACAAGGAAAATAGTCATAGGGTGGGCGGGAAATAGTAAATGGACTAGCGATATAGAAGATTTTAAAGGAGTTCATACTATCTTAAAACCTGCGCTAGAGGAATTAAAGAGGGAAGGATACGGTATAGAGGAGTACTTTGCTGACAGGGTAATTAGAATGATCCCTCATGACAAGATGAATGATTATTATTCTAAGATAGATGTATATATATGTCCCTCTAAGATAGAGGGTACTCCTAATCCTGTACTAGAATCTATGGCATGTGGAGTGCCTGTAATATCTACGGATGTAGGTATAGTGCCTGATGTGTTTGGTAAGAAACAGAAGAAAATGATATTGGAAGAAAGGAGTAAAGAGTGTCTTAAGGAAAAGTTAGTATATTTATTTGAGAACAAAGGTTTGTTCAAAGAATTGTCAGAAGAGAATTTAAATAGTATTAAGGGATGGTCTTGGGTTGAGAAATGTAAGGATTTTGATAGATATTTTGTAAAATGTTTGAGAAAATGAAGGAGAAATCTTTAAAGGAAAGTTTCAAAAATATAAAGAGGATAATTGTGTCAGACTTCTCTTTTGTCTTTTTTCTTCTCTTGTTATTACTCACGATAGCTTATTTTTCTGTTCCTCTCTTTGTAATGCCGGATTCTGTACTTTATTATATATATTTAAAGATTTTTGATGGGATAAAGCCAATTTCTTCGTGGAATATAACTAGAGGTCCTTCTTTCCCAGTCATTATTTATTTAGGTACGTTAGTTTTGGGGAATAGTATGTTAAGTATCTTAACAATTACGTATATATTCTTCACCGGATTTATCACCTCTTACTATCTTGTACTAAGAAATCTCTTAGCAGTATTTAAAGTTAAAAAAGTACGAAAGGTTTTGGTATTCTCCCTTTTTGTACTTTTAATCATGTTCAATCCGATTCTGTTTGGATATTTCCACGCTTTCTTGACAGAGTTTGTAGGTATATTTTTGGTTTTTGTTTCTTGCATTCTATGTTGGAAATGGTTAAAAATTGATTTCCGAAAAGAGAAAGTGAAATATATACTTTTTTCAGTCCTTCTTGCACTTCTATTGGTATTTCTTTGGTTTCTCAAACAGCCGTATGTAACAGCTGTTCTCTTCTCACTGCCTATTGCTATACTGCTTTCCATATGTACCAGGTTTAATTTGAAAGATGCAATCGTAAGGTTACTAACCTTCTTCCTGTGCATATTCGCCTTGATTATGAGTATAAGAGGGTGGGACTCTTTTTTGGACTATCACGGAAGAACAGAAAAGAGGGGCTATACAAATGAACATCTATTAAGTAATTCTATTATTAATGGAATTAGCAATTTGAGATTAGAAAGTCAATTAGAAGATATTACTGCCCAAGATTATTCAGAGGATCAATATGTTTCTGATAAAGATAAGATCAAGATACAAAATATATTGTCAGGAGGCAGTACGGATAGTTTCGGGGTGGTTAGAATTATGTCTCCTAGGGGAAATTTGGTTGATAAGATGGTTTTGTACTATAAGGGGAACAATTTTTCTACCTATGATGCTCTGGCTTTTTGGTTAAAAGTATTTAAGAAACATCCTATCTATGTTTTGGAGTCATATTTTTCCAATTATTTGGCTACTATAAATGTATATATAAGTTGGAGGGACAGTAGAGGTGCATATTATCCTATTAAAGAGATAACAAATTTTCATCATGAAAACAGAACGATAGGTTTGAGTTATATGTATAATGATGACAATTTTCTTTGGATTCAGGATTATCAATACGGTGATATAAAAAATCTATATAGTAGTAACAATAAAGAAATTTTCTCGTCAAATATTTTTGAAGTATATTCTATTTTACATTTAAATTTCTTTAAGGCTCTATTTATACTGCTTCCATTCCTATTTATTTATGCGGCTATAAGGTACATAGTCATCTTCAAGCGTATAGATTCTAAAACAAAAGAGTACTTTAACTTGGTAATCATTCTGTTAGGATTTGGTCTTTCTCATACGGTATTTCATGCAATTACAGGGGCAGTGATAGATAGGTATGCATATATAGTTTTTCCAGAGGTAGTTTTAGCAATAATGGTTTTGTTAGTACTAAGAATCCACCCTAAGAAGGTGTGATATAATCTTTAGAATTAGAGAATTACTACTATGATAAACAAATCTGAAGTATATATAACTATTCCAATGTACAATGATGAGAAGATGATTTTAAAAGTCATCAAATCTTTGCAGAATAAAGGATACAAAAATATTGTAGTGGTAGATGATGGGAGCAAGGATTTAGGTTATGATGTAGTTAAGAAAAATACAAATATCATAGTTACAAAACATATAATCAACAGGGGACAGGGTGCTGCAATTCAAACGGGCATGGAAATAGCCATAGAAAAGGGTGCAAAATATATTGTACATTTTGATTCAGACGGACAACATGATGTAAATGATTTAGATCCTATGTTAGAAGAATTAATAAAAGGCAAATATGATATTGTGTTAGGTTCGAGATTTCTAAGGGAGAATGACATTCCTTTAAAGAAAAGAATTGTACTTAAGGGAGGTATAATATTTACATACTTACTCTCTGGTATATGGTTAACAGATGTTCATAATGGTCTTAGAGTTATGACTGCTAATACTGCTAAAAGGTTGGATATACAGCATGATAGGATGGAGCATGCATCTGAGATTTTAGATAAGATAAAGAAACTTAATTTAAAATATACAGAGATTCCAGTTACAATACACTATACAGAATATTCAATGTCTAAAGGACAGAGTGTATTTAATAGTTTAAATATTGCTTGGAAGTTAATAATTTCTAAATTAAAGGATTAATGTTAATACAATATATAGCTACGGGGATAATATTAATAGTTATAGCACAACTATTAATAAGAGTATTTAAAGATAAAACAGATTTATTTAAAGTTGTTTTTTGGTTATTTTTTTGGGGAGTATCTCTATTTTTAATATGGATGCCTCCTGATGTTTTAGATACCTTAGGAGAAATAGTTGGGGTAGGTAGGGGTGTGGATGTTTTAATATATTTATCAATAATAGTACTCTTTTATACCAATCTTAAGTTAAATAGCAGGATAGAGAAGTTAGAAAAACAAATTACTAAGTTGGTAAGGGAGATAGCTAAGAGTAAAGCCTGATAGTACATTGTGTACAAAAATAATATTATTAAGGTATTTATGAAAATATCTCTAATTACGGTTTGTTACAATTCTGAAGGGACCATAGAGGAGACATTGAAATCTGTATTAAATCAAACTTATGGAGATTATGAATACATTATAGTTGACGGGAAGTCTTCTGATGGAACTTTGAAGATACTAGAAAAATATAAAAGTCTTTTTGGAGGTAAGATGCGGTATCACTCAGAGAAAGATGAGGGTTTATATGATGCTATGAATAAAGGAATAAAAGTGGCAACTGGGGACGTTATTGGGTTCTTAAATGCGGATGATAAGCTTTCCGACTCAAATGTTTTCTCAATTATAAGTGAGAAATTTAAAGAGAAGTCTGTGGATGGTGTATATAGTGATTTGTTGTTTTTAGATAAAGAAACTATGAGAAAACCAAAGAGAAAATTTTTAGCTAGACCTTTTTCAAGAAATTTAGCATGGCATCCACCATTCCCTACATTGTATTTAAGGAGGAAAATCTATAAAGATTTAGGTTATTACAACCAAAAGTATAGAATAGCTGCAGATTTTGATTTTATGTTAAGACTTTTAAAGAAAGGATATAAACTTTCCTATATCAAAGGTTATTTTGTATATATGAGGGTGGGGGGGTTAAGTACAGGAGGAATAAAAGGATATTGGAATAATTTCTGGGAATCATACAAAGTTTTAGTAAATAATAAAGTGAAATACCCATTCTTGTGTAATTTGTTAAGAACATTCAATACTATTATACAAATGCTCATGGCAATATCAAACAAAGAAGAGATAGTTGAGATTAATAGAAGAGAGTGATACTATAAGTTCAGAAATTAATACAAGTTATTATTTTAGTTTTAAATAAAAATATTAATGAAGAAAGCTTTAATAACAGGAGTGACGGGACAAGATGGTTCATACTTGGCGGAATTTCTCCTAGAGAAGGGATATGAAGTACATGGGATATTAAGAAGATCGAGTAGTTTTAATACATGGAGGATTGATCATATATATAAGGATGTGCACGAAGCAAAGAATTTCTTTTTGCATTATGGAGATCTAACTGATGGGACTAGTATAGTTAAACTGCTTAAAGAAATTGAACCTGATGAAATATATAATCTAGCTGCTCAAAGTCATGTTAAAGTAAGTTTTGAAACTCCAGAATATACTGCAAACGCAGACGGATTAGGGGTTCTAAGAATATTAGAAGCTATTAAATTACTTAATATGGAAAGTAAAGTTAAGATGTACCAAGCTTCTACCTCGGAGCTATACGGTTTGGTTCAGGAAACACCTCAGAAAGAAACTACACCGTTCTATCCTAGAAGTCCCTATGCTGCAGCCAAGCTTTATGCATACTGGATAGTGAAGAATTACAGGGAAGCATATAATATCTTTGCTTGTAACGGAATATTGTTTAATCACGAATCACCTAGGCGAGGGCAAACATTTGTAACAAGAAAAATAACTATGGCTCTTTGTAATATAAAGTTAGGAAATCAAGAGAAATTATATTTAGGTAATATGGATGCAAAAAGAGATTGGGGATATGCTAAGGAATATGTAGAGTCTATGTGGCTAATGCTTCAACAAGATAAACCAGATGACTATGTTGTTGCAACTGGGGAGACTCACACAGTTAGGGAATTTGTAGAGGAATCATGTAAGGTTTTAGATATGGAAATTAAATGGAAAGGCTCTGGACTTAAGGAAAAAGGTGTTGATAAGAAGACAGGAAAAACCATAATTGAGATAGATCCTCAATATTTTAGACCCACGGAAGTAGATTTGCTTTTAGGGGATCCAACTAAAGCCAAGAAAATTCTAGGATGGAAAGCTAAAACTAAGTTTAAGGATTTAGTCAAAATAATGATAGAATCGGATCTAGATATTTTAAATAATAAGAAAGTGATATATTAACTAGAAAACCTAATATATTTATTAATTACAGATGGAAAGAATAAGTTTAATAAAGTCTACGTTCTACAAAGAGGAAGATACTAAGAAAAAATTGTGTGATTTTATCATGAAGGCAAACATCTTAAGTATGAGGACAGAAAGTGAGAAGTTCGAAAAGGTTTTTTCAAGAAAACAAGAAAGGAAGTATTCAGCTTTTGTACATAATGGAAGTTGTGCAAATATGCTACTAATACAATCTTTGTCTAATATGGGGAAATTGAATCCGAATGACAAAGTATTTGTTTCAAATTTAACCTGGCCTACAAATGTAATGCCTCTAATACAGTTAGGGCTGATTCCTGTATTTCTTGATGTAGAAATTGAAAATCTAAATACATCGAGTGCTATATTAAAAAAAGCTTATACTGAGCATCCAGATGTTAAAGCATTCTTTATAACAAATGCACTAGGTTTTTGTGCTGATATAGATAATATAAGAGATTTCTGCAAAAGAAAGAAAATATTGCTTATAGAGGATAATTGTGAATCCTTGGGCTCAAAATACAAAGGAGTATATCTTGGGAATTATGGTCTTGCCTCGACGTTCTCCTTTTTTGTCGGACATCACATGTCTACTATAGAGGGGGGTATGATTTGTACAGATAACAAAGATTTGTACGAGAATCTTAGAATGGCTCGATCTCATGGATGGACAAGAAATAATTCGAAGAGTTTTCAGAACAAAATGAAAAAGACATACGGAGTAACTGATTTTTATGACATATACACTTTCTATAATTTAGCATACAATTTCAGACCTACCGAGATTAATGGATTTCTGGGTAACACGCAAATCAAATATTTAGATGAAATTGTTTCTAAGAGAGAAAAATTTTTCAAAAGATTTTATGAGCAAACATTGAAAAACGATGAAATTATTGATCTTGATTTTTCTGGTATGGATGTAGTATCCAATTTTGGGATGCCGGTTATATTGAAAGATCAGAAATTATTTGAGAAGTATAAACAACGATTTATTGATAACAATGTAGAAATTAGGCCTGTTATAGCAGGGAGTATAGCTAATCAGCCGTTTTTGAATGGTAAGAAGTTTCTTGTGACTAATATTGATAATTCTAACTTTATTTCACAAAACGGATTTTATTTTGGTAATAATCCAGAACTCAATGAAGAAGAGATTGCTAGACTAGTTAATTTACTTAAAAAAGATTGATATGTATATCGGAATAACTGGAGGAAAAGGTGTTTTAGGATCGATTCTTGTTGATAAGATAAAGGAAAAAGGAATAGAATACTCTCTCTTTGAAGGAGATATTAGACAGAGAGAGGACATTGATAATTGGTTGAAATTAGAAAAAATAGAATCCATTTTTCATCTTGCCGCAATTGTTCCCACATCGGTAGTAAAGGATGATTTGTTAAGTGCTTTTGATGTGAATGCTATAGGAACGAAGAATTTAGTTGATAGCTTAAATATGAACTCTCCTGATACATGGATGTTCTATTCTAGCTCCTCTCATGTGTATAAACCTTCGGACAAACCTATTAAAGAAACGAATGAAATAGATCCGACATCCGAATATGGTCTAACTAAATATTCAGGTGAGGTATTAGCAAGAAAATACTACAAGAATCTTTGTATAGGAAGAATTTTTAGCATGTACCATGGTTCTCAAAAAGTTCCGTTTCTCTATCCAAGCATTAAAGAAAGATTGGCCAAAGAAGATTTAACAAAAGAGTTTGAGCTATATGGTGGTGAGAGTGAGAGAGACTTCTTAAACGCTGAAGAAATAGCTGATATATTGCTTAAACTGATGAAAGTTAGGGCTCTGGGGACATACAATATCGGATCTGGAAAGAGTACAAAAGTGAAAGATTTTGTTAGGCAAATGACATCTAAGAAACTAAAGATAAAGAGTTTAGGAGATTTTGATAGTCTTGTAGCAAATATAGATAAATTGAAAAATGTTCTAAATGAATAAAGACAAAAAAATCTCTGAAGTTACCATAATGATTCAAACTTTTAATCGGGCAAATTACTTAGTGGATGCAATAGATTCCGCATTGGCTCAGACTTATCCTTGTGACGTAATAGTCTGTGACCATGGAAGCCAGGATTCCACTCCTGAAGTAGTAAAGAGATACGAAGGAAAAGTTAAGTATATTAGAAGAGATGAAGATTTCGGACCTCATTTCGCTTGGTTGGATGGGGTTTTACACGCTCAAACAAAGTATGTAAAAATATTGTTTGATGATGATTGGCTAGAATCTACATTTGTAGAAGAGACATTACGGTTGATGAAGGATGACGTTAGTTGTGTGATAACTAATGCGAAAATAAGCCATGAGCAAGAAAATAAAAAGAGAGTTGAAGAGATCAAGTTCTTCAATAAGACTGGCATATTTAATAATTTCTTTATTAAGAATCAAATTCTTCTTTCAGGAGGTGTAATTTCTCCGTCATGTTGCCTTTTCAGGAAGGAAGAGCTAGTAGACGGAATTTATCAGGGGAAATTACTTAAAAAAGGTGGTAACTATTATCATGGTGTTGGTCCAGATATGTTTGTTATGCTTCTTGGTTTCCTGCGATATAAAAAAATAGGTTTTATTAATGATTCCTTGGCTATTTTCCGGGCTCATGAGAAATCTATAACAATAAATGCTTCTCAGGAAAGTGAGAAAAAAAATAAGATAAGAAATGCCTACGAAGATACGATAGAGTTTTATTCGTTTCTAAGATTGTATCCATTGTTCAAGATTTTTTACTATGTTGATCCCCGAAGATTAATTAGACTTTTTGTCTTCAAAAATAGAGACTTAGTAAAGAGTATAGTTACTAAGTTTACAAAGAAATAAATAAGCGACAGTAAACTGTATAGACTCGATATGGAGAAAGTAAGAACTTTTCTTAAAAAACATTCAATATACATTCCCGTACTCCTATGCCTTACTCTTGGTTTAATATCCCTCATATTTAGAAACGCTACCCTAGACGATGACCTATACCTATGGGAATCAGTAATAATGAAAGAAGCATTAAGTAGGGGAGAATGGATAGGCCATTACGGTGTAGGAGTACACGGTTTTCTCTTCAAATTACCAGTAGCTCTAATATTCTTCCTAACAGGTCCTTCACTTACTGTTGCCACCATATGGAATATATTAATAGGTTGTGCACTACTATATGTATTTTACAAAATCCTAGATAAATACTTCCCTAATACACTATACCCATTAGCAGGATCCATACTCCTTCTAACCAACTTTCAATTCATACTACACCTTCCCACATACATGAGAGAATTTCCTGTAATGCTCTCTCTATTACTCTTCATATACTTAATTATCTATAAAAAATCATACTGGTTAGTAGGATTGGCACTACTATTAATCCTAGATGCAAAAGAATCAGTCTTCTTTATGATCCTCCCAGGATATCTACTGTATCTTCTCATATCCTCTTGGAAAGGCTTTTCATTTAACAGTATTAAAGAGATATTCAAACGAAGCCTTCCAGTACTACTTCCTCCTGTCATATACATATTACTAATGATATTTACATCCATAATACCACTTAACACAGTAATATTTACCGTAATACCAGGTGTAACAAAAGGAGGAGTAGAGTACCAACTAAAACACTTCGAAATGAAAGCAGCCACACAAAGTATAGTAAGATTAAAAAGCCCAGATGCCCCTACGGTATATAACTATGTCCCTATTGCAGTTGATGAAGAAAAGAAAGAAGGAGAAAGTCCTATTAAAAAGATAGCAAACATAGTAGTAGGGTATATAGGTAAATTCCTATATCCTAGAAGCTTCTCATTCCTTTCCATACCTAAAATAATTTTCTTCCCAGCCCTCTTTACAAGCATATTAATATTTAAAAATGCAATAAAAAAGAAAGAGGATATATTAATAGCATTGATATTAATAATCTGGTCATTTATAGGGGTATTTGTAGTTAGACAATCATTTGATAGGTACCTATTTCCAATAACTCCAATTATTTTCTTTCTGTACTTAATATTTCTCAAGGATATAGTTAAGGATAGTAAGAAATACATATGGATAGTTGTAATATCATCAATTATCTCCCTTGTGGGTCTGTTATTCGAAGCCGACTATGCATATATCAAATTAGGTTTGAATATAATTGCAATAATAGGGTATATCCTTTACTATCTCCTTCACAAAAAAATCAAAATATCATACCTGTTACTCAGCCTACTAATGGGAGCTCTAACATTCTCAGTAATATCCTTCTACTTCTACAAACTAGGTCCTCTAAGACAATACATTAACTTTGGTAGAGACTATGAGGTGGAGAAAGTAATATCATACTTTGATCAAGGAGAAAATATTCTAATAAATGATATCGGTTGGGATCTTCTAGCAGGAGCATACAGAGGAAACAGAGAATACGGTGCAGAGTGGAAGTGGAAATTAAGAGATTGGGTACCGAGGAAAAAACATCTAAGGAAATTTGAGTACGGAGATACATACACTATGTACTATGATGATATAGAGGTAGATAGGGAGATGACTACTATATATGGCATAGAGAAGATTGCTTTGACAGTATCTAATATAGAAGATATTTCTTTCCCACACCAAGGCAAACTAGAAGAGTATTTTAATGAAGATTGGTTAGAACTAACAGATACCATCCCCCTTAAAAACAAAACATTGTATATATTTAAAGTAATTAGGTAATATATATACAATGCACATCATAATAGACGCTACAACAACCCAAGACCAAATGGCATATGCTGGTCCTGGTCAATATACAAAAAATATAATACTCTCTCTTGCAAAAGGATACCCTAATACAAAATTCTCCCTATTACTCTTTAACAACCATGAATCTACATTAGATGGACAAATAGAAAACCTAAAAAATGTACAAATAGTAGATATAGGCAAATACAAAATAAATGACTATAAAAATGACATATGGTATTTCTTTAAAATACTCCCCACTATTAAAAAGATTAAACAGAAAGACAGTATATTTTTCTCTCCATACTTTTGGAGAAACTATCCATCATACTCCATGCCCACAGTACTCTTTATCCATGATATGAACCTTCCCATGTTTAACATGTATTCCCAAATATCACCAATACACAACATCGTAAGGGGAGTACAGTACTGGATGACAATGTATAAATCATTAAAATGTAAATACCTAATATGCAATTCAGATACATCTAAACAAGACTACCTCAAATACTTTCCTAAATATCCCAAAGAAAAAATATATACATCATACCTAGGAGTAGATCTAGAAAAGAAAGAAGTCTCATTAGAAAAAATACTTCCCTCTGACTATAAACAAAGAGGATACATCATATATCTAGGAGGAGGGATTAATAAAAGTAAAAACTCAATAGGTGTCATAGAGGGATATATATCATTCCTAAGGATACTTAAGAAAAATCCAAAAGATGTACCATACTTAGTAATATCAGGAGGTAAGTTTCAAGACAAATCTAAAAGAGAGGTAAAGGAGCTATATGATCTAATAGAGAAAGAACATATACAAGAGTGTGTAATATTCACGGGCTTCTATGAAGATATACAGAAATACTCACTACTAAGTAACGCATTTGCATTCATACACCTGTCTTTGTATGAAGGGTTTGGATTTTCTCCCATAGAGGCACTAAGATGCAAAACCCCAACAATACTACACAAAAGTCCTGTATATATGGAACTATTTAAAGATGTAGCATTGATGGTAAATGGATTAGATGCAGAAGAGGTGGGAAGAAAAATATATGATGTATATACCAATCCTAAGAAATACACACAGAGGATAGAGCAGGGATATATACTCTCTCAAAAATATACATGGGAGAATGTAGCAAAGGTAACGCATGATGTTTTTAAGAAGATTTCAGTATGAATCTTAAAAAACTCCTAATTCAGAAATACCAAAATAACAAAGAACTATCCAAATCATTCATATGGAGATTAATACAAATACTCTCTAAACAAGGTACAAGTGGTTTAATGTTCTTCATAGCCACATACTTCCTTACAAAGGAAGAAATGGGTATATATGGATATGTATCATCTATATTACTAATGTTAGTAATATTTTCAGACTTCGGTATATCAATATCCACATCAAGATACATTACCCTATACAACACTACTCAGAAAGAGAAGGTGAATAAAGTATTCTTTAACTCCCTACTCATAATACTCACTGTATCTGTGGTGGTTGTATCTACTGTATTAATACTCAAAGAGAGTATCTTCCCTAGACATCTAGAATACATATACTATGCACTACCCTTGGTCCTCATAACTCCCCTCACATCCGTACTAGATGGTATATACAGAGGATTAAAAAAGTTTAAAAAATTAGCTACAGTATCACTATGCAACTCAGTATTAGGTATAACCATATCATACATACTAGTCACAAATTTCCAACTTAAAGGAGCAATACTTGCACAAGCAGTATACTTTGGAATATATGCAATCATTCTCTTCATATTACAAAAGGGATATGAATTTAAGATAGAGAAGAAGATAATTAAGGATATAGGGAAATACTCAATGTATTTTGGTATTGCATCACTAGGACATTACTTCTTTTCTAAGGTAAATGTACTAATACTAGGAGGATACAATCTACTTGAAGAAATAGCTGTGTATGAACTACTTAATAAGGTATATACAATATTTCTGATACCTTTCTCTGTACTAGGTCAGGTACTAGCACCAAACATAGTAGAAATGTTTTCTCTTAAAAAGTATAGAGATGTGAAAGGTATATTTAAAAGAATACTCTCTTATATGCTACTTCTAAATATTGTATTCATACCAGTGTCTATGATAGTAGCTAGATTTGGGATATCTACTCTCTTTCCAATATACTCTGATGGTATACTGATGGCTCTACTACTCCCAGTCACTTTAACATTCTCTGTAGCTATACCAGTAGTAGTTATAAATACTGGCATTATTACCTCTACAGGACATGCGAAATTAATGGCGATACAAAATGTAGTATCAGGAACAGTGAATGTGATTTTAAATATATTGATAGTTAGGGAGTATGGGTATGTTGGAGTAATATGGGTTACATTTGCAATACAATTACTCTCCACCCTCTTCCTTTACATAATCTATTACTCTAAAATATCAAAACTATGATCTTAGAAATATTTCTGTACACACTCTCTGCAATTATTGCTCTTGCAGGAGTAATATTAACAATCTTAACACTTCCAGGTATTTGGTTAGTATATATAGCAACAGTTATAGTTGCATTTATAAATGGATTTGAAACCTTAACACCAACCATATTAATAATCCTATTTATTCTTTCTCTCCTCTCTACATTTGTAGATAATATTGTTGTAGCTATGGGTGCTAAAAAGTTCGGAGGCTCTACATGGGGTATGATAGGGGCAATAGTAGGGGGGATTGTTGGATTAATAGTGGGAAGTATTGTAGGTATGTTCCTGGGCCCTCTGATTGGAGCTACGCTGTTTGAACTAACATTCTCAGGTAAAGATATCAATCAAAGCCTTAAGGCAGGGGTAGGCTCTGCCATAGGGGTATTAGTTAGTATATTCTTAAAGATAGGTATTAATATCGGGATAATTGTATTTGTAATATCTAAGGTATTGTAGAAATTCCCTAAAGAAGTCTTAACCACTCCTTTTGACTCTCGCGAAGACACCTTAGTATAAGCATAATAAATTCTGTATCATCACTATGTGCTTTCTCAAGAGAATCTATATATTCAGAGCGTAGCACAGTTGGTATTATAGTGATATTGTACCTGTTTTGCAGAAGTATCAAATTCATTATTAATCTTGCTACTCTTCCATTACCATCTACAAATGGATGTATATTTACAAACTCTTTATGTGCCTTAATAGCAGCGACAACAGGATGCTCTTTCTTAATTAATTCTTTTACTCTTCCTTCATACTCCTTCATTAAGCGCTCTATTTCATTTGGTTTGGGAAAAGAATATTTCGACCCTGTAATAAGAATCTCCACGCTTCTATATTGACCAGCATTCTTTTCATCTATTTTTTCATAGAACAGTCTGTGTAATTCTAATATATCACCTACAGATATCTCCTTCTTATTGACAAGGGAAAACATGTATTCATATGCATTAGCATGCCCTTGCGCTTCCAGATGATCTCTTAGGGGTTTGCCCCCTATGGTTAGACCGTCTTCTATTACGACCTTAGTCTCAGATTCTGTAAGGGTATTGCCCTCCAAAGAGTTAGATGTATATGTTAAACCTATGAGATAGTAGTCTTTAAGTAATTGTATTCTCCTTTGTTTAAGAGGTCTTTTTCTATTTATTTGTCTTTGAAGAGTATCTATTTCCGTAATGTATTTTTCTATTTCAGGAGAGTATTTATGCATACATAATTATATCATTTTATGTAAGTAGAAAGGGAGAATAATCATTAATTTAATAATTATTTAATATTTATTTGCTACACTTACATATGATTATATTTATTGATGAATCAGGAGATCCAGGTTATAAGGTAGAGAAAGGCTCTAGTACAGTATTTATAATTATAATGGTTGGAATCAAAGAAGATTTAGAAGCAGAAGAAATCTCTGAAAGAATAGGAAAACTAAAGGAAGAGATGGGGAAATCTGTGAATCATGAATTCAAATTTAATAAAATGACCAAGCAAGAGAGAATTAAGTTTTTGTTAAAAACTTCTAAATTTGAATTTGAAATTAGATCCTTAATTCTTTTTAAAGGAGAAATAGGAGGGAATCAAAAATACATAGATTATCCATTTCTTTTGCAGAGATTGTTTAAAGAAAATCGAAGCATTTTACGAGATGCAAGGATAAGAATTGATAAAATCGGAAGCAAAAGGACTAATAAGGAAATCAATGTAATCTTGAGAAATTCTGTTACAAAGTCTGATGGGAAGAAGTGGATTAAGAATTGTAAATTTGTAGACTCTAGATCAAATAATCTAATACAATTGGCGGATGTAATTGCTGGTAGTGTCCACAGATACTATGCAAGGGAGAAGGAAGATTGTGATGTATATATGAAGATTATAAGAAATAAAATGAAGAGGGAAATACTTATAAAATAATCGACCTACTGCCTATCTTAAGAAAACTCCTAAGAAAGCCACCGATGGGTGACAGTTCGGACAGTAGATCTTTGTAATTCCATTATACTATATTCGGAGTTTAAAATGGAAGTACTCTGTTATAAAGAAAATAGTACGCGGCAAATTTTTCATAGTATACACATATAGATTTCCGTATACATCCTCAATAACATATCTTCTCTCATCCAATATATATGCCTTTTTAAAATTAATGCTCTTCGGAACCCTAAGTTCATACTCTGTTCTTTTTGGTTTTGAAATACTCTTCATATCTCCAGAGGATATATCAATCTCAAAATATTTCTCTTCTAAGAAATCCATAGCAGTTACAGCAACAATCTTCTCGCCATTCAAGTATATAGGTCTGATTGTTTCAAAAAAGTACATATCTTTATCTAATACAGTAAACTTGGTAGAAAATTCATCATACGAATTAATTATAAAATGCTCTATATCACACAGCAGTATCTCCCCACTAGTATCTAATCCGACGAACTGATTATTCAACCTCCTCCCAACATTCTCTAACTTCCTGTTGTATACGTCATAGAAAAATATGTCTTCATTCTGTACGACCATAATTTCTCTGCTATTTCTCCACACCACCTGTTGCGGATTAGAAATATTTCCAATCATATGTACAGTTACAACCTCTTGAGTAGGCAGGAAAGAGATTAAATACCGGGTTATTAAGATTATAAATACAGTTATCTTCTCCATTGCTTTGTTAATAGTTTAAATAATATAACTATCTCCCAGGATGAGGATTCTCTCCTGTAAGTCGTCCTGGATACGTTTGGTACCCCAGTGTGGGGACCAAGTTCCAATCAACATTAATATACTTAACTGGATTATCATGTGATTGAAATAGGTGATCTTTCCTTGTTTCAAAATGAAGATGATATGCTAATCTTTGACAATTCCACGCTCCACTGTTACCACTCTTTCCAATAATCTGTCCTTTCTTAACATACTCTCCCGTATTAACATATATATCCTCTAAGTGAAAATATACCGTGTGTATCCCATTACTCTGCTTAGCCTTTAGAAAATTACCTCCCGAAAGACACTCTCCGTAGTAGCTATCCCACCCTTTCCCTACTATCTCTCCATCATCAACGGCTAATATATCTTCTCTGTATGCCCCAAAATCAATACCAGTATGAGGACTTTGATACTCAGTATACCCGTACCACTGTGTTACACCAATAATACTGTTGAATGGAAAAACAAATGCTCTTAACTCCTTTGGGTAGTCATCGTATTCTGTGAAGGTTAATGGGTATGAAATTGTCTCTTCATGGTACAAATCAACCTCTCTACTAACTATCCTATATCTATGTACTAGTTTTATATTATTACTATCCCTCACATGCCCAGCGACAACAGAGAAGGAGTTCCCGTTTTGCACATATGATAGTACAGGTATTCTACTATCCCCTTTATAAATATTGAAAAACATATTAGGAGTAACATTCTCAGTTTTGCTCTCAACAAACCTTTCCTCACATCTAAACCAGGTACTAGGTTTTAGTAGATGGAAAGTACAATCATATATATCAATTTGGATATTAAACTTTGTTACAACATCTCCACTTACTACAACGGTATACTCATTACTAAAAGGATATATTCTCTGTTCTGTTAGAATAAGGTTTGGAGTGTTGCAAAATATTTTTTCAAAACTCTTAGTTTTTCTAACATACTTAAACCTACACACAACAGAACTATCCTGTGTTCCTAAAACCTCTTCTTTACTCCCCACAACATTCCAAGCAAATTCATTCGTCTGAGTGTTCGTGTTTAGGATAGGGATATGTTTCTTAATGAGATTAATCTCTCTTTCCAAAGACTCATTTTCTAAGAAAGGTAGTTCATCAACCTTTTCCTCCTCCACACTCTCTCCACGATCCTGATATACTTGTTCTTCCTTCTGCCCAATTTCCTCAATGATCTCTTCCTCTTCATCTATTTCCTCCTCCTTAACAAAATCTTTTAATATATCTTCAGGTATTTCTTTATTAATACCAAAAACAAAAGGACCGGATATGTAGTCATATGTGCCACTGAAAGTATCCTTAGGATGATATCGTATCCTCCAATACCATATACGATAGTTTTGCAAACCCCTTGTAAATTCTTCAATAGTTAATCCACTACGGTATATTACCTCTCCAAAATTTCTCTGGAGTGATGCATCGTGTCTGTATATATACTCCTGGGATGTGTCGGTGTTTCCCCATATAAAATGTACTGTGGGATCTTGTATAACTGAGCCATTCGGAGGATATATTGCCACTATCTTCGCATATACTCTAGCCACAGGAAGCCACAAAAGGAAAAAAGTTAATACTATTTTGAAAATATATCTTCCCATACATACCACTCTACAGCCTAAATATTAAATAATTCTTAAATATTAAATTATGGTATATAATCAAAGGATTACTTTGTACCAATGAAATATGATAGGTATTCTGAAAAATCTCTTTGATTCAAATGAGAAACAGCTTAAAAAGATCCAACCAACTATAGATGAGATTAACTCACTGGAAGAGCAGATATCCAAACTTTCTGATGAAAAGCTTAAACAGAAGACAGAAGAATTTAGAAGAAAACTAAATGTGGATTTAGAGAAGAGTAGGGAGGAATTCTCCACCTTGAGTGATATTGAATTAAAGAAAAAGCTGGATGAGGAGAAGGGAAGATTATACGAAATACTTCCTGAAGTATTTGCAGTTGTTAGGGAGGCATCAAAAAGAGCAGTTAATCATGAACACTATGATGTGCAGCTTCTTGCAGGTTATGTTCTGTTTGATAATAAAATAGCGGAGGTATTCACTGGAGAAGGAAAGACACTGGCAGCTAACCTCCCTCTATATCTATATGCCCTAACAGGACGAGGAGCTCACCTTGTAACTGTAAATGACTATCTTGCACGAAGAGATGCAGAGTGGACAGGTCATATTCTTAATTCTCTTGGTATGAGTGTCGGAGCTATTAACTCAGGAAAACAGTATAGATTTGTAGATGATGAGGAAGCTATTAAATTAAAAGGAGATGAAGCAAAAGCTTTAATAAAAGAAAGGAACGAAAAAGCGAAAGAAGAGGGTAGGCTTAAGTACGATCATATGAGTGGAGTTAATTTGGTGGAGTGTTCGAAGAAAGAGACATATGCTTGTGATGTGGTGTATGGTACTAACAATGAATTTGGGTTTGACTATCTCAGAGATAATATGGCTAGGAGTATGGAAGAAAGAGTTCAAGGCCCTAAGTATTTTGTTATCGTAGATGAAGCAGACTCCATTCTCATAGATGAAGCCAGAACCCCCTTAATTATCTCCACAAGTGCAGATACAGCAAATGATCTGTATCAAAGGTTTGCCTCCCTAGTCAATACACTACAACCCGAGCACCACTATATTGTAGATGAGAAAGCAAAAGCAGTTTCTTTAACAGAAGTTGGTATTAATACTGTAGAAAAAGCCTTAGGTGTTGAGAATGTTTATGAGGATGCACAGCTTGCATATCATTTGGATAATGCACTTAAAGCAAAAGAGCTATATCACCTAGATGATGAATACCTAATACGAAATGGAGAGGTTCTAATCGTAGACGAATTTACAGGAAGAGCAATGGAGGGAAGAAGATATAGTGAGGGTCTTCATCAAGCTATTGAAGCTAAGGAAGGAGTTGAGGTTAAGAAAGAATCCAAGACAATGGCTACTATCACACTTCAAAATTTCTTCAGACTATATCAATATCTCTCTGGTATGACAGGTACAGCATTAACAGAGGCAGAGGAGTTTGCATCTATATACAATCTAGATACCATTGTTGTTCCCACAAACAAACCAGTAGTCAGAAAAGACTACAATGATGTCGTATACAGATCTGAGGAAGGGAAATTTAGAGCCATAGTGGAGGATATTAAGGAGCACCATGAGAAGGGCCAACCTATTTTAGTAGGCACAACATCTGTAGAGAAATCAGAAGTACTTTCTAGGATGCTTGCTAAGGATGGAATTAAACATAATGTATTGAATGCTAAATATCATGAAAGAGAGGCAAAAATAGTAGCTGAGGCAGGACGTATTGGTGGAGTAACCATAGCTACAAATATGGCAGGTAGAGGTACTGATATAGCTTTAGAAAAAGGAGTAAAGGAGTTGGGAGGTCTGTATGTAATTGGATCTGAAAGACATGAATCTAGAAGAATAGATAATCAGTTAAGGGGAAGATCTGGAAGACAGGGAGATCCTGGAGAGTCAAGATTTTTTGTCTCTTTTGAGGATGAATTAATGAGACTATTCGGCGGAGAAAGGATGCAACTGATAATGTCTCAAGTTGGTCTAGATGATGATGTCCCCATAACGGCAGGTATATTAGGAAGAACCATAGAGAATGCACAGAAAAAGGTAGAGGCACACAACTACGATATACGAAAAAGATTGGTAGAGTATGATGATGTATTAAATCAACAAAGAGAGATAGTATACACCTTAAGAAGAAAGATACTGGAAGCAGAAAGAAACAAATTGGTTCCTGCATCTCAACTTGACCTTAAGAAAGAATTAAAAGTACTACAAAAGATAGATGTGGAGAGTGTACAAGATGCTCTTGATGGTTTCTCATTAGCTAGGGAAGATACATGGAAAGTTGATGAGTTTGATTCACTTTCATATCCATTCTCTCCCTTAGAAAAATGGATACTCAAAAAGGTACTAGAGTATGTTGATTTTTTAACTGCTTCCCAGCTTCAAGATGATATGAAGATAGATAATATAGAGGAAAGAAAGCTGTATATCCAGATAGTTAATCTGCTCACTCCTGAATTACTAAGCGAAGTTAGCAAGGAGCTAGGATTTAAAGATACAATAGAGATGTTTAGAGAGCTGTATAAACTTCCCGATATACAAAGAGGTCAGTTAATTAGAAAAATACTTCTGACAGCATTTATTATGCATGTGTATTCCATAGGTTTGGAGCCAATGCAGGCACTTTCAAAGTTTCTAATACTTCAATCCTTTGACAGATTCTGGATGGAGCATCTGGATACAATGACAGACCTAAGAGAGGGTATATCACTTAGAAATCTAGCTCAGAGAGATCCTTTAGTAGAGTATAAAAATGAAGGATTTGCAATGTTTGATGAGATGTTAAGGAAGATTGATGAGTTTGTAGTAACTAGATTCTTTAAAGTTCGATTGGTAAGGCAGGAGGAACAGAGACTTGTTAGAACAGATAGTAATAAAGACAGTAGACCAGGGGAGACCGCAAAGCAAAAAACTATTAAAAAGAACAAGAAAGTTGGACGCAATGACCCTTGTCCTTGCGGTAGTGGGAAAAAATACAAGAAGTGTTGCTATCCAAAGTATGACTAAATTCCTTTTTCTATGGGTTTATTGACACACTATAGTCCCTATACTATGCTAAATAAACAAAGGTTATTCATTAACAATGGCAAACAAGAAAAAGGAGAAAAAAGAAGAATTAGTTACAGCTAGGAAAAGTGTTCATGTAATATTCCTTTCCTGTCCTCATTGTGGTACTGAAAAAGACCATATAGAAATGTGTGGGGAGTGTGGAGAAGCTATGAGAGTTATAGATGTAGTAGAGAAGTTTGGGGAAGATGCTGAGAGATTCCTAAAAAGGGTTGAGAAAAGAAAAGAGAATGGAAAGAATGAAAACGATGAGGAAGAATATGTTGATATGGACAAAGAGGAACCAAATATCATACTAATGGGTGCTGATGAAGAGATGGATGATGGTGGAATAGATCCTAATAAGGATGATGATGATTCTTTGGATGTAATATATCCTGATGATGATGAAACTCCTAGAAAAGAAGCAGTCGCGGAGGTGGATGATGATTTAACTAAGGCATTAGAACAGTTGGATTCTGAAGATGATGAGGATTTAACCGCAGGGGATTTTGGATTTGATGATGGGGAGATTCCTGAGCTATAATCATAAATGACCAATTTACAAAAGAAGTTTCCTAAGGTTGCTATTGTCGCCGATCAAATGGGAGCATTTGGTGGAGCAGATAGAGAGATGTACTCTGTGTTAAAACTTCTTCCGCATGCAGAAATATTCACAATATCTTGGAATAAAGATAAGTATCCTGGATTAAAAAACAAGGTATATACAAGCTTTGTACAGAAAATATCTAATATTCTTCCTAAAACCTTCTACAGACATCTTAAAATATTCACCCCTTTAGCATATGAAAGTTTTGATCTTCAAGGATACGATTTAGTACTTAGTATATCTGCTGGACCTGGGAAAGGTGTTATAACTGGACTTGATCAGCCTCATGTAGCACTAGTAATGACTCCCCCTAGAAGTCTTTGGGATAAAGAATTAAATGCAAGAGGTTCTATACTTAAACCAATATATGAGCCCATCGCAGTGTTACTTAACACATACATGCGTATGTGGGATTGGACAACATCGAAAAGAGTAGAGTACTGGGTGGCTAATTCAAAGTTCATAGCAAGGAAAATATATAAAACATACAAACAGAAAGCTGATGTAATATACCCAGGTGTGGAGGAGAGGTATTTTAAAACATCTTCCTTAATTAAAAAATCAAAGGTGAAGGTGAGATACAACCTCCCAGACCATTTTGTATTAGTGGTGTCGCGGTTATACGATCATAAAAGAGTTGATTGGGCTATACGGGCGTGTATAAAGGCAGATAAAAATTTGGTAATTGTGGGGGAGGGACCAGATAGGGGATATCTAGAGAGAGTAGCTAAAAAAGATGAAAGAGTTCAGTTTTTAGGATTTGTAAAGGATGATACTGTGGTTAAGACGATGTATGAGTTATCAGATGTTTTGCTTTTTTGTGGTTTAGAAGATTTTGGACTTGTTCCTGTAGAAGCTATGGCATCAGGTACACCTGTACTTGGATATGGACAGGGAGGACTATTAGAAACTGTAAAAGAAGGTGTCACAGGAGAATTCTTCCAAACAGAGGAAGAATTAACCAAATTACTTATGAATTTTGATAAAACACGATATAATAAGGAACTAGTAATAAAACATGCTCAGCAATTTTCCGAGAGGAAATTCTTAAATAATTTGGAAGAGTACTTAAATAAGGTATATGAAAACGAAACCTCAAAAAGGGAGTGATATGAAAGTAGCAGTTGTAAGTGATCCACTATATAAACATGGAGGAGCAGAAATTCATTTGAAATATATATTAGATGCATTTCCTAATTGTGAACTTTTCACAGCATACTACGATGAAGAATTTGTAAAAAGTTTCTTCCCAGGTGTGAAGATACATCATTCCTTTATGCAATATCTTCCTGGTAGAGATAAGTTCAGACAGTTCTTTCTTCTCCTACAACCATTGGCATATAGATCTTTCAAACTAAAAGGATTTGATGCTGTAGTATCTCTTTCAATAGCATTTGCCAAATTCGTTAGACCCAAGGGAATTAAGCACATTAATATATGTATGTCTCCTCCTAAGTTCTTCTGGCAGAAAAAAAGTAGAACATTAAAAGGAGCAGAACAACTAAGTGGAACAAATAAGTTCCTGTTCAAATTCTATCACTTTTTCACAGGTACTATACTCGAGCGAATATGGCAAAGATGGGATAGAAATGCTGCAAGAAGATGTGATCATATCGTAGCCATATCAGGTGCAGTAAAAAAGAGAGTCAAAAAATACTATGATATGGAGGCAGATGTAATATATCCACCTGTTGAAGTAAGAAGGATTAAAGCTTTAAGAAAGATAAACAGGAAGGAGAATTGGTTTCTGTATTTAGGTAGAGTTGAAACATATAAGGGTGTAGATCTTGCTATTAAAGCATGTGTTAAAGCTGGGGTACCTCTTAAGGTAGCTGGTATGGGTCAAGATTTTGAGAATATGAAAGAGTTGGTAAAGTTTCTGAATGCAAAGGGATTGGTAAAATTCCTGGGCTATGTTACAGATGAACAGAAATTTAATCTTCTAGCCAGAACTAAAGCATTGATATTCCCTGTCAAAGATGAAGATTTCGGTATAGTTCCTGTAGAGGCAAATGCATCAGGTACTCCAGTGATTGCATACAAAGAGGGAGGTGTATTGGAGACTATATCCGAAGATAATCCTAGAACAGGGGTATTTTTTGAAAAATATTCTGTCAAAGAATTGGAGAATGTATTAAGGAAATTCAAACCTGAACAGTATGATCCAGATAATTGTAGAAAGCAGGCAGATAATTTTGCATCAGAAATATTTGTATATAAACTGCAAAACTATGTCCAAGATGCCATACAAGATAATTAAAAGATTTCTCGATGTTATCTTCTCATTAATTCTTTTAACCATACTTCACCCCATACTTTTTAGTATAGCTTTTTTAATATGGATAAATGATAGAGGGGATATTTTTGTAAAAGATCCTCTTAGAATAGGTATGAACAAGGATGAATTTAGGATGTTAAAGCTTAGAAGTATGATACCTAATGCACACAAAGAGATTTTGAATAATCCAAAATACTCTGAATTAAAAAGGAAGTGGGAAAGTAATGGGAACAAATTAAAAATAGATGAAGACATTAGGATAACATGGATTGGAAAATTATTAAGAAAAACTGATCTAGATGAAATACCTCAATTAATCAATGTACTTAGAGGAGAGATGTCTATTGTGGGGCCAAGACCAATGTATAAGGATGAGATAGAAAGACATCTGTCAAAACATCCTAAAGATACACGATATCTTTCAGACATTTTCTCAGTAAGACCTGGTATAACTGGTATATGGCAAGTATCAGGAAGAAACCAAATATCTTTCTCAGAAAGATTAAGAATGGATTCAAAATATTCCCTGAACGCTAATTTGTTAACAGACATTAAAATACTTCTCTTAACGCCATACATTGTATTAACAAGGAAAGGTGCATATGAGTAAGGATGTAGTAACTGTAATAAAATCAATAAACTATTCTGAAGCAGATAAAATATTAACTGTGTTTGGAAGAGAGCTAGGTAGATTCACACTCTTTGCTAGAAGTATCAGAAAAATTAATAGTAAAAATAGAGGGAATATGCAAACATTAAGTACAAGTAGAGTATCTTTCTATGAAGGAAAAGGCATGCCTCTACTTACTGAATCTGAGCTAGTATCTACACTAGACATAGACAGTTTAGATATGCAGAATGTAAAAAGGATCCTCTTTATGTTAAATAAATTTCTGCAAGAGTATGATCCATATCCTAAACTTTTTGATGCCCTGCAGAAAGCTATTGAAAGTAATTTAGACATTGAAACAACCAATAAACTAAGAATCAAATTTCTGATGGAGATGGGTTTCCTATCTGACTTTTCCTCTTGTATGCACTGTGCAGGGACAAAAGACTTAGAGTATTTGGACGAGAAAAACTTTGCACTAGTTTGCAAAAATTGCTACAGTAAAGGGAATAGTAAACCACTTGGAAAAGAGCCATACCGCTCCGATATACTAACAAATACATTAGATAAATATATTAAGAAAGTAGTAGAGGAAATATAATGAAAATTAAAACTGCCTTGAAAACAATTTCTGCTTTATTTCTTCTTGCTATTTCTTCCATTGTCCTCTATGCTCAAACCTATGTTCCTGTTAATCAATATGATGTCAATCTAAATGCCAGTATTAGGACAGATCTATACACACAGTTGAGTCTCACTCCAATCACGGTAGAAATTATGCAACCAAGCACGGTTAATATAATTGCACTAGATTGGAACAATACTCCAAGGCCTAATAGAAATATTGTGTTATATGTGTCTGGAGTCTCCGATGGTATAACAATCAATCAGCCATCCCCTACTAATACTCTCGGACGTACATCAGGCTCTGTCTTCTCCTCCATTCCCGGTACCTATACAATTTGTGCCAAGGATATAACAGAGGGCTATGACATACTAATATTAGATTGTGAGACCCTATATGTGGTTCCAGTTCCTCCTCCAGTAATGGTTGCAGAACCAGCGTATACCGTTGGAACTACTAATTTAGTTTTGTGGAACAAAACAGGCGCAGGTAGCTATCAATACTACACCGAATCTAGCAGAAACGTACTATTCTCCCCAGTATATTCTAATAGCGGGTGGATCTCTAATTTAGCACATGAGTTTAGTAACCTTCAAAACGGTCTAATGTACTTCTATCGAGTAAAAGCAAGAAATCTTTTTGGGGGGGAAAGCTCTTGGTCAAATACAGTCTTCTCCGTACAAGACTCATCAGGGCCGGAAGTTGAGTTGTTAAGTATATCTGATGCAGGAGAGAACAGTACAACTCAATGGGACAAAGAATTCTCAATTAATATACGCTACAGAATAAAAGACAACATTGGGTTACAAAGCAAAGATTTTTGGTGTGTTGGAACAGATGGATCTAGATATGAGTGCCAATATACTGTAGTAGAAAATGGCGACCTATGGATAATATCTCTCAAATTAAAAGCACTATTAACAGATAACAAAGGGAACCTTCTACAAGAGTACAAATTTTGTGTGGAAGCAAGCGATCTGGTAGGCAATGTCACTAGAAATTGTGAGGCAAAGTTGGAGATCACAAAGGAAGAAGAGGAGGAGGTTCCTTCTACACCAGTTATCCCACAACCTCCGAAAACTCCCGTTGTAATAGATAGGGTGATAAAGGTTGTAGAGAAAGTAATAGAGAATACTGTAGGAAGATTAGATCCTGTTGACCTACAAAATTTTACATACACAACAACTGCTGCGAACTTAACGGTTGGTGTGGGATTATTAATTACAACAATAGGATATCTACCATATTTCCTTCTTCAAATGATATTAGCACTATTAAGCCTATTAGGATTTAGAAAGAAAGGTAATATAACAGGATATGTATATAATTCGGTAAGTAAGGAACCTATCCCACAGGCCATAGTTAGAATGTTTAATGAAAACCATGAACTAGTATGGACTGATGTTACTGATAGTAATGGATATTTCCGATCTACAGATTTTGAAGATGGGGAATACTATATTAAAGTAACTGCAAGAAATCATATATTTCCTTCTAAGGTAGTCTTTGGAAGAACAGACTTTCCTTTGGAAAATGTCTACCACGGAGACCCATTCTTCACTAGAGGAGGTAAAGTTCCAAACTTTTCCATTCCCATGGACCAAGAGGAACTAAGTATATTTGAAAAAATAGTAGCTCGTTTTATTTCTAGAACAAAGTCCATATGGAAATCAATACATATTCTTCTCTTCCTTATTGGACTACTCTTTAGTATATATGCCCTGCACATTTCTCAGATATGGTGGAATTATTTAATAGTATTAATATACATACCTGCTTTAATAGCTCTGATAATCTCACTATTTAGTAAAAAAGAGAAATACGGTATTGTTCGAGATGAGAAAAAGAAAGAGATAGAGGGAGTAATAGTAGGCTTAACTGAGAAGGAATTTGATAAATTGGTGTCAAAGAGAGTAACAGATAGCTTGGGAAGGTATAGGTTCATAGTTAATAAGGGTATGTATAATATCTCAATAATGAATTCAAATATTAAAGTAGTTAATGGGGATAAACTAACAGATTTGGAAGTAAAGAAAGAAGGGGGTAGTATACTGTGTCCTAATATTGTAGCAAGGAAGTTAGAGGATAGTAGTGGTACGGAGGAAATAGCAGAACCATTGAAAGAGTTGTAATATATTGAAAAAAAGCCTTCAGGCTGATATTATCACAATGTCACCTGTGATGGGAGTATAGCTCAATTGGTAGAGCAAGCGGCTCTTAACCGCTAGGTTCAGGGTTCGAGCCCCTGTACTCTCAATTTATCCTACAAGACAAAACGAAAGAAATTGACAAAGAAATTTCTGATCTGTAGTATTGATTAGGGAGTTAATTTTTTATAAGTAATCATGGATTCTGAACAGAAGGAGACACTAAAGGAAATAATCCGGGTAATGACTGAAGCTATGGAGATGCAAAAGGCACAACTCGAACAGATGACAAAAATACTAAAAGCATTAGAGGAGGACTCTCAGAACTAGCTAGCTTATTTAAGATTTGATTTTGTATTTTCTATTATGTTGCAAGACCCAAGAGAAAACAATTTTAAAGATCAAGGATTAGAAAGTACTGGAAATGGAGAGGCTTCCCCCATTCTCTCTGATGGAATTATTCCCGAGGCTGAGTATTCGCAAAGTACAATTAATGAATTTGAGAGCGGGGAAATGACTCCTGCGACTAATAATATAGTCTCCGATATCCAAGATGACAAAAGTGCTGTCTCAGAAATGAGAGAAAAAGCACAGGATTATACTGAAAAATGGAAGAGGTCTTTTATGTCGAGTGGGGATCTTGCAATTAAAATAATAACTTGGGGAAAACTCGGTAAAAGGGGTGTTCCTCCAGTTTCGCCTGCGAAGCTAGAGGAGGTTATAAATGACTATATAGAATCTGCTACAGCAGCTGGGGAGCTTGGGGTTGTTGCGGTGAAAGCAGCAGGTGAGATTGTAGGAAATATTGTTAAATCTGTAAGAGATAAAAGGTAATTAAGCTTCAAAACAGTTTTTTCATATAAAGTTCTCTTTCCTTAAATCCTCTGTCCCTGTAATACTCCCTTGTCCCTATTGCTGATATAACTGATATCCCATTAAAACCATTATCTCTTGCTATACTTTCTGCCCTTTCTATTAACCTACTTCCTAACCCCAAATGCTGAGATTCACCACTACCCCTTTCCTTTATACCAACAACTTTCCCATACACATGCACCTCCCTAATTATTGCCAATCCCTCCAACTCTTTAAGAAAATGTTTTCTCCTGTATCTACCTTTAGGTATAGAGAGTCTTAAAAAAGCACATATCCTATCTGTATCCTTTGTCCTATATGAAAGAAATACTTCTTTGCTGGTTGAAGTCATATAACATATCTCCTCTAATTCTAACTTTTCTAATTCAATATCCTCCTCCCTTATCTCCCTAGACCTAATATCCTCAACTACTATACCTTCCTCTTTTAACTCTTCTTCCACAATCTGCCTTAAATTCGTTCTCTTACTCCCAGCCACTATCTCATTGGAAGGTATATCTCTAATAATCCTAGTTAATCTGCAATACCTTGGTGTTAAAGGTAAAACTTTTTTTAAAACATATGTCAATTCATCGTTGTTATAGGGAATATACTTGCCTTCCAAGTACAATTGGTGTAGTGGTGTCCCCTCCATTACAGACACAGGATAGATCTTCAATTCGTCAGGACAGAAGTTTCTGCCCCAAAGCTTTCTGTAATCAGAGATATCCCTCCTCACAGAAGAGCCATATAGACTAGGCATCCAATGTCCATGAATCTTAAATCCCATACGTCTTAATATTTCAAAGGCTTTTTTTGTATCTTTTGTCATTCTGCCAATACTGTTTTTTTTCAAGATCGTATCAGAGAGAGATTGTATTCCTATCTGTACCTTTGTGCATCCCAGTCTTCGCATCCTAATAGCTTCCTCTTCGGTTATGTAGTCTGGTCTAGTTTCAACGACTAAACCAACATTCCTGCAGTATGCCAACTCATTCTTCTTCTGCTCCTTCTCTAACTCTTCCCAAGTAATTTTGTTAAGAGAACGATTTCTAGGCTGTACTTGACCCATAGTGTCTTTCCTCGCGTCATTTAATGCTCTATAGCATTCGTAGATAAAGGATAATTGATAATCATCGACGTAGAAGTTCCATGTCCCCCCGAGAATGATCAACTCTACTTTCTGTATATTATGTCCTATGTTCTTTAAAGCAACTAATCGATTGTATACCTGAGCATATGGATCAAATTTGTTCATTAAAGCTCTCTGGGCGCCTGGTTCTGAGGATATATAGCTTTTGGGCATGCAAGGGTCGTTTGGACAATATATACATTTTCCTGGGCATGGATATGGTTTGGTTAGAACAGTAACTGTAGCTACACCAGATATTGTTCTTGTGGGTTTCATCCTAATTCTTTCCTCTATCCTTTTACTCTCCCTTCCAAGGAGATTGTATGCAGGAACTAACTCATCCTTAGCATACATCCTGTTTCCCTCCTTAGGATATCTTCTTAATATTTTTTGAAGTGATCCAGAGTCCCATTTCTCAGTTTTCTCTATCTCCTCAAGTATCTTTTTTGTATTTTCCATGTCATTAATTATTTGATATTCTTTGTATTATCTAATATTTCAAAAACAGTTACCATATGACAAAGTCAAAAGCACCAATAGAAAGAACACTTCTATTAGTTAAACCAGATGTTATACAAAGACAGATTGTGGGGGAGATATTGAGTAGGTTTGAAAGAAAGGGATTTAAGATAGTGGGAATGAAGATGCTTAATGCTACCAAAGAGCAGGTGGGAGAACACTATACTGATGAGGAAGGGTATTTAATAGAAACGGGGGAGAAGGCGAAGAAGGGTGCTATTGCAAGAGGTGAGGATGTGTCGAATTGGAATTCTTTGGAAAGAGGTAAGATTATTAGAAAAAATAATATCGTATATCTAACCTGTGGACCGATAATTGCTATGGTATTGGAAGCTCATGGGGTTATATCAGGTGTTAGAAAATTACTTGGAAGTACAAGTCCTGCGGAGGGTGATGTTGGTACAATTAGGGATGATTATTCATATGATACTTTTGCTTTAGCGGATTATGTCTCTAGGGCAACTAGAACAATGTTCCATGCTTCGGATTCGGTAGAAAATGCAGAAAGGGAGATAAAGATTTGGTTTAAGGAGAGTGAGTTGTGTAGTGATTATGAGACGGTTGCAGAGAAGATATTTTTTGATTTCGGATGGGATCACTCAGACGAAGAGTAGGAAGAGTATAACCACTACTATTAGTGAGGGAAGAAGGTTTAATACAGATATTTTTTTAATATCCAATAGGTTTATACCTATACCTAGTATTAGTATACCTCCAGTACTGGTTAGGTACTGAATTAATGATTCTGTGAAGAAGTTTCCAAAGAGTGATGCTAGTATTGTTAGACCTCCTTGGAATATTAGCATAGGTACTGTTGAAAAGATAACTCCTATACCAAATGTCGATGCAAGGGCTATGGATGTGAAGCCGTCTAAGACGGATTTCGTGATTAATAGGCTGTTATCACCACTTACTCCTTCATTTATAGCTCCTAGTATGGTCATGGAACCAATACAGTATATAAGAAATGCCGTTATTAAGCCTTCATTGAATTTAGAATCTTTCAGATTTAATTTGTTTTTAATATTTGTAGAGAGATTATCTAGTTTTTTTTCTAGATTAAGTAGTACTCCTAATAGGCCACCAATTAGTATTGCAAATATTATGATTAAAGGATTTGGAAAGGGTATTGCCATAGATAGGCCTAATGCAATTGTGAATAATCCTATCCCTTGAAATATAATGGTCTTGTATTTTTCGGGAAGGGAGTTTTTTATTAGGAGTCCAATAGATCCTCCTAATATTACAGTTAATATGTTCACAAATGTCCCTATTGGTATTGTCATAATGGAGTTATTGTATCATAGGTTTAGTATACTTTCTATTTCCCTATCCTTCTTATGAGATACATTTTTCTTCTTGGAAAGTTCATTAAGAAAATTTTTAAGCTTTGTAAAATCTTTCTTCATTGTATCTTTAAGATTTGGGTTGTATAGGGCTGCGGCAGGATGGTACATCGCAAATACAGGTATACCTGTGGGGTGTGCGAATGATGTCCCATGATCTACTGAGATATGTGCATCGGGTATAAATTTGCCTAATGCGTGTCTTCCTAGTGTTACAATCACCTTGGGTTTTATGAAAAGGAGCTCTGAATTAAGCCATACTCTGCAGGCATCCTTCTCCTCCTGATTAGGTTCTCTATTATTAGGAGGTCTATATTTAACAACGTTACTCACATATACCTCATCTCTTGTTAATTCAATAGTGGCTAAAAGTTCATCAAGGAATTTCCCAGCAGCTCCCACAAAGGGTCTCCCTTGCAAATCTTCGTTTCTTCCAGGAGCTTCTCCTATGAACAGTATCCCCGATGATGGGGGAATTATCTCATATACTGGTTGGGTTGCAGTTTCTTTTAATTTGCAATTATTGTGTACTGCGTAGTATTGGTGGAGTTCCTTTAAGGATTTAAAGTCGGATTTCATATTTAATTATACATCATGTTACTCTTCACTATGAGTTCACCTAGGTGTGTGTATATTGGAGTATATTTAAATTTTAATATTTATACCTATGAAGAGAGTAGTCATATATTCCACTCTAGCAACAGTATTGGTGCTTTCAGGTGTGTATGCAGTCTCTAATGTCTATGCTCAAGAAACAAAAGTTTCAGATGAAGTGCGACAGGAGCATAGAGCAGAGAGAGAAGCTGAGAGAGCAGAGATTGTAGCTCAGGCTGTGGAGGATGGAAAACTCACAGAGAGACAGGAAGAAATTCTGAATGCAATGGCAGAACTGAGACCAGTTGGTGGTAGAGGGATGTTTGGTGCAGGTAGAGATCTTTCAGAAGAGGAAAGAGAGGCTCTAAGGGAGCAAGTAAGAGCAGAGAGGGAAGGTAGTATGTTGGAAGCTCTAAATGAGAAGGGATTGGACGTGACTCATGAAGAGTTAGAGGAGCTAAGGGAAGTTAAGGAAGAGTTAGGAATAATGGGTAACCAGCATCGAAGAGGTGGGGGGATGGGAGATGGTGAGTGTCAAAATAACTAGACTTTAGAATAGATGTGTAGGTACCAGGGTGTGACCCGCACCCTGGTATTAGTAGTATAATCAGATATGAAAATATTATTAGTAGAAGATCAGAGAGAACTTAGAGAATTAGTGAAAAATTTCTTGGAAAAGAATAATTATGTTGTGGATGAGGCAGAAGATGGAAGTATAGGGTTGGAGAAAGTCTTTGCGAATGAGTATGATTGTGTTGTCATGGATCTTAATCTCCCAAAGGTGGATGGTGTTGAAGTGGTTAAAAGAATGAGAAACAATGGAATTGCAACACCAGTAATTATGTTAACCGCTAGATCTCAAATATATGACAAATTAACAGGATTTGATGTGGGAGCAGATGACTATATTACCAAGCCGTTTGATATGAAGGAGCTATTAGCTAGAATTAAGGTTATGTTAAAGAGAGGTGATGGAAAAGTAAGTGTTAAATTACTCTTTGGTGAGTATGAATTATTTCCTGAGAGAAATTTAATTAAAAAGGAAAAAGAGGAGATATATTTGAGTAACAAGGAGATGGGGATGTTGGAGTATTTGGTGAGAAATAGAGAAAGGATAATTTCTTCTGAGGAGCTATTAGAACATGTTTGGGACAGTGAGGTGGATATGTTCACGGATACTGTTAAGACACATATTAAGACATTAAGAAAGAAGATTGATCCTAAGAAGAGATTAATAAAAACTGTTAGGGGGAAAGGGTATATATATGAAAAATAGAATGAGATTTACAAAATCATTAAAGTTTAAGTTAACTATGTGGTACTCTCTGATACTTTCTCTGTTTTGCATTGCCTTTGTATTTAGTATCAATGTGTGGTTAACCAACTATATGAATACCTGGCATGAGGAGGGTATGGGGAGGAATTTTCTTGTGGAGAGGGTAGATAGGCCAAGGAGGAGAGCTTTGTCAGAAGAAGAAAGGGGATTGGTTATGGAGGCTAGGTTGGAGGATTTAGAAAATATTAGGAGAGTATCTATATATATGATTCTCCCATTGATATTACTAAGTTTCGCTGGGGGGTATGTGATAGCAGGCTTTATGCTTAGGCCTTTGGACAAATTAAATGAAGAGATAAAAAGGAAGGAGGCCAAGAATCTAAATGAGGAGATACAGTTTAATGATAATGGTGATGAGATCTCTCAGTTAATTAAGAGTTTTAATAGAATGAGTAATAGACTGGGAAAAAGTTTTGAATCTCAGAAGCAGTTTGTAGAGAATGCATCGCATGAATTAAAGACACCTTTAAGTATAATCCAAGCTAATTTAGAGACGGCATTGGATGATGGGAGGGTCTCAGATAGAGAGCTAAATAAACTGTTGTTTAATGCACAAAAGCAGGTTAAGGTTATGGATAGTTTAACGGAAGATCTACTTTTGCTTTCTATGATTTCATCTGATGTTAAGATTGAGATGGTGGATATTAATATCGGTTCTTTAATAGAGGAGGTTATAGGGGATTTAGAAGGTTTGGCTAGGAAGAAGGGTATTAAGATTAAATATAAGAAGAATGAGAAGATAGGGATGGAAGGGAACGCCACTTTGTTAGGTAGGGCAATAAGTAATGTAGTTGAGAATGGTATCAGGTATTCTAAGGGTACTCAAATAGAGATAATTGTTGATAAGAAGAAGGAGGGTTTTAATATATATGTACAGGATAATGGAGTTGGTATCCCTAGCAATATGGTGGGGAAGATTTTTGAAAGATTCTCAAGGTTAGATAAGGGAAGGTCAAGAAAAGAAGGTGGTTCAGGATTGGGTCTTTCTATAGCCAGGGATATAGTTGGAATACATAATGGTTTCTTGTATGTAGATAAAGAATACAAAAAAGGTGCAAGGTTTGTGATGGAGTTTAGAAGTTCTTAGTAATTTCCTCAGTCCATTTTTTTGCCCTTTCTTCCTCTCCTTTGGTTAATGGCCCTTCTTTATCTTCGACAAAAAAGCCCATTGGTTCTGTAATAGATATTCCACCTTTTTTTATTAATTCTTTCTGTATAACGGGTGCAGCATATCCAAATAGTTTTACGAAAAAAGCTAGTATCTTTGAATCTATCTTTTCTAAATCAATTCTGGTATCAAATGCTACTACATTAGTACAATTAAGAGAGCCATTAGGTATCTCCTTGATCATATTAACTACAGCTTCTGTTGGTCTAAAGGCTCTGGTGGGGGATCCAATTATTAATAGGGTTGTGTTATCTAGTATCTTAGGTTTGAAATCTTTAACATTTAAAATATGTATTTCGCCTTTATCATCCTTTAGAGAATTGTATATAGCTTTAGCAATCTTCTCTGTATTACTAAAGTATGAGTCATATATTATTACTGTTTTCATGGATATAGTATAGCATGTACTAATGTGGTTAATAAGTTTGTGAAAAAAATAAATAAAGTGTATATATAGGGTATGGCCGGTTTAAAAGATTTCACTAAAGATCTATATGATAACTCCATCAATGATATGGAGTGGTGGGTAGAAGCTTTAGAAAAGGAAAATGCTAGTAATACACAAGCGGTATCATTCATTATAGATAGATTAGAGAAATTTTTTGGAGAGGTCATAGGTGATACTGTAAAGGTTTTGGTACTTACATCTGCAAGCTCAGAGGATGTGCAAGGTGGTACTATCCTCAACTACATTGAATCGGGTAGTCCGTATTATAAAGGTATAGATAAATCACTTTGGGATATAGAGATGTGTTTCCCACTATTAGACAGGGACGGTAAGGGGGAGAATACTTTGCATTCAGTGAAGTCTGTTTTGAGTAGTATGATACATGAGAGTATTCATCTAAGATTACAAAAAGAAGGTTTCTTTAAATTAATCGAGGAGGTAGAAAAGGATACGAAGGTACAGGGAATCTTAAAAATTCTAAAAGATAATAGTGGTAGCTATATGAATGTAACTATGGAATTGGTAACACAGTATGTGACTAGTTATATAGAGAATATTTTTAATAGGGATATACAATATAAAGGGGAGAGGAAACTTTTTGAATATATATTGGATTATGAAATGTTTGAAGAAGTTATAGGGGCCAATATTCTCTCCTTTGTTAAGTATGAGAAATTAGAAGGACCGATGTCTAGATTGTTTAACAATTGGGTTAGTTTGGTTGGGTATATACCAGAAGAGATAGAGAAGGATTACACATATCTTCAAAATATTCAGAAGAAAAAAGGTGGACATAAAGATTGGAGAGGGAGTAAGGTCAATATATATAAAATAGCTTATGAACTAGACCTATCATTAATAGAGGAATATATGAATAAGGGCAAGGAGATAGATAGGGAATTTATAGAAAGATTATATGATATTTTGAAATCTTATCTGAATGTTTCGCTTTATGCTGTTGGTTGATTAGAAAATGGCCCGGTTCCAGAAACTGGTTGTTGTATCTGGTTGATAGAAGCGTTTTGGTTTGACAAATCTTGAGAAGCGCTTTGGCTCACTATATTGGGAACCGCCTGCTGAGGTGGAGTAAGAGGTTGAACGGGGTTTTGATTTATAACATTTGTTGGAATCGGTTGTGGTTGTGTTGTAGTTTGTGGTTGTTGAGGTCTTAAGTATCCTCTCTCAGGTTCGTTTGTCTGAGATTCTGCATTAACAATTGGGTCAGTAGGTGTCTGAAGTTCAGGTCCTTTGAACATAGGTTCCGCATATTCTGCTTTCTTCTTCTTTGCTTTGGATATTAATATGATTAATATAAGTATAAGTAGAACCAGAATTATTCCTCCAATTAAAAGTAATCCCCAATTTGGGATATCAATGAATTTTAAATCTATCCATGGAGATTTGTCGTTGCCAAGATTAATATTGGTATTGCAGAGCTCGATCAAAGGATTTAGAGTTACTCCCAGTGTAGACTCCCCAATCGTAAGTTCATTAAGCTTTTTCTGAGATCTAGAATAATACTCTTTCGATATGTCCGATACGGCACTAATTAATATGTTACTTTGCTCACTATGCTCATTGGCTATTCCAATGTCAGCAAGGAAATTACTTATCTCAGTAGAGGATATTCCCAAATTATAATTTCCACTTCCTGAAGATGTGGAGTATGTTGTTATTCCTAATATGTTGCCTAAATTATCTGCTATTGGTCCCCCGCTATTTCCCGATTCTATTGATGCATCAATTTGGAGAAGGTCAAATGTATTTTTTGTGTTTTGCTTTATAGATGTAATACTGCCTGTAGTTACTGTGGAGGTCAATATGTTAGTAGAGCTAGTTGTCAATTCATCATTACTAATCTGAGGGAATCCTACAACATATATGTTTTGTCCTTGCATTGGTTTTTGCTCACTAAGTTTTAATGAAGGGAAAGGTTTTTGTATGTCAAGCCTAATTAATGCCAGATCAGAAACTCCTGTCAGTCCATCTTCTAACTTTGTAAATTCTACGGTATCGTCAGCACCCTCTTCGAATAAGTCACTTTCATCCATAGAATTGAATAGTGTCTGATAATATGAAGCTATGTCATTGGCTTTTATTAATGTCGCTGTATATTGTAAATCCTTATTTTTCAAATCGAATGCCTCATTGTCAAAATCAAAACTTGTGTCTGTTTGCACATAAATATCTTTATTTTTCTCTGTAATTGTGAGGTAGTCCATCTTGTAGATCTCATTTATCAAATATACATAGAATGTCTCAACTTGGTTCTGAGAGAGAAACATCGAGAAGTCGCCGAGTAATTCTTTTAATGTGTTTCCAACTTCTTGTCCCATTATTATTTCGTAAGCTCCATCTATGGATATGCCGTTCACCATGCAGTCAAATTTATTAGGTTTAACAATGTGGGCATTTGTTAGTATGTCTCCATACGGACTAACTACAAAACCACTACCTACAATCGCTCCGCAAATGGTATATGTATTTCCTGAGAGAAGGGAGCCTTGCAAGTCAGAAGAAAACTTCGCATCATAACAGGTTCTCGAAAATATTCTCACAGTTGATGATTGTGTAAGTATTCTTGCTAAATCAACTTGAGTATTGTTGGACCCCAAAACCTCCTTATCTTGTTCCAGACTTTTTATGATCTCTAGGAATTGATTATGAGTAGATGGGAAATTTTTGTAGTTAAAATCTCTGACTTCTATGAAATAGGTTTGTTCTTTTGGGGTAGTTGTAGAATATGTTGTTACAAATCCTCTTCTGGTTTCTACATTTCCTAGGAAAGATATTTGATCATATGAATAAAGCTGTATTTCGTATTTTCCCACTATTATCGTGTCTTCTTTGAGAAGGTTTGGATACAGGGGATTTGTTGGAAGCATCTCAAAAGATGTGTCATTTGTTTCTACTGATCCCAAACTAGCATATTGAAAATTTCTTGTATTTTTAGGTAAGAGTACTACATTGTCCTCTCCTTCTTCGATAAAAAAGTAAGCATCATTATAGAGGAATCGTTGATTCTTAAAAAGAAATTGCTTTAGATTTGAATCTTTCTGTTCAGCAATTTCTCCTATGCCTAAAACAAGCTGCTCTTGTTCTGGTGGAGAGAAAAAGATTAGGAATGAAGATATTAATAATAGAGAAAAAGAGATAATCGAGGCGTAAATAATCTTTTTATATTTATCCACGTAAGAGTTTTAATAGTTTATTTCTTTATCATATTCCTTTCTTTGTATATTCACAATTGGTTATTATATAAAAATACTAGAAAGGCATAAATTATCTTACATCCACACTAGCAGGTACTGTTCCCTTAAATCTAACGCCATCTGGTGTTACTACTGCTTCCTCTACACTTGTATCATTAGATAATGTTCTTGTTCTCTGTGTTACATCCTCTAACACATCTCCCATAGCAGATGATATGCTAGAAGGTAGTGTAAATCCTGCAACTTTAAAATCTTGTATATCTATACTCACAACATTGCCCACTATAGATGCAGTACCTTTTGCATACAAAGGAAGGGGATCTGGTATATATTTAAGATAACTTTTTGCTTTAGCAATATCTTCATCTGTATATCCCAACATCTTAGCAAAAGATTCTGCTGTAGCTACTGATATAGAAGAGGATGCCTCCACTGTACCATCAGAATTAATCCTAATTTGTGAATTACTAAAAGGAAGATCACTCCATTCACTCTCCCATGCAGCTATCCATGAATTAATCTCACTTTGTGTAAATGTATGCTCTATGTCTATACCTCCTTCAAATACCAATTCTCCACTCTTAGGAGTATCACCCTTGAGATTATTTATATATCCAATATCATCATAGTATGAATATATTGAATCTGGTGTTTCTTGAACATCCAACTCTACCTGTTTAAATATTAATCCAGATAGTGCAGGTATTTTCCCCATAAAGGTTAGGATACCAACTCCAACCAATAGTACTACAAGTATAGCTATCGTTAAGAATATCTTTTTCATAATATATATTTAAAAAGTAATATATATAAATATATATTGAGATATATGGAATGTAAATATGTATTATTTCCTAAACGAAGGGATAAGGAATAATTGAATGGTTTCTACAAATGTCCCAATTGTTACGCCTATTCCTACTAATACTATCAATATTTTTATAATCCCACTCCAACTAAAATCAAACGGAAAGAACATATATGTCTGAAATAGTAGGAGTAGGAATGCGAGGTTATTAACTATTACAGATAGTTTTTTAACAAATCTGGTCCTAATTAGGAAATTAACAATATGTGATATGAGTCCTACAATCAAACTAAGATTAAGAAATGGTAGTACGATATTAAAATTGTCATTTAGAAAAGTAGCGTTTGTGTAGTATGTATTAACTAAGTATAGGAAAAGAACAGAGAAGAATATTCCAAAGAATACCTCGAATATACTTCCTATGTAGTTGTTATTTCTATCCATACATAAATATATCATAAAAGTATTTACATGTTCACTCCATATATGTTACATTAATTATCAGTATGGAGTACCAGAGGTATATCAAGATTCTAGGTGTGATAATTGGCTTTCTTTTTGTACTAATATTTCCTACTAAATCATTTGCTTTTTCTGGGACTGGGAGTGGTACTGATATAGATCCATATGTCGTTATGACATGTGAACAACTTCAGGAGATTCAGGATGATGCTACCGGATATTATGTGTTAGGGCAGGATGTAGATTGTTCTGATACTATTAATTGGAATAGTGGTTTGGGATTTCTTCCTATAGGTGGAGGACAAGATTTCTGGGGAGTTTTAGATGGAATGGGGTTCACTATATATGATCTGTATATAGATAGACCAGAAGATTATAGTGTTGGGCTTTTTCATACAATCGAAGGAGGAATAGTTGGGAGCCTAACTCTTGAGAGGGCATATATTAGAGGTTATTCCAAAGTTGGTGCATTAGTTTCTAACTCTGCAGGTGGTGAATACTACTATGTTAATGTTGTGGATTCATCCGTTATAGCTGAAGCTTCCTCCTCCGAGGTTGGTGGTTTAATTGGATATAGTAGTGAGGAATTAATTTTAGAAGGCTGTACTTTTGAAGGTATAGTTACTGGAAATTATAAGGTTGGTGGAATTGTCGGGTATATTTACGGATCAGGGGATATTACTGATTTAATCAATTATGGATCTGTTAGTGGAAAATCTGAAGTAGGTGGGTTAGTAGGGTATGCAGAAGAGGGTGTGTCTGTTACAAATTCACATAATACTGGAGAAATATCTGGTTATAGGAGGGTGGGTGGAATAGTTGGTTACTCTTATGGTAATTCCACCATAACTAACTCATACAATCTTGGAGTTATAAATGGATATTACAGAGTGGGAGGACTAGTGGGCTCTGTAGAAAATCAAGTAATAATAGGAGAATCATATAATGAGGGTAATATATATTCCTTTATAGAAGATTATGAAATTGATATTATTCCTACATATTTTGACGAATATATTTGTGTTGGAGGATTGGTTGGTGCTGGATGGAAAGCGGATTTAGAAAAAGTATATAACGAGGGAAATATTCAAGCTATTGGTGGGTCAAGAAGTGTCGGGGGATTAATAGGTTGTGGTGGTTTAATTGATATCCAAGAATCATACAATGTAGGTGATATTACCACACAGTTAGTACTTTCTAATATGATACTATTAGATGGGGTTGGTGGTTTACTTGGGATAGGGGTTAATGGAATTATTAAGAACTCGTATAACACAGGATCTTTTGATATGTCCAAATGGGAATCTACCAGTGAGGCCTTTGAGGTTGATCAATATGCCCCTTATTTAGGTGGCTTAGCAGGTGTTACGATAGTTTCAGATATTGAGAATTCATATAGTAATACCAGTGTAGATATAAATGATATCGGTTCTAGTGGTATAGAAACGGCTATTGGTGGTTTAATAGGGGCTGAATTTATGGAAGAGGGTCTTCTTTCTGATATGGTCAATATCCTTGGAAAACCTTTTGTTGAAAGAATAACTGTTTTTTTTCTTAAGATTGTAAATAATTTTGCTAATTTAGTGTTAGAAAACTACAGCAGTAGTTATGAGAAAGTATATGTTGGTGGTTTAATTGGGAGATTAAATATCACTTTCTGTGAAGGTGAAGATTGTGATTTAGATTTGGCTGTATTAAATAATAGCTGGTGGTCTAGTAGTATTGTTAGAGCAATTGGTTTAGTGATGAGCCCCAATGGACCTTCTCCTTTTGATAATGATGAATCTGCAGATCACTATGAAAGAGCTGGTAGTATGGATATATTTAAGACATATTCACATAAGGTATATAATACAGATCCTGATTGGGATTTTGATACAATATGGAGTAATGTATACGATGGAAAAGGATATCCTGTATTAGGTATACAAAATTTAGTTATGCCGTCTGCACCGGTCTCTAATGTAGCTTCAGGTACATATTCTACTGGTTTTAATGTATCTCTTTCTTCAACGGGAAGTAGTAGTATAAGGTATACAGTTAATGGATCAGTACCTACATGTAGTACAGGTACAGTGTATACAACTTCCATACCTATATCCGTTACATCTGTAATTAGAGCTGTGGGTTGTATAGATGGTATTGCTTCTTCTGTCTCTGAATTTACATATGTAATTTCTCAACCTCAAACAGAAACTCCTACATCTCCTGTTATAGATACAACACCATCTTTAACAACAGTAATAACGAGGAGGAATGTTACATATACATATATTCCTCCATTAGAAGAGGAAGTGGAAGAGGATGAGGTAGAGGAGATTGTAGTAGAAGAAAAGGATGATGAGAAAAGTGTAGAGTATAGGATAAGGATAGTTGATAATAAGGGAAATGTATTAGCTGGTGCGAAGGTAATTATTGAGGGTAGAGAGTATTTAACTGATGAGAATGGAGAAGTTGTAATTCAGGATTTTGAAAAGGGTGAGTATATAATAAGGGTTATATATGATGGAAAGGAGTATGAACAGAGTTTAGTTTTAGGGAAGGAAGATGAGGTACATGAAATAATTGTAGAGAATAGTAAAAAGTTTCCTTGGTGGGTAGTAATAGTTCTGAGCTCAGTTATAGTTTTATCCTTTCTATATAAAGGTATTAATAAATCAGAGAGCCAGTATGCTTAAAGTAGTTTTTTGTTTCCTAGTAGTTCTTTTCATTTAATATAATTTTTATACAATATGGATATAGTTAAAAGATTTAATGAGATTTTTTCAAATAGAAAACTCTTTACAAAGATAGTATTAATAATATCAATATTATTTATAACCCTTCTACTACTTCTTAAAGGTTTTAGCCCATGGATAGGCATTTTAATTTTTCTTTGGATTACATTTACTGTAGTTAATTTCACAAAACTATATACCATACTTTCCTCTTTTATATGGTTAATACTTTTTTCTATTCTACTTATACTCTCCATTTCATTCTTCTTTGTTAATACCAACTCAAAAAATAGTACAAATAATGTTCCTAAATTAACGCCTGAGGAATGTAAACCGTATGCAGAGCAATATGATGGAAAGGTTCTTAATATATCTGGAGAGAATTTAATAGGGAGTATTGGTATTAGTATAGATCCAGAGGAGTGCAGATTAATTGGTAGGTATATAATTACATTTACAGCTGATCTACCAGAAAATCCTGAAGAAAGAATAGCTGGAGGCTATCCATATAACTATATAGTTTTGTTAAGAGGGTCATCAAATGCAGAAAGAAAATATTCAGGTGGTGGAGTGTTAAGTGTAGTTAGAAGGAATGGTATGTCTCTTCCTGATGCTTTTTCTGATTCTATATCAATATCAGATTATTATATGGAGTCAGGAACGTATTATGATGGAGGATCTAGTAATTTTTATTGGACATATTTAATAGATACCGATTTTAGTAAGGATAGGTATGAGAAAATTTTTAAAGAGGTATATTTTGATATAGTGGATGGATTACCTTTTATAGAGGTTACAGATGAGGGAGATGGATTTACATCATCATCTATTAATCATGAGAGAGCAGAGATAGATGGAGATATAGTTAAGTCATTTAAATTGACTATATCGGAGTAGGGGGGATGAGTGTGAAGTAATGTATTAAATATAGAAATAGCTTATACCAATTATTCCTATCATTATTATAGCAAGTCCTACTAATTCTATAATCCTAGGCTTTTCCTTCAACCATAAAACAGCAAGTACAATCATTAATCCAGGGTATGCTGCTGTTAATGGAGAAGCTATTGAGACATATGTATACTCAAAGGCCAACCATAATCCTATTAATCCTAACACATTCAAAAGTGATCCTATAATCGAATATTTGTATCTTTTAATATCTTTTATAAATTTAAAAATATGTTTTGGATCCTCCTTTTCTAGTTTTAAATAGAGAAGACTCACAGGTATTTGCATGAAGGCTAGAGAGAAAAGAAAGGCTGATGCTGATGTTCTATCTATCACTCCCTTGGATATAGTATCGGATAAACCAATACCAGTAGCTCCTGCTATTGCCCAAAGAATGTATTCCTTCTTTTTAAATTCTTCCTTAGATATTCTGTCTGGAAGCGAAGTTAAGATAGTTCCTATGATTGTTAAAAATACAAAGAACCAATGAAGAGGTTGTAGTGTCTCCCCTAGAAGTATCGTTGCAAAAAGGATTGTGTATACAGGGTAAGAAGCGATTATTGTGCCTGTGATGCTGATTTCTCCTTTGGAGAATATATAGAAAACAAGTGCTTCTGAAAGAATTGCGCTGAGTAGTGCATACGGTAGTACTGTTAGAATATCTGAGAAGTTGAAGCCTAAGAGTAAGGAGAAGGGTATCCATATTAGTAATCCAAAGATCATATCGAAGAAGAATGCTACGGAGGGAGGGAATTCCTGGTAGCTTCTTTTTAAGCTTGTATAGCTTAATGCGAAAAAGAGTGATGATAATAAAGCGAATAATATTCCCATAGAAAGATTATATCAATATTAAATATTTTTATACATTATGTAATCAACTCAGTAATATGAAGTTATAATATTTAGAAGGTACTAGTATTGGACGAGATTTTTCTCACAGTATTTCGTAAATTCTTAAAAGATTCTTTTATAGCGTCATCTTTGTCTTCTTCTATATGAGTTTCTACATTAAAAAAGACAGTATCATTTTCTTTATAAAAGCTGTTAATATTGTTTAGTATATTTTCATAAGGAACATCTCCTGTCATTAAAGGAACGTATACAAAATTTTCCTTTCGTGAAAAATCTTTAAATTGGATATAATCAGTAAAAGGTAAAATCTTATTTAGAAAAGTCTTACTCAAATCGTCTCCAACCATGAAAAAGTTTGATATATCAAACCAAACCTTTATAGGGGAATCCTTTATATAGGGGATTAGATTGTTCACCGTATCGGCATCTCTTACTAAACAGATAGGTTCATTTTCTATGTATAAGGAAAGAGAGTTCTTCTTTGCTAGAGAAATAGCTAGTTTAAAAAGAGAATCTTTAAATAATTCAGGAACAGTAGAGATAGGGATGGAGTCATCCTTTATGTATGAGAAGACTCGTATAATTGGTATTTTCAGCATAGAGGCTATTTCAAAAGTGCGGAATATATATTTTTTCTTTTTTTGAATTGATAAAAACTTCTCGAAATAATAGCTATCAAACGATATGAACGACGAGGTTTCCTCGAAATAAAACCATTTAAAAACAGGAGATGCAAGGGCAACAGGTTTAAGATTTGCAGTACTTAATTTTTTCGATAAGTTAAAGATTTCTTTGTTTGTGAAGTCTAGAAGGTTTTTATTATTGATAGATCTGAGTTCAACATTCTGAATTCCTAATTCTTGGCACTTGCGTATCGAAATATCAAGATCTTGTCCAAATTCATCCAAATTTATAGTATAAGCAATATTCATGAGTTAATAGTTAGCTATTTTTATCTAAAATACAATCCCAATATGGAACATACATAATTGTGCGTGCAAAGTGGGCATGACCGAACCTCCCAAACTCCCCAAATTCTTCCCCATGATCGCTACAAACTATTAGAATAGTTGGTCTTTTCCTTGGAATAAGGTCTATTAGCTTTTTAATTTGCGTATCTGCCCAAGAAAATGAATCTTGTTGAATTTTTCGAATCCGAAGTATTTCCTCGGAGGATATAGGAATATTCCTCTTCGTTCTTGGGATTTTTAGATCATGCTCTCTGTAGATCTTTGCAATTATTTTTTTATCATTGTCCGATAAATGGGTATTAGGATTATCATAAGGAATATGAGTCGCTATAGAATTGATGAAAAGGAAGAAAGGGTTGTCTTTTATCTTATGAGTAATGTAATCAAGGTTATTTAAAGGAAACCAATTCGGGCTTCTAGGGATTCTTTCTAATTTGTCTAATTTCTCTTTAGGACCGAAGAAAACAAATTCTTCGAAAAGATTTGGCAATGTATTACTTTTTTTATAAGTATTAAAAAATTCTACTCCCCCAAAACCAATAGTTTGATGATTTTTATTTTTGTAAAAGTCAATAATGCTTTTTTCTTTGAAAAAAATTGCGACCTTCTTCTCTGATTGATTTGCAGAATTATTTCTCCAGATCTGGGAATACTTTCCCAAATATTTGTTGCTACTGTTACCTATTAATCTAGGAATTAATCCAATGAAAAAAGAGTGGTGTGCTGGGTAGGTGTAGGTACCATGTGTTTCAGCTTTTTTTAGTGTCGAAATCTTATTCAGAAAGAGGTTAGGTGACAATACGGCCGTTTGATATGGTAAAGAATCTAGCGTTATAAATATCACATTATAGTCTTCTATCTTCATGAATAAATATTCTTAATTAGGATAATCAGAATCTTTATCAATAGCTTTATCTATTAAACTTCGGATAAATAACGAACGGTTAATGTTTCTTTTCTGATATATCCACCTTAGATAATTAACTTGTCTTTGATGTAAAAGGATGTTGAGTCTAAATACTTTAAAATTCTGATTGTAATATTCGATAAAATCTTTGATAATGGGTGGAATATCGGTATGTTTTTTATATGAGTTATAACGAAATTTTGTATCGTGTATAAAAGAAAAATCTTTAGAACTTTGAGAGATTGCAAGTACTGGTTTGTATTCTTCTAGAGCTACTGTTGATTCATGTCCTAGGGCGAAACCATCGAAAGTTGTCTCAACTATTAATGCATCCGCTTGTCTTATTACCTTTCTCATAAAGAGAGCATGCCTTACATTAGGATTTGAAATCTTCATTTCTTCATGACTCAAAACTTCTTCATAAGATTGTGTGTATGGTCCAAGAATTTCTATTGAGAGATCCTCTAAGGTTTTTATTATAGAATCAAAAACTTTAGGTATTTTTTCTCTTCCATTTTTTGATCCAAGTAATACGATCTTCATATAGAGATATGGTCAATTTTATTTATCCTATATGAAGAATCATAACATCCTATAGGGTTTAATTGCAACTCTAGAAGGGGACTTGACTTTAATTTCTTTCGTGTATAATATATACACTGGGTGTGTATATTATGGAAAGCATTTTAATAATAGGATACGGAAAAATTGGTTCCCTTAAGAGTAGAATTTATAAATCCCTTGGTTTTGACGTTTATGTTTTTGACCCTTATAAAAAAGAAATCCCATACAAAACATTGAAAAAATTGAATGCTGATCTGGATTTAGAAAATTTCATGTTTGATATCTGTACTCCGACAAGCAGGCATGTCAAGGATTTGGAAAAGATAATTTCTTTGAAACCAGATGCTAATATCCTTGTAGAGAAGCCCTTATGTAATAATCCTGAAGATTATAGAAAATATAAAAAACTTATAAATCAAAATCCGCAATGTAAAGTAAATGTGTCGGAGAACTATCTATATTCAGATACAATCAGAGAAATAAAAGAGTATCTCTTGGAAAAAGATCAGAAAATTACTTCAATCGAAATAGAATTTTCAAAGGATAGGAGGGAGGATACCCTTAGGGGACGTTTTGTAGATGAAAAACTGGGAGGTCTAGGGATAGAGATCCCCCATATGCTATCAATCTTGTATTCATTGGGTTTGTACAACATTGAGGTTGTAGATGTGAAAAAGAAGTGTGGAGATAGTTTTTTAGAAGATGATCTTTGTTTTAAACTTACTTGTGAGGATGTCGATATTAGGATGTATCAATCTCTAGTTGGTGATTATAAGATTAAAAACAAAAGATTCCTTCTGCCTGGTACCGGAGATATCCAGAATTACAGAGTCCTTTCTATTGAAACAAAAAAGAAAGAAAAAATATTTGCTCAGTTTGAACCCATACCAAATGATAAGAGATGTTTCTCCAGAATAGAGATATTCAATAGTGATAGAGGGAGGCGAGTTTATGATAATAGCCTGAAAAACATAATAAAGACCTTTACCTCTAAAGAAATTAATTCTGATTTTGTTCCAAATCGTGGGGATTTTTCAAATTGGCAAATGGAAAACCTATTTAAATTGGCAAACGTAGTAAGATGAAGATATCTGGTTTAATCGGAGATCCTGTAGAACATAGTGTTTCTCCAATACTTTTTAAAGAATTGTCTGAACTTTGTCATATAGAATATTCTCACGTTAAGATAAGAATTCCTAAGGAAAATGGAAGGGCCCTTAATAGAGCAATATCAGCTATGAGGGGTTTAAATTTTGTAGGTTTCAACGTAACACTTCCGTATAAGATCGAAATTATGAAATATTTAGATGAAATTGACCAAAGTGCGAGATCTGTAGGGGCAGTTAATACCGTCGTAAATAAGGATGGAAGATTGATAGGTTACAACACAGATGAATATGGGGCTATCAGTACGATAGAACAAAATTTTGGGAAGATTCGTACTTCTGACAATGTAGTTATTTTCGGGGCAGGTGGAGCTTCTCGTGCTGTACTGTCAGGTTTGCAAAAATCTACAAAAAATATAACGGTTTTTAATAGGAGTAAAAGGAGATTAGAAATTTTACAGAAAGATTTCTCCTCAAGTGAACTAATTTTAGATTGTTTTTCTCTCTCAGAGTTGGAGCAGCATCTGGATAGGTTGCTTGATGCAGATTTGATTATTAATACTACTTCAGTTGGGATGCATCCTGACGATGGTGGGAGCATAATTCCCTCTCATATATTATCAAAAATCATGTTGGCTAATAATTCCAAAGGAAAGAAGTTTTTTGATGTTGTCTTTAATCCAGTAGATACAGAATTTCTAAAACAATCTAGGAAGATATCAGGAGCTAAAGCTGTAGGGGGATTACAAATGATGATATATCAGGGGATTAAGGCTTTTGAGTTATGGACAGGAAAGAAGGTCCCTGATTTTAATATTCATAAAATGGAAATTAAATTGGAAAGAGCTATAAATGGATAAAATAAATCTTTCGATAATTAACGATGAGGTTAGTAATGACATAAAGAAAGCGATAAATTTTTGTATCGAAAACAAATTGAAATTTATTGATATTCGAACTATAAATGGTAAAAACATTGTTAATCTTTCGGAAAGAGAGATTTCGGAACTTAAACTTAATCTTCAGCAGGCTGGGATATTGGTTAGTGGTATCTCAAGTCCGTTATTTAAGTGGTTTCAACACGCAGAGAGTAACAATAATTTCACAGAATTTGGAGTTTCAGGTACCGTCTCAGATGAAGAAAAGATACGAATGATAGATAAATCATTACAATGTGCAATAGAATTAAAAGCTCAATATCTTAGAATTTTTTCTGGTTTAAGGATGCAAGAGGAATGTGATCCATTGTTTTTTCAAAAAGAAATAACCCTTTACAATCGACTTGTAAACTTGTGTCGAGAAAGTGAAATAGAATTATTAATAGAGAACGAACCAGTCTGCAATATTCACTCAATGAGGGATTTGATTAATTTCAGAGAGTATGTGAAGGAAGATTATATAAATATATTACTAGATATAGGAAACTTATACTCTTGTGAAGGAGAGTTCAGCAAGGAAGATTTAATTTCTTCACTACCCAATATTAGCGGGAATATTCATCTAAAAGATTTTTCTATTAAAAAGGAAGAATTTTGTATTTTAGGACAAGGCGATATTCCTTATAGTGAGATTTTAAAAACATTTATGGATAATCATAACAAAAAGAAAATTTTCTTAACCATAGAAACCCATTGTAAAGATGGATCTTTAGAGTCCTTGAATAATCTAAAGAAGCTTTTACATAATCTTAATCTACAGTATCAGTAACTATGAATAATAAAATAGATATAGCCATATGTATCCCTTCGAAAAACGAAGAGAAAACAATCAGGAATGTGGTGGAGATTGTAGCACTTGGTATTAATGAGTATTTCCCAGAGAAGAAGGCAGTAATTATTAATGCTGACAATAACAGTACTGATCGAACTAAGGAGGAGTTTTTTATTGCTGATACGGGGGGAGTACAAAAATTATATATAGCTACAAATAACATCGGGAAAGGGGAGAATATAAAAAATTTCTTGAATTATGCTGTTGGAGCAGAAATTCCTTTCATGGGGACAATAGATAGTGATCTTAGGTCTATTGAGCCAATATGGATATATAAATTACTAAAACCTTTAATGGACGAGCAAGTAGATTATGTGACGCCTGTTTATAAAAGAAACCGTTACGAAGGAAACACCACTAATCATCTGTGTTATCCGCTATTATTTTCTCTTTTTGGAGATTCCGTTCGTCAACCCATAGCCGGAGATTTCGCCTTTACATTAAACTTTTCCAAATATCTCCTCAATAACCTTGAGAATGATTCTTCCTATAAATATGGTATTGATATAACTATGACTCTAACAGCAATGCTAAATGGATTGAAATTAAAAGAGGTTTACTTAGGTGAGAAAATCCACAATTCGAGTTTTAGTAAAATGATTCCTATGTTCGAGGAAGTAGCTCAATCATTAATTTCAGTCTTAAATAGAGATTTATGTTTAAATTCAAATAGAAAGAGTGTAATGATTGATAAGGATACTAACTGTGAGGCGATTCAAGAGCAATATAATCGTCCAAGTGACCTTTCAATACAAAACAGGAAGGATGAAGTTGAAAAGTTATATCATGAGACAGAGTTTAATTACCTTCGAGGTTCTTTAGATAAAATAGAGAAATTTCTCTCCTCAAAAATTCTTTATACGAAAAATGATTGGATCTGTACATTGAGAGAATTGGTAGATATTATTTGTTCAACGGAGTTATCCCAGGATTCTATTCAATATCTATCAAAAGAACTCTTGGTTCACTACCTTGTTAGAGTTTTATCATATTTTGAAGAGATAGATGGGAAAAAATCTGCCGAGGTCGAGGATCTTTTAAATGAGCAAGCTTTTTTGTTAAAAAAAGAAATAAATTAATAAATTATAAAATATGAAGAAAGTAAAAAATCCAGAATATATACTATTTGATGTCGGGAATGTGCTTGTATATAAAGTCTCCCATGAAGATGAAAATGTAGCCAAGCTCCTGAACCTCACCAGAGAGGAATATCGTAAGATGCTCGATAAAATTATAGACGAGCAAACTAAGTCGGAGAAACTGGCCTTTAAAAATATGAATACAGTTAAGAAAGAGAAAGCCTACTTAGACAAATTTCATAAAAAGATCTGTGATTACCTAGGAATAGATTTTGATACAGAATTCATCAATAAAATGACTAACTGCAGAATGAAGGGTGATTTTGCGTTGAAGGAAGATACAATAAGTGCTTTGAAGATTCTTGGCAAGAAATATCGTTTAGGAATATTTTCAAATGCGCTACCTTCTAGAAGAGTCCACGAATTAAAGATAGGTAATCTATATAAATATTTCGATCATATATTTATATCTAAAGAGATAGGATTAGAGAAGCCTGATCCTAAGGCATATGAATATGTTTTGAGCGAGATAGGTGTTGGTGGAGATAAAATCATGTTCGTTGATGACAAAATTGAATATCTAAAAGGTGCAGCGACTGCAGGGATAGATAATTTGGTTTTGTACAGGAATAAGGAAACATCTAAAAAATATCCTATGATCGAGAGTTTGTCAGAGTTAATAGATCTCTTGAATCTAAAATAATTTTATTTGTATAGACAATGAATATACATCAAACAACAAAGCATATATTCCCAGATGACAATGATATAGAAATTGTTGAGAGGAAGGGTTGGGGACATCCAGATACGTTAGCGGACGGTTTAGCGGAAAGAATATCTATAGATTATTCAAAATACTGTTTGGATAATTTCGGGTATGTACTACATCATAACGTAGATAAAGTTTGTATTATGGGAGGGTTATCTGAATTTGATTGGGGAAAAGGTAAATTCACAGAGCCCGTAAGGGTTCTTGTTAACGGGAGGATGAGTGGATCCTTTGATGGGAAAAAAATTCCCATACAGTCAATCATTGAGGACGCAGTTAAAACCTATCTTAACAAAGTTATGCCTAGATTTGATACTGAAAATTGGTTAATAATAATGAATGAAACAAAGCAATATTCTCGCAATCCCAGATGGTTTAATCCTAAGTCAGTAGAGGATCTTCCAGAGTACAAAAACATATTTGCTAATGACACATCTGCTGTAGTTGGTTGTTGGCCTTTAACCTTTGCAGAGAGCCTGACACTAGAGTTGGAAGGATTGTTTTATGATGAAGAAAAGAATCCTAAATATTCTTTTATTGGGCAGGACATAAAGGTTATGACTATTAGGAGAGATAATAAGTATAGTATAACGATGTGTATTCCTTTCTTCGCGCAGGATATTAAGGATTCTTTAGAGTATAAAGAGAAGAAAAAATACATCGTTCAGGTAATAAAGGACCATATCCAAAAAAGGTTTAAAGATATGAAATTAGAATATGAACTGCATATTAATACCCAGGATCAACTTGCGAAAGGTATTACCACAGCCAAGAAAGCTTATCTTGTAGCTGGAGGGTCAGCCACAGATTTTGGAGAAGAAGGATGTGTAGGTAGGGGAAACAATAGGAGAGGAATAATTCCTATGATGAGGAAATATTCAATGGAAGCTGCCTGGGGAAAGAATCCTGTATATCATGTTGGTAAGGTTTATGGAGTAATAGTTGATGAAATGGCAAGAGAAATAGCGGAGCACTTTGATTGTAAAGTTGAAGTTCTTGTAATGACCAGAAATGGAGACCCATTTTTCTCTCCCCATGAGATAACAGTATTTTCTTCTAAAGAGATAAACTCTAAGGAATTAGAAAGTTTAATTAAAGGAATACTGGCCAAAAGAGATTGGACGCAGAAGATTCTAAAGGAAGAGGTTCTTCTTCCTTCCGTATATAATATCAAGGCAGAAGAGTAATGATAGAGGCTTCAGAAATAAATGAAAAAGAATTGATAGGAGTTCCTTTTTGGAAAGGTCTAGAAGTTGCTGGGAGAAAAGTTAATATATATGCAGATTTCGACAAGGAATTTAATGATGATTGTGGTATCCCCAGTTGTAGTTTTTATGAAGAGGAGGACAATGAGTCTAAATATTCAGTTATTCATTTAGAGCAAGAGGAAGTAGCTTTGGAGGTTAATCCAGAGAAGACATGTTTTATTCTAGCTTGTCCAAAGGAGGAGATAAGTCAAGGAAGAGCACTTTTGCATTTAGCACTATGTCTAACAGAACGAGAGAGGCAACTTGCGGGGGGAGCCTTAACACATGGATCTGCCGTTGAGACTCCAAGCGGGAAAGGAATTTTGTTCTTGGGGAATCAAGGAGCTGGGAAGACAACTATAGCAGTCAATCTTGGGTTAAGGGGATACTCTTTAATAGGGAATGACCAGGTTATTTTAGAGAGGCCTTTACTTGAAGAAGATAAGGTGTTCTTATTTGGAGGTACGAAATATTTAATGGTTAGAGAATCGGCTGTTCTCTCTGGGCATCTCCCCTTATCGAGAGAGAATTTCCCTGACAATGGAAGTAGTAGTTGGGAGAATAAAATAAAGATAGATCCTTTGGAGCTGGGTATAAGAAAATCAGAAGGTATTTCTGAGCTTAACTCCACCTTCATAATACATATAGATCCAACAGGTAGAGAGAAAATTCATTTAGAGAGAATTACTCCAAAAGATATTAAGACAAATTTATTCTTGGGAGAGAAGTTAGCACGTCATATTTCAGGAGTCGCTACACATGTGATGTCTGATTCTGGGTATCTTCTTTCGCATACACCATCTTTGGATGATTCTATAACAAGAAATAATCGTAGGAATCTAATTTATAATCTTTATGATAAAGGGGTTTACAGAATCTATGGAAGTGATGTAAACGAAATCATTTATGCTATAGAAGATTTAATAGGGGAGGCATAAACTTCGATATCCTTATACTCCACCTCCTTTAATTCCTCTGGTTCTTTCTCCCACTCACATATTTCAAAGGGTATGTCATTGTATGTACCTTGAAATTCTAATAACTTAGTACAATCTTCTTCCCAATAGTGTAGGTTAGATACTTTGTACTTAGTTAGTAATTTGTATACCCTTCTTACATCCTCCTTAGACATAAATAGATCTATATCATATGGGTATACTTCTTGACCTAGTATGTAGTGTAATCCAGAGGAGGATAGATAGTATTTAATATCATTCTTATTTAATACCTCAGTAATATATTTAAGAGTATTTTCCCATTTAGGTAGGTTTTGTTTGTTAATTTGATTGTAGTTCATAATCTTTAATATACAGGAGGTCGGACTTGCACCGAAATCACACTAAACGCCACATCCTGATCAACAGGGTAGTATTGGCTTGCATGGAGAGGTTCTACCAACTCTCAACCCTCCTGTATAGTAGTATTATACAATGTGATATAGTTATTGAATATGGACAAAACTAGGAATAATTTTGACAATATTCTTAACAAAATTACCAAAGAATTAAATATTTCAATTACCAAGATTACAGAATCTCCCAAGGGTATGGATAGTGAAATAGTATCCTTTCTTGATGAAAATAATAAGGAATATGTCGTAAAGATAGGGGAAGGAGTAGAAATGGATATAAGAGCATATGATCTAATTAAGAAAAATAATCTTAATATTCCAATTCCTAAAGTATATTTAAAAGCATCAATAGATGATATCCCTGTGCTCGTAATGGAGAAGATACAATTCCCGTTATTAGAGTCTGTAGCCAAAGAAGAGATTCCTCTATACATACCATCGATGATAGAATCATTAAGGGTTATTCATAGTATAGGTTCGGATAGGGTGGGGTATATTACAAATAATGATGAAAGAAGAAATTGGAAAGAATTTCATCTTTCTAAGTTTGATAGTACTGATGAATATCTTAAATGGGATGAGATTAGTAAAAGGAAGGGTTTAGATAAAGATCTGATACTTAAGAGTGTAGATATGTATATTTCTAAGTTTTTAAAGGTAGGTATAAGGGAAGATAATTATTGTCTATTACATACCGACTATAATCAAAGAAATTTATTTGTAAATCCAAAAACAAATAATATTGCAGGTATTATAGATTGGGGAGAGTCTATGTTCGGTGATCCTATATATGATTTTTCAAGAATTAGGATGTTAATATGGCATTTTGATTTGGGGGATAAGGTAGTAGATGAGTATTACTCTCTTATGAGTTATACAAAGGAAGAGAAGGAGTTAGATGAATTGTATTGGGTATCTAGAATAATAGAGTATTTAGCTTATTATTCTGAAGAATTGAATGAATTTAATAGGGGAAGGATAGAGATGCATGAGGGGTTTTTAAGGGGGTATGTGGATTTATAAATTGTATATAATCTCATATGAACCTAATACTAGCAGGAGGAGGTAGTGGTAAACAAACAGTAAGAGTTAATACCTTGTTTACATCATTACTTAAAAACAACGATATATTATATATACCAATAGCCATAGATAAGGTTAAACACCCATATGATTCCTGTATGGAATGGATAAAGAGAGATGAATTAGGAAAGTATGGGAATTTCAATATTACACTTTGTACAGAAGAAGATCTAAGGACCATTACCTATGAAGATCTAATTAAATATGGTGGTATATTCATAGGTGGTGGTAATACCTACTACCTTTTAAAAGAGTTAAGAGATAGTAAGTTTGATAGTAAATTAATCGATTTATTAACTAATACAGATATTCCTGTAATGGGTAGTAGTGCAGGTGCTTTAATATTTGCTAAGAGTATTAAGACAGCAGAATTTTATGATGAGAATGTTGTTAATTTAAAAGAGTTAAATGGTTTAAATATGATTAATGGTAGTAATATATGGGTACATTATGAAGATAGTATGGAAGAGTTGGTACAAGAGTATAGGGATATATTAAAAACAGATATTATATGTTTAAGAGAGGATGAGGGATTGTATGTTACTAAGAAAGGTATGGAGAAGGTAGGAGAGGTGAAAATGATTTCTCCCCTTTGACTAATATCCAATCCTAACCAATATCATAGGTATAGGACATATATATAATTTCCTTTTTTCTTTATCTATATATATCCCTATCCATATATCATACCAAGCAAATGATACTCTAATATTACCTATCTCTAATATTTTATAGTCTTTCATATAGCTAATATATCCTATATTGTAATATAATACATCATTAAAATAGTTATACTAAATATGAAATTTACTCAAAACGATGATTATATGATATTAGTATATATTACTTGTGATAGTCTTAAACAAGCAGAAGGTATAGGGGAAGAACTTATGAAAAAGAAACTATGTGCATGTGTAAATATATTTGAGAATATGCAACCTATGTTCTTTTGGCCACCTAAGACAGGAAAGATAGATAAGAGTAAGGAAGTTGTATTAATAGTAAAGAGTATTAAGTCTAAATATGATGATATTGAAAAAGAAGTAACTAAACTACATACATATGAGGTACCTTGTATATTTGCTATACCAGTTATATCAGTAGCAGATTCATATTGGGAATGGTTTCGAGGAGAGATGGAGTAGTAATTTTTAAGAATTCTAATAACTTGGGTAGTAGAGATATAAGAGGAGAATAAATAAAGGATGGTGATATAATTAACCCATATGCAATTAAAGAAATATTCCCATATAATTCTAATGAAAGTAGGTCCATACTGTGGATATTCGTTAGATGAAATAATAGATATCAAACAGAAAGAACAAAAGAAAGTAGGAAAATATTTTTGGGGATACAGTGGAGTATTTTGCAGACCCTTAGTTATTAGAAACTTAGTTTCTAATGCACAAGGTAACAAGATTAAAATTTTGTTTGTAGAGACTAAGTCTGATTTTGTACCTAAGTCTTTTGAAAAGTTTAAGTATTTTTCTGAAGATAGGAGTGTATGGAGGAAACTTCCTGATGATGTGTTACTGGTTGGGAATAATAATAAGCCACATTTTGCCATTACAGGTACGAAGTTAAAGAAGACAAATTTTGTACTTAATCTTTCGGAATATTGTACCCTTAAGGGTGTATTTCCTAATGAAAATCAAAGGTTTGATAATTATTTTAGGTATAGGGTGGATAAGGCTTGTGGAGTGTATATACCTAATGAAGATGTAGATAGAAAAGAGGTTAGTATACAGTATATTTCTGAATTAGTAGAGCCTTTTTCTGTATTTATTAAATAGGGAAGATTTTTTAAAGAGTGTATTCGTCTTTCAGATTTCCATGTTCATCATAAAGTATATCTGCATTTTGGCTCATAAATTCCCCCTTATCATACCCTTCTTTGTATAAGAAGAGATAATATTCCAGTTGTTCGTCTTTAAGATTTCTTTTATGGAGTTCTTCTTGGATATTTTCTTGATCGTTCATTAAATCTGCATATCCATCTGCGAAGCCTATGTCACCCAAGTCTTCAAGATCAATTTTCTCATATTGACGACCATCAGAGGCAGGATTAATTTCTAATACACGGAGATATTCAAGCATTTTTTCTTTCAAAATATTATCCCTTTATTATAAATAGATAAGTTGAGTATATCAAGATGAACTATACATATTCGATCAAATTGCTCTATAATATCCTATAACTTTAGTATAAATGATACTTGTTAAAAGATCCTGTTGAAGTAAGTAGTGAAATAAAAGATTTTTCTGAATTCCCACCTATGGAAGATATGTATCTTCATTTGAAAGACAGTATAGGTTCCCAACCTGAACTAGGAGTATATTGTAATAGGTATGTTGAAAAAGATCCTACAAAGAAGTTAGCTATCATACTTACTGGTTTTACATGTGCAGGTAAAGATACTGTAATGGACGAGTTAGAATCCTTAGGATTGGTATATCATGTAGTTACAGCTACTTCTAGACCAAGAAGAGTAGAGGAAGGGGAACCAGAAGACAAGTATCATTGGATTAAGGTAAGAGAAAGAAGGGAAGGAGAGAGTAAAGAGGAGTATGAAGAAAGTATTAAGAAGGAGCATGACCTAGTTGAGTGTGATGGCCACTATAAGTATGTTTACGGTTTACCTAGAAAATCATTGTTAGTAGAAGGTAAAGGTATTCCAGTTATAAGACCAGATATAAATGGAACTATTACATTACACAAAGAATTACCTAAATATGGGTTCCAACCAATATCTGTTGCAGTACTACCTGATAGTTGGGAACAGATATATGGGACACTCTTAGAAGAAAGAGAAGAGAGTATGGAAGCTAAGAATAGTAGATTAATCGAAGATATTAATAATATTACAAAATATCGTAGTGTAGTAAATTATTTTTTGCATAATAGTAGGTATAAGTGTGGGGATATGGATGGTTTAGAAAGGTCTGTTAATGGAGTGAGATATATTCTTGATATATATGAAAAATAACAAACCCTTTTAAATATCTCAGTTATTTTGTTTAATGATATTTCTAAAATCCGTTTCCTTAGAAGATGCTGTTATAGTAAACAAATGATTCTCATTTGTTACATCCGGAATTACTATTGCAGATTCTATATTGAAAAATGTCTCCTCCTCGATTATACATGATTGTCTTCCTATTTGTTTTGCAATTAACTCAATCATTTCAACAGGTCTCTCTGTTACAAAATGCCAAATCTCTGGTGATGTGAATAAGTTTAGAGATGGAATTAGATTACCTTTGTAGTCTACTTCCCAATAGTTATCCTCTTCAGGTAAATCCGTATCTGCTGGATAGAAAGCAAGTTCCCTTGTTCCATTATCATAATCAGAAAAACCAGGTGTAATACCTCTACAACTATTCAAACTCTCAATTAGACCTTCTTTCTTCCAGTTTGATCTTATTGCTATGTGCTCAAGCTTAACTTTATTCTCTAAGCTCCAATACAAAACTGTAGAGAGTGCTTTGTTAAGAGATAGATATGTATCTGGAGAACAGAAAGTAATAACTGTATCTTCTATACAGATACCTCTATGAAAGAGTCTATCATTGTAATAGTGAGAACCTGATCTGAGTAAAGTCTTTGCCTCATTTAAACAATCCCACTTAATACTATCTCCAAAATTAGATTCCTCAACATACTTTCCAAGACCTTGTTCTACCGATCTGTTTCCTCTTGTTATTGATATATATCCTTCGTATGTTGCAGTTCCTTAAACATTGGCCAATTTTACTGTTTCTTGAAAGGATTCTTGATTTGTTGGTTCCCTTCTATCTTCTATGGCCATGTTCAAAGTATTTGTAAGTTATGAGTACTTAAGATTATACTATAAGGTGGAATAAATAGAATATTGTATTAGTCTTGTATTACCATACGATTGTTATCTTATATCTCCATACCTCTTTGTAACAGGGTCTCTAAATATGAAGAACTTAGGAGGATAGTATGTAAATATTCCAAATATTATTACTATCCCCAAAATAACTATTAAGGATATATGTTCAGGAAATATGAATACCTCATTCTTTAACATAGTATATTCTGCTATTAATCCAAATATTATGGAAAGAATAAAAATGGATATTGTAATTGGAAAAGGTACCTCTTTAATTAATATCCTAAGAGGTTTGTAGAGAAGGGGTATAGAGATTAGTTCTACAATTAACAATATCAAAAGAGAATTAAATATATTTAAATATTCATTTCTAAGGAATATATACTGAAATATTATTACTAATATAGTTGGAGCTATTAATAGCTTCATATGTTCCCATGTACTTTCATTTAAAGCTGAGAATATATGTAATAGGATACCCTTCTTAAACCATCCATGAGTGAAGTGTAGTAGGGTTCCGAAGATGGTAAGGATTAAGAATGAGATGATAAATACAATGTATATGCTCATAGGGTTGTTAAGTCCGCATAACATAGATAATGATCTGTTTTTGTTTTGATAACCTCTGAAGATTCCACTTTTATAATTTCTTTTGCTAATATATGATCTGACTTTGTATGTTTTCCATTCTTCCTCATCCTTGTGAATTTATTAGGAAGAATATCATTGTATGAAGTAAAGAGATTTTCGAGAGGAACAATTAAATGGGAAATTTGAAAATCTCCAGTAATAATATCACTCTTTAAGGAGAGTAGATTATTCGAAATTTCTTTACCATATGAATAACCAGGTTCTTCATAATAGCTATAACCCCAATAATGAAGAGGTTGTAATTGAAGAGTAGTGAGATTTAATCCGAAAGATGTATATGAGACAAATTTCTTGTCATACCTAACTGCTTCCTTTCCATCTGAAAATGTTAATTCGAAAGTCGGATAGGGTTGATCAATTATATTTAGATTGGAAATGGTATCTTTTGATAGGATGGCATACCCCAATTCTCCTTCCCCGATATGATTTGGATGCATTGGAATACCTTGATAGTTTTCAAATCTAAGTATTTCTGATATCTCTTTTACTCTATCTACCCCCTCTACAAACTCTACCTCTTGAAAATGAACAATATCAGGATTTAAATCTGAGATTATGTCTACAAAGTATTTAATATCTACCTCAGAGTAATCCCAGGTATCTAAGCTATTTGCTCTTCTGAATCCTGCTACATTCCATGTTATTATTTTCATAATTTAATTGTAGCACAAATGGTTTGTGACAGAAAAAATTTCTATACCTATCATATTTTAACAGAATCAATATCTTCAACAGGCAACCAGTCATCCATATTACTATATTTACTTTTATCAATCTCAAAAGGAGTAATTTCTTCAAAGTTCCCTACTTCAATTAGAACTAAATATCTCTTCCCTGCCCATTTACTATACTGTTTATCAGAGAGATTTAGCTTCTCTTTGTTATCATCTACTAACTTAGTAGATTGCTCGGGTGTCATTTTTTCTGAATTGAATACAGACTTTACAGTAGCTTTTCCTTTTATTAATCCTTCTCCGTTGTTATTAATAAAGTAGAGAGTATCACCTTCATATACTATTCCATATGGCAATTTTCTTCCTGCAGCACCTCTAATTATAATACTCTTCTCTTTATTTTTAAGCTTTTCAAATTCCTTAGCTTTTGTATCTAAATAAACAATGTGATCTTTCATTTCTGATTGGGTCTAAATTATTTCTGAATTAAATAGAGAATATCATATCAAGATTTTCAACTCCATTATCATTATAAAACTTCCCCGCAATCTTAAATCCATGTTTTTGATAGTAATTTATTGCCCTAGTATTGTCTGCAAGAACTCCTCCATAGAGTATGATGTGTTTCCTTCCCAACAATTCTGCTATTTTTAATACATAAGGGAATATTAGATTTCCTAATCCTTTGCTTTGATATTCATCTGCCAAAGTAGGGCCAAATCTACATGTGTATTTGGTATCTAGGGTAATGCCATAGGTTGTGTATTTATCTATTATATTCTGAGGTATATCCAGTGTAAATTCTATCAAACCAACTATTTCTTTGTTTTGATTCTCTAAAACAAAGCGTAATTTATCATACTTACTTATAGCATTGCATAATTCTTTTGCAGTTACTTTGTCATAACTATCGAAAGTGCTTAGTCTTCTTGTTTCAATTGAAAGATTCTCTAAAAAAGATGTTAGTTTCCCAATATCAGAATGAAGTAATGGACGGAGAAGTAATTCTTCTTTTGTATTTGTACTAAGTTCCCAGGTATATTGTTTGGGATATTTTTCGAAATCCTGAAGTATTAGTTCCTTCTTTTTTATCATACATAAAATTATATCAGAGAAGTTTCAGAGATAGTGGATAGGTCTTGTCGCAACCTTGAAAGAATGGCGGAGGATATGGAATGATTCCCGAAATAGTGATTGGTTAAGAGTTGATGATTGTACTTTTGAAAAAGTCAGAATGTTTTCTCGTAATGCCTAATAGCATTAATCTCTGATTCCCATGTATTATCTTCATTTAATTCTTCTAGCTTGAATAATTTCGTTGATAAAGGAGAAGTAAGCATTACTTCTTTAGCAGTCTTTAAATCTATCTCTATTTGAAAAAGGGAATTAATCATAGCATTACCATCTTTGAATACCACATCAAAGAAGATATTCTCTGGATCAGCATCTTGTATCTCTAAACCAATCTCTTCCTTTAGTTCTCTCTTAAGACCTTCCAGAAGTGATTCGCTGAGGTTTATATGTCCTCCAGGGTGTTTATATTTATTAGCTCCCTCATTTAAAACCATGAGATATCTATCTTCTACTTGTACAAGTGTACTTGCTCTCAAACTGAAAGATTTCAGTACGTCATTGCCACTAATAAAAATATTTTTTCTGAACTCTCTCATAATTTGTATGAAGATATTGGATTATGAGTAATTATACAACAGAAATAGGATTATTTCGGAGGGTGATTAAGTAGAGTGGGCGGAACAGATTGATAATATGCCTTGTTAATGCAATAAAATATTGGTTCGCGGAAATTATAGAAATAGATGGCGGAATGGACGGGACTCGAACCCGCAGCCTTCTGCGTGACAGGCAGATGCTCTAACCAATTGAGCTACCACTCCATATAACGTGAAAAGTATATCAAACGTAATACAGAATAACAATAATATGATGTATAATACATATTATTCTTATCCATACTACAAATGAACATAGAACTATCCAACGACACCACTACAGAAAAAATACCAACTAATATGATGTACTCCGCTACAGATCCCTCTGGAGAAAAAATCTACTATGTTGAGTATGATCCAAGATACATACCTGAAGAACAGCTAGAAAATATTCAAAGAAAATCTAATCAGATCAAGGAAACAGAAAATCCAGAAGAATTAATTACATATATTCCATTAGAGCAAGAAGACTTCAAGGGAGCAAGAGTATCCTTCAACAAACAGGGCACCCCTCTGAACCTATACTTTAGTAGGGAGATAGATAGGGTGATTGATCTTCAAAATAGTATGACAGTAGATCCATTGACAGAGGTAGATAATAGATTGGGATGGAATATAGCTATTGAGAAATTAGCAGATATGATACAAAGGGAAGAAATGAATGATAGATACATAACTTTTGGGGTATTTGATTTAAATAATCTTAAGAAGATAAATGATGAACAAGGTCATAGTATTGGTGATGAATACATACTCCAAATGGCCCAATATCTTAAAAATGTATTCAGATCGTATGATGAAATAGCTAGGTGGGGCGGAGATGAATTCTCTGTATTCACAGTATCAAACGAAGACATAACGGATACCATAGTAGATCGTTTAAATGAAACACAAACATCTAATCTTAACTATAGTGCAGGCATATTAGGTTTTAGCGTGAACTCCATACTTCAAGAATTGGGGAGTCGAACAGGTATAGATATTAAGGAAAGAACAAAATTAGTTCGAGACATATTAAGAAGAAAATTCAATGAAGCTGATCAATTAATGTATGAGGCAAAAGAAGCTTCAAAGAATCAACAAAAGGAAGGAATTAATCCAACCATTATACAGAGAGAAACTATAAATTCTTCTCAATAGCTTCTTTGTAGCTATTCTTGTCCATAGCTCCAATCAGCTTCTCAACAACTTCTCCATTCTTGAATACATACACCGCAGGTATGCTCATTATGTAGTACTCTTGTGCCGTAGTAGCTTCTTCGTCAACATTAATTTTCCCAACCTTAGCCTTCCCCTCCATCTCTGTAGCTAATTCCTCAATAGATGGTCCAACCATCTGACAAGGACCACACCATGGTGCCCAAAAATCTACTAAAGCAACTCCTTCATAATTCTTAATTTCTTCTTGAAAATTCTCGTCAGTTAAATGTAGTAATGGCATAATATATATGTTAACAATTTAAAAGTATTGGAATATGGGCATTTACATATATTCCTAGTATAATATACATTATACCATGAACAGAATTGATATTAAAAAAGATAAAGATCTTGCTATAAAAAAAGCCGTTGAAACATTAAAAAACGGTGGATTAATTGTATACCCGACAGAAACTTGCTATGGACTAGGAGGAGATGCAACTAATCCAAAAGCATTGGAAAAGATAATGGAATATAAAACACTCAGAGGATCCAAACCCATATCCATAGCTGTAGCAGACAGGAAGATGGCAGAGGAGTATGTAGAGATTAATGAAATGGCAGACAACATATACAAAAACTATCTCCCTGGACCAATAACTGTAATATCAATGAGTAAGGGTAATCTAGTTCCTCCAGTAGTATCCATACAGGGAGCTGTGGGAGTAAGATATCCAGATTATGAATTTACATTAGAATTAATTAAACAATTCGGGAAACCGATAACAGCAACATCAGCTAATGTGTCATACAAATCACCTCCATACAACATAGATCAGTTAATGAAAGATCTTCCTAAGAAAAGTTTTAAACTGATAGATCTTTTCCTAGATGCGGGCCAACTACCTAAAAATCAACCCTCTACAGTATTAGACACCACAATGAACCAATTAAGTATCCTAAGGCAGGGTAAGCTTCAATTTGAAAATGCCTTAATTAAAAATAAAAAGGTGGAAGAAAGGAATACAAAAACAACCCAAGAAACTATTGATTTAGCAAAAGAATTTGCTAAAAAATATCTGTCAGAAGATATCCCGGTTGTAGTAGCACTAAGTGGAGAACTAGGAGCAGGAAAAACACAATTTGCAAAAGGAGTAGCTGAACAACTTGGAGTTAAAGAAATCGTAAATTCACCGACATATACCATAATTAATGAATATACATATAACAAGGGACAGATCCTCGCACATATGGATACATGGAAATTAGAGGATCATGAATTAGAGACCTCAGGATTAATCCAACATTTAGAGAGTGGAAACATTGTATTGATAGAGTGGGCAGATAAATTCTACCAAGAGATATCTGCACTGTGTGACAATATGAATATTCCCATATACAAGGTAAATATTAAGTATGTATCACTTAATGAGAGGAGCATAGAGATATATGAATAACCTACTAATATTAGCAATAGATACAAGTTGTGATGATACATCTGTAGCAGTCTTAAGAGGGAATAAGATCCTTTCTTCTGAGGTATCCTCTCAGGTGGAAATACATGCTCAGTGGGGTGGAGTAGTGCCAGATATAGCCAGGAGAGAGCATGAAAAAAACATACCAATCGTATATGAGAAGGCACTTAAGAGAGCAAAGGTTAAAATCGAGGATGTTGATTATATAGCATGTACGTATGGTCCAGGGTTAGCGATTGATCTGGAGATAGGTTTGAACTTTGCTAAGGATTTGGCAATTGAAAATGGTCTTCCATTTGTACCTATAAACCATATGGAAGGGCACTTACTCTCAGGTTTTCTGGGGTCTGACCCTGGTCTGTCCCTGGACCAGAAGAAATTGCATAGCGATAATATTTTGAAACCACAGGGGTCGTACCAGGGTCTGTCCCTATTTCCGGCCATTGGTCTTTTGGTATCTGGTAAGCACACTGAGCTGGTACATGTTCAACAGACTGGGGAGTACAAGAAACTTGGGGAGACATTGGATGATGCAGTGGGCGAGGCATTTGATAAGGTTGCGAGGATGTTGAATTTGGGATATCCAGGTGGTCCTGTAATTACCGAATTTGCAAAGAAAGGAAAATCAGGGGAAATTGTCTTCCCTATACCAATGAAGAATTCCAAAGATCTTAACTTTAGCTATTCGGGTTTGAAAACAGCAGCACTGTATAAGGTTAAGGAACTAAGAGAGGAAGGGAAGCCAGAGAAAGAATGGATATATGATTTCTGTAGAGGATTTTTGGACGCTGTGAATGAGTCTATTAAAATAAAATTAGATATGGCTATAGAACAGTATCCTGAAATAAAAGCTATATTTGTGGGAGGTGGGGTATTTAACAGTGAGGAAATGGTCAGATTTATAGGCAATATTGCTAGATCATACGGTTTGGAATATATATATCCTAAAAAAGAATACAGAGGAGATAATGCAGGAATGGTTGGGATAGTTGCATATTACAAAATACAGAGGAAAGAATATATTACAGACAAAAATGAAATTAAAGAAATAGATAGGGAGCCAAGATTGTCTCTTTAGGAACTGTAATTTTAGAAGCTTATAGTATATAATTCTGGTATTTTATGCTCCTGTAGCTTAAATGGAAAAGCCAGTCAGCCTTTGAATGACTGTATAGAGGTTCGAATCCTTTCAGGAGCGCTAACGGTGAGTGTGGAATAATTAGACTTCAGAAGTCTAAAAGATTTTTATCTATTCCACGCTCGCCTATTCCCTTTGTTATATATTTTGTTCAATATCTAATAATCTGTTATATTTTGCCAGCCTCTCACCTCTACTAGGACCTCCAAATTTACACTGATTTGCAGGTGTAGCTACAACTAAATCAGCAATAAAGTCGTCATTTGTTTCTCCACTCCTGTGTGAAATAACAGCACTCATCCCATTGTCTACCGTCAATCGTATAGCGTCCAGCGTCTCTGATACTGTTCCTATTTGGTTTAATTTTATGAGTACACTATTGACGGCCTTCTCTTCAATAGCTCTCTGTATCCTTTTAACATTCGTAGTTAGTAGGTCATCTCCAACAATCTGATATTTTTCTCCAAACTCTCTTGTAAATTCACTCCATCCATTCCAATCATCCTGATGTAGAGGGTCCTCTATGGAAGATACTGGAAATTCTTTATACCATTCTCTTTGTAGTGATATCCATTCATCCTTGCTCAATTCTTTGTTCTCGCTTTTTAATACATATATATCTTTTTGCTCATCATAGAATTCGGAACTTGCTAGATCTAAGGCAATGTCAAAATCCTGTCCTGGATTAAAACCTGATTTCTTCAACCCCTCCATTATTATTTCAAAAGCTTCCTTGTTACTTCCTATCTCTTTTGGTGCGAATGCACCCTCCAGTCCAAGCCCAACTGAATATCCCTTGGTATCAAGAATGTCATGAATATTATGAAATACCTCTGTTGTAACTCTGAATGCTTCACTAAAAGATCCAAATCTTTCTATCTTAGGAGCTAACATATACTCTTGTATGTCAGTAGCCCAGTTTCCATGTTTTGCACCTTCCATTACAAGTATAAGGGGGGTAGGCATTTTGAAGTTACTTGTAGAATACTCCTTGTCCCAATATATCATCCCAATATATTCGTACAGATTTAGACCAAATTCGTTAGATACTGCTCTGGCAAATGCCATAGAGCAGGAGAGTATTGTGTTTCCTCCTAATTTGGTTTTTAATTCAGTTGCATCTTCATTTATTAATAGTTCATCAAACTCTCTTTGGCTAGAGAATTCTTTGTTCACTACAAGATCTCTAATAGTGGTATTAATTATCTCTACTGCTTTAAGTACACCTTTTCCATTGTGTCTTTCGTTGTCTTCATCTCTCATTTCTAAAACTTCTGTTTTTCCTGTAGATGCTCCGGACGGTACTTCTGCGACTCCTGTTTCCCCGCTCCATAGCTCTATCTCAGTAGATATTGTTGGTATACCTCTGGAATCTAATATTTCTCTGGCTTGTATGTTTTTGATCTTCATGTTGTATTGCCTAATGTTATATGTACATTTTGCATCAAAAGGGATATTTTTGCAATTGGGTTATACATAGGGTCAGACCCCGGCCTGTCCCCGTAAAAACCTTTGTACAAGAGGAAATCGTCTTGTTTTTGTACATATTTTTGTTGTTGCAACATCCAAAAGAACCTTCTTATTTTGCAAAAAGATAGTACAGGCCAAAGATATTTGGGGGACGGAGGAGTGTCAGACCCTAAGGGTCTATTTACAAAGTATAATGAAAGTGTATTAATATATGTATATCTATTTTATCTTTTTTCACATATGGAAGAATCACTACAAAATGATATCGTGGTTCCTGTTTCCGAGGAGATGCCAGAGACTAAGAAACCACAAAAGGTAGGGGTATATGCGTTGATAATTTTGTTGGCTTTTTCTCTCTTAGGATTAACATATTTTGTTTTGAAAGATAATGGGATTAATCTTTTAGAGGATGTAATTGGTGATAGAGATAATAAGCAAGAGAACGTAACGGGGGATAATAATGTTGAGGATAGTGATCCAGAGGAGTGCACTGTGTGTACGAATGAAGCTCGTTTAGATAATGGTGGATGGGGACTTTTCTCTTTGCCTCAGTATGGTTTTGGTGTTGAAATTCCAACATATAAGATGCTGAGCATGCCAGGGATAGATAGTGCTCAAAATATATATTCATATTGGGATGTGAAGCATGCAGATTATGCGCCGGATGCTTTTGATATATCTTGGTATGGAAAGGTTCATTCTGATTTAGAACATCATGTCCGAATAGAATTTTTTCCTTCTCGAATACCAGACAATTTCGGATGTGGGCAGGGTTGTGTCAAAGAACATGTATTTGACATTTATATATTTGAAAACGATGGGAACGAAAATTACGAGCAAGTGAAAAAAAAGTATATAGATATTTTCTCGGTGTTTTATCCTGCAGATAATGAGTATGGTACAGAATCCCATAAAGATTCTATCAAATGGGGAAAAAATGTCTTAGAGTATACTATTGTAGGGATAGGAGGCTCTTCAAAGGGTTATATTGTGATTATGGATAAATATATTTTTAATATTCTGTATTATATTGATTCTTCTGTTGTAGAATCTCAACAGATAGCTCAAAGGGTCTTGGATTCAATGAAGTTTGAATAGTTAAGTATTGGATAAAAAGGCTTAATTTGTTAGAATAATCACTGTATAATGTGCCGAGGTGGTGGAATTGGCAGACACGCTACCTTGAGGTGGTAGTGAGACTTATACTCTCGTGCAGGTTCAACTCCTGTCCTCGGCATATATATGGGCGACTAGCTCAGCTGGTCAGAGCATCTCGTTTACACCGAGAGGGTCACAGGTTCGAATCCTGTGTCGCCCACCATTTTTTGAATTTCCTGTATAATTTCCTATGAATATATCTGGATTAGATCTTAAACCAATCTCTGAAGCTGAAGTAATAAGCGTATTCTTAAAAGGAGAACTTAAGTCTGAAAGATTTTCTGAAAAGATTAAGATGGCAATTGAAAAATTGGGAGTAACTAATTCTATAATTCAAAATCCTGATCTCAACAACTCCCAAGAGAATGATATAAGACTAGAAATTCTTGAAGAAACAAGAAAATATGTTTCTAGAAAAGGTCTCTTTGGTGGATTCCCACAAAATATCAAATGGTTTCGTGTAGAGGTCTCTAAGGATTTTCTCATAAACGAAGTTTTGTTTATTAATTATGATTATTGGGTAGAGTTAACAAATGGTTCTAGATTGTCTAAAGATGCTGTGCGCAAAATTAGAAATAATGAGATGGTCTATGATGTGCCGTATGATAATCTCTTAGAAGCATCAGAGTATTTTAAGAAAAATAAGTCTTTTGACGAAATGATTCTTGTTTCTGATGGAAACGAATTTGTTGTGTTGGAAGGTCATCTAAGATTAACGGTGTTAGCATTGAATAAGGATATTCTTCCTGAGAAGATTTCTGTAATAATGGGAGTGTCTGAGGATATGAATAAATGGGGGCTTTTTTAGAGATAGCTTGTTAAAACAATGCAGGTTTTAAGTTTCAGGCTCTCCAACACATCCCACCATCCATCAAAATTCCCAAAACGCTTGTCATGACACACTCATCTATGTAAAATGTAAGAAGTAATATAACTGCCATATTAATGAAGAAAAAGAAAACACTCTTAGGGAATTTTAATTGGAGGAGGTTTATAGTTATTCTTTCAGTATTTACAGTAATCACATTTTTACCTATAGCTGTTTATTTATATCTTGCAAGAACCATACAAAGTGTTGCACATACCGTAGTAGAGGATTTCAGCACATTAGATTTAATAGATCAGGTCAATTCATCTAATTATGATATTGGGGAGGGAACTGTTAAAGTTAGTAAAGTTAGTTTTGGAACAGGGAATGATGGAATTTGTACTGTTTCTGTAAATACAAACATTAATACTGGGAGCTGTGTTGGGAGAGTGGATGGAGATGCAGTTAATTTCTCTGTAACAGAAAATGTGGTGGCTGGGAGTGATAGCATAACCCTATCTTCTGTAGCTACGGGGTTGTCGATAGGGGATGAAATATTGATAATAAACTTACAAGGTACACAAGCAGATCATTCAAATGTCGGACAGTATGAAACTGCATACGTAGAGAATGTAGTAGGCGAAATTCTCTCTTTAGATAGGAATCTGACAAATGGATACAATGGTACTACACAAAAAATAATGGTTCAGAGAATTCCCCAGTATAGTGATGTAACAGTTAATGCTGGGGTAAATTGGTATCCTGATGCATGGGATGGTACAAAAGGAGGAGTTTTCTCGTTTGAAGCTTCTGGGGTAGTTAATGTAAACGGAAATATAGATGTTTCTGCTTTGGGATATAGAGGAGGAAATAAGTGTGCTGTAGGAGCATGTAATACTACTCCTGGAGAAGGATATTTCCCAGTATCTGGAAACGATGGGAAGGGAGGAGCTACTGGTGCAGTAGGGTATGCAGGAAGTTGGAGTGGTGGTGGTGGCGGAGGATCTAACAGGGCAGGAGGAGCTGGAAGTAATGATTACGGATCAGTTGGAGGAGGGGGTGGTGGTTCTACAAATACAAAATGTACAACAAATGACTGTGATGGTTTAGGTGGAGGAGGAGGGGGCGGTGGTTATGGAACCCCAGGAGTGGGGGGATATAGTAGGGTGACCTCTGGGGATGGGGGAACATCTTCGGCCAGTGGAGCCGGGGGAGCGGGGGCTTTGCATTACGGAGATAAGAGATACTCGGCTGGAGGAGGGGGTGGTGGTAAAAGCGCGGGAGAAGCTGATTTGTCTAGGCTTAATTTCGGAGGAGGTGGAGGTGGAGGTGGTGCAGGTCAAGGGTTATCGGGATCTTATTATGATGGTACGAGTGGGAGTCGTGGAGGAGGAATAATATTTATTTTGGGGACTGATATAAATGTGTTGGGCTCAATAAAAAGTAATGGAGGAAACATTACTGCGGAACCTGAATCCAAGGGTTCTGGGGGAGGAACCGGCGCAGGTGGTGCTATTAAGATAGTAGGAGGGCAAATAAGTTTAAGTGAGTCTTCTACTACTGCATCTGCTGGTGTTCCATCTACACGAGGAGTTGCCGGAGGTGATGGTAGGGTTCGTATAGAATACACGACTTCTTTTAATGGTAATTCCACCCCTGTCGCAAGTTCACAAGTGAGCCCTGCATACGCCAACTCAATGACTTTGCAATCGTCTGATTTGATTTCGGAAGAAAATAATGTTTTTATACAGTCCTTCTCTTATACTCTATCTTCTAAACCTGTGGGGACTTCAGCTTCTATTCAATTTAGTACGGATTCTTTAATGTGGTTTGATTCCTCTGGAATAGAAGATGGTGATGATGAGCTAATCCTTGGTGAAAATGTAGAGATCATTCTGGAAGAATTAGATCTACAAACTTCTGAGTTTTATTACAAAATATCTTTTGATACTAATAGTGGACAAGACACTCCTGTATTAGAAGGTGTATCTCTAACTTATTCTACGGCTCCTGAAGTCCCAACAATGGGGACACCTGAAGCTTTGTCAACCTCTGTCATCAGATGGCACTTCTCAGATAATGCTAACAATGAAGAAGGATTTGCTCTGTATGATGAAGAAGACAATTTAATTAAATACTGCCTTGGAGAGGACTTAACATATTGTGATGAGACTGGTCTTGATGAGAATACTCAATATTCTAGAAAAATTACTGCATACAATTCCTCAGGAGAAAGTGCCCCTTCTGAACTTGCATATGTGTATACACTACTCTCGCCACCAACAATACTAGAAGGAGGAGAGAAAACTGTTTCAACGATAAATCTGTCTGCCCTCGGTCAGATAAATGGGTCGGAAATATATTTTGATTGTGAGAATACAGGATGTGACACAGGTATTAATGAATGGATATCTACCAGTAGTGATGAGGTAACTAATTTGGATTTTAATACCGCATATACTTTCAGAGTGAAGGGCAGAAATGGAGATGGTGTTGAAACCGAATATTCTGAGAGTATAACAATATATACTTTGGCAGAAGTTCCATCCATATCTTTGTCTCCTCTTTCATCTTCTTCAGTCTCTTTAACAGCAGAGGGGGTAAATAATATAAATGACGGTAATTCAGGCGTATTTTTTGAATGTGAGGAATTAGATTGTAATGAGGGAATTTCCGTATGGACTCAATCAGAAAGTACAGCAGTAACTAATTTAGAACCTAATACCCTTTATTTCTTCAGGGTGAAATCTAGAAACTATAATGGTATAGAAACTACCTTTAGTGAGTATATAGGGACATATACTAAATCAGATATACCAAATGTACCAGTATTAATTGCACGAACTATAAACAGTATAACTGTTGCTTTAAGTCAGGATAATAACCCTGTAGGTACACAATATGCAATTATGGAAGAAAGTACGAACAAGTATGTAGATATCTCTACAGGAGCTTTGGTAGATGAGGAGGTATGGGGAACATATACTCAGTTCGGGTCGGAGAATGGAAAGGAAGTTGTTGGGTTGGAAGTAGGTACGGAATACAGATTCAAAGTTAAATCTAGAAATGAAGCGGATATAGAAAGTGAATTTTCTCAATCAGTTACAGTTGCAACTAAACTATATCCTCCGACACTACTCTCAGCTCTCACAACAACAGCCAGTTCATTTACTTGGAGAGTAACGGATAGCAATGCTTCTAAGGTAGGATATAAGATCTATGATTCCAATAACAATCTGTTGATCACCTGCTCTGTTAATAGTATGAACCAGTGTATAGAGGGAAATCTCTCCTCTAATACAGAATATGCTAGGAAGGTGAAAGTGTACAGTAATATATCTGAAAGTGATTATTCAAATACATTTCTTTTCTCTACGCACTCAGAACCTTCTAGGATATCCTCAGTAACTGCAACAGGAGCATCCTCTGTTAGATTAGCAATATCTGGAAGTAGTAGGGATAGCCTACAGATAGTGGAGAATAAGAGTAATAGATATTACAATAATGATCTGAAAATATTAATGACTTCCTCCTCCATTACTCCATTTTCTTCCAGTATCGATATTGATGGATTGCTTCCTAATACTGAGTACGAATTTAAAGTAAGAAGTTTAAATAAAAAGAATGTTGCTACAACCTGGTCAACGAATCAATCAATATATACCTTCGCTCAGAGCCCATCCATGGTTAGGGTGAATGCTGTGTCAAGTGATAGTGCTAGGGTATATATTAATACTTTAGATAATCCAGCAGATACAGAGTTATTAATTAGAGAAAACAATAGTGGTAGGTATTTAGATTTTGAATTAGGGACATTAACTGTTCAGGAAAAATGGGGAACTTTCTCTAATTTTGGATCTGCTAATGGAGTAATAGTAAATGGATTGGAGACAGGAGTTCAGTATGGGTTTTCAGTTAAGGCTAGAAATAAATCTCTAGTACAAACTGGTTGGAGTGATCCAATCTTCATCGGTACAGGGGCTATATTGAGAAATATTGACAGTACACTTCGTGCTACCCTGGCTACTCAAGAGAATATAGATTTAACAGTACGTAATAATGCTCAATTCGGGGAAAGGAATGTTAGGATAAAGAAAGGGGATCTCCTAGTAGCGGATATTCCTGTTTTATTTAATCAGGATAGGGATTGGCAGGACGCTATAATACTAAGTGCTCCAGAAGAGAGGAAGACAGTAATAAAGCTTCAAGAGAATCATGGTGTCTCTAATCCGTTCACAATGTATGTTAATGCAGATGATACGAATGCGTTTCTGCTTTGCCCAGGTGCCTCTCAGTTAGAGGAAGTAAAGGAGAAGTGTTCGGGAGCAGTACAATTTACAGGGGAGTTTCCGAGTAAAAAGAATGTAGGGGAGTCATCAGTTACGGTGTCTAAGGTAGTAATAGGTGGAATAAATTATTGGGTTGCTGATGGGTTAAGAGGTACAGGAGGACTAGGATTCTACTATGAAGAACCGAAAGATACTAAAGTAGATAAACCTGTCGTGGAGGAGAAAAAAGAGGAGTCGAAATCAGAGAAGGCTGTTCCAAAGCAATCAACTATTCAGAAAATTACAAACTTTATAAAGGATAATACTTTAGGCATATTGATAAATACAGATGTTGTGACCAATCTTGAAGAGAGGGAGCTTCGGACTATTTCCACAACAGCAAATGTAGTAACTGTAACGGTAGGAGCTACAGCTCTCTTTGGTGGGTTAACACAGTTGGGATATATGGTATCGCAATTTATGATGTTAATTTTGAGTTCCTTAGGCTTTAGAAAGAAGAGGGTTAATTACGGGTTTGTATATGATTCTAATACTAAAGAACCTGTCCATATGGCATTAGTTAGAGTATTTAATACTAAGGATAGGTTGGTGGATACAGCTGTTACAGATATCAATGGGAGATTCTCTGCTAGCTTAGGAAAGGGAAAGTATTTGTTAAAAGTATCTAAGTCTGGATATGAATACCCAAGTATATATGTAAAGGGTCCACATGATTATCCATTACAGAATGTATATACTGGTAGCCTAGATATATCGTCAGAAGATACGGATATACAAATTGCTGTTCCTATAGATCCTAAAGAGATTCTAGGTGGTCAAATGGTATTTCACAGAATCAAGAATATATTAGTTAAAGCACTATCAATACTCAATGTCTTCATATTTATTGTGGGAGTGACCATATCCTCGTACACATACTACACACACAGGAATAGTAATAATCTAATATTTCTTCTTCTGTATATAATCCCGTTATATATTTTAATAAACTCTTTCTTTAATAAGAAAGGTAAATATGGAAAAGTTGTAGATGAGAAGGGTAAGCCACTATCTAACATATCTATAACTATACGAGAAAAGGAATTCAATAAGGTAATAGCTAAAAGAGTAACAAACAGTAAAGGTAAATATAGATTTATATTAGACAAAGGTAAATATGAGCTTGATATTGCGGAGAAAGGTTGGGAGTTAGTTGATATCAAGAGGGGGACTTTCATTGATGTGAGAAAAGATAACTACATTCTTGCAGAGAGGATAAAGGTGAAAAAATCTTAAATTTGGTATATATTAGATTATGACAATGGGGAGGATCATATTCACATTAATAGGTTGTTTAATACTTGCTGTTATAACAGGCATTGTTACAAGAAACATACTTGTAGCTGTAGCATTCCCTTTCCTTTTGGTAGTATTTCTTTTAATGTGGAGGAATATAAAAGAAAGAATCCCAGAGGAAGAGGATAAGGGGGAAGATATAGCTCAGGAAGGTATTGCAGACCAGAATGTAGCAGAACAACCTGTACAAGAGAGTACAGAGTATCCGCCAGTATCTACGAACTATCCAAGGAGGCCCGAATAATCGTGATATAATTGTTTCTATGGACGATTAGCTCAGCTGGTTAGAGCACTACATTCACATTGTAGGGGTCGTTGGTTCAAATCCATCATCGTCCATTTTCTAACCTACTCGTACAAAACGGACATCTAGTAGCCTCCTCATGTATCTTCGATTTACAAAACGGACACTTCTTCTCTTTACTTTTCTTCCTTTCCGCTTCTTTTTTGTTTAATCTATTAACTATCTTTCCACCTTGATATGCTAAAAGAAATAGAATAAAAGCGGTAATTAGAAATGTAATGAACTCACTAATAAAATTTCCGTAATGAATAATCACTGCACCTGCTTCCCTTGCTAATTCAATACTCTCATACTTAGTAGAACCAAATGTGAAATATAGAGAAGTGAAATCTATACCAGATGTAATATATGCAATAGGAGGTGTAAGGACATCATTAACCAAAGAATTTATTACATCCCTAAATGCAGCACCTAACATAATACCCACTGCAGCACCTAGTGTGGCCTCTTTAAAAGCAAACTGTTTAAAATCATTAGTGAGCTTTTTAGTTTTTTTCTTAATCACCTTATTATCTACCATTCTTAATATCTCTTAATTTAATTATTAAATATATTAACGTTGCAAATGAAAGAAATATATATACAAATATCTGATTTTGTATAACCATATCTAAAGAATCATTCCTAATAATAAAAAGAAGTATTTGAAGTACTGTTGTAATAAAGAGAATATATAGATATTTAAAAAAACCTTTTGATATGAAAAAATTAGCAGCCATATATACAAATGCAAAGCCCGTCATACAAAGACCAAACACCCCGATATATTTACTAATCATACCGTACTGGCTTCCAACAGTTAGATCAACAACATAGCCATTAAATATGAAAAATAGGGTAGAGATGAACAACCCAATAGAGAGAGAAAGTATTAATGAAATCATTAAACTCCTTCTTTGATTTTTTGCTTCGCTTTCATTTGTAAGTCTTGCAAACATAACTGCTCCTGTAGTTATAGATGCAAAATATACAAGCTTCCCAAGAAGAGATATAGCTGCATACTCTGGTCTAAACGCTGGATTTACAAGTATCAAATCAACTGTAAAGGGTGCAGTTAGAAGAAGAATGGATAGAGTTATGAGTACAAGCTCGATATAATTGATTTTAACTCTTTCAAAATCTCTCTTCTCAAATTTAATCAAAGGAAGTATTACAACGGTAGTGAGAATAGCAGGAACAGAATTGGCCAAAATTAACAGAGGAAGAGCACCTCCCATTCTTATCGCTACTATACCGATTGCAAATTTAAGTATAGTCTCTAAAAGCAAGACGATATTAACAGTAACGATCTTCTCTAATCCTAAAAGCAATCCCTTTGCTACTGGACTCATAAATGCAAAGAGAAAGGTTATAGCTAAAAATAGGATTGTTTCTGTAGGTATTGAGGCAATATCGGCAACGGTATTTTTAAATAGAAAGAAAAGTATTGAGAAAATAATACCCATACCAGAAAAAATCAGAAAAGAGTTCCACTTGTAATGATTAAGATCTTTGTTTTTATTCTGGGCAATTCCTTTGGTAATTACGGCTTGAATAGCTATTGCAGGAATCTGAAGAAGATATATCACCCCTAAAGCAGAGCTAAATATACTAAATACTTGGGAATCTGTATACCTTGCAATGAATATATTAAAGAAGTAGTTAATAATCCCTATGATTCCTCCAAGTATAGTAGTTAGGAAAAGATTTTTTACAAAAAGTAGCTCTTTACTTGATAGTTTCTTAATCATATTTAGTCTATAATAGCATACGATAACTTTATGTATTCTACCATTATGATTGAGGTAATTGTAGCTTTAATAGGGGGTATACTGTTAGGAATAGGACTTTTCTATATATTAAAAAAGGGAGGAGGGGCTAATACAGAGGATATTAGCGAAAGTATTGAGGAAAAATTAGAGGAATTAGTTCCGAAGGCTTTAATGGAGGCAAATGAGTATTTGGTTAGGACTGCTAGGGAATCTTTGGCTTCGGAGAGTAAGCAGAACAGGATAGATTTTGATAATAAAAGAGAGGAGATATCTAGAATGGTGAAGGGTTTAGAGGAGTATGTTAAGACGGCTGAGAAAGAGAGGATAGATTCCTTCTCTAGTTTAAAAACATCTGTAGAGGAAAGTAGAAAGATTACAGAACAGCTTTCTGTTAGTACTGAGAGTTTAAAGAAAGTACTTTCTAATAATCAATTAAGAGGTCAATTCGGAGAGCAGGTTGCGGACGATCTTCTGAAGATGGCTGGATTTGTAAGGGGGGAGGATTATGAATTTAATAAAGAACAGAGTGGTTCTGAGACTAGACCTGATTTCGCAATATTTCTTCCTGATAGGACAAGGATAAATGTAGATTCTAAATTCCCGTATGCAAATCTTCAGAGGATGTCTGAAACTGAGGACAAGGAAACAAAGGAGAAGTATATGAAATTATTTGAAAAGGATGTTAAAGAGAAGATAAAGCAAGTTACATCTCGTGATTATATTAATCCAGAGGATAGGACTGTAGATTTTGTAATACTGTTTATTCCTAATGAGATGATATTTTCATATATATACGACAAGATGCCTGAGCTTTCTCAGGAGGCTATGGCGAGCAAGGTGGTGTTAGCAGGTCCATTTAGTTTTACGGCTATGCTAAGGATGATTAAGCAATCGTATGAGAATTTTAGGGTACAGAAGAATATTTATAACATCATTACTCATGTTAAGTCTTTTGAGAAAGAGTTTGAGAATTTTTCTGGAGAGTTTTATAAGATAGGGGATAGGATAGGGTCATTGCAGAAACAGTATGATACTGTGAGTACTACTAGATTTAATCAATTGGTAAGGAGGATAGACAGAGTTAAGCAGGAGGGATTAGAAGCAGGTGATAGTGAACAGAAGTTACTGGTAGATGTAATACCTGAGAGAGAATAGAAAAAGGGAGTACAAAGTACTCCCCTTAATCTCTATTTAATCAATCCTACTCCTTCTTATTCCCATTCCCCCATGCAAGAATACCAAGTAGTATCAAATTTGCCAAAGGTACTAATGCAAGTAATCCAAGTAACTTCTCATACCCCCTCTTTTCACAAATATTCATAAGGGCAATTATTGAAATAATTCCCACTACGAATGCTCCTAATCCAGGTATTAATGCAATGAGTAATAACCATGGATTCATATCACCCATCTTAAAAAGAAGTATTACATTAAGAATAGGTATCCATGCAAACCAACCATTTGGTTGATCTAACCTTTTTGCTATGGTCATCATAGCTAATGAGGAGTACACATATAATCCTAGTGAGAGTGCTAATGCAAATATTAACATCACACTACCAAATATCAGACCAGCACCTACTAACTCCTCTAACCCTTCAAATTCAGTTGTAGAGTCAAAATTAGTATCCCAATCATATTCCCACTCTAAATCATCATATGTTGTTGTCGTAAAGTCCTCATCCATTTGTGCATATGATGGCAGAGTAGTGAATGAAAGGGCAAAAACTCCTAACATTAAACATATACCTAAATTAATTATTCTCTTCATAGAGTGTTTTTAAAAAGTTATCTATACTAATATTCTTCCATATTTGGAAATAAACCTCAATATATGCTAATTTATATATAATGAACTCACTGCCATTTAAGACAATAGAAGGGAAAAAAGAAGTACTGCTCTCTGCACCACACGTATATGCCCACAGAAGACCTAGGCTTAGCATGGCATACAAAACTGGAGAGCCATTAACGGATACAATATTGGAGGAAGTATGCAAGAATAGTAATTCGTTTGGGATAGTACTCACTACTGAGTCTGATTTTGATCCAAACTATCACAAGGAGCAACGTAATCCATACAAGCAGGAGATAAGGAAAATTATTAAGGAGAATAAAATCAAATACTTTATAGATATACACGGACTTAAAGATGGACATATGTATGATATAGCTGTGTACTATCCCACTCAGTTTAGGAAATCAATTATACTTTCAAAACTATTACAAAGAAATTTGGAGAGAGGAGAACTTAGAGGACTTAATATAGCTATATTTAGATTCCCTAATAGATTAGGAGAAACTTTGGGAGAATTTGGGGCGTCAACCTTAAGGGTACCATCTGTGCAAATAGAGGTAGCCCGATATATTAGAGAGAGTACAAAATTAAGAAATGAGTTTGTAAAAAACCTATCAGAAGTAATATCTAAAGAACTAATATAATATTATTATCGGTTAATTAAATCTTTTCTCTCCCTCTTTGACCTAATTGGTATACTCTGATATTCTGAATATATACTAACTTTATGCAAAATTAAAATGACAACAGCTACAAAAAAGAAAACAGAATCAACCCCTAAGGTTGATTCCCCTAAGATGAAAGCCATAGAAATGGCGGTATCTCAAATAGAAAAACAATTTGGGAAAGGATCCATTATGAAGCTAGGGCAACAGAGTAAGGTGGATGTGGAGGTAATCCCCACAGGTGCACTTTCTCTGGATATAGCACTAGGTATAGGGGGTATACCAAAAGGTAGAATAGTAGAAATATATGGGCCAGAGGCATCAGGGAAAACTACATTAGCTATTCACATACTAACGGAAGCTCAAAGGAAGGGAGAAGCAGTTGCGTTCATAGATGCAGAACATGCATTTGATCCTACTTATGCAAAAAATATTGGTCTTAATATGGATGAATTATATATCTCTCAACCAGACTTTGGGGAGCAAGCATTGGAGATATTGGAAACATTGGTTAGGTCGGCAGCATTTGGTGTTATAGTTGTAGACTCAGTAGCTGCATTAACTCCGAGAGCAGAAATAGAGGGAGATATGGGTGACAGTCATATGGGTCTTCAAGCCAGACTTATGTCTCAGGCACTGAGAAAAATAACTGCTATATCTAGTAAAACGGGCACTACTATAATATTTCTAAACCAATTAAGAATGAAGATTGGAATTATGTTTGGTAATCCTGAAACAACCACAGGAGGTAATGCTCTCAAATTCTACTCATCCATTAGGATGGATATTAGACAAAAAGACAAAATACTTAAGGATGGGAAATTGATAGGACACTCTAGAAAGGTGAAGGTTGTGAAAAATAAAATGGCGCCACCTTTTAAAGAGGCCACCTTTAATATGATATATCCTATGGGCATAGATAAAGAGAGTAGTATATTGGATGCAGCATTGGAGTTAGGTGTTGTGCAGAAAGCAGGCGCTTGGTTTAAATATGGAGATATTCAACTAGCACAGGGGAGAGAATCGACATCAGATCTTCTAAGAGAAGACAAGAAGCTCAGAGAGAAGATCGAAAAAGAGGTTAAAACAAAAATTAAATAATGAAGATAACAAAACTCTCATCTCAAAAGAAGGATCCTTCTAGGGTCAATATGCATATTGATGGAAAATTTTTCTGTGGTGTATCACTAGATACTGTAGCTAAGTTTAATATGTATGTGGGGAAGAGTATTAAAGCTAAAGAACTAGATAGTATATTAATAACAGAATTAACAAACAGATTTATGGCAAGAGCTATGTCATACATATCTAAATCTGTTAAAACAGAATTTCAATTAAGAAGGTATCTAAAAGACTTGTCATTTAAGAAAAAAGGGGATTGGTATAGTGATATATCTAAAGAGGATTTAGAAAAAATGTTTAATGAAATAATAGATAGACTTAAGGAGTATAAATATCTAGATGATGAGAGATTTGCAGAAGAATTTGTACTCTCTAGAGTTAAGAACAAACCCAGAGGAAAAATGATTCTAGTTGCTGAATTAATGTCTAAAGGTATGAATAGGGATTTAGCCCAACAGAAAGTTGATGAGTTAGTAGAGGATGAGTATGATGTTTTAAAGAGAATATATGAGAAGAAGTTTAAGAAACAAAAAATTACGTATGATGATAGGAAGAAAATAGATTATTTAATGCGGAAGGGTTTTAGTTGGGATTTAATTGAACAGTTCATTAATGATGAGTCTTCAAAGTAGGAGGGAGTGGATTATTCCAAAAAAGAAAACAACGGATGTAGTGGAGTATATCTTAAAGAGTAGGAAGATAGTTGAGAAAGAAAACTATCTAAATCCTTCCTTAAATAATATTCCTTCATACAAAAAACTGTACAATACCTCTAAAGCTACTAAGGAAATACTTAAACATATAGAGAAAGGCAGTAAAATTGTAATACATGGTGACTATGATGCTGATGGTATATGTGCAACCTCTTTGTTATGGGAGTTTCTATATAGAGATGTATCAAAATTTCTAAAGAAGAAAATTGATGTGGTACCTTATCTACCAAACAGAATAGAACAGGGGTATGGCTTAACAAGGGATTCCTTAAACGATGTTTTGGATTTAGGAGCTAACTTGGTAATAACTGTAGATTGTGGAGTAAGGGATAAGGAATTGATAAATGAATTTAAAAAAGAAAAGAATTTGGATTTTATTGTAACAGATCATCATCAGCCACCTAAAGATATCCTTAAAGATTTGAAATATCCATTAGTTCATCAAATGTATCCAGAAAAGGAGTATCCATACACGGAGATTTCAGGTACTGCAGTAGTATATTTGTTAATACAAGCAGTAATGGACAAGCTTGGTATGGAGGAGGATCCAATGTATGGTCTGGATTTAGTATCACTCTCGACAGTCACCGATGTTATGCCACTTATCGATGTTAATAGGGTATTTGTTAAATTCGGATTAAATAAGATAAGGAAAGGAAATAGATTGGGACTTCGTATGTTAGCACTAAGAGCGGGTATTAATATAGAAGATATAGATACATATCATCTAGGATATATATTAGGTCCTAGGATTAATGCTGTAGGGAGGATAGCTTCCCCAATGGATGCAGTAAGGCTTTTGGTCAGTACAGATGAAAGGCAGTGTAAGGAAATAGCAAATGTATTGGAGGTAACAAACTTTGAAAGACAGAGGATGACAAATGGAGTGTTAGAAGAAGCGAGGGAAATGGTTAAGGATAGTAAAAAGAAATTACTTTTTGCAAAAGGGGATAACTGGCATGAGGGTATTATTGGTTTAGTTGCGGGAAAACTTCAGGAGGAATACTACAAACCAGTAATAGTAGCCACTTTAAATGAGGGCTTAGTGAAGGGCTCTGCTAGGAGTATTAAAGGTTTTAATATTACAAAGGCATTAGAGAAATTTAAAAAGTATTTAGAGAGATATGGTGGACATGAATTGGCAGCTGGCTTCACTCTGAAGGAAGAAAATTTTAAGAAGTTTAGTGAAAGTATCTTAGATTATGCTAATGAGAAGATATCGGACGATGATCTTCTTCCCAAGTTAAAGGTAGAGATACTGCTAAATTCAGAGGATATTACTGTGAGTTTGGTAAATGATTTAAAGAAATTAGAACCTTTAGGATTTGGTAATCCTAAACCGTATGTTTGTTTAAAGGGGCTGGAAATAAAGAAAAAGAATGTAATAGGCAAAGAGAGTAATCACCTTAAACTGTTTGTTAAGGGTAGTGGAGTAGATTATCTTACCCTGCTACTATTTAGTTGTAATGAGGATGTAGATACACTTAAAGAAGGAGATAGTATAGATGTAGTGGGATATCCTGATATAAATGCATGGAATGGTAGGGAGGATATACAGTTTAATGTAAAGGAGTGGAAGTTTTCCTCTTAATTTTTGTTTAATAACTTTCCTAATCTATTAGGAGTATTAGGAAGGTATGTTGTTTCTAAGATACTGTTGTAACCAAGTAGCTTCATAAGTAATCTTTCTGTGCCAATTGCAAATCCTCCATGTGGGGGACAGCCGTACTTAAAATATTCAAAGTAGTCTTTTAGAGATTCAACATCTATACCTCTTTCTTTTGCATTTTCTATTAGATTGTCCATTCTATGTTCTCTTTGTGCTCCTGTGGTTATTTCTATACCTTTCCAGAATAGGTCAAATCCCAATGCTAGTGTTGGATTTTCTGCGTTTTTCATATGATAGAAAGCTCTGTCTTTATGTGGGTAATCTATCATGAATAGGAATTCATTCCCTGTTTCTCTTTCGACTATCTCAGAAATAGCTCTTTCTTCCTCTGGGGAGAAGTCTCCTTCCTCTTTACTTGGTATATTTTCTTTAGCTAATTTCTCTTTGGCTTCCTTTACAGATAAATATTCAAAAGATTCTGGAATCTTTATATTGATTCCAAATACTTTCTCTATTTCCTCTCCGTACTCTTTCTTTACAGCTTCTAACATAGATTTAATCAATCCTTCTTCAAATTTGCATACATCTTTGTATGAATCTATATATGCCATCTCTACATCAAAACTGGTGTACTCTGTTATATGTCTTGTTGTGAATGATTTCTCAGCTCTGAATACAGGTCCAACATTGAAGACTCTTTCTAAATCTGCTGCCATTGCCATCTGTTTATGAAATTGTGGAGATTGTGCAAGATATGCTTTCTTGTCGAAGTATTTGACTTCAAATACATTAGCACCACCTTCGCTTGCAGCACCTATTATTCTTGGAGCTTGTATCTCACAGAAACTGTTATCTAAGCAGTACTGTCTCATACTATTGGTCATTACTGTTGCAACCTTCATCATCAAGTTGTTCTTTTTAGATCTAAGATCTATCCATCTGTAGTCTAGTCTTAAATCTAGTGCTGTTAGATTATCATGATGTTCCTCTTCTATGACTATTGGAAGGGGAGTTTGTGATACAGAATCAACACTCATTTCCGTTATTTCCAATTCATATCCTGCTTCTACCTGTTTTGCCTCCTTGAGGTTTCCTGTTAGATCTACAATAGATTCTAGAGTTAATGATTTTACTTCCTTAAAAAGTTCTTCACCATTACCACTCCAAGCTATGGCTTGAACTTGTCCAGTTCGGTCTCTTATTATTAAAAATATTATTTTCCCTTGATCCCTGATTGTATCGACTCTTCCTCTAATCCTTACGGATTCTCCTATGTGATTTTTCAATTCTCCTATTAATGTTCTTTCCATTGAATAGCAATTATATATTATCTTGGCCTATATTAACAATCTTTATTACAACAATCCTCCAGATTCTTCTATGACTTCGGGTTTTGGTTGTTCTATCTTATCCTGTACGATTTCATAGTTAATAGCGGGGTAGAAGTAGTCAAAGGATCCCTTAATATCATTATCAAATATAACTTCCCCAGATATTGCGTATACTGGTTGAAGATATTCTAACTCTTCCCAATCTTCGTAGTATACAAGATATACGTCTAATACCGAAAATTTCTTCACCCTTCTTGGTACATACTCTATAACATCATCTCCACCGTTTTCAAAAAGATATACTAAACTTCCTTCTCCAGATTGAACCTTTTCTATTGCTACTTGTGGAGATATCAATTCATATGTACCACAAGATTCAGGATATATTGGCCAGAATGTATACTCTATTTGATATACAGAACTTAATGTCGTTACTGTATTATCCTTATTGTCCACGCCTATATATACAGAAATATTAGCTCTTTGTGTATTAGGAAAAGAAACTAAGGTATTGAATGTGTATACAATGAGTTTTTCATCATTAACAATCCTAGTCTCACTAATTGGTTCTTCAGGTAGCTTCCTTGAAAGGGTTTGTACCATACTTTCTGCACCGACTATATTGGAGGGTATTGTTATCATAGATTTGTTTCTAACAAAATCCACCCTTACCAACTGAGCGTCTGCAAGAGCGGTGGCCTTGCTATATGAACCATCTGGATTAACCTTTATTAACGTAGTTTGGTGATTTCCTGTGGAGTAGTCCTCGGGATATAGTCCTAAAGATCTAAGGGCATTGGCCGCCTTCGATTTAGCTTCTTGTTCAGAGGGTAGGCTGGCTTCCCTGGCCATCTGTCTAATAAATGCAGGATCTGTCTTTAATGAAAAATTTAAATTCTTAGCTTCCACTTCCAAAGTTTGGTTTCTCTCCCTATCCACCCAAACATAGCTTTGTGTACCCCTTCTAATTATTGCATCAGGATCAAACCCTAGTTTCTTAGCTAAAATTTTTGCATCTGCTTGTGCACTTAAAGCTTGTACAGGATTGTCAAATGAATAGACATTAATAATTTGAGGAAGGGAATCAATCTTTCCACTATCCGTATTTATTTCAAATACCATTTCAGAACCATCTGCCAGTTTTAATGAGGGAATTTCTAACTTATGCTCTAGAAACTCTTCTCTGGTTTGTGTACATGCAAAATTAGCAGTCATGTATTGTGGAGGCATTTCATCAGCAGCTCTTAATGTGACAGCTAGTATTACTATCACAAAAACTGCAAATGCTCCTGCTGCTATAACCCCAAATCTCTTTGTCCAAAATGCTGCCTCTGTTAAAGTCATGATATAATCTTAGCAGTACTTAAATATTGTATCAACATTAATATTACCAGTATTAATATGAGAACAAAAGAGGATAATATACGATTAGCTAATTTGCTTTTTCCTGATGTAAAAGAGACACCAGAGGATGTATTCAAAAGGTATCCCGAGAGAGTAATGGACGGTATGGTATTGAGGTTTGCACCCAGTCCCACAGGTTTCTTGCATATAGGTAGTATATATACAGGCTTTGTATGTACTAAACTGGCAAAACAAAGTGATGGCATATCTATACTTAGAATAGAAGATACGGATAAAGAGAGGGAGATAGAGAACGGTGTAACACAGATAGTTGAAGGACTTAAGGGTTTTGGTATTGAATTCGATGAGGGTATGATTGATGAGGAGAACTGGAAAGGAGAGTATGGACCTTATATCCAAAGTAAAAGGCTTGATATATATCATGTCTTTGCAAAGGACATGGTATCTAAGGGTAATGCATACCCATGTTTCTTAACGGAGGAAGAGTTGGAGGAGATTAGACATAAGCAGGAGGAGTTAAAGGAGAGAACAGGGTGTTATGGAAGATGGGCTAAGTATAGGGATAGCTCTTTGGAAGAAATTGAGAGTTTGTTAAAAGAGAGAAAAGAGTTTGTAATAAGGTTGTATTCAACGGGAAGTATTGATAACAGTTTTAATATGCAAGATTTAGTAAAAGGTGGCGTTACATTGCGAGAGAATGATATGGATGCTGTCTTGCTTAAATCTGATGGATTTCCCACATATCACTTCGCACATCCCATAGATGATATTTTAATGGGTATAACTCATGTAATTAGGGGAGATGAGTGGTTTTCTTCAGTTCCTTTGCATGTAGAGCTTTTTGAGAAGTTAGGATTTGAGAAAATACCTTATGCTCATGTATCTCCTTTAATGAAATTAGACGATGGGAAAAAGAGGAAACTGAGTAAAAGAAAAGATCCTGAGGCTTCAGTCTCATACTACTTAGAGAGAGGTTATCCAAAGGAGGGAATACTTGAGTATCTTTTGAATGTTGCTAATTCCAATTTCTATGATTGGCGTATACAGAATCCAGAAAAGGATATAGAGGAATTTGAATTAAAGATTGAAAAATTTAATAAAGCAGGAGCTTTGTTTGATATAGTAAAACTAGATGATACATGCAAGGAGTATATATCCACACTAACTTCAGAGCAGGTATATGATATGGGTATGGAGTGGGCTAAGGTATATGATAGTGAAGTGTATGAACTACTCAAAGAAAACAAAGATTACTGTATATCAATATTTAATATTGAAAGAACGGGCGAAAAGATTAGAAAAGATCTTGTTAAATTTGAGAATATTAGAGGACAATTAGGTATGTTTTTTGATGCGCTATTAGAGAAAGAAGAAGTGGAGGATATTTCGGGTAGGGTTGAGAAAGAAGACCAGAAGAAGATATTGGAGAGATATTTGGAATTGTTTAATATAGATGATTCTCAAGAAGAGTGGTTTGAAAAGATTAAGAATCTAGCCTCGCAATTGGGTTATGAAAAGGTGGGGGATGTGGCTATGATACTTAGGGTTGCTATAACACATAGAACAAGGACACCAGATTTATATCAGGTTATACAGGTATTAGGAGAGGATACGGTTAAGGGGAGGATACAGAAATATATTGATATGATGATATAATATATCCATTGCCGGATCGTCTAATGGTAGGACGACGGTCTCTGAAACCGTTAATCCTAGTTCGAATCTAGGTCCGGCAACCATATGGAGAGTAATAAGGAATTGGTACAAAGTTTAATAGATAGTGGTGTATTAAAGAGTAAGGATATAATTAAGGCCTTTTTAGATATTGATCGCATTGATTTTGTACTACCTAAGTACAAAGATATTGCATATAGAGATATTGCACTACCCATAGGATATGATCAAACAGTATCTCAACCGTATACAGTTGCTTTTATGTTAGAACTTCTTAATCTTAAGGAAGGGCATAAGGTTTTGGATATAGGTAGTGGTAGTGGATGGAGTACAGCGTTACTGTCTAGTATTGTAGGGAGGGAGGGATATGTTTACGGTGTAGAGTTACTACAAGAATTGGTGGATATGGGTAGGGAGAATATTTCAAAATATAATCTAGAGAATGCAGAGATATCAAAAGCAACTGATAAATTAGGTATTCCAGGGGAGGTGTTTGATAGGATATTGGTATCTGCATCTGCTAAGAAATTTCCAAAGGAATTGTTAGATCAACTAAAGGAGAATGGAGTAATGGTTATTCCTATACAGGAGTCTATATACAAAGTAATTAAGAAAAAGGAAGAAGTAATCAGGGAAGAGTATTACGGTTTCTCTTTTGTTGAGTTAAAGACTATTTAATTTGGTCAGATCTTCGTGGAGCTGAAGAAATCTTGGCTGCTTCTTTATCGCTGTTTTTTGTTGCGCTTGGGATCATAATCGCATGATCTAGCTCTCCTTTTGTTGATGGGGCACCGTCCATGAAGCTAGTTGGGTTTACAAGTACAATAATCTCTCCGTTCTGAAGCATTATACCTGTCTTATTTTCTAAAGCCTCTCTTAAGTTGTTCTTTCTTAATATTTCTACTGTTAAGTCCTCTAGTGTAGTTGGTTCTAAAGTTCTTTCTCCTTCTTTGGCATTCAGATCTGTCATTACTGCGAAAGGATAGCTTTCTATCTTTCTTCCCAAAGGATACTCCTTACTTTCTATAACGTCCTTCATCTCTTGTACTTCTACAGCAGCAAAAGCAATGTCTCCTTCTTCTCTATAAAAGGTATCTGTATAGCTAATTTTAATATCTCCAAGCTCTTCTATTTTTTGGTCAAAATATTTTTTTATATCTTCAGGCATAGATATTCCCTCTGTTTCTGAGGATGATATTGGCTCTGTGTAATCCATTTGTTTAATTTTTCAATTTAATTTCTTTTAGGGATTTTTCTATTTCTATTATCCCTCTATTCCAAAAATCCTTATCCATTATATCAATTCCCATACCCTTAAACAAATCCTTAGGAGATTGTGTACTTCCTGAACTAAGGAGTTTCTTTACTAAAGATATATTCTTTTTATCTTCTCTGACCATACTTTGTAATGCCTTGGATATAAGTAATCCGCTAGCATAGGAATAGACATAAAAAAATCTTCTAAAATGACCTACATATATCCAGCCCGTCTTCATACTGTCATCTTGTAAAACAGTATCTCCCATATATGAACGCATGTGTTTACAGAACATATCTGAAATATACTCCTTACTTAGATATCCTCTTTTTTTAAATTCAGTATGTAATTCTGTCTCAAAGTTATAGAAAGCTACCTGCCTGAATACAGAAGATATATCTGAATTTAATTTCTGTGTTAATATTGAAAACTTTGTTTCCTCATCAGAATTTTTAAGTATCTCTTCTAATACAAAATCCTCAAAGAATATACTAGCTACCTCTGCCAATGATATGGGATAGTTACAATTAAGAGAATTTTGTACCTTAGACATCTCGGAGTGAATACCGTGTCCACTTTCATGGGCTATTGTTAAAACATCATTTAATCTGTCGGTATGATTTAGAAGTATGAATGTCGGTAATGTTTTCTCTGGGGATGTACAGTATGCTCCCCCCGATTTATTTGTTTTAGGAAATACATCAACCTGACCCTCATTCACAAACCTATTAAAAATAGCTCCAAACTCAGAATCAAGATCATAGAGTGTATCTTTGACTAATTTCATTCCATCGTTAAATGTATACTCCATATCCACGTCGCCTAATGGCACATTTCTTTCGTAGTATCCTAGCTTTTTTTGATTGAGTAATTTTGCTTTAAGTTTATAGAAGTCTCTTGGTATATTGAAATTGTTTGAAACTGCTTCAACAAGGGTATCTACTACTTTAGAATCGATATCATCTGATATATGTCTTGTTAAATCTGGTCTTGGAATACCTCTGTACTCATCGGATATCTTTTTACTTTCTAAAACGGAATTAATTTCAAATTCTGCTATCTCAAGATACCTGTTATTAACCTCGTTGTATTTTTTAACAACATAATCTCTAACCTTCTTCTCTTTAGAATCTAAATACTTGTTAACTTCATTGTATGGGATAGTTATCTTTTTCTTTCCCCCGTGGTTTACCTTCAATAATTGTTTATCTAGTAGTTCATCCATCATACTAACCCAATTAGAATGTGAAGTTTTACTTGTTAATGTGAAGATTTTTTCCTCCTTCTCAGTTAGGAGATATTTGGACAGAAGAAATATCCTCTCTAGGAAATGTTTGTATTCTTTTAAGACGGGGCTTGTTAATAATTTCTTCTGTTTTTCTATGGGAATTTTGGAAATATTTAATTCGAAAAATTGTATTTCATTGTATAGCTTTGTCGCTATATCTCCGACTTTGTTCATCTTTGCTTTAACATCAATATCTGTCTGGTTTAAGGAATTCTTTAGAGCAAGGTAGTATAGTGGTTTGTCACAGAAGGGATTAGAAAGTATTAGTTTCTCATAATCATCCAAAGCTTCTTTTAATACCTTAGAATTCTTAGTATATCTACTATCATCTTCCCACTTCCTACAAAATGCAGAAACTAATCTTTTTGATTTTTTTATATCCTTTTCAATATTGGGATCATTTGGGGAGTTGTATAGTAGTTTGAGATTCCAGGTTGTTTTCATCACAGTATTATACACTAAAAGATATTCAGAAGAGTTTTTGGTGTGATATAATAACGTAACACTTTGATCCAGATATCACTGGTGAGTGGTGGGAAGAAAGTCATATGACAAATAGAACCCAACGATTGGTAATCGATATAATACCTAAACCATATTATGTGGTTAAGAACAAAATAGGGTGGTACCGCGTACTAAATAGTTCGCCCCTTTGTTAATATTAATATATACTAGATATATTAGTTTTAATGAGGGGGCTTTTGTTTATTTAATATATGACAGTTTGATATATGGGGAAATCTAAAATACAAGAGGTAAATCCCAAGCCAAATTTTAGTAGTTTAGAAGATACTCTTATTGAGTTTTGGAAAGAGAATGATACTTTTAGAAAGAGTGTTGAGAGTAGGCCGAAAGATAAAAGATTTTCATTTGTGGATGGGCCTCCTTTCGTAACGGGAACTCCCCACTATGCATCTCTTTTAGTATCTATACCTAAGGATATAATCCCAAGGTATTGGACAATGAAAGGATATAGGGTTAGGAGGATTTGGGGTTGGGATTGTCATGGATTGCCGATAGAAGAAAGGGTGAGTAAGAATTTGAATGTTAAGGATAGAAGAGATATTGAGGAGAGAATAGGTGTAGATGAGTATGTGGGAGAGTGTAGGAGATATGTAGAGAAAGGGATAACTGATTGGAGATGGTATATTGAAAAAATAGGAAGGTGGGTAGATTTGGACAATGCATATCGTACCATGGATCCAGAATTTAATGAGTCTGTAATTTGGGCCTTTAAACAGATTTGGGATAAGGGATATATATATAAAGGGAAGAGGGTTTCGTTATATTCCACGGATGCATCAACTCCTGTTTCGAATTTTGAAGTTGCTATGGATGATACTTACGAGGATGTTGAGGATATTGCAATATTTGTTAAGTTTAAGTTAAAAAGTGATAAGTTTAAACAATATACTAATGGAGAACCTGTTAAGTTGGTTGCATGGACAACGACTGCATGGACCATACCCGCCAATTTTGCACTTGCCGTGAACAAGGAATACGAGTACTCAATAGTTAAGTATAAGGATGAATACTTAGTTGTTGCTACTGATCGATTGGGATATACCTTTGGGGATGATCAGTACGAAGTGATAAAGAGTATAGAAGGAACAGAGTTAGAAGGCTTGGAGTATGAACCTGTATACGATTTCTATGCTGACAATGCAACTGAGAAAGATTGGCATGTGTACCTCTCAGATGATGTGGTTTCAGACGAAGGTACAGGGGTATTGCATATAGCGCCTGGATTTGGAGAGGTGGACTTTAATCTTGGAAAAGAACTAGGTCTTAGTGTCGTGGTTCATATAGATGAAGCAGGAAATATGTTAGATGAAGATTGGAAGGGTATATATATTAGAGACGCATCCCCCTTAATTGTGGAGGATCTAAAAAAACAGGAGAAATTGTTAAGGTCAGAAAATTATATACATAGACTTCCTTTCTATAGAGGCGCTAATCCGTTGATATATATGACTCAAGATTCATATTTTATCGATATACAGAAGATAAAGCCTAAGATGCTTGAACTTCAGAAAAAGATTAATTGGGTTCCAGCCACTTTTAAAAAGAGATTTGAGTATGTTTTAGAAACCTCTCCAGATTGGGCTATATCAAGAAATAGGTATTGGGCAACAATTATGCCTGTGTGGGAAAGTGAGGATGGGGAGCAGTTAGTAGTTGGAAGTATGGAAGAGATGATGGAGTACACAGATCAGATAGAGAAAGTGGAGAAGGAAGAAGGTGGGGTAGAGTATAGAGTTAATGGAAAGAAAATGACTTTGCATAGAGATGTTTGTGATCAGTTAATTCTGAAAAAGGATGGAAAAGAATTTAGAAGAGTTCCTGAGGTGCTAGATTGTTGGATGGACTCCGGTAGTGTACCTTTTGCAGAGCATCACTATCCGTTTGAAAATAAAGATGCTTTTGAGGATGCGTTTCCTGCTGATTTCATAGTTGAGTATACTGGGCAAATAAGGGCGTGGTTTAATGTGTTATTCAGAATGTCCGTTCTTCTTTTTGATGATATACCATATAAAAATGTTGTTTGTACTGGGGTTATGTTTGGGAATGATGGCCGAAAGATGAGTAAGTCATATCAAAACTACTCTGATCCAAAAGAAACGTTGGAAGCAAAGGGTGGTGAAGCTTTGAGATTGTATATTATGTCCACACCAATTATGGCAGGAGGAGACATCTCTTGGTCAGATGAATTACTAGATGAGCAAATAAAGGATATATTAATTCCTCTTTGGAACACATATAGATATCTATCTTTGTATGCAAACATACATGCTTGGTCCCCAGAGAGTACAGAGTATACATCGAAAGATAACCTGGATAAGTGGATGGAATCATATATGAAGAGTATATCTATGCAGTATGCAAATGCTTTGGAGGAGTACAATATCCCTGCTTCGGTTAAGTTGATACAGCCCTGTATAGACAATATATCGCAATGGTGGATAAGGAGATCAAGGAATAGGTTTGCGGAAGGTAGTTCGGATGCACTTCAGACATTGTATGCGACTATGGTGCTGTTTGCAAAGACATTTGCACCTCAAATGCCTTTTCTTTCGGAGGAGATATACCAGAATCTAGTTGTAAAGGCAGGTATTAAAAATCATAAGGAGTCAGTTCATTTAGAAGAGTATCCAGAATTTTCTGAGAAGGAGGTAGATAAAGAATTGCTTGATAAAATGATGATTGTTAGAGAGATCTGTTCTAATGGTCTTCAGGCAAGGGAGATATCTAAAGTAAGTTTAAGACAACCATTAACTAAAGCATATGTAGGTGTGGATGATGATTATGTGATGAAGATTGTAAAGGAAGAGTTAAATCTAAAAGAGGTTGCTTTTTCGGAGAAACCCATCGAAGCTGAAGGGATTGTAACAGTAGGAGAGAATGAGTTATATGTATCTTTGGATACTAATATAACTGATGAACTAAAAAATGAGGGTATAGTGAATGACTTCTTAAGAAAGTATAGAGACATGAGAAAGAAGAAAGGCCTGAGGATGGATGATATGGTTAAAGTTAAGTTCTTCTTTCAAGGCGGGGAGGCTAGTGAGGTGCTTTCTGAGTATGTAGTGGAGAATAGTAAGGCTTTACAAGCCAAGGAGGTAGATGTTGTTGAAAATGATGAAAATATGGAAGGTGGATTTAGTATTGCTGGGACTAAAGTTATGGTGCTTTTCGAGTGATTACTATAAGCTCGGTTGTGGCTATTGACATCTTGCCAAATTTTTACTAAAGTCTTGCTACGCTCTTTAAAACTTGAGTTTTTACTCATGATATGCAAGGTGTTGTTGGTTATTAGAACCATCTTCCGTTTTCTACTTCCTTCGGGTTGTAGGGCATCTCTTTTCTGTTCGCAGGATTGCGATGTTTTCGGTATTCTGGTGTAGGTCCAGCGCCTTGCTTATGCAGGATGTTGTTGGTTATTAGAACCTTCCTTCTTTTCACTTCCTTCGGGTTGTGAGGCATCTCTACTTTGCTTGCAAATTGGTGATGTTGAAGTTCCGGTGTAGGTCCGGCATCCTGCTTTTTGCGTTCTATATGGATATTATTCCTCTATATCAACCTCTATTCCGGTTATTTTTGAGAAGTTTTTTGAAGCTGTTTTTAATGTTGTACCGCTTGATACTGCCAATTCCCCAACTATATTCCTGATAGCATTTTCTAACTGTTTCTCAATACTAATAGGTATTAATCGTCCCTCTTTTTCTCTGCTTTTCTTTACATAATTACAATACTGTATTATTTTTATTGAAGCCTCTATATCAGAACTCTCTTCTAGATCCTTAAACATATTTAACATCATGTTAAAATCTTTTACCTTTGGATTTACACTTGAGTTCTTTTTTAGAACTTTAATAATATCTTTTATTTTTTGTACAGAAAGTACATCCCTAATTCCTAAATTCTCCACATTATCTACAGGAGTAGATATACTAAGGGGGTTTGTAATTAGCTCGAATTCAAAGTATCTCTTTTTTTGGCCATCAAACTCTATTTCTTTCTCTTCTTTGATCCATCCTGCACCGTGTGAGGGGTAAAAAACTTTTGATCCTACTTTGAATTTCATACTGTGTGTGTTTAATATTAACCTTTCATTATACCATGAAAATGGTATACTTTTTTCATGAATATAACGGTAATTGGAGGAGGTACAGGATCTACGGTGGTCCTTGAAGGCTTGAAAAGATATAGAGAGTTAAATCTAAGTGTGATTGTCGGTATGATGGATGATGGGGGGAGTAATGCTGTGGTTAGAGATGAATTTGGACTTCTTCCTCTAAGTGATGTGAGAAAATCCATACTAGCTCTAGCTGATTCGAATAATAATGAAGTTCTAAGAAAGCTTTTTACATACAGATTTTCAAATTCTAATAGTATGAAAGGGCATACTTTGGGAAATCTCCTTATGATAGCTATGACAGATATCTTGGGCTCTGAAATAGAGGCTATTGAGATGTATAAGAATATGTTTAGTGTGAGAGGAGATGTTATACCAGTTACTTTGGATAAGGTAAGATTAGTGGCTAAATATGATGATGGGAGTAAGGTAGTAGGGGAGCACTATATTGATGAACCTGAGAAACATAAAGATATAGTGGAGTTTAATTTAGATTCACCAGCTAAGGCTACGGAAGCCTCTTTGGAGGCGATTAGAAGGGCTCAATACATACTTCTTGGTCCTGGGGATGTCTACACTACGTTAATCCCAAATCTTTTGGCAGATGGTGTGTGTGAGGAAATATCTAAGAGTAGGGCTAAGGTAGTATACATTACGAATTTAATGAGTAAGATAGGACAAACTAGGAATAAGACGCAGAAGGAAGTAGTGGAAATAGTTGAGAAATATATTGGAAGAAAGGTTAACTATGTATTAATTAATAATGGAAGATTTCCAAAAGAGGCATATCAAAGATATCTTGATGATGGTGAGCACATATTGGAAGATAATCTGCACGATGGGGATGGAAGGATTGTGATTAGGAGGGACCTAGTAGCTTATGATCCAATTAAGAAACAGAAAGGGGACGAACTTAAAAGAAGTCTTGTAAGGCATGATAGTAGTAAATTGGCTAGGGAGCTATATATTCTCTTTAATAGTAACAGAAGTGGAGTATTAAGATTACTTACCTCTTTTCTTGGCTACTATAAGGAGTAGCTCTTCCGTAGGAGATTGTACTTTCTCACCTTCTAGATAATATGAAAGCTCAAAATTATTCCTTTCTAGAATTTTAATAACATTTTCTATATTTCTTTTGGAAATTGGGTGATATTCTAAAATGATGTTTTTTATACTATCAATCTTGTTGCTTTCTTCTAAATCATTCAGTATCTCTAACTCACACCCTTCGACATCTATCTTAACCAAATCGATATTTTCTGAAATAAAAGAGCTTAATTTTTTAACAGGTACAGCTATACGTGAGGTTTTTTGCTTTCCATTCCAAGCATTTTTTATAAAACTGGATGTTGAAAATGCTCCTTCTCCTGAGCTGTCTATATAGAAATCTCTTATACCTTCTGATTTTCCCAAGGCGATATTGTGTAGCGTAATATCTGTTAGTTGATTCCCGTAGATATTTTCTTCTAATAACGGGAATACATTTGGGTTTGGTTCAAAACAAAATATCTTGGAATGGGGATATTTATGTTTAAAATATACTGTAGATAGTCCTATGTATGCTCCTATGTCAAAAATAACAGGTGTGGGAGAGTCTAGGTCAATGGAATATATCTCCTTTGAAAAGATCTCTTCCTTAAGGATAGATAGTTCTTTCTTGTTGAAATAAGTAAGTGAGTAATTTGAGATTTTTGCTGTTTTGGGATACATATAAATGGACTACTACAAAGTCATTTCATACATAACGAATGAAACTTTGTTACCCCAACTTTCAGCATTAGGAGGACAGTAGTATGGTGCCATTAACTTAGGTGTGGTAAGTCCTCTTGAGTAGTATCCTGCAATACCCTTTGATACTGTCCATATACCCTGTTCCCAGCTCTCAAAGGTCATTTTACCCCAACCCCATGCATTGTATGGTCTAAAGGTTTTTCTTCCACCATTAGACTCCATAACAGATATAGCTGCAACAATTCTGTAGTCAATTCCATAATGATCGGCTGCCATAACAAATTCTTGTGCATAATCAGCTAAAGGAGCATTTCTGTTGGAAAGATATCTCCTAATCTGTTCGACCTGAACAGGATCAGGTACATATGTTGGGACATGATACACAGCTATCTCCTGGGCGGATAATTTTTCTTCCATTTCAATACTAGTAGCACTAGAGAGCATACCTATTTCCTCTATTTGATTTGCCTCTACATAATTAACAGGTGTACTAATGGAGATGTTGTTTAACAACATACCAAAGAAAATGGTTCCCGTAATTATTGCAAGTGCTTTATTTCCTTTCACGAGCAGGTTTTTCATCTTTCTATTATTATATATTAGCTATTATTTAAAGCAAGTTATATTATACCACGGATAGCCCATAGTATCTAGTTTGTAAAGGTCGTAAATTATGTTAATATGGTTAAGAAATGAGGCAGAATATATACATATCGCAACCAACTAGGAGGCAGAGAAATATTAAAAAGAAATCACTTTTCCCACTATCCTTTATACTCTTTTTAATACTTCTTCCTGTCGTACTATGGATAACAGAAGGAACCTATTTCACATCAGCAATAGGGTATCTTTTTAGTAGAAAAAACATCGTTAGGTATGATACATATACTGTTTCTTTGGATGATACAATTTCTCAAGAGTATAGGGAATCAATACAAGAGAGTTTGGAAGGAATGGAATTGAATGGGAAGAAGAGGTTCAGAATAAAGGATGGGGGAGCTGATATTGAGCTCTCTAGAACAAAGAATGATGATGCAAGGGAGGTGTCTGGGAAAGAGCTAATTCCTGTAGGGCATATGTATTCTTTATTAGATAGTGTTACTGAGGATGAAATGGGTAGTTATTCAGTTTTTGTTATTAATTCCGTATATAGGGAGTACATGAAGGATGAATACGGTATTAATGCTTCGGTATTGAATTCATATCCGGATTTAGTAAATAAGCTTAAGGAGAGTGATAGTAATATAGGGTTAGTAGATTTTAAGGATTTGGACTATCAAGTTAAGATCCTTGAGGTTAATGACAAATACTATTTAGATGATTCAAAAGGAGCTATTTCCATAAGGTTGTATGCTACGTTAAAAAAGAGTGTAGATGAGTTCATATTAAATGTTCTTTCAAAGAATATAGATGTAGATAATGGATATTGGAATAGAGAAAGATTGGTTAAGATAAATATGGGAGGAGTTGTAGCAATGTCTAGGGGATTAGCGATTAAGATTGATAACTCTGGAGATAATGCATATCCTGCTAGGGAGATAGGGGAATTTCTTGCAAATGCAGATCTAACACATATTTCTAATGAAGTTTCATTTGTTCCTGGTTGTAGGTCATACTCTGGAATGAGTTTCTGTTCTAGACCAGAGTATATTGAAGCTTTGAAAGAATCAGGTGTAGATATTGTGGAATTAACCGGAAATCACAACAATGATTTTGGAGCACAGTATAGTAAAGAGAGTATAGAGTTGTACACGAGTTTAGGGATGAGATATTTTGGTGGAGGTTTAAATGATGAAGATGCAAGTAAAATACTGTATGAAGAGGTTAAGGGAAATACCATAGCTTTCCTTGGTTATAATTACTATGATTCTGTGTACAGAAGTTTAGCTTTAGCAGGAGAGAGTAGGTCTGGTGCTAATTTTTGGTCCGAGAGTAAGATGAAGAGTGATATTGAGAAGGCAAAGAAGGAGGCAGATGTTGTAATAGTGACATTTCAGTTCCAAGAGTGCTACAGTTATCCTGCTTCTGATGTAATATATCCAATTTGTTATAAACCTCTTAGTAATCCAGATCAGAAAGAAGTGTTTAGAAAGGCTGTTGATTTGGGGGCGGATATAGTTGTTGGTACTCAGGCACATCAACCTCAAACATATGAGGTATACGGTGATGGTGTTATTTTTTATGGATTGGGTAATCTGTTTTTTGATCAGAGTATGTGGATAGGTACAAGGCAAGGACTTGTACTTTCACACTATTTCTATAATGGAAAACATATTCAGAGTAGAGTTGTGCCAATATATACCGATAGGGATTTAATACCCAGATTAGCTACTCAGCAGCAGGGAGAGTTATTAATGGAATTATTGAAGGGCGCTAGGGACTAATAATGTTTTTTCTTCCAGCATATTAAGGAATTCTTCTATCTCTTCGATTTTTTCTTCAGAAATATCTCCTACTTTAAAGTGTTTCTTAAATATGGAATCTCTTTTAAATACTCTTTCTCCTGTATATTGAGATAGTTTATAAAGTTCTAGAACCTCTCTATTAATTTTAATTATATCTTCCAAGAACTTTGATGGTTCGAATATGTTATTTCTAATAGTTTTTCCTATGTAGTGATAATTTTCTGGACTTCGATTTATTATACTGTGTTGACCAGCAATTTTTGGTAGGAATAAGGATATTTCTTCTCCTGTATTCTTCTTAGCAGTATGGAAATCTAAATTACTAGTTACTTCAATAGGGTAGGAGGATATGAAAAAGTCGATGTGTTCATATAGGTCTTGATCTCCTGTGGAGATCTCTATTTCATTTTCTGGGTAATCATTGGCTTTCAAGGCGATTTTAAAAAGCGATTCACCTAATGGTCCTGTAAATCCTCTAAAATCAAATTCTTTGTTATTTGCGAGGAGTAGTAATCTGGCATTCTCCCACATCTTTTGTTCCCTATATTCCTGATTTGTGGAGCTTTTGATACGGTAATTGTTTATATCAATAGCTACATTAGCTATTGGTACTTCTATTGGTTGTTCTCTTAGATCTGTCTCCAAAATACCCTATTATACAGAAAGGGGCTATTATCTCAAGCCCCTTTCATACAGCTATGGGTTGATCTAACTACTTTATTTCTACCTCCCTAGGTTTAACTTCATCAGCTTTAGGTAGTCTTACGGTTAATACTCCGTCTTTAAATTCTGCTTCAGTAGAATCTGGATTTACCTTTGTAGGAAGATTGAAGGATTGTTCAAAAGAACTTTCCATACTTCTAAAGTAGTATTTTCTATCCTTCTCTTTCTCTTCTTCCTCTTTCTTACTCTGTCCTGATATGGATATATTATCCTCGTTAATGGTTATCTTAATATCCTCCTTTTTTATTCCGGGCAAAGCCATCTTAACGAATATATCCTCTTTCTCCTCCCATATATCTGCGGATAGGTTGGATACTGAGGGGGTTGTAAAGAAGTCATCCCATACTGTAGGGGTGAAGAAATCATCAAAAATTGATCTAAAAGGTACATATGTAGATGGATATGACCTTTTATTATCTTCTCTTTTTATAATTTTCATATATATCCTTTTAATAATTTAAATATAGCAAATGGTAGCACCGAGTGCTAATGTTTGTCAAGGGTATATAGAGAAGATTATTGTGGTATTTTTATGAAGAAGCCCTTCTGATCTTGTATTTGTAAGGATTCTCCATATATTTCTCCGGAGGTATCTCGTAGTGTATATTCAAATATACTGCTACTATTATTCCATAATGCGACCTGTCTGATATATGAGTACTGGGTATTTTGAAGCAAAGATTTTGAATTACTAGCCACGCTTGCAAAAAGAGAGGTGGGAACTAAGTTCCATCCTAGAAGTTTTGATGTATCTAAACTTTTCTCCATCTTTACAATTCTTAATGGTATTTCTATATCCTCTGTAGATATGACCATATACACATCTCCTGGTTCTAAATTAAAGTCTTGACCGTTAAGAACTCCATTCTCACTCTTGACTATCTTCTCCCATCTATCATTTCTAAATAATCCAACTGCTAGTATTGAGTTATTAGCGTATGAAACCAAGGATCTGGCAGTATCTATTGGAATTTCCTCTATATTTATTATTGCTGGGATTTGTACAAAGTTAACTCCCTTAACAATATTAATTCTATCAACCTGCTCCTTACAATCTGTTTCCTTAACATTTGCTATTTTCCTCCCGGAGCATTTATCCTCATCCACAAAGGAAACCGAATTGTCACTTAAACAGCATACCTTTGTAGCGGAGGAAGGAGTGAGTATAACTTTCTTATCTACTGTGCATGTGTATCCATATTTGATTGTTAAAGTGTCTGTTGGATTACTATTGGTGTATCCGTATAGACAGATACAACCATCAGGATCTTTGCAATCTCTATCCTTTGGAGTTATTCCAGATCCAGTTACCACCATTAAATCTTTAATACCATCGCCCCCAGGAGGGACATTTGTTGGAGTTGTAGGGGGTGGAGTTGTAGGGGTTCCTTTAGCACCGCATGTGTTGTATGTTGTATTTGTATACGCAGAGGAGTAATCACATGCAGAGCTAACAGAGGGTACGGTGAATGGCCAAGAAAGAGAGGTGTTAGTATACCAACTATATACTTCCGATATCCCAGTCATATATTTCTTCCCACTATCAATATTATTACAATTCCCGGTTAAAAATTTTGCGCCCCACATATCTATATTACTTCCTCCACTACATCCTGATATATATCCGGATCCTCTGGCAGCAATATTGTTTAAGAAGTGATTAATCTGTTTGTCAAAGTTCGCGACAGGTACGGATGAGAGTCCATGAATACCGAAATCTTCTACCTTAGAAGAGTATGCATAGTTACTCCCTCCGGACTCATTGGACCATATTGTCATTGCAAAGGCAGGATCTACACCTGCTTTTAACGCTCTGCAGTATACATCCCCGTAGCATTCATCTGGATATCCTCCTAATTTACAACTAGCTACCCACCTATTAAGTATGTCCACAGTTTTGGCTTTAGAAGGAGGATGGGGATAATTGTTAATTTTGATATTCATTTTACAATTTGCTCCTGATTGAGCATATACTGGGGAACCAAATAGATCCCAAAGTCTAGTTTGAAGCTCTTCCTTCGGAATATAGTTTGCGTATTCAGTTACAGTATACTCTTTATATTGAGAATCAATTGCCCAAGTACCATGATACTGGGTATTAACCATGTATTTTTCTCCTTCGATATCGATTAAAACAAAAGTCATATCGGTTGTGGATCCTGAAACTACTTCAGGTATATATACCTCCTGCGCAATATCCTTTGTTTTAAATGAGGAATTATTATTCCAGAGATTGTTTTCGGACTCAATTCTGAAGAGATATTTTGTATCTGGTCTTAGCTCTTGTAAAGAGACGACATTAATTCTTTCATTTTTTATTACATCAACATATGATTTCATTCCCTCTATCTCTTTAAAAAGTCCGGTATCGGAGGCTTCTTTGTAGTAAATAGTATGTATTATGTCTGGATCAGCTTTCCAGTATATTTGTGCATCCAGAGTGGATATGTTAGCAACAACAATATCGTACGGAGCTTCATTTAGAATCTTAGTTAAAGATATGTTGTATACATATATTCCTATTGTCAATATTGAAAGTAGTAGGGATGATGCAAAGAGTTGCATGTATCTTAATTTGCTTTCCTTAAGATTTCTTTTCATTAATAATTATGATAGCAAATATGCTTATTTAAGTATATTACAATCAATCTATCAGAAATGGATGATTATAAATACTTCTCTATTAAGTAGCTTATCAATATTGCAAGAGCTATGTATAGGATAATAAGTAAAATATTTATCAATATAGTGAGAAATATTTTCTTTGCAACTGAGTAAAGAGGATGTCGGATAGTTGATAATGTTCTATTCCAACTCAGGAAGCCAATTAATGCACCCAATCCTCCGCCACTGTAAAGTAGTATTAGTGCAGGTAAAAGAGCTAGCCACTCATACCATTTATACTCTTTAAAATTGAATTGATTAAATTTGTTTTTCTTTTCCTCCGTTTCTATTACCTTCTCAAATACATCATTTTTTTGAGTAACTTGGTTGAATGCACTATCCAAATCATCTTCTGTCCAACCCTGCCCCCTTAGTACACTCCTTATTTCGTTGGGATCTTTTTCTTGTTTTATTTGCCCAGATATATACTCTAATAATTCTTGAGTTACCATTTTTTGAAAGATAAAGTGAATATAGAGAAATAGTACACCTTAGAAATAGGTTCCGCAAGGATGTAGAGAAATTAATTAAAGGGTGTCTTAATAGTATATCTTAAAAGATATATGTTCGGACACCCTTTTGCTCATTAATCAAATACTATTTTAATTTATATTTTGGCTTAAAAAAGCCTGCTAGCAAAGACATAACCCCGAGTATTGTAAACGCTATAAAGACACCTTTACTATCTACTAGATAACCAATAGCTGGATTGAAAAGTGTCAACATTAGACGCTTAACCATACTCACAAACGATAAAGCTGTTGCTCTTTGCTCACTATCTATTTCCTCATTAATCTCTTTGGAGAGTAGGTTGTATATTTGCAAACCTAATCCTCCTGCAAAGATTAAGAGAATAAGTATTCCTAATATGCTTTGTAGGAAACCTGCAATTAGGAAACCCACTGCTACAACTACTGCCATTATAGGGGACATTCTTCGAAGACCATATTTCTTTATAAACATAGCCACTACGCGAATAGCTACTATCTCTGCTACTAGAAGTACAACTCTATATATTCCGAAGAGTTCGTTGCCAACATCTAGTACTTTGAGTGCTTCTTGATAGAGCCATATTACGAAGTAGCTGGTGGATGTTAATATGCTTAGGTATATGGTTATTTTTCTTAAATTGAGATTATTCTTTATTAAAGATAACCCCTTTTTAGCAGTTTCTATATATTCAGGCTTCAGAGATCTTTCCTTCTTCCCATCTGTATTTCTCACAAATAGACCAAGAAGGAGTAGTGATATCACTCTGCTTATGATCCCAACTCTAAAGATGTGATGTACAGGGAGTATGTTGCTTACGGGAATGAATATAACGGAGGCAACTATCATCCCTAGCATGTGTAGATTTGAGCCAGTAACGCAGATATCTCTAAATCTCTCCTCCACCTTCAACTCTTTAGCAATATCATACATCCAGGCTTCTTTAGCTCCTGATATGAATGCTATGCCTAAGGCAAAAAGAAATTCTGCTAGAAAGAAGAGGTATAGGTTAGGGATTATAGAGTAGACCATAGTCCCTATACTCATTAGTATGTATCCTAGTATCACAGAGTATTTCTTTCCCTTAACATCTCCAAATACACCTGTTGGAATCTCTAGGATGAAGATCCATAGAGTGAACCAACTTTGAAGTACTTGGGTTTGAGTTTGATTAAGTCCTCCCCAATCTTTAAAAAAGATTAGTAATACAGGACCAATTAACTCTATGCCGAGTATGAACTCGACTAACCAAAAGATGTATATCTCTTTTGGCCACCTAAATTTGTTTTCTGCTTTCATTTTATTCTCCTTTTTATTTGTTAGTATTTGATTATTAATGAGCCACCCTCCCAAATTATTGTTTGAGGGTGTAGAACTTCCAAATACTTTAGTCTTTACAACGGGGAATAAAAAAACCTCCATATTTGGAGGCTCTTCACTAACAAATTTATTATGGATTAGATAATAGTGGAACCTCCAATATTTAGTGGTGCATAGTTAATATGACCACACATAGATGGCTTAACGATTAGGGTCCAAGTTGTATATAAATGGTTTATAAATTCCATAATGGGAAAGATTATAGCAGAGTTATAATTTATTGCAAAGAGATTGGGAATAATAGATACTAAGTAATTAACTTATTATTAAAATAATATGATTACATATCTAGGTCTAGTACTAATAGTTGTAGGGTGGGGTATACAGTTGCTAAATGATAGTAGGGATATACAGAAGAATTTTGTACTTGTATATTCGTTGGGTGCAGTACTTTTGAGTATAGATGCTTTTATGGGTAACATGACCATATTAGCTGTATTAAACCTTGTTTCATTTATAGTGGCATTAGCAGTATTCCTTAAACTGGATCAAAGGAGGAGGTAGTTAGGAGAAGATCCCGGTTAGATATAATAGGAAGGGTATAAGAGTTAGGGAAGCAAATATAGCTACTGTTTGTATGAATAGTTTAACTCCATCCTTTTTCTCATCATCTAAATACAACATAATTGGTCGGTATAGAAATATATACGCCATTACAGCTGCTGAGAGGGTAAATAGGGATATCATCATAACAGGAGCTATTATAGATCCTGATGGGTCCTCAACCTTGCTTGCAAAGTTCATAAGTAGTACTACTAGTACTATGTATGTGAATGCAGATAGTGCGTTGTATAATGGGTTTTTTGTCATGTCTGAATAGTACTACTAAGTCTATGTAGTGTCAAATACAATTATTTAAGGGAGTACGATTCTCTCAACCATTGTATTAATTCATTGTCTATGTCTTCCTTTTTATAGATATCCATACAGGTTTTAACTAATTTGCTGCTTAGATTAACAGATTGAACTATTCTTGGGCTCTTGATCTTACCCTTATAAGCAAATCTAATTTCTAAACTATCTCTATGTGGAAGGATAGCTAGGAAATCATATTTCCCATATAGGTGTATACAACAGGGTAGGGAGATGACTTTACAATTCCCTATATCTCTGTTTATTTTTTTGTATAGGTAGTTGAAAAGGGATTTAGCGTAGCCTTTATTTTTAAAATGTTGTTCTAACGGAATAGTTCTACAACTATGTTGTTGTTTTGTTCTCTTAAACACCCTATTACATTTTGGGCAAGTCCACATAGTGTTAATTATATCTAAGTTTGGTATTTTACCAACCTAAATAAGCCCTTCTCTGGTTTGTATACTTCATCTGGATATTTCTCTACTAATTTCCATACACAACCATTTACTGTTTTAGGATGGAATGTGGGATACTCTTTTCTAATTTGTGATATTAGTTCTGACCAGTGTAGACCTTCGGGATATTTATTAAGTAATTCTATGGCTTTACTATATATCTGTCCTGTTATTGTTTGGGTACTCATAATATTGAGGATAATATTATATATATAAATTATAACATGGGGAGATATAATATTTTTGTGGTAGATATGGTTGAGAAAATTCTAGAAATAGTAGAAAATGTAGATATATGGATAGTAGTCATGGTGAGTCAATTAGAGTAACAGAAAGAGATATTAGTAAAGAAGTAAGTAAAACTCTACAGTGTATAAATTTTGATAGAAATATATGGGTTAGATTTGGATTGCCAACTAATGATCAAGGTGTTGTGGATAGGGAACTCATGAAGAATCTATCAGGGCCCCCATATGTTTTTTCTGCTGACAGGATTGTTCTGAAGGATAGTAAGCATGTTGACGGTGTTGAATTTAATAATGTCAATGTTATTTTTATGCATGCTGGGAGAAAGAATGAGAAAGGAAATCAGCCATGGGTTTTTAGTTCTTTTGAGGATGGTTATCCTGTTGTGGAGACTGTAAATGAAGTTAATAAATATTTAAAATCAAAGAATGAAAAACCTGTTTCTATTGTTATGGCATGTAATCATTATTCAGATGATTCTGATATAGAAATAAAAATTGGAGATTTTCCTCGGGATCAAGTAATAGTTTATGCTGTAGGAGAAACAGTATCACTTGAGAATGCTACTATGTCGGAAGATGGCAAAATATTCTTTGAGGCCAAAGCAAATGAGTTTTGGGGATTAGAAAATTTGAAGGTTTCTGAATCTATTAAGCTCTCTGAATAAAGTAATCTTTTATATTTATAATATTTCAAAGTCCGAGAGATATTTTTTATGTAGACCTATTTACAAGATAAACCCCAACAGTTATGACACTAATAGCGATTACTCTTTGAAGAAGAGTTTTTCTTGATATATCCTCTTTAGAAATTTGAGGAATTAAAAAAGTAAGGATTAAGCCCAAGATAAATACAAATACGGGTTGTAAACCGTTGATAATCCATACCATTGTTACAGGAGTAAGTGTAGTAGCAAAATTAAAAGCAATTTTAGCAATGATGTTTAATATCTCATTTAAACCATTAATACTAAGAACCTTCAACCTGTTTTTTCTCAATACATTAATAAATCCTTCTCTATAATTTCTAACAAAAAGAAGAAGGAATATTCCAAATATTCCAAATCCAATATATTCCCAAAAACTAGCAGTCCAAAAATCTATTTCTAAAGCAAAATGCTTAAAGAAAATAAAGTTTAAGGCATAAAGAATACTTGATAAAGCCATTAGTCCAAATACATCCCACTTCATTTTTATCTTCTTAATATCGGATATATTTAGAGATATAAATATTGAAGAAATTATTATAATAATGCCTCCAATAATTTGTGTGGTATTTAAACTCTCCTTAAGAAATATGTATCCCAATATAAAGGAAAATACTGGAATCATTTGAAATAGAGGTACTGATAGAGAAGCATCATCTTTCTCTAGAGCATAGAAATAGGGTAGCGATGCGAATAGGTATAGGGTACCGTTTAATATAATTAGTAAGTAATCAATCTGGAAGTTTTGTAATACAGAGGGTTGAATTAATATGATTATTGGTAGTAATAGTAATGCTATACTTGCTGAGAAAATCATAACAGCACCAATTGCACCATCTTTGAAAAATTTAGTAAGTAAATATTTATCAATATGGTTTGTTATACTCCAAAACATTGGAGGTAATAGTGCAATTAGGAACCAATTCATAGGTGAAATTATATCTTATAATTAACTGAATGAAAAATTTGTTCTAAAAGGGGTATAAGTAAAAACTCCGCGACCAGGACTCGAACCTGGAACCGAACGGTTAACAGCCGTTTGCTCTACCATTGAGCTATCGCGGATGAACAGACCTATTATATATATCCAATCTTTTTTCTGCAATATTACTCTCTACTATCCAATTCCTCTGTTATACTCTCATCCATAAAAGGAAAGTATTCTACACTAAGAGAATAATCATCATATCCGATATCTCTATAAAACTCTCCAAAATCATCATCAACTTCCTCCGCCTCTTTCCTTATTTCTTCTGATGTAGTTACTATCAAATCTAATAACTCTTCATCTTCTTTTGTAATATCCCATACATTATTTGTATTATACGAGCTAATATTTCCCAAAAGAGTATCTGTGAAAAAGTACCTATTGGTATGATACGGTTTAGAAAGCTTCTCTATATGTAGTATAGTGCCACTTTTTAATGTTAAGCTCTCAAATTTCTCTCCATACTTCTCTAGCATAATATCCCTACTAAAAGGAGGTGGAGAGTATCTTGTGTCTGTTTCCATATAATATAGTCCTTAAATTATTTGATATAAGTATCTAATTCAATATATCATTTAATATATATAATTTGAATTAGGTATGATAATGATAGAAGAAAAAACAAAAGTAACGTTCATAGGAATGGATGCGTCAGACTCTCTAAAGGAATACATAGTAGAGAAGTTGGGGAGAAAGGAATCTCTATTAGAAGATTCAACCTCCATAGAGATATTCTTTAAACAGAATAAATATACTAGGGGTGTGGATGAGGATTTTAGGGTTGATATTAATGTTAATCTACCAAACTCTTTAGTTAGGGTTGAACAGAGTGGAGCAGATATGTATGCAAATATTGATATGGCTATTGATACATTGAATAGGAGGTTGAGTAGGTATAGTGATAGGAAGGAACATTGGGAAGGAATAAAACCATGGAAGGTATTGGAAGCAGAGGCTGCATTAGAAGCATTAACAGAGGAGGTGGAGGACGAATTAGATGACTACTCTGATTATGTCCCTAGTATTGCTACAAGGAAGGTTATAAAGAATATGGAGGTGTTGGAGGAAGCAGAGGCTATAGAGAGGATGGAGCTATCAGGATATGATCAATTTCTTTTTAAGAATAAAGGTACTGGGAAGATATCTATGGTATACAGAAGAAGGCAAGGGGGATATGGTCTAGTGGAGCCTGAGTAGTAGTATATTTAATTAGATAATAAAAAAGGGAGACATATGTCTCCCTTTAATCTCTAATATATATATAACCTATTCTTCTGAGTTATTATTTCCAACTCTTTCCAAAAGATTATTAACAATATTTGTTGTTATTGTTAAGAAACCGTACTTAGGTTTCCCTGTAGAGTTATCTTGAATCTTGTACTCAGCCATTTTCTCATTTAACCAAGAGCTTCTCTGTGTTTGTACCTGCTGTTGTATATATATTTCCTCAGTTCTCTCCTTATTCTTCTCAAAATCTAATAACTCACCCTCCTCTAAAGCAGCTGTCTCCTCTGGGTATATAACATCACTATACTGATTAAAAAACTCCTTCACATCCTCCTCTGTATACTCTAATGTGGGGGCTAAGATTTTTGTAGAAAGTAGATCTATCTCAATTTGATCTCTTAATTCTTCCAACGTGATATTATTTGCATCCAATGCAGACTCAAACATTTCCTGACCTCCAATACTCTCAACAATCCTATCAATCTCTGTATCTATCTCTTCCTTGGATACAGTAACATCTGCTTTCTTAGCTTCTTCCTTAATAATCTGATCCTCAATTAGCTGAGATGCTACAGCACTACCGTATGCCTTTTGTAGTCTATCATTCCATGTTCTTTTAGATATCCTACTTCCATTCACTACGGCAACACTATAATCATTGTTAAGATACTGTACAGCTAAATCTATTAAAGCAAGTGATCCAATAATCAATACAACCATACCCAATATCTTGGCTACTGGTTTTAGATTATCAGGGATAACTATCTTAGGTACTTTGATTTTCTTAGGATCAAGAGATACTTTCTTTAATATTTCTTTTCCTTTCTTTGGTGCAGTTTTTTTAGTGGAACTTTTCTTCGTTTTAGGCATTTATTATGAGATATATAATTTAATAGAATAAGTTTATCAAAATATGACTAAATAGGGAAGAGGTTATCTGAGGTGTAGATAGAGAGTTAGTTCACCCCCACCATGATCAACAATCACATATCTTCCTCCGCATGGGTCTGTTCGTACTGCGGTAACCATCCCGTCCTTTATTGCTACTACTGGAGTTCCTTCTCCATTAAGATTGTACCATCCCTCAGGGACACATCCTAAATATGCAAAAGATCCTGTACAACAGACTGAATTAGGTGCTACATAATATTTTTGATAATTCCAACCGTATGTTCCAACCATATCCAAAGAGTAGCCGAAATGATAACCTTGTGTAAGGTAGGCACCATTGCCTAGTGGTGATTTTGCATTTCCATCGTACACTCGACCACCACCAACGACAAAATATCCTAATTCTAAGGGTCCAGTACCTGCTCCACTTAGATTAAAATGAAGATGAGAGCCGTAAGAGAATCCAGTATGTCCCTGAAACCCAATCACATCACCCGCTTTTACAGGAGTATTAGCTGGAATTTGGCCAGTTCGATATAGAGTCATGATCATACTAGTTATCTTCCCAGTTACCTCATTAGATTTTTTCACTAACTCCTGTAATTGAGCTTCTAATTGAGCCTCCTTTGCTTTTGACTCCGCTAATAACTTCTCACGTTCGCTCTTTTGACCTGCTAAATCATTTTTTGACTCTGCTAGCGCTTTCTTCTCATCTTCTATAGCATTTCTTTTTATCTGTAAATCTGATTTCTTTTCACCCAATATTACTTCTTCTGCTTTTATTTCAACAATTTTGGTGTTGTATTCCTCTAAATATTTTCTGTCTTGAGATCTTGTTACGGATAGATATTTAGTTTTTCTTAGAATAGAAGATAGATTCTTCATATCCAGAAAAAGTTCTAGCGGGCCAACAAAGGAGTATTTGTATGATTCTGTAATCCTTTGCCCCACAGACTTCTCTAAGATATTAATCTCCTGTCTCAAAAGAGATATATTATCTTCCTTTTCCTTAATGCTCTTCTCTAAGAGCTTGATCTCAACGTCGTTTGCAGCTATCTCGACTTCCAAAGATTTAATTATTCTCTCAGTTTGAGCTATTTGGTTATTAATGTATGTGATTTTTTCTTGTAGTGTTAATTGTTGATACTCCTCATCTTTGAGTTGCTTCTCTATCTTCCCTTGCTCTTTTTGTATTATTTCTAATTGTTTTCTTAAATAGTTTAGACACTCAACCGAATCAGGATTCATTGTAGAGGGACATGTAGTTTGGGCATATATATGCTCTTCAGAATAACTTGCCATAAACAAAAAAGAAATTGCAGAAAACAGTAATACCCATATTGTTACTAATATACTCTTTCTATTCATATATCTATTCCAAATATCTCTTAACTGCACTAAAACTACTAACAATACCAAGTAATCCACCCGCTAACATATGTATAAGGTAATATATTAATATAAAAGCAATATTTATAGATCTAAGAAAATCTAAATTAAAATCAGATAACATCTGATTAACCCAAAATGCAAAATCAGTATTCTGTGTATAGTATATTATTGCATACCAAGGGACTATCAGTAGTGTAGCACCAAGTAATCCACCCGCTATACCGTAGAAACATCCTTCTAGGATGAAAGGAATCTTTATAAACTTATCAGTACTACCAACTAAATGCATAATCTGAATCTCATCCTGATGAGCATTAATGTTAAATCCAATGGTTATTCTAATTAAGGAGAAGGTTATTATGAGGAGAGAAGTTATTAAAAATACTGAACCAATACCTATTATTCTAGACAGTGTTCTTAAATTCTCCACAACATCCTTAAAATACAAAACCTCATCAATATAGGCATTTGTCTCTTTCTCTAGATTAATATTTTCAATAATCTGTATTAAAGAATCTATACTCTTTGCCCTAATTTCTAAACTTGGAGGAAGAGAATCCGCTGTAACTGTTGATATTAAATCAGGACTATCTGCAAAATCCTTCTGATATATTAACAATGCCTCTTCTTGTGACACATAATCTATACCCTCTATTAATTCGGGATCAAAAAGCTTATCCCTTAACATCAGTATATCTGCTTCAGTAGTATCCTTCTTAAAAAATATTATAACTTGAGCTTTCTGTTCATAATATTTAACTCCCTTTTGCGCAAATATCGCGGTACTTATGAAAGCAGAGGATATTGCTAATACTATTGTTGAAACAAATATTGTGGAAAGAGATAGCCACTTGTTTCTCTTTATATTCTTTTTAGCTGTATTAAATATTTTATCTGTCTTTGTCATACTATTTCTCCTCTTTATTTAAATAATCACGAACAAACTTCTCTAAAGTTTCTTTCTCCTTCTTAGTTAGTTTTAAGTTCTCCAAATCCCTCTCAGTCAAATTAAGTACTAAATCTATATTTTCAATCTTGGCCTCTAGAAGCTTTTCTAAAACCTTCTCATCCAAATCCTTTAAGCTTTCATGTATCTCTTTTACTTCCTCTTTCTCTTCTTTCTTTTTCTTTTTATCATCCTTCACATCTTCCTCTTTCTTTGTTGGTGTTTTAATTACAGGGGTCTTAGGTTTTCCTACACTATCATAGTCACCCTTTGTATCTGAAACTATCTTCCCCTGTACCATTCTAATAACTCTTGTTTTCATCTGGTTAACAATATCTCTGTCATGACTAATTACCATTACTGTTGTACCTGTTTTATTAATATCCTTTAAAATATTTAATATCTGTATGGCATTATCAGGATCAAGATTTCCTGTGGGTTCATCAGCAACCAAAAGATCTGGATTATTAGCCAAAGCTCTGGCTATCGCACCTCTCTGTTGCTCACCACCGGATAGCTGTTGAGGAAATAGATTTCTTCTATCTTGAAGTTTAACAAGCTCCAGAAGATACTCTGAGGTCTCCTTAATCTCTTTATCTTCTTTTCCAAGTATTTCTAAAGCAAATTGAATATTTTCTTCCAATGTTTTACTTGGAAGTAGTTTAATATCTTGAAATACAATGCCCAATCTTTGTCTATATGTGGGAAGAAGTTTTCTAGGAAGCTTAGGTACCTCAATATCCTCAAAGAAAATGTTTCCAGATGTTGGAAGCTCCTCTCTTATTAAGAGTCTAAGGAGTGTTGTCTTCCCTGCTCCAGATGGTCCTACTAGAAATGAGAACTCTCCTTTGTCTATATTAAAAAGCACATCTTCTAATGCGGTAATGTCTTCGTTATATTTCTTGGTTACTTTATCAAAAAATAGCATCGGCAGTTTTAAAAAGTTTATGTACCTATATATATTACTGCAATCTTACCTGTGCTTCAAGGAATTCGTCAAGGTTTCCATCTAGTATGTTTTCTGGATCATTTGATTCAATATTTGTTCGTAGGTCTTTAACTAGTTTGTATGGGTGGAGTACATAGTTACGTATCTGGTTTCCCCATCCCGCTACTTTGTACGCTCCTTTTATTTCAGATATCTGATTAAGTTTTTTCTCTTGCGCTATCCTCCAAAGTCTGGCTCTTAAGGTAGCCATGGCGCTCTCTCTATTTTGACTTTGACTTTTCTGTTCTGAAGAGTGAACAGAGATTCCAGTTGGTATATGTGTTAACTGTACAGAAGAGGATGTTTTATTCACACTTTGACCCCCTGGTCCTCCAGAGCGTACTGCCTTAAACAGTATGTCCTTAGATGGTATTTCTAAATCAGTATCTACATTCTCAAATATAGGGAGTACCTCCACACCTGCAAATGTGGTTTGTCTTAATCCTTGTGCATTGTATGGTGATATTCTAACTAGTCGATGTGCTCCGTGTTCTCTTTTAAGAATTCCAAAAGAGTAGGGCTCTTCAACTTGTATAGTAACTGTTGATATTCCAACTTCGCTTCCTTTGATCATATGTGTAGTTTTGTGTCTCCATCCCTGCTTGTCAAAATACATCGTATACATTCTGTATAGCATCTCGACCCAATCATTAGATTCGGTACCTCCCTGTCCGGCATTAATAGTTATAATGGCTTTCAAATGATCATATTTCCCAGAGAGGAATTTTCTAAGTGAGAACTTATCCAATTTCTCTCTTAAGGATTGGAATTCACCAATGAGCTCATTCTGCTGGGTTTCTTTCTCAATTGAATCAAACAATTCTACAAGCGAAGTTATGTTTTTTTGAAGGTTTAATGCTGTATCAATCTCATCTTTAAGATATGCTATTTTAGACATAGTATCTTGAGCCTTCTGATTATTCTTCCAAAAATCATCCTGAATACTTTCGTTTTCTAAGAGGATTAAGTCCCTTTTCTTCTCATCAAGATTAAGACTGGTTACTGTCTCTTCAATATCTTTTTTTAGATCAAGTACATCCTTTTTGCGTAAATCATTCATACAGTATATTATATGTATGTTAAGACATAATTACTACCCAATATGATGAACTTTTTCAAAAAGCAAGAACCAGAAGGAGAAAAAACATTTCAAAATCTTTTAGATGTTCGTAGATTTGTCACTCTAATCATACTTGATGGTTTCGGAGTATTTCCAGATACAGAAGGAAATGCAGTACTCGCTGCAAATACTCCATTTATGGATACAGCGTGGACATATGGAAGATCAACATTAATACATGCTGCAGGTACGCATGTTGGATTGCCAGATGAAGAAGCAGGAAATTCAGAGGTTGGACACCTTAATTTGGGTGCAGGACAGGTTGTGTATCAAACTCTTCCGAGAATAAATGATGCCATTAGTGGGGATGAGTTAATAAGTAATGCTGTAATTAGGGAGATGATATCTGTATTGAGAAAAAGAAAATCCAGATTACATCTAACAGGGGTACTAAGTCCTGCGGGGGTACATGGGCATATAGCACATCTTTTCTCTTTGTTAGGCCTATGTAAGGCAAATGGTATAGACCCATATATACATATCATGTTGGATGGAAGGGATACCACTCCTAAGGAGGGATATCTGTATGTTAGTAAATTAAAAACAAAGATGGCTGAATTGGGCATTGGGAAAATAGCTTCGATACAGGGAAGATTCTACGGTATGGATAGAGATAGTAGGTGGGAAAGGACCAAATTGGCATATGATGCTATGGTGGGATTCTCAGAAGAAACATTTACAGATCCCGTAGCTATAATACAGAAAGCATACCAAAGTGGAGAAGATGATCAGTATTTCAAGCCGCGTGTGTGTGTTGATCAACAGGGTAATCCGGTAGGGCCAGTCAGGGATGGGGATGCAATACTTTTCTGGAATTTCAGAGAGGATAGGGCAAGGCAATTGACAAAGGCTTTTGTATTGAAGGAGTTCAACCATTTTACTAGGAGAAACTTCCCTCAAAATGTATATTTCGCAACTATGACTGGTTATGAAGAGGGTCTTCCTGCAAATGTAATATTTCCTCCGCTTCCTATTAAAAAATCTCTTTCAGAATTTCTGTCAGAAAACGGGAAAAGGCAAATACATATATCTGAAACGGAGAAATTTATGCATGTCACATACTTCTTTAATGGTGGTATTGAATTAGCAAGGCCGGGAGAGGTATTTTTTAATATTCCATCACCCCGGGTAGAGGACTATGCAAAAGTCCCGGAGATGAGTGCATTAACAATAAAGGATGAAACGATAAAGAGGATTAAGGATATCAGAACAACACCGTATGAGTTCATACTGTTAAACTTTGCTAATCCTGATATGTTAGGACATACAGGAGATTTTAAAGCTACTGTTAGAGCAAATGAGATAGTTGATGCATGTGTTGCGGAAATTACTAAAGAAACATTAGCTGGTGGTGGAGCAGTAGTTATAACAGCAGACCATGGTAATTGTGAGACCATGATAAATAGACAAACAAAGCAAGTCGACATTGCTCATACAAACAATCCTGTGCCGTTGACAATATTAACGGATATTAATGAAATACAACCCAAGGCAGGTATTCCCATGACCAGAGTAGGGACGGGACCAAAGGCTAGACCAACTGGCTTGTTGGCTGATGTAGGGCCAACAGTATTGGGATTATTGGGTATGGAGATACCAGCAAACATGACAGGGGTAGATCTAAGACCCGTATTGTAAGAGTATTATTAATATTCCTACGACTATCCGGTATATACCAAAAAGTGTTAACCAGTTATTTTTCTTAAACCTCTCCACAACCAATATACTGAGATACCCAATCATTGATGAGACGGAAATAATAATAAGGGAGGTCGAAAACCCACCTAATGTATCAATAGTTGTGCTATACCCATTTAGAAGAAGTTCTTTTGAGAGAGACCACACAGAACTTCCAAGAAGTATAGGTATTCCTAAAAGTAATGAAAATTTGAAAGCAGTATATTTCTCTATGCCCAAGAGTACTCCTGTAATGGTAGTTATTCCAGATCTAGAAGTTCCAGGGATTAACGCCATACATTGAGAAAGACCAATAACAAAAGAATCACGAAAAGATATTTTAGAAATGCTAATATCCTTTGTATTCTTTCTCTCAAGAGCAATCATTACCATTCCCCAAGCTATTAAAGAGAGTGCTGTTATCCAAGGATCTCTTAACTTCTCAGTAATATATTCTTCGAAGAAAACACCAACAATTATTGCAGGGATACTACCAAGTAATATCTTTAAGATATTTTCTCTATTGTTTTTAGAGAGAAATTCTTCCCTTACTGTTTTTCTAAAGTAGAAAAGAATAGAAAGCGTTGTGCCTATGTGTAGGAATGTTAGAAGTGTTGTTGTAACTGGCAAATTTATTACATTACCAAGTAGCAAAATATGCCCAGAACTTGATATTGGAAGTAATTCTGTTATGCCTTGTACTAATGCTAGAACAAATAACTTTAAACTATCCATATAATTTGCTATTCTGAATTAATATATATTTGTGCTAATATTACTTAAGTGATATCTACTAAAAAAATCTTAACAATTATATCCATTATACTCCTTTCATTTATTCTTCTCCCTGGTACTATAGTAAAAGCCTCTGAGCCATATTTTTCATTCTATCCCCCTGGAGGAACAGTTCTTAATAAAAATAATGGTTTTGTAGTAGACATACTGATCAATTCTGGAGGGCAGGGATTAACTTCTGCAAAATTCACAGTTCTTTTCGATCCTGCAGTATTACAACTAAAAAAAGCAGAAAGAAATAACTCCCTGTTTATGCAATATTCTGAAGATGAGTCCTCTTTGGACAATGAGAATGGGGTAGTCCTACTCACTGGCTTTACGCAATCGGGCTCCGGGACACTATATAGTACACTAGAGAAGCCCGATGTATTTGCAAGACTCACATTTGATGTCCTACAAGAGGGAGAGACTGTCTTGGAATGGGAATATGGAGGAAGTAATCCGATATTTGATACAGCTATGTTTAAAGAGGGTAGCCCACCTCAAAATATTCTCTTTACAGAACCAGAACCAGCTACATTCCGTATAGGGAGTGTGATTCTAGATCCCTCTACTGTTGATACTGCTATACCCATAGACAAATACATATTGGCTACAGGCTTAGTACTTACTCTCTTTGGTGCCTTCATGGTTTTCACGAGACCTGGAAGCATTAGAAGAAAATCCGGGACAGTAATTGTGTATGATGAAGAGTAGTAGGGAATACAAGGTAGCCTTAATTACGGAATCTCTTTGGAGGATGGAAGGTGCGAATAAGGTACTGGAATCATTTGCCCTGATATACCCCAACTCTGACATATTTGCTCTCTTTGGACAAAAGAACTATCTCTCTAAAGAAATATTGAAACACAATATATCATTTTCTTTTCTAAACAAAGTACCATTCATTAAACATATATATAGATATGCCTTCAATTTTTGGCCAGTAGCCACGGAGCAGTTTGATCTCTCTAATTATGACTTAGTCATATCATGTAGCTCATCTGTTGCTCATGGTGTTATTACTCCTTTGGATTGTAAGCATGTAGCGTATATTAACTCACCAATGAGATATGCTTGGGATTTGGCTCCTTTGTACACCAGTTTAATCAGATTTGGCTTCCTAAAGAGAACTATAAAGGAAATTGGAGTTAGTTTTAATAGATTATGGGATGTAGTGGCCGCACAGAGAGCGGATATAATCATGACTAATTCAATGTTTGTTAAAAAAAGGGTAGAAAAGTATTGGGGCAGAGAAGTTAATGCAGTAATATATCCGCCTGTGGATATATACAAAGGCAGAATAGTTTTAAAGAGAAAAAATTATTTTGTATCTGGTGCTCCCTTTGAAGCAAATAAAAGGGGAGATTTTCTTTTGGAGTGTGCGTCTAAATTGGGCTTTAATCTAAAAATCGTAGGTACTGGCTCTATGAAGAGAAAATTGAGGAGAAAATATAAAGAATTTAAAAATATAGAATTTCTAGATTGGATAACGGATGAAGAGAAATGGAAATTAATCTCTAATGCTGAGGGATTTATAGTCCCAGGTATAGAAGACTACGGTATATTTTGTGCAGAAGCTATATCCTGTGGTACTCCAGTTATAGCTTTTAATCAGGGGGGGAGTAGGGAGATAGTAAAGGAGGGTATAAGTGGGATATTTTTTGATAAATGGGATGTAGGAGAGTTTGAAAGGGTATTTAAAAAATTTAGTAATATGAATTGGGACTACATAGGAGTACAGAAATCCATGAACAATATTAATAGTACAGAGGATTTTAAGAGGGAGATACAGAGTGTATTGGTTGAATAGAGTATCTATTTCTGATATTATTTTGACTACCAAATTGTGCCAAGATAGCTCAGTTGGTAGAGCATCTGTCTGAAGAACAGAGGGTCCCCAGTTCGAGCCTGGGTCTTGGCATATGCGAGAGTAGTTCAGTTGGCTAGAACGACACATTGCCAATGTGTAGGTCGCGGGTTCGACCCCCGTCTCTCGCTCCATATTTCCCCTGCCCAGTAGTTAATAGCAAACAATTAATAATGTTAGAGAATTATGAGGATAAAACCCAATTGGATCTTGATTTGTTTTCAGAACAGTTACTATTTGACTTGCAAGCATTGGAATTTGTTAATGAAGATGGGAAGGCTGATTTTATTCGATCATATATTATTCCACAAATGAATGAACGGAGTGAACGAAAGGAAACAATGTCTGGAGAGGAGGTAAAACAGAAGCTTCATAGTAAACCAAATAGTGAAAAGCCAGGAGAATGGGCGGAACTTTGTCGGGAGATCGTCGACGATAAAACATCTGGATTGGAAAAAGTAGTGAATGTAGCCTTGGAGCTCGCAGACATAGTATATTATTGTTTACAACCCAACTCATCAGAAACTTTGGAAAGTGTGTTTATGTATTTATATTTAGAGAGATTTGATCTAGCCTACCTTTTTTGTATAGCAAAATACTGCACCAGATTAGAGTTTGGTGATGATCCCAAATATAAAGAAATAGAGAAATATATTATGAAAAAGTATTTAACTTATATTAAGTATACCTTCCCACGTACTTGGGAGAATCTTTCTGATTAATGTTTTCTATTTCTTGAAATCTTCTTCCTATTCTTATATACATATATTCCTATTCCCAAAAGTATTATAAATAGTACTCCGTAGTTAAATGTATCCATTATTTTCTTTATTTCATTCCAATTTAGTCCTATCTTTGCCCCAGCATATGCAAAACCATATGCATAAAAGAATGTAGGGATAAACACTGTTATTGAGAATATAAGATAGTTATATCTGACATAACCTGCTACTAGGGATGCTGCTACCCTCAACCATGGTATAAACCTTGCTAAAAATAGATACAAAACCCCATTTTTCTTAATTGAATGGAACCCATTCGTGTATGAATTCTTAGACACATTTATTAATCGCCCCCTTTTCTCTAAGAATCCCAATATATCTTTCTTACTAAAATACATACCAATTAAATATGGAGGTATAGCGCCTATTAATTCTCCAAATGAAGCAGCCAATGCTATCTCAGTTAGATTATCTGGTCTAACAGCCGCTACTGCAGCCATCACTACCTCTGCGGGAAATATTCCAAAACAGGCTACAAAAACTCCCAAATATCCTAAACCTCCCAACCAAACAGTTATATTGTGAAGTATATCTGAAACCACTATAAAGGTTATTATATATAATAGGAATATAACAATAAAGCGAATGTGGTATACTTAATCGAGCATTTGAGATCCACAAACTCCCCATTAAATTGAAAATGTAAAATTAGAATGGACCTTTCATCTATAGAAAATCTCTCAGAATTAGAAAGCTTAAATGATGCGGAGAGGGATTTGATTTTTCTTCTTAGAGATTGTGATGAAGATGAGTTAATTATTGAACCTTTCGGACCAAGACAGGGTATACCGTATGGAGAGGATCTACTAACTGATTTCCCGGAAACAGAATGTGACTATGATAGTTTGATAGAAAAAGGGTTTATAGAGAAAATAAACAGGAAGGATATAGCTAGGAAATTTATTGAGGAAAATGCAAAGTACATAGATCATAAAGGCAATCATATTGAATATCATAGTAATCATCAGGAGGAACTGAACGAAGCATTTATTAAAGCCTATGATAGAGAAGCAGTCATTAGGTGTGGAAAAAGAGGTGATATGAGAATAAGGCTTACAGAAGAAATTTTCCAAGTCGTAAGGAACATATATCCCCAATTGTAATTCTTGTGTCATTATTTCAATCCTGTGCATTCAATGTTAATATCTATGTATGCCCGAGCAAACAGTTGATAATGATAAAAAGCCAAAGAAATTTTGGAAAGAGAAGGTGTCTAGATTAAAACTCATTGTACTTCTTAAGAATAATATGCTTTTGTTCTCTTTCTTAGCTATCTTTGCTTTATCTATTTTTTTTAATGTATGGAATATATCAAAGTACGAAGTATATGATTTAGATGGCAGAGAGATACGGTCTTTCTTGGATGAACAGATAGATAAGTATTTTACTGAGAATATTGTAGGTAGCAACTATTTTACTTTCTCTCCGACACAGTATCAGGAAGATATGTATATTAAAATAGAATACCTTAAGAGTGTAAAGATAGAGAAGATAGTACCTAACAAGATTACGATATTTATTTCCCAATATTCACCTATGTATGTAACTGTACTTAAGTCTGATAGCTGCACGATTCTTTCCTCAGAGGGAATTGTATTGGAAGAAATCTGTATAGAAGAGGGGACAGAGTGTTGCCTCAGCTATTCCAAAGATAATGAATTACCGCTATTCTCATCATCAGAAGTTGATATATCTCTATTTGATGATGATAAAGATAGACTATTGATAATGGAAGATGTAAGTAAGGTTTTTCAAATTATTGAATCATTCAAGTTTGATATCGTAGAAATATCCTTAAAGAGTGATATTTTGGAGTTTGTTGATTCCGAAAATAAAAAATTTGTCTTCAATATGGCTGAGAGTATAGATACACAAATTAAAAGGTATATAGTTGTCATGGGGAAAATAAAAAGTGATAATATGGAGTTTCAAACTTTAGATTTAAGGTTTGAAAGACCTGTTATGAAGAATTAAAAAGTTCTTGCTAAAATACCGAATTTTGATTATATTATTAGATAGAACTTGTTTAATTGAATTTTTTGTATATAATAAGTTTTAAGTAAAATTACTGCCTCTTAACAAATATGGCACGCAAAATAATAACAGCAATAGATGTAGGTTCCTCGAAAATTACAACTGTAATTACATCGGTAGAAGATAATCAACAACCCACGGTTATAGGAGTGTGTTCGTTTCCCAGTAAGGGGATAAAGAAGGGAGTTGTAGTTAATATTGATGATGCTACAACTGCAATATCCGAGAGTGTTACAGCAGCAGAGAGAATGGCAGGTGTTACAGTTTCTGATGTGTATGTTTCAATTAACGGGGAGCAGGTTACAAGTCTTAATAATAAAGGTGTAGTGGCAGTAGCTGGGTCTGAAATAACTATTGATGATACATATAGAGCTATAGAGAATGCTAGAACATTATCGTTACCAGATAACCTCAATCCAATACATATAATTCCCAGAGAGTTCGTAGTGGATAATCAAGGGGGTATTAAGTATCCAATTGGAATGAGTGGTGGTAGATTGGAGGTGGAAACTCATATCATTACAGCTCCAAATTCTTATTGGCAAAATATTAAGAAATGTGTTGATCAGATAGGTTCTAATGTATATGATGTGATATTTACAGGTTGGGCATCTTCTCTTTCAGTTTTAACTGATACAGAGAAAGAGCTTGGTGTTACCCTGTTGGATATAGGGTCTGGTACAACTAGTATATGTATATTTCAAGAAGGATCAATAATATACAGTGGTAGTATACCTTTGGGTGGGAATAACATTACTAGTGATATTGCGATAGGTCTTCAAGTTTCGCTTGAGGAGGCAGAGAAGATAAAGGTTAATATGGCAGATATCATTGACAATAAATGTGTTGATAATAAGTCTAAAGATTTAGATTCAACGCCAGCTCTTCTTAGGAAGAAGGATGAGCCTAAACAGAAGAAAGAAAAGGGTGAGGATATAGATCTGAATGTTATTGGAATAGACAAGAAAGTATCGAAAGACATGCTTCAAAAGATAATAGAAGCAAGATGTGAAGAAATATTTGAAATGGCAAAAGATAATGTAACGAAAGCAGGATATGAGATCGCTATGCCTGCTGGTGTTGTGTTAACAGGTGGAACTAGTTTGTTGAGAAATTTGACCAAGCTCACACAGTGTGTATTTGGGGTAGCTGCAAGAGTGGGGTATCCTTCAGGTCTAACAGGAATGACAGAAGAGATATCTGAGCCTTCATATGCTTGTGTGCAGGGATTGATAAAACACGCTTTAGATGATGATGTGGAAATAGCTTCAGGAGTGGAAAAAGGGAAGGTTAATGTTTCTGGCTTCTTTAACAAGGTTGCCGATTGGTTTAAGTCTTTACTGCCCTAGAATAAATTAAATTAACAGTAAAGTAAGATATGTTAGTTACAACAAATGTAGATCCAGTAGCGAAAATAAAAGTAGTAGGGGTGGGTGGTGGAGGCTGTAATGCTATAAACACAATGATAACCGACTATGATATCCCTGGAGTGGAATTTATGGCTTTTAATACGGATGCTCAGGCTCTAAAGATGTCTCAAGCTCCCGTTACTCTTCAACTAGGTGAAGAATTAACACACGGTTTGGGAGTTGGAGGTAATTATGAATTAGGTGCTCAAGCAGCGGAAGAAAGTATTGATCAGATACAAGAGCTATTAGAGGGTGCTAATATGGTATTTATAACTGCAGGTATGGGTGGTGGTACAGGTACTGGAGCTGCTCCGATAGTAGCTGGTGTAGCGAGAAATATGGGTGCTTTGACAGTAGCTGTCGTTACAAAGCCATTTGATTTTGAAGGTAACAAGAGAAAGGAAATTGCAGAAGAGGGAGTAAATGCATTGAGAGACAAAGTTGACACATTAATAGTTGTTCCAAACCAAAGATTATTAGAGATAGTAGATGAAAGCGAGAGACTTTCTTTTATAGATGCGATGAAGAAGGTTGACTCAGTATTGGCAGAAGGTGTAAATAGTATTTCAGGATTAATTAGTCAAACAGGATATATTAATGCAGACTTTAATGATGCTAAATCAGTAATGCAGAATGCAGGTACTGCTTTAATGGGTATAGGTAGGGCAAGTGGAGAAAATAGAGCTGAAGAAGCTGCTAGAGCTGCTACAACAAGCCCATTGCTTGATATGTCTATAGAGGGAGCTACAGGTGTTCTGTACAATATAGTCGGTTCAGATCTAACCCTTCCAGAGATCAGTCTTGTATCAGAGTTAATTAAAGAGGCTGTAGATCCGGCTGCCAATATCAAATTTGGAGCTCAAATAGATCCTGATGCAGGGGATGAAATTTCTATAACTATAGTGGCAACAGGTTTTGATGAAACAAAACAGGTGTTTACTAAAAAAGAAAGAGGAGTTGGAGGTGCTACTACAGTAAGGACGTTTGGGTTTGGTACTGATACCGGTTCTACGTTTGATATTGAGGATGAAGACGAAGTAACTATGTCTGAAACTCCGGCAGCCAAAGAGGAAGAGTTACCATCTTTCGAGCAAATAGATGAAGATATGGAATTTGAAACAGAAGATCTGCCTTCTTCCAAAGATGTTCCTTTAGAAAATGGAGAAGATCCATTAGATGTTCCAGCCTTCATGCGCAAAAAAGATAGTAAGTAGATACTACTAAATGGTATATAACCGTATATGAATTTCTTAAACCTTGGTCCAAAGAGAACCTATGTTCCGATCATTAGGATATTTTTTCCTATTCTTCTGCTTTCTTTTCTTGGTATTTTAACGCTTGTATCTACAACTATCCTTCCTACAGGAAGTTTGGGAGATTTGGAAATAGTCTACAAACAAATTCTATTTGTATTGGTAGGTGGTATTATCTATGTGGCGATGTCCACTCTAGATCTTAGTTACCTAAAACATTGGCAAGCTATACTTCTCATATATATCTTCACATTAATACTTCTAATCATTACCCTTCTCTTTGCTCCTACGATCAATTTTGTGAAAAGATGGTTAGTTATAGGAGGAATACAAATACAACCCTCCGAAATTGCAAAAGTAACTGTCATACTCTTTACAGCAGTACTACTTTCCAAAAAAGAATATTTTAACGAGTGGGTTCTATTCCTGCTATCTTTCATTCTCACAATTCCTTTTGTTATATTAATATATCTAGAACCTGATGCTAGTATGGCTCTATTAACACTTCTTATTTGGTTCTTTGTTGCATTCCTAGGTCTAAATAATCCTATTAGAAACAGCATAATTCTCATAATAGTTGGATGTATATCAGGATCATTCCTGTTAACATCAATAACTGGAAACAATTGGTGGTATACATTAATGATCCCAGGAATCATTCTGGCTATATTTTCTTTCTATTCAAATAGATCATGGAAGAATCTAGCAATAATAGCAACGGTAGTAGGGCTTCTTTTAGGTATATTCACTTCCACCATATGGGGAGGTCTTTTAAAACAGTATCAAAGAGATAGAATAGAGGCCTTTTTCACACCAGAAGGAAGGGAGGGGGATATAGGGTTTAATGTTAATCAATCTAGGATAGCTATTGGTTCGGGGAAAATCTTCGGTAAAGGATTTGGTAATGGTACTCAAAGTAAAAGAAATTTCCTTCCTGAGCATCAAACAGACTTCATATTTGCATCCTATGCAGAGGAATTTGGTCTGGTAGGGAGTCTGTTTCTAATGGCAATATATGCCTACTTAATACTTTTTTGTCTATTCACAGCAGTTAATGTTGTAGATAATCCAACTCTCTCTTTGATAGCAATAGGGATAGCTGTTAAGCTTCTTTTGGAGGTATTCATAAATATTGGAACAAATACAGGGGCTATACCAGCTACAGGAATTCCACTTCCTCTTATGAGTGCCGGGGGTAGCATCACTGTGATGACTTTCATATGTTTTGGATTAATAGATAACATTTCAAAAAATGCCACAGAAATGAATAAAGAAAAGAGTAAGAGCTTAGTAGATATTTATGAAAATTGAGCTTTAATTTGACTTTTTTAATATATTAAATTAAAATCTCTTCTCATGGCAGAAACAAAAACAAAGAAAGAAAAATTTGCAATTATCAAAATATCGGGAGTACAGTTAAAAGTATTCGAAGGAAAAGAGTATGAGATAAATAAGATAGCTGGAAATAAAGGAGATAAGGTTGAAATAAAGGATGTTTTATTGATTAACGATGGAGAGGAGACAAAGATAGGAAATCCTATTATTGATGGATCTAAAGTTCTTTTGGAAATAACCTCCCAGAAGAAGGGAGAGAAGATAGATGGTCTTGTATACAAAGCAAAGTCTAGATACAGAAGGAGATACGGTTTTAGACCTAATATTACAAAGGTTATGGTTAAAAAAATATCGTAATGCCCAAGCAGTATTTTTTTCAGGCCGGGAGTTTTGAGGATATTTCATATGCGGAATTAATCGCTGTGTCTGAGATATATGGATTAAATAGAGATGTGGTTCATAGGTTTTCCAATAATATTTTCCTAGTTAAGAGTAAAGATATTTCAGAAGATATACTTCTTAAAATATTTAATCGCTTAGGAGGTTTTGTGAGATTTGGGTATATTGTGGAAGATCTCGATACTTTCTTGGAAAGATATTTTGATAGGACAGAGAGAGTTGTATTTGGACTTTCAGTATTAAGTGGAAGTAGAAAGGATGATTTTAAATTCCTTAAAAGATTAGGAAATGAATTAAAAAGAGGTTTTAAAGAGTACGGTATCTCTTCCAGGTTTCTTTTCCCGAAAGATAGAAATATGGAATTAAATGCTGCCCAGATATCAAATAATGGTGTCCTAGCAAAAGGGTTTGAATTATCTATCTTAAGAAATGAGAAAGGGGAGATATATGGTAGTACAGTATCTATACAGGATATTGAGGGATATATTAGAAGGGATATGGATAAACCGTATACAAATACCGAAATGGGTACACTTCCTCCGAAATTGGCAAGAATAATGGTAAATCTCTGCTCACTAAAGGATGGTGTAATATGGGATCCTTTCTGTGGATCTGGAACACTCCCTATGGAAAGTGCAGTTTTGGGATACAATTTCCTAGCGTCTGATGTTGATGAGTATGCTGTGAATGGTACAGATGAAAATATTAAGTGGTTAAATGCACAGGGTGATTTGGCTAATATAGTGTACGAAACATTCAAATTGGATATTCTAAATCCAGATAGTAATGTTATAAAAAAACTGAAAAACACAAACATATCTGCAATTGTGTGTGAACCTTTTATGGGTCCTCCACAGAAAAAACTTCTCTCTGAGAGCAAAGCAAACGAGCTATTATCTTCGGTTGAGCAGCTATATAAAGGACTTTTCTCACTTCTAGACGAAAGGATTAAAGTAAGGGGTATTAAAATGGTTTTGATAATACCCTCATATAAAACAGACAGAGGGTGGAAAAGTATTGGGATAAGGGATATAGTAAGTAATAGGTGGGAAGTTCTAAATTCATACTATTCTCCTAATAGGGACTTGAAGTGGAGTCGTAAAAATAGTATTATCACTAGGAATATTTTCATACTAAGAAGAACTTAGTATTAGTAAATAAATTGATGTTTTTTGCAAATGTCACATGTTGCAGCTGGAGCGACATCATCAAACTTTGGTAATGTTGCTGGAAAAAGATTAGGGTTAAAGAAATATGCTGGCGAAGAAGTTAAAGCTGGTAATATTATTGTTAAACAGAATGGTTCTGTTTATCACCCAGGAGTTAATACATACATGTCTAAAACATACTCTATACACGCTAAAACAGATGGTGTAGTGAAGTTCAGAAGGATGAGTGGCTTTAAGAGGGGGAAATTTTATATCGATGTGATACAATCATAGTAGTATGTCTAAATCCAAATTTATACAGATTGAGAGTAAGAATGCTCTTCTAGAACTATTGAAGGAGGGTAGGGAGTTTGAAAAGATCTTTGTAGCTAGTAATGCTTTTAAAGATGAGAAGAGTAAAGAGATAATCCAAATAGCTGGTCAAAGGAAGATTCCAGTTCTAAAGATTTCCAGAAGAGCTATTAATAGACGATTAAGATCTTCTTCCTCGGAAAGTATTGTTGCCCATATGTATTCTCAAAATGATTGGGATCTAGGGGAATTATTGGATACATTGTATAAAGATGATAAACGACCATTTTTTCTGGTTCTTGATAATCTCAAATATTCACAAAATATTGCAGCTATAATGAGAAGTGCATTTGGTGCAGGAGTTAATGGAATAATAATTAATCCCCAAGAGAAGAGTTTAATATCTGATGAAACAATTAGAATATCAATGGGAGCAGCTGAGAGAATACCTTTAGTAGAGATGAACCTTTTTAATGCCCTTAAGACTCTAAAAGAGAATGATATTAAGATATATGCTATAGATATGGAAGGAAAGCATTACTATGATGTTGATTTAACTGGTCCTGTTGCATTTGTGTTGGGAGCAGAAGATGTTGGTATATCTACAGGTATATCAGAGAGAGTAGATGGCAAAATATCCATACCTATGAGAGAGGGAATAGGCTCCTTAAATGTTAGCGCCTCCGCTGCAGTTCTTGTGTATGAGAAATTAAGACAAGAGGTACAAGGATAGTTATATTAACTTCTCCATTAAATCTTTTAATTCAGTTTGCGTATTATATCTAATCACTACTTTTCCGCCTTTTGTCATCTTTACAACATTAGCAGTATACCCGAGCTTTTTACTAAGAAGAGTGGAATATTTCTCCGTCTCCTCATCACTCTTTTTCCAATTCTTGGTAGTTGAACCTTTCCCGTAATTAATCTTCCTTACCAAGGCCTCAGTTTCTCTAACGCTCATCTCCCTTTTTATAACTAAATCTGCTGCAGCTACTAATGAAGTCGAATCTTTTATTCCGAGAAGAGCTCTAGCATGTCCTTCACTAAGTTTTTCATTAAGGATATCCTCCTTAACTTCTTCTGGTATGGCTAATAATCTAATCTTATTTGTTATTGTTACTCTATTTAACCCAACTTTTTTGGCGATATCATCTTGTGATATACCAAACTCATCAATCATTTGCTTAAATGCGAAAGCTTCTTCCAATGGATTAAGATCTTTTCTTTGGATATTCTCTATCAATGCTAATTCAAGCATCTCTTGAGGTGAGCTATCCTTTATTACAACGGGAACACTTTTTAGACCTGCAAGCTGAGCAGCTCTCAATCTTCTTTCTCCTGCAATTAGGAAATATTTATCTGAATCTTTTCCTTTTGTAATTATTAATGGTTGAATAACACCACTCTCCCTAATTGAATCAGCTATACTGATCAATTCTTCAGGATCAATATGCATTCTAGGTTGGTATGGGTTAGGTTCTATTTTTGATATGTCAAATTTCTCATTATATGCACTACTAGAATTATCTATCTCCTTTGCATCTATTAATGCAGCTAATCCTTTTCCTAATCTTGGTGTATTTTCCATATTAGTATGTATTAATTAATTTAAGTGTCAAATCTATTTATGAATTCCTTTGCTAGTTTCTTGTATGCTAAGGCACCGGTAGATTTTTTGTCATATTCAAATATAGTTTGTCCGTATGAAGGAGCTTCTGATAGGCGTACATTTCTTGGTACTACTGTGTTGAATGCGGTATCTTTGAAAAATTCCTTCACATCACTCACTACGTTCTCTGAAAGTTTCGTTCTACTATCATACATGGTAAGAATTACACCACCTATCACTAACTTAGGATTTATTCCCTTTATTAACTTAGTAGTTTCTATTAATTGGCCTAATCCCTCAAGAGCAAAGTATTCACATTGTATTGGTATTAAAAGGTAGTCTCCTGCGCTTAGTGCATTGATTGTGAGTAAACCTAAAGAAGGAGGACAATCAATTATTACATAGTCAAAATCTTCTGATATTTTGGATATAGCCTTCTTCAGGAGTGATTCTCTGGTTAACATATTTACCATCTCTATCTCTGCACCTGCAAGAGAAAGGTGCGAAGGTACTAAGTATAGGTTAGGGGTGGAGGTTGTTACAAAAACAGATGATATGGGTTCATCCTCCACGAGTACGTTGTATATACTTTTGTACGGTGCTTCATCTGAAGAGTTCCAACTCTGTTTATCAAACTGCTGTGTGAATCCCAGCCCTGATGAAAGATTAGATTGAGGGTCCATGTCTATGACGAGTACCTTCTTCCTAGATTTAGCAAGGCTGGCACTAAGGTTCATCGCTGTAGTAGTTTTGCCTACACCTCCTTTTTGATTTGCTATGACGAATATTTTCATTGTTTTACTCTATCATGTTTCACAAAAGATTACTACATACTTGGATATACTTCATGTTTTACTACTCTAAATTCGGAAAAAGGGAAATACACAATCCACGCCTTGCCCTTTATATCAGCTTTTTCTACTGAACCAAACGTTCTGGAATCTGAGCTATGAGGTCGATTGTCTCCACATACAAAATATTCTCCCTCAGGTATTACCTTAGACTCTCCCTCTTTCAGAAAATCTCCACCATTTGTATATACAGAATCACTCAGATAGTTTGATTCATCTAGACGCTTATTATTAATATATAACTGACCATCTTTTAGCATTACAGTATCACCTGGAAGGCCAATGATTCTTTTAATAAAGTCTTGTGTATCAGAGTATTTAAATATCACAACATCTCCTCTCTCTGGATCTTTAATACGGTATGTCACCTTGTTTGCCATGAGATACTCTCCATTCTTATACGTTGGATGCATAGAGTTCCCTATGACCTCATGTGGGGTCATTATGAATATATACAGAACAATGGATATCACTAATGCAACAACAACTGTTTCAAGGAAAGATAGTATAAATTGGCCAATCGAGGCAAAAGCGGAGGATATTTTTTGTGTTGAGGTTATACTTTGTTCCGAGGGATTTTCATACATATTGGCAGATATCAAAAATTTTAATTCACAATCTATTAATACTAATAGAAATAGATTGATTATGCAATGCTAGCGTATTTTGGTCTGTACAATGTGTATTCGTTTGGTATAATTTCATATGTCTTGTATAGAGGGCGAAGTTAAATCAAGGATACAGAAAGAGCCCACACCGCAACAACAGAAAATATTAGTAGAATTGTGTAGGAAGAGTATGCCCACATTTGATAGGCTTCCATTAGAGGCAAGAGAGTGTTGGGTTAGGGAGTATTGGAAAGAGGGGAGGGAGAGTGGTGTGTCTAATTTGTCACAAATGTTTGTGGTTGCTCATATGCAAGAGGTAACAAGTGTGGAGTTAGCAAATAGCGATCTTTACAAAGCTGTGTGTGATTGTGTAACTATAGTTAATGATGAAAAAAACAAAATTAATTGTGTAGAATTGGTAGAGGAAAAATTAAAAGAGTATACTCCATTATTTATCGAAGATGATTATATTCAGGTAGTGGGAGAGTATAAATTATTTGCTGATTCTGTTAAAGGTTTTGAGGAAGTCTAAGGTATACCGCTACGGGGAATCGAACCCCGGTTTACAGGATGAAAACCTGTTGTCCTAGACCACTAGACGATAGCGGCATAACAGAAAGATTCTACTATAATTGGAGTTTTTTGTGAAGTTAATAGGTACTTTTCTTTTCGATATCTTTTAACAGTTGTTGTTCTTCTGCAAATGTAGCTCTTTGGTATTTGTTCATTTCTTTATCAAATACATATCTTCTTTTACATTTACATTCAACCATTACTCTGTTATCTGATAGGTTGCCCATTTTTCTTGCTTTATCCAATGGGTATGTACACCCCACACATAGTCTTCTTTCTAGCAATACGTTTTGGAAAGGGGCTATTATTTTTTTCATTTGTACTAGTATTAAGTAATATATGCCGAAGAGAGGACTCGAACCTCCACGGAGTATTCCTCCATATGCTCCTAAGGCATACGTGTCTGCCAATTCCACCACTTCGGCTAGGCAGGTACTATTTTACTAAATAATGAGATATTTTAGTAGAGAGGTCATATTTTCTTTTCTAAGACTATTTGATCATCCCATCCTTCAATAGAAGCTTTCTTATAGTGTACTCTTTCAAATCCATTTTTATAGTAGAAGGATCTTGTTATTTTGTATGGTTCATATTCTACTTCCTCAGGAAGTGTTTCAGTCTCAATATAATAAAGACCTAAGGATTTAGCTTCTGAAGTAAGGTATTCTAACAGCTTTGTACCAATTCCATTCCGCCACTGATCTCTTTTTACACCCATCCAAATTAATAACATTTTGCCACAGTAGGTTGTATAGCATATAAAGCCAATTACTTGATTATTATCCTTGGCTACTATAACAGTGTTATTGTTAAAATCTATTGAAAGATTTTTTACACCCTCCTTGCTAAACCATTCTTTGAGATCCTTAGCAATCTGTATAGCTTGTGTTTTATCCTTTTTATTAGCTTTTACTATTTTCATATCTTGAATATTAATTAAGCTTTATTGTTTGCATTATTTTAAAAAGATTTTCTTTTTGATTTTCTCCCTGATATAAAAATGTATATGATTGGTTTCCGATACGCATAGACATATCATAACTAATATTGTTATTTTGATGTAAAGTTGTTGTAATTAAAAACAGTAATGAATCTTTTTTATATAATTTAAAATCCGATCTAATAGGCTTGTCGGTAATTTCATAGATAGTGTATTTTTCCAACTCATTTATTGTGGTTGAATTGTATTCTCTAACTAAAGATCTATGTTTAAATGGATTAGAAAGCGCATCAAATATCTCCAAACTATCGGAATTATCAACTAATGTTATAAGGCGAGTTGTATTATAGTTGTTTATCCAAACTTTTATATTTTCCTTTTTAACACCTTCTCCAGTTATCTTATCCATCACTTCGGTCCATTCTTGCAAGGTCTGATCCTCCATATCAAATGAAAAATTTCTAAAGGTATAAGTATTCCCATCATATGTATGTTTAACTTGTTTTGGTATTGTTGGGATACAGTTATATAGTGTGATTAAAAAAATGGACAATCCAAATAAAAGGAGGAGAATCTTAGGCAGTAATTTCATTTTTAAGATTAAATAAATTTAACTCTCCTCTATTCCTCCAAATATCTTACCATATACCTTTACATATCCATTCTCACTATGTGGTGCATTTTTAATAACATCTTTCTGCTCTAATCCTTTCTCTGCTACATCCTCTCTTAGATTATCAAATGTAATTCTCTCCTTCATAGGTTGTACATTCTTAGTATCTACCTCCTTTAATACATCTACTGATTCCAATATTGTTTCCATCTGTGGTGTGAATTTATCTAACTCTTCTTTGGTGAGCTTAATTCTAGATAATTCAGCTATATGTTTAACATCTATTTTCATTTCTTTAATTTCTTTATTAATATATCTCGAACATCATTAGGATTACTTGTACCCTTAGTAGCTTGCATAACCTGACCTACTAAAAAGCCCATTGTAGCTTCTTTCCCGCCCTGATAGTCTGATACTGCTTTAGGATTGTTTGAAATAACCTCGTCAATTATATTATCAATATTTCCTTGTAGGTCCTCTTTCTCCGACTTAATCTTATCCAAGGCATCTGATATATCTCTATTATCCTCTATACACTCTTTTAATAGCTCCTCCGCACTACTTTTTGTTAATAGCCCTTCTTTAAATGCAAATATTAATATGGACAGATCTTTAATATCTATATCAAGATTCCCTATTGCATACACAGTCCCCATTAACCAATTAGAAGCCTCGATAGCCGCATCCTTCTCATTTAATTTTGTGCTTAATTCTTTCTGAAGTTTTTCAAAATACTCAGAAGTTTCTACAGTAGAGGATATTACCTGTGCTGCATATTCTGATATACCCCACGTGTTAATATATCTGTCTATTTTTTCATCAGGTAGTTCTATGATTCCCTCTCCAATTCTCGCTATATCTTCCTCAGATACCTCTATAACTGGGATATCTGGTTCAGGCATATATCTATAGTCATCAGCTGTCTCTTTGCTTCTTTGAAATTCTGTAACATCCTTATCTGCATTCCAACCTCTTGTTTGTTGTACTATCTCTTTCCCTTGTTCTAATTCTTCAATCAATCTATTTACCTCATACTCTATGGATTTCTCTACTGCTGTTATGGAACCAATATTCTTAACTTCAACCTTTGCATTAAGTTTGTAATTACCAATCGGCAATATCATCCCATTCTTGTACTCCCATTTTCTTTTCTCTTGTACTGATATATTTGGTTCACATCGCATCTGGCCTTTTTCCATATCTGCATCTGATATTCCTAAGTATCTAGCAATCTGTCTAATCTTGGTCGCAAAATCTTTTGCATCTTTAGCAGATCTAATACACGGTTTAGTAACAATCTCTATTAATGGTACTCCTGATTTGTTGTAATCGATTAGTGAATACTCTTTTCCTGTACCACTCTCTGTATGGTGTGTAGATTTAGCTACATCCTCCTCCTGATGTATTCTCTCTATCTCGACTCTCACATCGTTATTTAAATCAACATATCCATCAGAACATATTGGTCTTTTGTACTGACTAATCTGGTATCCCTTTGGAAGATCTGGGTAGAAGTAGTGCTTTCTGTCAAAACGTATTTCATTATCGATATCACAATTTGTAGCAAGGCCCATTAGGATGCATAGCTCTATTGCTCTTTTATTGGGTAAGGGTAGGGCACCTGGTAGTCCTAAACATACAGGGCATACATGGGTATTAGGTTCTTTCTGAAAGTATCCAGTGGGACAATTACAGAACATCTTAGACTTTGTATTAGTCTGTACATGTATCTCTAATCCAATTATTACATCATATTTATCATTTAACATCATGTAATCTTAGCAATTTTAATTGGCTATATCAATTCATCATCCTTAGGAGTCATCTCCTTTGTTAGTACGTAGAATGTACCTCTTCCTCTTCCCTTTGCTTTTATATATTTCTTCTCTACCATGTCTTGTAGGTCACGGTATGCTGTCATAAAGGATACACCCATCATACGAGAGTATTTGTTTCTAGATATCTTGGTATTTAGGGCAAGATATTCTAAAAGCTCTATCTGCCTTTGATTAAGGTGTAGTTCTAATGATCCCAATTTTTTCACTTTTGTATTATATATTTCTCTAAAATCATTAGTTATATCCAATACAGTCAAAGAGAGTGTGTATAGATACGCTTCTAGGAATGTTGTTAAGTCTGATTTACTTTTTGAGAGTTTAAATGCAGACATTATGTCTTGATTAATATACTCTATACTCTTGAAATGGGGAATAATGTTTTCTGGATTTAATCCATACTTTTTGCTTAACATTTCCATCATTAATATTGCGGTTATCTGATTTCCAGAAAGGAAAGGTGCCTTTTCTATGAACTCATATAGTAGTATGCCTAGCTTAATTAATCTGTGATTACTATCCTTTCCGTTCTGTATCCATTCAAATAGTTCATTGAAATGATTTCTCATATCAACATTTGGATAGAAGTCTCTTAACTTATACCACGTATCATATATTTCATTTGGCTTCTCAGAAAATCCTCTAATTTTAGAAAGATCCCAATCATCCACGATACCCTTCATTGCAAGTTTATTGATGTGTGATGCAAGATCTATCGAAGGTCTTAAAGAATTACTATTGTTATATGATTTAACATAGTCTTTTGCATTTCTAAAGTTTGTGAAAAGTCTAAATGTTTTCTTCTGGGATGGCATTTCCTGTCCTCTTTGTATTAATAATGCTTGGTTATATCCAATTGGATTTCCAACAAGTTCTCCTAATTTTTGAGTATCTTGGGCCCCATATTTCTCTTCAAGTGTTACCAAATACTTCTCAGGAAGTTGCTTCTGCTTTAGTTCTACAATAGACACCTCGTATTTAACTATGTAGTTAAGGATAAGGCTTGTTATTGTGTATTTAGGTGTTCTCATAGTATGTATATAGAAAGCTGATGGATGGTTTCGAACCATCGACCGTTCCCTTACGAAGGGAATGCTCTACCAACTGAGCTACATCAGCGAATGTAACAGTATTGTAACAAAGAATGGTAATATCAACAAGAGTATGCTATTAAAATATGATTATTATGTCAATATATTCTATGTATAGTGTATAATAATGGCCTGTGGAAAAGGATTTTAGTGAAATTTGTATAGAAAAAGAGAATAGATACAAGAATAGGGATCCAAGAAATCATATTGAGGATGGGGAACCTAGGTCTTTGTATTGGTATAGGTATAGGGTCACATATGCATTATTGAATAGTCAATTAATTCCAGGAGGGAAAATATATTCCCCTCTTAGACTTGTAGAAGAGGTCCCATCGGATATACTACTGTCAAGATTTTGTGTAGATGAGGGACATAATCTTTTCAATCTTCCAGTTGTTATGGTTGGGAATAATAATTTAACTCCCTTTAGTTTTGATATTAGAAAGAAGGATAGGGTAGAGATAGATGGTTTAGAGTATCCGGGTATATCTGCTACGATTGGGTTCTCCGATAACTTAGCAGAAACATGTGGAGGGATATTTGATAGGGATTGTAGGAGACAGGACAGGATGTATTGTACAACAGTAGGTCAAATAGAAGAGTGTAATTATTCAGTTTACTATCTACCAACTGAGAATCAACCTCTACACGTTAGATTAGTGCATGATGTACACGAGGTGTCTCCATCGGAGCATCTACCCCCGTTTAGGGATAGAGAGTTATTAGCAGAAACTTTTAGTAATGGGAAGTGTATGAGGTAAGAAGCGAGAGACGGGATTCGAACCCGCGACCTTCTACTTGGGAAGCAGACATTCTACCAACTGAACTACTCTCGCATATATGTTATTTTACTAAGAAAAAGGGACTATATCTAGTCCCTTTCTAATTCATATATGTAACATATATTACTTAGCTAACTCCTTCTTAACCATACTCCAATCAGCCTTGAGTTGTTCAGCTAACTTCTGAGCTGCAGATGATGTAACCTCTGCATCCCTCTTAAATTCATCCACAACCTCTGTTACTAGCGCCTTATACTTCGTTTCATCAATCTTCCCTCCTGCTTTCTTAACCTGTGCTATCTTCCTTTCAACCTCTCTTCTTGCTTTAGCATATGCGTCCTCTGCTTTGTCTTTTAATTCCTCTGCTAACTTCTTAATATCCTCCCTTGTCTCTGCCCCAGATTTAGGTGCAAGTAATATACCGGCCACTACTCCAGCTACTGTTCCAAAGAGTAGGCCTTTCATAAATGATTCTGCATTATTATTGCTCATATGATTATTTAGCTAAAATTAACTACATATATATAGTAATATATATCTTTTAATATGTCTAATTAGAATTTAAAAAACTTTAGTATTAGGTAGCAGATTATGATAAATATACTAGGTATTAGGATAGAAGCTAGTATTGTAAAGAATGAAGGAGATGGTGGTTGTATTTCTTCGACTTCCTTTTCCTCTAATGTGTCCGAGAGAGTTTCTTTCTCCTGTTCTTCTGTATCGTTCTCCTCTTCGATATTTTGTTCAATAGTAGAGTCTAGGGTTTCTTCTTCCTGTGCATAGATATGAACAGAGGGAATGAGAAGGAATGATAGGAGGAGGATAGTTGTTAGTAGTTTTTTCATAGGTATATGTTAACATATATGTATATGGTATATCCAGATATTAAGTTAGAAGAAAAACTATGGAAAGAGGGATACAAGGTAGTACTTGGTCTTGATGAGGCTGGTAGAGGGCCTTTAGCAGGGCCTGTAGTGGCCTCAGGGGTGGTTATTTCAGATATTAAACAAGTTATACCTATTGTTAGGGATAGTAAGAAGATGACTGAGAAACAGAGAAATGAAGCATATGATGAGATTAGAAAAAAATCTGTGGCATATGGGGTAGGGATAGTAGGGAGTAGGGATATAGATAGGTTGGGTATACAGAGGGCAGTGCTTGAAGCAATGAGTATAGCTTTGGAGATAGTAGAGAGAAAATTAAATAGCAAGGTAGATTATATTATTGCTGATGGAGAAAATATATTATCCATACCTAAATACAAGATGAAGAAGATTACAAAGGGAGATCTTCTTCACTATTCAATATCCGCAGCATCTGTATTAGCTAAGGTTACAAGAGATAGGATTATGTATGAGTATCATACTAAGTATCCAGTGTATGGTTTTGATAGTCATGTGGGGTATGGTACTAAGAAGCATTTAGAAGCAATATCAAAATATGGTATTTGTGATATTCATAGGAGGAGTTTCAAACCTATTAGAAAGTGATTTTTATCACCAAATATGGTATACTATAGGCCTGTATGGATATATATCCTACAGAACTGCTCTTTAAAAACCCGATCTATTCTATATATCTCCTTTAATATATTACCTCCTAATTTGTTAATTAGTACTCCATTAATTAATAGGTTTGGGGGTAGTATTAGAAATTATTAGAAATAAATATTCAGAAAAGGAGATAGAAATGGAAGGTTGCAAACAGTTAGCAATAACCACGTTAGTGGTTATATTATTGGGAGGCTTGTTTTTGGCAATAGTTACAATGGATGGAGATGTGCATCCGAACTTGCCACAAAATCAACCAACCCCGATAGATCCAGCAGGACCAGGGAAACCTAACTTGGAAGGCTTCGAAGCCTTAGGACTCCCATGGGATTGCAAGGATTCATCATATACCTTCAAAGGGGTTGAAAAGCAAGTCATCACTGCTAGTGGTGACAGTTTATTGTTTTATTGTGATCCCTTTGGGATTCCCCTCACAAAGTTTTGTGAGGAAGGGGTTTCCATCAGGAAGCTCGGTATGCATGACGGTTGCAAATAAAATAGATCGGGTCTCTCTGGGCTATATAATTAATTACAATTTTAAATTGTATTATACATATCAGCCCAGAGAAACTCCTTTTTGATATAATCAATAATGGAAAAACAAGAGACCTTTGATATTGTTAATGAGAATGATGAGGTAATAGGTACTACAAGTAGAGAAGAATGTCATAATAATCCAGATATAATACATAGAGGTGTACATTTCACACTCTATAACAAAAATAGTAAGAGAATATTCTTTTCTAAACAACCAATGGGAAAGAGAAAAGATCAAGGAATGAATATTTTCTTAGGAGAACATGTTCTCTCAGGGGAAGATTATGAGCATGCATTAATAAGGGGTGTAGAGGAGGAATTAGGTTTTACACCAACTAATTTCAAAGAGTTAGGTACTAAAATTTTCCAAGATAAGAGTGAGAAAGAGTGTGCGAAGTTTTTTCTAGTATATGTAGATAAGGAGGAATTAAGGGTAGATCCTAGTGAAGTGGAGAATGAATGGTGGTTAGATATTAAAGAACTAAAGGATTTTGATGACAATGTAAGTACTATGACTAAGTATTGGATAGAGAATATAGATTGGAATAAAGTATTGTAATAGAAAAAGATATAGTAGTATAATTGCAAGTCTTTTAAGATATATATGAGGGGCGCTAGCTCATCCGGTTAGAGCAACTGCCTTTTAAGCAGTAGGTGCCGAGTTCGAGTCTCGGGCGCCTCATATCTAAATAGATTCTAATACCTTCTTAATATCTTCAATCTTATATTGAGGTTTAATCTTTATAAAAAAGAGATGTAGCCCTACACCCTTGGTTAATTCATTTACAAAACTATCCCTAGTCATTCTATCTGATCTTTGATGAGATCCTCCATTTAATTCAATTAATGCCTTTATTTCGGAACTATTCTCATCTATTAGTACAAAGTCTATATGTTTCGACTTAACTCTATTCTTATCACTGATATATGCTTTTCCTTTTGATACAGGTTTAATAATATCTATTAATCTAACTTTACACATTACAGTTATATATGATGGTATATTTTCTTTTAGATATTTATAAAAAGTTAATTCTGAGTGAGTGAGAAGGAACTGAACCTTTTGAAATTTAGAAGTAGATTCTTTTTTTAATAACTCTGCAATTACGAAAACAATTAAAAACAAAACGATTGGAATAATGAATGGTTTCATTATCCAAGTATACAAATAGTAAAATTAATCGTCAAATTCATTTAATTGATCAACTGAACAAATAATATAACTAAGGTTAGACATGTGGTCATGTCCACTCATAGAATTTCTCAAATCTTGACTTATGTGCCTTTTTCCATTATTTTTGTAAACATAATATCTTTTATCGGATGATAAATGCAATTAGATATATTTATATTTATTTTTTTGTTAATAACGTTTGTTTACCTTGTTTTTATTCTAATTGGATACTTAAAAATTTTAAGGAAACCAATGCAGTCAACTATATGGGAAGGAACAATTATATGGAAGAAGGAAAGAAATTTTGTGACAGACTGTTTTGAGACAATGTTTACTTATTATATCCTCGACGATACTCTCGGAATTTTTGGCAAAAGACCACAGTACATATTCAAATTTAAGATAGATAATTGGATAAACGGAATATACTTTACCAGTAACAAAGAATTTATAGAATTAGATGTGGGGGACAGGATAGCATTGAAGAGAGGAGATTTCTTTCCTAGAAAACAAGTTTAATCACCATTTGTTATATTAATGGTAAAGTTAATGCTTTTTAATAAAGGACCTAATTCCAACAGTTTATTACAATTAGTTACAAAACTGTCTCGCCCTTGCCATATCCCAAAAACATTGTATTATTGAACATTTTCCTTATTTATTGATATAATCCTGTACTTCGCACGTTAAAACAATAAAAAAGGAGATAATAATGCAAGATGATAGTAGGAAGTTGGAAGATTTCTTAGTATTACAAAAGATTAGGGAAATGGCATATGACTATGCAGTCTCTATTCCCAATATGGAAGGCATTTTGTATTTAGAGGATCGCCAGCACTGTGATCCAAATCCAACATCAAAGCAAACAGCAAGAGGCTTCTTTTTGGAGATCTCAAAAGGAAGACCATACAGTATATGGAGTCCTTGGGGGGAATGGAGATGTTGGGGAAGATCAATTGGTGACTGGAATCACAAATGTGTTGATCTGTTAGGACGTTTAGGGGCACAGAAATATGGAAAAGCTCGAAAGATCCTTCGACAGATGTATCCACAGATGGGATCACTATATGCTATTACAAGTATAGATGGAGATCCTGTTCCTGCACCGGCAATGTTATTGTCTTTACAAAACTATGCTGAGTACTCAGAAGTTATGAGATCTTGGGATAGCTTAATAGAAATGTATAGGGAGGTAGTGGAATAATTGTTGGTTTTAATGTGAGAATACCTAGGGAATAGATTTTATAAATAATATGATTTAATCATATTTTTCTATTCCTTAGGTTCACACATTCAGTTAATCTAGATTTAATAATTATCTTCTATCATATATATATGGTAGAGGAAATAATCTATGCATTTATAGATAGTCAAAACTTAAATCTTGGTACTAGAAGTGCTGGGTGGGTATTAGATTTTAAGAAATTCAGAATATATCTCAAAGAGAAATATCATGTTCATAAGGCTTTCCTTTTTATTGGGTATATATATGGAAACGAAAAGCTTTATATGCATCTTCGGGAAAGTGGGTATATTATTATATTCAAAGAAACATTATCACAAAAGAGGAATAAGAAGATGTATATTAAAGGTAATGTAGATGCAGAGTTAGTATTACAAGCTATGTCGGAGTTTAATAACTATGACAAAGCCATAATTGTTTCTGGGGACGGAGATTTTCTTTGCTTAATAAAGTACCTAAAGGAATATGATAAACTTCTCAGAATAATAGTCCCAAGTAATAAATATTCATCACTCTTAAGAAGATTTGGAGAGGATATACTTAATATAGAATATGTAAGAAATTTACTAGAAAAATAGTGGAGGACATTCCCTTGGGACAAAACCTTTTGGTAGTTCCTCCATGGTGATAATCTATTATCACATACAATATATATGCAGTCAACAATATTTAATTATTTCAATATATCCATCTCTCCACCTAATCTCCAATACGATATACCAGCTATACCGTATTCTTTTGCGATATCTCTTCTTAGTTGTACTCCCTTAGGTTCTTGATAGTAGACGATACAACGACCACCATCACATCCGTATTCCAAGTACCCTTCCCCTATATCCTCTCGGAATGTACCGAATGTATTAGGATCGTTTAGTACAGAGTTTAATGTTGTATATGTTAAAGCTGTAGTTTTTCCAGGAGCCCATTGATATCCGTATAGGTGTACACCTAACCATATCTTTTCCTTAGGGATATTTTTTGTAGCATAATCTAGTACATCCCGTATCCAATTTCCTGGCCCTATGGGTCCAGCTACTTTTGAGGAGGAGGATGTATAGTCATATGCCATTATCCTTACTTCATCAGCAAATGCTCCTACTCTAGAATAATCCTGTACTATCCTAGTATCCTGATGGTCTGTATATGTACCATTATCCCATTGTGCGAATACAGTAACGGATAGTATTTTGTTCTTCTTCTTTAATTCAATTCGTAGATCTTTTAAAAAAAGTAAATACATATCCTTATTATTACTACTAATCATTTCATAATCTAAATCTATACCATCAAAACCATACTTCTCTATTTCGGCAACTATTGTATAAATATTCCTGTTATATGCCTCAGTACTAGCAAAATGTGCATCCATAGCTTCTGTATTGTATGATCCAATAGTGGGTATCACACGTATATTGTTCTCGCGGGTATATGTTAGAAGTTTCTGTATATTTGCTTCCGATACACCCCTTGTTACAACATTCCCACTATTATCTACTGTGTACAGTACTGGAAGCACGGTGTCTATGACCCCCTTATTATTAACCAGACTTTCATATCCTAAATCAAAAGCCCAATTAGGTATCCATCCTGATTCCCTGATTACTACCTCTAGCTCTATAATATCTTCAGGAGGTTCTTCTTTATCTGTTTCTTGGATATCAGGTACATATTCATATATATCTTCCTGTGCTGGAAGAACATCCTTTCGATTATTATCGTGAATGAAAAGAAGTGTGGAGGAGGATATAATTAGCAGTGTACCTACTACAATACCAATTATGGACAGTATTCTGATTGGTTTCATTAATCCATTATATCGTATCTGTATCTAGTATCAATCTCCCTAATTCTTTCTCCAATGCATATGCTAAGTTAAGTATTGTTTGTTCATCAAAATATCTCCCTACAAACTGTATACCTGTTGGCATATTTTCACTTAATCCAGAAGGTATGGATATACCAGGAAGTCCTGCCTCAGAACTACCTTCTGCTAATACATCAGCTATTTCACCAAACAGTGGATTATCTGCATCCTTGTCCTTAAGAGCTATGGATGGAGTAGTGGGTCCAACTATAGCATCATATTTTTTAAGTATACTATCCAAATCCTCCTTAATTAACTGTCTAACCTGTTCAGATTTTTTGAAATACTCATCTGCATATCCAGCTGAAAGAGAAAATGTTCCAGTCATTACTCTTCTCTTGGGCTCTTCTCCAAAACCTTCTCCTCTTGTGGATTCAAATAGCTCTTTAACATTATCACTCTTGCTTCCCTCTAAACCGTATCTTGTACCATCATATCTAGCTAAGTTAGAAGATACTTCACTTCTACATGTTATGGTATATACAGCTATACCATACTTAGGATCCAATATATTAACCTCTTCCACAGTCACTCCCATTTTCTTTAATGCATCAACTCCTTTAAGAAAATTCTTTCTAACACCCTCTTCCAATTCTAGTTCAAGGTATTCTTTAGGAAGGGCTATCTTCATATCTTTTAAATTCTTCGTACTTAGGTTTTTGTAGTAGTCCAGAGTATCTGTTTTGGAAGATGTGAAATCATTACTATCATACCCAGCTATTACACCCAACATATATGCTGCATCCTCTACGCTTTTTGTAATGGGTCCTGGACAGTCCAAGGAAGATCCCATTGCAAGTACACCGTATCGTGATACCCTACCGTATGTTGGTTTGAGTCCAACTAACCCACACCATGATGCAGGGAGTCTAATAGATCCTGCTGTTTCTGTTCCTAAGGTTGTTGTACAAAGATCTGCAGCTAATGCACTAGCACTACCACCACTAGAGCCCCCAGGGAGTCTTTTAACATCCCATGGGTTTCTAGCAGGTCCGTAGTATGACGTTACTGTACCTGAACCGTGACAGAACTGATCTAGGTTTGTTTTTCCAATGAGTATTGCTTCCTCTTTTAGTATCCTGTCAATAACCGTTGCATTATATACAGGTTTATAGCCATCTAGTATATGGGATGCTGCTGAAGTGAGTATGTCTTGTGTGGAGAATATGTCCTTAACTGCGACAGGTACTCCTGCCAATTTATTTTCTTTAAGTTTGTTAAAATCATTATCTATCTCCTCTGCTTTAGAAAGAGATTCTTTTTCACATACCGTAATGTATGCATTAAGATTAGGATTAAGCTTTTTAATTCTTTCTAAGTAGTATTTGACTATCTCTTTAGATGATATTTCTTTTTTAAGAAGTTTTTCTCTAAGTTCTGTAATAGTTAGGTTCATATTTGGTATTCTATCAAAATCCCCAGTAAATGAGAATGGAAATGAATAGGGTGAGTAGTGTACCTAGTGTCAGTTGTGAGAGTGTATGTTTTTCTAAGACAATCCTAGACCAACCTATGAATGGTGAGAAAAGAAATAGAAAGTATAGGGTGGGGGTGTTAGGAAAGAGATATATTAGAGTGGCAAATAGGAGTGTGGAGTATGTCATGTGACCTGATATTTTCCAGAAGAATGTAATGAATGTTATTACTGATGATACTATGAATATGTTTAGTGATACATTTGTTAATATCTGTATATCTAAATTTCTAACAAAAAAATATATTATTCCAAATAGTATGGATATGGTTGTAAAGTATGGGGGTCTTTCCTCTCTTTTAGTGAATTCATAGTCAGATATTTTGCCCATAGATTTGAGAACAAAATAGGGGAGGAGGGGAGAGAGTATATATGCTATGGAATATATTGCTCTATCCTTAGTATTTAATGGTAGTGTATTAATGGCTATTAATGGAGTTAGCATCATAGTCATAAAACCATTGGATATTTCTGATATTATTCTTGCTATTTTCTTTTTGAGCATTGTTTATTGTAGCTCAAAAAAGAGAATATGACAAAGAATATATGATGGAAGTTGTTTAATATCCCCTAGCTATATATGCAGGATCAGATATACCTTCAGAAAGGATATCTTCAGATGTATCTATTGGATATACCTCTTTAGAATCAATTAATGGAAAGAGGAATGTATTTGCTATTGTTAAAAGCAGTATTAATATTTTCATACCCATAATTATATCACAAAAACGCCTTTATTACAATGTATTTACTCTCTCACAGCAGTAACTATTAACCTTTTAAAATCTGTACCTGCTGGCCAACAAGTCATAATAGTTAGAGTATCTTCGTCCATATATTTACCTAGGTATTTTGTTTCAGATGGATCTACTTTCCTAATCTCTAATACTTTGTATGTATATATCTCTCCTTGATAGCTTATATATACAGGATCATCCTTCTTAAGTTCGCCTAGGAGATAGAAGTATATGTTAAATCTACGTTGTTCATAGAAATTTACGGCAGAGTGTGCAAAGAGAAATACATTGCCCTCCCTATTGGGTGTGGAAGTACCCTTAGCATGCGCTACACCCTTGTACAGAGCATTAATATATTCATCTTCATCATTTGGATTAACATCTTGTAGTACAGGGGCATTTGCTTTAATTTTAGGTATATATATACCAAAGTTAGGGTCTAGTAATACAGTATCTGTATCTTTAGATATGTTTTTTGTAATATCTTTATCATCTTTAACAATCTCAACAGCTATATCTGTATTAGGTGGAAAGAGTATGTAGTCTATGTATGATTTAAGTATTGGATAGAAGGTTAGTACTAGGGATATTAGGCCTGTGAGAAGGAGTAAGATAGCAACGTATCTTACTCCGTTCTCTTTAATCTTAGTAATTAGTTCTTTGTCTTTTAACATACAGATATCCTACACTACCCAGCAAGAGTATTGCAATAATAGCTATTAACCATGCATTGCCTTTTTTCTCATCTTCATCGTCCTTGTCGCTTTCCTCCTTCTCTACTTCTTCTAATTCCTCTGGAGCTTCTGTATCCAGCATCTCCTCCTCACCCTTTACTTCCTCTTCAGTATCTTCCTCTGCAATGATAGGGGTTGTGGTTCTAGGTGGAGTGGTGGGTGTATTTGTTGTTTGGGGTACAGTATCGGTTCCTAATACTTCTACGGTCTTAACAATAGGGTCTGTGACTATTGGGGAAGTGTTATTCACATTATCAGTAGTTCTTACAGCATAGAAATATTCTTGGGCACATATAGGTATAGTGTCTGTGTATGTAACATATTGGTTAGGTGTTACTGCTATCTCCTTAATTAATGTAGATGCATTAGCAGTGAATGGTTGTGTAGTGGATCTAAATATCTGTACTTTTGTACTTTTACTCCCCGTTGTAAAGGAGAGTGTGTATGTACATACTCCTTCTGTTTTAGTGTAGTTTGTAATTGCTGTTGGTGTTTCTAAGTCTACTACTACTGTTACGGGTTTTGATATTTTGTAATCTCCACTTCCATCGTTGGCTGTAGCTTTTACAGTGAATGTATATGTACCACTTCCTGTTATAATGGATGCTCCTACAGCACAGTTACCACTATATGTATTATGTGTAGCATATTTACCGTATGTTTCTTCTAGACACTCTATGGTTAATGATCTTGAGTCTAAATCTGCTACTCCGTAAACAATATTAAAGGATGTTTTGTTAGTTGGAGTTTGTGGTTCACTAATAACTACATTTATCTTTTCACTTTCAGTTGCATATGTTGCTTTAGGTGTTAGAAAAATGCTCATTCCTAAAAGTAGTATAGTAGTTAAGAGTAGTACTTTCACTTTCTTTTTAGGTTTAAAGAGTAGGAGTATGAATCCTAGTATCATTGATACTATTGCACCTATTGTAATTAGGATATTTGCTCCTGTACTTGGGAGCTCAATTGTTTCTGTGGTAGTAGCTCCTAATACCTCTCCCTCTTCTAATTCTTCCTCTGCAACTACCAATACCTTTGTACCTACAAAGTTCTCAGTAGGTTCTACGCTAGATATTCCTAAGACAGATTCTTCTAGTATGTCTTCTCCTGATACCCATGCTATGTCAGGATATACTCCTGGCTCTTGTGTGGTAGATATGAGGGCTTTGTATGTTAGTATAACTACATCTCCTTCCTCCATGTCTCCTATTTCCCATTTAGCAGGTACTCCGTTGTATACAGGTTCATTGGTTGTTCCTGTCCAACTTCCTAGTATGTATTCAAATCCTTCCGGTAATATGTCGGTTACTACAACATTCTTGAGTAAGTATTTACCATCAATATTATCTGCTGGTGCTTTTACTATGATTGTATATGTAACAATGTCTCCTGCACTCATACCTAGTCCACCTGTATCGTTTAGTTTTTCAATTTCAAGTTGTGGTTGTATTACTTCGTTGTAACATACATATGTGATAGTTTCTCCATTTCCTAATTGAATCTCAGGATTAAGAGGATCATATATATTAAGTAGACTTAGTTCCCCTCTTCTAATTTCTGGAAGTTCTGGATAACATCCCATAAAGAGGTACCCATCTTCTTGTACTTCTGTTAATGTGTATGTTCCTGCATTTAGTAAACCAAATGTAGCATCTATTCTTTCAGTAGATGAATCTCTTATGGTTTTCATTCCTGCTATGTCTTGATCCAACATAACTCCAAAGGTTGCATCAGAGAATATATTTTCTCCTTCACTTTTTTTAGTTACATCCTTTTTAACTATAATTGTTCCAGGTAATGCTGTATTAGTTATTGTACATGTAGCACTTTGTCCAATTCCTATGGTTATTAAATCATCTGTATTTGTTACTCCTGTACAGACCCAATCACCCGCTGTATATCCGTTCGGACCTATACTTTCAGAGAGAGTATAGGTTCCAGCACTGAATGTTGAACCACTTGTCACTCCTCCAGCTCCTGATATGTTTGTAGATCCATTAGCATAGAGTGTCCAATCTGTAGCGGATGCTGTTCCACCATAGCTATTTACAACATTCTTAACTAATGTAAGTGATGGAGCAATATCATCATTAGTAATTGTACATGTCTTGTTTTGACCTGGTTGAAGAGTAATCTTTCCATCCGTACTACAATCTCCTGTCCAAGAAGAGGCTTGATAGCCTGATTGATTTGTCTCAGATACGGTATATTCAAGGTTAGATTTAAGTGTAACAGGTGTACCACTTGTAACCTGTGTTGCACCTACAAAAAGTGGAAAATCAGATATTCCTTTTGTCCCACCATTGTTGTTTACGACAACTTTTACTAAGGTTAAGGTAGGAGCTATATCTGTATTTGTGATAGTACATGTTTTTTCATCTCCTACACTAATAGTTCCAGAACAATTAGCACCAATTGATTTAGAATATCCAGTGTAAGCTTGTTCATCAACAGAGTAAGAACCAGCATTGAGTGTTACTAAGGTACCAGTAGAACTACCAGCAAATGATGATGAACTTACATTAGTTCCTGTAACAAGCATTGTAAAGTTGCTTGCAACAGCTTGGCCTCCCTCATTGTTTACTACTGTTTTAATCACAGTTAATTTTGGTTGAATATCTCTGTTTGTAATTGTACATACTAAATCTTCTCCAACATCCAATGTAACAGTACCACCTAATTCAGTAGGGCAATCCTTTCCTGTTATGGAAACAAATTCGTAGCCGTAAAGGCCATCTTCATCGATTGCGATAGCTTCATTTGCCTTAACTTTAAGTTCTTGACCTGAGTTAACGGTAGTTGTTCCAATGCTCAATCCAAAAGCGTTTACTCCTGCAGTACCACCGTAGTTGTTTTGTACAACTTTGTTCAAAGTAATTGTAGGAGCTATATCATCATTAGTAATTGCACAAGTTGCATTTTGTCCTGGTGTTAGAGTAATTGATCCGTCAGCATCACAATCCCCACTCCAATCTGAGGGGTCGTAGCCAGTTACAGAAGTAATTTCACTTGCAGTGTATGTTCCTGCTACTAAAGGTACAGCAACATCCCAATCTACATCATCCGTGTCAATATATGCTTGAAAATCATCTTCAGTAGCAGTTCCTCCATCATCATTAACAACTGTTTTTTCTAGTGTTAAGTAAGCTAATGGTTCTAATACTGTAATAGCAGTAGATGCACTAGTATGAGTACAACCGTTTGCGTCTGAAACAGTTAAAGTTACATTATATGTTCCGTCAGTTAAATATGTATGTGAAGGATTTACTAACGTAGATGTATTTCCATCTCCAAAGTTCCAAAGCCATGATATTATTGCTGCTCCCCCTAATGTTGAAGTGTTAGTAAAGTTGACAGTTAATGGAGCATATCCCGTAAATGTGGAGGTTGTAAAACTTGCAACAGGATTTTTCCAGACATACACACTCTTTGTTTGGGAGTCTGTTTGAAGTAAAGAATCTTTTACGTTTAAAGTGACTGATTTGGTCCCAAATGTTCCGTATGTGTATAAGAAATCTTTTGCGGTTGAAATTTGGACAGAGTCTGAAAGCCAACTGTATGTATATGGTAGTAATCCCCCACTTGATTTATCTTGAAAACTTACAGTATTACCAAAACATACATTAGAAGCAATGAAGTCTGCTACAAGAGGGGTTGTAACTAAGAAGCTAGGACTAGAGTAACATTTTGTTGTTCTGTTCCCACAAGAGGGGTTACTGAAGTGATCAGCACAAGTATCATTCCCGGTTGTCCAAGAAAGAACCATATTTCTAATTGTTAAAGGTTCACCGCATGTCCATGTAAAATTGTAAATATCTGCTGTTAAGAAGCTTTTCTTCGGTATTGTTGTCTCACTTACGCATACCCCATCAATTAGATTAGGTCCTACCTGTGTGGCAAGATGAGCTATTTGTTGTTCACCAGAGTAAATATCTCCTAGCAGAACAGGAGCCTTTCTGTCACTGTTTGCATTGTTGTATATTGTTACCCTAATAATTCCATTAATTTGATCTCCTGGATTACATGTGAGAATAGGATTGTGTGAAGAATCAACCAAATTAAAAGAGGTAACGTAGGTATCGCCTGCTTGACATTGGAAACCACAATATGGCCAACCGCTGGTTTGTGCGTTAACTTTTGAGATATTATCGAAGAGTAGGAAGGAGAAAATAATTGTACCTACTATTGTAAATAGAGACACTAAAATCTTGTAAAAAGATTTCTTTTGTAAATTTTTCATTAATATTTTAATTATATTTTAATATTAAATATTATCTACTATAGGATTATATTACTAAAGGAATGCTTTTACAAGGTATATATTTAAAGAGCTATTATCTATCTCCTCCCTAGTGTTTACATACTAGGGAGATTGTAGCTTATATTTTAGTAATTAGTTCTTGTTATCTGGGTTTATAAAAACCAAAACCTGGAGAATATGCACCTTTATACGAAACTCCTTCGTATCCTGCACAAGGATCATTATCGACTTCTTGAACAATAGCAAAGTCTCCCCAAATTACAGGACCAATTTTTACATTTTCAGCTGAATACCAATAGCCAGCATCTTTTGTTGCATCTCCTGGAACAGCAACTATTTTTACAAAATAACTCCATTCGCATATAGAATATGATTTTTCAGCTGAGCCAGAGGTGCTGTGCCATTCATTTACACCACTTGTTCCTGTTCCAGACATTTCACCACTACTATCTATTGTTCCTGTAGTGGTCCATGAATATCCAGTTGGATTACCACCTTGGTAATAAATAGCTTTAAATGATATGGAGTTACCATTTATCATTCCATCTATTACAATCTCGTCATAGATATATGGGCTGGCGCCAGAAGGATATCCTCCAAAACCTGTAAAAGTACCATCTTCAAGAGATGTCATAGAGAATGTGTAATCATGTAGATATGTACCAGAATTTACTGCAATAATCCATTCTCCTGAAATATCCCAATGATAAGATGAAGTGTCTTCATATTCTCCACGCATATGATTAGTTAACCAAGCTCCAGAACCGATGTAAGAGCCAAAACCATAGTGTCTATCAAGTAATCCATCTCCATCGCAATCTTTATTACTTAACCATGCATCATTCCATTTCATTAAAATATCAACATCCTTATATGGTTGACACCAATCATCATCTTGATAGGCATTACAATATTTCCCATTAAAGAGCATAGCTTGATAGTTATATCCCCATTCATCAAATCCAGTTGTTATAACTCTGTTATCACTAGTTAGTAATTCACCACTTTGAATAGTTTTACAAATGGAAGTTTTATTCTTTGGTCCTCCATTAGCCTCCACCTTCTTTCCATAATCTACTAACAATACTAATGCAAATACCATTAGTATTCCTAATAGTATACTAAGTACTTTCTTCATTAACTAATATATTAATAATTTAATTATTATATTGTTCTTAGCATTGGAAAAAGAGTATCCAATCTGAGCAGTAAGAACTACACAGATAGATAAATAGAGCACATAATATTAATTACTACCTGTGTCTATTAATTAATACTATATACCCATCAATAAATATGTCAATATGCATGAGAAGTACCTATTAAAAAGGAAAAAACAACATCTAATTTACTTAGAGTATACCTAGTATACTATCATCCTTCCTCTTAACCATATACAACCTATGTAATGCCCTTGTAATACCTACATACAGTAACCTTGTATCTAACTCTGTATCTTTGTAATAGTTACTATTAACATCAGCAAATATAACACTATCAAACTCCAAACCCTTTGCATTCTCTATAGGAAGTACAAGTAACCCACTATGATAATCATTCTCTTCATAACTAATAACTCTTCTTCCTATTATATCCTCATACTCTTTAAATATATTGTATAGGGTATTAGCATGATTCCTATCCCTACAAAGTAGGGCACATGTAACGGAGCCTTTAATAAATTCATCCTTCATAATACCTACCAATTCCTTTATTCCTTGATTATTTAATTGTGATATATCTCTATCATACTCAAGTATCTTTACATCATCCCCATGCCTAAGTACTGCTTCAGGTAGTTTGTATGACTTAGGAAACCTCTCTTTAAATATACTGTTTGCAAACTCTACAATCTCTACTGTAGTTCTATAGCACCTTTGAAGTTGATAGTACTCAGTATCTTTGTTAATAATTCTTTTTACTAATTTGAATACATCCTCCCAATCCTTGATATAGAAAGGTGGTATTATGGACTGCGCTAAATCACCTGTGATAGTAATATTCCCATTCTTAGCTACTCTAAGTAGTGTAGCTAGTTGAACAAAACTAACATCTTGAGCCTCATCAACCATAATATAGTCTCTCTCATACATCTTAGTACCCTCTATCTTTAAATGAAGATATACAATAGCTCCTAAATCCTCCATTCTATAATGTTTAACCTTTCCACTCTGTGTTAATCCCTCTAATGTATATTTTGATGTATCCTTTGTTACTAAATCTGTCTTAAATAGCTCTTTGTACAGGGAATATACATCACACTTCTTTCTAAAATATGCATATATCTTTTTTCGGAACTCTATATCTGTATCATTTGTAGCATCCCAGAAACCTGTATTGCCCTGTTTAAATTGTTTTTGTGCAAAAGCATACTCTGTAGCTAGCTCTAACCTTTCTCTCATATCTATATCTGGAAACTCTTCCTTAAGTTCATAGTATCTTTTCTCTATAACATCCCATCTAGAGTATGGAATATTTTCCAAAAGCCCCTGTTCGAATATGTCAAAATATTTATCTAGTATATCTATAAATTGCATGGAACCCTTATACTCTTTAATATCTAAATCCTCTTTCTGCGGAGATATGGTATATGTATCATTCCAGCCTAATACCTTCTTTGACCAGAATAGATATGTCTCTGTATCAACCTTCTCCACACCTAGATTAGGAAGTACATCGGATACATAGTCTATGAACATTTGATTAGGAGCAATTATTAATGAATTATTAGATGATATTTCTTTTTTGTACGTATAGAAGAGATATGCAAGCCTATGAAGTAGTATTGTTGTTTTCCCACTTCCCGCTACGCCTTGCATAACTATTGGTTTTCTAAGAGTATCTCTAATGATGGAGTTCTGTTGCTGTTGTATTGTGGATACAATATCTTGAAGTTTTTTCCCTAATCTTTCTGTTAATTGAGATAAAAGAAACTCATCTGCTGCAACATTCCCTGACTTAGCATCATATATTCCCTTTATTCTGGCTCTTGATATTTGAAATTGTCTTTTCTGTTCTAAATCTCCTTTTCTTTCTCCTATTGGTGCTTGAAATGAGACATCTTTAGTAGGTCCTGCATTCTCATAGTATATGTTAGATATTGGAGATCTCCAATCAGTGATTAGGGGTATATGTGTGTCTTTCTCTACGAGAGCAAATTTACCGATGTATAGTGATAGCGGTTTTTTATTTCTAGAATCATACGGTGTGAATACAATCTTTCCAAAGTATGGGGAATCTAGTGTTATTAATTCATTATTTATTCTCCCCACCAATTCCTCAATTTTTGCTAGTAACATATTGTATATACCCTTTGCTGCCTTTCTTTCATCTATATCACTCTCTGTTTGTATTAGCTCTATCTGATGCTCTAGCTCCTCTTCTAATTTGTCTAATCTAGGAAGAAGGTTTTTTATATCCATTGCCTTAATGTTCGTTACTTTTTTTAGATTGGTATATTCCTCTTCCTCTAGTGGTGTTAACTCCTTTAGGTCTGAGAAATCGGCTATGGTATCTACATCCCTATACAAAGGGTTTAAGTACTTTTTAAAGGTTTGCATAATATGTTGTGAGGCAATGATGTTACGAGTATTGAATATATATGAAATGGGGAGAAATGTAAAGGATTTTAGGATTATGGTATATTAATATATGAATAATCAATTGAAGCTACTTTTATATATAGCTTTCATAGTTGCAGTATTCTTTTATATCCAGGATAGCTACGATCTTTTTGATATCTCTTTTATTGATAATAGTAAAAAGGAACAGAAGGAAGAGAGTGGAGACGCTGGAAATATTATCGAGAAGGATACTAGAAACTACGTAGAAATATATTTAAAGGGAGGAGAGAGTATTAAAGTGGATGTTGAGGTAGCAAATACTGATGCTTTAAGAGCATTAGGATTGTCTAACAGAAAGTATTTAGGTGATTATAACGGCATGTTATTTCTGTTTGATGAGAAAGTATTCCATCCTTTTTGGATGAAGGATATGTATATTAACTTGGATATTATGTTCATAGATGAGCAAGGATTCATAGTTGATATCTCTAAGAACAATGAACCGTGTACGGACACATACTGTCCGCAGATTGTATCTACTGCTATGTATAAGTATGTTCTTGAGGTCAATGGGGGATTTAGTGACACTAATGGAGTTGAGGTGGGGAATAGTTTAAGCATACATTTGGCATCAGAGTAATAAGGTGGTATAGTTTCCGTTAGCTTACTTTTTAACTAACACCTATGATTAATCAACTAGTAGACTGGCTTGTTAATTCCATAGATACATTGGGATATCCAAGTATACTATTTACAATGTTTCTGGAAAGTTTTATTGCTCCTATTCCTAGTCAAGTTGTATTAGCATTCTCTGGATTTGTAGCATCTCAAGGAACTCTTAATATATTTGTAGTGATTATTTTTGCAACCTTAGGAGCATTCTTAGGCACCACCCCATACTATTTCATTGGATTGTGGGGAGAGAAGCATATTAGAAAGTTTTTGGAGAAATACGGTAAGTATGTATTTTTATCCGAAGAAGATGTGGCTAAAGGGTATGAAGCTTTTGAAAAGCATGGAAGTAGTATTGTATTCTTTGGAAGACTTCTCCCTATCGTTAGATCTGTAGTGTCTTTCCCTGCAGGAATGGTTAAGATGAACTTTGCTCATTTTGTTGTTTTAACTTTCTCAGGATGTTTAATCTTAACATCTATCATTTGTTTTGCAGGATATTTTCTTGGAGAGAGTTGGCATCTTGTTTCAGCATATGTTGATGAGTATGAAAGAATTATAATTTTCATAGGAGTAATTGCTCTATTACTGTATATATGGAAAATAGGAAAGGAATACTCAAAGAGATCGAATAAGTGATTGACCTGTCATATCACTTGGTTTTGGTATACCCATAACTTCTAATATCGTAGGGGCAACATCTCGAAGAGAGCCGTAGGGGAGGGTTTTAGCAGTTACCTGTGTGCCTGCAATTATGAAAGGTACTGGATTCAGGGAGTGTTCTGTATCGATACCTCCATCCTCTACATTTATCATCTCTTCAACATTTCCATGATCCGAAGTGATGATTACAACCCCACCGTAGCTGGTGAAAGCTCTGACTAATTCATGTATACAGTGATCTATCACCTTTACGGCCTTAATTCCTGCCTCCAGGTTTCCAGTATGGCCAACCATATCTGTGTTGGCAAAATTAACAAGTATAAAATCATACATTTGGGTCTTTATCCTATCTACTAAAACGCTTGTTATATCCAATGCACTCATCTCGGGTTTCTGATCATATGTTGCAACCTTGGGAGATGGAATAACTGTTCGATCCTCTTTTGAGAAAGGAGCAGGTACTCCACCATTAAAGAAATATGTCACATGAGGAAATTTTTCTGTTTCAGAAATTCTTAACTGTCTTAAACCCATTGAATCTATTATTTTCCCCACGGGCAGATTTATATACTGTTTAGGGAAGACAACATTCTCCGGGAAATTTTTTCTGTATTCAATCATACTTGCTACAAAAAGATTGGGTATTAATTCTCTGCTAAAGCCATTAAAATCTGGAGCATGCAAAGCCTCGGTTAATTGAAGTGATCTGTCAGGTCTGTAATTTAACATTAATACAACATCATTGGGCTGTATTGTGCTAGGATTAACAACAGTGGGCTCAAGGAATTCGTCAGTTATACCTCTGGCATAGTATTCCTCTATGGCTTTTTGGTATGTCGGAAATTTCTCCCCTATGTTTTTCTCTAATAAATAGTATGCTCTTTGTGTTCTATCCCATTTTCTATTTCTATCCATGGCATAGTATCTCCCTATGAATGTTCCTAATTTCCCGATACCTCTCTCCAAACAAAATTTGTCTATACTGATTAAATGATTAAGAGCAACATTTGGGGCAGTATCTCTTCCATCTGTTATGGCATGTATAAAGAGTTCATTTTGAAAGTTTGATTTAGCAAAATAATCAATGAAAACCTTAAAATGATCTATATGTGAGTGTACACTACCATCACTTAATAATCCTATTAGGTGTATATTACTACCAAATTTTTGAGCATGTATAAATGCATTTCTTAATGTATCATTCCTGTATATTAATCCTCTTTGTATGGCGTTATTTATTCTAGGAAGACTTTGGTATACAGCATTTCCAGCACCTAAATTAAGATGTCCAACTTCACTATTTCCCTTAACGTTCTTAGGAAGTCCCACAGCCTCGCCAGATGCAAGGAGATATGTGTGTGGATATATACTCCAGAAGCTAGAAAGGTTTTCTGGATTTGCCAGTACAACAGCATTTCCCTTGTCCTTTGGAGCAGCTCCCAATCCATCTAATATTATTAACAGTACTTTTTGTTTTACTTTCATAGGCAGTTGTTGTATACATTGTGGCATATTTTTGAAATTTATTCTATAATCACAACTGCAAACTAGTAATATATTTAAGGAATTCATTATGGATAGTAATATTATTAAAAAAGTAGAAGAGAGTTTCTACAAAAAAAGACCTGATGTTAAGGTTGGAGATACTGTTAAGCTTCATCTTAAGATTAAGGAAGGGAACAAGGAGAGAATACAGGTATTTGAGGGTGTGGTAATATCAATAAAGGGTAGTGGCTTGAATAAGAATATTGTAGTTAGAAAGATATCATACGGTGTGGGAGTAGAGAAGATAGTTCCATTACACTCCCCAGTATTGGAAAAGATAGAAGTGGTTAAGAGAGGTACAGTTAGGAGATCAAAGTTGTACTACCTAAGAGGTAGGGTTGGAAGAAAAGCTCTTAAAACTGGATCGACAAAAGATATATATCTAACTGATGAAGTAGATGTACCTGTAACGGGAGAGGTAGCGCCGGAGCAGTTGGAAGAAGGCGAGGAGATACCGGAAGAAGTAGCAAAGGAAGAGGTTGTAGAGGAAGTAAAGGTTGAAGAGAAGAAAGAATCTTAGTATATTTGTATATAGCTCTTGCAGGAGTAGTTCAATTGGTTAGAATATCTGTTTTCCAAACAGAGGGTTGCGGGTTCGAGTCCCGTCTCCTGCTCCATCTACAAATTATCCACAATTTGTAATATAATCATAGGTATGAAAAACGTTGATGTTCCAATGTGGGACAAAGGTGACGACACAGATGACTTTTCCAAAGGAGGATCATCCTCCCAATTGAGCTTTGAACCATCTGCTATAAAACTCCCTGCTATAAAGGAAATATTTGAATTAGTATTAGGCAGGGAACCATCATCTAGAGAAATGTCATACTACAAATACAGTACTTTGAAAAAGGAACAGATTGTAAAAAAGTTATTAGAGGGAGATGAACATAAAAATATATTGGAGAAGTCTAATAAGTTTCCTGAACTAAAGGAAGAAAATAAACAGTATCAATCTACTGTATTAAAACTCAAAACAACATTGGAAGATAAGGAGAATGAATTTCTTGAGTTAAAAAGATTATTGGTTGAGAAAAATAATACAATTGAATCATTAAGACAGAATAGAAATACACCCTTTTTGACAAATGAGAATATATTTGAAGAGAATAATGTTCATTACAGTATACCCAAAGATAGTCATGTAGAGAGAAAAGAGAAAGAAGGGTTCTTAGATAGATTACTTTATCTTTTCTTTGGAGAAAGATGAATACTAAAATATTTGCAGAAAGATTAAGAAAGGCTAGAGAAGATATGCGATACTCTCAGAAGGTATTAGGTATGAGAGTAGGACTGTCAGATAAATCTATAAGTATGTATGAGAAGGGAATCGTGTATCCACCTGTGGGTAACCTACTTAAAATAGCAAAGGAGTTAAATAAGGATATTGGCTATTTCTTGAAAGATTAGTATGGAGGTGTTAGCCATTTCTTTGCTTTAACCATATACCTCTTTACAATTCTCACAGCTATAATACAGACTACGATAAACAGTATAAGTATTATAACGATCTTCAAAACATTAAAGATTTGGTACTGGGAACTAACAGGTTGTAGTACCAAGCTCCTATCAAATGTTAAAGTGTCATCTATAGAATTTGTATAATTTGTATCATGTTGCCATGATATTACAGACGCGGAGAAATCATATGTACCTGCCCTTAACGGTTTAATATTTACCCTAAATGTGTATGTCTCTCCCTCCTCTAAATCTACGAACTCAGCATGTCGGGAATTTACCTCTAATGTGGAGGGAGTATTCCAAAGAATCTGAGTTCTAGGAGAATCAAGATGTGGTTTAATAGTTAAGACATATGGGACATGATTACCAAATGCAGATTGAGGTCTTCTCTCTAAGGTTAAATCAAAGTATTTTGTAGCTACCTTCTTCGTATTTTCATCTATCTGTGTCGTCTCTTCAAAATCCTCTTCATTTTCTGAGGTTGGTGGTTGTACTACCTGTTGGTTATTCTCTTGTATGTCAGCGTACCCCTCTCCAGCGAATATAGAAAATGGGGTGAGTAGTGTAATTAGTATTGTGAGAAGTAGTACTTTCTTCATTGTAGTATCTTTAATATACTTATTTTATATATTTCAAATGCCTTTTTTGCTTCATCCAATGATACAGCATAATCATTATGAACAACTTTATTTCTTAATTTATGAACTTCCCACAACGAATTATATGCTCTCTTTTTAAATATTTTTTTTGCACTTTTTAAATTATCACCACAGGGTAGGGTGTTTTTGAAATAAAGCTGAAGTGATTTTGATAATAGATTATCCAATTTAATAATGGAATCTCTCCTAACAGAGAGTTCCTCACTTAATGCCAAACTCTTTAAGGCATATAGTTCTTCTAATAGTTTTTTCTTCTTAGTTATATCTATCTTCTTGCTATTTATAGCTACTAGAAGAAACAGTACGGCTATTAATATTAATATTGTTATTGGTAGAAATAAAGAATTATCCATTTTTTCTTTTTATAAATTTCTTTACTAAGAAGTATATCAAAAAAGTAATAGCTGAAAAAATTATTAAGGAAAGAATTTTAGCAATCAAGATAAGATATCCAGGCACAATCTCCTCTAATTCGTTCTCAAGTATCATTTCCTTCTTCTGGGAGTTACTATTCTCGTATGTTATATTTATAAATATATTCTTGCTGTTTACCTTCTCTGTAGGGATATTAAGCTGGAGTGTACTGTTCTGCTTTGGAAGGATTATTTGAGATTGTAGGTTATTAACAGGATCCATATATCTTTGTATGTTAGATATGTTGGATTTTAATATCTTATATGAGCTAATAGCAGTATTTCCTACATTTGATACATATATATATCCCTTCAGATATCTGTTAGTTATTTTATACTCCTCAAAGCTTATTTGAGAGTTAACATCAAATTCCGCCTTTACATTCTCTTGAGTATCAGATCGAACCACAAAATCGTTGTCTTGGAAGAAAGACATTTTAGGTGAGACAGCTGATTTTCCTCTTTTAAGTATCACAATATGGTCATAGAAGGAGCTTCCCGAAAGAGGCTTCTCAAAATATTCCTCTAGGAATGGATCTACTGTTATCCATTTATTTGTTGTTGTGTCAAAATATTCAACCCAGTGATGATAGAATCCGTCTGCAGTGTACCCAGTGATATTTGAAATATATCCAATGATCAATCTGCTTGGTACCTTGTATTTTCTAAGGATAGCTATGAGGAAATCAGCATAATCTATTGTGCTTGATTCATTAGAAGCTTCTGTTAATGCATTGGCTCCTAATCTGGTCTCATTTGTTATACCTAAGGATATATTTGATTCGTAATTTAATCTCTCTATTACATACTGATATATGTATTTGTAGAAAAGCTCCTTCTGATTATCATCTATATCATTTATATCGTCAAAATTATCCTCTATTTTTAACCCTTTTTTCTTTAAATAGGTATTTACTCTCTTAAATTCTGTATTATTGGTTATAGACCAGTACCCTGTTGTCTCTGTCAGAAATGAGTTAGATACCTCTTCCTGTGTTGTTTCGGTTTTCTTTATATATCCAGATATTTTGCAATCCAAGGTTTCATTTGGAGCTACAATATATTTAAAAATATAGTTTCCATCTTCATCCTTAAGCGTAGTGTTGGGCTGTGGAGATATTTCGTCCCATATAACAATTTGGTTTGACGTGTCAGCAGGAACATATACCTCAAAGGTTTGATTCTCTCCTTCTAAAGAATTAGAAAATACTTTGCTGATATCAAATCGGTATGTAACGTTTTCTCCAAAAAGCAGAGAGATACTAGAGTAGGAGGGCTTATTTATTATAATCTCTAAGTTTTCTCCAGAGGCCTTAATATTTTGGATAGGATCAGATGACCAGAGAGGTTCTCCCATTTCTTTAGGATATCTAATCAAAATACTGTTTGTAGTAGTATCACTTATCTGTGAAGGCATGGTGTATGTATTACTTGTTGTAGATGAAGTACTATATTTTAGCAATATCTCCATAGGAGCATCTGGCTTAACAACTGAGTTTTTAAGATTAAACAGAACGTCTGTAACGCTTCCTCTGTGGTACAATGTGCATTCAACGGGTTGGCCTGTTTTGTAATTAAGACACTCTGTATTTAAATCCTTTATTGGGATAGACGCGGTATAGTAGGAGAGAACTCTAGGGGAGTCTGATTGTATTTGAATTAATACTTGTGAATCAATAGAACTTTCCGTTAATGTATGCTCAAAGGCTGTATATATTTTAAAGCCTTCGTTTGCAAATGTTGAATTAAGAAAAATAATAAATAGGAATAACGGACTAAATAGATACAGAATTTTCTTTAAATAGCCAGTCAAATTTCTCATACTTCCTTATAATTTGTTTAATAACAGGAGTTTTAGGAGTAATACCATACTCTTTTATAATTCTGTCCCAATCTAATTTCTCTGGTTCATTAACAATTTTGTAGCTAGGATTACGGACAGTTTCCTGTTTAGCATTTTTCCTAATAATATAATAGGCTAAACCGTTATTATCATCAAGCACTACTTTTGGTGTTGCTTTGCAACTTAAATATTCTGCAAAAACAAGATTGGAATTCTGTCTAGTATTCACAACAACAACCTCATATCCTGCAGGGACAATAATCTTTTGCTCCTTTTTAGCAACTATTTTTATAATTCTATTATTCTTTGGATTTGTATATTTTTGGAGTAATACTGTGGCTCCACCGTATACAATATCAAATATCCTAGGATAGTTTTTGCATCTAGTGGCTCTTGTTTTAACAAACTCTATACCTGCTAGATTGGGCTTAAGTGTGTAGAAATTAATCTTCACATCCTTTGATTTATATATGTCATTATGATCTAGACATTTGTATTTTCTATAGAACACATCTGGACAAGAAAGCTCCTTGTTAAGAAGTTGAACCCTCATGTCATCAATAGTGATGTCAATCTTTTCTTTAAAGGAGAAATCTTTAACTACTAGGTCGTCACCATCATATACAATTGGGAAACCTGAGGTCTTTTTCAAATCTATTCTTGCCATGCCAACCATTATACCATATCAATTCTACTCTCTAGAGAAAGATTTTAGTAGTTCTGATAGTACAAAGGCGCCAACTATATAGAAAAGGAGAGCCACTATTGGAGTTAGAGGTATTGAAAAAGCATTTATTTGTAATGTAGAAGCTACTATTCCATCAAAAGGTTGGACAAATATACTACTCATACTCATAATCCAACTAGCAAAATGATTCTCCAAATTTGCATTAATTAATAACAGAATTATTCTGGTTATAATTAATGCCTCTATAAACATTATGGCGATGTATCCTAGACGTATTAGAAGTTTTAGCATGATTTAAAGTGTATCTAGATTATTTACATAATATTCTAACTCATTCATGAATCGAGTTACACCCTTAGCCCAGAGATCTAGACCAGACTCTCCACAAGGGGGACAGTATGTATTCTGTATTTCAAAAGGAGTTAAGTCTGTTCCGTATCCTAATGCCATTCGCTCCGTAATATGTGATATTGCCTCTTCCCAGGATCCAAATATACTCCACCCAGCATCATTTCTATTTATTCCTCTCCATCCCCAACCATTATGAGATCCTCTTGGCATAATATTCCCGAATGCGGATTCAACACCGGAGATTGAGGCAATAAGTCTCCAATCAAGTCCGTATTTGTCTGCTTCTGTGATAAATACCTCTGCATACTTAGCCATTGGAGATTGATAGTCCGTTAAAAATTTGTTCATTGCAAGGACTCTTGGATCAAGTGTAAAGAATCTAGTCCTACTTGTACTACTCCCTCCATCAAAAGAAGAAGAAAGATTGTATTCTCCAGCATACACATGAATATCAAATATTGGGGTGAGAGAGTTAACCTCTACAAGAGAGTTATTTCTAATACTGGAGGCTATTTTATTTATAAAAAAAGATTCTACTTTGGGTGAAAGTAAGAATGAGTAAAGTATCAAAGTAATTAACACAGTTAATACTCTAGGAAAATTAGAGTTCAATATGTTGTTTCTGAGAAAAAGATTTGACTTTCCTACTATGTCATCTGGCATAATAGTTTAGTATATCAAATCGGGGCAATATTTGTTATGTTTACGCATTTACATCTACATACAGAGTATTCTTTACTTGATGCAACCATCAGGATATCTGAATTGATCGAAAAGCTAGAACAAACTGGTATGAAGTCTTGTGCTGTAACTGATCATGGAAGTATGTATGGGATATTCAAATTTCAACAAGCAATGAAGGATGCTGGTTTGAAACCCATTATTGGTTGTGAAATATATATTGCTCCTAGAAGTATGCAAGAAAAGGAGTTTGGTATAGATAATGAATATTTTCATCTAGTACTTTTAGCAAAGAATCTTGAAGGGTATAAAAATTTGATGAAAATAGTATCTGTTGCTCATATGGAGGGTTTCTACTACAAGCCTAGAATAGACATCGAAACATTATCAAAGCATACAAAAGGCTTAATAGCACTATCAGCATGTTTAGCTGGTCCAGTGAGTAAGCCAATTCTACAAAATAATTTCAATTTAGCAAAAGAGAATGCTAATAAATACAGCGAACTTTTCAAAGATTCTTTCTATATTGAAATTCAAAGAAATGGTATGGAAGAACAAGAATTGGTTAATGAAGGATTGATTAAAATTGCGAATGATTTAAATCTGCCTCTAGTAGCAACATGCGATTCCCACTACCTAGATAAAGAGGATGCAGAAATACAAGAAATTCTTTGGTGTATAAGTGATGGGTATACAATGGATGATCCTAATAGAAGAAGAATGCCAACAAACGAATTCTATGTTAAATCTCCTCTGGAAATGGAAGAGCTATTTAAAGATATTCCCGAAGCTGTGCAAAATACTCAAAAGATAGCTGAGGGTGTCGAGGAATTTGATATAACTTTTGAAAGAGTGGAGATACCGTATCCCGATCTCCCAAAGGGAAAAAGTGCGAAAGAGTATCTTAAGGAAGTAACACTTGAAGGTGCAAAAGGGAAATATGGGAAAGTAACAAAAGAGCTTAAAGAGAGAATAGAGTACGAGTTAGAAATAATTCATGACAAGGGGTATGATGATTATTTCCTAATATTTAGAGATATTGTGAAATTTTGTCGTGATAATGACATAGTAGTGGGTATGAGAGGTTCTGGGTGTGGTTCGGTAGTTGCATACTCTGCTGATATAACAGACATAGAACCGATATCTTGGGAATTGTATTTTGAGAGATTTCTTAATCCGGAAAGACCAAGTCCACCCGATTTTGATTTGGATATAGCTGATAAAAGAAGAGATGAGGTTGTTAATTATGCTATTAATAAATACGGAATAGATAATGTTAAACAGATAGGTACTTTTAGTAAACTACAAACCAGACAAGCTATAAGAGATGTTTCCAGAGTTATAGGTGTAGATCTTCAGATAGCTGATGAGCTTTCTAAGATGGTAGAGATTGTATTTGGAAAAGCCAAGGGAATTGACTATATGTTGGAGCATAATCCTGAATTTGCTCAAATAATAAATTCAACAGAAAAAACTAGACATCTGGCTGAAATAGTACGTAAAGTTTCAGGTCTTTGTAGGGGTGTTTCGACACATGCATGTGGTATTGTAATAACTCCTCAACCAGTAGTAGAGTACTGTCCAATCCAAAGAGATGCCCATGGAGAGGGAATAGGAATGACTCAGTATGAGATGTTTGATATTGAGCCATTGGGGTTAATGAAGTTTGATTTTTTAGGTCTTAGAAACCTAAACATTATTGGTGCAGCCTTAAAAAAGATAGAAGGAACAAAAGGTGTTAAAGTAGATCTTTCTAAGGTTGATCAACATGATCAGAAGACCTACGATCTAATCAAATCTGGTTATACAATTGGAATATTCCAGATGGAAAGTGAGGGTATGAAAAGAACTATCAGAAGTCTAGAGCCTGAGAGTTTGGAAGACATCTGTTATATTCTCTCTGCATATAGACCTGGCCCTATGCAATTTATAAGTGACTATGCAAATGTGAAGAAAGGGAAGCAGGAACCCGACTATATAATCGATGACCTCGAACCAATTCTTGCCATAACAAACGGTGTTATAACATACCAAGAGCAGGTAATGAAAATAGCAGAGGTAGTTGCGGGATACTCTCTAGGTGCTGCTGATATATTAAGAAGAGCCATGGGGAAAAAGAAGCTAGATGTTATGCAAGCAGAGAAGCCCGCTTTTGTAGAGGGAGGAGTAAAGAATGGTTTTAACAAAGAAGATGTGGAAAAACTTTGGGAAAGGTTAGTCCAGTTTGCAAACTACGGATTTAATAAAGCCCACAGCGCATCCTACGCAACAATAGCGTACTGGACCGCATATCTTAAAGCTAACTATCCTTTGGAATACATGGCCGCACTTCTTGAAGGGGATTTAGACAAATTTGATAGAGTGATACTAGATCTCGGTGAGTGTGAAAGATTGGGTATAGAGGTTCTTCCTCCTGATATTAATGAGAGTGGGTTCTATTTCACCGTAGAAGGAGAAAGAAGCATAAGGTTTGGATTGGGGGGTATAAAGAATGTAGGGAACGATCTGGTCAAGGGCATTGTATGTGAAAGAGAAGAAAAAGGAAAGTATCTTCATCTAGACGATTTTGTTCATAGGGTCTATGACAAAGTCAATAAAAAAGCCATAGAGTACCTAATAATGGCTGGAACAATGGATTCATTTGGTGATAGGGGTGCACTTCTTCGAGTTCTGGGAGAGATATATGACAGGGAAAAAGCCCTACGAAAGAGTGAGGAAATAGGGCAGATAGACATATTCTCTGTAAATGGTAATGGAGAAAAGCAGGAAAGAAGTATTGACAAAACGTCACTACCTTCTGATGTTAAAACCGAAACAGCTCAAATTCTACAATGGGAAAAAGAACTTTTAGGCCTGTATTTTTCTAGTCATCCCTTAGATTATCTACAGGAATTCTTCGAAAAACGAAATGTAATACCCCTTAACGAAGCTTTGGAGATCAAAAAGAATAACGATGTTCTCATCCTCGGAGTAATGGTTACAAAAGTTAGAAAAATAACAACAAAAAAAGGTGAAGTTATGGCCTTTTTAACAATCGAAGATAAAACTGCGAAAACAGATGCAGTTATTTTCCCTCGAGTGTACCAGGAAATAAAGGATGCATTGACAGAAAACAAACCAATGTTAATAGCAGGCAGATTAAATATAAGAGATGGAGAGAAAAGTATAATAGTTCAGAAAGCTAAATATATAGATGAAACAAAGCACTCCTCAAAATTTGATGGGATCACATTTAGAATATCTCCAATTCATTCAGAGAAGGAAATAGCAGAATTAAAAAAATATATACAAGAATCAAAGGGTGAGGTTCCCGTTCAAATTATAGTTAACGATGGAGAAAGCTCGAAAAGTGTAGTTTTAAATAAAACCATAGCTATGGACGAGAATACGAAAAAATGGCTAAGAAGGTTTTAGAGTTGGTATAATTGTCCATGAACAAATCGAAGTTAGATACTCTCCCCACAACTCCTGGAGTTTATAAATTCTTGGATAAAAACGGAGAAATCCTGTACATAGGAAAGGCCTTAAACCTAAGGGCAAGAGTAAAATCATATTTCTCAAGCGATCTCTATGATCGACCAAGGGTTAAACAGATGATTCCCTTCATTGGTGATGTTGAAATTATTGAGACTAACAACGAAATAGAATCCTTGGTACTGGAGTCAGCATTAATTAAACAGTATAAGCCCTTCTATAATTCGGATAAAAAGGATGATAAATCATATGCATGGATATACATCTCCACAAAAGATAAATTCCCAACTGTAAAGATAATTAGGAAAATAACTGGGAAAGAATTGAAAAGAGGAAGACTCTTCGGCCCATACCCTAGTAGCTCTGCAACCAAAAGAATATTTACATACTTGAGAAAAATATATCCATTTTGTACATGCAAAAGAGCAAATAGCAAAGAGTGTCTGTACTTCCACCTTGGGTTATGTCCAGGTCCACACCAAGGCCATATAACAGAGGAAGAGTATAGGAAAAATATAAATGAGATAATAAAATTTCTAAGTGGGCGGAAGAGAGGCCAAATAAAGGAAATGGAATCTGTAATGAAAGAATACTCTGCTACCAAACAGTATGAAAAAGCTGCTGAATTAAGAGACAAGATTGAAGATCTTAAATATCTGGGAGAGAAAATAGATTTTGAAGCTAATGAAACAGAGCAATCGTATAAAAAAAGAAGGAAAATTGTATTAAAACAGAACTTCCTTGATTTAAAAAATGAACTAGGCCTTAAGAATCTCTCTAGAATTGAATGTTATGATATTTCTAATATTCAAGGAAAAGAAGCGTACGGTTCTATGGTCGTTGCTCAAGATGGAGAAATAAAAAGAAGTGAATATAGAGTATTTAGAATCAAGGACATAGATACTCCAAACGATCCTGCAATGCTCAAACACGTTATTCTGAGAAGGTTTAATCAACTAAATCAAAATAAATATTCACGTTCCCCAGATATTGTTCTTATAGATGGAGGGAAATCCCAATTATCTGTGTTAAGAAAATACGTGCCAAACGAGATACACCTTTTAGGAATATCCAAGGGTAAAAGATTGAAAAGAAAAGGAAGTAGATTACTAGATGAATTTTGGTTCTTTTCCAAAGATGGTATAAAAAGAGTAGATATAATGAATAAGGAAGTACTAATAGATCTACGAGATGAAGCCCATAGGTTTGCAATACTTCATCACAGAAAGGCACGAATAAGAAAGGGAAGGGAATCCGAACTTAGCAAGATAGAAGGGGTAGGGGAGAAAAGGAGAAAATTGTTAATAAAACAGTTAGGGAGTATAGATAGGATAAAAAGGGCTACCGTTAAGGAATTAAACAAGATAATAAAAAACAGAAAGGTGTCAGAAAAAATATATAATTATCTTCGTCAATCCAGTAAATAATTATTCCTTCTTTAAACCTTGGGGTTCTAGATTAGATAAAACAAATTCGAAGAACTCCTCCTGTTCTAAATTATAATCTAATACATACATAATTTTATCGTATGGGTTTGGAATTACAGCTACGGTATTAGCTCTCCCATTTTCAGTAATTGTTCCTCTTAAAGCTCTACCGTACTCTGTATAAGTTAATAATGTATTAGAGATATTCCATAGATTCTCTCCATCCTTATTTAACAACTCAACGTACTCTCTAAGTAAATCATCCAAAGGCTTGCTTCCAATATATCCGATGGGAGTAATAATTAATCTTTCTTCGCTTCCTATTCTTTTAAATTCCACCAATCGCAAGTTCTCAAAGTCAGAAACTCTATACGAAATAATATATTCCTTCGGAATTTGAATTACCCAAGGAAAATCAGGAAGTAAATCCTGCAGTTCCTGATTGGCCAGTAACAAATCGCGCTCAATCTCTCTTTCGACCCTTTCCCTTAAACCAGTAATAGCCTGCTCTTCGGAAAGTAACTCATACCATATATCATTAAATTTGGAATATATTCTCAATCCCACACCCTTTTTCGTCCAATACTGCCCATTTTTCATTTCTTCGGAACCAATATCCACGGACAACACAAAGGTCCAATCTTTCCTTGGCAATACATCTTCATAATATTCATAGACTTTCGTAATAGAAGTATTCGGAGGAAGTCTGTATGCAGAATTTCCGGAGCTTATAAAATTCGCTACTGAGGGCTCATTAATACTATTTGTAAATATAAACTCAGAATTAGGAAATATAGGAATATCCTCCAAGCCAATCACATACTGCTCTTCGTATACTTCAAAAGACTCCCTATTTCTCATTCTGATAATAAATAGGGTGGATATATAGAGTAGGGCAATACCCACGAGTGGGAAGATAATGTAGAAGATTACAGAGGAAGGGGGAGTTTTAGAACGTCTTTTTGAGGATTTATGTTTTCTCCCAAAGGAAAAACTTCTTTTTTTCTTCCTTCGTACTACCTTAGGAGTAGATTTTTTATACGGCATATAGACCTGTGTGTTTGGTTTCTTATTTTTATTATTTTTCTTCTTAAATAGTGCCATACCTTACTATATTACAATATCTTCTTTCTATTTAACATACACATGTAGTATAATTTTGCATTATTGCGGGATCGTCTAATGGTAGGACACCGGCCTTTGAAGCCGTCAATCATGGTTCGAGTCCATGTCCCGCAACCAGAACGGGTATCCATAATATTTTCATTGTTATATAATCATTTAATGAGTGATAAAGAAATATTCTCAACGAATGACGAATCAATAAGCAGAAGGGATTTTCTTGAAAAATCTGCGAAATTACTTGCTACTGCTTGCGTAATGCCTGTAATAAAAAATATCTCGGGATATTCGGAATCAGTCACTTCTAATGAACCTAGTGAGGAAGAAATAGATTTTATAGCTAAACACGAAATTGTTCAAGGAGATACCAGTAGAAATGTGGTCATGATGACATACGATGATATGGGAAGTGAAGAACAGATAGAACAGATTCTTTCCGCTTATCGCCCTTATCCAGATTGTAAAGCCACATTCTTCTACTTAGGAGATAAGCTTGAATGGAGTGCAAAATCAATTCAAAAAATTGTAGATGAAGGTCATTTGTTAGGCTCTCATTTTTGGAATCACTCTCAAATGTCAACCCTATCCTCGGATAGAATTAAAAGATGGTTTGAATTAAATATATCTACCCTTGAAAAAATCGTACCTGGATACAGAATGAAATATTTCAGAATGCCTTACGGAGATGGAGTTAGTGATGAAAGAATACTAAAGGTAGCAGCACAATTTGGATTGCAACATGTATATTGGACAACAGGAAGTAATGGTTTAGTGCCTGACACTTATCAGAAAGTTCTGTGGGCTGCAAAGCCTGGTGCGATTATACTATCACACATGTTTAGACGATATGATTATACTCAGGCAAATTTAATCGTTGAGGGATTATTAGAAAAAGGATTTTCATTAGAAACTGTAGATACAGGAAAAAGCCCAGCAGATAGATACATCCCCTAAAACTTGAAACTATTCTTACGTTCAGTTTGTACATAAACCCCCTTGTTATGATTACTATACTGAGTTTTTAACTCCCAGTTAATATTCTATGGGTTTCTAAAACGTAATAATGTCTCTGAGATTTTACTTTTCACCTCTGTTAAAATCTCGTTATCAAAAATCGCCCCAATCTCATCCATAATACTTTCTAGCTCTTCTTCGTTAACAAATATTCTATTTGTTTCCTTCATGTTCTCCTTTGCTAAATCAAACTTTTCTAATCTAACAAACTTAGTTAATTCCTCTAATTCATCCTTTTTTAATTCTATAATTCCTCTATTCATAATGATTAAATAATAATTTATTTCCTAAACCTATGTGCTATCTCAATCCTTCTCTTCAAAAAATCTTCTCTATCAAGAAATCCGATCTTTATTCTAGGACCTTTCTTTAGAATAAGCTCAGAACCTTTTTTAAGAACTTTTGATCTCACATTAGTCAAATATATCCTAGCACCGTCACTTTTAATTTGAATTTCTCCAAATGGCACAATATCATTCAAGTATCTATTACACACAACACCTGTAATCGAAAGTAAATCGGAATCTAAAGGTAGTATCCGTCCATTATTGTTGTAGTTAAAAGCTGTAGAGCCAATAGTTGTACTAATACAAATTCCAGATCCATAAATATCAAAATTTGAAAGATCCCCAAATTCCGTAGATATATTAAAATAATGATAACCTGTCAGTTTATCTCCAAGTATCACATCATTAACTGCATCCCCAAGTCGTTCCCCATCAAGATATGCAGTGATAGCATTAGACTCAAAATAATCAATCTTCAATTTGTCTTCAAGCAACTGCCTAATTATCTTCCTGTCATCTTCAACCCTGTTCATTAAAAAATTAAAAGTTCCTAATGCCTTACCAATATATGGAATACCTGTATCGATAGTATCATGTATAGCATGAAGCATAGCTCCATCTCCCCCTGCTACAAGATATATATCAGGATTTTCTTCATTTAGTAGTTGAGGAAAGTTTGTTTCAATAAGTTTGTTGAATTTCACAACTCTCTTATCCTTACTTAATAAATACTTTATTTTCATGTTAATTTGTTAAATATTAGCTTTTATTTCCTTGATCTCATCCCTCAGTTGCGCTGCTTTCTCAAATTGCAAATTGTCTGCAGCTATGAGCATCTTAACTTCGAGATCCTTAATTAATAATTTCTTCTGCTTCTCATCCAGCCTTTCTATGTCTAAATCAGCCTCAATCTCATCCTTTTTACTATCTACTAGTCTATCTCTTATTTCTTTTTTTATACTTTTAGGTGTAATGTTGTATTTCTTGTTATATTCCATTTGATACTGCCTTCTCCTTACTGTTTCCTCAATCGCATACTTCATACTGTCAGTCATACTATCTGCATACATAATTACTCTTCCGTCTAAATGCCTAGCAGCTCTACCTATGGTTTGAACCAAACTAACCTTGCTTCTTAAGAATCCTTCTTTGTCGGCGTCCAATATTATAACTAAAGAAACCTCTGGCAAATCGATACCCTCTCTTAGTAGATTAATTCCAACTAAGACATCATACTCACCTAATCTCAAATCCCTTAAAATATCTACCCTTTCAACTGTATCAATATCAGAGTGTAGATATTGAACCTTTATGTCTAAATCTTTTAAAAAGGAAGTTAAGTCTTCTGCCATTCTCTTGGTTAAAGTAGTTACCAAAACCCTTTGACCTTTCTTCACATTTCTCCCTATCTCAGATATCACATCATCAATCTGACCATCGGTTTTTCTAACCTCCACCTTTGGATCCAACAATCCTGTTGGTCTAGTTAAGAGCTCCACAACATTCTCATTACTATCCCTAATCTCCCATTCCGATGGAGTCGCAGATATATACATAGTACTTCCTTGTCTCTGTTGGAACTCCTTAAAATTCAGAGGCCTATTATCCCTAGCTGTGGGTAGTCTAAAGCCGTATTCAATTAAATTATCCTTTCTTGCTTTATCACCATTATACATTCCCCCAATCTGTGGAATTGTAATATGGGATTCATCTATAAACATCAGATAATCTTTTGGGAAATAATCTAATAGTGTATATGGTGGCTCTCCTGATCTTCTCCCATCAAAATATATACTGTAGTTTTCCATACTCTTACAATAACCAACCTGTTCTAGCATCTCAATGTCGTAATTTGTCTTCTGCTCTAACCTATACGCCTCTACATCCTTTTTAATATTTCTTAAAAAAGCAACCCTCTGTTTTAAATCCCTTCTAATATTATCAGTAGCACCCTTTATGACATCCTCGGAGTATACAAGTGATGTGGCAGGAAAGATTAAAACCTCCTTCAATTCCTGTAGCTTCTGTTTTGAAATAGGATGTACCTTAGATATACTCTCTATCTTATTCCCCCACAACTCTATTCTATATGAACTTTCTTCATATGGAGGATATATTTCTATAATATCACCGGTTATTCTGAATACCCCAGTAGTGAAATCATATGTATCTCTGCTATATCTCATAGAAACAAGCTCTATCGCCAGCTGCGATAATTCAACTGTTTGACCAATGTGAAATGCTAGACTCTTGTTTTCATAATTTTCAGGATTACCAATATTATAGATACACGATACAGAAGCAACAACGATTGTGTCTCTTCGTGTTAAAGCGGAATTCATAGCTCCAAATCTCAAATTTTCAATCTCCTTATTAACCTCTGATTCTTTTTCAATATACAGATCTTTTGCAGGTATATATGCCTCTGGTTGGTAGTAGTCATAGTATGATACAAAATACTTAACAGAATTATCTGGGAAAAACTCCTTAAACTCCTCGTATAGCTGTGCAGCTAAGGTTTTGTTATGAGATATAACTAAGGTAGGTCTGTTTAGTTTGTTAATAACATTTGCCATGACAAAGGTCTTTCCAGAGCCTGTAACACCAAGAAGTGTCTGTTTCTCTTTTCCCTTAAGAAAATTATCAGTTAATTTCTCTATAACCTCCTCTTGATCAGGAGAAGTTTTGTACGGTGAATTCAGTCTAAATTGATTCATATCGTATTCTAGCAGATATATGAATGTGTTAGAATAATGAATATGCAAAAACCAGTAATAACCAAATTGTCTCAGGAAGTGATTAATCAGATAGCAGCTGGGGAGGTAGTGGAAAGACCTAGCTCTGTTGTTAAAGAGTTAGTAGACAATTCAATTGATGCACAAGCTTCTAAGATACACATTAAGATCAAAAATGGAGGGATAGATAGTATTGAGATTTCTGATAATGGTATAGGTATCCCTAAGGAGAATATCGCTTCTGTTTTTGATTCTCATACCACATCTAAAATAAAGGATATAGAGGATCTTAATACACTTCTTAGTATGGGTTTTAGAGGTGAAGCACTCTCAACAATCACTTCTGTATCACGAGTTCATTTAGCTTCAAAATATGAAGGTGATGATATAGCCAATGAGATTTATTTTGATGAAAAAGGTAAGTCTTCTGTAAAAAAAACAGCTAAGGAACAGGGAACCACAGTGAGAGTAGAAAATATTTTCTATAATATTCCTGCTAGAAAGAAATATCTTAAAACAGCACAGACGGAATATAGGAAAATATATGAACTCCTAACAAACTACTTTCTAATATACCCCAATATCCACTTTATCCTTGAGAAAGATGGGAAAGTGATTGAGGATCTGCCTGAAATTCTTAATAATGTTGCAGGAGAGATATCATTGGAAAGAGTAAAAGGAATTTTGGGTGATAGCTCCAATTTTTTGAAGTTAAACTATAATGGCTCTGGATTACAAATCTCTGGATATATTGCTCACCCTTCATCACATAGCACAAGACAATCTAGGTCATATATCTTTGTAAATAACAGGCCGATTTCAGACAGGGGGATTGTTAGGGCAGTATATGAAGGATATTCTCGATATCTCCCTTTTGGTCAGAAAGTTGATTTTGTGGTTTCTTTAAATATTAATCCAGAATTAGTTGATGTTAATGTACATCCCAGAAAGGAAGAAGTTAGGTTCGAAAATCCATTTAGAATATACTCTGCCGTAGAGGAAGCTGTCAGGCATACTCTGGAAAAAGAGCTGTCTTTTAAAAACACATCTACAGATTTCTCTTCATTAAGGAATGGATTTAAGAAAGAAAGTACGGGTATTAAGGAATATAAACCAATAAATATATATACCTCTAACAAATCTACTTCTGTTAAAGACACACTACTATTTTCGAAAGAACTGCTGAAAGATTCTCCACCCTTAGAACAGGAAGAATTTCCGTGGGATGAGGATCGTGATGTGTCTAATATATTTCAGATATTTAATAAGTATATAGTTGTGGAGTTTAGGGATGATAACCTTTGGATAGTAGATCAGCATGCAGCAGCAGAGAGAGTTACCTTTGAAAAGTTATTAAAAGGAAAAACATCAATGGATATACAAAACTACCTTGTACCTATTGAAATAGAATTAAGAAAGGATGAAACCATTTTCCTAGATGAACATACAGAGTTCTTCAAAGATTTAGGTATATTGTATGAAATTAAAGATGGAACGATTTTACTTATGAGTTCCCCAGTGGAATTTTCTCATGCTGATTTTAAAAAGGTTTTCGAGGAAATTTTTGCCCTAGAAGAAAATATTTCTCAACTTGAGAAAAACTTTAAAAAGTTAAGGGATGATGTTTTAGCCACAATATCATGTCATAATAGTATTAGGAGTGGACAGGCTTTGGACAAAAAAACAATGTTAGATCTTTTTGATAAGCTCTCAAAGTGTGATAATCCATATAGCTGTCCTCATGGAAGACCTGCCGTATGGAAGTTAACACTTTCACAAATAGATAGTAATTTTGAAAGAACATATTAATGAAAAAAGGAACACTCTTTTTAATACCAACACCAATATCTTCAGATCAAAGTATGCAAGATATATTGCTACCTATGTATCTAGAATCAATTTCAAATTTAGAGCATTTTATAGTGGAGACACCCAAGATTGCACGCTCCTTTTTAAGGACACTTCCTCTTAAAAAGAAAATACAGGAGGCACATATGAGTGTTCTTAGTGAACATACGGTGGATGAAGAACTTAAAGAATTGTTATCTCCAATATACTCAGGAAATGATATAGGGGTAATTTCGGATGCTGGACTTCCCACAATTGCAGATCCTGGATATCGTATTGTTTCTATAGCCCAAGAAGAAAGTCTAGACATAAAAGCATTGGTAGGGCCAAGCTCTATAATCCTTTCCTTAATGCTATCTGGTTTAAATGGTCAAAGCTTTGCTTTTAATGGATATCTACCAAAAGAGAAAGGATTAAAAAGAAAAAGAATTAAATCATTGGAGAGAGTAGCTGTTAATACGCAACAAACACAAATATTTATGGAAACACCATATAAGAATCAATATATGTTAGAAGATATTTTAGAAATTTGTGAAGATGATACAAAACTATGTATAGCTATGAATATTATGTCGAAAGATGAATATGTTAAAACAAAGAGTATATCAGAGTGGAAAAGTACAAATATTGTATTAGAAAAGGTCCCCTGCTTATTTTTAATAAACAAATAGTATGGGAGTATTTATTGGTTCTACCCCAAATGCACAACAGGATGATGTATTGTTGGCAAGGGATGCTTTGAGAGGGAAAGTAGATACAACAAATTCACTGAATCATCTGAGAGAAGAGTTAGGAAAAGAAGCTCTTTTTTTCAACAAAGGAAGGGAGGCACTGTATTTCTTTCTAAAACAGTTAAACCTTTCAGAGGGGGATGAAGTAATTACTCAAGCATTCACGTGCGTTGCTGTAGTAGCCCCAATACTCTGGGTTGGTGCAAAACCGGTATATGTCGATATTAATCCGAATACTTTTAATATGAACCCAGAGCAATTGAGAAGTAAGGTATCAAATAGAACCAGAGTAATTATCCTGCAACATACATTCGGAAACATCATTAATGTCTCAAAGGTGAGAATGATAGTAGATGAAATAAATAAGGGTAGAGAGAGAGAAAATGAGATCTACTTAGTAGAGGATTGTGCACACCTTTTTACAAAAAATCTACAAGAGCTAAATATTGGTCAGTATTCAGACATGTATTTTTTTAGCTTTTCTCAGGATAAGAGTATCAGCTGTACACAAGGAGCTATGCTTGTTGTTAATAATCAGGAATTGAAAGAGATCATAGACAGCGCATATTTAAAATTGGGTGAGATTCCTAAAAAGGAAGCGAAGTATTGTGCGCGGTATGTTGTTATTTGGGATAGGATTAAGAGAAATTATTTTAAAAAGATCCTCCCCATTGGGAATATTACCCTTGGAAAGATACAAATTATACTGTGCAGAGCCTTGGGATTAATTAAGAGACAGGCTTCTTTTGACACATTAAAAATAGAGGGAGCCAAAAAGATGAGTAAAATTCAAGCCTCCATGCTTCTTAATCAGTTACATAAATTGGAGGAGCTTAATAAACATAGGCAAAATATCGTTAATATTTATGCTGTAGGTCTGAAAAATGAATTTAAATTTAATTCAAGTAGTAATACACTAATTAGATATCCAATACTTTTGGGAAACAGGAATGAAATAAAACGGAAATTTGCAAAGGAAGGTGTTATAGCAGGTATATGGTACAGCACTCCTGTATTCCCCTTGAATGAGAAAGAATTAGAAAGGGTGGGGTATGTTTCTTCTCAGTGTCCTAATGCTGAGAGATGTATGAATGGTGTACTTAATCTCCCAACAAATATAGAAGTTACCGAGGATATAGCCAGAAAGATTGTAGATATTATAAATACCTTTGCTAAACCTCTTAAGATTTAATAATATATCTATATGCAATTAGAATTTAGGTTAATAGAAGATGATAATTTGTGGGATGAGTATGTACTTAAGTTACCAATATATTCCTTTTTAAATAGTAGTGCTAGACATAGGTATAACGAAAGTGTAGGTGCTAAGTCTTTCAGATATGCGATATTTAATAAAGAGCAGTATTTAGGAATAGTATTGCTATCTGTGGGGTTTTCTAAAATATTTGGACATTTTTTAGAATGCAAACACTCCCCTATTTTATTAAACAGTAGGGTAGAGTATTGGGAAGAGATCTTGAGTTTTTGTAGAAAGGTTGGGAAAGAAAACAATTGTTTCTTAGTACGATTTGCCCCCTTATATAGAGAAAATGAAGAATTAAAAAATTTCTATAGTAAAAATTCCCTAATTAAGGCACCTATACATAATGTGGACGCTTTGATATCTCAACAAATAGATCTTAGAAAGGATTTGGAGGAGTTAAGGAGGGATATGAATAAGACAAAGAGAAATTTATTAAATAGATTATTAAAGGACGAGAATGCATTAGTTAAAGTGTTTACGGATGATTCTCAGTTTGAAATTTTTGAAGATTTTCACAATCAAACAACTAAATTAAAGGGGTACAGGGATAAGCCGGTAAGATTACTTCTTGCAGAGTTAAGGGAGCAAATATCAAAAGGTATGTGTTATATGCTAATTGGCTATTACAATAGTAAGCCTATTGGTATATGGCAATGTACTGTATATGGAAAGCATATGCACCTGTATCAGGCTGGTACTGATACTAAGTTTAGGGATAAGAATATTAATATTTCATATCTTCTGTTTTGGGAAGCTTTGAAATTAGGGAAAGAGTTGGGTTGTGAGGTTTTAGATCTTTTTGGTGGTGTAGTACCTATGCAGTATGAAGGAAAGAAGCATCCTTGGAAAGGGGTAAATGATTTTAAACAGAGTTTAGGTGGTCAGAAAGTTACATATATGCATAGTAGGGATTATCCTTTAAACAAACTAAAGTATTACATTTACTACATATACTCTTGGTTAATTACGACAGTTAAAGGATACACCATCAAATGGTAATGCTACCAACTGCTTCCACCACCTCCTCCAAAACCTCCACCACTACTTCCTCCACTAAAACCACTTCCTCCTGATGCTCCGTGACTTGAAGAGAATCCTCCAGCACTATTAGGTGGAGCAGATCTTGCCTGTACATTCTTGCTTATGCCTGCTATGGAGTTAGCCAATACATATGAGTTAAAGGCTCTCATATCGCCCTCATACCAAGACGGAGGTTCTTTGTATATATCTTTAAATTCATTTGCCCATTTCTTCTCTAAACCGAAAATAATTGCATATGGAAGTAGCATCTCGAATACCCCTCTAAATTTCTCAGGATCATTATGGAACTCTATTCTGTGTTTCTCTGCGGTATTAATATACATTTTTAATCCTTCTAATTCATAATATGCTTTATTTCCCCTATCTGCCCTAATATCTACTTGAAATGCGAATATTAAAGAAAGTATAGATGAGATTAATAACCCAATCCCCCAGCCGGTTGCTGCTATATATGATAATTGGGCAATTGTGAAAAAGAAAAGAAATATTCCTAGAACTCCCGCTAGAACAAGTTTGCCTTTTAGATTTCTTCTTTCTGTACTAAAGTATTCCTCTGCATATACCTCCTTGTTTAAGGAAGTATTAAGACTTCTAACAGTGAGATAAAAATCAGAACTAATCTTTTTTGTATTAACTTCATCTCCTTTCTTAAATAAACCTGAGTACAGGGTTCTTGGTATCTCTAAACTAATCTCCTTGTCAACATTATCCTTTGCTAATATGTAATCTCTCTTCCCCTCTTGCTTTATTTTGATATGCCCATCTATAGCTAATTGTATTATTTCTGCAGTAATGTGTTTATTATTCAGTGCTTTAGAGTATATATATCCTCCTAATATAGGATACATACCTTTTTCAGGTTCATAATGTGGAAATACAGTTATCTTCTTATTTTTTCCTTTCTTCTTTACAATACCACTTAGGAATATAAAAGTTGGTATAGGAAGAAGGATTCCTATGTTTGCTATTAATAAAGCAAATAACTGTCTTCGTGACGTATCTTCGAGTGTTCCCTTAGGCATTTTAACTGCTACAGTTAAGCCTTCAAGATTTCCTAATAGTGTATTAGATGAAAGGTTAATCTCCGTATCATTCACCTGTTCAAATGTACAATTGGATTCTGTAGAGCCAGCAAGGCCTGTATAACAGATCTTGTCTGTTATACTCCCTGGAACTTTGATGTTTGAGACTGCCTGGATAATAGGTACAGACCAACCATTCCCCGTTATATTTAAATATAATTCGTCATATTCATCAAAGTAATTAACAGCGTTTTTTAAGGTGTAATCGATGACGTATACATACTCTCCCTGAATAGTAGATTCAGGATCTCCTATCTTAAATATTGCATAACCACTTTTACTGCTTCTTTCATATTGTGTGAATTTTCTTTCAGGAAAATCTTTTGGATAATAGTAAATTTCATTTAGAGTTAATGTTGTTGGTCGCTTGAATCCAGCTTGTACTTTGTAATCAATAGGTATTTCTCTAATAATTCCGTGTTTGTATGATGGAAAATAGTAATGTATTTCTTCTCTAATATTTATATCTGTATTCTCAAACTGCTCTATATCACTCCTAAACAGTGTAATTTGCTCAGTTATAGGTGGTGAATCTTGGGCAAATAACATACCCAAGGGATATGTAGAAAGAAAAAAGGCTAGTAATAGAGAATACAGTGCTTTTTTCATATCTCTTTCTTAGAATTTTATCTCAACATTCTTTTTCTCTTCCTCAGATGCCTCAAAGAATGGCAATTTTGTGAAACCAAATACTCCTGCGAGGATATTATTTGGAAATACGGCTATTAAAGTATTAAAGTCTCTAGCAGCACCGTTATAGAACCTTCTAGATTTTTGAATATTATCTTCTAAATCTTTAAGACTTGATTGAAGCTCTAGAAAGTTTGTATTTGCTTTAAGTTCAGGATAGTTCTCTGCAACAGCAATTATCTTAGAAAGTGCTTTTGTAAGTTCACCTTCTATCTCCATCTTGTCCTCCAAAGATCCTGCGGACATTGCCTTTGCCCTCATTTCGGTAATCTGTTTGAATGTCTCCTGTTCATGTTTTGCATATCCTTTTACAATCTCAACAAGGTTTGGGATCATGTCATATCTCTGTTTAAGGAATGTCTCAATATCAGCAGAGGCTTCTTCTACAACAATTTTCTGTTTAGCAAGTTTGTTATAGAGACCAACAAGTACTACTGCTAAGAGTACTAATATACCAATTGCATATATCATATGTATTATATGTTTAATTTAATATTAATATTGTAGGAGTTTTTAAGAGAATTTGCAATGATTATTTCTTTTCTCTCTCTATCTTTATTGCATCTCCATTAATTAGGGCATTACTTATTTTCTCCAAAGCAGTTCTTAAATCTCTTTGATATTGGCTCTGTGATATATTCATTTCCTTTGATGCCGTTGTTTGATCTAACTTTTTGATATATCTTAACCTTAATACTTCCAATTCTTCAAAAGAGAGAGTAGTTTCTTGAAGCAGGTTAAGAGGAATACCTTTTGGTTTAAAGTATTCCTCTTTAAAATTGTAACCGACTCTTCTTCTAGATCTTCTTCTCATAGTATATATTTTAACAGAATTGCCCTTTTAATGGAGCATTACACTTAGGGCAACTGATTGTAGAGCAGGGTACACCTCTTTTATGTGGCTCTTTGTAACCACATTTAGGGCAGATGCATTCAGAAGAACCACCCAATCCTCTAGGTCTTGGTATGTTTCCTCCTCTTCTTCCTGTTCTAGGACCTCTCCCCAATGGTCCTGTTCCGTCTAAGTTTGGCATTATATTTGTTTAATAATTTAATATGGGTATATACCCATTAATATTCTAACACAAAATAACGTCGTGTCAAATAGAAAAGTTCTACTGTGTGATAAATCTATACTTGCTGTCGCCTTCTACCGCTTAGTAGTCTTGTTTTAAAAAGAAAATTATCAACAATTAGGCAAATAGTTAGAATATAGAGAATTAATAATGTTTCTAGGACCCCTAACTTTTTTGTGTCAAAGGGTATCATTAGTAACGACAAGATGATTAAGAATAGATATGAGGTGGTTGTAAGGAACAACTTGAAAAATAATTTGCGACTTTTTCTGTAGAGGCCAATAATGTTAATAGGGGTTAGAACAGTTAGTATTATTAAATTGGCAATTATGGCAAATCCATGTAGTTTTAGGTCTCCCTGTTGAGGAAATAGACCTATGAAAGTTACACTTATTATTGGGATAATGTAACTGATTCGAAATATTTCTGAGTGTTTGAATAACTTCATAGTAATATATCTGAAATAGATAGATAGGAATATTACTGAAGTTATTAACCCTACGTTAAAAAACATATAGAGTCTATTATTCATAGGATTCCCTAAATTACTGTATGAAGATATGGGAAAGGAGAAGTTTGATCCTGTTGTTGAGGATATTAAAACAAAAAGGAAGAAAATAAGTACGGCATTTATAAAATATAATCTTTTTAGAGATAGTCTTTTAAGAAACTTTTGAATATCCATGAGTAATATAGTAACAGATCGTGGGGAATTTGAAAATCGGGGCAACCGTACTATGTACGAACAGCTCCTTCCTTACATTGATAAAATTATCTCATATTTTAACGAATTTGAGTACAAATGGAAATTCTTATCAGAGCTTCCCAAATTAGATCTAAACTATTAGTATTGTTGTATTATGATTTAGTTAGCTTATATTCTTGTTTCTAAAAATTATTACACACTATTGAGGTCAGCTTTATATTTTCTTTTTTACAAATGCAAGTAATGAGATATAATTATCGTATCTATATAATTTGTGAAATAACATAAATGTCTGAAATTAAACTATTTAATGTATCTCCAACTAATAAAACGAAACAAATTAAAGTTAAAAGTTTGAAGTTAGAGAAGTATATCCAAGATATTGTAGAAAAAAACTTAGAGGAACTCTTTGGGGTAAGATTCTTAGATTCTGAATATATTATTGATAATGGAAGAGTGGATACATTAGGCTTAGATGAAAATAATTGTCCTGTAATCATAGAATATAAACTTGATTCAAATTCAAATGTTATTAATCAAGGTCTTTTTTACTTAGATTGGTTTATGGAACACAAGGCAGAATTTGATGTGTTATGTAGAAAGAAACTTGGCAAAGAAATTGATATTGATTGGAATAATCCCAGATTGTTATGTATAGCAAAGGATTTTAGCAAGTATGATGACAATGCTATAAAACAAATAAATAGAAATATAGAGTTAATTAGATATACATTGTTTGAAAATGATTTTTTGATGATACAGTTAGCTTCTGCTGTTAGTGAGAAACCAAGAAATTCAACTGCAACTAATGATAGATACTCTCATGACAGAATTGGTCATAGATTAAAGACTGCGAATAAAAATATTGTTAAGTATATTGAAGAGTTGGATGAATATATACTAAATCTAGGTAATGATGTTCAGAAAAAGGAGCTGAAAAACTATTGGGCATACAGAACAATTAAAAATTTTGCTTGTATTGTAATTAACAGAAAAAAACTTGGTGTTTATTTATCCATAGACTATGAGAATATAAAGAATCCAAACTCAAATGTAGAAAATGTTAAGGATAAGGGACATTGGGGGACAGGAAATACAGTTGCTTTTGTTAGTAATGATGATGAATTAGAATATACAAAAGATTTGATTAGGAGAGTTTATAACGGAGAGGTAGGTGCTTAAATTAGATTAAAAATATTAGAATGATTACATTATGATTTATAAGAGAGGCAAAGGAGCAGGAGTATACCATCGTTCAGGTTTTAGGAATTACGGTTGTTTAATGAATCTATTACTATTTCCTTTTCAAGTCATTATTATTGCAATAATAACGGTTATTAAAAGGATTCGTGGAGAGAAGAAGTAATCTAATTATCTTCTTCATCTGTTTCTGGTAACTCTAAATACTGAACTTTTGGTAGAGAATTACCTATTAAGCCTTGTAAATCGCCATACATTCCTGCTGTATTTTGAAATACTTTTGTAATATTTTTATCTTCTTTTGCCCATTTCTTCATGTAATATCGCTTCTCTGCCTCCATTTCTTCCTTCCTCTCTTTGAAGTATTCGATCCAAACTTCAATCCTCTGCTTAAACTCATTACTAATTAAGTAGTTGTATACCACTTCTGCTTTAGTTGCTTTCCCTTTGTTTGCCTCTTGAACATTCCTTACAGCTATAATCTTCTCTCTCAATGCAAAAGCTAGAGGAATAGCACTCTTCATATCACAAACCCATACACCATCGACAAGACCAAATGATTCTACTCCTTCTGGTAAGACAGCTGATACTAATACTGAAATATCTGCTTTTAATGTTCTCGTGTCTTCCTTCAACTTTGTAATCCATTGTTGAGACCATGCTTTGGTGTTCTTAGATTCCCAAACAATCATTCCACAAGCTACCCCAAAGTTTGTTTTAACTGTTTGTAACACATCTGCTCCATTAATACCTTTAGGTACTTCAGATACCTCGTCATATACAAATGTTTGTTGTAGTTGTTCTTGGAGAGCTAGTTCCTGCACTTCGCCCTGAAGTTGTTGTGAGCCTTGTTGAGCTTTTCTTTGTGCTTCCTGTAGTTGCTTTCTAAGGTCTGCAAGTGTCTTGTCCTTTTCTGCCATTTCTAGATTTAGTTCTTCCTGTGCTTCTTTCTTAGCACTCTGCTTTATCTTCTCCTGTTCTTCAAGGAGTGCTTTCTCATACTTAATCTTCATTTCTCCTTCTGCATTTTTCGATTCTCTTAGTTGCTTAATTAAATCAGATACTTGTTTTTGTAACTCTTGATTTTGTTTCTCTTGTGCTTCAGATTCTTCTTTTGTCGAATTGATTTTCGCATCGTATTCTTTTCTAACTTTTTCAATTGCTTCTTTCTTTGATGATTCTAGTATTTCTTGTCTAACTTGTTCTATTTCTTTTTGCTTTTGTTCTTCAAGTTGTTTTTGTTTTTCCTTTAAATCATTTATTTCAGCTTCATGTTTGGCTTTGGTGTCTTGGAGTACTTGTGCCTCTAATTCTTTACGAATAGCGTCCGTTATTTCAATGATATTTCCACATTTATCACATTTTATTGTTGTTGCCATTGGCTTTTAGATTACAATTTATAAATGAAGTCCAACATCTTAGCCGTATACTTAATAATATCTTCAGGACTACCATCAAGTTGGAATTCATGGTGTTCAGGATTTGTACCTTTTCTATAATCCTCTAATTTGTTGTATGTTTGTTCATTAATAACGGAGTTCTCTTTCAACTCAGTTATTAACTCTCTAAGATTGGAATATAGAATTCCTTTTTCTTTGATATCTTTCTTAAAGCGTGATGTCAAATAGTTTTCGAGGAAGACACGACAGTCCTGAGTTATATCGTCTGTATGTTCTCTCTTTATATACCCCCAGATTTTTTCAAAAGCTCGTTCCATTTTTGACATTGTTAACTTTTTTACGTCGTATGGTTCAAAAGAACAAGTTTTTGAGTCTTTCGTGATATTAAAATATGTAGCATCTGAGATTTTTACACCTGCTAACCTTGAAATAAAAGAACCGTAATGAGATAACATAATTATCTGTCCAAACTCCCTTGAAAGTTCTAAGACTATATCTGCAGTAATTTTAATCCGATTATCATCGAAACTGACCACAGGGTCATCTAATACAAGTATAATCTTATCTTTCTCGTCAATCTGTTTAGTCTTAGCTAGAAATATCGCCAAAGCTAAACTTCTCTTGTCAGAATCGCTAAATACTATGTTGAGATGTTCTGTACTGATAGGTTCACCCTTGAAGCTAACATCTAAGTAATAAACCTTTTGATAACCTCTGCCTGATTCTGCTCGTGTTAATGTAAAATCACGGCTACCCAATTGATTAAAATAGTCATTTAGGTCAGTGAAATACTTGTCCAAATATTCCGATTGCTGATTTTCTAATTCTTTAGTTAATTTAACTATTTCCGTTTCTTCGTTGATTAATCTATTCTGCTCTTTTTTATAAGTAACACATTCTTTATCTTGTTCTAACCTTGCTAGTTTGCAATTACTATCATCTATTGAATTCTGTGCCCTCTCTTTTTGGATTTCTATCTGCTTACTATTAAGAGATTCATAGCTGGTCTTTAATGTGATTGCTAAAGTTATACCTCTCGAAAGTGATTCATTCAATTTCTTACTTTCTTCTGTTATTGAAGCTAGTGTCTTCTTTAATTCACTTCCAAGTTGTATCTCGTCAACTGCTTTATGAGGAGCAATCTTTTTTTCATTAATTTTCTCTATAAAACGTTTTTTATATTCTGCTAATTGTGGTTTTACTCCTTCAATCAAACCTGAAAGTTTTGAATAATCAATATCGTCTTCAACCTCTTCTGAATAATTTTTATATTTTGATAAGTTTATTACCTGTTCTTGAAAGTCCGTAAGTATACTGTCAAAGTTCAATAGACCAATACGATTCTTCAAAGCCTCAAGAGGTGTATTAATTTCGTTTGTTATATATTTTCCATATTCGTCATTGAAATAATCTGAATATACATCAAGTATATTCAAATTTGATTCAATTTTTTGACTACAAAAAGGACAAACATCATGAGTTGTTTTCATATGCTTCTGAAAACCCTCCCTTAACCAATCTTCCGTTGTAGAGTTATTTGTCGTATTAAGATTTAGATGTTCTAAGAATTTTGTCTTAATTTCTTCTGTAAAACCTTTAAAATCAAGTCCTAAGATTTTATTAAGTTCTTCATTAATTTTTTCTAATTCAAATAAACATTCTGTATTTACAGGACTGACAGTAGGTAGCTGTTTTATCTGATTAACCCTCCCTATATTTTCTAAAATCTTCTTTTCTTTTGAAATGAGATTCTCCAATTCCTCTTTCTTTTCAACAACATTTAAGTTAACAAAAGTGTCTACATCACTATCTGAAAAGTTTTTTGTATATGTAGGTCTAATGTCTTTGAGATTTGCTTTATCATTTGCAAGTTGTTTCTTCCTTTCTGAGATAGTCTTAGATAAGGTAACACCTTCTTCGCCAAGAATGAAATCTGTAAAAGACACCCTGTTTTCTCTTGTAACCACTATACCTGAAATTAAGTTCTTATGAACAAAATTACTGTCAAAGACAAAAAGCCTACCTTGGAGGTCGGTATTTGACCAATTACCATTGAAATTTAAGCTCTCTTCTTTTTCATCTTTTAAATATGTTAGTTCGATTTCCTGTTTCTCAGAGCTTATAGGAATAGATTTCCTGTTTGTAATATATGAAGGTTGATTTTCTGCGATAGAATTAAAAATATCGGTAAGAGTAGACTTTCCATATGTATTCCAACCATGAAATATGGTTACCTTTGTAAAATCAAATTTCCCTGTATCTATGCAATTATAAAATGAGCCAATTTGATTTATCTTTTTTATTCTTTTAATCATAAATATATGAATTAACTATTTCTTGTTTTTTCTTGTAATCCTGATTGCTCCCAAACCACATCAAAAAGCCTATCAGCCATAAACTTCTTAAACTCAGGGTCGTCAGAATACTTCTTGTATAAGTTAAAGTTTATATTAATCATGTTTTGGAATTTTTCATTAAGTAGCTTTTCAAATGTAATCCAAGAATTCTGCCTGTCTGAATTTTGTGTTGCTTTTATAAAAACAGGATCATTTCTAACATCATCAGCAATATCGCCGAATGTCTTTCGAACTTTATCTTCATCTCCAAAATCAATTCCTCCAAATCTTTCATTCATCTCTTCTAAAATCCTAGAAAGCCTGTCTTTTTCCTCAGGAGCTTTGCCACCACGCATTTTAGTAGGTATTGGTTCAATAGTTGTGTCACCTTTCAAACTGATAGAGCCATCGTTTTCTTTTTGAACACGGATAGAATCAAGGTCTATTGAATTGACTAAATCATCAATAGGGTCTTTCTTACAATTAATCACAAGTTTTTTATTAAGGTCGGTAAGGTAAATATAAAGTTTCTCTAGCTCTATGCTTTCAAAAGGAGCAATCTGAGATATATAAGCATATAATCGAATAAACGATTTAATTTTTGCTTTTATGTCATACTTATGTTCTTCTTCCAGACTATTAAATCTCTCTACTGCTATATCAAGAATAGGGTGTAGTTCGACTATAGACCTCTTTTCTAAGCACTTAGTGACATATAAGGTAACTTCCTCGTCTGTAAATATCTGAAATGCTTTAATTGCATCTTTGAGGTCAAAGAGCTTATTAGGGTCTGTACCTTCCGACAATATAGTTGTTTTATAATAAGGTTCAAATGCCTTTTGTATATCTTCGTGCGTATTAACAAAATCAAGTACGAATGTATCTGTTTTTTGAGGTGGCATAACACGATTCAACCTTGACAATGTTTGAACAGCCGCTACACCTGCAAGGGGTTTATCTACATACATAGTATGAAGTAATGGCTCATCGAATCCTGTCTGGAACTTTTCTGCAACAATCAAAAACTTATAATCATCTTCGTTTTCTAATTTCTTCTTCACAGATAATAAAGATACACTGAAGCCATTAAGTTTGTCTTCTGTTAAGCCATCAATCTCTCCTGTAAAAGCAACAATAGACTTAAATGGAAGATTTAATTCCTTACATACCTTGTTAAAAGCATAATAGTACTCAACTGCATTTTTACGACTATTTGTTACTACCATAGCTTTGGCTCTTTCCCGAATTTTGTATACAGTGTTGTTTCTAAAATGGTCTAACATTATTTTGGCTTTCTTTTCGATAGTATCTGGATTGGAAAGTAAGAACTTATAAATAATCTTTTTTGCTTCCTGTTTATCGTATTCAGGGTCATCTTCGACTTTCTTAATTAGATTGTAATATATGTGATATGTCGTGTAATTAAGTAAAACATCAAGAATAAACTTTTCCTGAATAGCCTGTTGCATTGAATAAACATGATAGGCTTTGTAAGTGCCATCTGGCTGTTTAACTCCAAATAGTTCCAAAGTCTTGTTTTTAGGTGTTGCTGTAAATGCAAAATAACTAGCATTTGGAAGTAATTTTTTATTAATTACCATTTCATTCAAAATATCTTCGAAATCTTTAGTTGGGTTTTCCTCGTTGTATCCAAAAGATGATTTGTCGGCTAAAGTCATACTGATATTCCTTGATGTTTCTCCTGACTGTGAAGAGTGGGCTTCATCAATAACTAATGCAAACCTCTTGGAGGGAAGCTGTCCTATATCATTTACAATATAAGGGAATTTCTGGACAGTCGTAATTATTATCTTTTTTCCTGCCTCTAAAGCAGTTCTAAGATGTTGACTACCTTCTGTTACAGCTTCAACAACACCTTCAACTTGTGCGAATTGTCTGATGTTGTTTCTTATCTGTTGGTCAAGAATCTTTCTATCAGTTACAACAACAACACTATCAAAGATAACATCTTCGTTTGTTGAATCATGAAGTTCAACTAGCTGATGAGCTAACCATGCAATAGAGTTACTTTTTCCAGAACCTGCTGAGTGTTGGATTAAATATCTATGTCCAACACCTTTTTGTTTTGCGTCTATCAACAGTTTCCTTACACAATCTAATTGATGGTATCTTGGGAAGATTTGTTTAACTGTTTCTTTTCCTGTGTTTTCATTTTTCTCAACGATTTTACTTGCAAAACTCTCAATTATGTTTATTAAAGAATCTTTTTGAAAAATTTCCTCCCACATGTACGAAGTCCTATACCCATTTGGATTATCAGGATTTCCGGCTTGTCCATTATTTCCTTTGTTAAATGGTAAGAACACAGACTTCGCTCCATCTAATTTTGTACACATAAATACTTGTTCACTATCCATTGCGAAATGTACCATACATCTCGTAAATGAAAAGAGTGTTTCTTTGGGTGAACGGTCATTTCTGTATTGCCATATAGCGTCTTGGTAAGTCTGTCCTGATAAAGGGTTCTTTAACTCAATTGTTAAGACAGGTATTCCATTTACAAAAACAACTAAATCTACGGATTCGTTTGATTGTTGACTAAAATGTACTTGTCTAATTACAGACAATATGTTTTGGTCGTATTGTTCTTGTGCATTTGGATTTTTTGATGAGGAAGGGTGGGGGTACATAAGAGTAAATTGTACTCCCATGTCTTCAATTCCCTTTCTTAAGACTTCAATTACACCTTTTGACTTAATCTGCTGATTTAATCGATACGAGAAGTTTCTCTCAAATAGTTCTTTATGAATATTTTTCAGGTTCTCTAATTTTTCGAGTTGGGTCTTTTGCAGAAATTCCATCAGCACACCAAAATCAATACAATTAGCTTTGTCGTAATCAGAATCAACTCTTGCACGATAGTTAGGTGTTTGCTGTTGTGTAAGGTATTCAAAGATAACATCCTCGAATCCTGATTCTTTTTTGTTTAGTGTATTGTTTTGGTTTTCCATATTAATTACTTCATAAATAAATTAAGGTTTTCGTTTACCTGTAACCAATTCATAAATTAATGATTGGCGATATTGCTGAACCAATTCAATTTGACTGCGAGTATGTTTTATCACTTCTTCAATATAGTCCTCAAATTTTTCGACTTCTTTAACAATGTCCTCCATTTCATTAGTTTCTGGATATGCTAGAGGCATATCCCTTAACCACTCTCTTTGAAGTTCAATCTGATTTGTAGAACCTTCTGAAAGGATTCCGTTAATTAAATCATAATTGGTTAGAAAGAAATAGTAAAAGAATCGACTTACCAATGGACCACTTCCTCTCATAATAGTAACATGGCTGTCTGCCATATATCCTTCCCCTTGGTTAAATATATGCACTTTACCAAGAACACCTCCCCCTGTTGAAGCCATAATTAAATCCCCATCTTGTAACTTTCCTTTAGAACATAATCCTTTATGATAACGGATATCTTTTTCATCAAAGAAACCTTTACTAAAAGTCGCCTGATTTACAACTTTTATATCTGACGATTCTACATAATTTGGTGTTTCTCCTCTATTACAATAACGAAAGATATTTTTCAATCTTTGAACTTTCCAATGTTGAGGAATTTCTCCGAGCCATTCAATTCCGCTGTCCTTCATTTCAATATTGGGATTTAGACCTTTAGTTACCAATTCATTTATTTTTGATTGTTTGTACGTCTTAAGTAACTCTATATACTTTTCTTTCTGTTGTATAAAGTCTTGAGTTAGTTTGTCTATATGGTTGACATACTCAACTATTGCTTTCTGATTGTCTTTAGAGGGTAAAGGTAAAGACATATTTTTAAGCTCTACCCACTCCACAGACTCTCTTATCTCCATAATTCCTTTTGCCATAGTTCTAAGAAATTTCTGTACAGGTCTTGTTTTGAAAATTAACTCAAAGTATCTACTAACAAATTTGTTTTCATCTCTATTTCTCAACACATAATATACAGGGCTAACCAATCCATTGTATCCTGAAATACCTAAAGAACCTATAACTGCGTTCATTTTATTTATAACAAAATCACCTTTTTTAACTATTTTGTATTTCTCTAATTTCTCAGAAGACTTGTTTCCCTGATTTCCTCTTTCTTCATACGGTATGATTCCGACATCTTTTACAAGTGATAACATCTGTAAATCGTCACCATTCTTGTTTATATCTTTAACATCTTCAAAAACTTTTCTTAAAGGGATTTCGTTCCAATCAGCAGGAATACCATCCATCCATTCAATATTTGTTGTTTTATAAGATTCATACTTCTGCATACTATCTCTCGGTTATTGTTTCAAGTAAAGTATCTGAATCGCTGTCTAACTGCTTTAACTCTGCTAAAATTTCTTCCGATGGTCTAGGAGATACAAACTTATAGAAGTATTTATTAAAGTTGACCTCATATCCTATTTTTGATTCATCTGGTTCATACCATGCGTCAGGACGATATTGCTTAACTTCCTCGTTAAAGAATGTATCTATATCTGTTTTTAATGGGATATTTTCAACATCATCCAAATCCTTATCAATTTCTATTCCTCCTGCTTTCTTTCTTATTATATTTCCATCTTCATCTTTCTTAGGTTGATGAACCTTTATTTGTGTGTATCCAAATTCTGCATTATCAAATATTTTAGAATGTTCAGATTCTTCAAAATTAGTATATATTTCAAATATCTTATCTATCTGTGAATCTGAGATTTTAACTCTTTTTTGTCCCAATGTTTTTCTTAGATTTGTATAAAATTCTTTTGAGGTTGCATTGATAAGTTGTGTCTTACCAATTCTTTTCTCTTCCTTTCTATTAGTTAAAACAAGAATATATGTCGGAATACCTGTGTTGTAAAACATGTTAGTAGGAAGTGCAACAATCGCTTCTACCAAATCGTTTTCAAACAAATATCTTCTTATCTCACTTTCACCTTGTCCTGCATCACCAGTAAAAAGAGCAGAACCATTATGCACAGAAGCTATCCTTGACCCAAGTTCCGTATCTGTTTTCATTTTTGAAAGCATGTGTGATACAAAGAGTAACTGACCATCAGAGACTCTTGGAATACCTATCTGGAATCTACTGTCAATAATCTGTTTCTTTCTATCATCTCCAACCAGTAGTTTTTTTCTATCATCTTTCCAACTTTTCCCATAAGGTGGATTTGTAAGCATAAAGTCAAACTTCTTATCAGGAAAGCCATCGTTAGAAAGTGTTGAACCAAAAGCAACACCATCTGGATCTTCGCCTTTGATAAGAAGGTCTGCCTTACAAGTTGCATATGTTTTATCGTTTACTTCTTGACCGAACAAATGCACAAAGCCATCATATTTAAGGTTATTCTTTAGATACTCCTTTGATTCTGAAAGCATACCTCCTGTTCCACAAGCAGGGTCGTAAAGCAAAATTGTTCCAATATTCTTTATCTTGTCTTCAACAGGGTCAAATACAATCCTATTCATCAATCTAATGACTTCTCTTGGAGTGAAGTGTTCTCCAGCCTCCTCATTGTTTTCTTCGTTAAACCTTCTAATTAAGTCTTCAAAGACATATCCCATTTCATGGTTTGATAGTTTATCTGGTGAAATAGCTACTTCTGGGTCAACAAATTTTTCAATCAACGAGAAAAGAATACCGTTTCTATTACATTTTTCTACAATGTTCTTTAGGTCAAATTTGTCTATAATATCCTTTATATTGTCAGAATAGCTATTTAAATAGGACAGTGTGTTTTCTTTTAGATTCTTAGGTTCGTCTAGTAGTGTTTTAAGTGAATATTTCGAGTAGTTGTAATACTTCTTCCCTGAAGTAGATTCTAATAGTCCCTCCAAATTGGTAATCTTGTCCTTAAACTCATCATAAGTAGCAACAACATCAGCTTTTGTATCTTCAAGAGATAAATCAATTCTTCTTAATACAGTCATTGGCAATATAACATTGGGATATTCTCCCTTTCTATAATGGTCTCTTAAGACATCGTCTGCGACTGACCAAATAAAACTAATAATTGAATGTAGATTTGATGTCGACATATTATTTTTCTTCTAATTTAATTAAGTCATCGGTTGTCACACTTAGTGCGTCAGCAATCTTCTTTATGGTCTTGATAGTAGGATTCTTTACTTGTGACCCCTCGATTTTGATAAGTGTTGTATATGGTACACCACTTTTAATTGCTAATTCCTCCTGAGTAAGACCTGTGTCTTTTCTCAGTTTCTGAATAATATTACCGATATTTTGAGTTTTACTCATACAATCTCTTCCTAGTAAAGTAAGGATAATGTATTTTATCACAAATGGAGAATAACTGAAGCCAATTTTCTTTGCTTACTTTCTATTTCGGCTCAAGATAAAGAAAGTAAGTTAGCCTTGCTCAAATTGTGAGGGTTTAACCTTACAACCCTCATAAGGTTTAGATTTTAATCCACTAAATGAATTTTCCAATCTTCAACATCTTCTTGATTATCGACCAAATCAATTAATTCTTTAGTATTTTCAATTTGAGCAAGTTCGCCATCTTGTGGAGTAGTGCTTAATTCTTGCCATAGTTCACCACCTTTCTCTAAGTGTTTAGTACACTCTGTTAATGTTCTTGCTGTTGGGTATTCGATGTAATCCATTTATATTTGTTTAACAATTTAATTTACAAGGGCAGAGGCTGTTAACCTCTGCCATATACCTGTTATACTTGTATGAAGCACTCTTCAGCTGTAAGCATACTTTCTTTTCCCAAATTGAATTTTGCTCTTGCTCTGTTGAGTGCTTGTTTTTCATCTTTTACTCCTTCAATCAAACCAATGAAGGTTTTTTCATTGATTTCCTTACAGATGTTATACAAGCTATTAAGTATTAAGTAGTTTTTCATGTTATATATCAAAATGTTTGTTTATATAATTTAATAATTCCTCTCTGTGCTTTTTTCCGATTACAGCTTCAACATAATTTCTTGATTTATTCTTTATATACATCGCCTCATCGTATTCAATTGCTCCTGTTAGTTTTAATTGTGTGTAAATGACTATTGGCATTAAATCCATGCCACAACCTGATAAAGCACAGAAAATCAATCCGTCAACTTCAACAGGTATCATTCCACAATTTCTAACTGTTTTGGCGTTCTCTTCTGACCATTCGCACTCATCAAAATTCCATAATGTATCCCACATTATTTCTTCATCATCTTTCAATGTTTCTCTGTAATTAGGATTGATTTTCTTAATCCAATCTAGTTGTAAAGTAGTTATCATTTCTAAAAATGTAATAATTTATATCTGAGGGTTTAACCTTTCCACCCTCTAAGGTTTTGATTCAGTTCATTAACTCTTTTAATGTTTTAGGTTTGAAATATAAATCTCTTTCTATTGGTAAGCCTAAAGTCCCTCGAATACTTTTAAGCTCTGAAAGTCTAAAATACCCAAGTTCTTTTTCTATACCTTCTACAAGTCCGAAAAATGTATCTTCTCCGTCAAATTCTGTTGCGTACCATGTCCAGCCACTATCAGGAGTAAAAAACTTGACTATTGCTATTGCGTCAAGTCCTTTTTCTTCTTGTGAGTAAAGAGGAGGTAATTTTTTCAATATCTCCTTAGTAAGTAAGACCATGATTAAATAAATAAAAAGTTAAATATTGGCTTGCCTTAACTTTCCACCTCGTAAGCTTTGCAATACGGTTTGTAGTTTTGAGTTAAGGTTATTCAATTGTTAAAGAGCTTTCTTTTAAGTCAGGTTGTTTTCCCTTTCTTGAAATAGAAAAAGCGAGCCGAACGACCGCAGGGAGAGAAGGCAGTATAAAAATCCATATTTGACAAGGAGGAATTCACAGAAGCAAATCCTTGCAAACCCAGAGGGTAGCAAACGAATGCGACAGCAGTAGTGAAGCTATAGGAGGATTTTTATGCTAGTATTTTCGAAAGAAAGGGAAATAATCATAAGACAGGTCTGCACAAGCAGACCGTCAAACAAGAGAGAGAAGCGTTTAATCGCTTAACCTAATAAATATTCTCTGATTTGATGAATAAAATTTACATGTGTAAATTGTCAAAAATTCATCACTTGGATTGTTCGTTCCATCAATAATTTCTTTAACAAGGTATTCGTACCTCTTACCATTCCAAATAACAAAAACTTTATCTCCTTTATTTAGTTTATTTACATGATAAAGTGTTTGTTTCATTCTTTGTTCAGGACTAAGAGTTGACCACCCAAAACGATGTACTGCAATCAGGTTGGGGAGATTGTTTGAATCAAGTCTTTGAATCCAACCTCCATAGTCCAGATATTCTTTATCTTGTCCTATCTTCATATCAACACCAATCGATGGAATCATAAGTCTGTTGATTGAATAATCTTCTTCTGATTCGATAGCTTCAATAATCTCAACTTCCTTTGGAGGATTAATTTTGTATTCAATCTCAGGTGAGCAAACTTCATAGATAATAAAGAAACCAATTCCAACAAGAATAACTAAAAGAGAAATCAATATTGCTTTAACAAATCTGTTACCCATGATTCATTCAGTTGCTTAAATAAAATAGGCATGGTGAGGAATGTTTCTATTTCTGTTGATGTTATGCTTCTAATGTTCTCACATATTCCAACACTCCTCCAAAGTAAACTCTTTGATTTTTCAAGTAAACCTCGTGCATTAATTGCTGATTGAATATCTGTTTCTGGTTCTACTTGTAAGTTGTTTAATCTCTCCGAACTTCTTTCTGAAAGAAAAAGAATATGGGGATATTGATTAAATCTTTTCTGCCAATCACCATAAACAAAGTATTCAAAATAACGCATAAACTTTCTTGATAGCTGTTCAATATCCATGCTTCCAGTATCGTATTCGAGAAAATAGCCATAGGCTTTGTTATCTACTGTAAATTCGAAGTATGAATCAGGTGATAAAACTCGTTTTATTGTTCGACCTGATTTATCAGATCTAAATTCATATTGAAGTACCAATCTTTGGTCGCCAATCCAGTCATTCAATTGAATGTGAGGAAATGATTTCAAACCAATGAGAAATTGCTCGTAAAGTTCACCAATTTTGACAGAATGTTCCAACATCGCAAATTGGACTTTCTTGCCTTGATTTGGGATTGAAATATCTTCAAGTTCAACACCTCTAATATCTGCAAGTAGTTCACCACATTTTCGAGTAAGATAAACAACTTTCCAGTTATTTCCATAGTAAAAAGATTTCAACAATCCTTTCTTTTCTAAACTAATAATAGATTTCTCCAATGACTGTCTATGAGAATATAATCCTTGTTGTTTTGCTATCGTTCTTAATACCTTGATTGGTAAGTACCTGAATGATTCGATAATATCTAAAATCCCTATTTGATTGTATGTAATTCTAATTTTATTCATAAATGTATCAATATCCGACCGTTGTATTTCACACTTCGTGTAGGTCAAACATACACATGTTGACCGTAGTCGAGGGAGTGATTGGGTGGAGTCCGTAGGAGTCCACCCAAGCACTCAACACCGAGGCTGAAATAGACGGTCGGAACACACTATTTGTTAATTTATGTAAATCAAAAATAACTGTTGCTTCTGGCTTCCAGAGTGAAATAGGGAGGCAACTATTCAAACTTGCAACCATCAATAATCCAAGTTCGTCTGTTTTTGATTTCCTGCTCAATTTCGGACTTGTTTTTTCCATATCGTAGATATGAATTACAAATAAAATTATTTACATACTCCTTGCTAAAAGAAACTTCTCTTTCTTCTGGAATATAGATAGAAAAAATGTCTTCCCCTGCTTTTACATTCGCATTAAATTCAGGTACTTCCATTACCTCTTGTTCAAGCACCTTTCCTTGTAACTCCTTTGAAATTATCTCGGAATCTTCTAAACCACATCTGTAATAAATCTTGTTCTTTACATTTCCCATAACGGAATGAAATACATCGTCTGGAAGTTGTTTGAAGAATTGGTGTGCAAGGACTAACTCAAGTTTGAATTTTCTAGCCTCTGATAAAGCCTGAGAGAAATCAGAACTAGCAAAGTTTTGAAACTCATCAGCATAAACAACAAAGGGTCGTCTTTCATCTCTGTTGACCTTTTTTGTTTCAAACCACACTTTAGACATAAGGAGTGAACCAAGTAAACTCATTCCTTCCTCACCAATATTCTTAGATGATAGGTTTACAAGTAGCACCTTTGATTGTCTAATAATGTTTGAGATATTGATTGCATTCCTCGACTGTCCAAAGGTGTACATTAAGATACCTGTAAGTATTTGAGAAAGTTTATTATCAAAGCCTTGCCTGATTTCTTGCCAGTTCTGTGAGGTCTTGTAATTAGGTAATGTGTCCTGCCAAAAGGCTCTTAGTCCCTCATATTTGTTTAAGTCTATGACTTTAAGTACATTAGATTCCATTTTGTCGCTAAAGAACAAATTACGAACATCAATTAAAGTAGGAGCATGAGAGCTCATAAATTGAATTGCTTCTGGTGTAGAGCCAAAGGAGGCAATCCAATCATTCTGAAAAATCATTAATGTTTTTATTGCATTTATTAACATGGGTTTTCCAGTCATACCCATACCACTATCAGGATTACTTCGTTTGACGACCTTTTCAATCAGTTTGAAATTTGAATCAACTATTAAGTCAATTTCTCTTTCGGAAAGTCCTATCGCATACAAAGGATTAAATCCAAAGTAATAATCTTCACTTCTTGTATCCCAAGTTATAATCTTGTTTGATTGTTCAAAGCTGTTAGGAAGTCTTTGTAAAATATCGAAAAAGAAATCTTCATGAGGATCCATAAGCATTAGACCTCTTTTATTTCCTTTATTTATCAAATTGTCGATATCTTGTAATATAAATCTTTTCAAAATTGTTGATTTCCCTGTACCTGTTTGTCCTGTAACCACTATGTGTCGTTTTCTATTCTCACAAGGCAAGTAGACCTTAAAACTTTTCTCTCTTGAGTAGTTTATGCCGAGTTCTAAATCGTCCATATTTTGTTTACTTCTGTATATCTTTTTAGAGGCAATATCAGGTGCAATAAAGTGTTCAACTTGTGGGTCGCTAATTCTATTTGGTAAATGATAAAGCATTGAGATTTCTCTGGAAGACAAACTTCCCTGTGAAGTAAACATTTCTCTGTAAAAGGGGAAGAACTTATCTTCTGGATAAATGAACCTTGTAATAACATCGTTAAGTTTGTGTACTTGTTTACGAACAAGCCGATTTTGAGTTTCGCTTTTCATTGATTCGAGAGCCTGTTCTATTGAATCAAGCTTCTGTTTTGCACCATCACCTTGAGCCACAACTCTGATGTAAGATGTAAAAGAAGTTTTGTATTTTTCGTCCATTCTACTGTAAAAACTTTGTAATTCATCTTTATCTACAAAGATTTTTCTGGGGTCGCTATCAGGTAATGCTGTTAATGGGTCGATTGTATTTTGTTCATTAGAGAACGACTTAAAGAGAGCTGATACAGTCTTTAATATAGCCAAAGGTAGCAACGGTACTGCGTAAATCAGATAACTTTCAAAACGATTTAGGAATAAACTTACCCAAGTGATTTCATTCTTCACAAGACGGTAGTTCTGCTTTGCCATATTTAGAGCCTCTTTATCAATTTCAGAAGGCTTTAGAACAATTTGGAATAATGTTGTAGAGTTTTTCTTTTGTCCAGAAAGAGCTATGAGTAAATCGTTTATCGGATCCATACTTTCAAAATCCCTTACATCCATGAGCATATAAACATCATGCTTTAGACTTTTATACTCATTGATTTCGACAAACTCTTTACGAAACGATTTAATAGGGTCATGGTCAAGAGTTTTAATCTTTACTCTGTCCTTGTATGTACTGTACAGATTTAATTTCACTAAGTCCTGCATAGGCTTTGTTGGTGTCCATACAAGGAATTTTATTCCGTCATGATTAGAGAATATTTCAAAAGATATTCTTGAATTCTTAACAGAAGCTGTAAGATTATCGATAAATCTCTGTAATGCAAATCTTTCACCTTGCTTGTTCTGTAATTCTTCAAGTTGATACTTCGGTGGTATTATCTGCATAACAAATCCTTCTTTTTTTCGAGCTTTCCATCTCTCAATAAACAAGCGGACAAAATACTTAACAATCCAAGCTACTGAAATAGACAAAGAGATTGTGATTACAAGTTGTACTATTTGATTGCTCAATAATTCAGTCATATTTTTGTTTTATTCATAAATGAATTTTCAAATTTAGCTAACATTTCATTCACTTTTTCTTTCTGTTCATTCTCTTTTCTTTTCTTAATCAATTTGTTTAGTACTGAAACAAACCAACCTGCAGGATTCTTGAGAAAATTAGTACCATCAGCCTTATCAGTTTTAATAACATTTCTAGTGTTTGTAAGAGCAGATTGAATATCAGTATTTGAAACTTCACCTCGATTGCGTTTGTTGATGATTCCCTGATAAAACTTAATGCTTTTCAAATCATTGAATTCTTTAGCTAATTCAATAGCTTCTGAATCGAAAGAACTAAGATTGATATCTCCGTTGTCGTTGCCCAACATTAACGGCTTCTTATATTCTTTCTTTTTATATTCAACTTCTTCTGCTTTATGCACACAACCTTGTGCATCTGTTTGCACAGATGATTGGGCATCTTGATGAACAGTAGTTTGTGTATCACTCGTTTGTTCTTTAAGCGAATCTAATGACAAAATGTAGTAAACATTTGTCTGTTTGAATCCCCTACGATTCCAACTAATGAGCTTGAATTCTCTGAGTTCTATCAAGTATTTCTGAATTGTATTTCTATGAACTCCTAAGTCATTTGCAAGTCTATCTTGCCCTGGGAAGCATTGGTTTTTCTGCCAAGCATAATCAAGGAGTAGGGCATACAAAGTTTTTGCCTGCATACTCAAATTTTTTGCTTTTAATACAGTTCTAGGAATCTGAGTAAATCCCTGTTTTAGAGTTGTATCAAGTATTTCTATTGTATCTTTATTGTTTTTTGCCATAAAAATTTGTTGAAAACAAAAACGGAGTTGGGTCAATAAGATTCCAACCTCCCTGACTATTCTTTTCGTATATTCCAATGTGGGTATGTACACCAGTAGAGAAGCCTGTATTGCCCATAAAACAAATTGGATCTCCATACTTAACACTTGAGCCATCTTTAGCTATAAAAGCACTACAATGGCAGTACAAGACCTTAAAGTAATCATTTGTTATGTATGAACATAATGCACCGTTTCTATCTTTGAAATTCGAAACTTTCCCAGTAAGAATTGCTCTATTGATTGCGTCGGTAGAACCTTTGCCAATATTTTCTTGATACCATTTTGTAGACAAGACTATATCAACACCTTTGTGAACATCTTTTTTGCCACCAATTACTCTAACAACATTAAAACCAGAACTAACCGTTACTAAATCAGACCTGTTTAACCCAATAGGATTTCCATAAGGTATATACATTAACCCTACATACATTTGATATTGTTCATAAACCTCATTTTTTTTTGAATATGAGTACTGATTTATCTTCTTCTTGGCGTCCCCATCAAAATCTGAAAGAATGTTTGATAGTGTAAAGTAGTTATCACATAGGTCATCATAGTCAATTTCATTATTGTTGTTTCCATCTGCTTCGTATTTATCCCAATCAGATTGAGAGATTTCTAAGAAGCCAACTCCGTTTCCTGAATGATTTGTATCAAAGTCTGCAATAACTTTTCCGTACGAGGCAAGTAATTCAAACTCTTGAGAGTATTTACGACTAGCTTTATCTATGCATTCGTAATGTTCTTTAGGAATCTCATCAATCAAACCTCTTGTCCCTGCAAGTACCTGATATGCGATTGCCTCTAGTGCAAATATCACAAAGAATGAAGTAACTGCATTTAGCAGAAGTATCTTCCATTTGTTTTTCCAGATGATATTTACAAGTATAGGACCGATTACAGGAGCAACTTTACTTGAAGCTATTCCAATAACATCTCCGATAAGGTTATCTGTCTTCTCTATTGCATTTTTTGTTGCTTGAAGTGGTCTGTTTTCGTCCATTATTTAACAACTATTGAGAAATTAGATGTTACTGTAAGTCCGTCTTTTGAAATACGAACAGCTCCTACAATTAGTCCTATATTTCCTTCTGGCACTGTAAAGTCGATTCTGGTAGAGCCATTAGATGAAGATGGGAAATTGTATGTGGTCTGTCCACTTTGCCAATTAACAACTGCACTACCTGTTGCTCCACTTACTGGATTGTTGTTTTGATTTTTAACTAGACAATCCAAGCTAACGCTTTGTCCAACAAAGGGTTGAGTGTTAGTTATCGAGCAAGTAAGTTTCAATCCTGTTAGTTGGTATTGTTCAGGTTGTTTTGATTCTATTGGCTTCATTATTTCAGGCTTCTGTTCACTCTTAGATGTTTCCGTTTCTGGTTGTTCTTGTTTTACTTCAGGTAAAGGCTCTTCTTTTTGCTCTTCCTCACGAATAATAGAAATTACTTCTGATTTACTGGTACCATTTGGATTTTGTACCTCTATAAAAACCTCATTAGTTCCAATAACAAGTTCTATTTGCAATTCAAAGATTCCTTCTTCATTTACCAACACCTCTTTCCCATTGATAAAGCCTTTATTTTGAGCCTCTGTTTGAGCAACAACCGTAACAGAAGAATTTTTGGTTCTGTAATAATTTTGTAATGAAATTATGCTAAGGGTTGGCTCGGCGACATCAGAAACACTGTTATCTTCGGAGTTTTGTGTTTCTACAGAATGTATTACAGAATTGAAACCTCCTTTAAGATAAATTTCTATGGACAAGGCAATAGAAAACAAGACAAGGAAAATACTTGTCAGGAAGATGTATCCATGTTTTAGGTTTATATCTTTATTTTTCATTTTTTCGTTGTTCGTCTAATTTTGCTAAATCTTCTGCATTTGAAGAAAAAAGTTTTCTCTCATGTGGAGTTGCATATACAAACATATGGGAATGAGTATTTCCTTTGATAAAGAGAGCCTGTCCTTTGGTTAACCTTGTAATGTAGTCTTGTTCTATATCCGACAAATCAAAAGCCTTTGCTAAAGAGGGTATAGACTGTTTTTTCTGAGCAAGTATCAATGCAGTATCTGCATTTTTTGCAATTACACTCCCTTGAAGACTTTTTAGAAAATCATCAACATCTTGTGATATTGAAATAACTCCAAGATTATATTTCCTACCTCGTCTAACAAGATTCTCCATGAAGTTAGCACTAGATTCGTCTTTCAAAAGGAGATGTGCTTCATCAATGATTAGTATCTTTCGATTTCTATTAGATAGAACTTTTTGCCAAATAAAGTTGGACAAATAAAAGATTGAGGCATGTTTTTCCTGCTCAGGAACTTTTTGAATGTTAAAAACTACCATTGGAGAGTTAAAATCAACGTCATTGGTTGATTGATTATCGTAAAGATCACCCATTTCTCCTTTACGAGAGTACTCTAACAGTTCAACAGCTATTCGTTTACCTTCTTCGCCTTGCTTTTTGAAGATTTTGATAAGGTCTGAAATAGTAGGAGGTTTCTTAGAATATGTATTTGGGTCGTCAAGTAATATTCCTTTACTCGCATAAGTTTCGTTTACTGCTTTGCTTACAATACCTCTATTGTAAGCTTCTTCTGATAACCAAATTTTAAGAAGTCCTTTGACAACCCCAAGATGAGTTCTCATGACTTCTTTGGTATCAGTATCACTTGAGAAGAATTGGAGCGGATTGACTTTAGTTTTACTCTCAGGGTTTATATCTATGTTTGTACCTCCAACATAATCACAAAGGGTCTTAAACTCTCCTTCTGGGTCAATAACATAAACATTTATACCTCTGAACAGACTTCGATAAGCCTCTAATTTAGCAACGAAACTTTTTCCTGCACCAGAAGTAGCAAATATGATTCCGTTATAGTTCTTTGATGACTTTGAGAACCTATCAAAGCGAATTTTCTCACCACCCAAAGTTATTCCGTAAAATATTCCATCAGGGTCATTTAATGTTGCTGTGGTGAATGGTAAAGACGAAGAAACATTTGAGCTTGTTAAGTAGAATTCTTCTCCAACAGAATCATTTACATTTGGTAGAAATGTTTCAAGCCCTTGTTTCTGCTTGTATACAAGTTGGTGTAATTTAATCTGTTTGGCATATGTCAAATCCTTGAGAGCTTTATCGCTTTTTAATAGCTTAGCAAGGCTCTTCTGACTTAATTTAAGATACATCGACATAGAGTATAGTTTCTCTACACCTCTAACAATTGAATCCTCTATACTCCTTGCGTCTGCAATTGCTTGTTCAAGATCAACAGTGTGCATTTTCCCTTTGTCTGCCTTTTCGTAGAATTGAGAGGAGAGATTAGTGATTCTATTCCTAAGACCTGATAAGGCTTTTTGATAATCAAGAGGCTTAATGAACTGACTAATGACAATTGGCTCCCCATAATTCACAAGGTCGTATAGCCAATTTGGATATATGATTTGAGGAAACTCGGAAATCATATATGACTGAATAAAGCTATCTTCCATCTCTACAAACTTTCCCTTGTTTTGAAACTCAAAAACAAGAGAATCATCAGGTGATAGTTTTGCTATTTCTGCTTTACGAAGGCTATCCTTAATGTATCTTCTACCTTTCAAATCAATTCTGTATTTGAAGTCATGAAGTGCATATTTAGATTGTTTGAAGAAATATTTAATAGGGTTCATGCTTCACTTACTGCTAATTTGGTTAAATCTAAAATCTCTTGTGTATTTAGAGGAATCAGCTTTATCTTTGTCTGTTCTAACAATCTCCCAAACGAATTTTCTTCTTCATCAAGCTTCTGTTTTGCGTCATCTAAACCTTTAGCATAGGTTGTGAGAACAATGAAAAAGCTTCGTTCCATTGTCTGAGTTAAGTCTTGGTATTCAAGTAAATACTCTCTACATCTCTTTTGAAGAACTCCGTTCAAATTGCGATATCTCTCGATTTCTTTATCAATACTCTTGTCCTTCGTTGAAAATCTTTGGATTGTTAAAATTTGAACAGGATATTTCAAAGCAAATAAAGCTTGTTGAAGATACTTCTTGAAGGCAAATATCTCCTCCTCACTACTCATAGAAAGATTGATTGGTTCTATTCTAAATACCTTTGAATATTGGACATCTGACACGATAACGATTCCCTCTGAAATATCTTTACCTATGACAATCCTCTGCTTTCTTGGGTTAAGAAGAAATTTGAAAGTATCAATAATATAGATGTGAAGAGGTCGTCCATGTACATCAAAAAGAAAAGGAATTAAGCATAACGCTATGAATAGTTCTCCAAGTATTTTCTGGTCTACTGTACGAAATATATCTGTTGTCCAAACAAGCAAAGACAAGCCTATTCCTATAAGTAATAGAAAATTCCTTCTGTTCAATACAACAGAGAAGAAGCCTGTTTCTTTATTCAGTTTTGGAGGAACTATTTCCTGCATCTTTTTTTATTGGTTTAATCTGAAAATATTTAGTAACTGGCTTTTGCCCTGATACTTTATCTTGAATCTTTACAGTATTAATTCCTTGTATTTGGAAATACCCTTTATCAAAGGCTGTACTTAGAATATCCATTCTATTCTGAGGATTTTGAATATACTGTTGTATCTGTTTTTGATTCATTACTCCATCAAGAACCTGATTTTTTGAATACCATTCGGAGAGATGATTCCAATGCTTTTCGTTATCCGAATCAAATGTTCTTCCTCGTATGATTTCTGTTGGCTTATTTGTAACTACATCTGATAAGTACTGATTAGTATTAGGATTTGAAAAACTAACTTGAGATAAATCCATTAATTGATGAATTGAAGTTGGTTTGTCTGTAAGAGGTTCACCAAGTGAAGAAGTAAAATTACTTCGAGAATACCCATTACTTACAATATTCGAATCTTTAACAGAAATATCTTTGATTTTTTCAATGTTAGGAGTGGTAGAGTATAGTGTTTTTGGTGTTCGAATATCTTTCAAAGTCCTTCCGTTCAAAGGCTTCATGCCAATCTCCAAGAAAGCCTTCTTAGCAGTTCCTCCAGAACTAATTACTGCATTAAAACTTCCTGTTTTGCTACTACCCCCTCCAGTTTTAGCACTAACACTTGTATCAACAGCTTTCTTTGTTGTGCTACCAAGTGGGAGTTTAGAAACAATAGCTTCTCCAAGAGCATTACCTGCTAGATTTCGTACAGATGAGGACTTACCACCAGACATTCCAGAAACAACACCTTCCTTGAGCCTTCTAGCTTGTCCTATCGTAGCTCCTGCAACAATTCCCCCTGCAAGAGAGCCACCAACACTCCAAAGTATTCCTGAGAACTTGTTAATTATTGAAGGAATAATATTCAGAAAAGCTAAAGAACCCAAGCCCAAAATCACTTTAGGTATAGGTTCATTTACACTCTGAATAATCTCTAGTGAAATGCCAATACCCACAAGAAAGATTGGTTGCATAAATAGAATCTTCAGGAGTTCTTCAATGTATTGTTTGAAGAATTGACTGCCACTGGGAAGTAACCCAATGATAAAAACGATTGGGAAAAGAATCATATACAAGAGGAGATGAAAGAAACGAATTATGAATTGAAAAAGTATAGTTACAAGTAAAAATAACAGACCAACCCAAAGTATTATTTCTGCAAAGATATTTAATGTACCTTGAATACTGAATTCAAGTTTAGAATTAACTATTTGTAAGCCAAGAGCATTAAGAAGTGATTCTGACAAGGTATTACCACTTCCAACAAGAGTATTCAAAACGAACCTGTTTAGAGCATTCACCAAATCTATTGCATTGGCAAACAAAAATCTCATAGCAACCATACAGAGAACGAAAAGAAGAACATTCTTAGCAACCTCTTTTAGTAATTGAATACCTCTTAAAGAATCTTCAAGGACTAAATATGTTCCTGTAAGTACTATTATGAGTGGAAGTAGTAGCCAAGCTACACTTTGAGAGGCATTGTAAAATTTGTTTACATGGATAGTAATATTATTTCCTCTTACATCAAGAATCTGTCCATCACTTTTTGCAATGTTGGGCGTAAATGCAACATAATCGTCAAACAATTCCAGACCTTGCATAAAAATTTCAGAAATAGCGTCTACTATTGATTCCTGAAAGCTAGAGAAAGGATTGAATATGTCAATCTGATTTGGTGTAGTTTGCCCTCTACCAAATTCCTCTTCTGGTAAATCAAGAACTCCTGAATCATTGGGTAACTCATTTTCAATCTGTTGTTCAATTTCTGTTTGTTTTTGAAACACAGGCTCTTGTATCTTTGACCGATATACAAAGAAGAAAGCTATCTGGAGGACGCCAATAATAATTGTTAAGATAATCCCTACGATGAAGAGCTTGTTAATTAAACGCTTTTCTTCTTTTCCTGCCTTTTTAATTTTATCTTTCATGTCTAAGGCTTGTTTTTCAATTGTTTTGTATGAATTTAAGAAGTTAAACATTTGCAATGTACTTGATAGCTTCTAAAATAAAATCAGGTTTGAATAAGAAGATTGCTGCAATTATTAAGATGACAACATCACGAGCAAGTTTTCCTCTAACCATCGGATTATCACCACTATTAAGTAATTCGAAAGCGTCTTTAATAATGTAAAGAATTAACACTCCAGAACCAACTCTTGTAGCTATTGTGATAACCCTTTCAATAATTGCTGAAATCTCTGCACTCGGATCACTTTGTGCGTAAACTGTTTGCACAAAAATCATCGGTGAGATAGCAAGTGTTGTTATAGATAGAGCAAGTTGCTTTAATTTTTCTATGTTTTTCATCATGTTGAGTTTGTTAATAAATTAGATTTCTTCATCAGACAAAGCCTCTTCTTTTTCTTTGAGCTTTTTATCTCTTTTCTCTCTGTACATACCTCGAAAGAAAATGATTGCTACGTACACAACAAAAAGGCTTATAAATATAATTAGTGTTATCATTGTTGTTTCTTCTTGCGTTTCAAAAGTAAGATTGAGATAACAGTTCCACCAACAATTAACCCAATACCAAGTACTAAAGGTAGAACAATTGATTGACCTGTTTGAGCAAGGATTACATCTCGATAAACTCCTGCATTAAAGAAATTGAAACATCCTGAAGCGGTTAAGTACCTGACACCGTCAATTTCATAATCTTCTATGACACCATCTTTGTTTGGTGGTAATACAACAAGTTTGAACTCATCAGGAGTAGTAATATTGTCAAAACCCTCTGGCTTAAATACCTTAACCGTGAGTAATGTATGATATGGAAGTCCTGTATATTCATAATGACCATTAGAATCGGTATAAATATCTACTGAATTTTCACTCAAAGATTCTGATTCTTTCCATTTAATATTGATGTGAACATCTGAGATTCCTTTCTCTTCCTCATCGTACTTACCGTTATTATTTGAATCTTCCCAAATAAAACCTCCAACACAACCTAAACGCTGGTCTACTCTGATAATTGCATTGTCTGTGTCTTTATCAACAAGCTCGTTCTCAGAAGCAATTTCTGAGACATTATCAATCAGTCTTTCAACATCATCAGGTGATAAAACAATCTCCGAACTTCTATTTAATCTCACCCTGAACTCTTTGACCTTCCATTCTTCTCCAACTTCTAACTCACCAATATTCCATCTAATATCAAAACCAGAGCTAGTTTCAATTACCTCTATATCGTCTGATATATCAAAAATATCTTCTAAAAGAATGATTTGGTACTGATTACCATTTACATCAGTAATAAACTTTGGAATATGGTCTTCTATGTAGGTTCCTGGGCTATGAGCATTTCCTGTATTTCTGTATACAAGGGTATACTTAAGTATATCTCCAGAGATAGCATAGACATCACTATTTGTTCCGTATACCTCGTCTGCATCAGCACCATATTCGTCATGACTAATATAACTTCCATTATTAGGTCTGTTATGTTGTAGTGCTGTTTCGTTGATTACATATTTTTCAATATCGTTCTTAGGTAGAGCTTCTACTGGTAATGTATGCTCTGTTTGATTTGATGGATAGAAAGAAGTTTCTGTGATTGCTATGTTTTCAAGATTGGTAGTTCCTACTGGAAATACTGAATCAAGAACAACATCAAAACTAAGAGTTTTACTTTCTCCCCATATACTTCTTGAATCTGGGTCATATGAACCATTAAGAATATATTGAGGTTCAGTAGTACTCCATACAACACGCCTTAACTGATTATCCCAAGCACCATCATCTGAGATATTACTTACACTCATTCTTTCTGGTACAACATCGTAAACTTCTGTGTTGTAAGCATTACCTGTTCCAATATTTCTAACATTAATTACCCAATGAACAGTCTGAGAAGGCTCAGCACTTTCAATTCCGTCATCCTTAATTATCTCAAGAATAGGGGCGTGAATAGTTGTGATTGTTGAATCACTAATAGGTGGAACTTCTTGAGTTCTAACTTCAGCAATATTATTTATTTGCGTATTATCATCAATTCCTGCATTAAATTGGACATCAAATGTAACCGTTCTATCTTCTCCTTGTGGTAATTCGCCGATATCCCAGACAATTTCTCCAACCAATTGTCCGTCAACCATTTTTGTTGTCAAAACTCCATCATCACTAATATTTCTGATAGATCCATATCTAATAACTTCGGAAACATTATCATGGATAGCAACAAGATGGGCATCAGCATCTCCGTTGTTTTTTATATTAATCGAATAGGTCGATAACCTTTCGGTATTGTCTGGATGCCCACCTTGTAAGTGGTTAGAGTTAGTATTTATTTCATCACTATCGGAAACTGTTTTATCAATTTCCATCCTAACCTCAGCAGTAATATTGGTCTGTGTAGTGTCATTAATTGGTAATGTTTGGTCTGAATCAACTGTTACTGTATTTGGTGCTTGATATGTCCCATGAGCTAGTGGAGCTTTTACTCTAGCACGAACAGTAAATGATTCGGTTTGTTGGTTTTGTAGATTACCAACATTCCAAGTTATGGTATTTCCATTATCATTTCCTCCATCAGTATCAAGTATTTCAAGCATGTTTTCTTCATAATCATCAACAACTACTACTCCTGTTGCATTTCCACCAGTATTTCTAACTGTAATATCGTATGTGATTTCCTCTGCTGGTCTTGAATCATTCGATTCAACTCTTGTTTCGTCATTATCAGATACAACTTTATCAACAGAGATATTAGGAGGTACATTCAAAGTAGTACTATCTGAATAAACAGTGTAGGGTAGTAGCTCGATGAAATAGTAATCACCTTGAGGATACGCATTAAAATCAGGTTGTTTACCAGTCCAACCAGAAGGTGTTCCTAAATCAGTCCTGTTAGAAATAATTGTTCTTGTTTCAGGGTTGTAATCAAGAACCCTTGAACCTGCAATCGCAGCCTCTTCTTTGTGTCTATTGGGGTCAGTTACTCTTGCAGGAGTATTAGTAATATTGGTAGGGTAACTAGCACCCATGTTCGCATAATAAGTAAATGTTTTAGTTTCTCCTGAGCCAAAGGTTACTGTTTGATTAAAAACTTCTCCACTTGGAAGTTCGTCTATAACATTAACATTTGAGAGATTGTAGGAAGATACATTCCTTACAGTCAAATCATACCTTATTCGTAGGTTTCCACCTCCAACAAACTCTGGTGTAGCAGTCCTAGATTGAATCTGAATAGGCTGAATTGTTACAAACGAATATATAGTCCTACCACTTGGTGGATTACTTGAGGTATGGGCAGGATATGTACCTAAATTACCTAAAGTTACATATCTTCCACTCCTTGTCTTCCAATTACCTAAATGAAGATAAGTAATCGCACCAACAGAACCACCAGAACCAAGTCGTCCCCAATCACCATTGTTAGTATCACCTCTCGAAACAAAGAGGTATGCTTGTTCTGCTGTTATAGAATGACCTGAATAATTGTAAGTATAGTAACCGATATCAATCATCGTATTTGGTGGTACTGCAACTCTATCAACAACACCTCTATATCTATGAGCGTCTGGGTATGTAATATCAGCTACATCGTAAAAGTTATGATTTTCTGGATACACACCACTTTCACCATAAACTTGAGAAGCGTCAAAAGACACACAGTTTGCTCCAGAGCAATTATTGGGTAAGTTTCTATACGAAACAGAAGTAGCCTGTGCAAAGTAGCAATCATCTGCATCGGCTAACGGATAGAATGAATCAGAATAAACTGGTTGTAACAATAAAAGGTTGTACACACCAGAAAATAAGAGAACGAAATTAAGAACAAAGATTTTCTTCAATATCTTTGTCTTCTTTACTCTCTTAATAATCTTCTTGAGCAGTTGATTTTTGAAGTATTTACTTCTCATAGAATGTAAATCAAAATATTAAATAAAGCTTTCGCTTAAGACAGAGCTACTCAACTGCTCAAGGTAAAAGTAGCCCTGTCTTAAAGACCCTCAGAAAACCCTAATTGTATTTTGATCTAATCTTTGAGCACCAATAATCTTTTTTCTAGTTAGTCGTTTTATAGACCTTACAACCTCATCTTCATCCAACCCAAAACCTTCTGATACAACAATTCGTTTACCATCAGCTGTAAACTTATCTATACCCCAAATCAAATCGTCAATTAAGAGGTCAAAATGTTGATTTGTTTTTTCATATTTAAGAAGTATCAAAATCACACATGCAATACGAAAATCTATATCCTTCAAATATGGACTTTTCAGTAGTATCAATTTTTCTAATCTTTTATCCAATGATTTCTTTTTCATTATCTATAAAAACTACAGAATTATGTATGTTAACGACTATTTTTGAGCCATCTTTATATTTAGAGATATGTACCTCAGGAACATCAATACCTGCTTTCCTACACGCCTTTGCCAAATTCAAAGCTCTCTCTTTAATCTTTTGAGACCTTGGGTTCAAATTTGAAACTGCCTCTATAAAGTCATCAATGTCTTTAATTTTGAAAAACCCTGCTGGTGAACTCGATTTAGAACCAATAGGTTCAAACCTTTCGTTGATTAAGTACCTAACAACATTTCGAATCTCTCGACCTGTTAGTGGAACAATCTCCATCAGCTCAGAAACCTGAATAGGATTTTCTAAGCCCTCATGTAAGAAGATTTCCTCCAATATTCTTTGTATGTATTTGTCAGCTACAGTTTTCATATTTATCTTTGTATTTTTAAGACACAAAAGGCTATGCTTTACATTGAGATGAATCATCTGAGGGGGCGATTTCCTCAGAAAGCATAGCCTTGTCTACCTTAAATCTTTTCAATTTATTCTCTTCTAATTGTTGTTGTGCCAATCTGCCTGCAATCGTTAAATGAACCTCAATAAGAGGTTTAGCTGTCATCGCAACAGATAAAAGCTGTTTATCTGAGTAGTTCCTGAAAGCTGGAAAAGCACCTTGTGATATTCTTTCCTTGATAAAGCTAAATACTTCATCCAAGGTAACCTGTGTGAATTTGAATTGACTACTCAAGTCCATATGTTTTTTCTTTATGTATAATACCCTTGAGCAGTCTGATACATTTCAGTTATCAATAATATACATATGAGTTATCAGAATGTCAAGTAAAATGTATCAGAATTTTTCAAAATCTGTAATGTCGTCCGATGATGTACATATTTTGATAACATTGACACAGATGTTCATCAAGTGATACAATGCTATACAGATAACTAACTATATATATAAAAACATTGAGATGGATAAGAAAATTGTTGGTAAACAAATCAAAAAGGCAAGAACAGAAAAGAATCTCTCACAAGAAGAACTAGCACAAAAAATCGGAGTATCAAGAATGATGATAAGTAGGTACGAAATATCTTCGAGTGATGTGCCTATTGAGAAATTACAAAAGATTTCAAAAGTATTAGAAAAGCCAATATCGTATTTCTTTGGAGAAGAACCAAAGCATGATTCTCAGCAAGTATGGAAAGAAGCTCAAAAATATCTTGAACTATTGAAGCAGAAAGTTGGAGGGGACATATTGCTTTCACCTAAAGAAATGCTTGTGTTTTCACTTGGTCCAAATGCAAATACAGAACAAGCTGTAAACGAAGCAAAGACCATAATGAAAAATTGGTACATCGCAAATAAATTAGAAGATTCTACACATAAAACATTCGAAGAATGGTGGGAAAATGTAAAAAAAGAAAACTAATTTTATGTTTTTTCCAAATAAGGATTTTCCTTATCTATCTTCTCACCACTAAAAGGAGGTTTAACAGCCTCCTTTTTTTTTGGTCAAAATAAATTAATTTAGTTTGGAAACTGCTCATGACTGCCCCAATATTAATTATTGGGAATAAAATAAAAAATGGTCTTACCTCTTGTCCAAGACATGCTCCACATGTCGGCTGAAAGCCTAAGGACAAGATACCCCCAAGATTACAAATATATAAAAGCAATAGCTCAAGAAAAATGGCCACATATACAAATAGAAGAGAAGTCATTTAAGGAAGATGTTAAAGGGTTTAGGAATCTTATTGGTGATACAAGTGCATATTGGCTTATTGTAATTAATACTGACTTATCAGACAAAGAGAAATATTTGGCACTAATACATGAACTTCTGCATTGTACATTAGATGAGGTAAAATTACTTAGTAGGGAAGAAGAAGAAAAGCTAGTAACAACGATAGAGAAGAGGGTTGGAGAAAGTTTTTGAGATACTTAATGAAAAATGATAGTATATGAATGACCACAACTTAAAACATAACAAGCCACCTTCGCTTTCTCAGGCAGAAGAGAAAGTAATAAGGGCGATTCGTACAATCTGGCTTGTTCAGGTTGTGGTCAACGAGTCGCCCTTTTTGTTAAATAAATAATTTACGAGAAAAATGAAGACAGCAGTTATATACGCAAGAGTATCATCAAGAGAACAAGCTGAAGGATTTTCAATTGACGCACAAGTAAAGGCTTGTAAGGCTAAAGCATCACAAGAAAACTTCAAAGTTCTAAAGATCTTCAAAGATGAAGGTTTTACTGGTACAAATCGTAATAGACCTGCATTGAAAGCATTGGTCGATTTCTGTAAGAACAATAGTGTACATTCTGTAATCATTCATAAAGTAGATAGATTCGCTCGTTCAATTGTTGACCACTCAGCAATCAGAGCAATGTTAATAAAGCATGGAACGAATCTTCTTTCTTGTTCTGAGCAATTAGGAACAGCCCCACATGAAGTATTCCTTGAGAACATAATGGCTTCTATGGCTCAGTATTATAGCGACAACCTCAAAACAGAAGTTAAGAAGGGAATAGTAGAAAGATTTGAGAGTGGTTACCATATGTCAAATCCTCCATTTGGTTATGAAGTAAGAGCAGGTTCAAAAGTTATGCAAATAATTCCAAGAGAAGAAAAAATTATTCAGAAAATATTCTCTCTATATGTAACTGGTAGATACTCATTCCAAACCATTGCCGACAAAATATATGTTGAAAATAATTACAAAAATCGTCAAGGAAAGAAATTTTCAAAATCACGTATTCAAGACATACTGAGTAATGTAGTTTATATGGGGCAAATTGAATACAAGAAATTAGGTAAGAAAACACAGGGATTGCATAAACCAATAGTAACACCTACAATATTCTTATTAGCACAAGAGATTATGGAAACAAGAGGTAATGTTAGAAAAGTAGAAAAAGGAAAGTTCGAGTTTCTCTACAAAGGTTTTGTTGCTTGTCCTGAATGTGGTAAAACACTTTATGCAGCCTACTCAACAGGAGGAAGTGGAAAGAAACATTTATATTACTGTTGTAGAAATAGGAATCATAAAGCAGTAAATATAAAAGCTAAAGACATTAACAAGGCTTTCCTCAAAACTTTAGAATCTTTACGAATAAATGACAATGTTATGGATATTGTCGAGGAATTTGTTGGCAAACGACTAGAAGAGCAAAGAGCCGTATCAGGAGAAAGGCTTAAAGAGTGTGAAAAACGAGTGAAAGCTATTGAGAAAGAAAAACTTGATGTCTACAAGGATTACAAGAAAGGCTTCATCAATGAAGAAGGACTAAAAAATGTTCTATCTGATTTAGAAGACAAGCAGACACTCGCTAGAGTGGATTTGAATGAAGAGTCAATCGATTACAATGATTTACTTACACATATTAGAATGTTGGCTCAATTCGGTGCAAGAATCGACAGATATTGGGAGATAGCAACATTTGATCAAAAAAGACAAATTTTGGGAAGTATATTTACGAACGTACCAGTGTTCAAAAATAACGAGTTTACGAACGGAGAGATTAGCCCTCTGTATAAGGCTTTACAAGGCGTTTCTGAGGAGAGCGTCCTGTGTGGTCGGGGAGACAGGACTTGAACCTGCGACCTCTGCGTCCCAAACGCAGCGTTCTAGCCAACTGAACTACTCCCCGACATACCGGTATGAATTCTATCATAATAGAAAGAAAAAGGGGAGAATAATCTCCCCTTTAATTATCTATGTATATATTCTTATACAGATGCCATTAATTTTAATGACCAATCTGATACCATAGGTATATCAAATCTCTCACCCTGTGATACCTTAACCATACCTACTACTACTAGTACAAACATGAGCAGTGATACTAATGGTACTATTACCCATCCAATTACAGGTATAAACCCAATTAATAATTGAACTGCACCTAGTATCGTAAATTGTGCACCCATGTATCTGACAAAATTATCATTCTTCTCAACAAAAAGAAGAATGAGCCCTACCAAAGGAATACAAGCTACTATAGCCATAACCTTATTTGCCTCATTAAACTTGATCTCATCTAAGGTATAGACTTTTTTGGCTGTTTTCTCTTCTGCCATAATATATCTATAATTAATTTATATTATCTCAGTATAGTATCTATAAGTTTTTTGCGCAAGTAGCAATACTACAGGTACTTGTATACCTATTTATAAGGGGGTATACTAGTATACTAATTTAAATAACGATAAAAATATGGACGGTATACTTACGAAGAAACAGGAATTAGTTTTAAAAGTGATCAGAAAGTGCTACTTAGAAAATGGATATGCGCCTTCTCTGGCTGAGTTGCAACAGTATTTAGACATATCGACAAAAAGGGGGGTGGTTAACCATTTAATTGCCCTTGAAAAGAAGGGGTATATTTTAAGAACTGGAGAACCGAGGGGTATACATATAGTGGATGACGACGAGGAAGTAGTATACGACTATTTGGTAGGAGTGCCTATATTGGGTTATGCAAATGCTGGAACTCCGTTGGTCAGCGCAGAGGAAGAGAATCTGGGTATATTGAAAGTAGATAGGAGACTTATTGGAAGCAAGAAAAATCTGTTTTCTTTAATAGTGAAGGGAGATTCTATGGATTTAGCTACTGTAGATGGGAAAAATATTACGGAAGGTAGTTATTTAGTTGTTCAAAAGGATGCGGAGGTGGATAATGGAGATATAGTGGTTACAATAATTGAAAATAGTGCTACTGTTAAAAAGCTTAGAAAAGAAAAGGATATGGTTATACTGTATCCAGAATCAAGTAACCCTCTTAATCAACCGATATACTTGGATAGAGATTCAGATAGTATGTTTAATGGGAAGGTTATTAAAGTTTTAGAAAACCCTATCTAATATATACTTTCTTAACATATTTTTGCATAATTTTCTTTATCTCCTTTAATTCTGTTTGTGTGAACGAGTTAATGGAAGATAGGAATGGGTCTATGGTTTTACCCGCCCTAAAGTTTTGTATGTAGTATCTATCTGCACCATTTACCATCTTCCCTATGCCCTCTACAGACTTTAAATTATGAAATTTCTTTACGTAGGTAGTTCTGAATTCATAATCCACGCCAGATTCCATTATCATCTTTATAGACTCAGTAATCTTCTCTGTCATTCCTTTTCTTGCAGAGCTTTTTAGATACTCACTTTTAGGATATTTAACATCCATTGCGATATAGTCAAGAAGATCTTTTCTAATTAAAGTATTAAGCCTAGAAGGGTATGTACCATTAGTGTCAAGCTTAACAAGATAGCCCAAATCTTTTATCTTTTTTATAAACTTCTCCAGATCATCGTTCATTAAAGGCTCTCCTCCTGTTATTACGACTCCATCTAGCTTTCCAATCCTGTTTTTTAGAAATTCAAAAAAATATTTCTGAGAAATTAAAAACTTTCTATTAAATTTCTCGGTAACTAATTCTGGATTATGACAGTATGGGCATCGTAAGTTACAGCCGTAGGTGAAAACAACAGCAGAAACCTTCCCAGGATAATCAATGAGAGAAGCTCTCTCCAAACCTGTGATTCTTAACATATATGTAAACTAATTAACAACCATTTATCTTATATACCTTTCTGTCACACCATTCAGATTGCTTTCCAACATTCCATTGTGAAAGAGGACTCAAATATCCTACAACCCTTGAATATATCTCACATCTTTGTCTAGCTATTTTTCTTTTGGGCATTTTAGTAAATAATAAATTTAGTTAATAGCTTATTTTTTCTCTGTAAATGACATCCCGTCCCTATATCCCAACTCCTCATCACAAACAGGACAATACTTATGCTCCCCTCTAATATATCCATGTTTTGGACATACACTGAAAGTGGGGGTAATGGAGAAATAGGGTAACGTATAGTTATCAGAGATCTTTTTCACAAGATTCTTAACAGCAGTACCTGATTTCACTTTTTCACCCAGGAAAATATGTAATACTGTTCCTCCGGTATACTTGGTTTGGAATTCATCCTGAAGATCTAATGCCTCAAACAGATCATCCGTGTATCCGACCGGTAGTTGGGTACTATTTGTATAGTAAGGAGCCATGCCATTCTTTGGCCCTACATCTGCTGCAGTGATGATAGAATCACCAAATCTTTTCTTGTCTGCTTTCGCAAATTTATATGTTGCTCCCTCACCAGGTGTTGCTTCCAAGTTAAATAAATCATTGGTTTCCTTTTGGTACTTCATTAACCTTTTCCTCATATGATCCATAATCTCTAGTGCGAATTCTCTGCCTTCTGGTGATGTAATGTCTTTCTCTTTGTCCTTAAAGAAATTCATCATAGATTCATTCATCCCAAGTATCCCAATTGTATTAAAGTGATTTCTATAATACTCTTTAAACCTCTTTTTAATATCAGCAAGGTAGAAACGAGAGTATGGATATAGTCCTATTTCCATATATTTCTCTATAAACTTCCTCTTTATAACAAGACTCTTTTTGGCTAAATCCATTAAATTATCCAATCTCTTAAAATACTCTTTCTTATCCTTTGATAAATATCCAATCCTCGGAAGATTAATTGTAACAACTCCAACACTTCCTGTTAAAGGATTGGCACCAAACAATCCCCCACCTTTTTTCTTTAACTCTCTGTTATCAATTCTGAGCCTACAACACATACTTCTGGCATCGTCAGGATGCATATCTGAATTTACAAAGTTAGAAAAGTAGGGGATACCATACTTAGCAGTCATCTCCCAGATTGGTTTATATTCCTTATTATCCCAATCAAAATCTTTAGTTATGTTATATGTTGGTATAGGCCAAGAAAATAGTCTTCCCTGAGCATCCCCACCCATCATAACTTCACAAAAAGCTTTATTAATAAGAATCATTTCCTTATGAAAATCCTTGTATTTTTCCTTTTGTAATTTTCCTCCAATAATCACATTCTGTTCAGCAAGCTGTCCTGAGGGCTTCAAGTCCATAGTTATGTTGGTAAAGGGAGCCTGACAACCAACTCTTGTTGGGACGTTCATATTGTATAGAAATTCTTGAATCTTTTGCTTCAACTCTTTGTATGATAATTTGTCATACCTAACAAAAGGTGCAAGATATGTATCAAAGCTAGAAAATGCTTGAGCCCCTGCAGCTTCATGCTGAAGTGTGTATAGAAAGTTTACGCACTGACCAAGTGCTGCACTTAAGTGTTTCGCCGGTGCAGAAGATACCTTGCCTTTTACTCCAGTAAAGCCCTTCAACAACAGATCTTCTAAACTCCAACCGCAACAGTATGTTGCAAGCATACCTAAATCATGAATATGAAAGTCTTTATTAATATTGGCATTTGATATTTCTTTTGGATATATACTGTGCAACCAATAGTTAGCTTGTACTGTAGAGGAGATATAGTGATTTAAACCTTGCCAAGAGTACGCCATATTACTATTTTCATTAACCTGCCAATCTAATTGATCTATATATCCTTTGACTAATGTGTCAGCATCAATCAAGGATTTAATATTTTTAACCTGATTTTTTAAATCTACAAAAAGATTAAAAGCAACAGAAGTCTTCCCGTGTCCCATGTCTATTAATGTTTGAGATACAGTATCTGCAATAACTTGTGCTTTAATATATTCTTTCCCTGAATATCTTTCCCTCAACCTTTTTACTACTTCATCTGCTATCTCTTCGGCCCTTTTCCTGTCCTTCCCACCAACACTCTCTGCAGCCTTAAATATTCCAGTAACTAACCTTTCTCTTTGAAATCTAACTATTCTACCGTCTCTCTTTTTAACCTTGAACATCTTTTGTGATTTAGGGGCAGCCATTTGTACTAGTAATTGTAAATTTAAATACTATCTAGATCCTTTATCTCTTTCTTTATATCCTCTATGCCTTTAAAAGATTTATATACAGAAGCAAACCTAATGTATGCCAATGTATCTTTAGTTTTTAACCAATCAAGTATCATCAGACCTATATCTTTCGAGTGAATAGGTTCCTCACTATTTAAAACATATCTTTCCACTTCCTCTACAAACAAATCAATGTCATCGTCACTGATCTTACTCTCATCTACAGCCTTCTTTATCCCTTTGCGTATTTTGTTGGTATCAAATTTTTCTAAAGAGCCATCCTTTTTAATTATGCTAACATCCGCTTTTTCGACCCTTTCGTATGTAGTGAATCTTTTACTACATCTAAGGCACTGTCTTCTTCGTCTTGTAGAACTGTCGTCTCTGTTGTCTCTTTTATCTACTACTTTTGTCGCTTCACAATTACAAAATGGACATTTCATAAAATCGTATACAATATATTGTATGTGGTAACTAAGTTAATGCAACAGGTGGTATGTGTCAATGGCCTGTAGTGGAGTAAATTTGTAGTTATTGTTTCTACAAAAAGAAATCTTAGTAAATAGTCAACAACTACAGGACTAGTTATCTAGTATATGAGTTAAAATATATGATAAGATACTTAATTAAGTTTTAAATTCACAACTATGGTTGTTTCCTTAGAAGAATTTGCAAAGATTAGAAAAAATGAGTTAGAGGGGAAGAGTATTGTATCTACATCAGGTTTTTTTGACCCCATGCATCCAGGACACGCATCGATAATAACAGAATCAAAAACATATGGTGATATATTAGTAGTTATCTTAAATGGTGATCAACAGTGTGTAACAAAGAAAGGCAAACCCTTTATGCCCGCTATTGACAGAGCAAACGTCATAGACAAATTTAAGGGAGTTGATTATGTGGTAATGTATGACCATCCAACTAGATATGACAGTTGTGAACCTTTAGAAGTAATTCAGCCTAATGTATTTACAAAGGGAGGGGATAGGGATAATGCAAAGAAAGTTCCGGAAGCCGAGGTAGTAGAGAAGTATGATGGTAGAGTAGAGTACAATGTGGGAGATCCTAAGATGTGGTCAAGTTCGGACTATTTAGAAGAGTGGTATCAATTTAGAAAATCGCAAGAAGAGAATAATTAACAATTAGGACTCTCTTTTAGATAACAGTATACAGAATTAGCAGCTACTGCCCCTTCTCCGACCGCTGTTACTACCTGCTGGAATCTGTTTGAATTAGTTGTGCAATCTCCTGCGGCCCATATACCTTCAATACTTGTAGCTTGCCTTTGATCCACTTTAATATACTGCTTCTCATCTAAATCTAAACCTAATTGTAATGGAAGTGTAGCATTGGGTTCTGAACCTATTTCTATAAATAATCCATCAGTATCAATATATTGAGAACCATTATATTCTTTACTGAGCTTTACCCTCTCTAATCTCTCATTTCCTTCCAATGCTGTCAAAACAGTTTCGAATATGATAGATATATTCTTTTTGGCTAGTACATCCTCTATCCACGCAGGTTCTCCTCTTAGTTCCTTCCCTCTGTATACAATGTATACCTGCTTGGCAACATCAGCCAACATAGTTGCTGCCATCGTAGCGGCATTACTACCCCCTACAACTACAACCGTTTTATCTTTATAAAACATGGCATCACATGTAGCGCAGTATGATACACCCTTGCCTAAGAATTCATCCTCATTTGGTATATGTAGCTTGTTTCTTTTAGTACCGGTAGCAATAATAATAGATTTAGAGAAATACTCTTTTTGAGAATCAGTTATTATTTTAAAAATATTATTTTCTTTCTTTATATCAACCACACTCTCAGCAACTAATTCCCCACCTTCCTCTTTCGCATGGTCATACATCTTTTTCCCAACTTCGAACCCTGTTAAACCAGGAAGTCCAGGATAGTTACATAGCTTATGTGCATCTGCAATAGTGCCTCCCATAATTTTCCCAAATACAACATTCTTTAATCTATATCTGCTAGCATATATGCTTGCACTAAGCCCTGCAGGACCACTTCCAATTATTGCTGTATCATATATATCTTCCATAGGAATTATTCTATCATAAACTAAACAACAGTATCCCAGTTAAGAGTATCAGTTAATATAACGGGGTTATCTTTCCTCACTATAACCATATATTCAAACATTACACTATTACCTCCATTTAAGGTTTTTGCTGACCATCCGTCTTGATCTATATTAATATCATGCCCCACATCATCTGCAACCTGACACTCTATACACAGCACCATTCCATCAACCAACCTTGTCCCAGAGCCTTTCTTCCCGTATGCTAGTATCTCTGGCTCATCATGCAATGTTTTACCTATACCGTGACCAACAAACATCTTGAGAGTCTCAAAGCCACTATTGTGTGCCTCTGTTATCATTTCATATCCCAAATCTCCAGTTGTATTCCCTACGGTAGCCTTAGAAACTGCATTCTCAACAGCTTTTCTTCCTGCTGTTAATAATTTCAAATTCTTCTCGTTTGGTTCTCCAATACTCCATGTCCAGCAGTGATCTGTATATATACCTTTATGGTATATACCAAAATCTATAGATACTAAGTCACCTTCCTTTAAAGGTATATCCTTTGGTACACCATGTACAGCTACATCGTTAACCGAGATGCACGTATTAAAGTTATATCCCTTAACCTTCTTAAACGCAGGCTTTACATTGTATAATTTACACAAATATCCCGCCTTACTATCTATGTCTAACGGTGTTTTCCCAATCTGTATTTCTTCCCCCAATTGTTTAAGTATATCGACAGAGATACTACATGCCTCTCTTAAAACTCTTTCATCTTTAGGTTTTGTAATAATCATTCTAGATTATACTACCTTTCAACCTTTTTCTAAATTAATGATATACTGGAATCTAATGGAGAAGAAACTACTGTATTTTGATACAGAAACAACTGATATACAAAGCAAGGATATTATTCAATTAGCAATAATCGATGATACAAAGGAGGTATTTAATATGTACTTTAAACCTATGCAGAAGATTAGTTTTTCTGCTATGGCTGTACATCACCTAACCCCCGAGTTCTTAGAAAACTATGATACGTACGAAGAAAGTATTTATGAAGAGAAACCTCTAAATGAATATTTAGATGCGCTTCTTAAAGAGTATATATGGGTCGCACATAATGTGGAGTTTGATGCTGAGGTTTTAAAGAGAAAGGGTATAGAGATACCTAATAAAATATGTACGTTTAAATTAGCAAGAAATATGTTTGAGGAAAACGGTATGGATTTGGAGAGTTACTCACTTCAGTATCTTAGATACTATCTAGGGTTATACAAGAATGAAGATGTGGATCATAATACGGCACATGATGCACTAAGTGATGTATATTTTGTTAGAGATCTGTTTAAGTATATCCAAGAAAATAGCAAATTAAGCATAGAAAATATGATACAAATAACAAAGGAACCAGCGTATATTAGAAGTATTAATTTTGGTAAATATGCAGGAAAATCGTTGGAGGAGGTAGCTAAGGAGGATAGGGAGTATTTAGAATGGTTAAAGGGTAATTTAACAGATAAGGATGATTTACAATGGAATATAGATAGGGTACTTAGTAGGGGGAATGGTACTTTGTTTGGGTAAAAAAAAGAACCCAACCGAGAGATATACCAAGTATCATAAAGATACACAGGCAAGAACAATCTCAAGGCTGGGTCTTTTCTCTTTCACAGGGTGATTTTTCCGATCCTTTTGGGAACCCAATCTCCAGATGTTTCCATCCAGGAATTGGTCTGGCAATTATAAATGCCGACCCATATATATTGGTCCACTCTGGTTTCTCCAGCATGAAGATATTCACGGAATTCTCCAAAGAAAAGTTGAGAGTCTCCGCATTTAGGAGTGAGTGGATCAATTATTAGTGGATTAGAGCAACCACATTGTCCTGACGGACAAATTGCAGTGGTTCTCCAGCCACCAGAGATCCAGATCCATTTTTGGGCTTCTGAATCCCATCGTCCTTTCCATCCAGGGCTAGTTAACTCACAACCAGCCTCGGTTTCCACAAACGTGACGTTTGTTTCGTTTAGAAACCATTTTTCTTCTCCTTCTACAGGGGAAGAGGATGAGCTTAAAATTAAGCTCAAGAAAAGTAAAACAATTATCTTTTTCATGACATATCCTTTCTTAATCCCTGTGTAGAGAACAAAAAATACAAAAATATACTTTGTACTCCACACAGAAAATAGATGGAAACGCGAAATCAAACCTTGTAATTTGTGAAAGAGCAGTGATCAAATATAGAAAATTATATCATAATAATAACAAGGGGGCAAATACTATGGGGTTGTTGTTTTTGGTTAGAAACAAATGTAATATAATAAACATGCCCATAGAAAGAAAAACCTTCATAAAAAAAGCATTTGTGTTTCTTCTTGTTTTCCCAATTTTGCTTCTGTCATTTTTTGCTGTCAAGTTTTATTCATGTATTCAAATACCTCTAAAATACTCTTTTTTAGAAGACAAAATAATTTCAAAAAGCTGCTATGAGAAAAAATATCTCATGAGGGGTTTGATTTATTCGATAAAAGATGACACTAGTGATTCAGTTTCTTTGGGTATTAATTTATGGGACTACAAAGATCAAAGCAACATTTATCTGCCGAATTTGGAGATCCCCTACAACCATCTTGACAAAGATAAGATAAAAAATCTTAAAAATTATGAAGCTATAACATTAGAATTGACCTCTGTTAAGGATATTTCTGATTTAACCAAGTTTTTCTCTGATAATAACAAGATAAAAATAGGGATAGACACTCTCTATTTTTCCCAGGATGATATCGAGCTTATAAAAAATAGTATTGCTGAAGCTATTTTGTCTACCCCTATAGAGAATTCTAAATCAGAAGATTTATTGTTTCAAAAATCTCCTAAAGTGTCTATAACCGAAGTTTTTAATGATGGAGAAAGTATTTATTTTTCTAACGGAAGAGATAATAAACAACTATATGCGCCGTGGGCTCTGTCATTCTTAGTAAAGGAAAACTCCGCAAACGAAATTAATAAGGAGAATCTTTTAAGTATATTGCAGGATGAAGATGTAATTAATTATGGAAAAGATAATGAAAACACACAAACAGAATGTTTGGATCCAGACATTTGTCAAGTTGCTGAAATCAGCGAAGGGCTCACTATGGTTTTAAATGAGAATATTTATCACTTTAATAATAGTTTAAGTTGTGTAATGATTTATGATATATCTGAGAACTTGGAGTATAAAGATGAGTATTTACAAGCACAATACTGTTCTTCAGAAGAACTAAAATATGGTACTACAGAACTTTTCGAAGGAAAAGCAAACGGTTTAAATGGTGATAATTATGTGTTAAGCTACTTACAATCTTTGACACCCAGTAGGTTTACGTCTGGTGAGTATCAATTTTTCGAATATGATTTCCTTTCATTCTCAAATTTGTCATCCTCTTTATTGGATTCTTATTATTCTACAAAACTTGCAGGAGGTTCTCTAATAGACATGGAGTTTGAAAAACAGTTGATTGCGATTACTAGTACCATGGTGGAAAAAGACAATTTTGCTTTAAAAGATGTATGTCAGATAGATTCTTTCCTCAGATTGGTCCAAAATGAAGAAAAAAAGATACTGGGTAATGAGTACATGGATCAAATATCAGCATATAAAACCATCTTCTCTGAAAGCAGAATAGATGAAAACATATTAAGATTAACCGAAAATAATCTTAATAATTGGTATTTTTGTTTGAGTAACGAAAATACTACTATAGTCAGATCTCTTCTGCTAAGAGCCTACTATCAAAATTTTTATAGTTCTGAAAATAAAAAAGGTTTGTGGTACGATGACAAATATAATATTAAGGATAATGCTTATTTTTTAAAAACTATTATAGAGTATGAACCTTACCTGACAGATGAGAAATAGAAGGAAAGAAATAAAATCTATAAAAATGATTCTTCTTCTTAGTGTATTGTTGACTTTCTTCTACGTACAAAAGGTGTACGCACAATGCCCGAGTTGTTACTCTTTAAAATGTACACAAACAACATGCTACGTCTGGGGTGGGACTGGACATCAATGCGCTAGCCCTTGGACTCATTGTTATAATCCATGCGGAGATTCATGTTGTGGATCTAGGCTTGTTTATCCTAGTTATAAATGTGCAAAATTGGAATGTGTGTTCACTGGTTGCCCATGTGATAACTCCTGTAATGGCTCGTGCACATTTCCTTCTTGCCCCGATGGATATTCAACCACTAACCCTAATAATTTGTGTAGTAGCGATACTCAACCAATTAGCTGTACATACAAAAATGATTGTGGAAATACTTGTACCTCACGTAGTACATGCTACAAAATAGAGGATAATGTAGCACAATCTATCCCAGAATCTCTAAATATGATAATAGACGAAGAGTCATACACTCTCTCTATAAATTCAAACTCCCCAACAATAGTTAAATACCCCTCTATAGAAAATAATGTAAAACTTTTCCTCCCTTCTAGAACTAAACCGGATTCATCTAGAGAATTAGGGTATATATTCAGGGCAAACAATTATGGAGTGAATGATGAATGGATTCAATGGAATAGCTGTATAGATCCATATCAGGAAGATTTTTGTAGTGAATCAACGGACAATATTCAAAATTTTTCTCCTTCAGAACAAAGTATTTTGGAGACATTAAAACAAGGTTCCGAAGGGAAGATCGGAGGACTATACTACACAGTTAATAGATGTGATGATAATAAATTGTATTCTCCTGTACTTGAAACATACTACAGAGTAAATAACAACCCGGATATAATAGACCCCGAGAATTCCGACCCTTCTATTATTGATGATGAAACAGTATGTGGAGACGACCAGGAGTGTTTGAAGAAAAAATTTTTACCTAATCTAGGAGGAGAAGATTCAACTTCATTTAAAGGATGCTACACAGAGGATTATACCGGTTTGGAAGTTAACAACCCATTAAAGGTAAGGGTTATGGGAGCCGATAAAAATTCTGTTAATGAGATTAAGGGAGTAATCGTGTGGTTTAGTAAATCCAATGATACTCCAACTCTTCCTAAGATAACAAGTACATATACAGCTACAAGCGTAGATGAGATAGGAATCATGATTCTTCAAAGAAATAATTCCTGGAATAACGAACCAGAGATATATGGTATTAATGAAGATGGGAATACGTGGGGTTTAATAACAGATGATGTTTTGAAAAATTACAGAAATGATCCAATAGCAAGAATCACATATACTAAAATAGAGGAACTTATAGACACGATATCCTTCGAATTTGACTTAGAATTTGTCGCCAATTTTTCATCCAATATAGGGGGTTTATACAATTTCAAAAGTGTAGTTTTAGATACACATATGATCCTGGAGGATGGCCGAGTAGATCAAAGTCATATGAAGAAATATTTTGATTGGGGAATTGATCTCTCAGTTCCAAATATTATAGATTTAAGCCAAGATCCGCAAGGACCAAGAGAACTATTTCTTAATTGGAATATAAATGGAACCGAATCTTTGGTAACGGATGTTGTTATAAACGCATACAGAGATGGAGATTTCTTATTAAACAAATCTATATCTCTAGAAGGAAGAAACAACGAAATAGTATTAGAGGAAGGAATCCCTGATTCAAAAGAAATTGGTCATATCGTAGATCCTAACAGCTGGAGGTTTAATAACATAGGACTTTCCACATATGTAAGTATAGGAGAAAACAGAATAAACATAGGGGACAACGAAGGAGGGATAATTAGCATCTATGCTACAGCCTACGATCAGGGCTGTAATGATGCTACTAGAGCACACAATGTAGACTTAAGACCTTGGATAGCGACTAAAGGCGGAGTAGTATATTCAAAAGGCAGATTAGGAGCAAGCTCCAAGGATGTGTCTAACGTTGGACAATTAGAAGGAGTGTTTAAAAATATATTAAAAGAGGAATTAGACACTGGGACAGAGTTAGTGTCTTCTAGGGGAGATTTTATCACTAATTTGATACACCCAGAAGTAAGTAGAGCAGTCAGGGCAATAAATATATATGATTCAAATGACAAGAAGAACTACTGGTTCGAATATTTAAAAAGAAAATTAAATGTCCAACAACTTGAACGAGATATGTATATAAATGAATCTTTTGAGGTGCTTTTAAGTTCCTCCTCTTCGACATACTGTGGAGAAAATAGATACTGCCTCTTCTATGCTACAGACCAGATTGAGGTAGAACAGGGGTTTGTTTGCGATAGAGATACCTTAATAATGTCTGAGAAGGACATAATTTTACATCCAAATATAATTGAATCCACTGCGGACAAGACAGTTGGATGTATATTTGTTGCAAAGGAAAACATTTTTATTAAGGAAGGTGGGAGGCAAAGCTTTGGGGATTTGGTCGGATACGATTATATAGAAGGTTTTATGATAGCAGAAAATCAAATACTGATAGAGGTGGCAGACGAAAATGATGCTGTTCGAGATGGTTTGGAGATAAAAGGAGGTTTAGTTTCTTTAGGGAATAGCTCTCAGTTAGATTCTGCTATTTTTATAAAACGAAATCTTAGATTGTATAATTATTCTCATCCCACTTTGGTTGTTTCTTGGGATATAAAGTACGCAAGAATTTCGGAAACTTTTTTTGGAAGCGAAGCTCCTATGTACAAACAAGAGGTAGGATTTAAAGTATTTTAATGGTCTATATGAAAATAAAGAAAACATATGAATCTCAAGCATTAGCAATAGCCATGGTAGTTATGGTTGTATCCTCAATAATAGCTATGTCCGTATTTTTTAGATCCCAAAAAGACAAAACACTCACGCTAGAAGAAAGAGCTTCTGCTGAGGCTTTGGAGATATCAGATTTAATAATAGATAAACTAACTCTATATCCTATCAAGGAGGTTATGGCTATGATAAATAAAATAAGAACAGAGGAGAGTAAAGAAGAATTCGATTATATAGAGGGCACAGTACCACCGTTGAAAGAAAACAACACAACTCAAGAGATATCAACACTACTTTCCAGATTAGGAATGTTAGACAGTATACGAAACCTTTCTATTTGTCCTGTTCAAGAAGGTTTGAATGAATACGAATTAACTATCAGGGAGGCAGATGAAAATACATATTTTGAAATCAGACCAGGTCAAGTCTGGAGTTTACCCATAAAGGGACTTGAGATAGATGTGCTGTGTCAAGTATTACTAGGATTTGACGTAAGAGGGAGTACACAGGCAGGTTTTGTACTGTTTAAATCATATGCCAAGTATATCCCAGGCCTTGAGGAGCCTCAAGAATATAAAAAATATGAATATGAGGATATTACAAATTACTGTTTCGCAGATTCCTCTGGAAGATGTAACTCTCAAGATATTAATTTCTTAGATAATGATTGGGAGCCGTATTTTATAGAAAATAGAAATTTTTCTGTGCCAATTAACTTGAAAGAACAGAAAGTAATAGATGGAGAGATTTACTCCCTTGATGAAATTAGAATCAAAGCTGTAGGAGGAACAATCGGTATTAAGTATGCCTCAGTACCCTTGGAACTTAACTGCTTGCAAAATCTTAGAATGATAAATCTTCGAGTTTCCGCAAACTGTTATGGTATATATAGAGGGAAAGAAGTTCTAATTCCAGAGGCAAAGTGGCACAATGTTCTCTTTGACTATGCCGTATTTAACGGAGAGGGCTCCATCTAATTGTTTACATATCCATTTACATAAAGTATATTAATATCATATGTCCCTTACACGACTGTCCGTAAAATTTGCAGGAGAATCTGGTCAAGGAATAAATACTGTAGGCAAGCTACTGTCCAAGGCATTAAATCAACACGGCTATAAAACATTCTCCTATAGAGAGTATCCATCGTTAATAAAAGGTGGAGTGGCAAGCTATCAGATAGATTTTTCTAACAAACTTATCAACTCCTCGTCTAGGAATTGCAATATCCTTCTAACCTCTTCCACAGAATCTATAATACACTATCTTAATACAGTATCCCAAAACGGTATTTTAATCCATGGATCTAAGGATTTAAATTTTTCTCAAGAACAAGAAGAGCATATCAAGCGTAACAACATATCTGTTATATATTTAGATTCAGTTGAACTTGCAATAAAGGCTGGTGGAACTGAAATAATGTCCAACGCTGCTATATTAGGTTTCCTATGGAGAATATTAAATCTAGATGTAGAGATATTAATAGAAATTATATTAGAACATTTCAAATCAAAGAATATAGATTTAGAGGCAGAAAAGAAAGTCATACTAGCAGGCCACACATCTCCATCATATAGACCGGAATTGAGTGAAAGAATAAATATTCCTAAATTAGAACTTCTTAAGCAAAGATCTATCAATATCTCTGGAAATGATGCCCTATCTTTGGGAGCAATATCTTGTGGAGTGAGAGCATACTATGGATATCCAATGACACCAGCCACATCCATATTTAAATTCCTTGGCAATACTGCAAATGACACGGGAATTTTAGTAAAGCAAGCAGAGAATGAAATTACTGCGATACATATGGCCATGGGAAGCATGCACATGGGAACACGAGCTTTAGTTGCCACATCAGGAGGAGGTTTCGATTTAATGACTGAAACCATATCCTGTGCAGGCATGACGGAGACCCCATTAGTAGTAGTCCTATCTCAAAGAGCAGGATCTGGTACAGGGGTTCCCACATGGACTGGAGCCAGCGATCTACAACTTGCAGTCACTCCATCTCACGGGGAATTTCCCAGATGTGTACTATCAGCAAGTGATGCAAACTCCTCATACACATTAATACAGAAGGCATTTAACATAGCTGAACAATATCAACTTCCAGTTATTCTTTTAACAGAAAAACAAATTTCCGAATCTATATTCTCACTTCCTTCCCTCCCCAAGAACATACCAATAGAAAGAGGACTGAGTACGGGAGACTTAAGATACGAAATTACAGATTCCGGTATTTCTCCTAGATGGATTCCATCTAAAGATAAGAAGCCATATATCTCAAATAGTGATGAGCATACTGAAGATGGTACAAGCACAGATGATTCCCAAGAAGTCATACAAATGGCAGATAAAAGAGCAAGGAAACAGGAAACTTTGATGAATGAAATCCCTGAACCCACCCTCTACGGGAGTAAAAATAGTGAAATAGTATTTGTGGGATGGGGAAGTGTAAAAAATGTTATGACAGATCTAATTAGTACAAGAGATGATATAACATACCTTCACTACGAATACATATATCCATTGAAAACTGCACTACTATCTGATCTTATAAAACAAGGAAAGCGATTAATATTGGCAGAAAATAATCAAACGGGACAATTGGGTAAACTACTCTCCCAAGAAACAGGCTTTCTATTTAAAGAAAAAGTACTTAAATATGATGGAAGACCATTCTTTTTGGAAGATATATTAGATTTTTTAAATAGCCAATGAGTATACCAATAGAACAGTACAATTCAATTAATATACCCACTTGGTGTCCAGGATGCGGCAATTTTGCTGTTCAAGTTGCCCTCAAGAAAGCCCTCTCTGAACTTAACATTTCCCCTTCAGAGGTTTTTATGGCATTTGATATAGGTTGTAATGGAAATGGCGTAGATAGAATAAATCTGTATGGATTCAAAGGCTTACACGGTAGATCCATACCTCTCGCTGTGGGAGCACATCTAGCAAACAGAAAATTTACAGTACTAGCTGATATTGGTGATGGAGGATGTTTCCACGAAGGAATAGATCACCTAATACACGCCATCAGGTCCAATTACGACATTACCATACTAATACATAACAACGAGAATTTTGCACTCACAACAGGACAAGCTACCCTTGCAACCAAGAGGGAAAAACCAATGTATGGATTGCCTTCAGGAAGGCCAGAAAGGGATATTAATATAACTCAATTTATACTTTCTCTCCAACCTGCATTTTTTGCAAAAGCATATTCCGGCGATCCACTACAATTGACTGAAATAATAAAAGAAGCCGTTAATCACAAAGGATGTTCTGTTATAGAAATAATGCAATTATGTCCCACATACAACAAAGACTTTACTCCTCAGTGGGCTGCTCAAAATATAAAAAAGATTGAAACCGTAGAGAGCTATAATAACCAATCTTTAGACAGTGCATTAGATTTAGTGAAAGATCAGACACCTGTATACACAGGAATTTTGTTTAAGGATAATGACATGAAGACCTTCTATGAATCCCTTGATAGTAGGAAAGATTCCTTAACAGAGTTGGTAGACGAGGTAAAACAGTATGATATTAAAAAACTATTAGAACATATAAAATAATATGGAAGCATCAATTCTTTCTCCAAAATCAATAGCTATAGTAGGCGCTTCTCAAGATCCTGATAAGATAGGGTCTGTCTTGTTAAGGAACTTAATAGAGGGTGGATATAATGGGAAAATTTACCCAGTAAATCCCAAATATGAAGAACTACAGGGAAGAAAAGCGTACCCAGATATTTTGAAGATAGAGGAAAACGTGGAGACAGTATGTATTGCCATACCGTATCAATTTGTAGAGGACATTATAGATCAATGTGTTACAAAACAGGTTAAAAGTGTTGTAGTTATCTCTGCAGGATTTAAAGAGGTAGGGGAACAGGGTAGGGAATTGGAAGAGAGAATAACAAACAAACTTAAGAGTGCGAATATAAGATTGCTAGGACCTAATTGTCTGGGATTCATAAATAATAAGGCTAAGATAAACCTGTCTTTCGCGAGAGAAAATCCTGGAGATGGAAAAATCGCTTTTATTTCTCAATCAGGGGCCTTCTGTACTGCTATATTGGATATGGCATCTGATAAGAAATTGGGATTCTCCCAGGTCGTTTCCATAGGAAATAAGGCTGATATAAATGAAAATGAGTTAATGGAGCTATATGTTAATGACAATACCATATCTGCAATAGCACTCTATCTGGAAGAATTCTCAGATGGAAAAGAATTCGTAACACTATGTCAGAAAGCTAAAAAACCAATATTAATAATAGCCCCGGGCATCTCAGAGAAAGCAAAAGAAGCGATCTCTTCTCATACAGGATCCTTGGCATCTTCTTTTGATACAACTATTGCGGCAGTGAAAAAGGGGAATATGATCTTCACTGAAAATTCAGAAGAGTTATTCAAACTAATGCAGTTAATAGATATAAATAAACTACCTAAAGGGAAAAATATTGGAATAGTATCTAATGCAGGCGGACCTGGAATAATTGCTGTAGATCATATAGAGAAAGAAAGTCTAAAACTTGCACAAATAGGCGAAAAAACAGAACAGAAACTATTAAAGAATCTTCCTCCAGAATCAAGCATCTCAAATCCTGTTGATATACTAGGAGATGCTAAGAGTGACAGATATGAGCTCGCCATACAAACACTTCTAGACGATGTGTCTATTGATGTAATATTAGTTATTCTAACTCCCCAATTAATTACAGAAATAGAAGGAACGGCGCAAGCTATAGCTAATATATCTCAAAAGGCTTCTAAACCAATTTATTCCTGTTTTCTAGGAGGGAAAGATATTAAATCAGGAATACGCATTTTAGAAGAAAATAATTGTCCATGGTTTAATGACCTCCAAGAAGCACTGCATTTAATTTCCAAATTAGCAGAATTTGAAGAAAACAAAGAATTAACAAAGATTGTAGACAGTGATGAATATCAAAAAAAGGTGAAAAGTAGAGAAGAGGTATCGGAGTATGTTTTTAGAGATAAAATTGAAATACTTCCTGATAAACTTTCAATAAAATTGTTGAGTGAATTTGGTATAGATATGCCACAACAGATGGTTGCTAGTAGTTTAGAACAGGGTATTGATTTTGCATCGACAATATTCCCCGTAGCAATTAAGGCAGAATCTAGAGATTTAGCACATAAAACTGATTTCAAGGGTTTGTTCTTGGATATAAGAACAATAACAGAATTTGAAGAGAAGTTTGTTGAGTTGAAAGAAAGTATAACTAAAACAACGGGCAATGTAGCTCCCAATATTTTGATACAAGAAATGATAGATGGTAAATTAGAGTTCTTTATTGGTGCTAACAGAGAGGGAGGATCTGATATTTATGAAAAAAGTGGACTTGGATTTGGTCATTTAATAGCAATTGGACAAGGAGGAATATATACAGAGGTTTATAAGGATATTAGACATATTCTAGTACCCGAACGTTTAGAAAAGATAGACGCTATACTTTCTAAGACAAAAGCATCTATGATAATTGATGGGTATAGAGGAAAACCTAAGCTGGCAAGGGAGAAACTTATTGAACTGATAATGAGTATACAGAAATTACTTGTTTCCTATCCCGAAATAATAACAATGGATATTAACCCTGTTATGATAACAGAGAACAGGGCCGTGGTTGTGGATACAAAACTATATGTTAAGAAATAAAGGCCTTTCTTTTTAAACTAGCATTTACAAACCCCATAAATAATGGATGTGGTTCTAAGAATCTACTTTTAAGTTCTGGATGATACTGCGTGCCTATAAAGAATGGATGCACAGTTTTGGATAGTTCTATGGCTTCAATTAACATATCATCAGGACTTTTACCCACTAATTTGAAATCAGACTTTTCAAATATCTCTCTATATTCATTATTAAATTCATATCTATGTCTATGTCTTTCCTGAACTACTGGAAGCGGCCTGTAAAGACCATTACCATATTTATCATACATTTCATATATAAGAGATTTTTCATCTATCTTGCATGGCCAAGCACCCAATCTTATAGTACCTCCATACTCCTTCTTTTTAATTAGTTCCTGTTGCTCTTCCATTAAATGTATTACTTTGTCCTTACATTTAGGATCAACCTCTTCTGAATTAGCATCTTTGATACCTAATACATTCCTTGCATATTCTATTGTGGCCATCTGCATGCCGTAACATAGTCCGAAATATGGAATTTTCTTTTCTCTAGCTAACTGCACTGCTCGTATTTTGCCTTCACATCCTCTACATCCCCAACCTTGAGGAACAATAATACCATCCATCTTAGATAATTCTGCTAATCTTTTTTTATCTTTTTCTAATCCATCCGCTACTATCCAGTGAATATTAGGTTTAATAGAAAATTCCCAACAAGCATGATTAATTGCTTCCAAAACAGAAACATATGAGTCCTTAAGATCAAAATCACCACTCTTATAATATTTCCCCACTATGGCGATATCCAGATTCTTTTTGGGATTTTTGATTTTAGAAACTTTCTTTCTCCATTTAGAATAAAGCGGAGTAGTCTTGGCTCTTAAATTTAATGATTTTAAAATCTCCTTTCCAATGTCAGCACTTTCGAAATTAAGTGGGATATCATATATACAGTCAACATCTGGAGCTGATATAACATGATTGGGTGGTACAAAACAGTATTTACTAATTTTCTCAATCCTTTCCTTATCTAGTCCCACCTCCGATCTTGCAATTATAAAATCCGGATGTATAGCATGCCTATTTAATTGCTGAATTGAAAGCTGTGCAGGCTTAGTTTTCATTTCACCTAACCGAGGAGGAACTGGAAGATATGTCACATGAATATGTATAACATCATTGGGATTTCTAAGTTTTAGGGCTTTATTTGCCGATAGCATTAAGCTGTTTCCTACTTCTCCTACAGTACCACCAATTTCTACTATTGTTATATCCGATTTCTCTTTTTTAGTTACCTCCTCTAGCCACTCCACTATAGCTTCTGGAACATGATGATCTAGACTAACCCACTTCCCATTATATTCTAATGATCTTTCCTTCTTTATAACTCTGTCCAAAGCAGCACCAAGCGTCATAGAGTTAGGCCTAGAGAAAGATTGATTGGTGAACCTTTCATACGTTCCAATATCCATATCAGTTTCAAACCCATCTTCTAGTACAAAAGTCTCTCCATGCTCTAAAGGATTCATAGTTCCTGCATCAATATTAATATACGGATCGGCTTTGATCATGGTAATTTTCTTACCGTATGACTTTAAGATGAAACCTATAGAGGCTGCTGATACACCTTTTCCTATTCCGGAAATTACGCCTCCCGAGATAAATATGTATTTTGACATGTACGTGTAATTAGAGGTTATTTGATAATCTATCCAAATAGAACACACTTGTCAAGGAAATTAGAATTTTCTCTTAAAATCAACACCCTTTGCATCAACTAAACTACCAGCTTTACCTAAATCCTTCTCGTACTTCCAAGCAAACTCACGGTATTTCAATACCCTCTTTGTCCTCTCTTTGATAGACCTATTTCCTATCATTCCAGGCCCATTGATACATCCCCCCTTGCAATTAAGAATATCTAAGAATTTATAATGCTTGTATCTTCCATCTTTAAATTTATCAAATATTTTTACCAAATCATTTAAACCCTCTTTCACCAAAATATCATGATCATTAAGGATATGTTTATAATTTAAGGTGTTAGATAGGCCTCCAGATATTGGATATACCTTCGTGTAATCGTTGTAGAATTTATCAAAACTTTCACAATATTTTGGATCGTCTATTCTTTCCGGTATATTTTTTTCTTTTAATGCCTCCTCCAACTCTTTAAATGTGAGGACGTGCTCGACACTTCCTGTTTCTTGGGCCTCCAGTTTTTTTGTAACGCAGGGTCCGATAAATACTTGGGTATGAGAAGGATAAAACTTTTTGCAAATCAAACTCATACTTCCCATAGGAGAGTGTACAGGAACCAAATTTTCAACCAGATGGGGATACTTAACCTTTATGAAGTTAACAAGCGTAGGGCAGGGCGATGCTATCCATGTCTTCTTTTCCCCCTTGTCTATACTATCCTTTAATACAGTATAGTAGGTTAGGTTGGTCATCTTAGCTCCAAATGTTAACTCTACAACCTTGTCAAATCCTAGGGCTCTTAGTCGATATACTATATCTGGATAATCGAACTCGGAAACAAAGGAGGGTGCAAGCAAACAGATATATTTCTTACTTCTATCAAATTCCATAATTTAATATACATTTTAATAAAGAAGTTTAACAGACCTATAACTCATTAACTTGTTTTAATTAAATAATATTTGTAATATTTAGTATGCAATATATATACAGAATATATCAAAAATTGGATCTCATATTACTCAACAAATATTTACACCTTTCACTCTTCTACATTCTTCTTTTCATAACTCCTCTCATCCTCCCAGGTCCACAACTACTACTTGGTTCTTTAATTAATTTTCTTTTGATTTTAGGTATAACCCAATTCAGTTTTAAACAAATAGCTCCTGCACTATTCTTTCCTTCCATAGCCTCCTATACATACGGTCTACTGTTTGGCACTACTACTCATTTTCTCCTATATTTAATTCCAGTTATTGGTATCGCAAACATCCTTTATGTTTTAATATATAAACACATTAAGAAGGATTATATAAGTGTAATTCTTGCATCTGCCATAAAGGCTATCTTTCTTTTCACAATGACTTTAATTCTAAATAGATTAATAGAATTACCAAGTATATTTCTAAGCTCTATGGGAATAATTCAATTAGTTACTGTATTAACTGGTGGTTTGATTGCAAATCAATTAGTGAAAATCAAAACAGTTTAGGATTTCTTCAAATACATGAGCCTTTCTTCCTTATCAAACTTCTCTATAGAGTATCTCAGCATTGTTCTGGGCATTTTAGTAGCATATTTGTTGAGAAATTTTCTTAATACATTAAGATCTTTCTTCCCAACCTCTCTTAACATCCATCCTACAGCCTTATGTATTAAATCATGCTTATGATTAATTAGCATTTCAGAGAATCTTAAAATGTCTTTAAAGTCATGATCGTATATGAATGAAGCTGTTGCCAATACAGCTACTCTTTGCTCCCATAAACTATTACTTTTTACTAATTTATATAGAATATCTCTATCCTTATCCTTTAAATATCTCCCCACAATCTTAGGTGCTGATAGATCTACCAGATCCCAATTGTTAATATATTTTGTATTCTTAAGATAGTAGTCAAAAATTCTCCTCTGTTCATACTCATCAGCCTTTTCGTATTTATATGTCAGACATAGTATCGCAAATAGTCTATGTTCATGTATCTTGCTATGCATAAAATAGTCCAAGTTGTTGAATGATAGCTCTTTGTAATATTTTTTGCACAATTTTCTAATCTCAGGAACAACTACCCCTATAAATATATCTCCCTCTCCATACTCTCCTTTACCTGTTTTAAAGAAACGTTGAAGTATCTGAGCTTTCTCTTTTGATGAAACTTTTTTGAAGTCCGCTAATATATCTTCCCTAATCATTTTCTGATTGCCTTATTATTAAACTCAGCCTCGTATATGGTAAATTTCATCTGATCTTTTAACGTTTCAACCGATATTTGTTCGTCCTCTAATACTGGTGAACTAGGTGATTCGCTAGTTCTAACTAAAAGCCATAATCTGTCTGTTACTAATCCGGAAATAATGGCTCCAGACGAGAGTAAAGATGACACATCCTGTTTTGAAAAGAAAGAGTAGGATACTGTTTCTGTATTACTATTTTTAGGATGCGTATGCATATTAAAAAGATATTCTACAACAACTTTCTTAGGAACATTTTTATGATATACATCCTTCCTTTTTAATAGCTTCTCATTTAAATATACCTCTTTTCTTAAATATCCTCTTCTAGTTGGATGGGGTGAGTATTTAACATTCAAATTGTGATTCGATTTAACAGATTTTTCATCACCCTTAACAATAGATGTCACTACTAATTCTCCATCTACCCAAAATACAGATACTGCTCTTTCAAGACCATCCTTTAAAGTATCCTTATATACACCAATTACGTCTTTCCAAAAATAATCGGGAAAAGAAATAGTAGAAGGAAGATTATATGAAAATGGATATACATTACTCTCCCTCCATTTCACCATCCTTTTATAGAAGTCATAGAAGGAAGATGAGCTACTCTTAAAGATATTTAAACCAAACATATTCTAATATATATCACTTGACCTCAAAAATCTATCCTGTAATATATACGAAGGGTTATTTAACATAGAAGCGGCTGGGCAATACCAAGGATATTGTTACGAGGCAGGAGCTATCGAGCCATCAGCGGGCACTCCTAGGCTATATTGTTAGCCTAAAGGTTAGTTACAAATAAACAAACTCTAACCACCAATCCCTAAGAATATAAAATTAACAACTACTACTATGTGCGGTATTTTTGGCTACACTGGATCTAATGTTGCAAACAATTTAGTATTTGAAGGACTCAAGAGATTGGAATACAGAGGATATGATTCTTGGGGAGTTGCAGTATTGAATGGAAAGAAGATATATCAATACAAAAACATAGGGCTTGTTAAAAAGGATACCAATTTAACAAAGCTTCCTAAGAGTAATATTGGAATAGGACATACCAGATGGGCTACACACGGTGGCGTTACAAAAACAAACGCCCATCCCCATATCTCCACATCCAAGGACTTCACTTTGGTACAGAATGGTATCGTGGAGAATTTTGATCAACTTAAAAAAGAATTAAAGAGGGAGAAATATGTATTTAAATCTCAAACAGATACTGAAGTTATTGTTAAATTAATAGAAAGAGAGATTAAGAAAGGAAATACCCTTAAACAATCATTTATAAATGTATTCAAAACCTTAGAAGGAAGAAATACAGTTGCATTAATAGATTCTCAATCAGGGAAAATATATGCAATTAAAAATGGCTCTCCCTTGGTTGTGGGAATAGGAAAAGATGGAACATATCTGGCATCTGATTCACTTTCCTTCTCCCCGTATACTAAAAAGATCGTCGTACTTGATGATTATGAAATGGTGGAGATTGAGGGGAAGAAATTTAATATCACGAATATTAAAACAGGCAAGAAAGTATCACCTCAAATAAAGGAACTAAAGTATCAGTATGAGGATATATCTAAGGGTAAATATGCCCACTATATGTTAAAAGAGATTGTAGAGCAACAGAAAACAATTCTATTTGCTACACAGTATACTCTTAAGGAGCTCCAACCAATATTAGATGCTATTAAAAAATCTAGGAAGGTATATATATTAGGTGCAGGTACAGCTGGGTATGCTGCAGGACAGATAGCATACTTTTTAAGAACAATTGCAGGAATAGATGCACAGGAGATAAAAAGTTACGAATTTAGAAGCTACCTACCAATTCTCTCTACTAAAGATCTAATATTAGCAATTTCACAAAGTGGAGAGACAGCAGATACTATTGAGCCTTTGGAAGTATTTAAGAAAAGAGGGTGCAAGATAGCGAGTATTGTTAATATGTACGGTACTACAATATCTAGAATGTCAGATTATGAATACTACACCAACGCAGGACCTGAAATATGTGTAGCTTCCACCAAAGTCTTCACATCTCAAACTGCATGGGGATATTTAGTAGCTATGTCACTCATAGGAAAGCACAGAACTGCACAGAGAAAATTAAAGGAGCTTTCTAACTCTCTTAAAGATATATTTAAGCCCTCTACATTTAAATATATACAACAGATATGCAAGAACATTAAAAAATATGAACACTTCTTTATTCTAGGAAAAGGAGAAAACTCCTTTATAGCGCTTGAGGGTGCACTTAAGATTAAGGAAATATCGTATAAGCATGTAGAGGGCTTTTCTGCAGGGGAACTTAAGCATGGAGTTATAGCATTGATAGAGAAGGGTACTCCTGTAATAGGTATAGTACCTTCTAATGAACATACAGATGATAATAAGGATATAATTAGTGCTATGGAGCAGGTAAAGGCCAGGGGAGCTCATACAATCGGCATAGGGAGCTCTGAATACTCTAAATTAGACATATTTGATGATTTCATACCTACACCTCAAATAAATACATTGAGTAGTATATCTAACGTAATACCTTTTCAATTAATATCATATTTTCTTTCTTTAGAATTAGGTAATAGTATAGATAAACCTAGGAATCTAGCAAAATCTGTTACTGTAAAATAGTTGAAATTTGTTCTACAATATACCTATGGATGAAAACAGAGGTAGATCTATAGTACTCTTCCTTCTCATGGGTGTTGGATTTTTTGCCACCATAATATATGCATTTGTAATAGCACCTAATAACAATAAGAGTACGTTGGGTAAAAGTGATGTATTTCTTGAATTTCCCCTACAAAAAAGAAACCTTAGATACACAGGGGAAGGTATAATACCTTTCTGTAAAGACGATAATACGGCATTAACATTTGAGGTAGGGGAAGACACAACAGTCTATTCTTCTGCTACGGGTATAGTTAATAGTGTGGATGATAATGTGATATCAATAGAGATAGAGCCTAATGTATATATAGAACATTATCCTATTTCCAACTATTCGGTATTTTTAGGAGAATATGTCACAAAAGGAGATGCGCTAGGAAGAGTAAGCGGTATGTATTTTAATTTAAGAATTAATAATAGTAGAAGTAAGCTGTATGAGTGTCCATATAACTTTTTAAATGCCTTTGGGAAGAGTATGGTAGAGGAGATACTAGAGATTATGGAATATAATAATAAAGGATGTGAGTGTGCAATATTAAATTATTAATATATAAATATATGCCAGAGTATGTATATAGTATTATTCTTGTTGTTGTAATAGTTGGAATAATGGTATGGTGGGTAGCTAAAAAGAGGAAGGAAGTATGGAAGGGAGAAGTCATAAAGAAGAGGTATTCTCCAGGGGATTATGAGAATTCTCCTAGTTATACAATAGTATTTAAGACAGAAGAGGGAAAGAAGAAGAGATTTACTACAGCAGATAGCAAATATTACGATCAATGGAATGAGGGAGATAGGGCTGAGAAGAAAGAAGGAGAGTTCTTTCCTACTAAAGTAGAGTAGTTATGTAGTATAATTACCTTGTTATTTATGGTGGATGTAGCTCAATTGGTTAGAGCATCGGTTTGTGGAACCGAGGGTTGTGGGTTCAAAGCCCATCATCCACCCCATACCCCATAGTATTGTCCCTCTTTATTATATTTGATATAATTGCTTTATACAGTGGACTTCTGTCCATAATCCAAATCGTTCTTTAAAGGAGAAAAGATGAAAATCAAGATTGGAAATCAAGTTTTTCAAGGTGAAGGCGTGGAACTAGCTCGAAAGGTTGTTACTCACAGAATTCCCAAAAGACCAAAAACTTTTGCAATAATTGGTGAGAATGACCAGGGCGAAAATACCTTTCGCGCCGCTGTAGATGCAGAAGAACTCCCATTGGCCCTCAACCAACTTTGGGATATGCTGCAACCCGAAGAAGAGCCAGATTGTGAGAACTGTTCACTTAAGGACGAATGTCCTGGACCAGGCTTACATCAATTATTCGAGGAACTCGAAGACGTATTTAGTGATTAAATAGTTATTCGAATTCAATGAATTAAGGCTCTTTTACATTATAACTAGGATGGTGAACCATCAAAAATCATTATCCTAGTTATTTTCTTTTTTATATGATTAATTTCATAGTATTATTAACACCATTTATTCCATAAAAACTGTTCCTAAACTCTACCCACCATCGACCCCACATCCCATAGTAATCTCGCTTGTTTTTTTGTATAATTAGCACATCAATGAAATATATATTATTTCTCTGATGATCTTTAAAAATCCTATTTCGGACTTCAAAATAATAAATGAGGAGAAAAAATGAAAACAAAAAGATTTTGGATTATTGTTTTACTTGCACTACTTGTTAGTTGTGCTCCTGCTGCAGAAATTGTATCTCAAGCAGCTCAACAAGATTATATTGAATCCACACTTAATACCAAAACTGCTGGATCTAGCCCATTTGTTGCGCTAGGGTTTTTAGTAGTTATTGGTATCGCAATATGGGCAATAAGTGGATTAGAAATTAAAAACAAAAAATTGCTCATATATTTGACAATCATTGTTTGTAGCGTAATGTCACTTATGATTGGAAGCTTTATATCTATTGATCAGGGAGAAGTTGGTGTCTTGGTTCGCATGGGTAAAGCAATCGAAGTAAGGAATCCAGGACTAAATACCGTAATTCCGTATGTTGACAGAATAGTACTTTTTAGCACTCGGGACTGGACTTACGCGACAATGCTCAATCCATCAAGCGGAAACGAAGATTATCGCGATTTCCCAACGACACTGATTACACAGAATGGTGCACAAGCGAGTTTAACATATACAATTCAAGGAAGACTTGTTCCTGAACAAGCTTTAACTGTTTATGAAAGATATGGAACACTTGCAAATGCAATATCCCAATCTGTTAAATTCCCAGCTAGGGTTATAACACGCCAAAAAGCTCAAGAATTTGATGCAAAGAAGCTCTATTTGGAAGTAGACAATGTTGACAGTTCTGTAACAGAGGAACTAGAAATAATCATGCGACAGGGCGGGCTTGAGTTAATTATGTTCGGATTCAGAAAACCTCAGCTTGGAATAAATGGTGACCTCGAAATAAGTCTTAACAATGCTCTTGTAGCCCAGGAAAACGCAAAAGTGGCAGAACAGGAAATTGCAGTCAAAGAAGCAGAAGCAAAACAATCAGTTGCTACTGCCGAAGGTCAAAAGCAAGTTGCTATTAAGCAAGCAGAAGCCAAGGCAGCTTCAATTTTAGTTGAAGCAGAAGCTCAAGCCGAAGCAAATAAAATACTTGCTAACTCCATAAGTGGAAGTCTCATTGATTACATAAAATGGAGTAACTGGGACGGGAAATTACCCTTGTATACAAGTGATTTAGGAAATTTCCTAATTTCTGTTCCCTAGGTGACTTCCTTCCTGGTATTTCAATTAAAAATGAATCTCTGAAATAGGAAAAGTCCAAATTTAATATTTGGCAGATAGGGGTTATAAGCAGAACTTTCTGCATTTTTATATATAACCCCTATCGGCAATTCTTGTTCCTTTTAATCAATTTTTAAGAAGAAATTTCCAGAGATCTTGTATCATCCACCCCATTATTACCTCCCAAAGCTCTATCTATGTTCTCTCTATTTCTTTTAACCCATTCTATCTCCTTTCTAATCTCTTCACATAATACTTTTCTATATTCCTTCTCATCCCCTTCTTCAACTTCCTCAACTCTTCCTTCTCGATATTTTAAAATTCTATTTTGTTCCAAAAGTAATACATCTACAAAATCAGAAGTATCTATATACCCATATGCCTTTATAAGATCTTGAAGATATCTATATACCTCTTCCTCTGTGAAATTTGAATCAGTAGAACCAATATCTAAAAAGGTCCAACATACATATGCTACATCAGAGATTCTTCTTCCAGGTTTAACATCATCAAAATCAAGTACCCCAACTAACTTATTATCTTTTACAATTAAATTCCACGGTGCAAAATCCGTATGTATTAAAGTCTCTTCAGCTCCTTTCAGTTCAGACTTTGAGAAAATATCATGAAACTGTCTTAAGGCACCAAATGTTTGTTTCATTAAATCTAATGATATTTCAGTGTGATTCATTTGTTCTCCTTCTACATATGTCATTATCTCCCTACCTTTGTCATCTACACCTAAGTACTTAGGAGAATAATTAAAATTGTTATTTGTTAATTCAGTCATTACCTTTCTAACAAATTCACAATTTTCAGCTGGTTCTTTTCTTACAGTATCTCCTACTTTTACAACATTTCTATTAGATTCTCCTGATGAAAATGGTATTTCTTGTTGTTCCATATGGTGATTATAACAAATTGATAAAAAGTTATTTACCTAGTGTAATATAAGATTAGTATTTTGTATTAAGTTTCTAAACTTTATCTACCATTAACCCCTAGATTTTACACTACTATTAAAGTATATATTCTTCTGTGTTATTATTAATAAGTATGAATAATCATACATACTTTGTAGATGAACCTAAAGAAGAAATCTCCACTAAAAAGAAGGTTGCTACAGGTTGTTTAACCCTATTAAAATATGTCGTAGGTATTATTTTCGTAGGATTTTTGATTAACCTTGCTATGGAGAAAGATGAGGAACATGATTTAAAATATCCTTGGTACGGCTCTATGTGGTATTCTGGTTCTCATTCTATTATTGATGATGGACAGTTTAAAACACTAGAAGAATGTCGTGAATGGGCAAAAAAGGAAGCAGACAAGAAAGATTTAAAGGAAGGAAACTGGGACTATTCCTGTGGTACAGGTTGTTCATTCTCTGATCAAGGTATTTCAAATGGCAGAAAAGTTAATACATTCAAATGTACAGAATTAACTAAATAAAGAATCTATTTTTACTAAATTTCCCCCAACACCCACTTGCACCCCATAGTGTTTATTTGTATCCTCTGGGTGCTTTTTTCAGGATAAAACACTTTCAATATATTCTAACAATACCCCCATAATTGACCCTATACATATTCATATATATACTGAATCTAGAAATGGAGCTCAAATATTCGGAAAGATTAAAAAACAATCTAAAGAACCTTATAAACAACAAATATCTCTTTAAACTTTTTCTCGCCCTTATTCTCTCATTAAGTATATTGGGAACTTTTGTATTCTCAAATTACATCAAAACAACAGAGAATAGTTCAAACGAAACCCTTGTAGAAATAAATAAGGATGATAATGGGAAAGAAACTAAACCAGCTCCTGATGCAGAAATTAAGGAGAACGAAGAAGAAGATACAATTAACACTCCTAACAACTCCTCTAAAAGAGCTAATACTCCATCAAGCATTGAAGAATCGAAGGATGTTGATACTTCTAACATACAACAGGAGGAACAAATTCCTCCAGATGAACCTATACCAGACCCAGAGCCTATACCATCACCTCCAGAATCTCCTAGTGCAGTTGTTGCATTCTATGCGGATACACAATCAGATACTGATCAAGAAGATTTAAATCATCAGAAAGTAGTGAACTACATATTATCTTCTGGTGCTAATCCTGTATTTCATGCAGGAGATGTAATGGAAGATGGTACTCAAGCAAGTTTAGATAGGTTCAATTCAGTAACAGCTACGTTGAGATCTACAAGAATCTTCTATGCAGCTTTGGGAAATAATGATAGGCAAGTGGGTGATTCAAGTACTCCATCTCAACTATTCTTAGATAATTTTGTATTTCCTAACAATGAGAGATGGTACTCCGTCAATTATGGGAATCTTCATTTAATTGTACTAGATAGTGCATTTGCAAGAGGAAGTTCTGCGCAACTAAACTGGTTAATTAGTGATCTACAGAGCAGTAATTCACAAAGTAGAATAACAGGAGTTATGTATCATCATCCTACATTTGCAAGTACAATATCTTCACATTTAATCAACTATGGTGTTGATTTCGTTGTAGCAGGACATGTACATTCATACAGTCATTCTACAAGTAATGGAATTAACTACTTTACATTAAGTGGACAACCATCAATTGGATATATTGTAGCTAGGATATATTCAACCTACGCATCTATCACTGCCTACAATAGTAACAATGCCATAATCGAGAGTATTCAATTTAATAACAGATAAATTTTATTAGAACTTAATTGCAGATAAGAAATACCAATGCATTACAAAAACTCTCTGTATCAATAATAAACAGTATATTTGTTGTATCTTTATCAATACCCTTTTATCTGTCCTATGGATTTACAACTACATACAAAGTAGTTCTTGTATTAATATTTTTTCTATACAATCTTTCTTTCATATTTCTAACGGAAAATAGATCCCTAGGCATGATACTGTTAGGTATATATTGGAAGAAGAAATATCCTGTTAGGAACCAATTAATATATACGTCTCTTTACACTTTAAGTTTTTCTACAATAGTTATATGGATACTCTTTCCCTTCGACTTATTACTATTCAATCTTTTATTTGTACAACTACCAACTGTCCTCTTAACAGGAAGCACCCTGCATGGATACTTAAGTGGGAAGATGAGTGGGTATAAGGTCCTAAAATAGGATCTTTTTCAAATATTTTCGAAACATATTTGACACAAAAAATTTCATATAGTATATTGTACTCTTAGAGTGACTACTCTAAGAAAAACAAAACTAAAGAATATTAAGACCAGAGTAAAAGACCTATTTGGTCTTTTTTTTTGCATAAAAAGGGAAAAGATTATAGAAATTGTTAAAATCATAATCTTTCTGGCAATTCTTTTACTAATATGGGAATTTATAACAATCAAGTTTAACATCCCAAAAAGAATTATTCCTCGTCCAACAGATCTTCTTGATTTTATACAGAAGGAATTCTTTATTCCTAAATCTACAGCATATAAAACAGTTTTAATTAAATCACTATACAGCTTCAAAGATGCTTTAATTGGATTTACTCTCTCACTTATTATTGGAAGTATTATTGGGATATTACTATCTAGAAGCAAGATATTAGACTCTATCCTCTTCCCATTCCTATTTTTGACTCAGGTAGTACCTGTACCTGCCTTAGCACCTATTATGGCAGCGATATTAGGATATGGACAAACTACAAAGATAGTTTTAATTGTGATGTTTACAATATTTCCAATAGCAATAATAATAAAGAATTCAATAATAAATATACCTGAAAACTATATTCTATTACTCCATACATACACTCAAAAGAAATTACTGTTATTTAGATACCTCACACTCCCATCCTTAATCCCACCATTACTTTCTGTAATGAAGATAGTTGCCACTTCGAGTATAGTTGCAACCATAATTACAGAGTTACCACTCTCTGTAAGAAATGGTATCGGGAAAGACATATACAATTCTTTTAACAACCAATTAATACCAAGGGTATGGGTTAGTGTGATACTGATATCCTTAATATCATTACTCTTCTTTAAACTAATCTCCTACTTAGAAAAATATATATCTACCAAATACAAATATGGACAATACTAAAGCAATATTAGTTAAAAATTTGACGGCTAATTTTCAAGGAGATGGGAAAGATTTGAATGTTTTAAGTAATATAAATCTAAGCATATCCAAAGGAACATTCAACTGCATAATAGGACCTTCAGGATGTGGAAAATCAACCCTGTTTAGATTACTCAGCGGTCTCCCAACAAAAGATTCATGCAAAATAGAGGGCAGTATTCGAATATTGGGGAAGAAACCAGAAACAGCATCTAAAAACAGAGAACTTGGCCTTATACTGCAAAGAGCAACACTCCTTGAGTGGAGAAATGTTCGCAACAATATCACCCTTCCATTAGAAATAATGCAGTATTCAAAAGAGAGGCAAAAAGAAAAAGTAAACAGATTACTTAATCTCTTGGAACTCAACGAATATGCCGAGTATCGACCTAGTGAACTCTCAGGAGGCATGCAACAGAAGGTATCTATCGGAAGAGCACTGGCCTATGATCCTGAGCTTCTTTTGATGGATGAACCATTCGGAGCCTTAGATGAAATTAATAGAAGGAAAATGAATAATGAGATTATTAAGATATGGAGAAAAACGAAAAAAACAATCCTGTTCATAACACACAGTATTGATGAGGCAGTATACCTTTCTCAAAAAGTAATAGTACTTTCTAGGAAACCTTCCACTATACACAAGATAGTTAATATTGATCTTGCATATCCTAGGGAGAAGGAGGAAAACAGTACTCAGTATTTTAAATATATTAAAGAGGTTAGGGGGTATCTAAATGAAGCAAGTTGTTAATAATCAAAAGTCATTAATTATTTCAATAATCTCAGTTATTTTATTCTTTATCCTTTGGGAAGTTGTATTAGATATCATAAATGTTTCAAGGGCAGTACTAATAAAGCCCAGTGAAATATTTGTGGTTGCCTTTAATCAACACGACATAATAGTAAAGGAACTTTTATATACTACAAAAGAGATTATTCCGGGATGGATAATTGGGAATGTTGTTGGATTTCTAGTAGCAGTATTAATATACAAGAAAGAGAAAATCTCTGGGAAATTAATAAACACCTTTGTATTAATCAATGCAATACCCCTAATAGCGCTCTCAGCAATCTTAGGAGGTATTATGGGGACAAATATAGATCAGAAGATATTAATTATATCTTTGATAATCTTTTTCCCTATGTTCATTACTGTGCTTTCCCAACTTAGAAATATGGAGGAAGATCATCACGACCTATTACTTACATACTCCGCAACTGAGAAAGATATATTAAAGAAGATACTTCTTCCCAAATCTCTTCCCTCTATATTGAATTGCATAAAGGTTAGTGTAATTACCGCAATCTTTTCAGCTATAACAGCAGAATTTTTTGGAGGCTATGGGGGTATTGGAATATTTATACTATCTAAGAAAGGTCTGTACAACCTTCCCTTAGTATGGGCAAGCATATTCTATATAGCGATATTTGGAACTATCTTCTATTTCTCTGTAGAGGCTTTGCAAAAAAAGTTAACACCTTGGCAGAAAGTATAGATAGGTACATATATATTTAAATTTTTAATTATTTAATATGGAAGAAAAAAATTCTTCTAGTTCACTCCTAATAGGGGTTGTACTCCTTATTCTTGTTGCAGTGGGAGTATACTTCCTTTTCCTAAAGGATTCACCCAAGGAAGAGAAGGGTGATATGGATACGGTAACCTTGCAACTCAAGTGGATAGAGCAAGCTCAATTCATGGGTTTTCTTGTTGCAAGAGAACTAGGCTACTATGAGGAAGAGGGAATAGATATTGAAATACTTCCTGGAGGAGTTGGGATAAACCCAATAGATGTCTTGATTGCAGGGGATGCAGATGTCGCTGTAGCGTGGACAGGTAATGTACTTCCAGCTATATCTCAAGGAGAGGATCTTGTTAATATTGGTCAAGGACTACAAAGATCTGCAATGAGGCTAATGGCATTAAAAGAAAGCGGTATCGAATCCCCTGAGGATATTGAAGGCAAAAAGATCGGTACATGGCCAGGTGGAAATGAGTTAGAACCGTATGCATTCATAGAGATGCAGGGATTGGATAAGGATAGGGATGTTACATTAGTAAGCCAGAACTTTGATATGAATCAGTTATTAAATGGTGAAATAGATCTTGCCTCTGCGATGATATATAACGAGTATTGGCTACCTATCGAACAAGGATATAGTGAAGATGACTTCACAGTATTTGATATGGAAGAGGAGGGTGCAGGTATGCTTCAGGATGCTCTGTTTGTTAAAAGAGACTTTCTAAACAACAATGAGGACCTATTAGTAAGGTTCCTTAGAGCAAGTATAAGAGGTTGGGAATATGCTATTACAAATCCAGAAGAAGCGGTTGATTTAATGAACCTAGATTTTACTGCTAATGATGTAACAGCAAAGGATCATCAAATAAGGATGGCTAAAGAAACAGCAAAATTATATCAAGCAGATGATGGAGAGAGTGAAGGGTTATTCTACATCAATCTAGAAAAGCTTCAACAGACTGTAGATATAGCTACAGAGTATATAGAAGAAGTTAAAAATATTGACGTTACAAAAATATATACCCTTTCTATATGGGAAAAGGCAATATTGTAATGACAAACTTTACTCTACTTAACAATCCAGTAGTAAAAAATATTGGGTTGAAACTTCATGATAAGGATATTAATCCTCATGAGTATAGAGAGTCTGCTAGATTATTAGGTCTATACATGGGTATAGACCTAGCTAGCAGAGATATACTCCCTACAAAAAAAGAAACCACTAAAACTCCATTAGGTTCACTCACATCCGAGATAACAGATGAAGACAAGATAGGAATAGTCAATGTACTTAGAGCAGGTACTACAATGGCTCTAGGAATGGGAGAGGCCTTCCCTAACAGTTGTATATCCTTTATTAGTGCCTGGAGAAGACAGGAAGGAGACAAAATAATAGCAGATACTGATTACAACAGAGGAATAGAGGATTTAGATAATAAGGTTGTGATAATAACAGATCCTGCATTAGCTTCTGGATCTTCCCTTCTAGCATGCATAGATGTGATATATAAAAAGGTTAAACCTAAAAAGGTACTTATATGTTGTTTACATTCTGCTACAAAGGGTATAAAAAATATAGGAAAGGAGTATCCTGATATTAATATATACTCCGTATTTGGACCTAGTGACCTAAATGAGAAGTTCTATATAGTAAATGGTCCTGGGGACTGTGGAGACAGGTGTTTTGGTACAAAGTAAAATAATTAAATTAGCAATACTATGAAGATACTTGTTAGCCCTTGTTTGCTAGGGATGGCTACAAGATATGATGGAAAGAGTAAATTAGATGAAAATCTTCTTTCATTCCTTTTGATCAATAACATTGATTTCTATCCTCTTTGTGCAGAGCAACTAGGAGGCCTCACAACACCCAGAGAGCCTTCAGAAATAGAGAAAGGATATACAGCAAAGGACATACTGAATGGAAAAGGTAGAGTTTTAACAAAAGATGGGAAAGATGTTACCAGTAATTTCGTCTCGGGTGCTCAGGAAATATTGAAATTTTGCAAATCAATTAATATCACTCATGCTATATTAGCAGAAAAAAGCCCTTCGTGTGGATATAGCTTAACATATGACGGGACCTTTAGTGGTACATTGATAGAAGGAAAGGGTATATTGGCCCAACTACTGAGTGACAATGGGATAATTATTGTAAAAGAGTATAAAGATTTACTTAAGGATTAAACGAAGGTTAAAGCAAATCCTTTTTTGCCTGCTCTTCCTGTTCTTCCTATACGATGAATATAATCATCATATGATTGAGGCATTTCATAATTAATCACATGAGAGATATTATTAACATCTAATCCTCTAGATGCTACATCCGTAGCTATTAAAACATCAATACTACCTTTCTTAAACTTATCAATTATTCTACTCCTTTGATTCTGCTTCTTATTTCCGTGTAAAGACTCAACATATATCCTAGACTCTCCTAATTTTCTACACAGATTATCTGCACCTCTCTTTGTAGCAGTAAATATGAGAACTTTTTTGAGCTCTTCCTTTTTTAGAAGATTTAATAACACATCAAATTTGTTTTCGTTTCTATCTAATCTAACAACATCTTGATCAACATTTCTTCCAGGTTCCTGCTTCTCTATCTCTATCCTTACAGGGTTGTTTAATAGAGTATTCGCTATCTGCTCAGACTTATTATTCATAGTAGCAGAAAAAAACAGAGATTGCCTTTCCTTTTTCAGTCTATCAATTATGAATCTAATATCATTTATAAATCCCATATCTAGCATTCTATCTACTTCATCCAGTATTACGTTATTTATAGTAGAAAGATTAATTTCTCTTCTTTCTGTCAAATCTTTTAATCTTCCAGGTGTAGATATTATGAACTCAGGATTTCTTCTTAATATACTAATTTGAGTTCTCATACTATTACCACCCATTATTAAAACACTATTAATACCGGTGTTTCTTGAAAGTTGTCTAAATTCATCCTGTATCTGCATAGCTAGTTCCCTAGTTGGCACTACTATCAAGCATCTACTATTTCTATCCTTAACAATTTTATTTATCATTGGTATTAAGAAAGCTGCCGTCTTTCCTGAACCAGTTGTCGCTATTCCTAATATATCTTTTCCACTTAATATCTCCGGTATAGCTTTGTACTGTATTTTTGTGGGGTGACTATATCCCTTTTCATAGGCATTTCTTTTTAAAACCTTTGTTATCTCAAATTGAGAATACTCAAAATCATCTACAAACATATTCATAGGCTCACTATCCACTGCTTTTGCAATTAGTTTGTCTACAGAGATTGTATTTGGCTTATACCTAGATCTTCTTGTATTGTTGTTATATCTATTATGGCGATATCCTCCATTATTTCTGTGATAATGTCTCACGGTTGTATATATTTATTTTATTTTCAGTTTCTTATAGATAACCGAATATAAAATTTAAACCGTAAGGTACTTATTTCGTGAATCTACATTAAACGAAGATGGAGTATAACATGGAATGATTAGAAAGTATATAAGAGATTCCTTGATTATTAATAGGTTCCATATATAATATATCCATATATGAAAAAGGTCCTCATATTATGTGGTGGTCCTTCCAGCGAACATGAAGTGTCTATTTCCACAGCTCAATCAATACTTAACTATATCGATTACAAAAGATATTTAGTATCGCTATGTATTGTAGACAAAAAAAAGAGATTTTCTTTTACAAAGATTCTAGAACCACTATCTATTAACAGTATCAAAAACAAACCCATTTCACTGGATAGTGGTATTAAAAAGTTAAAACAGTATAATTTAGTTCTCCTAGCAACTCATGGTCAATTTGGTGAGGATGGTGTTATACAAACATACTTAGAAGAAAACAATGTCAAATTTACAGGATCAGATTCATATTCAAGTAGATTATGTATGGATAAGTACAGATCTTGTACTTTGGTTAATAAATATTTAAAGCTACCTGAGGTGAAAACAAAACTTATTAAATTAAAAGATTTAGAAAGTATACTCAGAAACAGTAAACTACCTCTTTTTGTAAAACCAAATAGAGATGGTTCTAGTGTGTGTGCCTACCCGCTAAAAGACAATAATGATGTTAAAAACTCTCTTAAGGATTTTGACAAATATAAAGATAATGGTGGGGGGATTTTAGTACAGGAACTTATAGAAGATTATGTGGAAGTGAGTTGTGGGTGTTTAGAAAAGAAAAATGGTACATTTATATCACTTCCTCCAATAGAAATAATCCCCCAAAAAGCTACTTTTTTTGATTATAAATCTAAATACGATATAGGAGGTTCTATTGAAAGAATACCAGCTGTTGGTATTCCTAAAAAACAAAGGGATCAAGTTTCCAAATTAGCAATAGAAATTCACAAACTACTTGGATGTAGACTATACAGTAGGTCTGATTTCTTAATAAAAGGATCTGATATATATTTTCTAGAAACAAATACCCTTCCTGGTATGACTGCTACCTCGTTAATTCCCCAAGAAGCTAAAGCCATTGGGATGAATTTTACAAAACTCATTACATTTTTCATAGAAAACGCTTAGTATGTTTAATAGTCCTATATTCCAAAACAGACCGACCTATGTAGAGATTTCTTTAAATAACCTTAAAAATAATGTCTTGGTGATTAGAAATATTATTGGTAAAAATACAAAACTAATGGGTGTAGTTAAAGCAAATGCATATGGACATGGGTTAGTAGAAATATCCAAAGAATTAGAAAAATTAAATGTAGACTACTTAGGCACGGCATATTTGGAAGAAGCAATATACTTAAGAGAGAATGGTATTAAAAAGCCAATACTTGTATTAGGTGCTATTACTAACTCACAGGTTCCATTGTATCTTAAATATGATGTCGATATGACAGGATCTTCTATTGAAAAAATAGAGAACATATCTAAAGTGGCTAAGAAATTAGGAAAATGTGCTAATATACATCTTAAAATTGATACTGGTATGGGTAGAATAGGGGTACAGTGGGATAGGAAAGAAAAATTCATAGATAAAGCATACAGTTTAGAGAATATTAATATTGTAGGAATATTCTCTCATTTTTCTGATTCTATTAATGACAAAATATATACATATTTACAATCTGAGAGGTTTAGTAAGGTATTGGAATATATTAAAAAGAACTATAAACTTCCTCCAATTATTCACTTAGCAAATAGTGGTGCGGTATCAAACAATTACAAAGACTCCTTTTTTGATATGGCAAGACCTGGCCTTATGCTGTATGGATACAGTTTTAATCCTAAGATACAAAGATTACTAAAACCTGTTATGAAATTTTTTACAAAAGTATCATATTTTAAGGTTTTAGAGAAAGGATATACTGTTGGATATGATAGAACATATACTACGGAGAACAGATCCCGTATCATTACCCTACCCGTAGGATATGCAGATGGATATCCATCTACATTGTCAAATAAAGGATATGTGTATGTTAATGATAAAATATATCCACTAGCAGGAAGGGTGTGTATGGATCAAGTTATGGTAAGTCTGGGAAAGACTGGAGAAGCATATGTAGGCGATACAGTAGAGTTGTGGGGAGATAATATTTCTCTTTATAAATTATCTTCGCTCTCAGAAAGATCAATTTGGGATATGCTAACTAGTATCAGTGAAAGAGTCCCTAGAATATACAAGAAATAAAAATACCTCGATACTACTTCTCCCTTTGTCTTTGTTGCAAATAGGAACCCAAATTACTAATTATTTCCCTTGTGAATTGTTCAGCATCATCTTTGGTTAGTATTCTTCCTTCTGAAGAAGTTCCTGCAATACTAATATGATAGTATCTGGAATCAACTCCTATAATACAACTTTCTTGCGTACTAGGTGCATGTCCCCTTATCTCATCCCTTACTCCCCATAACTTGGCAGTTGGAATATATTTTTTAATTTCGTTAGATAAGAAAGTATTATCTTCCGGTTTAATTGCAATATTTTGCAGAATGTAGCTTCGGGAATCAGTGGAAAGTGACTTCCCAGAATAAAGCTCATCCCAACACTTAAACATGTCCTTTTGCGAGGTCCTTCTTGAAGGTTTATAACTAGTCTCTCTCATTCCAAACTCATATGTTATTTCATCTATATTCCTACTCTCCTTTATATATTTTATTATGCTATGTATTGCATTCGGATCAGAATTTTGTAGCATATTTACCATTAATTCATTAAATGACTTTCTATCATAAATCTCTTCCTCTAGTACAGCCTTTAAACCTTTGGCCCTAATCATCTCCTTATGCATATCTTCAAATATTCTCATTGCGAAAATGGATAGTGGTAGCTTCATAGCCGAATCTGTTGTATAGGGGGCCCCATTTCTCCATTCAAAAAGTTTTCCTTCTCCCATCTCTGTGATTAACACATTCCAATTGCCCTGTTTTTTCTCCAGCATTTTATTTAATAAAACATTGCGTGACTTTTCAGAGACAGTATCATCCAAAAGTATCTCACCAGGAGTCTTTCTTCTTGCAATATAAAAACCTTTGGTCCCTGTTGTAGCTTTTAATCCTCCTGCACCTCTTGCCCATTGTCTGAAAAATCCATCCTTTGTTTTAGGATCCCAAAGCATTAACTCCCTTATCTCAAAATGCTCCTTGTAGTCACCATGAACGTTAGAGACACAGTATACCCTTCCATCTGGATCTTTCCTGGATATTGCTATATAGTGTGTAAAAGAACCACCGTAAAGATATAGAAAATCTCCTACTTCTAATTCTTTTGCACCCGGGATATCACTGAAATCTAATTTCCCTACACTAGCATTTATACGATAACGTTCATATTTCTCTTCTGGAAAGGCCCATCTAAATCTCGACTCGTGATCAAATTTTCCTAACCACATATCATTAGGAGATACATCACCCTCCATCCTTACCTTATTTACATCTTCATTCCAAATTTGACTAAATGTACCATCTTCATTTAATTTGTAACCCAAGAGGATCGCAGTCGCTAAAGGACCACATATATTTTCGGCAGAAGCCGTACTTACACCCCTAAGATTACATGCAACTTTAATAGCATCATCATGATTATTGGCAACATATGATTGAGAGATCTCAGCAAACGGATTGTTTTCTACTAAGTCTTGTTCATTTTTAATATCCAAATGGGGCATAAATGCCATTGCTAATGCTCCCTTTCCTATTGTTCCTAGAAACTCCCTTCGACTAATAGATTTCTCTTCTTTTTCTGAACCCTCTATTGATTGAAAATCTTCCATTCTCTGCCAAGCTATACTTAGTGATGATGTTCCTCCTCTGCCTCCATGGCTTCCTTTCGAGTTTCATGCACTGTACCCTCAGGATGATTAGGAGGAGTGTATATGGTATATAGTTTTAAATCCTCAGTTTCAGATGTATTAATAACATTATGCTCTGCTCCTGCAGGAACTATAGCAACCATATCCTCTTCAACAACACTCTCAACTCCATCTATTACAAACTTAGCTTCTCCTTCCTCTACTCTAAAAAACTGATCCACATTATTATGTACCTCATTTCCTATATCTTCACCACCCTTAAGACACATAACTACTAGTTGCATATATTTACCTGTAAATAGAACCTTTCTAAAATTACTATTATTCAATGTCTGTTCCTCTATATTATCTATATAACTCATAATATATAATTAAACAATTTATATATTTAGATTGTACATTATTAACATAATATTTCAATGTTAAAAAAATATAAAAGATTACTAGTTATAATATTATCTATATTCCTTATACTCTCCCTTTTATACATCTCTAACATATATACCACGGAAGAGGTAGTAGAGTATGTTTTGCAAGCTGGGATATACGCTCCAATACTATACGTACTTATACAGATAGTAGGACAAATATTTGCTCCCTTAAGTACCTCTGTATTATTCGTAGCTGGATTTATACTGTTTGGCCAAAGAGCTATTGCATACATGATATTAGTATGGTTAGTTACATCCATTACAAACTTTCTGATTGCAAAAAGATATGGGAAATCTGTACTTAAGTTTTTTGTAGGGAAAGAAGGAGTTAATACTGTAGAGGATATTGTTAGAGGACTTAGCACAAAGAAATATCTTTTACTAAGATTTTTAACCTTCTATATGAATGATTTTGCATCATATGCTTTTGGACTAACAGATATTAAGTTCACTACTTATATGATTATGACGGTAATATGTATGATACCTTGGGCTGTTGTAATGGTATATGTTATGCAAGGAAGTAGTAATATATTGATAACCACCATAAGGGTATTTAGTGTAATGATACCATTCTCATTAGTAGGATATATTTTCTTTAAAAAGATATCCATTAAAACACTACTTAGAAATATACTATTTAGAGTACAGAATAGGGGAGGTTAACCAAATACCATTTTAATTAATTTCTTTTGTCTTTTAAACAGTGGGTGCTTTTCATCTGTATTGGCCACTATACTCTCCAAAACATTCCTATGGTACCACTCCTGATCCTCCCTCCCTCTCTTAAACTTATTCCACACCTCTTCTCCCTCTCTTTGCAAATCTATATATATTGACTCTAGATTATTTATTTTATCTGCACACTCTACAAGCTTTTCCTCCATACTTGAACCCTTAACATGATCTATAGTTTCTTGTTTTCTCACTTTCCAAGGTAAGCTTTTATCTGATTCTGAAACCCCATCTACAATATTTGCAATCTTTTTTCCGAATCTCTTTTCAATATCCTCCTTAGTATACGGTGTGTCCTCTATGACATCATGTAATAGACCTGCTATGACAATATCATCGCTACATCCAGCTCTTTGGAGTATCATTCCTACAGTAAATGGGTGAAATATCATCGCTACATCTTCCATCTTCCTGTTTTGCCCATTGTGTGCTTTTGTTGCAAAGTATATAGCTTTTTCTACCTTATCCATATATTCTTGTTAAAAATTTTTCTAGTATATCACTTAATTAATAATATATGAATTAGTTATAATATGATGTAATATATATGTATTAAGTGTATACATATTGCCATGTTTCTTTCGAATAAAACAATTAGCAAATACATACAAAAGGGGAAGATTATTGTAAAAGGAAAACTACATATTGAGACTAAGGGAATAACTATGAATTTAGGTCCTGAATTACTTATACCTAAACCTAATCAAACAGTAGATACTCAGAAGCCAAAAGAATTAAAATATGACAAACATGATCTATCTAAGGGTCCATATATTTTAAAACCTAATGATTTTGTTTTAGGCTCTACACTTCAGAGTGTAAGGACAGACAAGGACATTATAACCATGGTAGATGGTAGATCTACATTTGCTAGAGTAGGGATGACTATACATATTACAGCATTAGTATTAGATGGAATACCTTTCAATAATGAAAATTCCGTATTAGAAATAAAGAATTTAGGAAATTGTAATATTGTATTACATAAGGGTGAGAAGATTGGTACATATCTGTTTGCTAAACTAAGTGAAAAGATAGTAGGAGGTAAGGAGAGTAAATATTCTAATCAAGATGGTGTTACACCGCCTAAGATTTAAATTGTTAATATAACAATATGGATATAGATATAATTAGTAGATATATACCTTTTATCTTATTGCTATCAATATGGGAAGGGGTCTGGAAATCCATAGCATTATGGAAATCTGCTAGGAATAATCAATTGTCGTGGTTTGTATGTATATTGATATTTAATACAGTAGGTATATTACCAATACTGTATATAAAGTTTTTTCAAAAGAAGAGTTCATAATTCTTAAATCTGAAGGGGTACTTTATATTAAAAATGTGCTAAAGCACCCCTGGGCAGATTATTGTTCCGTCTAGTTCATCTTTTTTATTCTCTCGAATAGATCTTTCAAGAGAACTTCGCTCTTATTTATAGAGCAAATAGTAACCCTTGCATTGAAAGGAGGATTACAAAGAAGTAAAATATACTCCTTTTCTTCATTACATTGCGTGATTTTACTTACTTCTTCCGATATTCGCAGGAATTCCTTAGGATTTAATTCAAATTCTAGTATGTCCCAAAGGACAATTTTTCCTGTCGGATCCTCTATCACAATAATATCAGCATATTGCATTTCTATCTCCCTTTTTTATGTTTTTATGAGCAATTTGACGGCAACATGGATTATATCACTATGGGGCATACTTCTTCAATAAACCTTGCTCTTCCAATATCTCTGTGATACATTATATCTATGAATAAAATATACCCAAACAAATTAAAAAAAGGTTACACCATTAGAGTCATCGCCCCATCTCGCTCTATGAGCATGATAGGGGAAGATAGTAGGAAATATGCGAAGGAGTACTTCGAAAATAAACTAGATCTGAGAGTGACCTTTGGTAAAAATGTAGAAGAAAGAGACCATTTTGTTTCTTCATCGGTAGAATCAAGAGTAACTGATCTCCATGAGGCCTTTTTAGATAGTAGTGTTAAAGCAATATTTACAATAATTGGTGGCTTTAACTGTAATCAGATACTCGACTACATAGATTGGGATATTATTAAAAATAACCCCAAAATATTCTGCGGCTTTTCTGATATAACAGCACTCAACAATGCAATATATGCTAAAACCGGGTTAGTCACATACTCTGGTCCGCATTATTCAACATTTGGACAGAAAATATTAGACCCATATACACCTGAATATCTTATGAAGTGCCTTTTTGAAGATGATGAGTTTGATCTTTTGCCAAGCAAAGAGTGGAATGATGATGCTTGGTATATAAACCAAGATGAAAGAAATAATGTTAAAAATGATGGATACTGGGTTATAAATGAAGGAAAGACTAAAGGTACTATCTTAGGAGCTAATCTCTGTACTTTCAACCTAATACAAGGAACTGAGTATATGCCTTCTCTTAAAGATTCCATACTGTTTCTAGAGGACGATTCCGAATCAAGGGCTACTAATTTTGATAGAGATCTACACTCCATAATACATCAAAAAGGGTTTTCTGGTGTCAAAGGGATTGTAATAGGGAGGTTCCAGAGGGATAGTGAGGTGTCAAAAGAGGATTTACAAATAATGATAAAGAATAAAAAAGAGCTAGAAGGTATACCTGTGGTTGCCAATGTTGATTTCGGTCACACAGATCCTAAGATAACCTTTCCTGTGGGAGGAGAGTGTACCCTCGATCTTACTGCTTCCTCTGCAAGTATAAAAATAACCAAACATTAATGAACAAAAAGGTTATTGTAAATGATAAGATGCAAAGCAATTATGTATATTACCTCATAGAGCTTGTTGGCAAAAATTTTGATCCTGAATTTGAACCAGAACTTACTCCTAAACAGATGTTGGAACTAGGAGTATTTGGTGGGAAGTATATGACTGATTGTATTAAAGAATTCCCTAAGGATTGGTTTACTAACGCTAAACTATCTCCACGAAAGAAAGACATATCCCTTAACTTTTTCAAGGTAGACGCTAGTATGCCGCTATCGTATTGGAGACAGAAAGGTTGGATACATCACGAAGATCCAAGAGGATGGTTTCAATGGTATTGTAGATATTATATGGGAAGAAGAATACCACCAGAGGATGAAAGACAGATTAAAAGATGGAGGGCTATAAAGAGACATATAGCTGGGATACAGAAAAACTGTATACCACTGGATTTGGATTGTAGAAAGAAACAGAGACAAGCTGTATTACATTGGGCCTATGATAGTAGGAAGATATAACTATTCTACAGTATAATCATCAAAATACCCCTGTATTAAAACAACAGGCGTACCTTTATCTCCACTACCACTAGTTAAATCACAAAGACTACCAAGTAAATCAGTCAGTTGTCTTGGTGTAGTACCTAATGACTTCTCTACGACATATTTCTCTGTATTCTTCTCCTTTATCATCTGCTTTACATAATCATCCAGCTTCCCCTCTTTATTCCAATTCTCCGATACATATTTAAGTTTAATCTCTTTAGGTCTTCCTTTTAAACCATCTGTGAAGCCTGGAGATACAACTGGATCTGCTAATTCCCAAATCTTTCCGACAGGATCCTTAAAGGCACCATCCCCATATATTAACACCTCTATATCCCTTCCTGTCTCCTTTTTTAATCTCTTCTGTACATTCCTAACAAATTCATCTCCATCTCTCGGGAAAAGTTTTAACCTATCTTCTCCCATTCTATTAGAACCTAACAGACCATACTCCTTGTTATAACCTCTTTTACTACTTTTTCTTGAACATATATCATCCAAACCGTACACCAATTTGCCTCCATTCACTTTCAAAATTCTTTTTGTTCTTTCCCGAGTATGTATATCACATGCTAACACATTCTTCGTGTATTTGAGTATATATTTTGGATCATTAGAAAAATGTGCAACTACATTCCCATTCCCTATACTTTTATAGTATTCGACATAGTCCATACCAGTAAATTCGTGTTTAACTTTCTTCCCAAATAGTTTTCTATACTTTTGCTCACCAAAAGAGTGGGAATATGGATTAACACCTAGCTTCTCCATTTTATCTACATTCATCAAATGATTTCCTACCTCATCTGCTGGATAACTAAAGAGTATATGAACCTTCTTAAATGCTTTAGTTATTGCATGAAGAATCAAAGAGAATCTGTTTCTACTAAGTATTGGAAAAACTATGCCAATCTCATCCACTGGAAACTTCTTCCTTAAATCTTTAACTACTTCATCAATAGTTACGTAATTATTCTGACATATTGATACTACAGCCTCTGTAATACCAACAATATCCCTATTCTTAAATTGGAACTTTTCTCCCTTTGAAACCCTAAGGAGAGAAGAGACCACTACATCTATTAAATCGTCCCCTTGTTTAATTATAGGGGTTCTTATACCTCTTACTACTGTTCCTGTATATCTCATAAACATATAAATTTAAAAATTACATACATCATATCCTAACACATCTTTACATTTATTAGATTTACAGTGATAATATTAGAATTCGGTTTAAGTACACCCCAAAATTCTCCTAACATCTGAATATCAATACTTAATTAAGATATCTGCATATACAAGAAGCCATTCTTAAAATATTGGAAATTATGCTATTAGTTTTTTACTCTCCTCAATATCATTCCATGGATACTCTATCTGCCCAAAGCAGAGAGATTCTTCATGAGCTTTTCCTGTTATTATTACAACATCATTCCCCTTGGCTAATTCTAAACCTTCTTTAATTGCATCTCTTCTAACCTCTACATTCTTATCCATATAGTCAAATCTATACAACTTTCCTTTCTTATTCTTGCCCTCTCTCCAACCTTTCTCTATCTGATCATTTATGTCTTCTAAATTCTCTAATCTAGGATCCTCTGCCGTTAATATTGTAATATCACTTAATTCATTTGAGATTCTTCCCATCTCAGGTCTTTTATAGAAATCTCTTCTACCTGCACAACCAAAAACATGAATAAGTTTTCCATCATCTTTCACCATCAACCTTGCAGACTTAAGAGCATTCTCTACAGCATTGGAGGTATGAGCATAGTCCACAATTACGGTATACGGTTCTTTTTTAAGTATCTCCATTCTTCCTTTAACTGTTTTAAAAGAAATGATTGAATCTTTCATTTTCTCAATCGTAATATTTTCTTTTTCGCAGACTGCTACAGAACAAAGAAAATTAGAAACATTATATTTCCCTAAAATTGGCAAAGTTATAGGAAATGTTTCTTCCTTATTTCTCAACTCGAAATTTATTCCATTCTTTAACTCTTCTATATCTTTTCCTTCAAAATCTGCTACTTGAAGAATAGAGTAGGTGAGAACATTATTTGAAAGTTTAGAGAGTATTTCGAAGGATTTATCATCCTTATTTAATACAACTAAACCACCATCCTTAAGATGATCCTTTATTAGAAGTGCTTTGGCATTGCAGTAGCTATCCCAATTGCCGTGGTAGTCTAAATGCTCTGATGTGATGTTTGTATATCCAACAGTATCAAACTTTAACCCTGCTAATCTCCCTTGTTCTAAGCCATGAGATGTGGCTTCTATGATCACATGTGTGCATTGCTCTGTTTCTATTCGTTTTAGAAGATCGTATAGTTCTTGGGACGATGGAGTCGTTGTATGCAAACCAGTCGCAATCTCTTCTTCTCCAATATATGCTGCAACTGTTGTTATTAATGCAGGTTTAAATCCATTATCTTTCAACATATGGTAGATCATAGTACAGGTTGTTGTCTTCCCATCAGTACCTGTAATAGCTATATACCTCATTTTTGAAGTATCTATATCAAATAGTGGAGCAATGTTAGAATCTTTAAAAGCCTTTATCTCACTCTCATTCATATTCCCAGACTCAAAATCTTTGATGATTTGTTTGTAGAATTTCCCTAATTCCAAACCCTCCTTATCGCTATTGTCCTCCTTTATTTGCTCTTGCAATTCTTTAAGTAAGTCATTCGTATATATGAAAAAATCACAATCAAATATCTCACCTGGTTGAGGATTCCTATAATTAATCTTTACACCCCAACTCTCTATTTCCTTTGTTCTTTCTGATTCCTTTAGATCATATCCTTCTACAACTATATCTAGAAGATTAAGGAATTTAACAATGTAGTAGGCACCTCGTCCTCCAATACCAATAACTACTACTTTTTTTATTTCGCTATATTTCATCTTTATTATCTTCTAATTTCAAGCTGGGAAGTATTTTATACAAATCTCCTGCACTGGCTAATACACAGATATAATCAGAGTTATACTTTTTATCCAAGAGTAGCGATGCGGTATTTTCGAAATCCTTTGTATAAAGTATTTCTTTAGAAGGGTTCTTCTCTTTAAGATAATCTACAAATTCTTCCTCAGTTATTAATTCTTTATATCTTCTCTCCTCTCGGTTGGGTGCGAAAATATTGGGGATATATAAAATATCTGTATCGTCAAGACTCTTTGCAAATTGATCTTTGAAAGAGTATGTCCTTTCAAAACTATGCGGTTGCCACACAAATATTATTTTTTTATCTGGGAAGCTCTCTCTCGTAGCTCTCAAGCATGCCTTCACCTTTGTGGGATTGTGTGCATAGTCAAGATATACTGACATACCATTAATGGTAGAACCCTTAAATTCAAATCTTGAAGCTACTCCTGGGAAATCCTCTATATCAACATTTAACTTTAAGTATTCTGCTACACCACATGCCCTTAGTACGTTCTGTTTGTTATAATCACCTCTGAGACCCGCTGTGACATTAGAACAATCATCCTTTAGATTAGCAACATCAACTATCTCTATGTTGTATTCCTTAATCTTTCTTAAAATATTTTCTATATTATTCCCCTTTGTATCGACTACCAAAGCTTTTGTGGTATTTGATACAAACTCCACAAAAGCATCATTATACTGCTCTTGCGATTTAAAGAAGTCTGTATGATCTAATTCAATATTTGTTATGACAGAAATATATGGAGTAGGGGCTCTATCTAGAAATTGTTTCTTGTATTCGCATGCCTCTACTACAAAATACTCATTCTCGGGATTGTAGTTCCATGATCTATCTATATCTAATATGTGATCTCCTATAACAAAGTTTGGGAGAGAGCCTAACGCCTTATATAACATCCATACAGTTAAAGCACATGTGGTTGTTTTCCCATGTGTACCTGCTATGGCAATTGTCTTAAACTCTTTACTAATTATTCCCGTTAATTTAGCTACTGGAATAGTTGGAATATTCTTTCTTTCTGCAACTACACACTCTGGATTACCTGGAATAGGACCTGTGGGAAGAACAACTAAATCCAAATCATCTGTTATATATTTTCCACTATGACCACCCTCATACAAGACACCTCTCTCTATCCATTTTTTTGCATCCTCTGATTGTTGATTAACTTCCGATGCAGTGACTTTAACCCCTTTCTCTATGAGATAGTTAGCACAGAAGCTACAAAAAGCGGAGGTGATGCCTATAAAATGAACCTTCTTCAATCCTTGTATATCTATCATATAATTATTTTAACAAATTAACATACTTTACATACTGATCACCTCTATCAAATTCATTCAAGAACATATTAAAACTTGAAGCACTTGGACACAGTATTACCATGTCTCCATCTTTTGCTAACTCATATGCCTTCTTAACTGCACTTTCCATATTATTAAAATACTTATGCGTATTATCAAAATCACCCATTAAGTCATTTATCCTCTCAGAGGCTGTACCTTCAAGAAGTACCAAACCTTTTAGATGTTCTTTCATATTGTCTACAAGCAATGAATAATCAAGTCCTTTATCCACGCCACCTGCTATCATAATAATCTTCCCACTGAAATCTTTTGAAAATCTCTCAAACATAGCTTTAACAGCCTCTACAGAGGTTGCTGTAGTATCGTTATAGAATTTAACACCATTAAGCTCTCTAACAAGCTCTTGCCTTCCAGGTACACCTTTGAAATCTTTTAAGACTTCCTCTATATCTTCATTACTAATGTCATATATTTTCGCTGTAGCTATGGCAGAAAGTATGTTATACATGTTATGTTCTCCTTTTAAAGCTACATCTTTCGACTGAAGCTTTAGTATAGGTACACCATTTAAATATATCTGCATATTATCATCCATATAGTAGTTTGCAGGGGTATCTTTAAGTGAGTAGGTGATAATATTGGACTTACAATCCTTCACAAATTCTTTCGTAATATCATTGTCGATATTTACAACCAAATAATCATCATTCCCTTGATATCTATATATGTTCTTCTTTGCATTTATATACTCTTCCATACTACCGTGCCAATCTTGATGATCTATGTACATATTTGTAACAACAGCAATATGTGGTGATACTTTATTTGCTCCCATACCATCTAGATGAAAGCTAGATATTTCCAAAACAGCAATATTATCCTTGGTTAGAGTATCCACCTCTCTTATAGCACTTCTTCCTATGTTTCCTCCCAAAAATATTTTTCCTCCGTATTTTTTCTTCAGAAATTCATATATTAAAGAAGTTGTTGTGGACTTCCCCCTTGTCCCAGTTATTCCTATGATAGGGCAGGGTGAGAGTCTGTGAAAAAGACTCATCTCCATTTCAATCTGTTTCCCCGCTTTTTGGGCTATTTGTAGATATTCACTATTTGGTTTAACAGCAGGATTTCTAACAATAATATCATTATTTAGAAAATCTTCTTCTCTATGCTCTCCTAAGTGTAGCGTTATTTGCTCCTTATACTTTTCTAACTTCCCTAATATTGGAGATAGTTGTTCTTTTGTTCTTAAATCAGTTATGGTAACTAATGCGCCATGCTTTAGGAAATACTCTGCCATACCCAATCCACCATCATTTAAACCAAGACCAAATATCAGAACTTTTCTATCTTTTAATGAGTGCATAGAATAATATACTAAGAAAAGGCATAAATATCTATATGCTTGTACAAGAAAAATAACGTTATTGCCATAATAATGTAATAGTGGTACTATTTTCATTATGCCCCGCACCAGAGGTCGTAGAATTTTGACAATTATACTGATAGCATCAATACTCTGTTCTTTGTTTTTTCTTTTTTTAAAAGATAATTACTATAAAGATGTAAATGCATATACTGTTAATGACGCTTTTATAGATGATACATATATCGACGCTGTAAATTCATCAAACTATATACTTTCAGGAGGTCAAATTTCTGCATCGACAAGATCATACACCTTTGGAACAGGTGCTGATGGAGCCTGTACTGTATCAAGTAATATGAATATCAACACACAGTCATGTGTGGGAAGGGCATACGGAGATGCTGTACGGTTTCAGAAGTATAGTACTTATACCGCAAATGCTGGTACAAACCAAATGCGTTTAAGTACATCTACATTAAACGGATTAGCTGTGGGAGATGAGGTATTAATAATAACTCAAGATGGTTTATCCTCTTTCGCACAGTATACAGGACAGTATGAGACAGTTACTATTTCTAATATAACTGGGGATACATTGACTTTCGAAACCAACTTACAAAACACATACTACTCTTCAAATAATATAGCCATTATTAGAGTTCCTCAATATACAGATGTAACGGTAAACGAGGGATTTGCTATTACTTCTGACACTAAATCGTTACTTGCTAATGCCGGTGTCATTTTTTTTAAAGCCACAGGTACAGTTGCGATTAATGGTTCTATAAATGGAGCGACAAAGGGCTTTCCTGGAGGTACTGCCTGCTCCCTATCTTGTACAAGCAGTGGAGAAAGAGGTGCAGATTATGCAAAAGGTAGGGCTCAAAATGCCGGGAAACTCACTTACGGAAACGAAAATGGAGAGAACGAGACATATGCCGGTGGTGGAGGTGGTGGTGGAATGTATTTAAAGATTGCAAATGTAGACAATTACGCTAATACCAATTATGTTAGTACAAATTTTGATATATATGGAGCAAACGGAAAACAGGGTCAGTCCTTTACAGGTAATGGTGGAGCTATCGATAGTCTTAAACTCTATATGAAAAAGAGTGGTTCTCCAACGGGAAATGGATATGCAAAGATATACTCCCATAGTGGAACTTTTGGGACATCTTCTGTTCCGGACACTTTGCTTGCCACATCAGACGCCTTCGATGTATCAACATTAACAACCACTATTGCGTTAATAAATTTCAACTTTTCTGGTGATGAGAGAATTACCCTTACTAACGGAACTAACTATGTTGTGGTTTTAGAGTATACAGGTGGAAATTCTAGTAATAAGGTATTGATAGGGGCTGATTCAACAAGCCCCACGCATGGGGGAAACAGGGTGTCTCATGATGGTACTAATTGGCAAGCGGACAATACTCACGATCTCATCTTCTATGTATACAGTGACAATGGCCCTGTTGATTGTGGTATTGGTGGTACTGGTGGAGTTGGAGGTGCGGGTGGTGGCGGTGGAACTTCTTTGGGCAATTTGTTAACGAAAACCAAAGGTGGTGGTGGTGGTGGTGGTGGATATGGAACAGGAGGAGGAGGAGGAAGTGGATATCAAAATGGTGGAGATGGTGGAGATAATAGTGGTACTGGAGGAAATGCGTATTGTGGAGGAGTATCGGGAGAAGCGTATGCAGGAGGAGGTGGTGGTGGTGGTAATTATGGAGTAGCAGATCTTTCTCTTCTTTTTCTTGGAGCTGGCGGTGGTTCTGGAGGAAGTGGATCACCAACCTCTACAGGAGCAGGCGGAGCAGGTGGAGGAATTGTATACATATATGGACAAAATGTAGTTGTTGGAGCAAATGGCTCTGTGAACGCTAATGGAGCAGATGGAAGTAATGCAGGAGCGTATAGCGGTGGTGGTGGTGGTGGTGCAGGAGGCTCTGTTAAATTATATACAAACAGTATAACCTTAGGAAATGACAAAGTAACTGCAAATGGAGGTATTGGAGGTACAGGTGCATACAGTGGAGGAAACGGTGGTGATGGAAGAATTCATATTGATTATGTGTCCTCGATATCTGGGACAACAACTCCTTTGGCACATACCACTCAACTTCCTCAATACCAAAATCAAACTTCTATACAATCTTTAGACATTCTTCCTGGAGATGAGAATATGAAAATGATTTCATTTGATTACTCCATATCCTCTTTACCCTCTGGGACTTCCGCAACTGCACAATTTAGTACAGATGCAACAACGTGGTATAACTCAGGAGGGGTAGAAGATGGATCTGATACTCTTGTACAAGGAAATAGCAACTCTATAGATCTTTCATCCCTAGATTGGGAAACAGATTCCTTCTATTATAAAATAGAATTTGATAATGACGAAGGCGTAGCAACACCAGTTTTAGACGATATTTCATTATCATATGATCAAGCTCCACTTGCCCCTACAATTGAGACTCCTGAAACTATCTCAACTTCAAGTATAAGATGGAATTTTACAGACAATTCAGATAATGAATTAGGTTTTAAACTATATAATTATGATAATTCCTTGATAGAAACAGAAGAAACTTCTGATTTGAGCTATATTGAAGAAATCAATCTATTACCTAACACCCAATATCGAAGAAAAATTTCTTCCTACAATATCCTAGGGGATAGTAATTACTCTGAGGAAACTAGTAAATACACCTTTGCTGACATACCAGTACTTACCTTCGGAACTGTTAACAAAAATTCAATTGGATTAAATGTTACAAATGCAACCAATTTATCCTCAGGCACATCAGGAATTCTGTTTAATTGTATAAATAGTGGATGTAATACGGGTATAAATACATGGGTACAAAATAGTACGGCAACATCCTCTTCTCTGCAACCAAATACACAGTATTCTTACAAGGCCAAAGCACGTAATGCTGAAGGTATAGAGAGTGGATACTCTTCCACGATCTCCCAATATACATTAAGTGATATCCCTAACTTAACAGCTACAGCCCTTACCTCAACTTCTATAACTTTGTATGCGACTAATGTTAATAATCTAGAACAAGTATCATCAGGCCTCCTTTTCTCATGCTCTTCTTCCAATTGTAATACTGGAATCAATGAATGGGTTCAAAATAGTACAGATTCCTCTTTGAATTTAATTCCAAACACACAGTATAGCTATTCTGTGAAGGCTAGAAATGCGGAAAGTATAGAGACAAGTAGTTCTTCTACCTTATCTAGATATACCCTGGCGAATACTCCTACGATATCCTGTCTGACCACCACATCTACTACTATAACTCTTTCTGTAGAGAAAAATTCTAATCCCGATAATACGAATATATTAATTAACGAGTCTAGTAGTAATAAATATTTAGACAAGACATTAGGTGTACTTTCAGATACAGTTCAGTGGGGGACATTTACAGAATTCACTACTAACAATTCGTACACGGTGAAATCGTTAACACCATCTACTGCCTATACATTTAGAGTTAAAGCTCGCAACGGAGATGCTATTGAAACAGCATACTCCGAGAGCACAACTTGTTATACCAAAGCCTCTACTGTTCAACCTCCAACCACACCGTCAACTACACAATCTCCAACTCCACCTCCTGTGACAGAAGAGCCTCCTATGGAAATCCCTAAAGAGCAATCTAATAAATTAACATCGGAAGAAAAGAAAGCAGTTCTAGATACAATCAAAGATACTGCTACTCCAATAAAAACAATTAAGGATAATGATAAAGTAACAATAACTTTGGGGGAGAAAAATATTTCTGTAAATGAAAAAACAAAGCTCTCAATATACGCCAATAACACGCTAGATGTTGGAATCCCAATCAACACAATATCCTCCTTGAACCCCAACTCTTCTATTAAAGGAGTATACATAGAGAGTAATGGAGAAATCACAAAACTAGCCCTAGATAGTACATCCTACTTCTACGAAACCAAGATGGATATATTCAACTCTTTAGGGACATATGATTTGAATATATTAGCAATGTTTGATGATAATACATCCGTGAGAATGAAGTTGGAGGTATTAGTAGACCCATACGGTTTCGTGTACGAAAAAATTGATGAGAATGAGTTAAGACTCAGTAATGCACAAGTAACACTATATGCCAAATTAGATGATGACTGGAATATATATGGTATAGCAAATAATCCACAATATACCAATACACATGGAGAATACCAATTCTTAGTAGAACCTGGTACTTATAAAATAAAGGTTGAACTAGATGGATACGAAACATATGAAAGTGAGGAGATAGAGGTGGAAAAAACAACCATAGAAATGAACATAGAGATGAATAAGATTAAAAAAGAATATCTTCTATACATATACATAGGTACAGGATTAATACTCACAGTTGGAATCCTACTAATTCTTAAGAAAAGGAAATCCTAAGAAATTACTCCTCTTCTTTAATAGGGCAATTAATAATCATTTCTACAAACTGATTTAACTCACACGGTATTCTTCCATTACTATACTCCACACCTATCTCCTCCTGAGTTAGACCCCCTAAAAAATCATTATCTAATGTTAAGTCAAATAGCTTTTCCTCTACGACCCTTTTCAAACCTTCACCTTCTAATTCTAACTCAGGTGTACCGTAGGTTATATCCATATAACCAATTTCACTATCAAAAAGTATCCAATCCTTCTTCTCTAGAAGACGAATAGCGGCTCCAGGCCTATTAATAGTAGCATAGTTTCTTACATTTCTATTTGATTTAACTGGAAATCCTTCCTGTTTAGAATCTTTATATGGTGTAATGCGTCTTTTTTCTTTTCTCATAGGATAATTTTAGTAAAAAAGGGTTACAAATACAACCTTTTTTGATATACTATGAGATTGTGTTTGTTTTTAAAGACAACCATATATTTATTCTGTTATACTTTTAGATTTGTTATGGACGAGAATGAAATAGAGTTACAGAAAGGAACTAGTCCAACTGAACATGCTCAGGATATTCTTCTCTCCTCAATTCAATACCTTGAGACCTCAACTCCACTAGAAGATGAGGAAAAGTATGAAGCTGCAAAATTAATAACCTCTTTCTCAGAAAATAGCGAAGAGATAAAACATTTACCATTTGACCTATTTACTTATCTTGGATACTCTCTTAATCCTACGGCTTTTGAATCAATAGACAAAAAAATTATTGCTGACTTAAACAGTGAGAATATCGCTTCCATGATATATCTACACTCCCAAGGAATAAAGATAAATAAGATATTAAAAAGAGATGATTTACTCAACTTAAGCTTTGAAAGAATCTCGGAGCAATATAAGATATATAAAGAATTTAATCTAGATATAGAAAATGTTTTTCATTTTCATCCTGAATTTAACAACATAGATTCTGAGGAAATTATTTTTAGGATTAAAGAAGGAAGAAAACTACCTCCTCTTAACAAAGCAGAGGAAGAAAAAATTAGAGATTTAGAGATAGAATTAGAAAACAGATTAGTTGAAACAACTTCATATTATAAATTAGCTAACCCAAACCACAGAATACTTGAAGATGAAGAAGTTGGATTACTGTTCTTCGGCTATCAAAAATTAAACTATTCCCTTCATAGTAAAGAAAGTTTATACAGAGACAAAGAAAGAATAGAATCAATTATTTTACTATTCAACCAAAGATTAGTTATATCTCGTTCGAGACATTATGTAATGAAATTTTTGGAATTCGTGCATGATGACTCTAGAGCCCCTCTAAACTATCAAGATTATGAAGATATATTACAGAGTGCTTCCGTTGGACTTTTCAAAGCTATTAGAAATTTCAAATTAGAATCAGAAAATGACTTCTCTACATATGCTACTCATTGGATAGATGGAACATTAATGAATTCGAACAAAAACAGTTTTAATATGATTAAAATCCCCGCCTATCTCTTCCCTGATCTTAAATTATACAAGGAGCAAAGAGATCTATTAGAGGGAGAAGGAGTTGCAAATCCGAATTTTGATCAAGTCATGGATTATTGTGATGCGCATGGCATTGAATTTGCTAATAATAGAAATTATATACAAAGTGCTTTGTCGGTTAATTATGTATACTTAAATCTTGATAAAGCTGAATTTGACGAAGAAGGCGAGGAAGAGGGGGTAATCGATAAATTGACGGATAATTCAAATCTTCCTGAGGAAGAAATTATATTAAAAGAAAATAAACAAGAAATTGATAATATACTTAATGAACTTGGCCCTAGGAATAAATATATTGTAATGAATAGGGCTGATTATACTATACAAGAAAAATTGTTCTTAGAAACATTAGGAAAATTATTCGGAATTTCAGGACAAGCAGTTTCATTTATAGAGCAAAATGCCGCTAAAAAGTTAATCCCTAGTTTAAAAGAAGTGTATTCTTACTAAAGAATATTATTAAAATCCACAATTTCAGAAAGATCTTTCACAATAATCAACTTTACACCATCTGATATTACATCATCATCTGACAATCCTTTCCCATACAAATCGATCCATATTACATTCTTGCATCCTGACTCTATGCCTGAGAGAATATCTGCATCCAAACTATCTCCAATTATTAAAGATTTAGAGATATCACCATCTATTAACTTAAATGCTTCTTTCCAGCTATTAGCATTCTTAATATTTGATAGACCAACGGCAAGGTAGGGGATATCTATATTCAGCTCTTTCCCGAGCAGATTAACTTTAACATTAGTCCAATCATCCTCCGCATGAGAACATAATACAAATTCAATACTATTCTTTTTCAATATTTTAAGGATTTCATATGCACTATCATATGGATCAGTGGAGTTCATATAGAAATCACTCAAATTTTCTTTAACAATACTCTCTATATCCTTATTCATATATCCCAAGTACTCCTGTAGTGCCCCCAGAACCTCATCAGATATATTCATAGGTAATTTCCCTCTATTAATATATCTATTTAAGAATATATTAGAATATTCCTGGGATACAGATTCTAAATCGTCGGAGATATTAAGATATTTATATATTTGCTTTATAACGGAAGATATTCTCTCACTATAATATAGATTTGTAGGTATGAGGGTATTGTCTATATCAAACCCTACATACTGGATATCTCTTTTCTTAAGGAATTTTACAAAAGGTGATATTTTTTTCTTACTTACAACCATTTTAGGATTATATATTCTCCCATACTATATTCCAACCACTTATCAATCTTCTATCTCCCCACCTTTCTAAACAGGTTGATATGATTAGGTCTGCATAAGGAACGGATCCTCCTTCAAGAATACGTATATCTCTTTCCCAAACACTTTCCAATATTACACCACCAAACCTAATTCTAGTTCCGACTACACCTTCCTCATTATGATATCTATCTAACAAATCTCCCAATAAATAAAATCTATTACCTTGTGTAAACGTATTATGTGTATGAAGTTGATATGTACCATCCTTAGAAAGAACTATACCTCCCATAACAACGTTACCCTGCTCATCTAACTGTTTCTGCCATTTATACTCATCTAACAACAGATCATCTAATACTTCCTGAGTATATTCGTTGTACTGGCCAATGTATGTATATTTAAAGTACAACCCCTTATCTAACCAATTGGGAGGCAATTCCCTATTTAATACCTCTGCCTCCATTATCTTAGTCATACCTTCCTCCATAACCCATAGCTCCATTAGTGTAGGTATATCCTCTACTTCTTCTTCCTCCATATCATTGTATGTAATAGGGGATATATCTACATTAACAATCTCGTATGGTGCTACAGTAGGTATGAAAACAAAGCTAGAAAAGAGTAGGGTAGAAACAAAGATTATAACCATTATTATCATATATTTTATTTTGTCCATCTTCTAATTATATCTTTTTTATAACAAAAGAGCAGTACCTAAATCATGTACTGCTCTTAATAACTAACTAATATATTATATTTGTAATTAGATACTGTATCTTTTTACAAATAATGTACCACTTATTAATGTACTTAACATTAATACAGTTTGTACAATATATACTAATATATTGTCTGAAGCACCTGTTTCTGCTAATACTACAGCTACCTGCTCAGTTTGAGTTTGTTCACCCAACACTTCCGGCTTCTCTTCGGTAACTTTAGTAGAAATATCTCTTACACCCTTTACTTCAGCAGAACTACAAATTACTGATTCATCTGTAGCGTCCAATTCTAAAGTGGTAGTAATCTGATACTCCTTTGTAGAATCAAGAGGATCTACTTTCCATTCACTCTTTACGACTTTACTATCTGTATCATCACAAGCAAAATATTTTTCATCTTCCTCACAAACTTCTTCCTTCTCAAATATTTGCTTCTGTATTAAATCAAATGACAGAGCTTTCCTGGTTCTAAACCATTCGGTGATTACATCACTTGGTTTATTCCACTCACTCCACTCTGTGTAATCATGAGGGTCCATAGTATATTCACATAAAGCAGGAATTTCACAACGATTTGCTAAAACTATTTTACCTGCCTCTAATTGCCATAATCTACTTCCAAGATATTCCTTTTCAACTTCTTGCTTTACTTCCTTCTCTCTTCTACAAAGTAATAAGTCTCCATATTCCTCAAAATTATTTGGGCACTCTCCATCCTTTTTCTTTTCCTTGTAAACATACGCTAAGACTTTCTCTTTAACCGTATACTCAAAATATGGAATTATATCCATATAGTGTATATCGTGACCTTTCTTAAATAAGGATTGTACTGGTAGCTCTAAAAGGTTAAAACCATTTTTTGCTGTTGCTGGCGGTTTTGCATGACACAAAAGAATCTTCTTGCTTTCTTCTATTTCACCATTAGCTTCCTCCACTGCACCTACACTAAATGGGGAAAGTAACAAAAGAAAAAGAAAGAAAGGCAAAATCAGAAAAGGTATATATTTCCCTTTCATGTTATTAAATAGTAAAAATTTAATATATTCATTAACAAACTTAAAAATTAAAGTATTAGTTAATGATTACTTACCAATTATACTCCTGCTTTGGAAATATAGTCAATTACTATCAGATACTACTGTATAAACAAAGCAGTACTCCAAAGAGTACTGCAATTGTTACTATATCCAGCAGTCCCGTTACTACTAGATTGTATATTCCTTTACAAACAATGTACCACTTACTAATGTACTTAACATCAATATAGTTTGTACAATATATACTAATATACTACCTGAAGCCCCTGTTTCTGCTAATACAACGGTTGTACCAAGCACCTCTTCGTCATCATCTGTTACTCCCGCTACCTCTTCTTCATCTTCCTCTTCTTCAATTGGTTCTTCTGGCTCCTCTTCCGGTTCCTCCGGTTCTTCATCTACAGGGTCTGGAATATTACAACCATTCTCCCATATTGCTTCCCCCATAGCAGTCCAGTTTAAACCTGAAAATGATCCTCCATCAAATTCATATGGAGGTATAATATCTCCCCAAGTTTCCTGTATCCCCTCAAACCAGATAGGTCCCGTATGACCATCATGTCCGCCTGCAGTAGCATTTTTATCAACATTATTTGTTATATATGGATTATTATGCGCTGCTGTTGCATGACAAATATTAATCTTGTCAGCAGGTTGCGCATTCACCCTTAAAGGTGAAAAAAGGGATAGCCCCAAGAACAGTAATGAAACAGTGAGAAAAAATAAATATTTTTCTTTCATATCGATTAAATAATAATAATTTAATTATTATTATCAATCGGTTTTGCCATTGACTCCCTTTCTTTCCGGCAACCACTACTACAAGAAAGATCATAGTCCTTGATAACCTATTTAATTATACCTTTTTAAAAACACCTGGTCAATTCACATTGACATTCTTTTTACAAAATTAAAACTATAAGGTAATATGAAAGGTATTATTTTTCAATTATCAAGAACATGATACCCAGAGCACCACTATCCATACTCACCTGTGAATCAGGAATACCATTAGCTAAGAAAATAGTAAAAGAGTTGTGCAAAAAAACTACAAAAGACATACACCTTATAAAATCATCACAAGTACACTTTGCTAATACTGAAATTAAAACCGTTATTGATGAAAGTATAAGAGGAAGAGAGGTATATATAATACAGGATGTTGAGAACCATACAGAGGGTATGACAGTTGATCAAAATCTAAGAGCCCTATACACAACCATAGATGCATGTAGAAGATGTGATGCTGAAAGAATTACAGCTGTAATACCTTCATACCCATATGCTAGGCAAGATAAACAGGATGGAAGAGATGGTATAACTGCGGCAAGAGTAGCATGGGAATTAGAAGGAGAGATGGGAGTTGATCATCTAATCACAATAGATCTACATAATACCGCTATACAAGGATTCTTTAGAAAAGCTAAGATAGATAATTTAAGAGGTGGGTATGTATTAAAACCGTATTTAAACAAATTAATCAAAAATCCTAAAAGAACAGTTATTATGCCAACTGATTTAGGTGGAGCTAAAAGAGCAAACTACTACGCACAAAATCTTCATACTGATATAGCTTTCTCATACAAAAAGAGAAATTATAGTAAACCAAATTGTATCGAAAATATTGAAATATTGGGCGATATTAAAGGAAAAGATATATACGTTATAGATGACATGATAGATACAGGAGGGACATTAATTAATACCATAGAGAAGGCACATAAGTTGGAAGCTAAGAAAATCGTAGCTGTATGTACCTTAGCATTGCTAAATGGAAATGCGGTAGAGAGCTTTACTAATCTTCATAAGCAAGGAATTTTAGATATGGTTATAGGTACAAATGCCACATATCATACAAAAGAATTTTTAAGGGAGAATAAATGGTTTAAGGAGGTATCTATTGCTAAATATTTTGCAGAGACAATATATAGGATAAATAGAAGAAAATCTATTGGAGATCTACTAAGGTAGAACTTGGGCGAAGTGATATGTGTATTGAAACGATCAAATCGCCCATGTTCTATTATTTTTTTGAGAGCATCCTTGAGAATGGTACCGACAAGACTATCAGATATATAAACAGAATTAAAAATCCTGTCTTTATAGACACCTTTAGCCCCAGAAGAACCATCATAGCAAGAAAAGCTCCACCCAGATACATGTGGAAGCATCCTAGCAATCTTCTTTCCAAAGAATTTATCTTCAGAAACCCTCCGGCCAGAAACACTCCTGCTACTATAGCTAAAATCATAACCATTATATCCACTTTTCCTTCTCCTTTTTTTAGTTTTAATAGAACAACAAATTATACTACCCCGACAGCCCCATAGTAAATAGGCTGTAATACTTAACTAAATTTGTTAACATATATAAATGAATGTAAAGAAGGACTACTCTCTTAAAAAATACAACACCTTTTGTATTGATGTGAAAGCAAAATACTTTGCTAATGTGAAAAGTGTTAAACAGTGTATATCCATATTACAGAAATATAAAGACGAAAAAATATTAATACTAGGAGGAGGAAGCAATACACTTCTGTTAACAGATTGGGAGGGATTAGTACTTAAAATAGATTTTAAAGGAAAGAAGATAATAAAAGAAGATGATCAAAATATATACATAAAGGTATCTGCAGGAGAAGATTGGGACAAACTTGTCAGATATGCTGTTAAAAAGGATTGGGCTGGAATTGAAAATTTAGTCTTTATACCTGGAACAGTAGGGGGAGCAGTTGCACAAAATATAGGAGCATATGGACAAAGCATTACGGATACTCTTGAAGAAATAGAAGCATTAGAGATAGATACACTTAAACTACAAAAATACGATCCAAAGGATTGTGATTACAAATACCGAAGTAGTATCTTTAAAAAAGAATGGAGGAATAAATATATAATCACATCAGCTACATTTAAACTTAGAAAGAATACAAAGGAGTTTGAGCTTAGCTATCATGAAAGATCTGGACGATATGGATCTTTAAAAGAGGAATTAGAATCCTTTGCAAAAGAGCCATACAGCATACAAGATGTCATGAAAGCAGTTTTTAGACAAAGGACAAAGAGACTTCCTAGCGTAGATGAGTATGGTACTTGTGGAAGCTTTTTCACAAATCCATTAGTTACGTATAGTAAATACAAGGAACTCCTTAAAAAAATCCCTGACCTTCAATGCTATCCATCTGAAGATTTAAGATATGATCTAAGCGATGCAAGTCAGTTCAAAGATGATGATTTAGTTAAAATACCGGCAGGAAGATTATTGGATGAATTAGGTTGGAAGGGGAAGTGGTGTGGAAATGTTGGAGTATCTGAGAAACATGCACTTTGTGTAGTTACAAACAAAAAAGCAGTTGGAGAAGAAGTTATAGAATTTATTAATTCAATGCAAAAAGATGTTAAGGATAAATACGATATAGAATTGGAACCTGAAGTTAATATTATTTCAAACTAATATGAAAAAAATACTATGTTTTGATCTAGATGACACATTGATAGATGACAACTATAAATTTGAATTAACTTTCTGTGATTGTATTAAGGCAATTATTAATTCGTTGGAAACTAGAAGCCCACAGATAGATGATATTCTTAAAAAAGCAAGAGAGATTGAAAATGGTACATGGGATACATGGCCGAAACATAAACTGTACACTCCACTTAGAGTAGCAAACGCTTGGGTTAAGGCATATGAGTGGTTTGCAAGGGATATTGGACTACCTGTTAGGGAGCATACTAAAAGTTTAATAGAATCTTTGATTCTTTCTAATTATGATCCTCCATATTTCGTAATCCCAGGAGTTATAGAAACTGTAACAGATTTGAAGGAGAAAGGATATGAGATGCATGTTGTTACTCTTGGACTTGAACAGATTCAAAGAAGAAAATTAACTGTGAGTAAATTAATAAAATATTTTGATTATGTACATTACGAAAGCTATGATAAATGTAAACCACTTACTAAGTTAAAGAATAAGTTTGGTGCGGAAAATATATGTATGATAGGAAACTCAATGAGAACAGATATTAATCCTGCTCTCAATTTAGATATTGATGCAATATATATACCTAGAGGAAACTGGCATAGATTTAAACAAGATCCGTTGAATAACAAATATAAAGAGATAACAGATATTAGAGAGTTAAGAAATATATTTTAGTTAGGAAAATCCCTTACAAATTTCAGAAGCACCTTCCTAATATCCCTTACCTTAGACACACTAAGCTCTATTATAGATACTGCATCTACAAATATATTCCCATTATATTTATCATCTTCCTGCAATCTATTGACATGAATATCAAATTCACTCCTAATCAATGCATATATCTCTTCTTCTTTTGTCTTAATATCTAACAGCTCCTTTTCCACAGGATTCTGTATAACCGCCTCAATATCCTTAAACAATTCTATTAATCTATTATGTATATCTGTTAATCTCTCAATATCAACATCTTTTTTCTGTATACCCAAATCATGCATACGCAAAAATACCTCGGAAAAATCAGTACCTAAATCTCCTAGCTGTTCAATAGTATTGGAAACCTTAACTAATGTAACTGTCTTCTGCGCATCTGTTTCAGTAAGTTTGTATTTAGATAAAGAAACTATACTTGCTGTTATTTCGTCATCTAGATAGTCATTTAATGTCTCTAATTTTTGAATATCCATTACTGTTAAACCACTTGGATTGTAGAATATGGATATGCCCTTCTGATATATCCTAATAGTATTCTCAATGGCGTATGCTAACTCCTTTTTAATATCCTCTATCCTCTCTTGCAGTTTCCTCTTCCCATTTCTTTGGATATATTTGGTCCTGAAAAGGATCTCCTCTTCCTCACCCTTGATCAATTTGATAACTAATTCCTCAAATGATTTGAGAATTAATAAGAATAGGATTGTATTAAAAAGATTAAAAAACAGATGTGCAAAGGCTGCCTGTTGAGCTACATTGTCAAATATCAATTGCATAAAAGATACAAATGGAGTAAGAAGGATCATTGCTACAATTGTTCCCAGTAAATTGAAAAGAAAATTAGCAAAACCAGCCCTTTTTGCATATAGATTTAACCTAGAGGATGCAACTAATGCGGTAATACTTGATCCTATATTCGCTCCCAATATCATTGGGATGGCTACTTCTATGGGAATTATTCCTCCCTGTGCTAATATAACTACAATACCCGATGTGATAGAACTAGAATGTATTATCATTGTAAATAGTCCACTTACTACATATGCTAGTAAGGGATTAGACATATGCGTAAACAGATTCATTACAGCTGGGTTATTTTTTAACGGTTCTATACTAGATGAGAGTAGGTTAAGTGTAAAAAGTATTAAACCTAAGAAAAATACTGGCTTACTTACAAGCTTAAACTTTTTTCCTAGTAATCCTAATACAAAACCAAAGATTATTAGAATGGAAGCTACAACCGCCGAATTAACAAGAGCTAATTGCGCTGTAATAGTGGTACCAATATTACTACCAAATATTATTCCTAAACTATTTCTGAAAGAAATGATTCCGGTATTTACTAATACCACAGCTATAACAGTTACTGCAGAGCTAGATTGAGTAACTCCAGTAGCCAATGCTCCAACCACAGTTCCTGTTACTTTGTTTCTAACTATTTTGGATATAACTTTTCTAAAATCTTCAGATGCTAACTGTTGTAGCTCTTTACTTAAGTTATCAATAGCATAGAGAAATAGTACTAGGGCCGATATAAGTCCAAGTGCTATTTGTAAATAACTAGAGTCAAAGATGTTCATACTATATTTAATTTACCATATTGAAATATATATTCCAACAATGTATCGTTTAGATATGTTAAAGAATTTTAATAAAGTTATTCTACTCCTAACCCTCTCTGACACATTTGTATGGGGTCCTTTTATAATAATTGCTAATCTTTCTGGATTATATCTCTCCACACGCCTTGGACAGGATACGGTTAGTTTTGTAGGTATTGGAACAGGCATATACTTTCTAACAAGAGCACTATTTCAAATGCCAATAGGACATTTAACAGATAAGTTAGAAAACGACAAAGATGAAATAATACTTCTTGTACTTGGAATTGTATTAATGGGTATACCGTTTCTTTTCTATCCATTAATTTCTCAAGCATTTCAATACTATGTTTTGCAATTTATTTTCGGTTTAGGAGTATCATTTAATCTCCCTAATTGGAGGAAACTATTTGCACTAAATTTAGATAAGGGGCAAGAGGGATTTCAATACGGTTTCTATGAAACCGTTATTAGTATTTCAACAGCGCTGTTTAGTGCATTAATTGGGTTTGTAGCTAATCTAGGGGATATCTATTTTGACTGGGCCATGAGAGGGGTAGGGGTAGTCATGATATTAGCAAGTGTTTGGGTTGTACTACTACTAAAAGTGAAGAATAGAAAAAGCAATGGGGAAATAGTTGTAGTCCCTGTAGATAAAGTAGCTAAATAATTTAAATACCCGATGATCATGGGACGAAAAAATATATTAGGAATAGGAATTCTTTTAGTCGTATTGATACTAGCAGGAGGTTTATTATACTACTTATATACTAATCATGAGCAAGACAATACGATAGATATTGGAGACACAATAATTTTGGATGACAGTATAGGGGAGAATCTTAATTTCGAATATGAATATGTGGGAGATAACAGATGGGAATATATCATAACTGGTACACTTCCTAATCCATGCTATGAGATTAAGACTGAAGCTATAGTTATGGAGAGCTTCCCTGAGCAAGTTATTGTTAGATCAACCATTACACTTCCATCTGAAGATATGGTCTGCATCCAAGTGATACAGGAGGTATATGAAGAGGGAGAATTCTTAGCTAGCGAAGAAGCGATCGTTAGATTCGAGACCAAATAGTTCGTCAATCTATATTGACATTTCGTTTTAAAGTAGTAATATATACCTATATTTAGGTATATGAGCAATACAAAAACTTTATTTACAACCCTATCCATTCTCTTTGCAATTTTTATTGTAATTTTTGCTTTCTCTTATGCGAAAAGAAAATCTAATTCTAAAACAGAGACTTTTGGAATTTCTGAGAATGTGGTTATGGAAGGTGGTATTCAAAAAATAAAGGTAATATCAAAGATGGGAGGATATTCTCCAAAAATTATATATGCAAAATCTAACACTCCTTCTGTCCTAGAAATTGAATCTATTAATTCATACGGCTGTGAAAGAGCATTTCAAATTCCTTCTTTAAATATATACGAAGAACTTCCTAATAATGGAAAAACTCTTTTTGAGTTGGGATCACCAAATAAAGATATGTTAGGGACATGTAGTATGGGTATGTATACCTTCATTATTAAATTTATTTAATACCTTGATGAAAAAATTGACAGAAAAAATAGAGGGTATGCACTGTACAACCTGTGCAATAAACATAAAGGACAGAATAGCCTCACTTGAAGGAGTAAAAAATGTAGAGGTGAACTACTCTACAAAAACCATCGAACTGGAATACGATGAGAACAAGGTAAACATCGATGATTTCAAAAGGGAAATAAAAGATTTAGGTTATCTAATTATCACTAAGAATAAGGAGGATGATAGTAAATATTTAAAAGGAGAAAGACGAAAGCTAACCTTTATTCTTCCATTCGCATTTTTTCTTTTCTTAATGATGGTATGGGATATATTCGTAGTCAAAATAATAGGAGATCAATATGAACTACATCTCCCTTATTTAGACGAGATACTTTTCTTTGTCACCACGATTATATTAATAATAGCAGGGAAACCATTCTTTAAAGGGCTACACAACTTCATAACAGGCAAAGGTGCCGATATGAATACTTTAATAGGTTTAGGTACCGTTGCTGCATATATATACAGCATCATTATCTTGCTTCTTAGATATCTGGGTATGGATAATATCCTTGATAATACGACATATTTCGAGGCAATTATCATCATAAAAGGATTTGTTATATGGGGGAAGTATTTAGAAGAGAAATCCAGAGTATCTACTGGAAGTGCAATAAAAGAGCTTTTTGAATTACAATCTAAAACAGCTATTTTATACAAAGATCAAAAAGAAATAGAGATAGAGATAGATAAGATTCAAAAATCCGATATCTTAGTAGTCAAACCAGGAGCTAAAATACCTATTGATGGAGAGATAGTAGAAGGGAAAGCCCTAATAGATCAATCTATGCTTACAGGGGAATCCATTCCTGTTTTAAAGAAATTAGGAGATTCTGTCTTCGCTGGTACACTAAATAAGCAAGGATATATAAAAATAAAGGCTACAAAAATAGGAAAAGATACTATGTTAGCTAACATCATCAAGCTAGTGGAACAGGCACAAAACAGTAGGGCACCCATAGAGAAGTTGGTAGATAAAATTTCAAGAGTGTTTGTTCCAATTGTACTAGTATTAGCATCTCTTTCTTTACTTGTTTGGATCTTAAGTGGCAATATCGGTAATGGCATATCATCTTTTGTTGCAACATTAGTTATTGCATGTCCCTGTGCTCTAGGATTAGCTACTCCAACGGCTGTAATAGTTGGTGTTGGCAAGGGTGCTAGGAATGGTATTTTAATAAAAGATGTGGAGAAATTACAAAAGCTCAGTACGGTAGAAACCATAGTATTTGATAAAACAGGAACTCTAACATATGGGAAACCGAGAGTAACTAACATCGACTCCAAACTTGCTGAGAACGAAGTGATCCAAATAGCATACTCTTTGGAATCTAAATCTCAACATCCTTTAGCCTTTGCCATTAATGAGCGTGCAAAGGAATTAAATATCAAGAGTAAAGCCGTATCAGACTTTAAAAATATAGATGGGAAAGGAGTTATGGGAGAGATTGATAATAAAACATACTATATTGGAAGCATACAATTTATTAAAGACAAACTCCATCTAAAAGAACAATTAGATTCAAAATCCTCTGTAATTATTTTAGCTGATTCAAAAAATATTCTTGCAAAAATTGAGATAGAGGATGAATTAAGAGAAGAGGCTAAACAAGTCATACAGAAAATACATGAGCTTGGCGTACAGACCGTATTATTGAGTGGAGATGCAGATATTATTGTTAAAGATATCGCAGAAAAATTAGAGATAAAAGAGTACTACTCCAATGTTTTACCCAATGAGAAAGCTTCCGTCATAAATAATTTAAAGAAAGAAACTACTGTAGCTATGGTTGGGGATGGAATAAATGATGCTCCAGCTCTAGCTCTGGCTGATGTGGGGATTTCCATGGCCACAGGGACAGATATTGCAATTGAATCTTCGGATGTGACAATTCTGGGAGGAAACCTAGACAGAGTACCCACAAGCATAAAACTAGCAAAACAGGTTATGAGCACTATAAAACAGAATCTCTTTTGGGCATTCATATATAATGTCTTAAGTATTCCACTTGCTATGGGAGTATTCTATCCCCTTTGGGGGATACTTCTTAATCCTGCCTTTGCAGGTATAGCCATGTCCCTTAGTAGTATATCAGTTGTATTGAACTCATTAAGGCTTAAAATTTTGAAACTATAATTTTATGAAAAAAAACATAAAACTGTACGTCAAAGGTATGCACTGTCCATCTTGTGACATTTATATAGAGCAGAAACTAAAAAATCTAAAGAGTATTTCAAATTTAAAAGCTAACTACAAGGATCAAACGATATCTTTTGATACATCTGAAGATGAAAACAAACTAATAAATGAGATTAACAATTTAATAGAAGAAGCAGGATATACTGCTCAAGCTGATTTTCCAAAAACAAAGATTGACAAGAGAACACTGCTGAAATCATTCCTTATTGCAACAATTCTACTTTTCCTGTTTTTTCTAATTCAAAGATCAAAGATATTTTCCTCTGTTAATATACCAGATAATATCTTCCTTATGTCCTTCATCATTGGAATAATAGCTTCTCTATCTTCCTGTATGGCTGTAGTGGGGAGCATAATTATATCTATATCCACTCAACAGAAGGGTAAGAGATCCCTTATATCATTTCACATATCACGAATTGTTGCCTTCTTTATCCTAGGAGGACTCCTTGGGTTGGTGGGGAATATATTTACCTTCTCAAGAAATTTCTATACAGTTTCAACTTTGATAATCTCAATACTTCTCCTTTTAATGGGTCTTAACCTTTTAGATATATTCCCATTTATAAAGAGGCTAATACCTAGCTTTTCAAAAAATGTTTTTACAAAAAACTTTAATCAAAGTGCATCTCCTGTGCTTCTAGGAATTATAACCTTTATACTACCCTGTGGATTCACCCAATCCATGCAAGTTATTGCCCTAACATCAGGAAGTATAATGGAGGCATCTTTAATAATGCTAATATTTGCTCTTGGAACATTTCCAATATTAGCACTTCTTTCCTTTGGTATATTATCTGCTAAAGAGAAAATAAACACAGAGCTTCTATTTAAAACCTCTGGTTTTGTAATAATATTTTTTGCAATATATACCTTTATCACCTTACTCATATCTCTTGGTATAATCAATTTAGTTATATAGCTATGAATACAATGTATTTTGACAATTCAGCAACAACCAAGATCTCTAAAGAGGTTTTAGATAGTATGATGGCATACTTAACAGAAAAGTACGGGAATCCATCATCTATATATTCCCTGGGCAGAGAGAGCAAGAAGGGAATAGATGATTCTAGAGATAGAATAGCAAAAGCACTTGGATGTGAGAGTAAAGAGATATACTTTACTAACTCCGGTACAGAATCAGATAACTGGGCAATAAAGGGTGTGGCATTTGCAAATAAAAATAAAGGAAATCATATCATTACCTCGAGTATTGAACACCACGCTGTACTTCATACTTGCAAATATTTAGAAAAACACGGTTTTGAAATTACGTATTTACCTGTACAGAGTAATGGAATTGTCGATATTAACAAATTAAAAGAAGCTATAAGAGAAGATACTATACTAATCTCTATTATGTGGGCGAATAATGAGATAGGTACAATTCAACCCATAAAAGAAATAGGGGATATTGCAAAAGAGAAAGGTATATATTTCCATACAGATGCAGTACAAGCAGTAGGGAATATTGATATAGATCTTTCTAAACATAACATAGACCTATTATCATTCTCAGGACACAAATTAAATGGACCTAAGGGTATAGGTGTTCTGTATATAAAGGACGGGGTTAAGATAGATAATCTTCTTCATGGGGGTGGACAAGAGAGAGGAAAAAGAGCAAGTACTGAAAATGTTGCTAGTATTGTTGGACTAGGTACTGCTGTAGAGTTTGCTACAAAGGATATAGAAAAGAAAAGTGAATATTTAATTAGGTTAAGAGAGAAATGTATAGGAGGAATATTAGATAAAATACCTGAAACAATTGTTAATGGTGATAGAAGCAAAAGACTCCCTGGAAATGTTAATGTCTGTTTTAAATATATAGAGGGTGAATCTATACTCCTTATGCTTGATCAACTGGGTATATGTGCTTCTAGTGGTTCTGCATGCACCTCAGGCTCCCTAGATCCCTCGCATGTACTTTTAGCAATTGGTCTTCCTCATGAAATTGCACATGGTTCACTAAGATTATCGTTTAGTAAAGATAATACAGAAAAAGAGATAGATTATCTCTTAGAAGTACTGCCTGATATTGTAAATAAATTAAGAAATATGTCACCACTATGGAAAACTACAGTGAAAAAGTAATGGATCATTTTATGAATCCAAGAAATGTTGGGGAGATTAAAAATCCAGATGGAGTAGGAGAGGTTGGAAATCCTAGGTGTGGAGATATTATGAGGATGTATATTAAAGTTAAGGATGATGTAATAACAGATGTAAAATTTCTCACATTTGGATGTGGGGCTGCAGTAGCTACTAGTAGTATGATAACTGAATTAATAAAAGGAAAGAACTTAGATGAGGCATTAGATATCAGTAATAAAGAAGTAGCAGAATCACTAGGTGGATTACCTCCTGTTAAGATGCACTGTTCCAATTTGGCACAACAGGCTGTTAGTGCTGCTATAGAGGATTATAGAAAGAAACATACTAAATAAACACAAACATTTCCTGTAAAATAACCATATGAAAAACAAAAAGGTATTAGTAGGTATGAGTGGCGGAGTAGATAGCTCAGTTACCGCATATCTTCTTAAAAAACAGGGATATGATGTTATAGGCGCTACAATGAAATTATGGGAAGGAGATAGTAATATGAACACGTCATGTTGCTCCCTTTCTTCTGTTGAAGATGCTAGAAGAGTAGCAAATAAATTAGACATACCATATTACGTCCTTAATTTAAAAAAAGTATTTGATGAGAAGGTAATAAAGTATTTCATATCAGAATACTTAGAAGGAAGAACACCTAATCCATGTATTGCATGTAATAGATATATTAAGTTTGAAGAATTTCTTAACAAGGCACTATCTATGGACATAGATTATGTAGCTACAGGTCACTATGCAAGAGTAGTAAAGAAAGGTAATAGATATCTGCTTAAAAAAGGGAAGGACAAAAGTAAAGATCAAAGCTATGTTCTATACAATCTAACACAAGAACAATTAGGTAAGTGTATCTTTCCTTTAGGTAATCTATCTAAAAAGAAAGTAAGGAGTATAGCTAAGAAGATAGGATTAGGAGTAGCTGAGAAAAAGGATAGCCAAGAGATATGTTTTGTAGAGGATAATAACTACGGTAGGTTTGTACAAGAGAACAGCAAGAAGGAATTTAAAGAAGGAGATATTGTAGATACTAAAGGAAATGTATTAGGGAAACACGAAGGAACTCATAATTTCACCATAGGACAAAGAAAGGGAATAAAGATATCAAGTAAAGAGCCTTTGTATGTTGCAGATATAGATGTTGATAGTAACAGGGTGATAGTAGGAAAGGAGAGTGATATTTATAATGATGATTTAGAAGCTACTGATTTAAATTGGATAGGTATAGAGAAATTGGATAAGGAGATGAGAGTGGAGGTGAAAATAAGGTATGGTAGTAATATAGCTAAGGCAAAAATAAAACCATTAGATAATGGTAATGTGTTTGTTAAGTTTGATAAAAAGCAAAGAGCTATTACTTCTGGACAATCAGTAGTATTTTATAAAAAAGATCTTGTATTAGGTGGGGGTATTATATTGTAGTTGGGTGGAAGAGTCGTCTTGTTTGGTCGCTAGGCGACTCTTCCGTTTAACCAACTAGTAGTATGGAGTTAATTGAATAATCAATTTGGGAGTTTGTAGACCCCTGACCATATTTTCTGAGCAAGTCAATATTATTACTTGACCTGGAATCTCTTCAAACAATTGGTCTGGAGTTACGGCTTCCTTTATTTCTGCTCTCTCCAAAGAGATAATGTCTGCAACTTCATAGCAGGCACTATTAAAGCAGATTGATAAGTCTTTAAGGGTATCATCTTTGTCGAGTCTTACAAGTATCTCTCCTAGATGAAGGCCCCATGGCTGTTCAGAGGAATGGATGTATAATACATCTGTCTTGGAATCCCAATCCCTTACTGCAGCCCAACGTTCTGTTTTTGCAGAACCTAACAAGGAATTAACCTTATTAGTCGAGCACCTTTGGCATTCAATCACTTCCAACTCCCGAACCTCTTCTTCGAATCCTGAAATCGCAACCTTTATAGGATTCTGCAAGGAAATAACCCCTCCAAAAGTCAAAGGGGTACGAGTAGGCGAGTGAGTTGCTTGAACCTCTTCTACCATGCTTGGTTGAAAAGGTGTTCTTGTTTGCTCTAAGGCAAACTCTGGAAGCGAAGCTATTGATACACTACATCCCATTAACAAAAACAGAACAAAGAGAAAAAACAGTTTTTGAATCTTCGTTATACTACCTCCTATTCCTTTTTCTTCCCTACGAAAGGGATCGCCAGGCCGGACATGGCTGTTGCCAACCACAGAAAGACCGCAGGAGATGTACCACCAGTGGCAACATCTACCCTTATCACCAACCCAGGATCATCATCATCATCGTCGTCATCGCCATTAGGCGGTGGCGGAGGTGGGGGGGGGGGGGGGGGTGTTTCACCCGTAAGCCAGAATTGTATGTTGGATATTTCCTTTGCAGATTTGCAATTACCATCTTTGCCAACCAATTCATAGCACGTATTCACCTCTACAACGACTGAGTCTCCATCGAATTTGACACAGTATGGATCACCTCCCACAACCATATTACAATCCGGTCCTGATGGTGAGAAGATGAATTCCTCATTACCAGCTTTGATGACCACAACATTCGGGGTGACTGTGGGGGTAAATGTTCCTCCATCTTTCACCTCGCCAGCATCTTCGTTTTTCTCGCAGGTGTTGCCTGGTTTCTCACATTCATCACCATAGAAACCATTCACTCCAGGATCTGGCAAACCCAATTCGTCTGGATCTTCGTCCGTTGGGCCTGTTGAGGATGAAGACATCATAAGCATATCCAATTCTTGCTCTTCTTCCTCAACCGGAAGTCCTTCTTCCTCGATAGGAGGTGCTTCTTCCTCAACCGGAGGTGCTTCTTCCTCGACGGGAGGTGCTTCTTCCTCAACCGGAGGTGCTTCCTCTTCAACAACAGAAGGAGGATCCTCACCTTCAGCAAATGCAGTAACTGTTAGAGATAATACTAACAATACTGCCGTCAACATAATAAAAAACTTTTTCATTTTTTCCTCTTTTTCTAATTCTCCACACTAAGTTGTTAAAGAACATGTTAGAATGGCATCATATCCTTAAGCGACCATGCTCAGATATGTCCTAACATATTTATCCACAATTATATATTTTGCATCTTAAAAAATCTATACTGCAATTCTTAATATTTCCTTATATATTAGGTATAATCAAACATCTTTTTACAATTCTTTTTCAACCAACAAAGAAAGGAGAGTTTCTCTTGGCAGATAAAAACAATACAAAGAAGAAAAGAAAAAGGAAAGAGCAGAAAAAACAAAAGCCAACAAGTAAAACAAATGGGAAGAACGGTCATAGATAAAGAAAAGTAAAAAGAAATAGCCTGCCTGCGATGTGGGTTAATATGATTTAATTTCACATATATTAACCCACATCCTTCTTTTTTTCCTAAGATGAATACTGTATATTATGATATATAAAGTTCTGCCTTAAGGATATGAAAAAGGAAACACTGATCAAAATTGTTGTTTTGTTATCAGTAGCAGCAACTATTGTTGTTAATATACTAGCTAATGCTCTTCCTATTAACGGTTTAACTACAAAAGAACTATCAGATGCTATTCCTATATACTTCGTACCCGCTGGATATGTATTTAGTATATGGGGAGTAATATATTTAGGGTTAATCTATTACTCTATATTTCTTTTCAAGAAATTCGAGAAAGTGGATGAAGAAGTATTTCCCTGGTTTATTCTCTCCAGTCTAGCCAATATATGTTGGATTGTTCTCTGGCATTATCAAAAGGTAGCACTAAGTGTAATTCCTATGATCCTCTTATTGCTCTCTCTTTTAATGATATATAGCCATATGGATAGTAAAAACTATACAAAATTAAAAAGAATACCCTTCCAAATTTATTTAGGTTGGATATCTGTTGCCACAATAGCGAATATAGCAGGAGCTTTGCATATTTTTAAGTGTTGTACCATGGGAGTACCAGAAGAGATATGGGCTGTTGTAATGATAGGGGTTGCTACAATGCTATCTATATTAATGACCTCAATTAAAAAGGACATCTTCTATCCACTTGTAATCATATGGGCAGTAACTGGCATATTAATTCACTCTTTCTCCCTTTCTGATATAGTGACTGGAGCATCTATGGTATCAATAATTTCAATACTAATTAATCTATTTGCTAATACATATTGTAAAAAGGAAACTATAACTGAGAAGAAATAACATTATTGAGGAAAAACACAGAAAATACAATTAGTAAAACATATATATTTGTTTTTACTTCTATACTCACTGCTCTCTATATATATCTTGGATATTTGATTTATGCTCTTTTCTTTATACATCCCCAATATATAATTACCCGTCCCAATATCTCGGAATATACCGAGCTATCTGTGACTTCTATACAGAAAGAAAATCTGTCATTAGAATTTCTTCCAGATAATTTAGAGGACTTCTTTTTAAGAAATAAGCTTACATTAACACAAGAGAACAGAATTCAACTACTTAATTATGGATACACTTATGTCCCCATTACAAGCGACAGTGAAGATAATATTGGGAATCTATATAAAGCATATTCTGAAATTACTCAAAACAACGATTATGTATATATTCCCTCCAACACTATCTCATATTATTTTGATTACAAGGAGAATCAAATTAGAAAGTTTTTAAATAAGACTGAAGAGAAAGATAGTCGATATGAGAGTAATAGAGATAAAAAGGAGATGAATATTAACGAAAATATTGATATTGTTCTTGAAAATAATTCTGAAGATTATGAGTATATTTACAACTATCTTGAGTATATCTCCAAAGAATTTCCTATTTTCAATAATTTAAGGAAGGATGCCTCTTCCATTTTAGAATTAATCAAGACAAATCAAGTAGAAGAAGAAATTACAGCTTCAAAAAGATCAATCTTAAATATAATAAGACAATTGCCTAATATAAGAATCAATGAGGATGAAATGTTTGCATATGTAATATCATTTGAAAACAATTCATATCTCATATACCCGGATGTTGTATCAAAATCTGCATACAGCAGTTTAACTATTAATAACAATAATTTTGAATTAGAGTATGATATCCCGCCCGTTATACAGCCAGAAGGATCAGTGAGAATTCCTGTGTTAATGTATCATCATATTGATTATATACCTGAAGAGGGAAGTAATTTCAAAAAAGGTTTGTATGTATCACCAGAATCCTTTGAGAAACAAATAGCATATTTAACTAAAAAAAATTATAGAAGCATCACAACTGAAGAGTTCTACAATTTACTTGCTTCTGGTCAAAATTCAACACAGAAAACAGTACTCTTAACCTTTGATGATTCCACTGAAAGCCACTATATCAGTGCATATCCCATACTTAAAAAATATGGTCATACAGGAGTATTTTTTGTCCCTTCAAGCAGAAGTATTATCACTTTCGACAGATTGAAAGAAATGTCTGATAATGGTATGGATATCCAATCGCATAGTGCAACTCATCCTGATTTAAGTAAAATTAGCGACACATCAGTTCTCCAAACGGAGATAGGGGGAAGTAGGGGTACATTAGAATCTATTACTAAGAAAGGTGTACGTGCATTTGCATATCCTGGTTGTGTTGGTAATACAACAGTTTTTAACATTGTCCAAAGTAGTGGCTATAATCTTGGATTTTCTTGTGGGAAGACAATAGATCATTACTACGGAAAGAGACTTGTCCTACCAAGAGTACACATCTCTGAAGATTTAGAAAGATTCAAAAGTATACTTTCAGGTATTTATTACTAACTACATCCTCATTTCCCAAAGACCGTGTATATTACAATACGCCCTTACTGTGTAATGGTTACTCTCTTTAAAATTGAAAACTGCTTCAGGCTTCTCCCCTGGTTTAAGATGTTTTCTAAAAACCTCACCATCAACAATATACTCAATCCACTCTATGTAGTGGGCTTCCTCCATTGGATGCAGGGTACTACCTATTGTGACTGTGAGGGTACCTCCTTCAAATGATAGTGCTGGGAGATGTTTCTCAAAACCTTCATCCTTATCATGCTCTATTTGAAGAACCATCGGCTTATCACAACAAACCAGTGTGCCAATACCCGTATGTACAACCTCAATAATATTCCCACACACCTCACATTTATATATCTGATTTAATTCTGTCATATTTATTTTAATCAAAATTATATATATTCAGTATATATTAAATTATTGAAAATTTCATAATCTTAGTATAGTATATTACTATACAGCTAACTTAAATCTACAAATTATTATGACAAAAAGACTATATAGATCCGAAACCGACAAAATAATTGGAGGAGTATGTGGGGGATTGGCCGAATATCTAAATATCGATCCAATAATTGTTAGAATCTTATTTATACTAGCGTCAACATCAGGTGGATTTGGATTAACTGTATATATTGTACTGTGGATAGTCATACCTTCGGAGAATAGTATAGACAAGAATACTGATGAAGTAATACAAGAAAACGCTAAGGAGATTAAAGAGAATGTAGAGAAAGCAACAAAAGGTATCAAAAGGGAAGTTACTTCTGATACTAAAAAGAAATAATTTTAATATTTTAAATTATGAATGAAGGAATAAAAGAGAAGAGAGATGTTGTATTTGCAATATTTCTAATATTCATTGGAAGTATATTCCTCTTAAATACAACTGGTGTTGTAGGCTGGGGTATATGGGAATATATATTAAGATTTTGGCCTGTATTCTTAATATTAGCGGGAATTAAATTAATATTAGGACATTCTGTTGTTACTGAAATTTTGATCACAGCTTTTGCAGTCGTACTTTTTGCAATAGTTGGGATATTTTCATATGTATCATATACTCAAAGATCAATTCCATTACTTCCTTTAAATCTTCAGAACTACATCATAGAAAATCCAGACTGGTTGATTCCTCACAGAGGCAACGAAGTGGAGGAGAGCACCTCAGTCGCCACATCAAACTATGAAGATATTTTGAAAAGACGATTAAATATTAATGTTGGAGCATCAAAATTTAATTTAACTGATGAAGCTTCCGAGGAGGAGTATATCTCTTTAAATTCCATATACACAAAAGGATATATTGAGCCCTCTTTAAAGGCAGAAAAGAAAGACAGTGTCTTAGAGATATCTTTCGATACAGTTTCTCCAAGACACTTTGTATCGTGGGGAGTATACTCCACAGAGTTTAATCTATCATTGGGTAGTGTTGAGATTCCCAATGATATATACATAATACTTGGTGCAGGGGAGGGGAGTGTTGATTTGAATAGAGTAGGAGTAGGAGAACTTGATTGTAAGATTGGTGCCGGTCAATTAACCGCAACTCTTGACAGCTTATCTATCCCTGAGAAAATAAATATGGAGATAGGAGCTGGTTCTATGATTCTAAATATTCCAGAGGAAGTGGGCTACACAATCTCGTATGATCTAGGAGTGGGAGAGATTTCTGAGAATGGAAATGAGATAGCTGCATCTTTAGGAAAAAAGGATACATATACCTCGTCAAACTATGAGGAAGCTGAGATTAAGATAGAGATAGTTGCTAAAGTAGGCGTTGGCTCTTTAGAAATAAATAATATTTAATTATAAATAAATATGAAAGATTCGGTTAAAATAATTATTGGAGTAGCTCTTGTAACTATTGGAGGGTTGCTTCTTGTAGAGCGATTAGGAGTATTTCTTCCATTTAATGTGGATGTATGGCAATTGATTGGAATGTTCTGGCCATTAATACTCATAGCGATAGGATTAAAATTGTTCTTTGAGAATAATACCACTGGAGGAGTAATACTTTTTACATTGGGGGCAGTGATATTTCTAACTAATGTGTTTGATTTCAATTTCTTCTCTGTTCTATGGCCATTATTAATAATTGCATTGGGTGTTTCTATCCTTATTAGAAAAGAAGATTCTGTACATTTTAATACTGTATCTTCTGAGTATAGTGAAGATTACATAAAAGAGAGTGTAGCTTTCTGGGGTAGTGAGAAAAAACTGACTTCTAAAGCATTTAAGGGAGGAGAACTTAATGTTGCTTTTGGCGGATTAACCTTGGACCTAAGGGAAGCTAAAGTTCATAAGGATGGAGCTAAATTAAATGTGAATGTTGCTTTTGGGGGAGCAGATATATTCGTTCCTAAAAATTGTAGAATTAAGACAAGTGGAACAGGAGTGTTGGGTGGTTGGGATCCTCAATTGAAATCGAATGATGTTGAAAACCCCGTTCTCGAAATAACAGGTACTGCTATATTAGGAGGGGTTGATATAAAAAACTAAACAAGAGAGCATATATAGCAAATAAAAAAAGGGAGTATTGCTACTCCCTTTTAATTTCTAAAATTACAATTATCTATCGTAACTTCTTCTGTCTCTGTCAAAAGAATCTCTTCTTTCTTCTCGAGCTTCGGAGACATTGATGGCTCTACCATCTACCTCTTTACCGTTAAGCTCTTCAACAGCTCTTTGTGCTTCCTCTTCAGTAGACATTGTTACAAATCCAAATCCCTTGGATCTGTTCTTCATTCTGTCTATGATGACTACTGCTTCTTCAACAGTACCAATAGCACCGAAAACTTCTTTTAACTGTTCGTCTCTAACATCCCAGCTAAGGTTTCCTACAAATAATTTTTTACCCATTATTTATATAAATAAAATAAATTAAATCTTTGCTACACCATTAATTGGGAGAATACACTCTAAGCAGTCTATCTAACGAAGAAAGCTTCCATAGCTATCTTCATTATATCATATATAATGAAAGATTTGTAAATATTAACTCTTTAACATACCCTTAGCCGCCATTAAACCCGTTACAGCTGCACCTGTTATAGAACCTGACAATCCTGCACCATCACCTGCAACATATAATCCTTTCACTGAAGTCTGCATATCTCTATTTGTCTTTGTTCTCGATGATCTAAATTTCACCTCTGGCGCATATAGTAGGGTAGAGCCGCAATTTATTCCGGGCATTACCTTATCTAATATTTCTAAACCTTCTAATATATTCACAACTATTCTGTAGGGAAGGGCCATAGATATATCTCCAGGGGTGACTTCCTCTATATCTAAGGATGGTGTTACAAAAGATTTTTCTAAGCGACTCTCTGTACTTCTCCGACCATATCTCAAATCTTCTAACGATTGCAATATTGGCTTTCCTCCTCCTATTGTAGATGCTACTTCAGCTATAGATTTGGCATATGCTATAGAATTTTCAACAGGCCTAGTAAGATTTACTTCACACAAAAATGCGAAATTGGAGTTTTCAGATATGTGATCTGAATTTGAGTGTCCATTAACACAAACATAGCCATCATACTTTTCAGTTGAGACCATACCATTTGGACAGCTACAAAAGGTCCTAACAATATCATGATATGTTTTTGTCCTAACCCTATACACAGTTTCATAAAGAGTATCCGCCTGTTTTTGCATAATTGATGAGGGGAATTCGACTCTAACACCCACCTCCACCTTATCGTATATATATTCTATGTCATACATATCAGACAAATTTTGTAGCCATTTTGCATTTACCCTTCCCGGTGCAAGGAGTACCTTTTTTGATAATAGATCGCCCTTATCTGTTTTAACTCCTTTCACAACATTATTTTCTACTATCAAATCCGTTACTTTCATACTATCTAGTATTTCCACCTTGCTCTCTAGAAGATGGTCTTGGAATTTTTCCATAACATCACGTAGTTTATCAGTTCCAACATGCCTAGCTTTCCTAAGTACTAATTCAACATCATTTCTTTTCGATTCTAATACTAAATCATTTAATTCCTTTGTTTCCTTTGGGTAATACTCTGAGTCTACACCAAATTCTGTTAGTATAGTGTCAACCTCATCAAGAAGTTTTTGATATTTATTTTTATTTATAAGATGAAATGCTTTTTCGTGTGAGAGATTTGCGGTCAATGTTAGCTTCCCATCGGAAAATGTACCAGCACCTCCAAAGCCTGACATTACTTCATTCCTTCTTCTCTTTCCCATCCTTTTTCCCATCTCCACAAGAGCAATTTTGGACTTTTTAGAAGCTCTAAGTAAATCATAACAAGCAAAAAGACCCGCTGGACCTGCACCAACAACTATAAAATCATACTTCATGTATACTAATTATATAGGTTAACAATACATGGTACATGAAAAATTTATACCTGACAAATAATGACATATAGTATGTTAAATTTCATTGTTAATTTGTAGAATAGAATATATAAATAAAGGACTATTGACTATGTCGGACTTAGTATTGGGATCAGTATTAGTGCATACATGTTGCGCTGATTGCTTTTTGAATACTCTAAACTATCTAAAAGAAGAGGGTCTTATTAATGAATCAACCAAGATAATATCCCTTTTTTATAACCCTAACATACATCCAAGATCTGAGTATATTGAAAGATTAAATTCCCTGAGGAGTGTTATTCCTTTAGATGTGAAGATCGTTATACCAGATTACAAACCTAAAGAATATATTAAAGCTATAACAAAGAAAAAGAGAAGGTGTGTGGGATGTTGGGAATTAAGATTGGGATACCTTTTTAAATATGCTAAACAGAATAATATAAAAAATATTACGACAACACTGCTAACTAGTATGTATCAAGATAGGGATATGATTTTAAAAATTGCAGCTGATCTAAACAAAAATTATTCCTTGAACTTTATAAATATTGACTCAAAACATAATTGTAATCACAAAGGATTTTATAAACAGAATTATTGTGGTTGTTGTTTTTCTTTAACAGAAAAATTTACTGAGAATAAACATTCCCTTGATTGACTTGTCATATACTATTTGATTAAATTTAGTATAAGTTAATACTTCAAAAAAATGAGAAGTAGATATACATTTCTTGGGATAGCAATCATTTCCTTCGCCGTTGTTTTGCTATCAGCATTCATTCTTCTTTTCTCCCAAGACACTTCTGAATTTACCAACAACTACCCTCTACTTTCTAAATATATTTCGGACTATAGCAATGAGTTAAAGTCAGATTATCAAGAGCTGGCTGTACAGGATGAAACCAGTATTAATCCTGAGAAACAAGGGGAGATCAAATTAGATGAAAGGAGGAAAGTTGTTAAATTTCAAACAGATTTAACTGAATCTCAAAAGATTGAGATAGAGGAGGAATATGGGATTAAATTTACTAACGACAAGCCAACAAGTGGGATATATTCTGTCCTCATTACCGATCAGAGTAATGTAGAGGGGTTAACTAAAGACAAATCTGTAAATTCAATAGAAACTGATGTTCCAGTAGCCATTTCTGCTGACACAGTAGATTGGGGTGTAACCAGGATAGGTGCTGATAAAATATGGGAAAGCTCAAATGGCGTTGGTGTTACAGTAGCAGTAATTGATACCGGTATTCAGCTAGATCATACAGATCTGTCCCAAAATATAGTTTCTGGGTATGACTTTGTCAATAATCGAGATATAGCAAATGATGATAATGGGCATGGGACTCATGTCGCTGGTATCATAGCGGCGCTTAGTAACCAAGTGGGAATTGTCGGGTCTAGTTATTCTTCTAGATTGATGCCTATAAAAGTTCTTAATTCCACCGGTTCTGGCTATGTCTCAGATGTAGCTAAGGGAGTATATTGGGCTACTGATAATGGAGCTCAAATCATTAATATTAGTTTAGGTACAACAACTGATACTGACGTATTAAGAAATGCTATTAATTATGCAGCGAGCAAGGGAGTGCTACTAGTGGGTGCAGCAGGTAACTCCTCGGGAGCTCCCTGCAACTATCCAGCAGCCTATGGAGCAGTTATATGTGTAGTTGCAACTGATAGTAGTAACAAACTCGCAAGTTTTAGTAATATTGGGGGTGAACTAGCAGCACCAGGGGTTTCCAATTATTCAACCTACTTAAACAATACCTATAGATATCTTAGTGGTACTAGTATGGCTTCTCCTCATGTCGCTGGGAGTCTAGCTATAGTGAGAAGCTTCTGTAGTACCTGTACTTCTGATGAGTTAAGAAATGTATTGAGAGAAACTGCAGTGGATCTAGGAGAACAAGGACAAGATATCATATTTGGCTACGGTTTAGTTGATCTTGTTGCAGCAGTAGAGAAGCTAAAACCCGAAGAGAATGTAGAAGAGAATACTCCAGACCAGAGTATACAAGATCCTCTTGAAGGGGATTCTGAGATCAAAGATCCTGTATCCACACAACCTCCCAAGAAAGGTTTTGACAAACAGAGAACTACTATCATCGAACCTAAAAAAGATAACAAAGGAAGAACTTCAATAAGTATGGAGGAAAGCATATCTATTAAGTTTTCATTGGATCCAATAACGGAGAACTCTGGTTTGGAAAGAACAGTTGTGTATCTAAATAACGAGCCCATATATACAACAACCAAACAGGAAGATGAATATACTATTGAAGGGACTTTGCTTAGTGGGGTTCAACAATTTATAAGAGTAAGTTCTTTTTTCAAAGACGGATCTTCTAGTCACGATCAAATAATTATTGATAGAAACGTAGTATACAAAGGCAATCCCTTTAATAATGTTATTAAAAAGGGAAGAAGCGTTCTTGGTATATCTACAGGATTTAGCCTAAGGAAATTTTTTAACTTCTAAAATATGGGGTTTTTAATAACAATAGGTGTTTTTGTTACAGTGATTGTTATACTTCTTCTTATGGCAGTCATTCTACCTGAAAATGATGGTAATCCTACTGAAAGAAAGGAAGAAGAGGAAGAATAACTAATCGTATCTCAATGCTTGTATTGGATCTATATTCGACGCTTTTCTCGCAGGATATATCCCGGCAATTATCCCTACAACTATACTTCCAATGGTAATGTATAAAGCGTTTAGTGGTTGGAAATTAAAGAATGTATTAAGAGATGAGAATCCTTGCTCTTTTAGTATGTTAACTACGAATGGATCCGCTATCCTCATCACAAGGTAGGTAACAAGAAGACCTAAAAATCCTCCTATAAAGCCGATTATTCCGGATTGTATTAAGAAGATAAGTAAAACTTGTGTATTTGAAGCTCCCATAGCTTTGATTATTCCTATCTCCTTAGTTTGTTCATAGATACTCATTACCATTGTGTTTATTATCCCTATCGATGCAACTAGTGCTGATATCGAGCCAAATATAACTAAAGCAATTGTAAGACCTGAAGTTAAAGTATCAAGAAAGCTTAATAAGGTCTCTGTTGAAATAACAGAAAGAGACAGCTCATCCACCAAGTATCTTTCCACATTTGCTGTTTCTTCTTCTCTTGTAGTAACAAGAAACTGATCAAACCCGATAGTCTGAATATATTCTTCTCCATTCTCAAATCCTCCTAAATCAACTAATATCATCAAAGCTTCATTATTGTTAACAAAGAATGCATCATTCCCAGACTGGGTAACCCCTTTTACAGTGAATTCGAATTGTTTATCTATCATACTCTTTGTAGCTACAGTAAACAGTAATCCACTAGAAGAACTTTTTATTATCATCTTTTTCCCAATTATTTCCTCTTTAGTTGTTTCAAAAAAACTTACAACAAAATCACTGACAAAAATTTCTCCATCATTAAGTCTGTCATCTTCCCCATAGAATCCATTATACATTTGGTGATTACCTGGTAAATCAGATCCTCCAACAAATTTCATGGGGTAGGGGATACTATCACCATCCAAATAAACATCTATATTGGTTATATTAAATATAGGATCAACAGATTGTACTCCTTCTAAATCTTCTATTCTTTCTTTTATCTCTTGCGTCAATATTACTTCACCTTTTTCGCTATCTTCTTTAGTTGGGGCAGTTCTCATACCTCCAAACATAAGCATATCTCTACCTGAAACATACAGATCCTGTGGAGAGAATCTATCACTGAATTCTCCAATAACCGCCGTTTTTAGATCAGACATTCCAAAAAGGATGAACGTCATTAACATTACAGCTATCATTATTCCTAAGCTAGTCAGAAATGTTCTGAGTTTTCTCCTTAATGTTAATTGGATTGCATACCTAAACATTCTTTCCATCTACTAAAGTTATACTTCTGTCTGTTTTTTGCGAAATATTTTTATCATGTGTCACTATTATTGTAGTAATGTTTTCTTTCTTATTAAGCTCTCTTAAGAGACTTAATATGGCCTCTCCCGTTTTACTGTCCAGATTCCCTGTTGGTTCGTCTGCTAATACAATCTTTGGACTATCTATGATAGCCCTAGCTATCGCAACTCTCTGAGCTTGCCCCCCTGAGAGCTCATTGGGATAATGATTTCTTCTATCTTCAAGCCCAGTTGCTTCTAATATATAGTTTAATCTTCTATTTAACTCTTCTTTACTCACCCTCCTTTTAAATCTAGTAGGAAGAAGAATATTTTCTTCAACATTTAACGAGGGAACTAGATGAAATTGCTGAAATACTGTTCCAACTATAAATCGTCTGTAAAAGTCTGGATTGTACTCTCTCATATCCTTTCCGTCTACTATAACTTCACCCTTGTAACTCCAATCTAAACCTCCCAATATATTCAGGAATGTGGACTTACCAGAACCAGAGCTTCCCACTAATGATATTAACTCACCTTTCTCCACATCAAAGTTTAAGCCCCTTAAAGCCTCCACTTCTATTTGCTTTCCGGGTTTATATACCCTTTCTAAGTTTTTTATTTCTATATATTTAGACACAGTTTCCATAATACTTTAATAACTATTCTTTTTCAATTGTAATGTTTTAGTAAGATTTTTAATATATATTTATCATATGAAAAGATCAAAGCATAGAATACTTCTAATTGAAGATGATGCTAATTTGGCAATGATCTTAAGCAAATTCCTTCTTTCTAACGGTTACTACGTTGAATACGTATATGAAGGACACAAGGGATTAAAAATGGCATTATCCAACAAATACCAACTTATTATTGTTGATATTGGCCTTCCAGATATAACTGGATTACAAATAGTTAGTGAAATAAGAAAGGTTAATAATAAACCTATTATAGTTATAACTGGAGATAATACTAACAATACAGAATTAGCCACTTTCCAATTCAAAGCAAATATTTTTCATAGTAAGCCTATTAAATTTGAAATATTACTTGCTCAAATCTCTACATTACTAAAGGAGGCAGATACACATAGGATTATTAAAAGCCAAAATATTTATATAGATATAAGTAAGAATATATTTAGGAAGGAAAATAAAAAGGTATACTTTACTAAAACAGAGTTTGATTTTTTATTAATGCTTTTTAATTCAAATGGAGAGATCTTCTCAAGGGAGAAAATAATCGCTACCTTAATGAATTATTATCGGGAACAAAATGAGAGTTGTGTAGATACTATGATTAGTAGGATTAGAAAAAAGCTCGAAGAGAAACCAACAGATTCAATAATTAAAACAATTAATAAAAGTGGATATAGCATAAACCCAAAGTATTTAAATAATATTACTACAAAATCATCCTAACGGGATAGAAAGTATAACTTTCGTATAACGATTCTTCTTACTTATTATTTTTACTTCCCCATTAAATTCTTCTTCAATCGTAGTGAAAACAAAATACAAACCTAAGCCTGAATGACAACCATCCTTTGTAGAGATGTGTCCTCTTGACAGGTTTTCAACAATACCATCCTTAATTCCATTTCCACTATCAACTATTTTTAATACATAGTTATTTTGAGAGACGCAGGACTCTAGAGTTATCATTTTCTTTATATTAGATAAGTTTTCCAGTTCCTCTATGGAATTAATTATTACGTTAAGAAAAACTCTAGAGAAAGAAGCTTTATTCCCATTTATTTTGCAATCTGCTAATAACGATTTCATAATAAATATATTAGATTTCTTTATTCTAATATCAACCATTCTTAACATTTCCTTAATAACTAAATCTGGATTAAATACATCAATCCTACGATTATCTCTTAGAAGATTAAGAGAATTATCTAGAATTGATTCTAAATAATTAAGAGAATTATAGGCAGAACTCTTAATGCTCTCTTTCTCTTTTTTGGTTTGATTTTTTGCACTTAACAATTTTATACTTCCCCCAATGACACTAAGTGGTGTCGCAATATCGTGGAGAATACATTTGGATACCTTGCCTAATAATCTGTGCTCGTATTCTATTAATGCTAATGATTTGTATTTTTGTGTGGCAGAAATATGTACATGGTAACACTGCTTCATGATTACTGTTCCTTTATAAATCAAATACATTAATAATAGAAACATCCAATATGTTTTTAATTGAAGACATAATTCAGATTCATAATCAATAATATCTAATAACTGATTTGGTTCTAAAGTAACATATAAAGTAAATAGGACAAAGAATATAGAAAACAGTATAAATGCAACCCCTTCGCTCAACAGAAACAGTGATGTGACAAAGGCTAGGAGAAAAGCAATTAACGATAATTCTAAAAATAAAGTTCTGGTAATAAGAAAAAAGAGTGCTAAAAAGAAAAAAATTAAAACTAAAACAAAAGAACCTATGAGAAGATTTCTATTAGACAGAAAACATCTCACATACACTAAAATTAATATTGCCGCTAATATCCCTACGCTTATTAAAAAAGAGTACTCTGTTCCTAAATATAGATATCTCAAAAAATAGAGAAGGAAAAAAGGCACAAATGTGTATATTAATATTTCACACAAACTCTTTATCAGACAGCATTTCAGTTCATTTAAGTACTGATCTTCATCATTTTCGGGAGTCATTCTCTCCACGTAATATTTAAGCCTGCTTTAGTATTGTAAATATATTTTTTTACAAAATCATTACAAAATTAAAATATGATATACTTTTTACGATGGCAAAACAATTAAAAATATATACAATAGAAGATAAGAAAGAGGAGGATTTTCTTAGACAAAAGAGTCTTCCTGTAAAAAATGATGAATTTAAGCTTAAATCTTTCCAACAATTTTTAGAAGATCTTCTCTTCACTGCACAACATAGCGAAGAGCAAGGAAATGTCCCTGCTGGAGGAATTGCTGCTCCTCAGGTTGGTGTTAATAAAAGAATTTTCTACACTCTTAACTATGATACTGATAAATGGCAACTATTCATTAATCCTGAGATAACTCCATTAGGCTATACAAAAACAGTAACAAGAGAGGGTTGTCTTAGTGTCCCTGGAAAAGAAGAAGATGTTATGCGTTACCAAAAGATAAAGATTAAATATCAAGATAAGGATGGGAATTATAAATCAGGAAAGTATAAAGATTTAAATGCTGTATCAATACAACATGAACTAGATCACTTGGATGGAATTCTTTTCATTGATAGAATAGAATAGATAGTATGTTAAATAAGTTTAACTGTCCAACAATGAAAATATCTACCAAAGCTTTATTTGCTCTCTTTTTTCTTTTAACAACTCTTTCTTTTATCTCAGCACAACAACTTTCCACCTCAGACATTTTGGGAGATACTGAAGGGAATAGTAATATAGAGGAACTAGATCAGAAGGAAGCTGAAAGAGAAGGGGACTTCCTGAACCAATTACTTTTGAATATCCCAGAAATTACAGATAATCCTAGCCACATAATTACATTTATTGACCCTTCAGAAGAGAGGAAAGGTGTTCAGTTGGAAATAGATGGGAAAAGTTTTCAAGATATAACGAGCCCATATTCCCTCCCCGCTCTAAGTATAGGAAAACATGAACTAAGATTTAAATTTGTAGATAAATATGGAGCTACTCAAATACTAGAGAAGGATATCGTTGTGATACCAAGACCACCTATTATTAATTCCCCCTCTGTGGAAGAGGAATTTTTAATCATTTCTGGAACGGGACTTTCAAATTCAGAAATTATGCTAATTCTCTCAACAAGCAGAAAGATATTTACCAAAGAAGATATTATAGATGGAGATGGTAATTGGGAATTCAAAATCAGTAAGGACGAACTTTCTGAGGGGCTCATAACTTTTACTGGGTATACAAGGAGATATGGGTATGCAAGTAATTTAGCAGAATCTGTCACATTCGAATTGGGTCAATCACAAAATATCCTATTTAGTAATGGCAAAAAAGATATTCATTTTAAATTTAAGGATATAGCCTTTTCAGATATTAATTCAATTATATCTAACAACATGGATTTAGTCATACTGATAATTGCCACCTTCACATTAGGTTTTGTTCTTTCATTTTTGCTGTTCTCCTTGTTTAAAAATAATTTAGAAGAGAAGAAAATTAAATTCTTAGAAAAAAAGATTTCTGAGAATGGGAAAAGTAATAAAGATATAACATTAAAAGAAAAGCTGTCTCAATCAGAACCTAAGAAGGAAGAAAAAAAGCCTATAAAAGAAGAAAAGAAGAAGGAAGAGCGCATCGTCACTAAAATAGATTTTCTTAAGGATTTCAAGATGTTTGATCCTGATGATGAGAAGGGGGAAGAAAAAGAAAATATTAAAGTAACTGTGACCTCAAAAGATTAGTTTCGTGATAGAATATGCGTGGAGCCAAGATGGTGAAACTGGCAGACACGCTACGTTCAGAACGTAGTCCTAGTGATAGGGTGGGGGTTCAACTCCCCCTCTTGGCAAGGTTACTTAAGCTCCCAATTTTGAACATTGTGAAATCTCTCATAGGAGTAATTAATACCATCTAGGGCTATTCCTTCCACACTGTTTTTTACAAAATAGAAAAAGGTTGGGTTATATAAAAACACCACCGGAGCATCTGCCATTACATACTTCTGAAATAGATCGTACTTCTGCTTTCTCACAGTCCTATCCGATGTTTTTCTTGCATCCTCAAGTAATATATCAACTCTTTCATAACTATACCCAGATATATTAAGGTCTGGATGATTGGATTTTAGAGAATGCCACAAATTATACTGGTCTGGATCGACAGTGGTTTCTATTTCGTATAATAATATGTCAAAATCTCTCGTAGCTATAATCTCCTGTGTTATCTGATTGTAATTAAGCTTCTCTGATTTAAGAACTACTCCTTCCTCCTTAAGTATCTCCTTTAATGAAGAAATCAATCTTTCATTTGTGATACTATCAAAATAGCTAATCGTAAAGGATAAGATTTCTTGATTAGATGATTCAAAATATCCACTTTCTTCATTTTTTGTAAATCCAATATTACTAAAATATTCGGCTGCCCTTTCTGGATTATAGTTATAATACTCTAACTGATTATTGAAAACCCACGAAGTTTCTGGAAACAAACCCAATCGAATATTCCCTTGTATATTAGATTCTTCTACTAACTTCTTTCTATCTATTAAATAGTTCAAACCTATCCTTATATCCTTCTCTTTATACATATCTCTTCTTGTATTAAAGAACAGTAGCTTAGTTCTATACTCTTCCGATTTCGTATACTTCTCAAGATTACTGTATTCCTCCGTAAATTTGAGCAAATCATAATCCCATCCCCCCACAGCATCTAAAACACCTATTCTAAAAGACATTTCCATACTTTGTTTGTCAGGAAATATCTTAAAGACAATATTTCTAATAGTAGGCTCAAATTTATCAAAAGAATTATCTGTCAAATAGACAGCATTTTGCTCAGTTCTAGTAACCTTGTATCTTCCTGTCCCTATGGGATATCTTGCAAACATATCAAAAGCTAGCTGTCCTAGGTCTATATTCTCTAAACGAGATTTCGGGACAATAAATAACGATACTGCCTCAAAAAATGTAGGATTCGGTTCCTTCAATTTAAACACAACTTCATTCTTACTTTTCTTCTCAATCTCTACACCTACTAGTGAAATGCCTACCGAGTCAAATCCATATTCCTCAGATAGTGCTTTGGCAGTTTTAAAAGTGAAAATAACATCATCTACAGAAAGCTCACTACCATCATGCCAATACACATTATTCGCTATTTTAAATTCATAATTGAGCCTATCTTCACTTACACTCCATTCCTTTGCAATTCCAGGAAGCGGATTACCGTCCTTATCTATATACACAAATCTATCAAACACTAACTCCTGAACAGTCCTATCTACATAATTAACAGATACAAACAAAGGATTAAATGTAGAGATAGCACCAACAGCTCCCTCTGTGAACGTATCATTAGTCGTAGAGTCATCGAGTATCCTCGCAATAACATTTGACTCTAAAATAAAAGATATTCCAACACCAACAATTCCAAAAAGGAATATGTAACTTAAAGGAATCAAATTTTTAAACAATTTACTAAGAAAAATAGGATAGTCCCACAATATATCCCTAAAATCTTTGCCCTTTTTCTTCTTTTTGGCCTTTTTCCCGTTCGTCGATTCCAAGGAAGATAAAGCATCCTTCATCGAGGACTTTATTTCAGATCTACTTTCTTTTTTTACAGTATCTTTCATATATCGTATGAATATAACCTAAACAGAATATTTAAGTATGGCTAAAGAAAGTATCACTAATACAGCAATTAGGAAAATTGTAAAATAGTAAAGGAATTTCTCCAATCCCCTTTTAGTTCTAAAAACTTCTCCCCCTCCACCAAACATCTTCCCTAAGCCTTCAGCTCTGTTCTGAAGAAGTATAGAGACGACCAAGATAGTACAAACTACTATCTGAGATATTAGCAAAGTTCTTGTTAAATTATCCATACCGCTATTATACACTATGTATTATTAATTTACTTACTATCCAATTCCCTGTATATAGCACAAAAAAATGAACATACAACAGATAGCAAAACAATAGAAAGCATAGGTACTACTTCAAAACTCTTTATCTGCATAGTACCCAATTCCAAACCTTCAAAAGTATAACTATCTATATAGAAATCTATCATAAACAGCTTTAAAACATAGAATATTCCTATTAAAAGCAACGTTGTCATTAAAAGAAATGTTGGGAATTTACACTTAACCGTTAAAAAACTTAATAGGGGGCAAGATATCATAACCGTGAAGCTCAACATAAGTATCGTTAAGATAAGATAGGTGGGATTCTCGGGTAAGCTAATACCTTTTCCAAAAATGCTTAATACAAAGTAAATTATCAACGTGTATACCAATAACGATCTTAAGCCATCTTTCATTACAAATAATATAGCATATTAATATTCTATGTAGTAGTCCTGTAGAATATTCATTACATCAGAGCAAAATTTCTGCTATACTTTTGTATCATACACTGCCCATGATGAATAGCATTGCTAAAACAAAAATCATTGCCACGATTGGTCCTTCCACTTGGGATAGAAACATCTTACGCGACATGTTTAGAAATGGAATGCAAATGGCCAGAATAAATGCTTCCTTTGCTGATAATGATGAGGTACAAAGAGTCTCAACAACTTTAAGAGAGATATCACCAAGGATAGCAATCATGCTAGACACTCAAGGCACAAAGATAAGAGTAAGCAATTTAAAAGACGACCTAAAAATTGAGAAAGAAGTAAATATATCATCCTTTAATAGCAATTCTAATGATCAGATTAAAATATCATATCCAGACCTCCATCTATCAGTAGTAGTTGGAACCAGAATACTCCTTGATGATGGCACAATAGAATTAAAGGTGAGAGAAGTAAACGGCGCCTCTATATCATGTGATGTAATACAATCAGGGATTCTAAAACCTAATAAGACAGTTAATATACCAGACATTAATTTACAATTCCCAACCCTTACTGAAAAAGATAAGGAAGATATAGAAGTTGCTATTAGAAACAATCTCGACTTTATTTCCATATCATTTGTTAGAAATGCGCAAGATATACTCAACGTTAAGGAATTAATAAAAGACTCAGATATAAAAATAATTGCAAAGATTGAAAACCAAGAAGGAATAGATCATTTCGATGAGATATTAGATCTAGCCGATGGGATAATGATAGCAAGAGGAGATTTAGGAGTAGAAACACCTTTAGAGAATATCCCTATCCTGCAAAAGCAGATGATCTATAAATGCAGGGCTAAGGGCAAACCAGTCATAGTAGCTACCCAAATGCTTGAATCTATGAGAGAAAACAAACAACCGACAAGAGCCGAAGTCTCAGATGTAGCAAATTCTGTTATGGATGGAGCAGATGCATTAATGCTTTCCGCGGAAACATCAACGGGCAAAAATCCTCTGGATGCTGTTAGAACAATGAATAAAATAGCTATCACTACTGAGAAAGTTATGCAACTATCTACAATATATGGCAAAACTGCAACAACATACGAGGTAGATGAAATATGTAAAAGTGTTTGCCTATTAACAGAGAGTATAAAATTAAAAGGTATTGCTGTTTTCTCAGATACCGATGGAACTATCGCAAGCTTATCTAGACATCGACCAAATGTCCCCATATGGTCTGTTAGTCCTTCCATTAAAAGAATAAGGCATGACTCTATCTACAGAGGTGTCAAAACATACTATATTTCTGACCTCTCAGAAGATAGAGATGAAAGCATATTCAAAACCATACAAACCATATATACTCATGGAGAGTTGGATTTAACCGATAAAATTGCTATTATTACCGGTAGTTCAATAAAAAACAAAAATAGTGACGTGATATTTGAAATAGTAACTATTAAGGATGTATTGAACCAGTAACGGTGACGTAGCCAAGTTGGTTAAGGCCGTGGTCTGCAAAACCACTATCACGGGTTCGAATCCCGTCGTCACCTCATACTACGTCCGGTTTGTACAAGGATCATAGTATAACAATAACTATATTCGTTTTTTTATTCTAATTTAATACGCTATGGGTATAATTGAAAATTGTACCTATTTAGATTAAAATAGCTCAACATATTAGCCGGGATGGCGGAATAGGCAGACGCGCGGGACTTAAAATCCCGTTCTAGAAATAGAGTGAGGGTTCGATTCCCTCTCCCGGCAGATTACTCAGCATCCTCAAACTTGTCTGGGTCTTGATTTCCACACTTAGGACACACCTTCAACCTGGTAACACCCTCGTATAAATACCCACACACCAAACATTTCCATCTCAACCATCTACTATCCAAATCCTCAGGAGCAACTTCACTTCCAATATCAATCCCGTTATTATCGCCACTATTAACTTCCTTCTCCACATGTTTGGTAAATTCTGTAACAGTAGTGTTCTCAGGCACTTGCTCATTTTTCTTCAATATATCGTCCATTCTTTAATTCCTTCAAAATTAAATTAAACGTCTCCTCCTCGTTTAGTTTAGAAGAATTAATAACAATATCATTGTACACTTCCGGCCTACTATAGTCCACCCCATATAACTTTTTATATCTTACACTATCCAACTTCCATCTCTTCTTCAAATCCCTCCTAATTTTCAAATAACCTACAATCCTATCAATCCCATTCCTGTATTCCCTCTTACCCATATGCCTCAACCCCCTAACATGCAAAGAAGCGTCCAACCATATTCTAGCGGTACAAGGAATATTTTTAATCTCTGCTATAGCAGCAAATATCTTAGAATCTATTAACACACTTCCTTGATTAGCCTCATTTATTAATTCTCTGTCTATCTTCTCATCAATATCCATTAATAATTTTTCATTAGAGTCACTATAGAAATCCTCAAAATTCTCATAACCTAACTTCCTCACCTCCTCTCTAAACAATCCCCCAGCATATACTCTCCTTAAATTAAGATATTTACTTAACATCTTCGCAATTGTAGTAGCACCTGACCCTCCAGGTCCCCCAACTACAAATAAATATTTAAGGTCTCCATTCCTTTTCTTTCTATCCATACGCTAATATAGTATATTAATAGTCATACAATGTCGAGAACAAGAAGATCTACACAAAGAAGAAGTCGACCATTTCAGAAGTATAAACCAGACAAAATAGTCCTTTATTTTGCATTATTCATGGCCATATTTGGTGCCATAATGATCTTTGATGCCAGTGTATATCAAGCCACTACTATATTTAATGATCAATTCTATTTCCTAAAACAACAAATAATATGGCTAATTGTGGCAACAATACCTGCCATAATACTTTATCTCTGGGATTACAAAAAATTCTCTAAGCTTGCCTTCCCTGCCTTAATTATTACAGTTATTCTTCTAATAGCTGTATTAATATTGGGAGATCCTATAAATGGAGCCAAAAGATGGTTAACAATCGGTCCCATTGATATACAACCTGCAGAGTTTGCCAAAATAATACTCATTATATATCTTGCTAGCTGGCTTTCTAAGAAAGATCATATATATAAAAATCTAAAAACTGCCATACAAGAAGGATTTCTGAAAAACCTGTTATCCTTCTTGGCAATACTTGGGACCATATCTATCCTAATACTATTAGAACCTGATTTAGGAACTACCATTATTGTATCTCTAACATCTTTCATCATGTTTCTAATGGCTGGGGAAGATAAAACACATACTATTGGATCTTTGGCAGTAATTCTTTTGGCAGTCCCTGTAGGGATATTAGCAGCAATACTAGAGCCATATAGATTAAAAAGAATTCAGACATATTTAACACTTCTATTCACAGGAGAAGTAGCAGATCCTAGAGGAAGTGGATATCAAATGCAACAAATACTAATAGGCATTGGATCTGGAGGATTACTTGGGAAAGGATTTGGGCAATCAAGACAGAGATTTGGATATCTTGTTGAAAATACTGCTTTCACGGACTCAATATTTGCCGTAGTTTTAGAGGAATTAGGGTTAGTGGGGGGAGTAGTTATAATACTGGCATGGATTGTATTCCTTTGGAGAGGGATAAAAATAGCCTTAAATGCTCCTGATAAACAGGGACGTCTACTAGCCTCGGGCATTACGATATGGTTAACATTACAAGCCCTAATGAACATGGCCGCAAATGTTGGCCTCATACCATTAACAGGTATTCCAACTCCATTCCTCACATATGGCGGATCCAGCACTATCGTAACAGTCATAGGAATTGCTATACTACTTAATGTAAGTAAATATTCGACAATTAGTAATGGTCAATAAAAAATCTTTAAAAAAGAAAGTTATTATAACAGGAGGAGGATCAGGTGGACATGTTTCTGCTGCATCATCTATTATTTCCGCTATTAGAAATGAGTATTTAATTAACAATTCTAACTTTCTATATATTGGAGGAGACCTAGGCATGGAAGATGAGAAGCCAGGGAATTCTATAGAAAAACGAGTCTTCGCAAAGGAAGAATTCAACAAAAAATATATAAGAGCTGGAAAACTACAAAGATCTATGTCCTTAAAGACAATTCAATTGCTATTCAGAGTAATATTGGGATTCATAGACTCATACAAGATAATAAGAGAATTTAAACCGAATATTGTGATATCTACTGGAGGATTTGTTACAGTACCAGTTTGTGTAATTGCAAAGATTTTCAAAGCTGACATATACCTACATGAACAAACCGCAGCAATAGGACTTTCAAACAAAATAGTGAGTAAGTTTGCCACGAAAATATTTATTACATTTCCATCTTCTTCGAAATATTTCCCGAAGGAGAAGACTATACATACAGGAAATTTAGTAAGACAGGAGATCTTTCAAAAAACAGCAAATGGAGCAGTATCTCAATCATTAAAGCGAATGTTAGTGAATCAGGAAGAGCTTCCAATAATATATATATCCGGTGGAGGATTAGGTTCTCATTGTATTAATACAACAGTTAAGGAAGCACTTCAAACCTTACTTCAAGATTTTCAAGTAATACTACAAACAGGAGATAATAAAAAATACAATGATTTTCAGACTTTGCAGAAAGAAAAAAACAAACTAGAAAAAGATCTAAAGGATCGATTCTATGTAACCAAATATATCGACAGAAAAGAGATTGGATTTCTTCTTAACAACATAGACTTATTTGTAGGAAGGGCAGGGGCTAATACTGTATATGAAGCAGGTATTTTAAAGATACCATCTATTTTCATACCAATACCCTGGGTCACACACAATGAACAAGAGAGAAACGCCCAAATTCTAAAGGAGCTTGGCTTAGCAGAAATAATTAACGAAGGAGAGTTGACTCCTGAATTTCTTTTATTGAAGATAGAAAGGTTTATCTCCAAAGAAAAAACTGTAGATACAGGTCGCCTTCAATCAATATTTCTAAAAGATGCCGACAGAAAGATCCTTAGGAATATAGGACTGTAATGATATAAATTTTTAAATAAACGTAATGGCAGACTTATTAATAAAAGGGGGTAGCAGATTAAGTGGAGAATTAACACCAGCTGGGAATAAAAACTCTGCATTGCCAATACTTTGTGCCACTTTACTCACAAATGAAACTGTTACTATAAGAAACTTTCCTGACTTAACAGATGTTAATAAACTCATAGAATTAATGACCTCAATGGGCTCAGATATACAATGGGACAAACAGAACCACATAATTACAGTTAACAACGCAAATTTTAAAAATGAATTTGGTCATGAAGGATTTCCACTAGGAATGAGAGGAGCTATTCTCCTTCTTGGTCCTCTTGCATCCAGATTTGATCAAATAGAGGTTAAAGAGGAGATAGGAGGATGTTCATTAGGAATAAGGGAATTAGATCCACATTTGGAGGTACTAGAGGGACTAGGAGCTAAGATAGAATCAAACGATACTTTAAAAATACAAACTAACGGTAATTTGAAAGGTGGTTTTCTTTGGCAAGACTACATGAGTGTGACAACTACTGAAAATTTTGTAATGGCAGCTGTTAAGGCTCAAGGTAATTCTACAATGATCAATGCAGCCTCTGAACCTCACGTTCAAGATCTATGTAATTTCCTAGTAACAATGGGTGCACAAATAAAAGGAATTGGTTCCTCTCGAATTGATATTTCTGGGGTCCAAGATCTCCATGGAACTGATTTCACAATCACTTCCGATCACCACGAAATAACAACCCTTTTAGCACTAGGAGCTATGACTGGTGGAGAAATAAAGGTACACAATTCTGTCCCTGAGCATTTTCCTTTAATAAACAAAGCATTTGCCAAATTTAATGTTAAAGTTGAATATGAAGGTGATACTGCAATTGTCAAAGAGAATCAGCAATTGAAAATTATAGAACCGTATACAAAAAACATGCTACAAAAATTGGAAGCAGCACCATGGCCGTACTTCCCAACAGACCTTATGCCCCTTATGATCGCTCTCTCCGTTAAATCAGAAGGATCTATAATGTTTTGGAACAAACTATACGAAGGAGGTTTCTTTTGGATTCCAGAAATGATTAAATTTGGAGCTCATATAGTGATGTGTGATCCTCACAGAGTGATTGTATATGGAAATAAACCTTTAAGACCAGCAATTGTGGATGCTCCAAACATTATTAGAGCTACTGTTGCGTTAATGATGGTTGCACAAACCATAGAAGGGGAATCAATTATAAAAAATGCTGACTCCATTAAAAGAGCGCATCCTAATTTTATAGAAAATCTAAACAATTTAGGTGCTAACTTAAAGTGGGTAGAGTAATCCACTAGACACACCCTAATTTTTTTAGAAAATCAGGGACTTGATATAGCTTTATGCTGTTGCTAGCCTTAAGCAGTATTGCTACATCCCTACCTTTCAGTGTATCTAACCTGTTATTCAACATTGCAGCAACTTCATCTGCAGATTCTAAGTGTTCTCCCACATTAAAGCTATCAAACATATCCCCAACATAATAAATATCATCAAAATTATATTCCATAACCGTACCACCTAGCTCCATATGTTTTTCAGCAGAAACCTTTCCTAATTCCTTCATATCCCCCAATACAACTATTCGATGATACTTACTTTGTGAATATAACTGGTTAAATGTCTTTAGAGACATCTCCATAGATGTTGGATTAGCATTATATGCATCATTTACTATCTCGACATTTTTCCCATATCGTAATTTCTCAAATCTTCCATTACCACCCTCAAATAATCCAACTCCCTTTATACAATTATCCATTGCAACTCCAAGCCTGTTGGCAGAGATAATTGCAGCCATGGCATTATATACATAACCCTCTCCATACACATTAAGATCTACATCCATTACGTTATCATAATATTTGAAACTAAAATGAGTCCCTTTCTCATCTACAGTAACTCCCAGAATCTGATATTCGGCTCCTTCGCTCTTACCGAAAGTAATTAATTCTGATCCCTCTCTATATGCATCCTTTATCCTCACCAACCTCTCATCATCTATATTTAAAACCAGGGGCTTTCCGGTTCTTTCCATATAATCAGCGAGATTCTTCTTCTCCTCATATATATCCTCTATACTCCCAACCTGTTCACCATGCACATGCCCCACATTCAGTAAAATACCTATATCCGGATCAACCGAGTTAACATGCCAAGCTATCTCTCCCTTCCTATCCATACCACACTCCAAAACAATTGCGTCCTCCCCCTTGTACTGACTTAACAATACAGCATTTCCCCAAACAGTATTTGATGTATCTGAGTACAGAACCTCCATTTGATTCTTAAGTATAGTAACCAACATCTTTTTAGTTGTTGTCTTTCCCGTACTACCTGTTATCGCTACAACAGGAGCAGTTATAGGGGATATCGCATAATTAAGTATCTTCTGTAGTCCTTCCTCAATAGTATTAACCAAAATAATAGGTTTTGTTACACCTTCTAAATCTGCATATTTCCTGTCTTGGCAAATTGCCATAGAAGCACCATTGTTCAATGCATCTACTATAAAATCATGGCCATCAAATTTTTCTCCAATAATTGGTATGTATATATCATTCTCTTTAACACTTCTTGAGTCATGACTAAAACCCTCAAAATACGCATTCTCATTATAATTTCGAATTTCAAATTCTGGAAATCTTTCTATAATATCTTTCAGATATACCTTCATTATTAAGACAGATAAATTTAGTACCTCATTTAATATATTAGTTATTTGATTTATTTTCAATAATAATAGCTATCGGTTCGTGAATTATTTTTATACTCAATTTGTACATTTTTCCTGTATTTCAACAAATCTTAATGGCCTAGAGAATTATATTTGAGCCTGTAGTTATATTTACTTGACGAAAATAGTACGCAATGTTACATTAGTGGCAGGAAGTGGCAAAAAGTGGTGAAAGATGATATATTAAAAACATGTTAATAGGAGAATACAAAAGTAGAATAGGAGAGAAAAAGAGAGTCTCACTTCCAAAAAAATTTAGAGAAGAGTTAGGTAACAATCTAATTCTTACAAGAGGGTACGAACAAGCACTAATAGTAGTAAATGAGAAATTATGGAAAAAAGTAGCAACAGAAGTGATAAATGGCTCTTTTATAAATAAAGATATCAGAGATACCAGCAGATTCTTAGTTGGTGGTGCAAAGGAAATATCTGTAGATACTCAAGGTAGATTTGTCATACCAGAATCACTATTTGAACATGCACATCTTAAAAAGGATGTTATATTCATAGGCTTAATAAACTGGATAGAGATATGGGACAAAGAAATGTGGCAGGAAAGACTTAACTATCTTAAAGAACATGGAGAAGAAATAGCACAAGAAATTAGTAAGATGAGTACAAAGAAAGATGCGTAAAATACATATCCCAGTCCTTCTCAAGGAAAGCCTAGACTCATTAAACATAAATCCAGACGAATTCTATATAGATTGTACTTTGGGTGATGGTGGTCATAGCATAGAAATATTAAGAAGACTTTCCGACAAAGGACTACTATTAAGTATAGATCAAGATCAACATGCTATTGATTTTGTGAAAGAGTACTACCAAAAGGAGAGCAAACAAAAGAACTGGATCATAAGAAAAGGAAACTTCTCTAAGATACAAGATTTTACGCAGGATCTTAACAGAAAACCGAAGGGAATCTTGATGGATCTTGGCCTTTCATCCAGACAACTTGAAGAATCTCATAATCGAGGATTTAGTTATTTAGAGAAGAATGAACCTCTAGACATGAGAATGGACAAAGAGCTCGGAGTAACAGCGAAAGATTTGTTAAATGCACTACCTGAGAAACAACTCACCATGGTTTTTAGAAAATATGGGGAGGAGAGGAGATCTCACCAAATAGCAAAAGCTATTAAAAATAATATTTCTGATATTAATACTGTAGGAGATCTTACACGGCTTATTTACAAAGTAGTGCCGGCTGATAATTCTAACAAGAACCCTTCTCGCAGGGTCTTCCAGGCCCTGCGAATCGTGGTAAATGATGAATTAAACAGCCTAGAAACTGCACTAGATAGGTCGTTTGAGATCTTACAAAACAATGGAAGATTATCTGTAATCTCATTCCATTCTTTAGAAGATCGCATCGTTAAAAATTATTTTTTAGAAAAACAGAGAAGCGGAGAAGGGGAGATGCTTTTTAAAAGTCATATTGCCCCAACCGACGACGAAAAAAAGGATAACCCTAGATCCGCTTCTGCCAAGTTAAGAACTTTAATTAAGCAACACAACCGTAATGACTAGAACCAGAAATCAAAACATAGCCGCCACACTCTTTGTGCTTACACTTCTAACGTTCACCTTCTCTCAACTAGTTATAAATTCAATATTAAGCCCATTGGGCGTAGAACTTCAAAGTTTAAATAGAGAGAAAAACTATCTGATAGAGGAGAACAGATCAATGGAAGAACAGATTGCAAAAACCAATTCCATTACAGTAATTAAACAACTTGCCAACAAGGAACTCAATATTTCATCAGCAAATGAGAGAACAATAATATACATAGAGGACTCAAGTATTATAGCAGAAAGACAGTAATGTCAAGCCTTAATCACTTCAATAGAAAAAAGGGATCTCTTGCAAGAAGCAATTCAAAGGAAAAGAAAATATCTAATTTAGTAATTGTCGGATACAGCATTACTCTATTAGCAGCAATTCTCATATTCCAGATATTTAGATGGCAAATAATATTTGCCGACAAATTCCAAGAAATGGCCCAGGATCAGTACAAAACAAATAGGATTCAGGTGGCGCCAAGAGGAGTAATAACTGCATCTGATGGTACAGTTTTGGCCGTAGACGAGCCTGTTTGGAACATATACGCAACGCTAAGCAATGATGAGGATGAGAGAGAACTTTTCTTTGATAACAAAGAAAGGTTTGTGAATGAAGTCGCTTCTATACTTAATGTAGAAACTTCTGAGATAGAATCTAAAATTACAGATGATTTTGTATATGCCTCATTAAAGAAAGAGGTAGACACTGAGAAGAAGAAAGCTTTAGAACAGGCAGAAATATTTGGTCCAGGGACCCAAGGCTTTGGTCTTTATTTTGAAAATGAAGAGAAGAGAGTATACCCAAATAATCAATTAGCATCTCATATACTTGGTTTTATAGGAAGAGACGAAAATGGTGATTTAGTAGGACAATACGGAATACAGGGCTACTACTACGGTGATATCACAGGAAGAGAGGGGTACTCATATGAAGAGAAAGATTCTTCCGGAAATGTTATCTTGACTGCAGAGTATGAACCTATTCTTCCCAGAGAAGGAAAAGATTTTAAGCTTACCATAGTTCCAAACCTACAAAGCAAAGTTGAAGAAATTTTAGAGGAGGGTGTTAAGGAGAGCAGGGCAAAGAGTGGTACTGCAATTATTATGAATCCCAAAACTGGAGCTATATTGGCCATGGCAAATTATCCCTCTTATGATCCCAATGAATATTGGAGAATATCTGAACCATGGATATTAAAGAACAGAGCAATATCAGATGTATATGAGTATGGCTCTGTTCAAAAGCCCATTACTATAGCAATAGCTCTTGAGACAGGTATTATAGATAAAGAGTATACATGTAATGATAATAAAGGATATCTAGATCTGTATGAAGCAACCGGATATGCAGACCAAATAGGACAAAAAATATACACTTGGAATAGACTTCCTGCTGGATTGCTTGATCTTTCTGGAATATTTGGGAAATCAAACAACCCCTGTACAGCACAAGTGGCTCTAAAAATGGATTTCAATCAATTCTATTCATCACTTAAAGATTTTGGAGTTGGAGAATTCATAGGAATAGGCCTACAAGAGGAAAGTACAAGCTATCTCAGGCCTAAAAATCTCTGGACTAATTTAGACATTATAACCACATCGTATGGACAGGGAGGTATAGCGGCAACACCTCTTCAAGTCCTTTCTGCTATTAGCACATTCGCAAACGGTGGAGTTAGAATGAGACCATACATTATTTCCGAGATAAAGGACGAGAAAGAAACCATTGAGATAAAGCCTCAAATATTATCAACACCTATATCCAAAGAAACTGCAGATATAATAAAAGAGGCTCTAGCTAAAGCAGTAAAAGAAAATTCTCTTAGTGCATACGCCCTCCCACTTATGGATTATGATATTGCTGCAAAAACTGGAACTGCACAAATAGCAAGAGAGGGTATTGGGGGATACGATGAGAGATTTACAAATGATACTGTTATTGGCTTTGCACCCTCTAATGATCCTAAAATGATTATGCTGGTAAAACTACAAGAGCCCAAGAGTGCTGGCTTCGCAAGTTTAACAACGGTCCCGGTATGGCGTGATATATTTCTAGCAATAGCAGATGATCTGGAAATACAGAAGCAAAATTGAGATAATAATAACGGAATAACTTTAAATATAAAGATTCTAATGATAGATGTTTTGAAAAAAGGACTTGAAACACTGTTTCTAGCTACAGCCATCTCTGCGATATTTGCCCCAATTATGATTTCTATTTTGTATAAATTTAATCAGGTAAGTGGTCTTACCAAATCTAAAATAGGGGCAGGAGATGGTGATAATACCCTATTTATGAAGATTATGAAATCTTCTACTACCAATGGAACTCCAAACATGGGAGGAATATTAATATGGATTATAGTACCCTTAGTAATTTTATTGACAATAACAATGACCCCCATTGTTAAAGTTTTTCTATTTGGTTTCCTTCTTTTTGGTTTCTGGGGCTTTATAGACGTTGTAGTATTCACAAATGGTTTTAAGCATAATGAGAAAATGCGTGCTTTTCAAGAGACATTTGAATGGAGAATTGGAAAGCTTACCTTCTCGATTTTATTAAATATTCTAGTCATGTGGCTACTATACAGAACAGGACAATTCACAAGTATATCTTTGTTCGATCTGTTACTAATTAACATCACACCATTAATTCTGGTTATCATAGGAGCGGTAGGGCAGTTTGCAATTTATGCAGCAGAATTAACAGATGGTGCAGACGGATTGATGATGGGAATATTTACAATAATAAATTTTGCATTTATTTTCCTACTCACTATTCAAGGTAAGTATGAATTTGTTCCGATACTATTCATAATATTAGGTGTGCAGGTAATTGATCTTTATTTCAATATACCTCCAGCAAGATTTTGGAATGGTGGCCCAGGTGCTATGCCACTAGGATATACTATGTTTTTTGTTGCTTTGGTAACAAATAATATTCCCGCATATTTTGTTATGACATCAATTACTTGGCTAATCATGGCATCAAGCGCTATACAGATGTTCAGTATGAGGTTTTTCAAAAAGAGAGTATTCAAGATAGCTCCGATACATCACCACTTTCAAGCTAATGGATGGCCTCAGTATAAAGTAACTATGCGATTTTGGCTATTTACAATACTGACATGCATAATCGGTCTCTATGTAGGATTGCTATAAGTCCTCACACTTCACACCATCTTCTTCACATGTACATAGCATATTATTCTTCACATCCTTAAAAACATCTCCTGTCGCATACAACTTCCCATTAGAGAAACATGCCTTAAGATCATACATAAATCCTGCCTCATTGATATACAAGACCTTGAATTCATCTTTTTCCTCCAGAGAGAAACCTTCCAGAACAAAAGTATTGCCTATTACACAACTTCTCATATACAAAGATGCATCCCTGTTTGTGATAGAGGTCAGCAGTAATTGCTCATTTCCTAATTCATACATACCTACCTGCGTTGGGGCTTCCCCATTAATACTACACAACGCTTCCCTGTCTAAGACAACTTTCAATCCACCCTCACTATACTCAATATCCGATAAAGTAATTTTAGAGAAATCTGGAGTATCTTTCTCTAAGAAATTCCTAAAACTATATGAAAATTGTAAAGATTCGGATGTAAATGACTCATACGATATTCCATCCTCATCATCACACTCTATTTTACTATCCCAGGAGCAGTAGCAATTATTTTTCCCTAAGTAATTCGGAATTATTTCATTTTGTCGATATTCAACACCCTCATGCAAACATATTCCTATTCCTAAATTTCTTTTAGTGTTTATAAACAACAGTACTGCTGTTGCTGAAAAAAGAAACACCGTTATCAATACCAACCAATTCTTTTGCTTTACCTTGCTCATAACAGAGTACATTTTACCATATTTCCACCTCTATCTACCCTAAGTTTATTATTTTAATATATGATAAAATCAATCTATGCACGATTCACATATACATTTAGCACTTGAGCCCTTAAATTCAAACTTGGATCAAGTTATACAGGAATTTATAGATACAGGGGGGAAATATATACTAACACAGGGGACAGATATTCTAGATTTCGATGATACAATCAAATTCGCAAAAAAATATCCAGGTATTATACAAGTAGCTTTAGGACTGCATCCTTCATTCTTTGAGGAGGTAACTTTCTGCAAGGAGATTACAACTAATCTAGATAAGGTTTGTGAAAAATATATAACGCAATTTAAAGAGCTCTTTGATAAAAATATATCTGATCTATCCGCTATCGGGGAAACTGGATTAGACTACTACCAATATACTTTAAACAAAAGTATGAACGAGGGAGATAGGGAGAAGATAAAAGAGATACAAATAGATTCATTCAAAACACATCTTAAATTAGCTAAAGAAAACAACCTTCCACTTAGTATTCATGCACGTGATGAAAACGGGAAGCAGCAATGTGTTAAGGATGTTATTAATATAGTTGCAAAAGAGGGTAGAGGACAATTAAAGGGTTGCTTTCATAGCTATACGGGAGGATTGGAATCTGTAGAGGACATATTGAATTTAGGCTTTCATATAGGTTTTAATGCAATAATAACATACAAAAGCGGAGAGAATGTAAGAGAAATATTAAAAAAAGTACCGCTAGCGAGAATCCTCTTTGAAACAGATGGTCCCTTTCTCCCTCCACAATCAATACGAAAGAATAAAAAAATCAAAGAGAAATATGCTAAACCATCTCATGTGAGAGAAATTATGGAGACAGCTGCATTAATAAAAAATATATCTGTAGGAGAATTAGAAGCTGTAACAGATAGTAATTATGAGAAGCTTTTCCTTAATCTTTAACAGGATTAACTATACAAACAAATTCTCCACGAGGATTTTTCGAGAATTCTTCTTTTTGCAAAATGTCTACCACATTTGATATTTTCCCATGTAAGTGCCTTTCTCTAAGTTTAGTCATGTCTTTTGCAAGAAATATATAAACCTCTCCCAATATTTCGTTAAGTAAATACATAAGTCTTAGAAGACGCTTTGGTGATTCATATATAACCAATGTGTTATGCAAATTCATATACTGTTTAATTATCTCTTCTCTTTTACTATCACTTTTGGGTAAAAATCCTAAGAAAACAAATCTGTCTGTTGGTAATCCACTAATAGATAAGGCCGATGTCAGAGCAGAAGCTCCTGGTATGGATACAACCTCATACTCTAACTGTCTAAGATGCCTCACAAGCTTGTATCCTGGATCTGAGATTAAAGGAGTTCCTGAATCAGATATTAATGCCAAATCTAATCCCATATCCAACTTTTCAAGTATCTTACCTATCATTTTCTCATGATTTTGATCCCTATATGATATTAGCTGTGTCCCTATCTCATATCTATCAAACAACTTTCTACTCTCCCTCGTATCTTCTGCTAACACAAAAGCAACACTTTTTAATATATCGACAGCTCTGATTGTAATATCTTCTAAATTTCCAATAGGTGTAGCTACAATATATAGTTTCCCTCTATGCATCGTTTAAATTAACTAAATTTAATTCCATCTCTTCATTAATATTCTCCGATTTAGCCGAATCTTTTAGAGTAAATTCCCCAATCCTTGTCCTTACCAATTCAATAGCTGTTGCATATACTCCTAAGTTTTCTCCCAAATCATTTATTAAAGTCCTGATATATGTTCCACTTGAACAGATTATGTTAAATTCTACGTATGGCCATTCATAATTTAATAACTTAAAGTCATATACATGTATTTGCTTTGCGTCTAATATAACCTTTTCATTCTCTCTTGCATACTCATACGCCTTTCTACCTGCTATTTTTTTTGCAGAGTATTGAGGAGGCATTTGTCTAATCTCACCCAAGAAATTTTGTTGTATCTCCCTTAATATCTCCTTCTCGGTAATAGGAGAGGAGCTATTAGAAACATTAATTTTCTCTCCTGTACTATCCTGTGTATCTGTACAGTATCCAAACCCAGCTTTAACTATATACTCCTTTTCCATCTTAAGAATCTTTTCCATCTGTTTTGTTGATTTCCCAAGAAGAATGATTAATAGGCCCGATGCAAAGGGATCTAGCGTCCCTGCGTGTCCTATCTTTTGTCCTTTGGGCAGTATCTTCTTTAATCTTCTAATTACGTCATATGATGTAATGCCCACCTCCTTGTTAATTAGTAAAATTCCGTCTATCATCTAGTACTACTTAATATATTTTGACAATTATACCACTATGTTAAATGGAATAACGTTGGGAATAGTTATGATAGTAGTACTTTTAGTAGGAGGATTTATACTCACATTAATGATTAATGCATTCTTAGTTCCTCTTTTTAAAACCCCAAAGGAGGTATTGGAAGAGATAGTGGATATTATGGAGCTTAATAAAGAGGATAGTTTAGTAGATTTAGGCAGTGGCGATGGAAGATTACTACTTAAAGCACATAGGTTTAGCAAATGTAAGTGTACAGGTTATGATATATCTCCAATTATGTTAATAATTGCCAAGACAAAAAGAATTATACAATTTCCTTTAACTAAAGATATTATATTTGAGGCAGAGGATATATTTAAGGTTGATTTAAAAAATTTTACAAAAGTATATTGTTATCTAGATGAAAAGAGTATGGGGATATTAAAACCTAAGTTAGAAGAATTTATTAAGAATGGGGGAGAAGTATATTCATACAGATATGGGGCAGAGGAAGTACAGGGTGAAAAGAAAATATTGTTAAGCAACGAGGTGCCTCTTTATATTTATAAAAACTTCAGCAAGTAAATTCTATTTATTCTGTTACAACAACATCTGTATCTGTCCCTTCATACCTATCAATCAATTCATTTACATCATTCATAATTCTATTAAAATTCTCAGTCACAATACCTGAATACCTATCATAATCATATTCTAATGGCTTCATACTATAATCAATCTTTTTAATTACATAACCCGTATATTTCCTAGTACTGCTTATTTCCTCCTCTCTATTCTCCTTAACATTCACCACATGAATAGAAAAAGAGTTAAAACCATTATCAGGATAATACATATTCCCATCTAAATCATATAATCTCTTTGATTTAGGCTCGAAATTTTTTAAATTCTCCTCAAGCTTTAAACTAGTCTCCCTTAATGCTGAATCTAGCTTTCTTGCTTCCGGACTTTTCTCATCCTTCTTATTTCTAAACCATTCCATAAAATTCCTATCCATTCCTAATTATACCAACCACATAGAAATAACGATATAATAGTACATGGGAATATATGAACCATTAGCATCAAAATACAGACCAAAGACATTAGATGAATTTGTTGGCCAAGAACATCTAGTAGGAGAAAATGGCCCCATTAAGAAATTCTTGGACAGTAAAAACATACCATCTATGATATTCTGGGGACCTCCCGGAACAGGAAAAACTACACTTGCATACATTATATCCCTAAACCTATACTACGATTTTCACAAACTCCAAGCAGTAACTGCTGGCAAAGATCATCTTAGAAAAATTATTAAAATTGCACTCTCTAACCAACAATACGGGAAAAAAACAATACTCTTTCTAGATGAAATACACAGATGGAACAAAGCACAACAGGATGCACTCCTACCATACGTAGAGAAGGGAGTCATAATATTAATAGGAGCAACTACAGAAAACCCCTCCTTCACGGTTAATTCTCCACTTCTTTCCCGAACAAAAGTATTTGTATTCAAACAACAAAGCGAAGAAGATATATTCAAACTACTTAAGAAAGTAGCTAAGAAAGAATTCCCTGATGTAACTATTGGTAAAAAGGAACTCCAAACTATGGCTAATCTTTCTAACGGAGACATCCGATCAGGACTTAATATATTGGAAATGGCAACAACCCTAGCATTAGCACAAAAGGAGGAGAATAAGAAAGCAAAGGTAACAGAAGAGATACTACAAAATACAATACAAAAACCCATATACTATGACAAAAACGGGGAGGAACACTACAACATAATATCCGCCATACACAAGTCTATGCGCTCATCTAATCCTGATGCTGCTTCATATTGGGTGGGGAGAATGCTCCAAGCAGGAGAAGACCCACTATACGTTGCAAGGAGACTACTTAGATTTGCCAGTGAAGATGTGGGAAATGCTGATCCTAATGCATTAGTTTTGGCAAACAGTGTATATGAAGCATGTCAGAAAATTGGTATGCCAGAGTGCGGAGTATTTTTAATTCAACTTGCGATATATCTTTCTAATGCACCCAAAGATAATACCGCATATATGACAGAGTTAGAAGTTAAGAGCGATATTGAACAGTATGGTAATCTTCCAGTACCACTTAATATACGCAATGCCGAGACCAAACTTATGAAAGAGATAGGATATGGCAAGGGATACGAGTATGATCATGATCTTCCCAATAAAAAGTCTGCGCAACAGTGTATGCCAGATAAGCTTAAAAACAAAAAGTATATTAAAAAGTAATTAAAATTGTTTTCCTATGTGGAAAAGTTAAAACAATATATATATAATAGCAGGGATGGAAGTCAGAAAAGATCCAGAAATAATAGAGAGAATATTAGAAAAGGGAGTAGAACATATACTTCCTTCAAAAGATGCACTTAAAAGTCTTTTAGAATCAGGAAAAAGAATAAAAATATATCAAGGTTTTGACCCAACAGCAGATACACTTCACATAGGTCATACCGTTGGAATGAGGAAGTTAGAAGATTTCAGAAAGCTTGGTCATCATGTTATATTTCTAATAGGTGATTTCACTGCAAGAATAGGAGATCCTTCAGACAAGACATCTGCCAGACAGATGTTGACTAAAGAGCAGGTAGAAGAAAATATGAGATTATACCGTGAACAAGCATCTAGAATCATAGATATTGACAACAAAGAAAATCCCGTAGAGATACTATACAACAGCTCTTGGTTAGAACCTCTCAATTTTGGAGATATTATTCGATTAGCTTCCAAATTCACAGTACAACAGATGATTAAAAGGGAGATGTTTCAAAAGAGATTAGAAACAGCCAAACCAATATATATTAGTGAATTTATGTACCCCATAATGCAAGGGTATGACTGTGTAATGATGAATGTGGATGTAGAGGTCGGAGGTAATGATCAACTATTCAATATGTTGGCAGGAAGGGAATTAATCATGTCTGAGTTAGGAAAAGAAAAGATTGTATTAGCAGGAAAGCTACTAACTACACCAGACGGTGCAAAGATGGGGAAGAGTGAGGGGAACATGATTAAAATGAATGATAAACCAGAAGAAATATTTGGTAAAGTAATGGCCTTTACAGACGATATGATTGTTGATGCATTTGAGATCCTAACAAACTCCACTCTAAAGGAAGTCAAGCAATACAGAGAGAGAGTAGAGTCTGGAGAAAATCCAATGATCCTTAAAAAGGAATTGGCACATATGATAACCTCTGAAATAACTAGTGCAGATGAAGCAGACAAAGCACAAGAATATTTTGAATCAGTATTTCAAGGAGAGCAGAAGGATGTTGATGTCCCTGAAATAGCTATTAAAGAAGAGCAAATACAATTAAATGAACTTCTTGTTGAAATTAAATTCGCAAGTAGTAAATCAGAAGCTAAAAGATTAATTGAGCAGGGTGCTGTTAAAATCAATGATGAGAAAGTCACCCAATTTAATCACATTCTCGATATCAAGAACTCTCAACCTCTAATGATTAGAGCTGGGAGAAAGTTATGCACTGTGATATATAGAGCATAACAGGGGGAAAGAAATAATATATTATCTAACCCCCTGTGGAAGTAGGGGGTTTTCTAATTATGGAAAAGCCTGAAGATATACAAAAGAAGATACTCTCCCTTATCCCTACACAGTTTAGGGATGTTGTTGCAAAATCAATAGAACATGCAAGCGAATATCACAAAACAGCAAAGAGATATTCTGGAGAACCCTTAATACTTCATCTACTAAGCACAAGCCTACTAACAATAGAAAATGGTATGGATACAAACTCCACAATATCTGCCATACTACATGAAATACATCTAAATGAGGAAAGCGAAAAGTATATTGTTAAGAATTTTGGCAAAGAAGTACTTAATATTCTTCTCAAAATAGAAGATATTAGAAATTGTACACTCTCTACTGAGACTCCTGATGAAGTAATTATTAAATATATATTGGGAAGTTCAAAAGATCTCAGACCAGTTATCATAAAAATATTAGATACCTTGGAAGACATGCGCACCATAGAGACAGTACCCCAACAGGAATGTAAAGTAGCACTTCACAAAGCATTAAATATATATGCTGTATTGGCAGAGTATCTCAATCTTGATCACATTAAAAAAGACATAGAGGAGAATGCCTTTAGAGAATACCTAGTCACAGAATACGAAAGCATTACAAAAAAGATGCAGGACGCAGGGATTAACAATTCTCTATTAGAGAAATACAAAAACACACTAATTGAAATAACAAAAGAGCTTCCCTTTAAAAAAAGAATAGAGGGACGAATAAAGGGGAAATATAGTATATACAACAAACTAAAAAAATATGAGAAAGAGTGGATAGATCCAAACATAAGCAGGGTTGATGACCTAATAGCTTTTAGGGTAATAACTGACACTGATGATTCCTGTTTTCATATTCTAGAAAAATTAATGGACCATGGAGAACCAGACTATGATCTCTTTGATGACTATATTTCTAATCCAAAACCAAATGGATATCAAGCTATACAATTTCCAATAAAATTCTCAGAAATATCAGATCTAGATATAGAGGTTCAAATCCTAACCGAAGATATGTACTACTACAACACATACGGTCCTGCCTCCCACATAGCATATAAAGCATCTAAATCCAGATATGCCAAACCCACAAATCAGTACGATTGGGTAGAGAAGATACACAAGCAAATGGAAAAAAACAGAAAGGAAAGAAACAGTAAAATTGACCTACCTATTAACTGCAGTATATTTCAAGATGAGGTATTTGCATTCACACCTAAAGGTAAAATACTAGATTTAAATAAAGACGATACTGTATTGGATTTTGCATTTAAGCTTCATACCCAAGTAGGGAACAGTGCTGTATCTGCAGAGGTAAATGGTAAAACTACAAAACTATCCTCTATTCTGAAAACTGGGGATATTGTAGAGATACGTACAGATAAGAGTAAGAAATACCAAAGGACAGAAGCTTTGAATTATGTTAATTCTTTAAGTTCTAAGTTTAAAATAAGAAAACAGCTTTCAAAAAACCGAGGAAAGTAATAAAATAGGATATGAAGAAAAAGACCAAGCAAACATTAAGTAAGATAATAAACATCTCAATCGCATTAATACTATTAGGCGGTATAGTAGTACCGATAATACTCTCTTTGCTTTCACTTTAGAAAATGCCACTATCTAAAGAATCTGCAATAACAGAAATAAAAGGTATAGGAGTTAAACAAGCTACTGCTTTTCACAAATTAAATATCTTCTCCATACAAGACCTTCTCTTTCACATACCATTCAGATACCAAGACACATCTTCGGTTATAACAATTGAAGAATTTAAAGAGAAAGAGGGAGGAACATTCATAGCTGAAATTGTTAATGTTAAAATTACATACCTAAGAAAAAAAATAACAACTGTTAGAGTAAGAGACGATACAGGATTTCTAAACCTAGTATATTTCAATCAGCCATATTTAAAAGACACTTTAAAGATAGGGGATATATATCTTTTTAATGCAAAGATTAGTAGAAAAGCAAATAGAAAGAATATCTATAATCCTAAATTTGAGAAACTAAAGGAAGATCCACAGAAACAGCTTCATTTAGGAAAGTGGATAGGTATATATCCAGAAACAAAAGGATTAACTTCAAGAATGATTAGAAGCAAGATTAAAACCCTAGAGAAAGATATACCCTCTATTCTCAATGAACCACTACAAAGTAAATGGATAGAGAAAGAAAAAATTTTAGATATACCTACCGCAATATCTAAAATACACTTTCCAGAAAATGAAGAAGATATAGAAAGGTCTAAGGAAAGACTTTCTTTTGATGAAATGCTTAGGATAGCTTTTAAGATCGAGAGAAGAGTTAAACAGAGAGAGAATGAAAAAAGTATCCATATGGATATTAAAACGAAACATATTAATAGCTTCATAAAATCACTCCCCTTTAAATTAACAGATGATCAAAATAAGGCTCTAGAGAAAATATTGGAAGACACTACAAAGAAGAAACCAATGAATAGGCTGTTAAATGGAGATGTGGGGAGTGGAAAAACTATAATAGCTGCAATTGTAGTATTAAACACAATAAGAAATGGATACTCTTGCATATTGATAGCTCCCACTACAGTACTTGCACAGCAACACTACGATACATTCAAAAATATATTTAAAGATTTAGATATAGATATTGAACTTTGTATATCAGCTAAAAAGATTATTAAGAAAGCTGACAACAAATTAATAATTGGAACTCATGCAATCTTGTATGAGAAAGAACTGCCTAAGGATTTAAACTTGGTTGTAATAGATGAACAGCATAGATTTGGAGTGGAACAGAGAGAGTATTTCAAACAGAAGATTAAGACATCCCCTCACTATCTAACTATGACAGCTACACCAATACCAAGAAGTCTCACAGAGATATTCTTTGGAGGATTAGATGTATCTGAAATCAGAGAGAAACCAAAGAATAGGATACCTATTAAAACATACTTCACACCATTTAAAAAAAGAAACGATTGCTTTAAATGGATAAAGGATAGTATTAAAGATAGTAATTTAGAAAATCAAGCCTTCATAATATATCCTCTGATTGAAGAATCAGAGAAATTAAGTGCTAAAGCTGTACTTACAGAATTCGAGTATCTTAAAAATATATTTAAAGGATTAAAGGTTGAATTTCTTCACGGGAGATTAAAACAGAAGGAAAAAGATAGACTACTAGAAGATTTTAGGAAGAAGAAAATAAATATATTGGTCTCCACAACAGTAATAGAGGTGGGAATAGATATTCCTGATGCCACAATAATGGTAATAGAGGATGCAGAGAGATTTGGTCTTGCACAGCTCCATCAATTAAGAGGTAGGGTGGGGAGAAGTGATAAAGAGTCATACTGTTTTGTAATACCTAGTGCTAATGTAGAGAAGGGTTCTTCTGCAGAAGAAAGGCTTAGATATTTTGCTAACCATAATTCAGGTTTTGAGGTTGCAGAGTATGATCTTCAAAGTAGGGGACCGGGGGAGGTATATGGACTTAGGCAATCAGGTATCCCTCTATTTAAGGTTGCCTCCATACATGATATTAAATTACTACATAGAGCAAGGGTTCTTGCTAAAAAGATTCTTAAAGATGATAATAGCTATGAATATATATTAGAGAATCTATTTAGATGAAAATACACATAGTATTAGACAATATTAGATCTGCTTTTAATGTAGGCAGTATATTTAGATCCGCGGATGGTGCAGGTAGTGTAGAGAAGATATATCTTTGTGGCATTACGAGTGATATAGATAACCCTAAGTTAGAAAAAACTGCATTGGGAGCAATAGAGATGATTCCATCTGAACATTACGATACTACCCAAGAGGCTTTGGAAGAACTTAAAGGAAGGAATATACCTATATACTCAGTAGAGATTACTAATGACGCAGAAAATTTTCAAAAGATTAAATATCCTAATGAGTTTGTCTTAGTATTTGGTCATGAAAAGAATGGCATATCAGAAGATATACTTGAATATACAGATAAAAGGATTATGGTACCTATGAGAGGAAAGAAAGAATCCTTAAATGTAGCCAACTGTGCTACAGCTATACTGTATGAAGTAACAAGAGAAAGAGATTAGATTCTGGTACAATATATTAATGAAGATTACCTCAAAAACTGTAGCTATTATATCTTCTATAGTTGTTGCAACTAGTGGTGGACTAATGCTATATCTCACACAAAAAGATCAGGGGGAAGTATTAGGATGGATGAGTAGCTCGTGGGTATACAGAAGAGGAATAGAGATAGATAATGCCTCCGAGGAAGAATTGATTGACGAAGATGTCTTAATAGATGTAGACACTCAATCCATAATAACTGGGGGGAAAATGCAACAAAATTGTGAAGATATACGATTCATAAACTATGAACATAATGAGGCTCTAGATTATTGGATCGAAGATGGATGTAACACAACATCTACTAAAATATGGATACGATTATCTACATTACCTGCTGAAGGCACTACAATATATATGTACTATGGAAATAGTAATGCTTCCGCAGGATCTTTACCTTGGGATGGAGATATATTTATGTTTGCAGATAATACCTGCCCTACAGGTTGGACAAGAGCGGAAGAATTTGACGGGAAATTTTTAAGAGGTAGTGATACTTATGGTAACACCGGAGGGTCTGATAGCCATTCCCACGCGAATGCAAGTTGTACCTCTAGTTCTATATCTACTACAAGTATCGGTAGTTCCTCTGGAAATCTTCTTGGCACTTCTATTACTCATGCCCATGACAACCTTACTACAACTGTAAATACAAATAATTCCGTACTACCTCCATATAAAGATATGATAATCTGCTACAATAACCATTTTCTCTTATCTACTAATCTGATTTCCATGTTCAATGTAGCAGCACCAACAGGATGGACACGGTTTTCTGCTTTAGATAATACTTTTCCAAGAGGTGCTAGTACCTATGGAGGATCAGGCGGATCAGCGACACATACGCATACTTCAACAAATGGACATACTACTGATGTAACATCTGTATCTGATATCTTATCTTCCTCTAACTATAACTTAGGAACTGGGGCGGATGGAGAATGTACCGTTTCCTCCAGTAGAAGTATTAATACAGGAGCCTCTTGTTCAGGAAGAGATGTCTCCGATGCTGTTAATTTTAGAGTGACCAGTTCTGTTTCTGCGGGATCTTCCAATATAACACTTTCTTCAGCTCCTACGGGACTAGATGTGGAAGATGAAATTATAATAATTAATCTACAGGGAACTTCCTCAAACTTCTCTAATGTTGGTAATTATGATACAGCATACATAACAAACATTAATACAGATACTAATACCCTTTCCTTAGATAGGGAACTAACCAATAACTATGATGGAGTAACACAAAAAATAATGGTACAAAGGATACCGCAATATACAAGTGTGACCGTAAATACTTCTATAAATTGGTATCCAGACACATGGGATGGTACAAAGGGAGGAATATTGATGTTCAGAGCTACAGGAACAGTTACAGTAAATGGGACAATACATGCCAATGCTAGAGGTTATACCGGAGGTAGTGGCTCAACCAGTAATCCTGGATACGGTGGAGAATCTTATTGTGGAACTGCTGGAGGAGGGAGAGGAGGATATGGACCAAGTGGAAACGGTGTAGCAGGTCTTTGTGGAGGAGGTGGTGGTGCAGGAAAATGGCAGGACAGCCCAAGTGGTTCAGGAGGAGCTGGTTCTGCAAGAGGAGGGGCTGGTGGTGGTGGTGGAGAGGGTGGGGGTCCTACTTCAGCAATCGGAGGTCGAAGTGCAGGTGGAGGATATGGTACCCCAAGTGGAAATGGTGGAACAAACGTGAGTGGAAATGGAAGTTCAGGATCCAATGGAACTGGTGGATCTGGAGGTGGAGGTGGTACCTACGGAGAACCAACTTTAGCAAAGCTTTTCTTCGGCTCTGGGGGAGGAGCTGGTGGTGCTGCGCAGGCATCAGGCAGAACTGGAGGAGCTGGTGGTAGAGGTGGAGGTATTGTATTTATATCTGCAAAAGAAGTAAGCCTCTCAGGAACAATCTCATCCAACGGAGGGACAGGTGGAAATGGTAGTGGAACAAGTCCCTTTACTGCTGCTAGTGGGAGTGGTGGTTCGGGAGGATCTATCAAAATAATAGGGGAAGACCTTGCACTAGGCACTAGTAAGGCTACGGCGACAGGAGGGGCAGGAGGAACAGGAGGACTGGGTGGACTTACTGGAGGTGCTGGAAGGATACGAATCGAATATTTAACTTCCTTAACAGGAACATCCTCTCCCACTTTCTCAGAATCTAATATAACAGCTGATTCTCTTTCTAAAGATACCCATACTCATGAATCTACTGATGTCTCAATATCTACAGACACACATACACCACCTTATCTAGACCTAGTATTTGCTAAATCACAAGGGGATATATATGTAACTGAGGACAACATAATTGTGACAAGTGAATTACCCCCTTTGGGCTGGAATAGATTTTCGGAGTTGGATGATAAAATTCCAAAAGCTGCCGAAGAATATGGTGGAAGTGGAGGAACTACTACGCATAAACATACAATTGAGATAACTACAGGCACATCATCACACGCAATACTTGGGTTAGGAGGATTAGGAGCAGACTCATATTTTGCGAGTGAAGATCACACTCACTCCTGCACTGTAGATTCGATAGATGTGTCAAATTATCCTTCATACATAACTGTTATATTTACCGAGAGGAAAATATCTCAAAACACCACCATATTGGAAGAAACATCTGCTCCTCATCAACCTGGGAATTTACTTTGCGAAGGAGAAACAAATCCAACTTTCCTTACAAATCTATCTCCAAAATTCTCTGCCGTATTCACAGCAGACGAACCTACGGATACAGCCAATTATTATAGGATTCAGGTAAATACACACCAGTACTTTACAGGAAACATGATGTGGGATACAGATAGAATAGAATTTGTAACACCTTTTGCAAATGGAGCAAGATCTCCGGATATAACATATAACGGAAGCGAGTTACAATGGGATACAGTATATTACTGGAGGATAAAATTCTGGAATCAGTCTGAAGCAGAGGGAGAATGGTCAGATACAGCTACGTTTGCAATGAATTATCATCCTAACGCTCCCACAGAACTACAAACTGAAGATGTTTCAAACAATAGTATGACGACCCTCTATCCATACTTTTCTGCAATCTTTACTGACACAGACACTTTAAACACAGCCGATTATTATCAAATTCAACTTAATACTAATGATAATTTTGAAGAAACTATTAAATGGGATAGTGAAAAAACCGCATTTTTAGAAAGTATAGAAAATGATGCAAGAAGCACAGACATATCATACTCCGGATCTTCTTTAGAGTATGCCACCGATTATTACTGGAGAATCAGATTCTGGGACAATGGAGATTTAGTTAGCGAATGGTCCGAAGTAGAACATTTCTACACACACATACCTCCAAATGCTCCTAGCTCGCTATTAGTAGATGGACGTGTCAATCCAAAAGGTATAGACACATTAAGTCCAAGATTCACTGCAATTTTCTCAGATTCTGACCCTACAGACTATGCTACCGCATATCAGATTCAAGTAAACAGTAACTATCTGTTTTCAGGTACTACAATGTGGGACTCTGGTAAAACAAATACAAACATCGCTAACAATCAACGCTCCTCTTCTTACACCTATGCCGGGACACCACTTACTTCATCAACAAACACATACTACTGGAGAATTAGATTCTGGGATAGTCACGACCTAGTTAGCGAATGGTCTGAGAGCGGAAATTTCATAGATGCCCTTACACTCTTCAAATTCGAAGGTCTTCGGATGGGTGGCATTAAAATAGATTAGTGTATAATCAACAATGAGCTTAAAACATGATTCATTTAAAAAACTAAGAAAAGAAAAAAAGAAATGGAAAGTAGAGACTCCGGAGGAATTTGAAGAAAGGGAAGATACCTTCCTTAAAGAAAGACTGCTTCACAAAGAACCCACTATACATACATTTGTTAGAATAACAGCAGGGAAGGTTAAAAATTTTAAATTAGAGATACCCAAAACTACAAGACCATTAACAGATAGGATGAAAGTTAAAGTATTTGATATTCTAAGAGAGGATATATTTAATAAAAACGTACTTGATCTATATGCAGGTGCTGGTTCATTTGGTCTTGAAGCCCTATCAAGAGGTGCTAAACACGTCACATTCGTAGAAGCTTCAAAGAATGCTGATTTTGTAATAAAGAATAATGTCGCCAAAACAGGATTCTTGCTACAAACAGAAATTATTAGATCTAAAACCGAAGACTATTTATTTAAACAGAGTAATAGTGACCCAATACCAACATTTGACATAATATTTTTGGATCCACCATATAAGCTATTTAATACTAAAAAGACGTTTAAGATGGAATCTGTATTAAATATGGCATCCCAACTACTCCCAGGTGTACAAAATCCTGATAGTGAAAGGTTTAAAGGTGCTTTAATATTGAAACATCCAAAGAGATATCCACTGGAGAAACTTAGTCTAGATAATATAGAGATCTTGGAATCTGAAGAATTCGGCTTAAATACTATATCCTTCTTTATTGTAAAAAGGTAATATCCTCATTGCAAAATCAATAATTACGATATAGAATAGTACAAATGTATAAACAATACGGTATAAACAAAGAGAAAATTAGTAAAATTGTTTTTTGTACACAAACATTCTAATGATGTTGTTTCTTTTTTCCCATAAACTTAACTTTTTAAACTGATATTATTATGGAATCTGAAAAATTATTAAAACTTGAGGCAATGAGACACTCAGCCTCACATATACTTGCTCAAGCAGTATTAAAACTATACCCAGATACCAAATTAGGTATAGGTCCAGCTATAGAGAATGGCTTCTACTATGACTTTGACTTTGCAGAGCCAATTGAGGAGGAGGATTTGCCTAAGATAGAAAAGGAGATGAAGAAAATAATAAAAGAAGCACTTCCTTTTAATCAACTATTTATGAAAAAGGATGAAGCTGTTGAGTATCTTAAGAAGACTGATCAGATATATAAGCTAGAGCTGTTAGAGGAGTTAGAAGGGGAGGAGTACAGTTTCTATGTAACTGGAGACAATGATTTTGCTGATTTATGCAGAGGACCACACGTAGAAAACACCAAGGACATTGGCGCTATAAAATTAACTAAGACTGCAGGAGCATACTGGAGAGGAGATGAGAAGAAAAAAATGTTAACAAGAATATATGGCACAGCTTTTGAGACAAAGGAGGAGTTGAATGAATATTTAAGGAATCAGCAAGAGTTAGAAAAGAGAAACCACAGAAAACTTGGTAAACAGCTTGATCTATTTGCAATTATTCCAGAGATAGGACAAGGGTTACCTGTATGGCTACCTAGGGGATATACCATAAGAAGAATACTTGAGGAATATATGTTGGATTTGGAGAGAGAGTATGGATACCAACACATATTAACTCCTCATATAAATAAAGAGATTCTGTTTCAAACTTCTGGTCACTTAGGTTTCTACAAAGAATCTATGTATGCACCAATTCAAATAGAGGATGAAACCTACTATCTTAAACCTATGAACTGTCCTGCTGGAATGATGGTGTACAAAATGTCACCTAAAAGCTATAGAGACCTTCCATACAAGCTCGGAGAATTTGGGACGGTATACAGATATGAAAAATCAGGAGAGTTACACGGATTACAAAGAGTAAGGGGCTTTACACAAAATGATGCCCATCTTTTCTGTACCCCTGAGCAACTAGAAGACATACTAAATGAGACCTTAGATCTTCTACTAATCTTCTATAAGGATGTAGGTTTTGATAATTATAAATTTAGGCTCTCCATCTCGGACAGAGAGAAAAATCCTGAGAAGTATTCTGGGGATCCAGAAAAATGGAAAATAGCAGAGGACACCTTAAGAAATGTATTAGTCAAAAGAGGCTTGGAATTTGAAGAAATGCCTGGAGATGCAGCCTTCTACGGCCCTAAGATAGACATACAAGCAGTGAATGTTTTTGGGAAAGAAGACTCAATATCCACAATTCAGTTGGATTTTAATATGCCAGAGAAATTTAATATCACATACATAGACTCTGAAGGTGAAGAGAAACAACCATTCGTTATACATAGAGCTTTAATCGGTTCTTTTGAAAGATTCTTTTCATTTCTCATAGAACACCACGGTGGAGATTTCCCTCTCTGGTTTACACCTGAACAGGTATATGTAATACCAATATCTGAAAAACACAAAGAGTATGCACAGAAGGTATACCAAGAACTTAAGGAAGCAAAATTAAGAGTGAAAATGGATGACAGAAACAAGAGCATGCAATCCAGAATCAGGGATGCAGAGAAAATGAAAATCCCATACATAGCAGTAGTCGGAGACAAAGAAATAGAAACAGAGGCGGTGAGTGTGAGGGCAAGAAGAAATAAGGAAGAGGGTTTGATGAAAGTACAAGAATTCATAGATAATCTCAAGGAAGAGATTAGAAACAAGGAAACCTTTAAAGAAAGTATTTAAATAAATTTTTAATATAAATATTAATACATGGATTCTAAGAGGAAAGGACCGCGAGTCAATGAGTACATAAGAGTAAGCGAGGTACAACTAATAGATGAAAAAGGTGAGAACATCGGGGTTGTAGATACCAATAAGGCCCTGAATATGGCACGAGAAGCAGAATTAGATCTAGTCGAAGTAGGAGCAAATGTTTCTCCTCCTGTCTGTAAAATAATGGATTATGCAAAATATATATACAGCATAAGTAAGAAGAGTAGATCAAATAAAAAAGGTAAAGCAAAAGAAACGAAAGAGTTTAGGTTTTCACCAGTTATAGAACAAGGCGATATTGATCATAGAATAAAAAGATCAAAAGAATTTCTAAGTAAAGGACACCCTGTTAAACTTACTATGGTTAAAAAGGGACGTCAATCAATGGATCAAGCAAAGGAAGTTTTTACTGAAATATTGACTAATTTTACCGATTATAGTAGTATCGAAGCCGAGCCCAAGTATGAGGGTAATAGAATTTCAATGACTTTTAAACCAAATGGCTAGACAGAAAACAAACAAAACAGCAAAGAAAAGAATAAAGGCGTCTAATCCTAAAGGAAATAGGACTCCTAAACTTAGATACAAGCAGAGTCATCAGGGTCATCTTAAGACAAAAAGGTCTGCTAAGTCTAAAAGAAGACAGAAAGATAATGCCTTGGTGGATAAAAGTAATAAGAAACCATTAGTAAGAAAAATCGTTAATCTTTAACTACAAACAGAATGAGAGTAAAAGGTGGAATAACAAGGAGAAAAAGACACAAGAAAGTACTAAAAAGTACTAAAGGATATAGGTTAACAAAGAGCAAGCTCTACCGAGTAGCTCATGAAGCATACCTTCATGCAGGACAGTATGCCTATAACCATAGACAGCGAAGACCAAGTCAGATGAGGAGAGTTTGGATATCAAAGATAAACGCTGCTTGTAAACAGAATAATATACAGTATAAAGATCTAATTAAAAAACTTAGAGATAAAAATATTGAGCTAAATAGAATGGTATTAGCAGATTTAGCATCAAACAATCCTGAAGTATTTTCCTTTTTAGTAAAGTCTTTGTAGGGTGCCTGTTAAAGAATTAACAAGGACTCTGCATGGGTCCTTTTTTGTTTAATAATATATGTTGTATACTATTAAAATACTTAAGTCATTGATAAATGAAATACACAGATAAACAACTAGAGCAAATAGCAAAAATTTTAGACAAGGATAGTAAAGAGCTTAAATATCAGGAATTTAAGAGTAAATATGGCGGTAAGAATGGTCTAATTACAAAAGCACTAAAGGAAATATCCACCATACCCACAGAAAAAAAGTCCCAATACGGAAAAGAAGTAAATCAATTGAAGGAGGTGTATGAGGATCTTCTCTCTACGAAGGAGAGGGAGGAAAAAACATATTTCTCAAGTACGGAAATAGACCCCACGGCACCTTTTGATATTAATAACAAAGAATCCGGTATAAGCGCCTTTCTAAGGGAGAAGGGGAGTAAGCATCCATTAACAAAAGAAGTTGAAATATTACTAAGTATATTCTCTAGTATGGGATTTGATATCCTAGAAAGTAGGCAGATAGATGATGACTACCATATGTTTGAATCCCTTAACTTCCCCAAAGGACATCCTGCAAGAGATATGTACGATACCTTCTGGACAGAGGATGGTTTAGTACTTCCTGCACACACCTCTACAATGCAAAATAGAGCATTAAAGCAGTTTGGACCACCACCTATAGCTGTTGTATTGCCTGGAAGATGTTTCAGAAACGAAGCTACAGACGCAGGACATGAGCATACATTTCATCAGATAGAGGGTGTATATGTAGATAAAGGCGTTTCTTTGGGTAATATGATAGCCACAATAAAGACATTTTTGGAAAGATACTTAGAAACTGATTTAGAAGTAAGGATACAACCCGCATACTTTCCATTTACAGAACCTGATTGTGAGTTTGTAATAAGCTGTCCGTTCTGCGGTAAGAGTGGATGTTCCACATGTGGTCACTCTGGATGGATTGAAATAATGGGCTGTGGGATGATACATCCTAATGTATTAAAAGAAGCAGATATAGACCCTAAAGAGTATACCGGTTTTGCTTGGGGATTTGGTGTAGATAGATTAACAATGATAAAGCTTGGGATCGAGGATATTAGATATCTAAGAGAGAGTAATCTTAACTTCTTACGACAGTTTTAATGAAGATAACAACAGGATTAATAAAACAATTTGTCGATCTAAACATACAAGATGATGAGATTGTTCGATTGATAAAAGAGCATATAGGAGAGGTTGATCATGCACACAACCTAAGTAAGGATTATGAGAATATTGTTATAGCAGAGATAACAAAAAAAGAAGATCACCCAGATGCAGACAAATTAGGCGTATACCAAATAGATTATGGTGAGAACGAGAACATACAGGTTGTAGCAGGAGACAAGCTATTAAATGTTGGGGATAAGGTAGCATATATTAAGGTGGGATCCACAGTTCCATACAGTATATATACAGAGGAGAAGCCTTTCATAGTTAAGTCTGTTAAACTCAGAGGTGTCATGTCCCATGGGATGTTAGGTTCACAGAAGGAACTGAATGTGGGATCTGATCATGAAAGAGTTATGGTCTTACCAAACGAAGCAACGGTTGGGATGTCGTTTAGTGAATACTATGATTTAAACGATACCGTAATAGATATTGAGAATAAAGCATTGACAAATAGAGGAGATCTTTTCAGTATTCTTGGAATAGCCCGAGAATTATCTGCAATAACTGGAAATAAATTCAGAAGTCCCGAGTGGTATCTTAATCCCAATACTGATATTAAACATGAGGAGAACTGTCTGAAAGTTAATATTGTAAATGATGCTGAAGTATTATGTCCAAGATATACAGCCATTGCCTTAGATAATGTTGATATAGAAGAGTCACCTGTCTGGCTTAAATCATCCTTAATGAAATGCGGTATTAAACCTATTAACAATATTGTGGACATAACTAACTACATATCCCTATTAATAGGACAACCTCTTCATGCATTTGACTATGATAAACTAGTAACAAATGACCCCAACTATCAAGATGAGGCGTATATTAATATACGAATGGCCAAACATGACGAAAAGATTCTTGCGTTAGATGACAAACTCTACGAATTGGATGAAGACATTATGGTTATTGCAGATAGTACACACCCAATAGCAATTGCAGGAATTATAGGAGGGAAAGACACAGAGGTAGATGAGAATACCAAAAGAGTTATTTTAGAATCTGCCAACTTTGATAAGAGCAGTATCAGAAGAAGCAGTATGAAGCTAGGTCTCTTCACAGAAGCAGCTACCAGATTTAAACATAATTTAGATACACATCAGTGTATTGCGGGGTTGGTAAAGGCAGTTGAGATGATAAAAGATATCACTAATTCCCAGGTTGCATCCAATATCATAGATATTCTGATCCAAGGTGAGGAGAAGAGAACTATAAAGCTTTCTGTTGAGAAACTAAATACGGTTTTAGGAACTAATCTAGATTCAAATACAATTAAAATCACATTGGAGAATTTAGAATATGAAGTATTAGAGGATGAATCACTATATCTCACACTTCCTTCTTGGAGAAGAGATATTGAAATAGAGGAAGATGTATATGAAGACATTGGAAGAATATATGGATTTAATAATATCCCAATTACTCTTCCTAAAAAAGATATTAAACCACCTAAAAAGAATTCCGTGATATCTATTAAAAAGGAAGTACGAAATATTCTTTCTAATTCAGGAGCTAACGAAACTCTCACATATGGATTCACTGACTTATCTTCTTTTGAGAGATGTAAACTAGATAGTAATTTAGCATATAGAATACGTAACCCACTTTCTCCTGAGCTTTCTTTAATGAGAACTAGTATTTTGCAAACCCTTTTGCAAAAAGGCAAAGAGAACAGGGATAGAGGTATTAATAGATTTGCCCTCTACGAGTTTAATATTGCTCATATTAATAGCTACATCCAAAAGGACAAACTTCCTATTGAGCATTGGTATCTTTCTATGCTCACCACAGATTCAGACAATAAACAAAATACAGGTAGTCCATACTATGTTATAAAAGAGTATATAGAAAAAATAACACGTTCATTAGACATATTAAATATTCAATATGATTTAGTTGCAAAAAGCCCTGAAATAGATCTTCCTCCTTTTATTAAAAATCTATTAAGTATGTTTGAACCTAATAGCTCAGCAATACTGTCTATTGGAGGAAATATAATCGGTATTATGGGAGAGATATCTAACGAAGTTAAGGATAATTTTAAACTTCCTAAATATACTGCTGGATTAGAAATAAATTTAGAGGAACTTGTAAAAGTCGTAGGAGATATTAGAAAATACAAGGAACAACCAATATATCCTTCGTTCACACAAGATTTATGTTTTGAGATGAGTATAGAGAATAGATATTCTGATATTCATAGTGAAATAGAAAAGATTATTAATAGTAATGATTTATGGGGTAGAGTAGAGTGTATTTCTATCTATCAGAAAGATGAGGAATCGGATAAAAAAAGAATAACTTTCCGAATAACTGCTAGTAATCATACAAGAACTTTGAGTGACAAGGATATCAAACAGATAGTAGAGAAGATAACTAAGAAGATAAAAGAAAAGTATAACGCAGAGTTGGTTTAAGGTACTGTTACAGTAATTGTATTACCAGTAATTGTAGAACTTCCGGATTTAGCCGAAACTCTTATTTCATACTGTCCACTTGTTACAGACGCTTCTTTTGTCCATATTTGAGACCAACCTCCAGAACTATTATTGTCTATTAAAGACTTACTATATCCACCACCTACTTTTGATAATGTAAATGTCACTTCATCAACAGTTCCGCCTGAGACTGTAGCCACAAGTGTTACAGGAAAAGAGACAGTAACTCCATTAGCGGGGGAGATAACAGAGACAGAAACAGAGGACTCCACCTTCACATTAACACTCTTGGTATCTGTTTTCCCATAATTATCCCTAGCCACAACTGATATAACATTATTGCCCGCTGTTGCAGAGTTAGGAATAGTGTAATTCACAACATAGGTACCATCTGCCTTTAATGAAGCTCCAGAAATATCGGCCCCATTGAACTTAACTTTAAACTCCGTAATACTCTCTAAATACCTAACTTGACCAGAAATCTCTATACTCTTTCCCTTTTGTACACTCTGACCCTCTGTAGGGGAGGATATTTCTACAATAGGAGCATTATCTGGCCCAAGAGGCAAAGGACAATTAGCAGTAGCGGGATCACCAAAAAGATATCTTGAACCCTCTACCGAGGAGAGATATCTCTGATACGGTTCCTGTTGCAAGGTATTTTCCAAAGTATTCGTCATAACTAACTTCTCCACTGTTAAACCGTATTTCCTTGCCGCATCCAAATTAGTTGGAATTAAACCGTTAGCTGCACAAACCTCTACTACCTTTCTCCTATCCACCTGAGGAGGCCTTCCTGATATATACAAAGATGATTCCTTAGGACAATCTACCCCCTCATTCTCTGGGGAGGCTCCTGTATCAGTACACACAGATGTAGTCATAATACCTGCTGGTCTATTGTATGTCCCCGATGGATAATTCTCTAATACTCTCCTAAAGAATGAATTTGCCATAGGTAAAGGTACCGTAGAAGACCAGCCACCAGGCATATCCTCATTGTTATTATTTCCTGTCCAGGCTCCTACAACTAGATTTTGATTGTATAAGAACGCTAATAAATCCCTAGGACCATCTGTTGTACCAGTTTTCCCACATAACTTACTATTACCTATATAGTAATACTGATTACCATACCTATCATTAAATCCTGCCAAATCACATATCATCCAATTAACTAAATATGCCTCCTTTTCATCAAAAACTCTCTTTCCAGAATCCTCCTCTGCTTCCAAAAGAATTTCTCCCTTTGAATCCTCCACCTTGAGAATAGGAGTTATGTCATTTCTAACACCGCTATTAGCCAATATAGCATATGCATTAGTAAATTCTAAAAGCTTCATTTCTCCAGAACCTAATCCCAAACTCAATCCATAATCAGCCTTATTAGCTATACTCGTTATTCCAGTCTTCTCTATCGTTTGTAAAAAATTATCAATACCAGCCAATTGTAATGTATATACGGAAGGAACATTCCTAGAAAGAACTAGTGCTTTTCTCGCAGTCATTAATCCATAATACTGCTTATCCCAGTTAGTGGGTTTATAATTACCAAACTGTATCTCAGATATATCCGGAGTTAGTAACCATGGACCATATCCTTGACCTATTGCACTTAAATATACAAATGGTTTAATCGAAGACCCCATCTGTCTTTCGCTTACAGCGATATTAACATTACCATCAACTCGTGGATCCTCTACATTAAAATAATCTATAGAGCCAACCATAGCTAGAACTTGTCCATTCTTTGGATTAAGAACAACCATAGCACCATTATTTACATTGTATCTTCTCGCATTCTCTACAGCTTTTATAACTTCTTCCTCAGCTATTTGTTGCAAAGATGAATCTAATGTCGTTGTAACTTTTAATCCTCCTCGCTCTACACGATCTATACCAAACTCTTGCTCTAAGAGCTGCTTAACATAGAAAACAAAATGAGGAGCTTTAATATCTATTCTCCTAGTACTATACACCAACTCTTCCTCCCTTGCTTGCTCTATATCTTCCTCATCAACACCCGTTAGCCTTTTATTCTTCAACATCTGATCTAAAACATATGTCTGCCTCTCCTTTGCCATATCAGGATTAGAACCATACAGAGGAGAATAAATACCAGGACTTTGTATCAATCCTGCAATTAGTGCACTTTCAGCCAATGTCAAGTCCTCAACATCTTTACCAAAGTACGCATTTGCTGCTGCTTGGAAACCGTAATTAACACCACCCAAAGGAACCTCATTCATATACATCTGTAATATCTCATCCTTAGTAAAAGTTTGCTCCACTTGCATAGTGATTAATACCTCTTTTATTTTCCTTGCATATGTTTGAGCGTATGCCTCCTCTCCCAAAACATCATAAAGAATGGTTGTCTTTACAAGCTGTTGAGTAATAGTACTTCCTCCTCTTACAACTCCCCCTGACCTTAAGTTCTGTGTAAATGCCTTTGCTATACTGAAATAATCAACCCCTTTATGTTGATAGAATTCTATATCCTCTGCAGCCAATACTGCCCATCTGGTGTGCTCTGGTATTTTATCTATTGATACAAACTTTCTATTTTTATCTCCGTAGACCGTATACAGAAGCTCTCCCTCTCTATCAAGTATCTGAGTACTTTGATCGGAAGCTCTTTCAACTAATTGATCTGGTGAGGGTAGGGAATTTTGCAAATTCTTTAGGTATATTCCAACCCCTATTAGTACAACACAGAAAACAAAGAAACCAATTCCAACAACCACATAGAAAATCTTCTTCCTTTTGAGTTTCTTAGTAATATCTAACTTCTTGTTTCCAAGTTTAGTAAAGAAAGACTTAGATTTAGAGGTATTCTTCGAGCTGTATTTCCTAAAGTTCTTATATTTATCCAAATTACTTGGAGTAAAGGCTTTTGTAAGCCCTCTGCCCTTGGAAACACTTTTGCCTCTTCTTTTTCTAGAGTTACTAATACCCAGACTATATTTCATACCATAAAATATATATTATTTACCTCTTTTATTCAACAACTTGGCTTTTGGTTAAATTTTACCTTTTACGCTATGATATAATGAATTATGAATAGCACAAACTTGTCAAAACTACCTTACAAAGGTACAAAAGATATGTATCCGGAAGATATGCTATCCCGAAATTACATATTTGACATATGGAGTAGGGTGGCAAAAAGGTTTGGATATGAGGAGTATGATACTCCCTTAATTGAAGACGCAAATATGTATAGAGTGAAATCAGGAGATGAGATAGCAAATACACAACTATATAGCTTCACAGACAAAGGGGGGAGAGAAATAGCTCTAAGACCTGAGATGACCCCATCTTTAGCTAGGCTAGTTGCACAAAAGAGAAATGTTCTAGCACTACCAGTGCGATGGTTCAATATAGGAAGATACTACAGATATGAGAAGCCACAAAAAGGAAGAACACGCGAGTTCTTTCAATTGAACATAGATATTCTAGGTGTCCCAACAATAGAAGCCGAGATAGAGATAATACAGTATGTCATGGAAGTAATGAAGGAATTTAAAGCTCCAAAAGATACTTTTGAACTAAAGATTAATAACAGATATCTGTTAGACTACTTATTCGAAGAAATCCTTAAAATAAGTGATCAACAGAAGCCATTACTCTCTAAAGCTATAGACAACTATCTTAAATTAGAAAGCAAGGATTTTGAAGAGTATGTTAAGGAGTTAGGTTTGAGCACAGAACAAACAGAGAAACTCCTAAACTACCTTAACTGGAGCATAGCGGATTTGGAAGAATTAAAAGAAAGATCTAGAGGAGCAAAAGAATTAGTAGAGTTGTTTGAGAAAGCTAAAAATTTAAATATTCAAAATATTAAATTCAGTCCATACATTGTGAGAGGTTTGCAATACTATACAGGGACAGTTATAGAGATGTTTGATGTAGGAAGTAAGGAGAACCCTCGAGCACTATTTGGGGGAGGAAGATATGACAACCTTTTGGAGATTTTCGATGAGAAAAGCATACCTGCATTTGGACTAGGGTGGGGCGATGTGACAACATTTGACTACCTTAAAACATATAATCTTCTTCCTAATTTAAAGAGTGAAGCTCTTCTGTTTGTTACATTAATGGATGACTCCCTTTATGAACAATCAATGAAGGTGGCAAACTACCTTAGAGAAAAAGGTGTCAACACAGTAACTCAATTAACTCCTAGCAAACTTTCAAAACAATTGGCATCGGCAAGTAAGAGATCTATACCTTGGGTAGTTATAGTAGGACAAGAAGAGGTCGAATCTGGGAAAGTCATATTAAAAAACATGTTTAATTCTGAACAAATTAGCATCAGTTTAGAAGAGGTTCCGGAGAAAGTTTTGTAATAAAAAGGTAAAAATTCCTAACTATCATATTAATATGTTATACAAACCAATTACTGGGATTGTGATATTAATATCTAAAGATTTTCTTCTAAGAAAACTCTTTCGAACTATATTAGATAAATATCCTGATTATACATACTGTCCAATTAGTAAGGCAGAGGAGATTGGCAGTATTGATAATCCTAAAATAATATTTATACAAGAGAGTAGAATAATAGAACAGAAAGATATAAGAAGAATTCGATTTAAACTTGGAGTACCTATAATCCTAATAACAAACTCCTTAGAAAGAGCTAATATTAAACAACTTTTTGATTTTGGCGTCGACTATATCTTAGAAGAACCTGTGAAGATAGAATTCATAGACGCTATCCTTTTTAAACATCTCAAAAGATCTCCATATAAAAGCAGAAGTATTGTTAAATATCATGGAATGGTTCTATATACAGATTCTCATTTTCTCTATTACAAAGATTGTAAAATATTTCTAACTACAACAGAAAGTCTCCTTATGAAGATATTACTGACTTATGACGATCCAATAAGTATAACTAAGATACAAGAATTACTCTTTCAGGAAGAAAATAGAGATGTGAGTATTGGAAGTCTAAGGGTTGTACTGCATAGATTAAGGAATAAATTTCGGATGTGCACAAACATGGAGATAATTGGAAATAGATATAGGGAGGGATACTATATTAAGCTTTAGCTATATTTTCTTTTTCCATTCCATTATTTTATTCAATGCCTCTATCGGAGTAATATTATCTATATCCATTTTCTGTATCTCCCTCTCTATCTCAGACTCTTTCGCTGTAAATAGGGGATACTGATAGCCATTGATACCCTTTCTCTTTCCTTCCTCTTTGATATCGGATATAACAGATTCTCTTAACTCATCTCCTTTAGAAAACATATTCTTCTGCTCAAAGCTCTCTAAAATCTCATTCGCTCTTTTTATAACCTTCTGGGGTAGGCCTGCCATTTTAGCAACGTATATACCGTAACTTCTATCTGTTCCTCCTTCTACTATCTTTCTAAGAAATATAACGGTACCTTCCTCTAAATCTTCTTCAACTAAAACATTATAATTCTTGACCTTTTCAGGATATTTTTCTGACAGTTTCAGTAATTCATGATAGTGGGTAGCAAAAAGAGTCCTTGCCTTTACTTCTTTTATTAAATACTCTGATAAAGCCCAAGCTATACTTACACCATCATATGTACTTGTACCTCTTCCAACCTCATCCAAAACTATCAGACTAAATTTCGTTGCATTATTAACAATATTAGCAGCCTCATCCATTTCTACCATAAATGTACTTCTTCCTCTACTTAAATCATCAGATGCACCAACTCGTGTAAATATTCTATCCACCATAGAAATTTCTGCTTTCTTAGCTGGGATAAAAGATCCTATTTGGGACATCAGTACCAAAGTGGCTACCTGCCTTATGTATGTAGATTTACCTGACATATTAGGACCAGTAAGTATCGCCATACTAGAGTCTTTCATATCAAGATAGGTATCGTTTGATATAAACTCTTCCTCCGACACCGTTTCAACTATTGGATGCCTTCCGTTTTCAATTTTAATAATCCCATCTTTCTCCCCCATCTCATATATATGAGGCCTAACATAGTTGGAATAGTTTGCCAAATATGCAAATCCACACAACACATCTATTCTCGCGATGATAGAGGATATAATTTGGAGTTTTTCTAAATTCGGGACGAATGAATCTCTGAAATCAGAAAATAACTGATACTCAAGGGAACATAGCTTTTCTTGGGAATTAAGGATTATACTTTCTCTTTCTTTTAATTCTTCCGTTATATACCTTTCGGAATTAACCAATGTTTGCTTCCTTATATACCTTTCTGGAACCTTATCTTGATGCGTTTTTGTTACTTCTATGTAGTATCCAAAGACTCTATTGAAACTAACCTTAAGGGAAGGAATTTTCGTTTTCTTTTTCTCCTCCTGTTCAAACTCCTTTATCCATGATTTACTATCACCTGACAGAGATCTTAGTTCATCTACCTCTTTACTGTATCCTTGCTTAATAATTCCACCTTCCGTTATTGATAGGGGGGGATCTTCCGATAAGGTTCTTTCTATCTTCTGTACTACTTTCTTTATTAACTCTTTATCTACATCTTTATACTTTATACCCAACTCTTTGGATAGAATTTGTAATATTTCAATTACATATTTCAAAGATACTCCCAAAGCTTGTATATCTCTTGCATTTGCTCTGCTTAGTCCAATCTTTCCAACTATTCGCTCCACGTCGTTAACATTGTCCAACATATCTCGGATATCATTTAATATTTTTGTTTTTTTAGTTAATTTCTCAACAAAATCTAATCTCTCATCTATCGCTTTTTTTTCTAGCAATGGATTAAGAATCCAGGAATATAAAACTCTTTTCCCCATACTTGTTAAGGTCTTATCCATCACTGAAAAAAGAGAATGTGTTATATCTCCTGTATATGCATTGGATACTAGTTCTAAATTTCTAATAGTGGAGCTATCCAAGACCATAGTTTTGTTTAGATTAATCTTCCTTGGTTTCTGTATATGGGTTGGATCCATTAACTGAGTCTCTTCAATATATTTAATGATCATTGCTACTGAGACTATATTCGTTGAGTCAGGAGGTAAATCTAAGGAATTACTACTTCGTACTTTATAGAATTTTTTAATCAACTCTCCAGCATACTCTTTATTTTTTATCCCTTTCTCTATAAATTGAACAGGAATATCACTTATCTTTATATTCTCCTCTCCTTCCAGAATTAAAATTTCTACCGGAGCATATGAGGATATAACACTACTTAGCAAACTGCTGGAATACAATTGATTCAAGAGTAGAAATCTCCCCGTAGAGATATCACAAAGAGATACAGATACTTCTTTCTTCTCAATATATATTGCAGCTAAGTATGAATCCTTCACAGCACTAGCTTGATCTCCGTCCAACGTACCAGGTGTTACTATCCTAGTTACACCTCTCTTTACAATACCCTTAGCTAGCTTGGGATCTTCTAATTGATCTACCACTACCACACAGTATCCAGCCTCTATTAATTTAGGTAGATACTGATCAATTGCTTTGTGAGGAAATCCTGCCAGTGGGGTAGGGTTATTTTTTTTATCCCTCCTTGTTAGTGTAATATTTAGTACCCTAGATGTAGTTTTAGCATCATCTCCAAAAGTCTCGAAAAAATCTCCCATTCTAAATAGCACTATTTTATCTGGGTACTGTCTTTTAAAACCCAGATACTGTTTCATCATCGGTGTATCATTCATTGGGAAAAGTATATCACGAATCAATATTGTGATACTACAGGTTACTTGTTAAGAATAATCTTAGCTTCCTCTTCTGCTACGACCTTTCTTGTCTCTACAATATCGCCAGAAAGTACAGAAACACCATACACTCCAGCTTGTACACTATATCTTAACAAAGGTTTACTATCTTCCACTATAACTACTATCCTTTCAGTATTTTCTCTTACAACCTCAAGGATATTATCCAAAACTTTAAAGACACTATTTCTCGAAAGATCGTACTTAGATTTTGTGTCATCAAATTTAAACCCTTGCATCTGTCTAACTATCCTTGGCATATTAAGTATTAATCCATCTATCTTCGTAGCTACTATTTCATCTGCGAGTATGACCTCTGCTGGATTATCAATAATTGCATATATTTTAAATGATGATGTTCTTCTTAATTTCTCTCCCATTAACTGCTTTTTGAATTCTTTCATAGCCTCACCACCCATTGGAGAGTGAAGAGCTACTGAAACATTTCTTTTCTTATAAATATTCCTAATCCTTTTTACAATCTTAATCACTCTTTTTAACATATCTAGATTATTGACGTAGTGGGTTGCACCGTATACCTCATCAGGAAGGCTATTTTCCTCATACGATTTTCCTTTAGTTAAATTTCTAAAGTCTCCAACTTTGCTTGACCCAATAGATATTATTACCTCATCTCCATGTGCTAAATCTACATACTCAAGTATTCTCTCAGATATTCCTTTCGAGAAATCAACAAATTTCTTCTCTTCTACATATGCCATAATATGGCGACCATTCTCTATTAGTATTTTATCCATATCTATATATACTATTCCATGAGAGTTCCCTACATTATCAAACAGTTTCTTTGGCTCTATATCCGCCATGGTGAATACTTTTGTAGCACATGGTGGAAGAGTACTGTCCTTTGGTGGTAGGGGAGCTTCGACTTCTTCCTCAACAGGTCTCTCCTCTTCTTTCAAAAGATCAACTCCTGTTACCTCTCCCTGACTATACGCCTCGACTACTGGATGTACATCTGGAGCGCTCTCTACCTTCTCTGCCATATATACACTACCTGAATTCCCATCTATCCTTACCCAATCTCCTGATTTAAGAACCTGTGATGCTGTATTTGTACCAACTACAGCAGGAATACCAAATTCTCGACATAGTATAGCTGTATCACTTGTTAGCCCGCCCGTATCCATTATTACACCCCCACAGGCGATAATCATTGATTCCATTTCAGATGAATATCTTTTTATTAGCAATATATCCTGTTTAGAAAAAACCCTATCTACTGGAGCATCCACAACAGCTATTTTCCCTGTAGTGACTCCAAAGCTTGCCCCAATGCCCGATACCACAAAATCTTCCTGTTTTGTTTTTTCTGGCTCTTTCTCTGATTCCTTCTTGGCAGACATTATCAATTTTTCTAATTTTCTCGCTGCCTGATTACTATTCTTTTGCATTATCCTCTGGGCATCTGATACTGCTTGTGATACGATCATGCTCTCTCCCTTATATTTTTCTATAAATGCAATCACAACCTCCCTTAAAGTCTTCCTTGATATATCTCCACTTGAGGTAATTACTCGATCCTGAACCCATGGTTCATATAGTGGTTTGTTTTGCAAAATCCAAAACCTCCCGCCAGACAGCACCCATTCTAAATTCTGTATCTGCCTAGATTTGTTCTCCACAATTAACGCTATCTTAGATATCTCCTGCATATCTTTATCAGAAAGTTTTTGCCTATGACTCCAACTATTAGATATTTTAATTTTTTCCACATTACTCCTTCCTCTAGAAGAAGCTTTTAAAGTTCTCACCTTCATCCATTCTTGCGGAGCTATATGTTTTTCAACTATACTCAAATCTCTCTTGTTTAAAAGATATGAATCAGGAGTGATTTCACCCAAAGATATAACATCTCCCAATCCGAATACTGCTTCTATACTGAGCTTTGTATTATCCTGTGTTATTGGATCTACTGTGAATACAACACCTGAGACTTCAGACTGAACCATCTTTTGCACTACCACAGCAAGCTTTACATCCACCAAATCTATACCCATTCTTGAAGCATATGCAACTACATCATCACAAAATAAGGATGCATATATCCTTTTGATAGCATTTTTTAGCTCATCATATTTCCTCACATTCAACTCTGTCGAAAAAACTCCACTAAAAGAAACCTCTTCATTCTCCGGGAAAACAACTGATGATCTAACTGACACCCAAGCGTCCGTGAATCCAGACAATCTAGTATATGCACTTAGTATCTCTTCCTCTACTTCTTTCTCGAACTCCCTTTTTAAGAATGCTTCCTCTATCTCCTCCTTCTCAGGATTTCGACCCTTTGATAATAATTTTTTCTGACTATTATCTAGGGCACTATAGCAAAGATCTACAAAGACCTTACTTGATACAACAAAGAACTCAGGAACAGGAACATCCATATCCTTAAGTTTAAAAAGACTAAGACCCTTCCTCCCAATCTTACTCTCATTTAAATCTTTTGCTGAATAATCTTCAAAAAAGAAAACATTTTCCTTTTTTGTATTAACACCTTCCATCTTAAGCTGGGCAGTAAAAAATTTAGATCAGTATATATTACACAATACCTTTAGCCTTTAATTTTTGCAAGTCTATATAGAATTCGTACAGTATTTTTATTATAACCATTAAAGGTACAGCTACAAACCCACCAACAATTCCAAAAAGTATCAAAAATATTATCACACCAACCAAAACTATGATTGGCTTTAGTCCTACTGCATTTCCCATTACTCTAGGAGTTATAACCGTATTTTCTAATGGCTGATAGAGTATGAAGGCTCCTAGCAAAATAGCTGCGCTTATCGGACCAAGAGTTATCAGTGCCACTAAGGCCATAACAACACCAGAGAGAGTAGAGCCTAAATTAGGTATTACTCCCATGACTCCAGTAAATATGGCTAAAGGAAGAGCAAATGGAACGCCTAAGATAGTTAGTACTGTACCAGAGAATATTGCTGCCAATGTACTAATTACACCCTGTCCTAATACCCAACCACCCAACTTTCTCTCTACCTCCAATACCAATTTCCTCACTCTCTCCCTCTTCTCATCAGATACTATTCTAATTAATAATATATCAAAAAAACTATCATGTTCAGATACTAAATATATTGAGAAAACTATAGATGTAACTAAGAAAGCACCAACCCCAAAAAAACCAGAGAGGAAGTTCGCTACATTCTTTACATTATCAGCCGTAGGGAAGGATTTTATTATATCTGTTATATACTGACTAACCATATCAATATCTAATATATACTCTCCAACAGCGAAATTCTCCAAATAAGAAAGGATATTATCTATCCACCTAGGTATCTCACTTATTAATCCTGCTAATTGATTAACAAAAGGAACAAATACCAATATCAAAACCAGTTGAATTAAAATGAAAAGTATCACATAAGATATGGCAATAGCCCAACCCTTTGAAATACCCCTCCTTTTTAGCCAATTGACTATTGGTCTTATGGACGACATTATTGCAAATCCAAAAAATAGAAACATTAATATCATTAATATTTGCCTTGAAAAGAATATGAAGGCAAGAAGAAGAACTATGAAGGACATCAACTTGGGAGAGAAGTCAACAACTAAAGTTTGATTCTCACCCTCTCTTTTTATATAACCAAAATTAGAGGTTTTTTTTCTTCTATCCTCAGTATCTCGCACATTTGAATTATTATCGCTAACAGAGTATATCTTTGCCATATAGATTTTCTTTAAATTATCTTTCCATTATATATTAATTAAGCAATTACTTTAATACCTTAACTATAATTCTAGAAGCCAGCAAAGAGGTTAGGGGAACTACTAATATTAGGCCTATACTAGCCACCAATGTCCTAACAATTTCCTCAACTACAAATCCCGTGTTTATTAATATCCTAAAATTAGGATTATTAGCAGAAAGCAACATAACCAAAGAGAAGCTAGAACCAGCGTACGCTATAAAGAGAGTATTAACCATGGAGGATATATGATCCTTGCCAATATTCATACTCCTTTTGAAAAGTTCTGTAGAAGAAAGAGACTTATTTGCACTATATATCTCCATCATAGCGGAAGTCTGTCCAACAGTAACATCGTCCAATACACCTAAAGATCCAATAACTATACTAAGAAGAAATATAGATGAAAGGCGTATTGTACCAAATGTGGCATCATACAACATAGCCGAGGATTCATCTCCAGTACCAGTAATATTTAGGTTAGATATTACAATATATCCTAATAGAGAGATCAAAATTATCCCTAGTAGAGTGGAGATAAAAGCTATTACAGACTTAATATTAATACCATATGTCACAAAAGTAGACGCACCAAGAAGTATAAATATGGTTATCACAGCAACCCAAAACAAACTTTGCCCCATATTTATCCTAGGTATTGCAAAGAAATATAAAACTAGAAAACTAACAGCTAATCCTAAAGTAGCTCTCACACCCCTTACACCAGTTATTATGATTATCAATAAGACAAACAAACTAAACAGAAAGAGTAGGGAATTCTCTCTAGAGTAACTCTCCACACTCCATACCTCCTCTCCATCAATACCTTCGCTCAAAGACACATACACTCTACTACCAACCTTAAAAAGATCCTCCTCATTATTTATCCAAGTGGGCATTGTTTCAACAACATCTCCATCAGAGAGTTCAATATCATACGCAATACATGATAATTCTATTCCTTCAACCATACCACCACAATCTACATCCCTTTGCTCCAAAACCTTTCCCTTAAATATCTCTCCCTCGGACGTATCCTGTTGAGCATATACAACAGCAGGAAAAAGGAAAAACAATAACAGAAGAATAAATCCAAAATACTTTTTTCCTAAATTTCTCATAATGTATATATTAACAAAAAAAGGGGGAGTACGTACTCCCCCTTTTAATTCTACTTATGTATCTATTCCTTCCCCTTATATTTTACTAATACAAATCCAGAGCTAAACATGAAAGCTACCAACGCAATTAATCCCAATATAACCATCAAATTATTCTCTCGTATAATTCTCATAGCAGCTTCTAACTCACCTGATGCTACAGGTAATTCATCAGATACTGCATCTCCATCGACATCACTATCGGGAGAATATGTAACTCTCACTTTTTCCTCAACCTCAACCATATTCCCAGCCTTATCCGCTATCTCCACTGTATACACATTAGGACCCTCATCTAATAAGATTCCTGCTATCCTAAAATCACCATTCTCATCACAAACCCCAACATACTTATCCGTACCCCTCCTTACAACAACCTCTGCCTCCGCCTCTACTGTACCAATAATCGTAAAAGTATCTGTACCAACCTCAGGAGAGTATTTAATATCTACCAACTCAGGAGCGGTCCTATCAACCTCCACAATCCTCATATCTGATTGAGGAGATATATACCTTTTTGGAAAGCCCCTCACTCCAGCAATAGACACAGCATATTTCCCTTCTAGTTCTGCAGGATACTCATACTCGAACGTTGAATCCCTACCAACCTTAACCCTAGCAACCTCTTCATTATCAACATACACAAAAACCTCATCATAACCATCAGCTACACCTCTAATAACCATATTCTCTTCATTGGTCAGAACCTCAGTCCCAGAAAGAGAAGGAGCTTCTAACGCATCATCCAATTCCGGAGTCCTACTAAATTTCACAAAGGAATATATTCCGTATGAGATTAACAGTATTCCTAATACTATAAATATACTCCCTACGATCCTGGAGACTTTTTCCTGATCCTGTGGAGCCTTCACTTCTACCTTAGAAAGCATAGACTCATCTTGTTTATTATTAACAGATTTAGATTTTTTCTTTGCCACGCTAAACCTATATTAAAATTTATATACCTCTATTTCTAGAATAATATAATTATTAAAATAATGCAACTATTTCAAAAAACTAGTAGAATAGAGAAGAAATATGAACAAATCTATTAAAATAACAATAACATTTTTCCTAATACTATCATTACTCTCCTGTATACTATTCCTTTTGATATACCCCAACTACAACAACATCCTCCTAACTATTAATTCATACAATATATACAACCTTTCCAAAGAAACAAGCATAAAGATACTAACCCAAATCTCACCAACTACAGATAACTACGAAGAAAAAGTATTAGGATATACCTCTATAGAGGAATCCCTAAAAGACCAACAAATAGTTCTAGACAGAAAGATATTGGAAGAATTAAATACAATAATTAGAATAAATGAGTTAAATATCGAAGGCCCAATACTCCAAGGAGAATCCTCCTTAACAATGGATCAAGGATTTTGGCACTTTCCCATATCCAAATTCCCAGGGGAGAAAGGTAATGTCGTGATCATAGGCCATAGATTCATGAACATGCCACCTGCAAAAGACACATTCTTTAATCTAGACCAAACTAAAATAGGGGAAAGAATTGTAGTGGCTCACCATGAAGGAGAATTCACATACATAGTAGTAGATATAAAGGAGGTAGAGCCAAATGATATAACTGTAGTTCAAGACAGCGATGACTACAGACTCACACTCATCACATGTACACCACTATGGACCTCTGAAAAACGCTTAGTAATAGTTGCTAAACTAGACAAACTATATAAAAAAGTGTAGACTTACAGCGCTATTTAAATATTAACAAACATTTTAATGACAGACTTTTACACTAGAAAAGATATCGATAATACAACTGTCGAATTCACAGTAACCGTACCTCAAGACGAATTTAAAAAAGAATACTCTGCACTTCTAAAAAAGAACTTAGAAGATACAGACATCAAAGGATTTAGGAAAGGGAAAGTACCAACTGATTTTGTAGAACCACAAATAGGAAATTCACTAAAAATACAAGCATTTGAGAAATTAGTACCAATGCTCATAACCACAGCACTTCAGAAAGAGAACCTTGAACCAATAGCACCACCAGAATATAAAGAATTTCCAGATTTCAAACAAGAGAAAGAACTCACCTTCACAATGAATATAACCATCATGCCAGAATTTAAGCTTGGTAATCTTAAGAAGATAAAAATAACAAAGGAGGAAGTGAAGGTAGAGGAGAAAGAAATTGATGAGGCATTAGAGAACATTAAAAAGAACCAAGAGACGAAAGAGAAGGAATTAAATGAAAAATGGGCAAAGGAAATAATAGATCTTCTTAAATTAGAGAACGATGTGAAAGATCTAAAAGGATTAAGAGATCACATTAGAGAAGCAATGCAAAGACAGAAGGAACATATGGTAAGGCATAAGCTAGAGGACCAAGCTCTTCAAGAAGCTATTAAGATATCCAATATCACTATACCCGAGCAAGCCATACAGTTTGAAGCAGAAGAAAGAGAAAGAGCATTCACCACAGATATGCAACAGAAGGGTATTAATATTGACGACTTCCTTAAAGCAAACAATATCACACTAGAAAAAATGAGAGAGCTTTGGATTAAAGATGCTAAACAAGCATTAGAAGCAGATGCATTCCTTAGAACATACATAAAAGAGAGAGACATTAAAGTTACAGATGAAGATCTAAAAACAAAGATAGAACAAATAAAAACAACTGCTCCAAAAGAAACAGACCAAAGTATCTTTGAGAATGAAGAGTGGAAGGAGTACATACGAAGGATAGAACAGAAAGAAGTAGCATTCCAGTCATTCATCAAAGAGGTATTAGGGGAATAAATTGTAATACATAGATATTATGAATTTAATACCAACAGTAATAGAAAAGGAAAGGGGAGGAGAGAGGGCATATGATATATATTCTAGATTACTCAAAGATAGAATTATATTTGTAAGTGGTGCTATCGAAACAAATATGGCTAACACTATAATAGCCCAATTACTTTTCCTAGAGAAAGAAAGCCCTGATGAAGACATACAGATGTTCATAAATTCATACGGTGGCCATGTAACAGCAGGGATGGCAATACTAGATACTATGAACTACATCAAATGTGATATATCTACAATAGCAGTAGGTATCGCAGCATCTATGGCTACAGTTCTTCTTGCAAACGGTACAAAAGGAAAGAGATTTGCACTCCCTAATAGTAAGATACATATACACCAACCCTTAGGTGGAGTAGAGGGACAAGCAAGTGATATAGCAATAGAAGCAAAGGAAATAATTAAAACAAGGGAGAATCTATACAAGATACTTTCAGAAAGAACAGGTAAGGGTATTAAACAGATAGAGAAGGATGCAGATAGGGATAAGTACTTCACAGCGAAAGAAGCTAAGGAGTATGGATTAATAGATAAAGTAATAAGGAAGAGGTAGCTACATCCTACGTCGAGGTTGTACAAAAACCAGTAGTACGAAAGTAACTATATGGGAAGTGGGGACGAAATTTAATATACTATATACACTATCCAAATAAATTTATATACCTAAAAATGAGAAGAGATTTTATAGACGACCCAACAGGTACAGATAACAGATCTAAACAAGAAGCACTAGATCTAATCCGCTTTAATCTAGTAAATATGCTAGTCGGAGGGAATCAATTTGATTCAGTAGACGAGATCGTGTACAACGTATCCCTGAGAGATATAAATGAATATATAAAATTTCTAGCGACAGACAAATCCCTTCCTGTTAAACTTCCTCTAATCAGAGCATATGATGTAAGTGAACCACAACTATTTGAACAACTGTGTAACTATACTAACGTCCATAACTTTGATACTCCAAATACATGGGATCAAAAAATATACTTCATCGAATCAGGAGACTTTGCACTAACATTTATTCCAATTGTTTTAAATGACAAAAAAAGTGTAAACATACATATAGAACCCCTAGAAGAATCTCCCGATTTTATAACAGAACTGTGGGCAGAACTTAACGATGAAAAAGGATTAGCAGATATAGATTTCGTTGATCCTAAAGATCTAATGTAGACAGGTCAGAAGGAACCATATTCTCCTCTACAAACCTCTCTATCCTCCCCCTTACTTCTTCCATATCCTTCACATCACTCCCCGCTGTATACACAGTAATATCAAATAACTCTTCCTCATTACAATCTAACCAATACCCATTCTTTGCTAAATATATTAATAATACAAATATACCCATTCTCTTATTACCATCCTCAAACGGATGATTCTTTATACAAAGGTAATATAACATAGAAGCCCTAGATACTAGAGTAGGGTATAGATCATTCCCTGATATTTTCTGGAATGGTTGAGTTATTGAACTATCTAACTTCCCACTACTCCTAACCTCATACTCAGAACTACTACCATCATTCTCTCTCATATACTCAGTAAATAACCCAGCTACATATTCTAATTCTTCCTTACTTACTCTCTTATCCATACTATGCATTTTGTAATTTAATAATTGTTTCCTTGTATTTATCCATAGCTTTATTAAATATCTTTTTTAGGAATTCTTTTTGTTCATTTGTAAGTTGTTTGTTTTCCATATATCTATGATTATACATATGTTGAAAAAGAATGTTAAAGAAAATATAATCCATAGTAATGAGTAGGGCGATTAGCTCAGCTGGTTAGAGCGTCACATTGACATTGTGAAGGTCACAGGTTCGAGTCCCGTATCGCCCACCATCCATCTTTTTCTGCCTGTAACTTAGATTCAGGGGATAATGAGAAAAGCAAGTCTCCAAGCATCTCTGAAGGTATTTTCAATACAATCTTAAGTTTATATGGAATCATCTGTCCTTCTTTCTTAGGACCAGAAATACTGTCTGATTCCTTCTTGGGTCTGGAGAAAACTACTATCTCATGTATCATCATATGGATTAAACCATACAGGTAATCTATGTTCTTGTTATTAAGATAATCTTCCATTGCTTCTTCATACTTCTCTTGGAATAGCTCAAATGCTTTAAAGTATTCTTCTGTATTTGAAAATATGGATAGCTGAGATTCAAGTAATTCTTTCTCTCTAAGGTTCCTCTGGTACTGCTCTTCTAAATCCTTCAGCTCTTTTATCTTTCTTTCCCTAGTATAATCTCCATCTCTAAACATGATTTCAACTCTTCTTTTGGCACTTTCTGTACTATTTAATAACTTTTTTACAATTTTTAATCTGTCTTTCTTTGCCCTTATATCAGCCTTCTTAGACTGAAGACTCTGTTGATATTTAAATACAACCTTTGGATTGTTGAGTAATTCTCTTACAAACTCTATTACATGCTTTTCTAAAGGTAGAGCAGGGAGGGGAATAGTTTTACAATCTATATTTCTTCTCTCTTTCTTATTACTATTTTTTGAACTACATTGATAATAATAGACTTTCTTACCTGTAGACTGGACCTTCTTAGGGAAGCCATTCCAAGCATATGGTTCTGTATGAATAGTAGGGTTGTAACAGTTTGCACACTTTAGAAGACCTTGAAGAAGATATAATCTGCTTTCTTTCTGGACTCTCTTATATCTAGTTGTATTAGCTGAAATATATTCCTGAGTTTTTTTAAAGAGTTCTTTTTCTATGAAGTCTTGGTCATGATAATAGACTCCCCATTTTTCCTTAGGTACTTTCTTACCATCTACTGTTTTATTGTAATACTGTGTACCAATATACAACTCATTTGTTAAGATATTTCTTACAGCACTTGGATCCCAAGCATATGGTCCTCCTGTACTTATTTTCCTTCTACCTTTCTCCTCTTTGTTATGTTCATATCTGTATGCCTGTGGTGTCTTTATCTTATGTTCTTTCAAGTATCTTGCTATGTCATTTATATTCCTTCCTTCTCTAACAAACATATTGAATATCAATTCAACAACCTTTCTTTCCTCTTCTTGTATCAATATCTTGCCATCCTTACCCTTTATATATCCCAATGGGGGAGTGTTCATATATGTACCTTGTTCAGCAGAAGATTTCCTACCACTAGAGGTTCTTTCTTTGATGTTCTCCATCTCTAATTCTGCAATTACACCAATGATTCCTAGCATTGCTCTTCCAAATGGAGTAGAGGTATCTATACTTTCATTAGCTGAGAGAAACTCTATTTTCTCCTCACCTTTCTCAAATAGGTCCAGTATTTCTAAAAGTATTTTCAGTCTTCTAGCAAACCTGTCTATCTTGTATACAGCTACTACATCAAAAGGTCTTTGGGTAGATCTAGAAATATCTTCTAACAATCTTCTAAATTCAGGTCTCTCCTCTGGTTCTGTAGTACCGCTAACACCCTCATCTATGTATACATACTGTTCACCTGCAAACTCTAGATTGTTTCCCTTAGAGGCTATTAAGCCCATCAGAGAACTCCTTTGAAGGTCTACACCATACATTTCTACCTGTTCTTCTGTAGAAACTCTTATATACAATGCTACTTTTTTCTTTACTTTTTCTTCTTCCATTAAATAAGGAGACACAACATGGAACTTAAATATTACTTCTTATCTCTTGCTTTGGTATATAGATCATGTAGTAGTTGGTCATTCTCTTGATCTATATCTGTAACAACAACTTCTAACTCTCTTTTTATCTTACTGTCTTCTATGATCCATTTCTTTGGAAGTTGTAGCGAAATGTACTGAGGTTTTGAGCCTTCGTTTTGAACATAAGAATAACCTTCAATGTCAGCATTAAAAATTTTTTCTTTTACTTTGTAATCATTAGGGGACTGAAGATAATCGTATATTTGAACTTCTTTTTGATTTCTAAATATAATCCATTGCTCTTTTTTATTTATCTTAACTGGGAGAGCATAGAGGTATTTTACCTTAAGAAATTCCTTAGCAGAAGGCAATTTATTTAGAATAAGGAAATTATTTTTGATATCTTTTAATTTCAATTGATAAAAGTTTCTATTAATTTATCTATATTAAACTTCTCAATTAAAACCCATATGGAAGCAATATATGCAATAACATTAAGTATTAATCTCAATATTCTCCAAATACCTGATTCTTGTTGTTCCTTTGAAACAGAAAACAAATAGAATAAAGGTTCCAATAACAAATTTGACAGCATTCTAATATAAAGAAATGGATTGATTATATTAATCAAAGACCGAAATTGATTTCTTTTGTAAACACCTATCGCACGATTGTAATAATCATATATTTGATTAAGCTGATCATTGCCTCTATTTAAAGGATTGTCTGATGTTTGAATAAAGAAGGGTAGGGAATAGACTATATTCATAGTTCTGTATCCCAAGGCAGGAGCCCCATAACTTGTAACTGGCAAAACCCCCGCCATAAGGAGAAGATTTTCAATTTGTTCTGAATCCATCATTAAATTTTCTCTCAAAGAATCCCTCTTACTACGCTTATTCTCTTCGCACGACTTTCTATATTCTTTAATCGTATACAAATAGTTTTCCAATATTTTTATGTTTTGAAGATTTTCCCAAATAAATAAATCCTTATATTCCTTCATGATTTTAAATGTCCTCATAAATATTATCTCGCATAGCTCTAAGAAGTAGACTTTGCCTTTCCCTCTCTATCATCCTTTTTATATCATCATCACCTAGTTTCGTTTTTGATACGAAATAGTCATGAGAATAAAGCAAAACCCTATTATTTATTTCGTTTATGTAGTTGAAATCATAGGTCACATCTTCATAAGTGTTAAAGTTTCTATGGCTCAGGAATGCAGTTATATATGGTGTTAGAGGGATAGTTATTTCCATCGTAGGACTTAGTGGTGCTCCTGTATAGAAAGAGTTACCATAACTCAAATCTAACATTGCCACAGGGTGATTACATGTTAAAAACAAGTGTTCAGAGTTTTCGTCAATTACCAAAAATTGAATATTAAATATGGAGTATCTATTAAAATTTGTACCTATAACTAATTGATCTGTAAACATAATGTTACCTTTCATAGATTCCTCCATTTGTTTATGCACTGAGCTTTTCTCCTTCAGTCCATGGGACTTTTCTACCATTGTTATCATATCCAATGCTCTTTTCTGAAAGTCTTCAACATTATCTCTTGAACTTTTTGTACGAAGCTCCAAAGAACTAATAAATCTTGCAACTTTTATTTTATCTTCTTCTGTAAGCTCTTTTCCTTTTGTTATCTTTTCTCTGAGAACGGGAAGATATTCATCCTCCACCTGTTGAAGAGCTGTCTCAAGAATATTTTGGGGCTTCTCACTAGATTCATAAAAGAAGTGTTCTTTTGCAAATTGATCTGCTGGGATACCTATTGGTGTAATAGAAGAAAATCCTTCTACTGTGCGATCTCCTTTAATTCTATATACCCATAAAGAGGGCTTTCTTTCATTAGTATCCTCCCAGTACTTCAAATATGATTTCTCTGGAATAATATGCTGTTGTTTTTTCACCTTATTCATTATTCGTTATTATACTACGATGTGTATTTATTATAAAAAATGGTGATATAATTGAAGCACAACTGAATAGCCTAAACTTATTAGTTTTTAATTAATAGGCATGGCAACCAAACCACACCAATGTAGAGACGGTCTTCTGTCTCACTAGCCATTGGTGTGGTCGTAAGCCGAAAGGTTTATGGGTAGATTCCGAAAGGGCTACCGGTGAGCGGGAGACCATTTTTGTTTCTTAGCTCACACCATAATTTAAAAACCACACCAATGGATAAAGAGAAGATTAAACATTTTCTAGGAGTAATTCTCCAAGTTCTGATTTCAATCGCTATTTTATTAATATATATTACATTTTTCTCTTCTGGTGGATCTGAAGATGGTTTAGGTCTCAGTTTTGGTTTTGGAGGAATATTATTAATTGCAGTTCCAATATATGCATTCTATTCTTTTATTAAAAAACTTTTAGAACAAAAGCGTGACAAAAATAAAAAGGAGGATTCTGGGGAATTAAATAATAAAGATTCAGAAATCTATTTTCCAGAAGGAGTTGATATAAACGATCCTGAGGTTAGAGAATTTTGGCAAGGTATTAAAAATACGCGTGATAGAGGACATTACAGCTTTGTTCATAATTTGTTAAGGGATTTGGCTTTAGATCATCCTCAACTTTTTTCTAACATAATAATCCATGCACATAAGGTTCCTAAAGAGAATCCATTTAAAGAGCTATGGTTAAAAAATGGTGGTTCAGAAGATGATCTTGAAAAAGATACCTTTAAACCAAGATTTAAATCTTTACCAGGTGATGATATTTTAATCGTAATGAAAATGCCCAAAGTGGAACTTCCAAATGAATCGGAATATATTGGTATAAACTTAAAAACAAAAGGTAATTTAAACTTCTATACATTTGAACTAACAAGAAATGGAAAATATGTTCTGTGTAAATGGATGAAAGAAGAAGGAAATAGAAAACCTACACATTACTTATTATCCAAAGAGTATGATAATTCAAGTATAGAAACCTTTTATGATGGGATTCTTAAACTTGCCATATAAAAAAGAGTAAGCTTAAAGAAGCTCTAAGAAGTATATATACTATAAAAAAACAATGTATAAAACGGACCAACTAAAGCTACAAGATTGGTGGGATATTGGAATAGAATATCATCCAACTGAGTTAGGAATTATCTTAATCAATATCCCAGGAGCAGGTGGGACAGTTTCAGGATATAAGAATAAATATATAAATCTAGGTAACTACCTTCAGAGCAAAAACATAGCTTCTTTTGTAAGAATACCAAACGATAGACCATCAGAATATGAATTAACAGTTAGGACAGTAATTAACTACTGTCTAGAAAACTCTGAACAGGTTTGTAACACACCTATCCCAGAAATATGGCTCATGGGCTTCTCTGCGGGTGCAGGAGCGGTTGTATTAACAGGATGGGAGTATCCAGAGGTTACAAAGATATTAGCAATTAATCCATTCCTGGAAGTGAGAGGTGTTAGAGATAGATTAAAGGAAAACCTACCAGGATATGAAGGAGAGTTGTACTTAGTAAAAGGGAGTGATGATACAGTAATAGCCACGGATACCATAGAGTATATTTCTAACTTGGCTGAATCTGTTTCTGTTCTTAAAACATTAGAAATACCAGATTGTGATCATCAACTAAAAGGGGAAGATAATTCTAAAATTCTTTCAAAACTTCCAGAACATTTCTTTTTAGGTGAGTATAAAGAAAGAGATTTTCCAAACAAGGAAGAAGGGTTTAATCTTTTTGATGAAGATCTTCCTTTAAAAGAGTAACTAATTCTTCTAAATTATCTTTTACTTTTATTAAACAATGTTCCTTTCCAGCACTTTCTAAGAAGTTATACTCAGCTTGAAATATAACATCATCAAACCATAGAAAATCACTATTTATATCAATACCTTCTGTTTTAAGAGTATTCCATTTGGTATTTTTAATGCCTTTGATCATTTCAAATACATCTTTTTCCAATGCTTCTTCTAAGTGGTATAAGGCGACATCGTTTTTCCCATGTTTAGTATGTGTACTTAACCAATATACTTCTCCTTCTGAAATCTCAAATACTGTAGTAAGAAATTCTTTTAAGTAGGGCATCTGTTTATACTCTTTTGTATCTAACAGTACTCCGTCTATATCTAAATATATATTCATACAGAAAGTTTATCAGAACACTAGAATTAAGTCATTTTTATAAAGAAAAAATAATAGAATATTAAGATACAATAAAGCCTTATAGGGAGGGATTTAATCTGTGATTATTGTCGGTTTATTGTATGATTAATGTCTGATTTTATTATGTGATTATTATGTGATTATTATGTGATTGGATATCTATATTTCTATTTATATTACAGTTCATTTACGCGTCTTTGAGACTATAATGTTTTTTGGAAACGTAGTAAAATAGGGAAATATGGATATCAGAAAGAAAAGGTGTAAAGATTGTAATGAAATTTTTCCTGAAACAAGAGAATATTTTGGATCTACTCCTTCTGGTGGTTTTAGAAATTCGTGTAGAGCATGTATGAGAAGAAGATCTAAGAAATGGGCAGAGGAAAACCCTGATGGAATTAAGTCTCGTTGGGAGAAAAGATATACATTACTAAAAGATAATGGTGGGCCAATTCCTCAACAAATCAAAGATGAAATTTTTTCAAAATCTGAAGGATTATGCAGATACTGTGGTAAAGATATTGGGCCGAATGGTGAAATTGAACACAAAACCCCACTCGCGAGGGGAGGATCAAATGATAAAGAAAATCTTGTATGGGCATGTTATCAGTGTAATAAGGAGAAAGCTAATAAGACGGAAGAAGAATATTTGGAATGGAGAAGGAAAAATGGCTTAAAACTCTTCACAATATAAGAAAGTAAGTGCTTTTATTTTATTCTTCAACAAAAAAGAGGTAAAATACACAAACAAATATGGATATTGTAACTAAAGAAACATTCAAGACCAAATTACAGAAATTAGTAGAACACTTCTCTGATAATGAAGATTATTATAAATCCACCCAGTATAAGGAAGATCATGTAAGACAAGAGTTTATTAATCCTTTCTTCAAAGCATTAGGTTGGGATATGGATAACGAACAAGGTTTTGCACCTCAGTATAGGGAAGTAATCCATGAAGATAGATTAGAGATAGAAGGAAAACCAAAAGCACCAGACTATGCATTTAAAGTAGGAAGTGACAGAAAGTTTTTTGTAGAAGCAAAAGCCTCTTCTGTAAGAGTATTCTCAGAAATAGACCCTGCATTCCAACTAAGGAGATATGCGTGGAGTGGTCAATTACCTGTATCAATCCTAACAGACTTTGAAGAGTTCTCCATATATGACACAACAATAGAACCAAAACATACAGATAAATCATCTGTAGCTAGAGTTAAGTATATAAACTACAAAGACTATCTTAAAGAAGCAGACTATCTCTGGGATACATTCTCTAAAGAAGCTGTATGGAAAGGATCATTTGATAAGTTTGCAAAGAGAGAAAAGAAAGGTAGCCAATTAGTAGATAAATCATTCCTTAAAGAGATAGAACTCTGGAGAGATTTAGTTGCTAAGGATGTAGCTAGTAATAATAATTTGAACATATATGAACTTAACTCTGTTGTACAGAAATTTATTGATAGAATCATATTCCTAAGGATAGCAGAAGATAGGGGTGTAGAGTCCTATGAGACCCTTAGGAGTGCTGTAAAGTCTCCAGAAACATATTCACAACTCTTAAAGATATTTAGTAGAGCAGATGAGAAATATAACAGTAGTTTGTTTGATTTAAAAAAGGATGAGCTATCTACAAAGATTAAAATATCAGATAAAACATTGGATAGGATTCTAAATAATCTCTACTATCCTAAATCTCCATATGAGTTCTCAGTTATTGGTGTAGATATTTTAGGAAGTGTATATGAGCAGTTCCTAGGTAAGGTTATTAGACTAACAAAGGGCGGTAATGCAGTAATTGAAGAGAAACCTGAAGTTAAGAAAGCAGGTGGTGTATATTACACACCTCAATATATTGTTGATTATATTGTTAAGAATACGGTAGGGGAGTTAGTAGAAGGAAAGAATCCAAAGGATGTTGCTAAGTTAAAGATAGTAGATCCTGCATGTGGTAGTGGTAGTTTCTTAATAGGGGCATACAATTATCTTCTTAACTGGCATCATAAATACTATGTAGAGAATGATTTAGAGAAGAATCTCAAAGCAAAGAAATTGTTTAAGGATGGAGAAGGTAATTACTTCCTTTCAACTCAAGAAAAGAAAGATATATTACTTAACAATATTCATGGTGTAGATATTGATCCTCAGGCTGTAGAAGTTACAAAGCTTAGTTTAGCTTTAAAGATGTTGGAGGGAGAGAATAGTGAGACTATAAATGCACAGTATAAGTTGTTTGCAGATAGAATACTTCCTGATCTTAGTTCCAATATTAAGTGTGGAAACAGTTTAATAGGTAGTGATTATTACTCAGATAAACAGATTACCTTATTAGGTGATGAAGAATTAAGAAAGGTTAATGCTTTTGATTGGGATAAAGAGTTTCCATTGGTATTTAGGTATGGTGGTTTTGATGCTGTAATAGGGAATCCTCCATATATTAGGATACAGACCATTGAGAAATCCTTCTCAGAATACTTCTTTCACCATTATCATACGGCAAGAGGTAAATATGATATGTATTCTTTATTTGTGGAAAAGGCTCTCAGTTTAATAACCAAAAGAGGTAATATTTCCTTTATTCTACCAAATAAGTTTCTAGTAACTGATTATGGGAAGTATCTTAGAGAAATTATAGCTCAAAAGGAATGTCTTAAATCTCTTGTGAATTTCAAGGATGCCCAGGTCTTTGAGAATGCAAGTACCTATACATGTATATTATCTTTGACAGGAGAGAAACTCACACATTTCTCATACAAGGAATTCACTGGTTCTGAATCAAACAACAATATTATCCAATTGGAGAATCTTCCTGAAAAAAGTTTGCCTATTCCAATAAATGACAACTCATGGACATTATCTACAAATCAAGAATCCATCAGGGTCCTGAATATTGCAAAAAAATCAAAGAAACTCTCAAATTATACAACTAGAATATCACAAGGTATTATTACAGGTGCTGATAAGCTCTTTGTTTTTGATAAGCTCTCTGAAGAAGGAAATTATACAAAAGTAAAATCTTCCTATGATGAGAATATTTATCAATTTGAAACTAAACTTCTGAAACCTTTTCTGAGGGGAGAAAATATTAAAGCTTTCCATAATAAAGAACCTCATAAATACATTCTATTTCCTTATTACATCTCCAACGGAAATACCTGTTATTACACAGAGGAAGATCTCTCAGATAAGTACCCCAATATATATAAATATCTTATTAAATATAGAAAAGTCCTCTCTGAGAGGGGAACCCCAGGAATGAAATACCCTGTTTGGTATGCTCTTTGGAATGCCAGGGATAAGGAAATGTTGGAATCAAGGAAAATTTTAACACCAACTATTGCATCTAAACCCTCTTTTCTATATGACAGTTCTGGAGAATTTTACTTCTTAGGAAGTGGTGCAGGAGGACCAGGAGCTTATGCTGTGATTCTTAGGGAAGATGCAGATTTATCCTATTACTTTTTACTTGGTCTTCTTAATTCTGAATTTGTAGATATCTATATTAAAAGTACTAGTAGTGTTTTTAGGGGAGGATATTATGCATATAGTCAACAATTTTTAAAGGAGATCCCTATTCCTGATTTATCAAATAAAGATTTAATTAAACAGATTTCTGATCTTGCTGAGGATTTAGAGAAGTTATATGAGTCTTTACAAGGGAATGATGGATCAAACATAAAAATGGAGACAATAAAAAATTTGGTTGAAAAGAAATCTTCTCAACTAAATACAATGGTTTACAAGATATTCCACACTTAACTTGGAAATATTATGAAGTATTTTTTAAAATATTTGAAAACTGTTTTTGTAGACAAGTGGTGGATTTATATAGCCTTTGTACCAAATATTGTTAGTATCATCCAAACATATATTTCTAGAGATTACAATTTCCAATTTCCACTCTCTTACTCAATAATCTGGTTTATATCTTTGCTCTTAATAGCTAATTACAAAGCTTGGATAGATCTATACAATCCAATTGAAAGACCAAAAGTAATTATTGATTATGACCTTGATGATTTTGGTGTATGTTTTTTGATTATTAAGAATATTGGGAATCAGCATGCAAGAGATGTTCACATCTCTTTTTCCCCAAATATTATTCCCTTAGGAAGTAAGAAGACCAAATTAAATGAAAGATCTTTTATGAATCAACCACTAATAACAATGGGAACTCAATCAAGATTTCTTTTTGGTACCTTCCAGGATGACAAGAATAAAAATAGAATTCTAAGAGAGTTTGTAGTCTCAATACATTATTGGGATGAGAATAAAAATAGAGAATACAAAGAAATTCAAATAATTGATCCAAGACAATACCTAGAGACATCACCCAAGAAAACACCTGAGTATGTAATAAAAGAGTCTATTGAGAAACTTGAGAAAGCTGTAAAAAATTTATCAGAAATAGAAAAGAAAAGGTTAGAGAATTGGAAGGAAGGAGTTCTAATTAGAAATAATGAATTAACAGCAATGAAACCAATAGCAAAAATGCTTCTTTTAAAGAACTTAATTATTAAAGGAAATAAAGAAGATACAACAATCAATCCATATGTCTATGATTTTGAACATCTTGTTGTTAGTGTTAGAAGAGATTTGTTACTTAAAAAGAATTTAAATACAGATGAAAAAGATCTATTATCAAAATTAAACCAATATTTAAGTAAATCAACATTATTAGGTATGGATAGATCTAAGGAATTGGAAGAAATTTCTTCCTTAGCATCAAAACTTACCAAATAAAATCTTCTATGAAAAATGTACTAAGTCTCCCGCTTTAATATCTTTATTCTTCTTGTCTTGAATAAGCTCTCTACAGTATAAAAGAATATCTTTTATACCCTGTGCTTCTGGATCATTACTTAATCTTTTCATTAACTCTTTAAGAAGTCTCTCATCTGGAATCCACAAAGCAAGCTCAAAACTCAATTGATTCAGTTTCTTAAATCTTAAAGCTTTGTCCTTTGGAGTTTCATTTTCTGGCTTACTAATCCAAGTAGCAAGTAATGATGAGATTTTAGAAGACTGCTCTCTTTTAAAATACATTTCCTTATAATCCTCAAGTTGTTTATCATATTCATGACGGATTGAGTTTTCTAATCTTGACTTAATCCATATAGTAAGGAGGAATTGTATTATTTGAATTCCAATTATAATAACTGTATTATCCATTTAGTGATGCCCTAATATCAATTTAATCCTTTATTATATTCTTTATTTTATTAAATTTCTTGTTTATTAAGATTAAGATACAAGGGAATCCTATTTTTAAGTTCCATGCCTGAAAGTGTAGCCCACCAATTTCCTGTTATAATAGTCCATGTTACATGTAGACCCTAAATTACAAAAAGAATTAATTACATTCCTTGGGGATATTAATATCACTATTAAAGATATAACCTTTATACCTTTAGGTGAAGAAAGTTATGGATGGAAGATAGAAACAGATAATCAAACAATATTTCTAAAATACTGTACACAAAAAAGAATATTAAAGAATCTTTCTAAAATAAATAAACTACTACTATCCCTAAATAATTATGGATTCATAGTACCCCCTGTACTACTGAATGGTAAAACAGAATTACCATTTAAAGATGGATATATACATGCATACCCATTTATAGAAGGAGAAGTATATACCATTTTTAATGATAACTTTGATAAAAACCTCATATCTGAATTAATAAAGATAATGGGAGATATACATAATGTAGATATTAATAATCTAGATATTCCTAAAGAAGATTTCAATTACAACTTTAGAGAACTATATACTCAAATATTAATAGATTTAGATAACGGTATGTTGGTACCAGAAGTATCTAGAGAAGATTTAAATAAATTAGATAATGTAATATCTAATTTTAATAAAACCAGTGAATATTATAGAAATAATCCTCCTAAACTAATACTTACCCATGGAGATATTACAGGTAGAAATATACTAAGAAGCAATAATGGAGAGATTAAATTAATAGATTGGGATGAGGCTAGAATATCTCCTAAAGAGAGAGATATTAATTTTATCTATGATAATCCAAACTTTAATTTTGAAGATTATAAAAATATATCTAACTCAGATGATTATAATCCTGAATTAAGAGAGTATTATGGAAATCAATGGGCATTAGAAAGCATATTAGTGAATATCACTAGATTGCAACATTTCAAAGAAGAATATGGTAGTAGAGAATACCTATTAGAAGATGTAATAGAGTGTTTAGGCTATTATTAAAAAAGTATGTATAAAGTGATAGAGGTTTGAAGTTCCATGCTATTCAACACATCCCACCATATACCCTTTCCTGTATAATTTCATATACATGAACAACCTAGAATCCATAACAAACTTCATTTTCATATCGGATAAACTATCTAAATCTGACTTAATAATAGTACCTGGCACATCCCGTCAATCTATCATTAAAAAAGCTCTAGAAGTATATAACAAAGGATTAGCACGATACATAATAACTACAGGAGGAATACTAAATGACAAAGGTATATCAGAATCAGAACAACAAAAACAATATCTAATAGATAATGGTGTACCTAATAATATTATTCTAAATGAATCTAAATCTACAAATACAAAAGAAAATGCTATATATGCTAAAAAGGAATTAGATATAAATAGAATAAAATATAATAAAATAATACTAATATCTAAGACATACCATGCTAGAAGAATACTTATGACCTTTACTTCTGCTTTTCCTAATTCAGATATAAAAATAGCATCAGTTGTAGATGACAGAAATATTACTAAGGATAATTGGTATAAAGATAAGGGTAAAAGAGATAAGGTTATGGAAGAGGTAGAAAAGATAGGGAAGTATTATTTAAAGGGGGATTTATCAATCTAATTAATTGTCAAGATTCAATTATTACCTTTATCCTCTCTATTGCGAAAGGCATATTCCTCCTTCCTTGTCCTACAGGATAGTATGTAGGATATACATCATAACCACTCAGTACCTCCTTTTCATTCCCCATATAGTTACTTACACTTATACTCCTACCTAATAAAACAGAAGACACTTGGTTCCCAAATGTAACTATATTCTTAGGTTTAACAATCTCTATCTCCTTGTACATAAGAGGTAGATAATTTTTAAAAACAGAATTATCAAGAGGTCTGGCATCTAGTTGAGTACACTTCCCAAGATTAGTAATAAATACAGAATGATTGTCTATATCTTTATATACCTCCCTTGCAAAATCATAATCCCATTCCTCAGATTTAATATTTTTAATTTTTGAATATATTTCACGATCTAACAATCCTAGATTCTCAAAAATACCCCATACCTGTTTAGTACCTAGCCAAGGTGCACGTATATCTTCCCAATTAGGATTAGCTGAGATATTTCTTCCTGTGGGATTCATAAATATGAACATTATTTCTGGATCATCTATACAGCCTGTACCGTATATAGGACATAGGCTGGGGTCTCCATATTTTAATTGAAGCTTATCATATTCATTATGTAATTGAGTTACTTGATGCATAGATTAATATTATATTTCAAACAGATTTTATCTCCTCCTATTCACCTTCTCCCTTCCCATATGTTGTATTAAATGTCTCTTGTAATAACCATTAACAATATTCATATACCTTGATCCATTCTCTTTAAAATATTCAAATATCTCTAAGTAATACTTAGATGATATATCCGATGGCTTTACATATCCATTCTTTTTTAAATACCCTTGTATATATTTAATCTGATTAAATGTAAAAAGCTTTTTAAAAGTATCAACCACATTACTATTCCTCTGATTAAAGATATATGTAATATAGTCTCTGTACAATTCAAATCCTTTTTCTAAAACCATCTTCTTTTTAATACTAAGTAATACAATATCTATACTAGGTATAGGTTCAAAATCATAACTATTAAACCTCTCTACAATATTTAAATCATATTTAAAAGATAGTATGGATGATATTTGTGTATTTATAGGTTTCCCTATATATCTCTGTGCTGATTCCTTTTGAACAAATAGATATGCTTCTACTAAATTAGAAGATGCATCCGTTATTTTATTTACAATATCAGATGTCAAAGAGAAAGGTATGTTAGAGAAAACCTTATACTGGTTACTTGGTAGGGGAGAGGAGAGAAAATCCTCATTCTTTACAGTAACATTAGGAATATCCTTATACTTTTCTTTTAGTATTTCATAGTACTTAGGATCTAATTCATATGCTATTACATCATTAGAATATTTAGAAAGAATTTCAGTTATAGTACCTTTACCAGCTCCTATATCAATAACTGTACCATTAGGAGATATATTAAGAGAATCCATAATTCTTTTTAAATTACCGTTATTCGTATAGAAGTTTTGAGAATATTTAATATCTACCATAACAAGATTATATCATTATTATTTTAGAGGCATTCTATTCCTAATTCCTTCCCTATGATATATTTATCTAACATATGCAAAAAGATTTAAAACAGATCGTTATAGATGAATTCTCTAGTGATAATGCACAACGCCAATATATTAAGAAAGCAGAAGAAGGCCTATGGCTTTCTGAAAAATATTTCATAGAAAAATATTTTACAAATAAAGAAGGAAAACTATTAGATTTAGGATGTGGGACAGGTAGAACTACAATACCATTACACAAAGAGGGCTATGATGTAATAGGGGTAGATATTGTAGAAATCATGATAGAGAATGCAAAGAAAATATCAAATGGAAAAGGGCTAGATATTGACTACAGAGTAGGAGATGCTACAAATCTGGAATTTGAAGATAACACATTTGATTATATATTTTTCTCTAATCAAGGATGGACTCAAATACCGGGGAAAGAGAACAGAACCCAAGCTCTTGAAGAGATGAGACGGGTACTGAAAGAAGATGGTGTATTAATATTCACCTCTCACACAAGACATTTTTTCTCCAAATATTTTTTTCTATTTATTTGGCTGTTGATAAGATTTTACATATTAAAGCCTCTAGGTTTCAGAATTAAAGAATTAAATTATGGTGACAGATTTTTTAGTAGGGAGAGTAGTGATAATGAAAGAACATACAAAACTAAACAGTATATACATATCGGTTCTATAAAGGAGATAAAGAAACAAATTCAAGATATCGGATTAAGAGTATTAAAAATAAATGGAGAGTTACAAATTTCAGAAAGTGATAATAGAAAACATCCACCTGTGTATTTTGTTTGTATGAAGTAATATTTAAAGATACTTCTCCATTTCTATATGTAAAACCAACCCATCCTCATTTGGGATATCCTTTATATCCTTATATCCCATATGTTTATAAAAATCATGCGCTACTAAGCTAGCCCACAACCAAATCTTTTCATATTCCTTCTCCCTTACACAATCCTCAGCCTTAAGAACAAGCTTCTTTCCTAATCCCTTTCCCATATGAGATGGAAGTACATATAAAGATCTCATCTTATTTTCTTTTACTAATACACATCCAATAATCTCTCCATTATCCTCTACTACAAAATAATCACTCTCCTTTATATATTTCAAAACTTTCTCCTTTGTATAGTTATTTAGTGTTTCTTCTATATCCCTTTTGGGATATAACTCTTGATGAGTACCAAGTACAGACTCTTTAATAACAGTAATTATGTTCTCTACATCCTTTTTATTAGCTTTACGAATAATCATGTATAAAAGTATATATTAAAAAAGGGAACCTGTCTTAACAACATAATTAACTATACTAACATCTATATCGTATTCCTCTTTTAATCTCTTCCCTATATATTCCAACGAAGTTTTTCTATTCAAAGAGACAACACTCCAATCCTCAATAGAGTAGAGAAGTAATTTTTCTGAATCACTCTCTGCAACTATTCTCCCAATATAGTGCACTAATGAATCCAATCTCGGACTCTTTACAATGTCTTCATTCAATTCTCTTTGTGCATCTTTTGATAAATATTTCCTCCCTATATCCTCTTTAAAAAACCTAGGAGCTTGCTTATACAGTGATGTGAATACAGGAATATTATTACCTGTTCTTTCTATTAAATTTTTAATAACACTAAGTACATCCTGACTATTAAATATTCTACTTTCAATATTACTTCTATTAGTAGATATTGCTAAAGATCCATCAAAAATATCTACCAATTTATTAAAAGACTCCTCTACAGTTGTATTAATCTTAGGTTCTACTAAATGTGTAATGAACGGTAACTTAACAAGATTATCTTCTATCAAACACCCATCAATATCTACAAGACAAAAGGTAGATTCTGATGGATCTCTTTTATTCTCTATATCATCTACGGCTTCTTTGAAACTTTTAACAGATATCTCTTGATATTCAATCTTATTATCTTCGGAGATTTCAATTTTAGCTTTTTCAAAAGTTGGATCTTCCATACAAGGGGATATGTGATTTATTTTCTACTTTCCAAGAAATCTTTTAGATAGTATACAACCCATTCTTTTGCTACTGATGGAAAAAGATTTAAATCCTTTATCTTATCAATATCAACCCACATTGGTTCATAATAATTATCTTCACAATTCCTAACTGCTTCTTCCCCAGACAACATTGGTTCTCCAGATTCCCACTCTCCTAAAAAGCAATACTGTTCTATAATCTCATTCCTAATATGAGTTTTTAATTCATATATTAGTGTTAGATCCTTAGCCTTTACTGTAGTTTCTTCCTCTATTTCCCTAATCGCTGTATCCAAGGGAGTTTCTCCTTCTCTCATATGTCCACCAGGAAATACATAATACTTCCCTCCATTCTTTATCCTAAATATTAACAGAACTTTATCATCTTTTAATATAATCCCCCGTGATTCTATATTATCTATTCTTATGTCCGAATCTTCGTGATACATAATTAATAATTGTTATCTAAGATCGATCAACATCTACTAAACCACCCATATATCTCGCAGAGTATACCAAAATATTATTTTTGTATATCTTTTCTTCTCCTGAAAAGTTATCAACCTCACCCTCTTGTTCATTCTCATATCTATACTCTCCCTCTATTAATTCTTTTGGCCCTCTATATGGCATATCTATATTCGAATTTCTCAATGCATTAGTAAGGACCTTATACACTTCATCAGAGTCGTTGTCCTCTGTCACTCTACCGTAGTAGACCATAATCCATACAGGAATATTTTCATAAAAAACTACTTCTCTCCCTCCATATGGTTCACCACCAAAATAGTTATCATGGTATTTCCAATCCCCATTTTCATATATTATGGTTGTTGAATTATCGTCCTGTTTTTTTCTAATATCTTTATCTTCAGAAGCATATGTATTTTGGCTTGCTTCTAGTATGAATTGTTTTAATTGATTTAGGTCCATATATACTACTACTCCAATATCTTAATTACCGCTTCATATTTCTCTCTAACAATATCCTGAGCTTCAGGAATCATCTTTTCAAAACTCCTCGTATATTTATCTAACAACATCTTTCTTCCTTCTTCAATATCTTTATTTAAAAACACATAAACCCAATAGAACATTGCTGGAATATCTCCGAAGTGGGCCATAGCATCAGCGGACGCTATACATTCTGCTTCAACTGTCTCTCTCTTTATCTTCACACTTCCTCTATGAGAAAGAATGCAATTCTTAACAACATCTATTTTCTTTTTATCATAACCAGCACTTCTTAAAAACTTTACTGAGTATTCTGCCCCAATTTCATGATGATCTTCATTCTTACCATCTATACGTCCGATATCGTGTAGTAAAGCAGCTATCTCTACAATTTCCTCATCAGCATTTAATCTTTTAGCCAACTCTTTAGCATATTTAACTACAAACCTAACATGAACATCATATGTAGTCATACCCTGATAATCTTTTCTGTTAGAATATTTTTCTAACACATGTTCTCTAACTTTCTCAACAATATTCATACTGTGATTCTACTATATCTGTTGATATACTAAAAGTATGAGAACATACTCTACAATAAATGCATTAATCAAATATAAAGATAAATACCTTGTACTACAAAGAGCAAACAATAGAACCAATCCAGGGTATTGGAATTGTATAACAGGACATATTAAGGATAGGGAGTGTGCTGAGGATGCAGCTTTAAGAGAGGTTAAGGAAGAAACTAATTTGGAAGGGAATATATCCAAAGTAGCACTACCATACTGGGTAGATGCTAAGGATGTAAGGTGGGTAACAATGACATATTTGGTAGAGGTAGATGATATTACCAATCTAAAGATAGACGAAAATGAGTCACAAGATTACAAATGGATATATCTAGATGATGATATAGTCAAGCAGAGTAGGGGATTACAAGATGTTATTAGAGTGTTAAAGATTGGAAAGATTAAAGATTCCTCATAATTTTAAAAACCTAAAATAGTTAAATCCATTTCACTAGTATCTATAACTTACACCTGCTATATTCAGTTAATAATATATTAAATATGTATATATGAATGACCTACATAAAATACAGATGCTCATACTTAAAGAACTCCTCTTTACACCAAACTCTAGATTTACAGATTTAAATATACAAGGGCTAAGTAGTGATCATTTTTCATACCATATTAATACCTTAATAGAGTATGGTTATGTAATTAAGAAAGATTCTAGATACTCCTTAACTGTACAAGGAAAGGAATTTGCAAACCGTATGGATACAGATGAAGCAAGTATTGAAAAACAACCTAAAGTGGCAGTAATGATTGTAGCTACTAAGACAGAAGGAAAAAAGAAATACCTATTAATACAAGAAAGAACTAAAGAACCATATTATGGATATAGTGGATTCATAACAGGCAAAATTAGATATGGCGAGAAGGTAATAGAGACTGCAAAGAGAGAACTAAAGGAAGAGAGTGGATTGGAGTGTGAGAATATACATATAAAAAGGTTAGTACATGATCATGTTGTGTTAAAAGATACAGGAGAGTTAGTAGAGGATAAGATGTTTTTCATAATACATATGATTCATCCAAAAGGAGAGTTAATAGATACTCCAAATGGAAAGAATATATGGATTACAGAGAGTCAGTTTAAGAAACTTAAAAAGAAATACTACAATGAAGATAATATGTATAAGATATCACAAATGAAAGGGGATATGGATTTAGTAGAGAGTACATATATTATTGAAGAGTTTTAACAAGGAAAACCCTATGTTATACTAATTTACAATGGATATATCAGAAAATACAGAAACTTCTTCTAATACAGAGAAGATATCAAAAATTAGAGAGTATGAACAACAGGGATATGTATTTCACGGTTCACCATATGATTTAGAAATAATAGAACCAAAACCTTCGAAAGATAGTAATAAAGAAAACACCTTTAACACTGACACAGCAATATTTGGTAGTCATAATCCACAGGTATGTATATTCTCACTTCTTGATCCACAAAGTATAAAAAACTTTTCTCCTGGGTTAAGTTGGAGCGCTGGTACTGGAAAGGATGGTAATATAACAGCAAGAATTCCTCAGAAGATTAAGCCCCTCGTAGAGTCGTATTCCGGGTTTCTCTATGTCTTAGAACCGACTCTCTTTACTAAGAAGAAGGGATGGACTCTTAAAAGCTATGATAAGATAGAACCAACAGATAAAATACCTATAACCTTTGAAGACTTCACAGCTCTAGGGGGTAAAGTGGAGTGGAAGGATAATAATATATAGATATGTCCAGACCACAGAAATTCAAACCAGGTGTATATAAACATTTTAAGGGAGGTATGTATCTAGCATTAATATTAGCCAAAGATTCTGAGACATTAGAAGATGTAGTGGTATATATTCCTCTGTATGATAATCCTGAGAGTGATACTAAGGCATGGGTTAGACCATTAGATGATTTCATGGGTTATAAAGAACTAGAAGATGGTACTAAGGTAAAGAGATTTGAATTTATAAGAGAAAGATAACTACAACCTTCTTTTTACCCCCTTTTTGTGCTAGAATTACACCCTCTTATGCCAAATTCCCATATTGAGAAACAAAACTTAAGAAATCTTGCTATTATCGCGCATGTAGACCATGGTAAAACTACCCTTGTAGATGCATTCATGAAGCAAACACATATGTTTAGAGAAAATGAAGAAGAAATGAATCAAACTAGAATACTGGATGTAGGTGAATTAGAAAAGGAAAAAGGTATAACCATAAATGCAAAGAACATTTCCATTAAGTACAAGGATGTTAAGATAAATATCATAGACACACCAGGACACGCTGACTTTGGAGGAGAGGTAGAAAGAACCCTTAACATGGCAGATAGCTGTCTTCTTTTGGTAGATGCAAAAGAAGGTACAATGCCACAAACTAAATTTGTACTTAAAAAAGCATTAGAGTTAGGACTAAAACCAGTAGTATTAGTAAATAAGGTAGATAAGAAACTAGCTAATGTACAAAAAACAATATCTAAAATACAAGACCTTTTTCTTAATCTAGCAACTAATGAAGAGCAATTAGATTTTAAAATATTCTACGGTATAGCTAGAGAAGGAAAAGTTTGGGAAGTGCTTCCTGATGGAGATTTGACAATACCAAATACCACAACAGGCGATCTAACACCGATACTAGATGAAATTGTAAATAATCTTCCTAGCCCAAAAGGAGATGAGAATGAACCATTCCAAATGCAAATTACATCAGTAGAGTACAATGAACACTTAGGAAGATATTTAATTGGAAAAATATCTAATGGAAAAGTATCTGTAAATGATCCAATTATATTAGTATCAAATAAAGAGGATTTCGAAAAGAAACAGGGTAGGGTGAGGGAGATATTTGTAAAAGAGGGAATGAGATGGGAGAGAGTGGAGAGTGCATATACAGGGGAGATAATAGCATTAACAGGAATAGAATCAACTGATATTGGAGCTACTCTGTGTAGCCTAGATAATCCACAACCACTCCCCGAAATTAAAATGACCCCTCCTTCTGTGAGAGTGAAGTTTTCTGCTAACACATCTCCTTTCGTTGGAAAGGAAGGTAAGTTTGTGACTGCAAAACAGTTAGGACAGAGGCTAGAGCAGGAGAAAAATTTAAATATTAGTTTAAATATAACTAATGTAGGAAGTAATAACTACTATGTAGCGGGTAGAGGAGAGTTACAATTAGCAATACTAGTAGAACAGTTAAGGAGAGAAGGATATGAGTTTGAATTGAGTAAGCCTGAGGTAATACTTCAAGAGATAGATGGTGTGAAGTGTGAACCACTGGAAGAGTTAACCATAAACGCACCAGAGATATACTTCAGTACAATATCTCAAGAAGTCAATGAAAGAGGAGGCAAATTAATAAATATTGAGAATAATGAGGGAGAGAATACATACACATTCAACATATTAACTAGAAACTTAATAGGACTACACAGAGTATTAATGACAGCTACAAAGGGTACAGCTGTTATCAACAGCTACATTATCGACTATGTACCACATAGTGAGGAAAATGAACTCTTTAGAAAAGGAGCCATTATCTCCACGGAGACGGGAACAGCATTAGCATATGCACTAATGAGCGTGCAAGAAAGAGGGAAATTATTTATAGATGGTTCAACAGAGGTATATGAAGGTATGATTATCGGGATAAATAATCACGAGAATGATCTAGATGTTAATCCATGTAAAGCAAGACATAAAACAAATGTCCGAATGTCACATGCAGAGGTTACAGAAATAGCTCTCAAAGCCCCCATACAATTAACAATAGAGTATGCACTCTCATTTATAAAGAATGATGAATTAATAGAGGTAACTCCAAAGAACATTAGGTTAAGAAAAAAATTATTAACAGATACACAAAGAACTTGGGCTAAGAGAAAGAATTTAACTGTATATGCACAACAACATTTAGAGGGATAATATTATCTCTTCCTACTTACAAACCTTATTTCCAAATCCCTCCCTAATGCATCAGCTATTTGTACTAATTTCTCTATAGAAACATTCCTTTTTCCTGTTTCCATCTTACTAATAGTACTTCTAGGGATACCAGATTTAATAGAAAGAGTGTGTTGAGTATATCCATACTTTTCTCTTAATTCTTTCATTTCTCTTAATGCTATTCTCTGTTTAGCTTCAAAATCTAATTTTTCCAACTCATTTTGGGAGAATATTTCTTTACGCATATCTTTCCAATTTATTAGGTTTTCTTTTCCCATTGTTATTATATTAAATTAAATTATTCATTCTGTTTTGTGCCTTTTCTATTTCTCTCATCGGTGTTTTCTGAGTCTTTTTCTTAAAACAGGTAAGAATTACTATATTTCCTTCCATATATGCATATATCAATCTATATATTCCATCTCCTATCACTCTAACCTCGTATAGATCAAAACCTTTCAGTTTTCTTCCGTTCGGATATTTTAATGTCCCAAACCTATTTAACTCTGCTAGAAAAGGATCTGTTTTCTTCTGTATTTCTCTAGGAAAAAGATGATATTCTTCTTTCGCCCTAGATTCAAAATATAGCCTACTTGATTGTGCCATATATGGAACCACTTGTCAATTTATACACCTATATTTTAAAAGGTGGTAATTAAATTGGGATTAAATATTAACTAAGGTATAATGGAGTATGAAATACATATTTCTTCCTGGAAACAGTTCTCACAATAAAGAGTGGATTGATAGGCTAGCCGGAGAGTTTAATCAGGAGAAGACAGTAATTCATTATAGACATTGGTCTTCTGGAGATAAGGATATTGATATTGATTTTGAAACGGATAGGATATCTAAATTAAATATCACAGAAGATTGTATAGCTGTATGTAAGAGTGCTGGTTGCTATCTATCATATACTTTGCAAAAGAGAAATATATTGAATATCAAAAAATTTGTATTTATTGGATTCCCATATTCGTGGCTTGAAATGAAGGATATTAATCCAGTCGACATGTTAAAAGGTATAGACACAGAGGTCATTATAATTCAAAAAAGCAAAGATCCAGCTATACAATATGAGCAATTAGATAGGATAATTAAAGAAAATAACATAGATGCAAGATTAATAGAATACACTAGAGAAGGGGAACCAGAAGATAATCATAGTTACGAAGATACAAAATATTTAAGAGATATTATTAATAATCTCTAATATTTCCTTCCTCTTACTCTCAAAAAACTCTCTATCTACATGATCTGATAGCTTCGATACTACTTCCTCATATGTAAACCAGCCTGTTTCCTTAACACCCTCATCCAACGGATTCATATCTCCTATATACTCTGTTTTAAATAGAAACATATGTATTTCCATGGGATATGAACCAGGTGTGTCTTTATCTATACCAAAGGGATATCTATCATAAAAACCAAGATCTTTAATTAACTCTAAATCTTTCAAACCTGTTTCTTCAAGTATTTCTCTTCTAGCAGCTTCTATATATGTTTCTTTTTCTTCTACACCACCCCTAGGAAATCCCCAGATATGTTCATTCGATAGCGCTATCTTACCTTCTTTGTTTATAACTATTCCTCCTGCTCGGTATGATTTTTTCATAACTTAGGCAAACAAATTATCTACTATTCTATCCCACCTGCTTATTATACATCTGTGCATACAATCCGTTATTTGATAATAGAGTAGTATGATCACCATCCTCCACAATCTTTCCATCATCTATTACTATTATTCTCTTAGCCTTTCTTACTGTAGCAAACCTATGTGAGACAATAATCGTTGTTCTATCCTTTGCATTATTTCTAATATTTTCAAATATTTTTTCTTCAGAAATACTATCCACTCCACTAGTGGGCTCATCCAATATTAACAGTTTTGCATTTCTAAAGAACGCTCTTGCTATAGCTAATTTTTGCCACTGTCCACCCGATAGTTGTATACCACCCTTAACCTCTCTACTTAAAAATGTTTTATATTTATCTGGGAGTTGAATTATAGCATCATGAATATCAGCATTCTTAGCTGCTATCTCTACACCTCCATCCATATTTTTGGAGACATCACCTACAAATATATTATCTTCTACTGTGATACTAAGCTGATTAAATGATTGTGAAAGAATCCCTACTAATTTGTAATATTCATCCAAATTCAAATCCTTAATATTATGACCATTAACAATAATTTCTCCCTTTTGAGGATCATACACCCTTAACAAAAGTTTGATCATCGTACTCTTTCCAGCACCATTCTTTCCTACTATGGCAATATCTTCATCCTTACTAACTTTAAAACTAACATTCTTTAAAATCCACTTTCTAGTTTCTGGATATTTAAACCAAACATTTTTGAATTCTACAGAAAGACCACTTTCCACATTCTCCAAATCTTCCTTTCCACTAGCAATAGTGTTTTTCCAGTTTAAAATATTATAGAAAGTTGCAAAGAATTTCTTGTCTCCTAACACCGCCGAAACCTTATACAAAACCTCAGAGACATCACCATTAAATCTTTGATATGCAGAAATAACAAAAGTTAACATACCTATGGTCAAACTTCCTTCAAAAACCATCTGAATTGAAAATATTAAAACAAAGATGTTGATAATATTAGACAGAAAGTTAGCTACTGCAGACCAAGAGTATCTACTTATGTAGTTTTTTCTAAATTTATTAATAAATCTCTCATTTATCTTCTTAGCCTTCTCTAAAAGATATCTCCCATATTTAAAAACATATACCTCCTGAAGTTTTTCAAAATGACTACTCCACAAAGTACTTCTATAGCTTGAATACTTTATCTTCTCATCTCCTCTATCACTCCATATGCCCCATACTTTTCTCCCAAATTTTTTTATTATAATAGCTGTAGGGATAGTGGCTATTACAGCTAAAATTGCTAGAAGTGGAATTTGTGTAAATATAGCCCAAAAGGAAATAGCAACAACTGGTGCTAAAGATAGTATCTCCAAAGATTGAAAGAATGAATGAAGTATTCTATGTGAGTTCCAATTTAACATTCCTTTCTGATTCACAAAGCTTGGATCTTCATAGGCCTTAGGCTCTATCTCTATATATTTATTTAAATACACTTCATCGTCCAAATAGGATATCCATAAATCTATAGTTGAATCTATATACTGAAAGATATTGTTAACCAATGTCCATATTAATGCAATAACACCAAAGAGTATTATTAGAGGTACTACAGACTGAAATCCATCACCATTATCTATAGCATATATACTGGTATCTATAATCCTCCCCAAGAGGAAACTGATCAATAAGGGATATAGTTTTGTTAATGAGAGAAGGATAATATAAGCCCATATATGCCATTTAAATCTGGTGTTTCTGTAGTACCTTTCATATACAAAGGCCAAAAGTTTTATAATACTAGGTTCTTTATCCTTATTCATAAACAATTATTATATACTTCTAATATAATTTAATCTAGCAAATATTAAATATTATTCATATATATAATATACTTACCTATGAATCTTTTCGAAAGATATTTAAAAGAAAACAACATAAAAGATATAACTTTGATTATTTCGGACAAAGATACTCATACTGCACAACAAGCTGCAGACACACACAATGTACCCGTAAGTAATATTGTCAAATCGTTGCTAGTTAAAGTAGATAATGACTTTGTACTATACCTAGTACCAGGAGATAAAAGGTTGGATTTAGATGGAGTAGGGGGGAGGATGGCCAATGCAGATGAAGTAAAAGAAATAACAGGATATAGTATAGGGGGCGTACCGCCATTCGGACATAAGACAAAACTTAAAACATACATAGAGGACGGATTTAATAAAGACGAAATATTAGTATCTGCTGGAGGAAAGCCAAACATTGTATTTAAAATAACATTTGAAAGATTAAAAGAGCTATATACAAATTAAAATATGCAATATCACAAATTAAAGATGGGGATATGGGATATAAGTTCTCTGAGGAGAAAGAACTAGAAGAGAACAAAAGAAAATTCTTAACGCAAAATTCTTTCACCCCAGATAATACCGTCTGTATGAGTGTACAAATGGGGACTGATATTAATTTTGTATCACTCAAAGATAAAGGAAAGGGATTAACAAAAAAAGCAAATGCGCTTCCATGCGATGCTTTAATTACGACTTCTCCAAATGTGAACCTATTTCTAGTAGTTGCAGACTGTCTTCCAATTATAATATTTGATAATAAATTGGGAATACTCTCCCTAATTCATTCTAGTTGGGGTAATACAGATAGAGGAATTGTTAAGAAGGTTTTAAAAGAATTTAGAAAGTTAAAAAGCAACATCAATGATATACAAGTTATCATAGGACCTGGAATACAGAAAGATTCTTTGATATATGACAAAAATATATTCAACAAGATAACATCTGACTGGGGTGAGTACATTAAACAAATAGGAGAGGAACAATACAGCATTGATAACGTAGGATATACAATTAAGCAATTAGAGGAAGAGGGTATCCAAAAATCGAACATTAAGATCCATGATATAGACACATTCAAGGATGAAAGATATTTCTCACATGTGAGAGATTTTAGAGCAGGAATACCAGACCAAGGCAGATTCGCTATGGTAGCTACATTCTCAAAATAGATTAATACAATAACAATGGAATATGTAACTCATCCTCTGATAACCCTCCATGAAAACCTTTATAGCTACTAAAATCTTCTTCGAACCAAATACCTCTATTAGGGTATGCTAGAAATATTAGATTCCCCATATTTCTCATAAAATCCTCAGAAGCTAAATCTTTGTCAAAAAGACCCATATCGAAAATCTCATCAATTTGGAATACTTCACCATAATCTGCTACTACATTTCTCGCAATATTAATAAATTCGTTAACCTTATCTTCCTTAATATGTAAAACACATGCCCTCGGAGACCCTCCACATCTTATTGGATTTCCTTTTCTATTCTTCTTTAAATACTTTTCGATGTTATCTACTCCTTTATCAAGAAACAATATTTTTTTATATGACACATCTGTCAGACCATGATCGGCTGTAATAAAGATGCGAATATTTCCGTTTAGCTTCTCATCTACATATTTAAGTAGTGTATACAATTCATTCAATATTTCAGAAACACAATCACTACATTCCTTGGAATTAACACCAAATTTATGCTGATAATAGTCTATGTTTGGTTCATACATATAAAAGAAATTCCTTCCCTCGATTTTCATCTTCATAAAATGTTTAAAATATTCGGTAATATAATTAAATGTTAAAACATTTATTTCATCATTGGCGATATTATTAAATGGTGTTTCATACTCTCTGGCAAATGATGTAACCTTAATATTTTCCTTCATTAATTTTTTGTAAATTCTGCTTTCCTTATATATCTTAATTGGATCAACCCCCAACTCTTTCATATCCAAAGACTCTTTATCTTTTTGATACTGAGAAAGGAAAGGACATATTATTTCATCACTATTATGTTCATACTGCCACCATTCATATATTCCGCTTTCTTCAGGCATATACCCGGTCATTAAAAATGGTATTACTGAAGTAGTAGTTGCAGGAAAAATTGTTGTTAATTTTGAAAATAATAGATTTCTCTCCAATAACAATCTTTTCTCTTTTGGTAACTTTTTTAGGTGTTTTTCATAAAGAGAATAGGATAATCCATCTAACAGAATAAGCATAACATTGTCATATTTGTTTGAATCTTTTAAACAATCTGTCGGGACATTTATTCCACTTTCAATACCAAATGTTGAATAAATGGTATTAATTAAATACTTTATATTATATTCATCATGTGGTTTAAAAAATCTCCTATTTAGTCTAAAATCTGTAACCGCCTGTATCGATTTTGTATTTTTCATAATTTTCAATTATATACACCACTTAGTATTTAATCCATAAGAGAAACAAACTAATTAAGCAGTAATTTCCTTACTTCCTCAACATCCCCACATTTCATTAACTCTTTCCTTAATTCATTGGCCCCATCAAAATTAGAAACATATGCTTTTATATACTTCTTCTGGCTATTAAAAGGTTTGCTTCCTCGCCATACCTTCTCAAACAATTCAAAATGTTTAATTACTGTTTCTATTCTCTCCTCCTTTGAGATATCCTCTTTTCCACTAAATATCCACGGATTATTTAAAATAGCTCTTCCAATCATAAAACCATCCACACCATATCTTTCCACATATTCTTTGCCTTGTTCCAAATTCTTAATATCCCCATTTCCAATGATCATTGTATTAGGAGACACCTCATCCCTTAACTTAACACAATTAGATATTCCCATCCACCTTGAAGGAGTGGTATATCCTTCTTTAGATAATCTACCATGTATCGTTATACTATCCAGCCCCTGCTCTAAAAGGAATCCTATCCACCCATCTATATCAACAGAATCATATCCCAACCTCGTCTTAACAGACACAGGAATTCCTTTCGCTTCTTTTTTCACAACAGATATTATTTCCTTGGCTAAGTCTTTCTGTAAAATTAAAGCTGAACCTCTACCACCAGAAAGAACATCCCTTACAGAACACCCCATATTAATATCTATACCATCTGGTTTAAGTTTTTTGACATATTTAATAGTTTCGGCATAATACTCTGGTTCATTTCCCCATAACTGAACTATGACAGGTTTTTCTTTTTTTGAAAAAACTAATCTATGAGAAACTCTTTCTTTCCCCTTTGAACAGAAACCCTCCACACTGAGAAACTCAGTGAAAAACAGATCGGGCTTACCAATATCACAAAGAACCTGCCTAAAAACAGAATCCGTGACCCCTTCCATTGGCGCAAGCGCTGTTATATATCCGTTCTTTTTCTTCAAATCGTTGTACAAAGACATATCGAATTCTATCACATCCGGGGTCGGACCAGGGTCAGACCCCAATCCTTCCACAGGATTATAGTACCAAAGTTTTGCGAAATGGGGGACAGGCCGGGGTCAGACCCTAATCCTTCCACAGGATTATAGTACCAAAGTTTTGCAAAAAGAGGGACAGAGGAGGGAAAGACCCTTGCAGATATTTGGGTTTTGAAATAAACTTAAGTAGATAGTTTAAACTGCCCAAAATGAGAACGGAAAATACACAGATAGACGCTTCGGGTCAACAGATGCTAAATGAGATAAAGATCGATTCATACTCGACCATTTTTTTCTACACCTTCCAGGATTTTCTAAGATGGTGGTATATCAAAATGCCGACATGGCATCTTAAAAGGCTTCTTAGGCTTAGTATCGTTGTAGATGATCAATTTTCCATATCTTTGCTAATAAGACATTTCTTCCTTCCATGGCATAGAGATTATTCCATGATAGGATATCTTTTTGGCATTTTAATAAAGCTACTGTATCTTCCAATTGTTATATCTCTATATCTACTATGTGTTCTAGCATATATCTTGGTATTTCTAATATGGCTTATTTTGCCCATAGGTTCATTAGTTTTTGTAATAATATCTCTCTTTTAAAATGGCCTTACGATTCGAACAAAACAAAAAAACTTTAATAGGGTTCCACAAAAAGAATAGCAATAAATTTGGTATTGTGGAGAAGAAATATTCCATATTCGAGAATGAGGATGAATCCGTGTTTTTGCTTTCAAGGGATCATTTTTTTAGCATTACTACACCCCAGATAGAGGCTATTATTAAGAACTTCCTGAGATATAAGAAGTTCAATGATATAAGGAGAATAATTGCAAATATTCTGGTATTGCCCGGATTGATCATAGCATTTGCCTTTATGCTCAAATATGCCAGAATTCTTGCACCATTTCCTGCTCTACTTGAGATACTAGATTCCAATATTGTTAATCTCCTCTTCGGAGTATCAATTATAAGTGTAATAACCCTTTGGCATGATTTCTATGAAGATAAAAGTCATCCTATTCAACTTCCAAGGATTAAAAACATACCACAAAAGGATATCGATGAAATAAGGGGAAGTGGCTTTAAATTTGGTAGATATGCACATTTAGAAACAATTAATTTTGTAACCGAGGAGACTCTCGAACTACTTTGTCTCTTTGCTAAAGAGAAAACTTTCCGTCCACTAGCTCTTTTAAATGATTTAGTGGAATCTAATTTTGAAGTCGGGCAGATAATCAGAAGAACTGGTATTGAAATAACTGTTGATATGATCAATGCTGATGGTATAACAGAAACAGATATTCCCGATACTGCAATTACAGGTTTAAGAAGTTTGTTAACATACTCCTTGGAAGAAGCCCTCCTTACAAACAGTAGGCAGTTGGAGCCACAACATGTGTTCCTTGCAATGATGAGGATATATCCAAGGTTGGAGAAATTACTTGCAAAAAACAATCTGAATATTGATATATTAAGAGAGATTTGTTCATATAATAATGAAATTTTGTATAGGAAGAGAAGGACAAATTACCTGGATCCAAATATTCCTTATTACAGAAAAGGGGGAGTGGCCAAACAGTGGATATATGGCTATACCTTCATATTGAGCCATTTCAGCAAGGATTTAAACAAATTGATGTCCGAATCAAGGGACGTTTATGGTATCGGACATGACGATGAGGTGGAGGCACTTGTTTCTTCACTTGGAAAGTTATCTAACAGAAATGCTTTACTTGTTGGAGAGCCAGGCACGGGGAAATCTAGCATTATTTTTGGACTAGCCCAAAGAATTAATTCTGGAAATGTGCCTATACAGTTGAAAGATAAAAGGATCATTCAATTGGACTTAAATGGATTAATAGCAGTTTCAAAAAAAGAGAAAAATCTTGAGGAGTTAATAATTAAGGCAATGTCTGAATTAGAAAGAGCCGGAAATACAATCCTATATATCGATGAAATGCAAGAATTGATACCTAGAAAGGCCGAAGAATCTAATCATTCAATAGCAGGTATGTTGTTACCATATATTTTAAATAGCAAATTTCCAATAGTGGGAACAACTAACTATGCTGATTATAAAAGATACTTCTATACTAGCGAATCTTTAAGACAAAGCTTTACTAATATCGAAGTGAAAGAAGTTACAGCAAAAGATGCATTAACTATACTACAAAGCAAAGTTCCATCCTTAGAAAAGAATTTCCAATGCTTCATTACATTTCCTGCACTTTTTGCATCTGTGGAATTAGCACAAAGATATGTTAAAGAAAGAAAATTGCCAAGTAGTGCTGTTCAAACTATAGAAGCAACATGCTCCTGGGCACAATCTAATGAGATTAAGAAGATAACAGCAGAACATGTATCTAAGTCTATATCTATACAGAAAAATATTAATGTGACAGAAGTGGATCAAGAAGAAAGTAACAGGTTGATTAAATTGGAAGAAAATATTAAATCAAGAGTAGTTGGACAAGATGAAGCAGTATTGGCAGTAACTGAAGCTCTAAGAAGAGCAAGAACAGATATTAGAGATCCTAATAAACCAATAGGAGTCTTCCTTTTTGTAGGGCCAACGGGTGTGGGGAAGACTCATTTAGCAAAGATTGTCGGAGAGGAATTTTTTGGTATAGAAGAAGCTATTGTTCGAGTAGATATGTCAGAGTTCCAAGAAGTGGAAAGTATTCAAAAGTTTTTGGGTTCTTCCTCGTCAGGGGAGATTGGACAAACTACAATTACTTTGTTGGATAGGGTGAAGAGAAATCCCTATACAGTTGTACTTTTTGATGAAATAGAGAAAGCTCATCCAAATATCCTAGATCTGTTTCTTCAATTATTCGATGAGGGAAGACTCACGAGTAGTCATGGAGAAAGTGTAGATTTCACAAATACAATCATAGTATGTACTAGTAATATAGGTAGTGCTATGCTCCTTGAGTCTTTAGGGAAGGATCACTCACTTTGGGGAGAAGCAAAGAATAGGGTGTTACTTGAAATTAGACAGTCATTAAGGCCTGAGTTAATAAATAGGTTTGACCAAATAATAGTATTCAATCCACATGATCTTAATAATTTAAGCAAAATTGCCACTCTTCTACTAGAGGATTTAGCTAAAAGGTTAGCGAAGAAAGATATTGTAATTAAGTGGTCGGAACAGATCCCTATGTTAATTGCAAATAAAGCCAATGAGCCTGGTCTTGGTGCCAGACCTTTAAGAAGGTACATACAAGATAGGATAGAGGGTCAGTTAGCTAAGGGTATTATTGAACAGAACATAAAGGCTGGCGAAGAAATCGAAATACGGGAAAGTTGGATAGTATAAATTGTTGAAATATATTAACATATTACATATAATCACTAAGCTTAATATATAACTAATTAATAATGGGTGCAGTACCAAAAAGAAAAATATCAAAAGGTAGGAAGAACAGAAGAAGAGCACATAATGCTTTAGATGTTAAATCTGTTTCTAAATGTTCTAAGTGTGGCAACGTAAAGAGAAGCCACTTTGAGTGCGAATACTGTGGTAATTATAAAAAATCTAAGTAATACCATATGAAAAGATCTACAGATCCAAGACATCAAGCTAGAATACTTGCACTACAGGAGCTATTTTCCAAATATTTCAAAAAGGGGGGGATGCCCACAGAAGAAATTACCGTTGAAGATCTGCTAGATATCAACGAGATGGAAGAATTTAATAAAGAACTTTACGAAAATATTGTAAATGGTGTGGAAGAGAATACAGAGGAAATAGATAAAATAATAGCTTCTCACGCCCCACAGTGGCCAATTAGTCAAATGAAGTTAGTTGATTTACAAATACTCAGAATAGCTATATTCGAAGGATTCTTAGCAAAGATCACACCTCCTAAAGTAGCAATTGATGAGGCAATAGAGGTTGCTAGAGATTTTGGAGGGGAGATTAGTAGCAAATTCGTAAATGGGGTACTAGGGGCAATATATGAAGAGACTAAAAAGGAGGAAAATAATGAATAGTGAAGAGTTAGAGAATAAAATAGGATTTGTTTTCTCTAAGAAGGAGCTTCTTACAAGAGCACTTACTCACAGATCATATCTTAATGAGAATAGGGGTAGAGGATTAAGAAATAACGAAAGATTGGAGTTTTTAGGAGATGCTGTATTAGAATTGGTAATATCGTCCGAGCTTTATCATAAATATCCAGATAAACCGGAGGGAGATCTCACTGCAATAAGATCTGCGGTCGTAAGAACTGAAAGTCTCGCTGAAGAATCTAGAAGGATAGGAGTTGGGGAACACTTACTAATGTCTAAGGGAGAGGAGGATTCGGGAGGGAGAGACAAGGATTATCTTTTAGCAAACGCGTTCGAAGCTTTACTCGGCGCAATATATTTAGACAAAGGAATTGATGAATGCCAAAAGTTTATTGAAAGAACTCTACTTAAGAAGCTCGAACATATTGTTGATAATGATCTCTTTATAGATCCTAAGACCAAAGTACAGGAGGTTATACAAGCACAACATAAGGTGACTCCTGTTTATGAAATTATAAAAGAACACGGTCCAGATCATGATAAATACTTTACAGTTAGATTGAAGATGGGAGGAAAGACAGTAAGTACCGGTTTTGGACCTAGCAAACAGAAGGCAGAGGAGGATGCAGCTCAAAAAGCTCTTGATTTAATAGAGAAAGAGGATGTATCCTTGAATTAAAATATTTGATCTGATAGAATTCAGCTCATGTTAAAGATTAGATTAAAAAGAACAGGTAGAAAAGGACAACCCCATTACAGGGTTGTTATCGTAGAAGCTAGTAGACCTAGGGACGGTAGAACTGTTGAAGAAATAGGCTATTATAATCCTAGAAACAAGCCTTCTACTTTTGACATAGATAAAGAAAGGGCAGAGTACTGGTTAAGTAAGGGTGCTCAACCTTCTGATACTGTAGCTCAATATTTCGTTAAAGAGGGTCTTCTAAAGGGACTTAAGAGGGGCTCTACAAAGCCTAATACTGAAAAGAAGACAAATGAGGAGAAAGAGTAGTATAATATTTTAATAAAATATATTTTACTTAGAAATGAAAGAGCTATTAGAACATATTGTTAAGTCAATAGTTAATAATCCTGATGCGGTTAGTGTGGAAGAGAGGGAGAGTATAGACTTTCCAGGTTTAACTATTTTGACCATTGATGTCGCAGAGGCGGATAAAGGTGTTGTGATTGGTCGAAAGGGTCGAACCATAAATGCGATAAGGGATCTAGTCACTATTCATGCTATAAGAAATGAGAGGAGAGTGAAAGTACTAATCAAGGACGACAATTCTCACAAACCTGATGATATAGATACAACTCAGGCGGAGGATTCCAGTGAGAGTATGTTAATGGACGAAGAATTATAAACTACCTTAGTTTTTCTGCTTTTTCAGCGAAGATATCAATTATACTCTGGTGTTGAGTGTAACTTGTAAAAGGAAGATACGGGTCCACTTTAATACTTCTATCTGGTACATAATAACCTGTAACATTAAGAGTAACTCTCCATTCAGTACCAGATTGTTTTAAAGAGACATTATCAGCGGAGATTATATAAGGAGAAGCCGAGTACAAACTATCTAGGAAGTCTAATATGTTATCCATAGATCCAGTATATGACAATGGCCCACTAACCCCCAAATATGATCTTTTATCTTTCTTATCTTCATCTCTCTTTGTCACAGAAACTTGAATATCTCCTGCTGTCAAAGTTCTAGAAACAAGTCTTTTCTCATTCGCCAAAGTATCTATGTAGTACATAAAACTAGAGACCCTTAATGTTTTAGGTATGACTTCTTTTGCATTTAAAAGGTCTATTTGAAAAGTTCCCTCATCTACACTTTTAAGCTTATTTTCCAATTCCTCTAATTTCTTCTCCTTATCCCTTATTTCTCGATACTCTGTTCTAAATTCCATTGCAGTTTTTATCATCGGTACAAATACGAATACTCCTAACATAATTAATACTAATCCCGTAGAAAGAGGGATTATTATGTCATTAATATTGAGCCTAGAAGCCTTAATTTTATCACTTATAGCTTCTATTTCTTTCTTTGTTCTCTCTTGTCCAGCTGTTTTGTTTAACGTAGTAGGCATATTAATTATTTGTTGAATTTACAAACTGATCTAATCGTAACTCTCCTGTAAAAGAAAATCTAGTTCCTTCCTCACTTTTAGAAACTGATTTAAGATTAATATTATCCATCTGCAAATCATTAGTTAACAAGTACCAAAGCTTTGCTACATCTTCCAAATCTGAGGCTTCCCCTGAAAAGCTAAATACACTTGATCCTGCAAAGGAGAATTCTGTTAATTTACTACTTCCACTTTTCTTGGCAATACTTTGAATATAATCTATTACAGCCTTAGTAGAAAATTTTCCTTCTTGGATATCTTTATAGAGTAGAACCCTTTCTATAATTTCACTATTATCTATGATTACTTGATTATATCCCTCTATCTTTTTCTCATGTGCATATAGTTTATCTTTTTCTGCATTTAGCTGAATTTTAGAAATTATATTAAATCCTATTACTAATATTGATACTGAGAACAAAACAGATATACTGGCAAGAGCGCTAGCACTCATCTTCTTCTTTTTCTCATCCTGTTTTATTTCTTCCTGACTCATCGTGGGGATAAGGTTTATACCTGCCTCTTCTACAATTGTTTCAGGAACAAAGGATTTCTTTGTTTCAACCTTTACCTCTTCTTTTGGGTCTTTCATATTTTTCTTCTCTGTAGACTGTTTTGTGGGAGTAGGAGTGGGAGTGGGAGTGGGAGTAGGAGTGGAAGTAGGCTCTGTCACTTCCGAGACAGGTTCAGAAGTAGCTGCTGTTTGAGCAACAGACTCTACATGTCCCTCCTTGTTTTCTATATTTTCTTGAGTAATCTGCTTATTCATCCTTTAATGATAGCCCAATGGCAACTGAGTATGAAGGTCCACTCTTGGCTATAATGTCCTTAAATTTATTATCCACTGCTATATTATTCCATGGCATAGCTATCTCTGCATTCACTCCTAAACTCTTTGATACATACGGTGCTAATCCTGGAAGTAGGGCGCCATCACCATTCAAGAGATAGTCTGTTGGAGCAACAGATAATGTTCTGTTTTTATAAAATTCTACACCTCTTCTAACTTCCACCATTATTGATTCTATTATAGGGGAGAGTACATTATATATCTTACCTTCTAAAACCCCCTCCGCTACTCCATAATTTCTTTTAAACTCTTCAGCTCTTTGGTATTCAAAATTGAACTTGTTGATTATTGCTTGCGTCAAGGAATCAGACCCTATGGCTATACTTTGAGAAAATACCAAATATCCCTCAGAGAGTATACTCATGTCTGTACTGTTTGCACCAAAATCCAACATAACTATGTTCTTTTTCCCAGTAGATTTGTACATTGCTCTCCCCATAGCGACAGACTCTGTTTCTATTGCTATTAGATCTAATCCTGCGAGCATTGCTATATTTATATATATATCTATAATCTTCCTGGGAGCAGCAACTACTAAAACTCTAGGTGCATTCTTCTCTGTGTTAAAACCTATGGGGACATAACTTAATTGGACCTCATTTAAGGGCATAGGGATATACTGTTTAGCTTCAAAGTATACTGCATCTTTTAGTTCCTCTTTCTTCACCCCTGGAAATTCTAGAAATCTGGTAAAAACCGAAAACTCTGGAAGGGCCATAACTACATTTCTATTTTTTATTCTGGAGGAGTCAAATAGTTTTTTCAAAACATCAGCCAATCTTTTCTTATCATTCTGATCTTCACTGTTTATAACCCCTTTAGGAGTAACTTGAGAACCCAAATTGACTAACACAGGCCTCTCACTAGATATCCTAGCTAATTCAACAGCTTTTACGGAATGAGTCCCGAAATCTATTCCAACATGATCGGGCAAAGTAGACATGTTTTGAGCAGATTTAATTTAAATTATTTATCCCAAATATTTATTTAGTTCCTTAACTAAACCTTGATAGTCCATATCGGTCTTTACTAAGTAGGAGGAGGATCCTAAATCGAATGATTCTTTTATGACATTCTCACTTGTCATGTTTGTAAGAACTATTATTGGCATATCACCATATTTTTCCGAATCCGCACGCACCGCTCTTAAAACCTCCAAACCATCAACACCCGGCATCATCAAATCTAAAAGGACCAAGTCTATGGACCCTACATTCTTTGACATCATATCCAAACCCTCATATCCATCTAAAGCGGTCATACATACATATCCTGCTGTTTCTACCAACTCTTTGTATGATTCCAAGAGATCTTTTTCATCTTCCACTATTAGTACCGTTTTTGATCTGTCTGCCATATGGACAATTTAAAAATTTATTCTTCAATATTTAACTAAGATATCACATATATATTACCATATCAAACCTTCTGTAGATACTATTCCCTGCCTAAAGACCTCTCTTTTAATATGATCTTCTTTTTTCAAATACCAATCTACAGGTTCCGATTTTATGTCAAAACGAATTATGTAGTTGGCATCGTTGGAGAGTGTATAGGCTATATTAAAACCTTTGATATTAACATAGTCTGAATTTAGAACCATTATATATTCGGGATTTTCAAAGCAACTCTCATGATTCCCGGCAAGATCTTCTGCAGAAGTGCGGAGTATATATCCCTTTACCAAAGAATCCTCTTCTTCGAGCGATATGTCTTGGTCAAATCCCTCCTCGGAAGATCTAAAGAAACCCAAACAGATCCAATCCCTATATCCATAAGGTCTAAAATGTATTTCGTTTCCAAACTCATTTTCTTCCACCTCAGTATACTCAGTCCCCATATCTTTTGTCTGATCATCTACCATAGTATTGTCTACAAAATTAAATTTCCTAACTCCTTCCGTTTGAAATATATATACATCTGATGGATCCGAATTTCTCACCGTTCTCCTAACCATTTCTAATACAAATTCTGATTCATTTCTCGCCCTTATTTTGTTACTGGCTACTGTTGAGACCTTAATAAGTGAGGTAAGTGTGATAGAGGATATGAGCATCACCATACCTATTATAGCTATTGTGATAAGCATCTCTACTAAACTAAACCCTTCATATTTTCTTTCACTATATTTCTCTATCATAATTTTATGACCGTAAGGTATGAATAATCTTTAACAAAATTACCTTTCGTGATATCTCCTTTTGATGCAGTTTGTCCCACTATCACTTTTGCTATAGCAAAGGTCGCATCTTCAGAAGAAGAGCTTGATTCAAGACAAATAACCCGAAACAATGTATCTTCCCCATCTATTATGGCAACATTTTTATATTCGTTCCTTTCTTCTTCCGAGTAACTTTCAAAATTTGTCTCTTTTAAAAAGCCATAAACTCCTTCCTCATTTTTTAAAACAAAACATCTTCCCCAATCCACTTTATCTGGAAATACATCTTCTCCTGATGTGGCTTCTCTATTTGCAATCTCCTGTGCTATTTCAGCTCCTTCTACTGCATACTGGGTCATATTATCTATAATCTCATTCTGTATTGTGTTTTGCATTGTATTAACAGCTATTTGCATTAAAACTACGGATGATATTCCAACCACCATTATGGCTACTAATGCCTCTACAAAACCCAATGCTTCGTATTTAATTTTCAAATTATCATACCTTCTCATTTGTTATACATATATGTATCTATTTTTCCTGACAAGTGCCTAATTGAGAGTCTCCTTGTAGAGCCTGCACCCTGTGGAGTAATCTCAAGATTGAATGAAACTATGTCATCAGATTCTTTCATTGTTCCATCAATATTGTAGTTAAAAATATCCCCTTCTCGGTCATAGAAGAATGCTCTTCCTGAAACAGACTCAAAAAGAACATATACCGGTTCACTAATATCTCCGTTCTCATCTGTATATGATAATGATATATTCGACTTAGGGAGTGTTATGGTTCTGTCATAACCAGGGAGGGTACGCAAAGCACCAATCATATCATCTATATTCTCACCACACAGGCTTTGAGTAGGGACTCCATCGGCTACAGGTAAAGTGCCATTTCCTTGTGTTATCCCAGACTCTGTTGTTGGATCAAAGGCTGGTATATTAGATTTGGTAGCAATATCACCATAATCAGTATATGGGGAACACCATTTAAATACTTTGTATACACCATCCTCTTCTAAACCTGAAAAGTCTATGCCCAAACCGTATATCCATTTCTCACCTGGGTTTCTCTGAAGCAACATAGCTGCTCTTTGAACACTCCTTATATCCTGTTCGAGGTTAAGCATATATTCATTCATTTTGATGGTATTTTGTAGTCCACCAAAAGCAGAGAATGTCATTCCTCCAAGAATTATAAATATCGATATAACAACAAGAAGTTCTAATAGAGTATATGCGGGATATATTTTACTTTTAACCAAATTTTTCAAGGCAGTTTAATACAAACTCAATAATCTAATCTAACACAATACCAATATAGATTCAATTAATTGCTTAACCAGAAACCTCCTTCCTTAGGCTTCCAGTCAGATTCTCCTTCCGCTCCTGCACTTCCAACTATTATTGGACCATATATATCTCCACTAATAGCTGACCCTATATCACTTTGAGGTATTGGATTTTCTTCTGGGAGTAGACCAATTCCATTCCCTTGACAGAAGAATCCTCTTTGGTTTTCATCGTCTATACCCCCTAAAGAAACACACACAACTACAAATTGCTGATCATACTCATCCACTATATAGTAGTAGGTAGCGTCACTACCACCATCAAAGCCTCCTCTAGCTTCCATATACGGCTTTAAAATATGCTGTTGAGAAGTTCCATTAAAGCCTAGGGCAAAAGCAAAGAACTCCCTTTCTATCAAACACCCACGGCATACTTCTGGGAACTTGCCATTATCATTTTTGTATTGAAGCAGAACAGAGTATAGGTTCCTAACTGCATCCTTATGATGAGTATCTTGAGCCCTTTGTAGTATGTATCTACCAATAAGTACCCCTACAGTTAAGAGTATTATCAATATACCCATTACTATTAACAACTCCACTAAGGTGAATGCTTTGTACCTTTTAGCCATATTCTAATTTACCATATTCCCATTAACTTAAGAAGATATTTGTATATTTCTCCTCCAAAAAGTATGGAGATGGAGAAAGAGATCGTAAAGAAGGGTATCATAGGGATTTTCGCTTTCTTATAATCTACCTTCTTCTTTATAATCAGGTATATAGAGTAGAGTAGGGCTAGTACTATCCCCAACCAAAACATGACTATATATCTGTCATATGTCAGTAATATTCCCAGTCCTAATAGTACTAATATGTCGCCTAGGCCGAAGGATTTTTTAATTAAGTTTATAATTAGAAACATTATAGTCACAAGTATTGGGAGGTATATATTGGGGATATTAAAGAGATATATAGAGTAGATTGATACACATAATACTAGAAATACATGAACCAAGCCTTTTGGTACAGCCCTATACTTCACGTCGTGATATGAGAGTATGAACAGGAATAGTACCACTATCCATATATACCAAGGTATACTAAGGAGATAGAAGGAGAGGAATAGTAGGCCTAAAAATAGCTCGGAGATTGGATAGTATATATTTATCCCATCTTTACACTTACTACACTTCCCACCTATGTATATATATCCAAGGATTGGGAATAGTTCCCACCATGTTAATACATGTTTACACTTCTCACAGTGTGAGTTTGACTTAATGATATCTGGATATTTATATCCATTATCTACCCTATATGTAGTGGCATTTAAGAAACTAGCTATAGAAGCACCTAAGAAGAATATACATATGTATATTATGATCATATCTATTGATTATATATTATATTAACAAAAGAGAAACCCCTCCGAAGAGGGGTTTATTACCAAGTAAAACCTGAGACTATTCCCAAGCACTTCCATCCCACGAAGCTCCTCCTAGTTCCGTGATAACCGTATATATACCAGTATCAGAATACGGAATTGATTTATCAGTAATAGCAGCTCCAGTACTTGATCCAATATCTAACTCATCATCTCCGAAACCATTCCCATTACAATATAATCCCCTTTCTCTGTCATCATTTAAACCACCCAAAGAAACACACACTAAAACTGACTGTTGTTGAACCGCGTCTACAAAGTAGTAATATGTTGCTTCTGTACCTCCTTTAAAGGCTCCCGAGTCAAGATAATCACATAATGCATTAACATCGCTTGCACAACTTCCAGCAGGACCCAGAAGTAAATCAACTGTAGTGGCAGAAGGAAATTCCCTCTCATCTGTATAATACGCTTGTAATCCTTGGTATATATTATCTACAGCATTCTGATGTGCTACATCATTAGCCCTATTGATAGCAAATCTACCAGCAGTAATACCTATAACCATAAGGATAATAAGTATACCCATAACTATAAGCATCTCTACTAATGTAAATGCTTCGTAAAATCTCCTTCTCATATGAATAAGACAGTTTTAATTTAATTAATATAAGTTACATAACTTTCTCACACATGTCAATACCTACCCAATAGCCGATGAAAGTTGGAACATAGGCATATACACAGCCATAGCTATAAAACCTATGGCCAAACCCATGATAATAAGAAACAAAGGCTCTAGAATGGAGGACAGATTACTAGTAGCAGTATTAACCTCATCCTTATAATATTCTGACACTTTTGCCAATACTGTATCTATCTCTCCCGTTTCCTCTCCAACCGCAATCATACTACTTACCAGTAGAGGATAGTACTCACTTCTAGCAATAGGTATAGCCAATGGGCCACCTTTCTCTACCTCATTTTTTGCTTCCATCAAAGTATCTCTAAACATCTCATTCCCAAGTGATTGGGCTGTAAGTTCAATAGCTTTAATAATTGACAATCCACTCCCTAGAAGTAGGGATAGGATTCTAGTAAATTGAGAAAGTTGCATCTTGGCAATAATCCCACCAATTGCAGGAACTTTAAGTATTAACTTATCAAAATTTCTTTTACCTTTTGGTGTATCCAAATAATATTTAGCTCCAACCACTAATACAATTAAAATAGTTATTACAGCCCACCAATAATTAACAAAGAATTCACTCATATCCATGAGCAATCTTGTGGCAAAAGGAAGTTCAGCATCGAAATCCTGATATATCTCTGCCATTGAAGGTACAAGTACAAACATCATTAGAATAACAACACCAATGATCACCAAAAGAATAATTGCAGGATATATCATGGCTGATTTTATTTTGCTACCTAATGCATTCTTCTCTTCTAACTCTACAGCTAATTTCCCTAACACTACCTCCAAATTACCACTTTCTTCACCTGCCTGTATGAGGTTCAATGTTATTTCGTCCAATACTTCCTCCTGCTCTCTGAAGGAATCTGCTAAGGTCTTCCCAGACTCTATAGATTTAAGAACACTCTGAAGAACTCTCTTAAAAAGAGGGTTAGAAGCTTGTTGAACCATTATCTCCAAGGACCTAGTTAGAGGAAGACCTGCACTGACCATAGTAGCCATCTGTCTCATAAAAACAACCTTGTCTTTCATTGGTATACCACCAATATTTATCTCATTAAGCCTCTCAAAATCTATACCTAATCCCTCTTTTATGGATACAACTATCAATCCTCGATCATGCAATATATCTGCAACTGAGTGAGCGTCTCGAGCTTCTACCTCTCCCTCTACTACTTTGCCCGCACTATCTCTCGCAGAATACCTAAATTTTTTCATATATTATGACTTCAATAATCTTAATACTTCTTCGGGATGAACAGCATATTCCTGTGCTTTCTGCACAGATATTACTCCTTCCCTTACCAATGTTACTAATGATTTCTCTAAATAGACCATTCCTATATCAGAACTTGTTCTAATTACATTATCTACCTGATGCATCTTTCCTTCTCTTATAAGGTTACTAATAGCAGAGTTATTAAGCATTATCTCTGAAACTGCTCGTCTCCCTCCCTTATCAAGAGGAATTAATCTCTGAGCAATAACTGCCTGAAGGGTATTTGCCACCTGAGTTCTAACTTGTTGTTGCTGATTTTCTGGGAATACATCTATTATTCTGTCTAATGTTTGAGATGCACTATTTGTATGCAAGGTTGCAAATACTAAATGTCCTGTCTCGGCTAAGGTTATAGCTGAAGCGATGGTTTCAAAATCTCTCATCTCTCCAACAAGTATTACATCAGGATCTTGTCTGAGCGCACTTCTTAGAGCAATACTCCAAGAGTGTGTGTCATCATTCATTTCTCTTTGATCTATTAAAGATTTCTTTCCTTCAAATACATACTCAATTGGATCTTCTATGGTAACTATGTGACAGAATCTTGATCTGTTTATAGCTTCCAAAATAGCTGCCAAGGTGGTACTTTTTCCATGTCCTGTTGGTCCAGTTACTAAAATAAGACCCTGTTTTAATTTTGCAAATTGATGATATATTTGCGGTAGCATAAGCTCTTCGATTGTCCTGATTCTTGAAGGTATTAGCCTAAAAGCTGCAGAAAGATTCTTCATTGAATAGTATGCATTCACCCTAAACCTTGCATTTGTGACCCCTTGGAAGGTATATGCAAAATCTATCTCTCTATTTACTTCTAACAATTCTTTCTTCTCATCAGAGAGAACAGAAAATATTAACTGCTCAGAATCTTCTGGATTTAATATTTTCTCATCCATATCAACCAAATCCCCATCTATACGAAGAACAGGTGGATACCCAACCGCTAAGTGAAGGTCTGAGGCATTTCTATTTACAGCTTCAGAAAGAAGTTTCTCTATACTAAGCGTACCATTGTTAACTACCTCTGTCTTTACATCATCATCGGGAACTTGCCCATTACCTCCTTTAAGATCATTCTTAATTAAACTATCCCCATCTTCAGGAATTTTCTTTAAAGGCTCTGCTAAATTGTCAGCCTTCGGACTTCTTTCCATAGCTTTAGGTTTTTTATTGGAGTCAGGCATAATGCTGTCCAATGTTTCCCTAAACTTTGGCAAATCAGAAGGAAGAGGGTCAAAAGCTTCCTCTGTGGGAGGAGCAATACTAGAAGCAATATCGGAGATATCTGTAGTCGAGACCCCCGGCTCTAAACCAGGTAAAGGTGTGGGCTCCTGTACATAAGATTGTGATTCTTCTTTTGGTTCCTCTTGCACAGCCGATGGAGTAGGTGGAGCTGTAGGAGCAGTTTCTGGCACAACCTTATCCTGCTCTTGACTCACAAGATTTTGTAGATTCTTTTTTAGCTCTTCTATCTTCTGTTCATCATTTCTCCCCTGAGAAGGCTGGGTAGATGATTGAGTACCTTGAGAGAAATCAGGATAGTTAAACTGAACATTTCCTGTACTATTATCTTGGGCAGTATTTTGATCCATAAATATAGTTTATCAAAAATTTACTCTTTTGAAACCCTCAGAACTTCTTCCAGGGTAGTTATACCTTCTAAGGCTTTCAAATAGCCATCCTGAATCATTGTCAGCATTCCTTGTTCTATGCCAGCATCTCTAATATTTGCATCAGTAACATTTTCCATTATCATTCTACTGATTCTTTCATTAACATCAAGTACCTCAAATATACCAACCCTGCCAGAATATCCAGATCCTCCACATTTGTCACACCCTTTCCCTTTATAGAGAAATACAACTGGTTTTCCATCGGGACCAACTTCAGGTGCTCGCATAGCAGAGTGACCATTATTCTCCTCTAAATGTTGCGATGCCGAGGCTACCCTTGTGAGATATGGGATTAAATCAAAATCCTTAGCTCCTTTCATTGTCTCTAGTATATTATTTAAAACTTCAGGAGTTATCGGATATGCTTCTATACAGTCCCTACATATTTTTCTAGGCAACCTTTGTGCCACAACACATCGTACAGTGGAAGCCAAAAGATATGGTTCTATACCCATATCCAAAAGTCTTGGGATAGCTGCAGGTGCACTATTAGTATGCAAAGTTGAAAGAACCAAGTGTCCTGTTAGAGATGCCTGTACAGCAAGCTGTGCAGTCTCTTCATCTCGAATCTCTCCAACCATCACTATGTCAGGGTCCTGTCTCAATACAGACCTAAGACCATTTGCAAATGTAAGGCCAACATCAGGATTTATTTGGATCTGAGTAACCCCAGGAATTCGAATTTCAACTGGGTTTTCCAAAGATATTATATTTACCTTAGGATCATTTATCTTAATTAAGGAACAAGCAAGAGTCCTAGTCTTACCACTACCTGTTGGACCAGTTACCAATACAATACCATTTGTAACACTTAAAGCATCAACAAAGATTTTGTATCCATTTCCTCTTAATCCAGTACTTTCTAGGGTAATGTCTGCCGTTTCAGATTCTAACAACCTCATAACAACCTTTTCTCCGTGGATAGTAGGCATAACGGAAACACGCAAGTCTATCTTCACATTCCCAATCTTAATTGGGAACCTACCATCCTGCGGAACTCTTCTTTCGTCAATCTTAAGATTAGACAGAATTTTAATTCTAGAAACTATAGCCGGATTAAGGTTTTTAGGAAGAGTTAACCTTTCAGTCATAACACCATGAATTCTAAACCTAACCCTAACTCTCTTCTCCATAGGCTCGATATGGATATCAGACGCCTTGGACGTAACAGCGTATTGCAACATTGAGTTAACTATCCTAGCCACAGGCGCAGAAGAGAGATCCGTACTAGAAAAAAGATTTGGATCTTCACTAATCTCTGTCACAGGAACGTCCACATCCTCTAAAGCTTCCGTAACTTCCGAACTCATTACATCACCAACTCTTCTTTCTAATATGGAATCCACTCCCTCCTTTGTAGTTATATATACCTGTATCTTAGTACCCGGGGGATATCTTCTTTCTAAGGCTTGTGTGGCTTGAATATCGAAAGGATCCTGCATAGCTATTTTCACAAAATCCTGACCTCTCTCAAACGGTACCGCTTTATACTTATTCAAATTATCTATACTAACCTCAGCAATCACACTCTCATTTATCGACAGACTCGTCAAATCTACAAACGGAATACCAAAAATCTCAGATTTTGCTTGTGCTATCTTCACATCATCAACTATTCCTAGCTCACGAATAATAACCTCTTCAGTCTTCTGGGTACGACTTCTCTCTAGAAGTACTTTCCTTGAATTTTCTTCATCTATCAAACCTTTACTCTGAAGATGTTTTAGCAACGAAGTTCCAACAGACATTGGGCAGATTATCTTTTAACTTATTCTTCTTTCAGTTTATTCCATCCTCCTAAAAAAGACAAGGGGACAGAGCCATGTGATAAAATAGATACATGACATATATACTAGTTAATAAATCAAAAGAGCAAAAGCCCTTGGAGGAGCTACTAGCACAGATATATGACAAGGACATATATAATTCACCAGATATACATGTCCTAGATTCTTCTGAAAAAAACAGCATAGGGATAGAGGAGGTAAAGGATTTCCAGAAAGAAATGATGTATAAACCATTTCAAGAGAAGATACAGGTAGGGATAATATACGAGTCAGAAAAACTCACCTCACAAGCCCAAAATGCACTACTTAAAACTTTGGAAGAGTCCTCAGATAGTAGTATCTATATACTCTGTGTAGATAATGAGAAGAATCTTCTACCCACAATTAGATCTAGGGGAAAAGTTATATACTCCAAAATCTCAAAGGAGAAAGAGAGCGACAATACGCTAGACAATATATTAGAAATGGATCTGATAGCTCAATTTGAAATTGTAGAGAAGTATTCTAAAAATAAAGGAAGTTCTCTCTTATTTGTAACAATTGTGGAAGAGATTTTCAAAGAGAGACTTGAATTAGATATAAAAAATGGTAACATTGATAGCTCCAAAAGAAATTTGGCTTTCCTAAAAATCATACAAGAAAGCAGAGAAAAAATATCTGCAAATTGTAATAGGAGGCTCACTTTGGAGTCTATGCTGATGCAACTAAATGCTTAACATTTAGGCAAAAAACAGGTAAAATGTATAGTTTAGGATCCCGAATTTAAATTGCGAAAAACTAGTAAAATATGGTTGCGAAATCTCAATACAAAGTATCCGACATCCAAGTTTTGAAGGGATTAGAAGCAGTAAGAAGAAGACCTGCTATGTACATCGGATCAACAGACTCTCATGGACTTCACCACATATTTACAGAGATATTAGATAACTCAGTAGATGAAGCTATAGCCGGATACTGTAGTCAAATATGGGTAATACTCAACAGAGATGGGTCGATAACAGTTAGGGATAATGGAAGAGGTATCCCTGTAGATATCCATCCTGAAACTAAGGTGTCAACCTTAGAAACTGTAATGACAAATCTTCATGCTGGAGGAAAGTTTGAGAAAGGAGCATACAAAGTATCTGGAGGACTGCACGGCGTGGGTATGAAATGTACAAATGCTCTCTCAGAATGGATGAAAACCACAGTACAATTTGAAGGTGGTATGTATGTACAGGAATATGAGAGAGGGGTACCGAAAGCTCCTGTTAAAAAGATTGGCGAGACAAAAGAGAGTGGTACAGAGCATACGTTCCTTCCAGATTCAAAGATATTTTCTGAAACATCCTTCAATTTCGACACTATTGTTAAGAAGTGTAGACAGCATGCATATCTCACAGCAGGACTTAGAATTTCTGTAATAGATGAAGGCAAGGAAGAAAAAAGAAGGTATGATTTATATTTTGAAGATGGTATTAAATCATATGTACAGTTTTTAAATATAGACAGTAAAAGCATAGGGGAAGAACCCTTCTATATGAACAAACAGGAAGAGGATGTGGTCGTAGAAGTAGCACTTCAATATACAGACGGGATGGAGGAGGATGTGAGATGCTATACAAATAACATTGTGAATCCAGAAGGAGGTACACATTTAGCAGGTTTTAGGACAGCAATAACTGGAGCACTAAATACATATGCTCAAAAGGCTGAATTGCTCAAAGGACTTAACGGGACTTTAAGTGGAGATGATGTTAGAGAAGGTCTCACAGCAATAATTTCTGTTAAGGTAGCTAATCCTCAATTCGAAGGACAAACAAAAATAAAATTAAATAACCCTGAGGTTAAAGGTATTGTAGGGAAGTTGGTGAGAGACGAATTATTGACATATCTAGAAGAAAATCCTCAAGATGCAAAAAATATAATAGGAAAGGCAGTATTAGCTAACAAAGCTAAAGCAGCAGCGAAGGCAGCAAGAGATGCAGTAATTAGGAAGAATGCATTAGAATCTACTACGCTTCCTGGGAAATTAGCTGATTGTACAAGTAATGATCCTGCGGAAAGTGAACTATTCATTGTTGAGGGTGACTCTGCTGGTGGATCTGCAAAACAGGGAAGGGACAGACATACTCAAGCAATATTACCTCTTAGAGGGAAAATAATGAACACACATAAGTATAGGGTAGATCGAGTACTTTCAAACAATGAATTTAATGACGTCACTACAGCATTGGGAGTAGGGATAGGAGATACATTAGATGTATCTAAACTTCGATACCACAAGATTGTGATAATGAGCGACGCTGACGTAGATGGATTACATATCACAACCTTGGTACTAACACTTCTCTTTAGATTCTTTAGACCATTAATAGAGCAGGGGTATGTATATGTAGCACAACCTCCACTGCACAAGGTAGAGATTGGGAAGAAGAAGTACTATTTTATAAATGACGCAGAGAAAGAAGAATTTGTTAAGAAAGCAAAATTAGAAGGAAAAGTTCCTGTAGAGAATAGATTCAAGGGTTTGGGAGAGATGAATCCTGATCAATTGTGGGAAACAACTATGAATCCCGAAACAAGGGTATTAAAAAGAGTAAGTATTGATGATGCGGAGGAAGCAGAGAAGGTATTTGAAATGCTTATGGGTAATGAAGTACCTCCAAGAAGAAGATTTATACAGATGCACGCTACTAAAGCTAACTTAGATATTTAAATTTATATATTTTAACAATGAGAAATTTAAGAGAAGTGGCTGATATTGGCACTGAAAGGACTCAAGATTACAAAGATCTTTTAAACAAAAGATTAGCTGTTGAGTTAACAAAGAATGGCCAAAAGGGGATGAATATATTGGCAGATGAGGAGAATCCAGTACCATTTGAAGAGCTTAATACACTATTAAAAAATCCAGACTTAGGTGTTCATTTTGAAGCCGATGAAGATAGAAAAATTATAAGAGCAAATGTATTAAATTCTCAGAATGAGAGATTAGAATATCTTTTTATGACCACAAACCAAGACTCTCTTTTTATTAACATAATCTCTCAAAAGACATATGAGGATCTTTGTGAGATAGCAATAGATCCACTAGATACATTAGTAGAGGTTCAAGGACAACTCGAGAAAGCAATATAATCAAATAACCATGGATGAAGATATAAAGACAACAACAGAAGAAAGTAACGATACATTGGGCGTAGATATTACCTTTAAGCCTGGAGAAATAGCTCCTAGATCTATAGTAGATGAGATGAAATCTAACTACTTGGATTACTCCATGTCCGTTATAGTATCCAGAGCCCTCCCAGAGGTAAAGGATGGTCTTAAACCATCTCAGAGAAGAATACTAGTAGCTATGAATGACCTAGGTTTAACCCCTACAGCTCACTATAGGAAGTCTGCAAAAATAGCAGGAGACACATCAGGTAACTATCACCCACACGGGGAATCTGTAGTATATCCAACCTTGGTAAAAATGGCTCAAGACTTCTCTACAAGATATCCTCTCGTAGATGGACAAGGGAACTTCGGATCTATCGATGGAGATTCACCTGCTGCCATGAGATACACAGAAGCGAGAATGGGCAAGATTACTCCTGAACTTATCAAAGATCTAAGTAAGGGTACAGTCACCTTCACTCCAAACTACGATGGTACAAGATTAGAACCCACAGTACTTCCTGCACTATTTCCTAATGTATTGGCAAATGGAAGTGATGGTATAGCAGTAGGTATGGCTACAAAAATACCTCCCCACAATCTAACAGAGCTCATCGATGCATTGCAAAAGATGGTTTCTCTTGGAAATAAATGGGAAGGAGTCGCAATATACAACGAACTTAGAAAGAAAAAGGAAGCTAAAGAAAAAATACCAACTACACTCAACTCCAAACCCCTTGACTATCTAGAAAACTATGTCGAGAAGGATGAGATAAATCTTCATACAAATATAGAACAGCTATATAATCAACTAAAAGAAGACGAATCAATCCTCTATCCAGAGTTTAAATCCGACATTACGCCTGCCGAGCTAATAGAGATAGTCCCAGGACCTGATTTCCCGACAGGTGGAACTATATATGATCAACATGAAATACTTAACGCATACGCTACAGGTAGAGGAAGGATACTTCAAAGAGCCAAGGCTTCGATAGTGGAGGGAAAACAAGGACGATACAACATAGTTATTACAGAAATTCCATACCAAGTTAACAAAGCACACATGATTGAAAAGATTGCTGATTTGGTTAAGGAAAAGAAAGTGAAAGGTATTGCAGACATTAGAGATGAATCCAATAGAGAAGGGATGAGAGTTGTAATAATTCTTAAAAGAGATGCACAACCTAAAACAGTACTAAACAAACTGTATAAATATACAGAGATGCAAAAGGTATTTAATGCAAATATGATTGCATTAGTAGAGCAGGAACCAAAAACACTCCCTCTCAAAAGATTCCTTGAACTGTTTCTCTCTTTCAGATTGGTTGTAACTATTAGAAGATATGAGTTTGATTTAGCAGAAGCAAGATTTAGAGGACATATATTAGAAGGGTTGCTTAAAGCATTAGACCTCCTAGATGAAGTCATAGATACAATCAGAAAATCCAAGACACAAGATACTGCCAAGACTAACTTGATGGACAAGTTTGGCTTCACAGAGGTACAAGCACAAGCAATACTTGATATGCAACTTAGAAGACTGGCTGCACTTGAGAGGATGAAGATACAGAATGAATATAAGGATATAAAGAGTAGGATTAAAGAATATAACGAGATACTAGAAAATCAAGACAGGATACTTGAGGTTGTTAATAGTGATCTAGAAGAGATAAAGCAGAAATATGGAGATGACAGAAGAACCAAGGTTATTAAAGGAAAGGTAAATGAGATATCAGAGGAGGATATGGTTGCTTCGGAGGATACCTTAGTTACAATAACTCACTCAGGGTATATTAAAAGACTTCCTCCTAATACATACAAAGCTCAACACAGAGGAGGTAAGGGTGTATCAGGTGGAGATACAAAAGAGGGAGACTTTATAGAGCATGCATTCTTGTGTAATACACATGATGAATTACTTCTATTCACAAACAGGGGTAAGGTATTTAATTTAAGAATATTTGAAATACCAGAGTTAGGAAGAACTGCCAAAGGGTTGCCTTTAGTTAATCTCGTACAGTTAGAGCCAGAAGAAATAGTCACATCTGTTTTAACTAGAAATCCTAAGGGTGAGATATCGAAAGAGATTCTAGAAGAGGGAGGAAAAGCATTTAAGTATTTCTTAATGGTTACGGACAATGGAGTTGTTAAGAAAACAGAGCTGAAAGAATTTGCCAATATTAGGGCTAATGGATTAATAGCGATCAAACTAGAAGATGGAGATCAGTTAAGCTGGGTTAAGCCTACAACAGGAGAGGATGATGTAATCATAGTTACTAAGGAAGGGAAATCTATTAGATTTAAGGAAACAGATGTTAGACCAATGGGCAGAAGTACTAGGGGAGTGACAGGTATTAAATTTAAGAGTAAGAGTGATTGCGTAGTGGGTATGGGTATAGTTAATTATGATGATCAGAAATTACTTACACTTTCCGAGTTTGGATATGGGAAGATGTCCTTACTTAAAGAGTACGGTGTACAGAAGAGGGGAGGTACAGGTATATTTACGTTTAGAGTAACAAGTAAGACAGGTAATATTGCTACTGCAAGAATACTTACCAAAGAGGATGATGAGATTGTAGTTATATCTGAGAAATCAAAAGTAATAAGATCTACAATAGAAACAGTACCTACACAGGGCAGACAAACTTCAGGAGTTAAAGTTATGAATATTAATGGAGGGGATAGGGTAGCTACAGTGGCGTTACTTTAACCTAACTATTGGGATATCAGGTACATACTCCTTCATCTTAACAATCTCTTTCTGTAATTGATCATATGTAATACTTAATACATACGGCTTTCCTAACATATACTTACTCAATATGCCAATATTCTTCTGTATATCAGTATTAACAATATCCTTAATAATTTGTATATCTTCATTACTTAATGCCATATCATATTTTAATACATGTATATTTATACTTCCTGACCTAGATAATGGTAAGAGTAGCTTGTATTAATATTACTATTCTATTAGTACTATATATTGTAAAATACAGAAAATGGGAAAGATATTTAGTACAATAATCAGCTTTATACTATCAATAAATGCATATACTATTGCATACCAAGAGAGTAGTGTAGAAAAGAAAGATCTTTTAACTAAGAATATTTATGTACAAGAAAATGTACTCCTTGAAGAATCTAATCCATCTATTAGAACCACACAAACTCTTCCTGTATATGTATCTACTGGATGGTGGACATATCCAAGTGATATTAAGGGTGTAACTAGGAGTGGAGATGATTTATTGGTATTGGTAAATAAAGAATACCAGCTACCTAATACATACGCCCCTTCCGACTTAGTAAGTGCATCACTATCTGGTATTAGGAATCCTGGGAATCATTTGTTAAGAAATATATTAATTAATGATCTAACAGAATTAGTAAATGAAGCTAAAAATAATGGGCTTGATCTAAGTATTAGGTCAGGGTATAGATCATATGATACCCAGGTCAGTACATATAACTACTGGTTAAGGGTAAATGGAAATAATCCTGATGAAGCAGATAAGATATCTGCTAGACCTGGTCATAGTCAACATCAGTTAGGTACTGCTATAGATTTTAGTAGTAGTGAAATAACAGATGGTTTAGGTCAACAGTTTGCATATACACAGGCTAGTAGGTGGTTAAGTGAAAATGCATGGAGGTATGGTTTTGTAATTAGTTTTCCTAAAGGGTATGAGAGTGTAACAGGATATAGTTATGAGAGCTGGCATTATAGATATATTGGTAGAGAGTATGCACAGGAGATGATTAATAGTGGTATGATATTAGAGATGTATTTAAGGAGTAAGAATTGATGAAGAAAGAAAATTTTCTTAAAACAATTTCCAGAATCTATATGGCCGTTGGTATTTTGCTAATATTCTTTGCCTTTTCGGTAGTAGCCATAACCTTCTATCCTCAAATATGGTATTCGGTAGATAAAGGAGCTACAGAGACAGAGTTAGTAACAATACAAGAGCAAGTAACAATTTTAGAAGAGTATGTACCTGAGGAACAGGTTGAACCAATAGTACCTAGACTTCCTGATATAGATCCTTCCTTGCCACAGGAGAGTATGATAAAAATTGCAAATATCGGAATTGATTCGGAGATTAATCAGAATACTGATCCAAAAGTTGGATTAGAGGGGGGGATATGGATAGTTCCAAATTTTGGTACTCCTGAGGAGAATGATTTACCAATAATTATGGCTGCGCACAGATTTGGATATGTATACTGGACTAATGATTTTAGAACAAAAAGCTCCTTCTACAATCTCCCGAAACTAAAAGTAGGGGATAGGGTACAGCTAATATGGAATCAAAGGAGCTACGAGTATGAAGTATACAAAGCAGAGGATAGTACACAAATAACAGATTATGAGGCAGATTTAATACTATATACATGTAGGATGTATAATTCTCCAATAAGGGTATTTAGGTATCTAAGTAGAGTTAACTAGATAAAGATTTCCCCAAAAACATACATATTGAATAAATCCGGACTATAGGGTATAATGTATTCGTAATTAAATTGCTCATTACAAATATCATGAAGAAGATAAACAAAATCTTCTTGTTAACTATTCTTGCTTTCGGAATATTGAACATCTTTAGATCTCCTGCATTAGCTGATGGTGGTTATACACCATACGGTCCTCATATTCCTGAGGATACTGGTATAGCAGATGCTGTATTGTTTAATATAGTAGCTGTTTCAGCATATGTTTCAGGTTTAGGATTTATAGGTGTTTCTAAGTTCTTAAATAGCAAGATAGCTTAACTTGAATTGGGTAGGGGAGATTTATCTCCCCAGCCCATAGTATTGAACTATACACTTCGAAATGGTATAATGTAGTAGGATTGTAAATAAAGAATCTGCTCTTTAAAATACAAATTTTCCAATATTAATATAAAAGACGCATTCATAGAGATATTTATATATCTTTTTAATGTCTCTTTTATGAGACTTGTTCTTTAAAATATACTTGTATTATGTGATTATTTATTTAATCCATCTATATACAAGTAGCGGTGAATATAATAGGGTATATCTCCTTTTAAGGGATACTCATACATCGCATTATGTTTCTAATACATATAGATATTAGAAGTTTAATGCGGTGTAGGGGTGGTTCCTTACAATTTTTGTTTTAAAATGTTTTAAACATATTAATCAATAATAGTAAAAAAGGAGATTGAAATGGCTAGAAACGAAGAAGTACGTTCAACTGTTGGTAGCGGAAAAACACTGAGCTGGTGGCAAGTCCTTGCACTAGTTTTGCTGATGGTCGTGGTCTACTTTTTCGGGCGACTTTCTGCCCTGAAAAGCATTACTGTTGTAGATAACAACAACAGTACCGCGAGCGCAGCTCCTGCAAACAAAGTAACGGATATTATCGTAACAGATAATCAACCGTCTACCGAAGTTTCCGCAGGAAACGTTGGAGGGAATGCAGGACCGTCCGTGAGGAAGCCCACCTATCTATCTGAGTTTAGTTGTTCAGATCTTCTCACCTGTACTGTCAATGTGGTCCCTGATGGGCACTTCACAATTGGCTTCAAAAAAGTACAGGGAGGATGCGATTGGTGGCTTTACCAAGAAGGCGAAGCTATCCCATTTGCAAAGCTGGATGAATTCCATACCTATAACGGAGATCTTCCGTTGACTAACCTGGATGGATTCGTTCGAGGCGAAGCAGTGCACGTTTACAGTTGTAAGTAACCCCCTTTGTTCCACCGCACCCGGGTGATCTTCCTCTCTCTGAGAGTTTACAAATAATAAGATCACCCAAACCCCTAACTAAATACTAATTTTTCCCTAAGATAACATACGTTATCTTTTTTTTTATCCCAAATACATATATATTGTATATATGAAAACCTTCTATCTTAAACTACTAACCATAATAATTGTATTAATAGGTATATACCTATCTGTTACATACTACTTAGGATATACACAATCTAAAAACTTTCAAATTATCAATGAAAGACAATCTGTAATAATACAACTACCCAATACAGAATATATTGAGATAGCATCTAGAAATGATCATATTAACAATAATGCTGATTTTTCAGAAAATCCATTTAGTGTTAATAGTAAGATACAAAAAAATTCCAATTTAGAAAACTCAATAGTTAGAACAAACACATATCTAGAGTATATTGAAAATGGAGAGAATAGTAGTAGGCAAATACTACTAAGACCAATTAATTCTAAAGAAATAGATATTGAAATAATAGCTGAAACAGCGTATCTGTATGAGAAAAATCTTAAATACAATATACAACTGGACTACTCAAACAAGACTGAATACAAATTAGAAGATGGATACATATACTTTGAAGATAAAGGGTGTAGGGTGGAGATATATGATGAATTACTAGATTACGAGATAACAGACAACAAACAAACAGTAGTATTAAGCAGAGAGTATGATCTACAAATTAAGTATGAAATTAAAATGATAATTAATTGTAAGGAGTAGGTATGTTTGATGTAATAGGGATAATAATAAATATTGGGATATTAGCATATTTGATATTTTCCATATTCACAGGAGGCTTACACTCCTTTGGAGATAATTACATATTTATTGGGTATCTCATATTCACAATCTTTACATTACCTCACCTTCTTTCCAAAGTAATATTTAAGTCTAGACTATACGGTGTTACATCTGCATTCCTTTTTCTTTACTATCCTGTTCAATTCGTACTTCAATTACTAATCTCCAACTTAACAGGACTATCTTTAAATGAAATACTTCCTTTTGGGATAATATTTAACCTTATCCTTTGGAACCTCCTGTTTATGCTCTTCATAATTGGAGATAATAAGGAGGGTAATGAATCTGAGGAATTACTTAAAGAAATTATTTCTGCATTAATTCCAGCAATAATATATGCTCTCTTTGTATTCATATTTATTAGACAACTAAATTCTGTAGTAGCTCTAGACTACCTACAACATCTCTCAGTTCCAAACAAAATCTTTCACAACGGATTACTCTGTATACTACCTGGACAGTGTTCTAATCTATTCCTTCAACACGGATATACTACCTTCTACCATATTATTTTCGGATCATTTACAACATTTCTGGGGACAGACCCCATTAAAGCATTCTATGTCCTAGACATTATATTTCCATTGGTTGTAAGTATCCCCATATATATGATATTTAAGAAAACAACCCGAAGTACACTATGGTCACAATTAGGAACTCTGCTTTCTCTCCTTACCTTCGTCATGGGAGGGTATGATTTTGTATTCTTCATTCCTCAAACATTTGCTCTATACCTATTCATACTTATACTTAAGGAGAGATATCTCCCTCTATGGAAACTTCTTCTAATAACACCGTTATTGATTTCTACTCATTTCATAATTGGGACTATACTTACTGGATACTTATGGTTTAGATATTTAGTTATTGAAAAATTAAAAACTAACAAAGAGAAAAATGTCTTCCTTCTTTTACTACTCCTTTCCGTAATATTTTTCACCCTTGCTAATATATCTGGATTTAGTATGGAGAAGCTATTCCAACAAGATGCTGTGGAGATAATTGGTAGTCTAACAAACGCATACTATCCAAACAATATTCAAGTATATATTCAAAACCTAGGAGCTGGATGGTTAATACTTCCGATTTCTTTCATATATCTTCTCTTTGAGAAAAGAAAAAGTGAGCAGATGTTAGCACTTTTTTCTTTCATAACCTTCGGTTTAATCTTTTATTTCCTAGCACCCACATATGCAAATAAGTTTGCCATAGGGATAGGGTTCTTTGCATCTCTCATCATCATTCAATACCTGTGGAGTCTAGGCTTCAAACCTGTTTTCAAATTATTCCTTTTTGGAACATTAATTTTTGTATGGTCTCTTAATTTCTATGTTCAGCGTCAAAAATATCTTGGATTCTATACACAAGAAAATGGTACTGTATCGGCCATAGTTAAAAAAGATATGGAGATCGTTAAATATATCAAAGAGAATAATCTAACTAATGAATATATTGTATCCGATCCATACACTCAATTAATTGTCGCATCTCTAGGCAACATTGATACGGCACATGCTCAGTATATGAATTTGGAAACTAGACAAAATCTTTTAGAATATATTCGTAATCCAAACTTTGAGACCTATGAAAATCTCCTAACTTCTCCTGGAATTCCTAATAGGAAAGAGATATCAATACTGTATACCTCTCGACTGGAAAGATCTATTAAATTAAATGATAACGCATGGACATACAACATCTATTCTTTAAGTATTAACAACTCATATCCCATCACTATACTAGATGAGCAACTTATAAATGATTTAAGAAGATTAGATAAAGAATTAATATATATATCTGATAATTTCATACTGTTTAAATGAAGCTGCCTAGAACTGCCAAAAAAGAATACGATTTGATATCCATATCACACTATTTCCCTCCCAGAATAGGAGGGTTAGAGAATATGACCTTTACACTTCTCAAAGAGCTTTCAAAAAAGAATATAAAGTGTATGGCTGTATTTGGCTCAAATCAAAGATATGAAATGACAGAAGATGGTTTTAGAAAAGTTAGTTTTAAACCAATCAATATATTTGAAAATACATATCCTATATTTGGAATTACTTTCTTTCTTAATATTTTTAATATTATTAAACAAAATCCTGATGCAAAAATAATTGTACATAGCAGACACCTAACAAGTAGCTTCATTACGCATATTGTCTGCCTTATGCTTTCAAGACCATATACCCTAATAGAACATAATGCAGGGAAAGTATATATGTCCTCCACATTTGCTACTAAGTTTGTTAATTGGTTAGACAGAAATATATTTAGATCCGTAATAACTAACGCACAAGACATAATAGCTGTATCTAGGACGGGCAAGAAATGGATAAGCAAAAATTTTGGTATAGAGAAAGAAAGAATTAAAGTGATATACAACAGCTATGATATCACCATAAAAGACATTGACCTGAAGGGAAAAAAGAATATTGTTGTATGGGCAGGAAAATGGATTAAAGTTAAAAATCCCAGAATTGTACTTAATACGTATTTACAACTTGCTACTAAATATCCCAAATGGCTATTCATGATCATAGGGGAGGGGAGTGCATTGAAAATACCCTCTACTAAATTACCTGAGAATATTAGGATAGTAGACAGGATGTTAAGTCAAAAAGATCTCTTTAATCTCCTTGAAGAATCCAAAATATATATCAATTCGTCATTTAGCGAAGGTTTGGCAATAGCTAATTTAGAGGCCGTCGCTTTGGGCAATATTCCTGTGCTATCCAATGCCCCAAGTAATGTGGAGGTGGCAAAACTGATAGGCAGTGGTGAGTTTGTATTCAGAAGAAATAGCACAAGAGATCTCTCAAAAACAGTAGAAAAAGCAATTATTAAATCAAGTAATACCACTTTCATAAAAGGAATCATGAAAGAGAATGAAAAGATATTTTCCAAAGATGAAATGATTAAAAAATATTATGAGATGCTACTTCCAGAACATCACACAAATGAGAATCTTAAAACAATATCCATCGTGATTCCTGTATATAATGAAGAAAAAACTGTAATTCAAATCCTTCAGAAAGTTTCCAAACTTAAGTTTCCTAACAAGATAGAGAAAGAAATCATACTTGTGGATGATGGTTCTAAAGATAAAAGTAAGGAACTTATTAATGAATATATTAGGGAAAATAAAGATACAAAGATAGTACTGTTAGAAAACAGAAAGAATCTAGGAAAATCTCAAACCGTAAAGAAGGGTGTATTGGAATCCACAGGCGATTTGGTAGTAACACAGGATGCAGATTTAGAATATGATCCTAAGGATTTGATTAAATTTACAAAAATATTTCTTTCTAATCCGTATATAAATGTGATATATGGGAATAGGTTTAACAGGAAAAATAATTTTAATAGCTCTGTACATAGTTTAGGAAATAAATTTATCACATATCTTTCAAATCTTTTTACAAGAAATAATGGTTTTGCACCAAAGGATATGGAAACTTGTTACAAAATGATTAGAGGAGATATATCTAGAGGTCTTTTTAGAAGTTTAGAGTCCACATCTAATTTTGGTCTAGAACCTGAGATAACAGCAAAGCTATCTAGATACAGGAAATTAAATGGCAATAAACTACAATTTAAAGAGGTAGATATATCATATATTCCTAGAACAGTGTCTCAGGGAAAGAAGATGAGGTGGTTTAAGAATGGTTTAGAAGCATTACTAGAGATTCTATATTTTAATACTAATTCCTTTGTAGTAGAGGAAATAAAAAGAGATAAAAGGGTAGTAAGAAGGTTCTAAATTAACTTGACATCATTAAGTTAACAAAGTAAATTGTATTTAGATGAATCTGCCTTCTATGTATGGCATATTGATGTAAATTTTAAGAGATAAAATACAATGACTAATCCTTCTATAGGTGGCGACAGTGCAGATGCTTTTGATCCACATTCACCTGGTGATGATACCGGTGGATCATCAGGAGAGAACCAGGAAGCTGTGGCTTCTGATGTACCAGCAGATGTTAATACCGACTTACCCCAAGAACAAGATATAGCCGAGATAGAAGCAACAAGATCTCAAACCGTATATGACCTTACTCATGGATCTGATAGAGCAACATACAGAGATAATAAAATGAGATTTACTGACAGTTCTGGCCGACTACATGTTACTGGTACTCAACTTGAAGCTGCAAGAGAGGAAATGAATGCCGATTTAGCACAAAGAACTACTACACCCGAGGATATCACGCCTGTCGAGGAAGGAACCACTCGCACCGAAGAAGATAGATACACTGAACTTCAAGGGATTATCAATGATTTGATTGCACAGAATGCCGAGTTACAACAAAGGATCACAGAAATAATGACTAGAATTGAAGGTCTCACAGATACAATACAAAGGTTACAACAAGTACAACCACCAGTAGGTGGGACAGAAACACCAGCAGGTGGGACAGAAACACCAGCAGGTGGGACAGAAACACCAGCAGGTGGGACAGAAACGCCAGCAGGTGGGACAGAAACGCCAGCAGGTGGGACAGAAACACCAGCAGGTGGACCAGCACAACAAGAAGCTGAAGAACCTCAACAGGGAGCCAACCCTATACCTTTAGAACAGCAATCTGGAGAGATTGGTAGAAGGATAGATCAGTTAAATGAATTGTACCAGAATGGGAATATAACAGATGCACAAAAGATAGAGCTTATTGATCTCATCAAGCAAAGAGAAGGCATAGACAGACAAATTAACACGGCCGAAACCGAGGCTCAAAGAAGAAGAACATCTAAAGAGAGATGGGTTCGAATTGGTGGAGTAGCAGCAGGAATAGCCGCTGGTATAGCAACAGGACCAATCGGTATAGCTGGAATGATGATTGCAACATTGGGTGGTACACTCGCAGGCAGAGGATTAAAGACATTGGAAGGAAGATTAAGAAGTCAATCTAATGCTATGAAGTACGTTGATAGAAATGCAATGACACAAGATCAATTAGATGCACATGATAGAACCCAAAGAAGAAAAGCCTGGTGGGCAAACAGATTAGGTGAAGCCTCCGCCTTCGTCACAGGAGGTGCTCTTGGATTTGGTGGAACAAACCTTCTTCTAGGCCTACGCTCTGGAGCCTTCATGAGTGAAATAAGACAAACCTTTGGTATAGGATCTCAAGCCTCTGAAGCCGGTGCTGGATTGTCAGGAGCAACAGGGGAGGCATCCGTAGGCCAGAGTGGAGGTACAGCATCACAAGTATATGAAGGAAGTATAGGAACATCACCACAACCAACTCCACAAGGTAGCATCGGTGGCACAATAGCTCAGGGTGGAGGTGGAGAAATGGCAAGTTCCTTACCCAATCGTCTTTCATTTGCTGAATTTCCTCAAATGAGAGAGGGATTAATTGCAAGAGGAATGGATCCAAGTAACAGCAACTATCTTTCAATAGACCCCACAGGACAAGGATGGATTGCAGCACAAAGGAAAGCAGCTGAGGTACTCCAACAAGCAGGTATCAATCTTAACTCTAAACAAGCTGGTTGGGTGATAGGAGAGGTAGCTAGCAATAGTGTGAACTACGGCCAAGCAATAAGTTTGGACTCAGTCCAAGCAGCACTATCCAAGGCAGCTTCTATCCTTGGTAATTAAAATTAAACTTTAGAACTATGGAAGAAATAATTGCAAAAATAAAAGAGTTTGGACTACCAGAAAAAGAATCAGAGGAACTACTAAATGTAATGACTGAAGAGGTTGTGAATGTATTATTTGAAGACTTAACAGAGAAATCTACTGATGAAGAATTAGCTGTTATAGAAAACAGAATTAAGGAAGCCAAATCTCAAGAGCATTTTGAAACTATATTAAACGAACTAGCCGTTACCGTATATGGGGATAATGCACAACAAGAAATAAAGAATATATACCTAGATCTATTAGACATGTTTAAGCATAATGTTGATGAAGCTAAAGACTTAATTGTCAAAGCCAATAACGGAGATCCTGATGCAAAGGCACTACTAGAGAAGGCTCAAGATTTTGATATGTATAAGAATATCGTCCAAACAGAATAAGGGACAGTACTTGGATAAATTTATAATATATATAATATGTTTCAAACAGATTTTAACAATGATTCCATAAGTTCTGATGGCCCTAAAGAAGAGGCAGGTAGTATCAGCAACAACTTGACTGACCAGAACTTCGCAGAGAGTCCACAAACTCCACTTATTCCCAATAATGATTTCCAACAGCCAGAAACACAATTTGTTTCTCCCATTCAATCTACTCAAGAAGAAGAAGTAGTCCAGGAAACAGCTCATCAAGAGCAAAAAGATCCAGTAGCAGAACTACAACAACAAATAACGGAATTAAACAGTAAATTAGAATTACAAGAGAGGGAGCTTAATGCTCTTAGAAATCTTGTGGGAGAAGGACTCATATCTATTGCAGGAGTTCTCAAATCTTCCCTTAATAGCAAAAGAATTGAGGATGCTTTTGGGAATTTGGGTTCATCCATAAAGAATAAAAGAGTTGAGTAAGTAATAAGTGTTCCATTATAAATAAGAATTGAATAAACTATTTAAGTGGATGACTCTTTTTAACAGTCTCTTCCGCAAACTTCTCACTAGCATGTACATACTTAGTAGTAGTATTCAGACTCTCATGACCTAAAAGTACTTGCAAAGCTACTGGACTTGCACCTCCCTCAGCTAAATAAGTTGCAAAGCCATGCCTTAAACTATGTGCAGAAGTAGGTATTTGTATACCCAATTTCTTCCTATACACAACAATCCTCTCCTGGAAATAGTTGGTTGATATTCTAGAATTAGGCTTACCAGATCTACTACCAGCAAATGGTATGAATAGAGCAGGGGAGTCAAACTTACTCAACATACCACTCTGTCTATAACTCTCAACCAACTTTATATACTTCCTATTTCCCTTATCAAAAATCTCTAAATTTAATTCTGAATTACTCGATGTTTCACGGCCTTTTTCTTCTTCATTTTCAACAAAAAACTCATCAATTTCCCCTGGCTGTTCTTCCTCATTCCTGTCCAAAAATGCATACTTTAATCTTACACCCAAATACTTATTCAACCAATCCAAACTCCTAGGAGTCATATACACAGTTCTTTCCTTTTTCCCTTTTCCAACTATATATATCTTCCCCTCAACACTTAATTGTTCTAAATCTAAACCAACCAATTCTGATATCCTCATACCCGTAGCAAACAACATCTCCAACATACATCTATTCCTTAAAGCAACCCTCTCGTCCTTCTCAAAAACCATTGGTGCTTCGATCAATTTCACCAACTCATCCATACCAGCAACCTTCTTAATTCTTTTATCTGCCTTCATCATATTTATTGCATCGGGAGGTAATGGAATATCTAAATCATATGATATTCTAAATTTCAAAAACGATCTTAAAGATGACAACATCCTATTTATACTCTTAGGATCCAAACCCTTCTTCTTTTTACTCACCGGATTAACCGAACCAGAATACATACCCAAATTTCCATACACCTTTGAGTACACATTAGTCAAAAAATCATTCTCAAATCTCCCTGTGGGTTTCACCACATTTTTCTCTTCCTCCGAAGGTCCAATCATACCTCCCTTTGATTTCACTGGCCTTAAATCGCCCCTCAGAGCCTCGCCACTCTTAACCCTTGTTATACCAACGTTCTTAGCATATTCAACCCTAAATTTATCCAAATCCTTCAAATGTTGACCCGCAACTAAGTACCCCTTAAACACATCTATATCCTTTTTAGCAATATTCTCAAACTTCACACCTCTGAAATACAGGAAGGTGGCAAATATACAAAGATCCCGAGCATAGTTATATATGGTCTGGAGACTGTAGTTATTGTTCTGCAAAGACAACAGGAAGTCATCCTGATCCTTTAATTTAGGAAATGTATCCATATATGTATTTTACATAAGATTAAAAATTAGACAACCAGAGTAGGGGAGCCATTTTTTGACAAGGGAACACACAGAAGAGAATAGAGAAAAAAGAGGGGCATAAGAAATAGAAAAAGAATCATTTTGGACAGTTAGATATCTCATTTAATATTCTAAACTAATTTATGTATTTTGCCTGTTCTCTCATTCTACTAGAACCCAACCGCATATAAGGATGATTATACTCGGTTCGTGTATTTATAATCATAACACATTTGCGTAAAGGGGAGAAGTGCCCTAACACATATGATCACAATATGTAAAAATACAAAGATATAAGAATATACTTACTATCCTACCTACACATATATTAGTGAAATATAGATAGAGTATTAGCAAACAATTATCCACACTGACAAACTATAGGATGTCACGCACTATGGGACAGCAGTGGCTACTCCCCCTACCCTCATGAAACAGTATATATGAAATTTCTAAACTAAATGTTCAAAAAAACTCCCATTAAGAAAATTATTATTAAAACCAATACAAAGAAATAGAAAGATCTGACCTTACCATATGTAACTCTCTCCTGACTAACTACCCCTACTGAGAAATAGTATCCAAGTACAGGTATAGCTGAAACTATCTCATGGGAATCCCCTGTTAGAAACATTCCAAGAAATAGAATAAACGATATTAATACTGTTAATACAGTCTTCCTGTATAACTCCCCCTCCTCTATTCCAATATTCACATAGTGAACATACACTACAAATATATATGAAAGTAATATGAGGGGAAGAAGAAAATATATTTCAAAACCACTAACTAGGAAACTAAAGGTAAAAAAGTACATCATAAGAAGGGATATTAGGTAGGAAGATGTTCTCCCCACCTGTGCTAGAGGAATTTTCTTAAACAGATCAACATTTAACACATTAGCCATAAGAAAGGATACATAATTACCTATGAAGACCAAGAACATGAGGAAAAGAAGTATAAAGGCCTCATATATACGATTAAACTTCTGAAAGAAGAAAAATTCTATAAACATGGCCTGAGAAAACACATACAGTGCTGGTTGAAGAAGAAAAAGTATAGATTTTTTCATAACCTGAAAATTAAATGCCCACAGTAGCCCAACAAAGGTGATTAGAAAATATATTCCACTAGTTAAATATACACGCCATGTGATAACTTGAGTCTGACTCTGAGTTATTTTCGAAACAAATATTGCTAATGCTATAAAAGCTGCCAATGTTAACAGCTTGCCTCTCTTCTCTTCATCTATATTAGTATCTACCCTATCCATCTATTGATTCTAGATATTTTAAACCTTTCTGAGTTAATACTCTACCCCTAGATGTTCTTTTCATATAACCACACTTCATAAGGAAGGGTTCATATACATCCGCTAACGTCACCTCATCTTCAGATATTGACGCAGCCAGTGTAGAAAGACCAATAGGCCCACCACTAAAGTTATTCAACAGAGTCTTAAGTATAGTCCTATCTATCTCCTCCAAACCTTGCATATCAACACCCAAAAGTTTTAACGTTTTTAATACATTATCCTCTGTAACCTTCCTAGATTTCTTATTATCAGCATAATCCCTACTCCTTCTAAGTAATCTCAAACCTATCCTTGCAGTGCCTCTAGAACACTCTGCAAGCATCCTTAAAGCCCCCTCCTCTATCTCTATGCCCCACAACCTACTTGCACGCTCCAATATAGACACCAAATCCTCCTGCGAAAAGAAATCCAACCTCTGTATTAATCCAAACCTATCTCTCATAGGAGAGCTAATCTTCCCAATCTGTGTAGTTGCACCAATTAGGGTAAATGGCTCTAATGTTAAACGTATAGTCTTAGCAGAGGGACCCTTGCCCATTATAATATCCAAAACCCTGTCCTCCATAGCAGGATACAGTATCTCCTCTACTACTTTGGATAATCTATGTATTTCATCAATAAACAGAACATCATTTGCCTTTAATCCTGTTAATACAGCAGCCAAATCACCCTGCCTTTCAATAGCAGGACCCGATGTTATCTTAATAGATGCACCTATCTCATTTGCTATAGCCATAGCAAATGTAGTCTTTCCTAGACCGGGAGGACCGTAAAACAGTATATGATCCATTACCTCTTTTCTTCTTCTAGAAGAATCTATCATCATCTGTAATGTCTCTTTCTCTAACTTTCTACCAATAATCTCATTTAACCTACTTGGCCTAATCTTTTGCTCGGACACTAACATTTCCTCAGATGAATCTAATGGCTTCTTCTTCCTGTTTTTTCTAGATGTGCTCTCTATCATTCAACTAAGACCTTCTTAATTAATTCCTCTATACCAATATCCTTATTCTTTTTAACAATATCATCAGCTAATTTAACTTTATCTTTTAATTGCTCACCACTAAATCCCAATGATTTTAATGCCTCTTTTAATTCTTTTGAGATAACCTCTTCACTACTCTCCTTTTGATCAAAATCTATCTTCCCTCTTAATTCCAATATTATCTTCTGTGCACCCTTTAAACCTAATCCCTGCACTCTACTTAATCCTCTAGCATCTCCTTCAACTATCACATCTTCTAAATCACTTCTCGAGAACGTAGAGAGTATAGCTAATGCAATCTTTGGTCCTATACCCGATACTGATATTAACTGTTCAAAGAAATCTCTTTCATCTTCTTTTTCAAAACCATATAACTGTTGAGCATCTTCCCTAACATGAAGATGTGTATACAAAGAATACTGTTCACCCTTAGAAGGTATTATGTATGAGCTAGGAATATGTACCCTATACCCTATCCCACTATCTGTTTGAATATCAACATATGAATCTTTAGATATGGAAGTTTTTAATACAGTACCTGTAATGTATGAGATCATATTCTATTATACAGGATAATTGTAATGAGGAGCTAACTAAAGCTCACAATAGCTACTGCTATAGCATCAGCAGCATCATCAGGCTTAGGAATACTATCTAACCCACACATCCTCTTTACATTCTCCTGTACCTGCTTCTTATCCGCCTTCCCATACCCAGTTATAGAATTCTTTACTTGAGAAGGAGTAAACTCTTTAAATGGGATACCATTCTCTTCCAATGCTAATAGTACTACTCCCCTAGCCTCTCCTACAGACATAGCTGTCTTAGCATTATTTGTAAATAACAAAGTCTCTACACCTGCTAAATCAGGTTTAAACTTCTTAATAAGCTCATTCATATCATGATATATCTCTAATAACCTCTCAGACACTCTCAGACCCTTAGGAGTGGATATAGCACCATAGTCAATGGGATTAGGATTACCATCATTATCAAAATCTACCACAGCCCAACCTGTAGTAGCTAAACCAGGATCTATACCTAATATACGCATATACATATCATATCATTTCAACCTCAAAAAATTTGTCGTTTCGTTCAATATTTAATCTCCTCACTCTATCCTTGATAGTTTCATTTCCCATACTCTCGTATAAATCAGACTTACTTGCATGAAAATAGGCATATTCTTCTCCACCAGCACAAAATATTCTTAAGCAGCTAGGTGCAACACCTTCCTCCTCACCGAAAAATCCTAATATGCCACTATATGAAATTGCATCTCTATCATAAGGGACATCTATTTCCAAAGCAAGAACATACCCATCCTGATCAGACAAAGTCAAATTAAATAACTCCTCTTTAAAAGAGGCCGGAATATCTACATCGGAAATCTTCACATTGTAGTAGAGGTCCATACCAGACGTATTCTCATCCTCCCATATAGAACAGAATACAGGCTCAAAATTCATTCCCTCTAGATTCACTGTTTTTTTAAAATCGCTTGATTGTAAAGAATCATTTTTAAGTTTTTCGTCCAAATCTTTCTCTAATCCTTCGTTTATTCTCTCTATCAACATACCTTCCCCTGGTTCTTTTGTATCTTTAATCATAATCTTTTATAAAGAATTTAAATATATAAACAAGTCATCTTTTGTTTATTCACTTACTTTTATCGCTTCCTGTTCTGCTAGTAAAAACTCTATCATTTCGTTTCGTTTCCCCTCAGTATCCTTATAAACTATAGGAAACAGTACATACCCCTCTTCTGTAGTCCCCAATGTCATTTGCCAATATTCATTATTTTGATTTTCCTGGATATTACAATTCAACAAGGTTTCGTAAAATTCCTTAGAATTTTCGTAATCTTCTTTTTTTAAACAACTAATATATTCCCTACAATGTTCGTCATTAGTCTGATAATGGAACCAGGGAATATCCCACGAATCTTTTCTTTTACCACCTTTAGAAAAAGTACTCACCTGATCATCCGTTAAACAAATATTGTTTAATTTTACATTTTCGAACAGCACAATCCCTCCCATGTCCTTAGTATTAGGATCTATTTTATAGTACAGAAGTTTTGCTAGATGATCACGACTATCAGTCCGATGCCATTTGAAAAGCTCTCTGGTGATACTATAACTATTGGGTAATAGGGAGTTGTAAAGAAGGTAATATTTATAGGCATTATCCAGAACTTGGGGAAGAAAGCGCTCTACGTCACTCTTCATGAAAAAAGGGTTTAACCTTTCATCCCCTACTCCCTTAAACTTTTTCTCAAAATCTTCCTGTGTCGGGCTCATGATATATACATTAACATATTAGTCCCATAACATTATAATATATACATAACTCTGTCAAATCAAAAATCACACTCTATTCCTTAATATTACTCCACACACTCTGTACATCATCATTATCCTCTATCCTTTCTATACCCTCTCTTGCCTTCTCTAACTCTTTCTCATCTAACTCCTTCAACATCTTAGCCTCCTTTATTATCTCTGCCTCTACTAATACATAACCTAATTCTGAAATACTATCCCTTACACTGGCCAGCTTACTATACTCTGTATACACCTCTAAACCCTTAACCCCTTCTATATCCGCATCCTGTATATCCAATACCCCATCTATTTCCATTATATTTAGCATAACCTCCTCCAAATCATCCTCCACAAATTTATCACCCTCACCAAATTTCTCTGATTTTTCCATATGACCACACTTAATTATCACCAACCCCTTAATATCAAAATTCCATGATACACTACCACTCTCCCCCATATTCCCACCTATATCTTCAAATAATTTCCTTAAATCTGAAACTGTTCTATTCTTGTTATCCGTCAAAGTATCAACCATTATCTGGATACCAAAAGGACCAAAACCCTCATAGGTCGAATCATCATACACGACTCCTTCACTACCCTCACCTGTACCCTTCTGTATAGCTTTCTCTATCTTATCTGCCGGGAATCCGACCTCCCTAGCTTTATCTACATACATCCTCAAAGAAGGATTCATATTAGGATCACCACCACCCTGCCTCGCAGCGTGCGTTATCTGTACGGACACCTTGGAAAATACTTTGCCTTTTTTGGCATCATTTAATGCCTTCTTATGCTTGATTGTAGACCATTTAGAATGACCTGACATACTCAATCATACCACAAAGAAACATTAAACTGATACTACATACTTCTGTTTTTCTTCCTCTGACAGCTTTTCTACAGCTTTTCTCTCCACCCTATCTCCCTTCTCTTCTTTCTTCTCCTCTTTTTTTATAACAGACCGATTCCCCTTCTCACTATATGATTGACTACTCCATTTCATAATTTTCTCCTCTATGATCTCCCTCTCTATACCATACTTCTCCCTAGATTTGCGAACAATATCATCTTTCAGACTAAACTTGTGATATCTAACAGGGAGAGATTTAGCACTAAATGGTACAGATGTCATTCCATCTATACACAATTTAACATACATTGCCCAAGCATCCAAAGATACCAAATCATCTGCAGAAACTACCGGAGCAAACTCTTTCTCTAATATAGAGGCATCTGCAGGACTCACTACAAAAGATCCCAATGTCCCTACGTTTCCAAATATTGCCTGCCTCACAGTGAGCGGTAGTTGATCTATATACTGGTTAGTCATTGTTAAATTAAGTTTGTATTTCCTTGCCTCTGAGAGTATTTTTGCAAAAGACTCCGTAGCAAAATTCTGAAACTCATCAACATACAGGAAGAAATCCTTTCTTTCATCTATTGGTATATCCACTCTCTCCATTGCCGTAGCCTGAAGTCGTGTTATTACCATACCTCCTAGCAAAGATGCTGTCTCTTCTCCTAACCTACCCTGCGCTAAATTAACCAAGAGAATTTTCTGATTGTCCATGATATCCCTCAAATCTATAGTCGATTTAACCTGACCTATTATGTTTCTAATCACAGCAGACGAGACAAACCTTCCCACCTTATTTTGAATCGGGGATATAGCTTCTGTGAGAAGTCTATTATTCTGACTCATTTGTGCAAACTCCTCCACCCAGAATTTATACAGAATAGGGTCCCCAACCTGTTTTAGTATAAATTTACGATAGTTACTATCCTGAAGCAATCTAAGAATAGCTAAGAGAGTAGTTCCTTGAGCTTCCAAGGCTGTAGCTACGGTATTTGTGAGAATATACTGAAGTCTTGGACCCCAGGAATCACCAAATTGCTTTTTAAACACCTCCACCACTCCATCCGCTATTAAGTCCCTCTGTGATTTATCCTTAAGCTCTAACATATTAAAACCAACAGGATGAGTAACATCCGTTGGATTAAAATATATAACATCATCTATACGATTAGGAGGGATGTAATCAAGTAACTCCTCTACAGTATCACCATGGGGATCTACAAAACACACCCCCTCGCCAGCAAGGACATCCGATATGAACATATTCTTAAAGAGAGTAGATTTCCCTGTACCTGTCTTTCCTAGAAGATAGAAATGTCTCTGTCTATCAGCTTTCTTAATTCCAAATTCAACTTTAATATCCCTATAATCTGTTTCTCCAAATATAGTCACAGATCCTTCTGTTGCCTTAGGAACATTCATAGGAGGCTCTAATTTCTTAGATCGGCTCCAAGCAATATTAGGGGTTTCCACAGATATGTTGGGCAAATGAAATAGTGAGGCTAACTCCTCAATATTCAATATATCAGGTTCATCCTTGGGCAAATACCTTCTTGCATAATCATCATATATTTCCTTACCACTTTTCTGAGGAACTGCATGAATAAAATTGTTCAGATGTGCAGTGGTGAATTGTTTAAAACTTGCCACAACATCCCTTAACATTTGCTCCGACCTAATTTGAGTATCTGCCTTCGTAACGGCCCTAACTTTAAATTCAAATCCGACCTTCAACATTTTATTCTCAATCTCACTTAACTCCTCCTCCTGCCCAGGAACAAGTTTAACTACTTCCTTTTGAGTCTTTCCATCGGAACTTTCTGTTAATGCCTTCCCTATCCCTTTAATTGCATTAACAAAGAAGGTTAGAAACCCTGTTCCATTAGGATCTCTTCCTTCTCGTATCGCAGTTATATACTGTTTAGACCTATCTTGCCAATAGTTAGAGACCGGTCTCACAATAATCTGAAGCCATACCTTCTCTCCTCTGTTCAATTCCGACATAGCTCCTGTTATAGCAGCAAGCGGATCCACCTCGAAACTCCTAAATGTTTTAATAGGAAATATATAGTCCTTCTCCATCTCTATTTCTCCTGTTGTAACAAATATTTCCTCCTTTGGGGAATCCTTCTTCACATAATCCTGCACATACTTAATATCTGCATTGGGATACTGTGCATATATCTGTCCTTCTATGAATCTAGAAAGATGTTGGGGTGCTACAACATAGAATCTAATACCATCCTCCTCTGTAGAGGCAACTTCGAAACTAACTACATCTGGACATTTAATATGATCCTCCAAAATTCCATGTATTGAAGCAAACATCTGTTCTGCAGCCAAAGATGCCTTTTCATTCTCCCTTGGCACCAATATTTGCATAACAAATGGGTTCCTTACCTCCTCATACTCCTCTATCTCTACCTTATTTCTACTGCTCCATACGAATATGAATACGACAAAAGCAAAAGAGAGAAGCAGGAGTAGAAGAATAGCTATTATCATTGTCATAATGAAAATTTTAGAGTAAAAATGCTTTTTAAGCAAATATTAACCTAAAATATCTCTATCTGAGATATATCCTCCCCTAAAAGAATTACAATATCACCTGTAGTCATAAAGGAGGGTCTCTCTTCCACTATCTCAAATTTCCCTAACAATATTTCTGATACAACATTAAAAGAGTTTTCAAATTCATCCATATCCGACACATAGACTTGAGTTTTCTCGATATTATCAGGAGCATTTCCAAACCTTACCACATCACACCCATTGTTTAATATTTTCCTAGCATATATGCTAGCCCTACCAGCCCTTCCACTCGCATTGTATACCTCCACTCTAACTCTTTCTCGTTCCTGCTCTCTAGGAAGCATTTTAAACATATACTGCCGAAAAGCCTTATCATATTCAGCTATATTGATGCTTCGTATTTGCCCTCCCCTCTCAGACAGTTCTCCTTCTGAATACTTAGCACTCCCCATATCTATACTATTAGTTAAGCTCCTAGCCACAACACTTTCAAACCTATCTACTCTACCCAATACAGACAAGAAAGACATATTTGAGTACATATTTCCATCAAGGGTTGATACCCTTCTGGAATTGAGTAATGTTTTTAAGACAGAATATTTAGAAGAGATTGTATGCAATTTGAAAAAAGAATCAGCTAAAGTTTCATCCTTATCTTTTATATATCCTTCCTTATACTTCTCCTTTATCTCATTTAGATCCCCGTACACATCCCAGAAAACTTCATATGCTTCTGTAGTTATCCAAATGTAATTGTCCATTTTAAAACCCAGTATCTCGCTAATTTGCCATACCGTATATTCGATCCCCCTTCCTTCCTGCAAGAAATCTCCTGCGTATCTTAAAGATGATATTGCTATCGGGCTTCCGAAGTTCTCCTCCAACCCACTAAAATACAAAGAGCCAGGGACATATATTAATAGGGACTCCCCCTTCTTACTATTATTCAGGAAAACATATACATCTGATATTTTTCTCTGCTCCCCCTTCTCTCTTTCTAATACAAACAGTGTACTTTCCAGATCATCCCCCAACTGAGAAAGTATTTTGTGCCTAGAGGTGTTTTCCAAAGCAGGATCCACTATATTAATTGACAGTATATTAAACAATGAAAGACCCACAAGAGAAATTAGTAGTAACAAAAGTAATATGTATACTATTAATTTCAAATTCACTCCTATATTTTTTTTTGCTTTCCTTCTCTTCCTCTTTACCATTTTAAATTTTTGAAATAACAAAATCGTTGCCCTTCATATCCTTAAAGCCCAAAAGTATCGACTCCAACCCTATTTGGTTTGGCATTTCACTAACTCTAGTAGAACCATAGAGTGTATCTCCCTCAATATACATACCCAGAGACGCTAATGACGCCCTTATCTGATGCATTCTCCCTGTATGAATTATTACAAGAACTTCTTTATCACTAATGGGCTTAATGAAAGAAAGAGCTCTTTTACCATCACCATTCTGATATTTTTTAAATTCCATTTTTACTCTACTTCTAATGTCTCTCTTTATATATCCTTCTACCCTAAGCCAACTTTCATCCGGAACAAAATTATCTCTTTTTAATGTTTCGATTTCATCCCTGATGTTCAATTTATTTGGTGGAATATATTTCTGCACGTCTGGATCTAACTCTCCGTACTGCACCTTAGCTAAATACAATTTTTTCACCTTGTGCTTTTCAAACTGATCTTGCAAGAAGTTTTGAGCCTTGATCGTTTTAGCAAATACTACTATTCCAGAAACCCCCTTATCTAGTCTATGTACTATCCCAGCTCTGTTAATTTTCTTCTCAAACTCTCCTTTTCCTTCCAAATATCCTCTTACCCTGTTGGCTAGGGTATTTCGCCTATTTCCTAAACCAGGATGTATAACCATTCCTTTTGGTTTGTCTACAACCAGAAAATCTTTATTCTCAAATAATATATTTAACTCCCCATCTTCTCCCTCTATACGTTTACTGCCATCTATTTCCGCTATCAATCTATCTATCTCCCCCAATACTATTTCTACGACATCTCCATCTCTTAACTTATATGATGGTTTAATAAATACATTGTTTATCTTGACTAACCTTCCCCAATTAGATCTTAATACACTTCTGGAAAGAGAAATATCCCCTGAATCTCTCAAATATTCAAAGAGAAAAACATCGGCCCTTTTTCCAATATGTTCCTGACCTATATTTATCATATGCTATTTAGGCAATTTAATTGGTTGATTAATATCTATCGGGGAGACTGCAGTAACGGAGGAAACTTTTTCTATGGTCACGTTGGCTTTATTATTATCAATTATATTTAAAATAATGCCCAACACTGTCCAAAAGAGAAAAAATATCACGCCTCCTCTTTCTATAACACTTATCTGTGTAGTGAGATATGTGTGTGTGGTATATACTACCAGTAACAAAATAAAAAATGTATCTAATACGTTCAACACTTTAGACTCTTTCTTCCCAATCATAATAGCCCTAACAGAGTTTTTTAATAGAAATAGTGTCAATGGTAGAAGTATCATTACAGCACCCTGTGTGATCCAACCCACATTACCTGCATATCCTCCCAAAAGAAGGAATGACACACCCAACATTATCTGTGCAGTGAAGAATATAGTTGTAAAAAGATGACTCCACCTCCACTTTTTCACAAACATAACCCATATACTTGCAAATATCAAAAACCCTACGAACATTAACAGAATATCTATTCCCCAATCCCATACTCTTAAAAATCTCCAAGGCAAAACTCTAAACCAGAACACCTCATTTCCATATTTTTCATACGGTAACCAATACCACATATATCTTTCGAAATCTGGCCAATGAGATATTATGTATGACATCCTTCCCACAATTAGGCCAACAATCGAGGACAAAATGAAAGAGTCAAATATGGATGAGTTGTTTTTTCTAGTTTCCCAACAACCTCGCCAAAATATATACATCCCAATTAGTATAACTATGAGGAAAAGAACGAGGGGATTAATACCAGAGAGAATTTGTCCAAATTTTTCTAATACGGCCTGATACACGTATATTAATGACAAATATTATATAGATAATGATAACACAATTTGGAGATTAATGAGATCTTTTATCCTTTTCTTTAGCACTTTTCCTATTATCCTTTGAATTCTTTTTCTCCTCTCCTTCTTCCTGTTTTACGAGCTCTTTAATTTTTTGGATGCCGTTTTTTAGGTTGGAGAAGATTATTCTGTACCCACCCACTATGGATTCTCCAACTTTGACAGCAAAACCTTTCTGTGTACTATATCTTGTCCTTTTAGTCTCAACAACCTCGGTGGCTTCTTCTTTAGTAGCTTGAATTTGTTTCTGCATAATCTCTTGTGTGGGAGAAATTTGCTCGGGAGCTATTCTCTTTCTTAACTCCTCTCCACAGTATGGGCAATATTTGTTCTTTTTATCTACATATACCTCACATTTAGCACATTTTCTTTTCAATTTATATTTACAGTTAGGACAAAAGGTATATCCTGGATACAGTTGAGTCCCACACTGAGGACAATCCCCTAGTTCAGCCGTCTCATACTTTAGATATCTTCGTTCTAAATCTGCCCAATATATCTCCTCTATTGTTTGGGATGGCCTTATTATCAAATATATTATCCAACCAATTATGTTTAATGAAGCAACAAGAAGAACATATAGATATCTAGAAGTTCTATTGGACGTTCTGTCGCCAGAATCTAACCATACCCAATACAATACCACTATCCAAAATACTATTAAGGCATATAAAAAGATTTGCCATATAAATTTGAAATCTATGCTACCAATATTTTCGAGCAGATCTAGGATAAATTGTTCCATATTATGTTTTAATATATGTTAAACATGGTCGAGGAGGGAGTTGAACCCTCATGCTATTGCTAGCACGGGATTTTGAGTCCCGCGTGTCTGCCAGTTCCACCACTCGACCTTAATATTGCCGTAATTATACTGAAAATCGTCCCGCAGAGCCAGACCCCACCCAATCGTACAGGGACAGACCGGGGTCTGACCCCAACCCAAAACTTCCTCAGTAAAAAAAAGGGGGCCCCTTCTCTCAGGGACAGACCGGGGACAGACCCTTATTTTTTGTACAAATTTCTGAAGCTTGCTATGTCATTAACAAAAGCCAACTTGACAAGCCCTGTAGGTCCGTTTCTGTGCTTTGCTACTATCAACTCCCCAACACCCTTGTTCTCTGTATCTGGGTTCCATATCTCCTCTCTATCAATGAACATTACAACGTCCGCATCCTGCTCTATAGATCCCGACTCTCGCAGATCGGACAGTTGCGGCCTTCTACTCTGCCTTTGTTCAATAGCCCTAGATAGCTGTGATAACCCAACCACTGGAATATCTAATTCCTTCGCTATATTCTTTAATCCTTGAGATATCTCTCCTACTTCTAATGTCCTACTCTCCTTGCTGTTTCCATGCATTAATTGAAGATAGTCAACAAAGATAATATCCAAACCCCTTTCAATTGCTAATCTTCTGGCTTTTGTTCTAAGAGCATTAATATGTTGCCCAGCCTGATCATCGATAAAGATATTGGCATCAGCTAACTCTCCCATTGTATCGGCCAACTTCATAAACTTCTTATCACTCAACCTCCCCGTTCTAATCTCCCAGAAAGGAATACCCGACTGCATACCAAGTAGTCTATCCATGATCTGTGTTTTAGACATTTCCAAAGAGAAAAATGCTATTGTCTTGTTTTCGACTAAAGCTGCATGTCGCATCATGTCCAAGGCCAATGCAGTCTTACCAACAGATGGTCTTGCAGCTAGAATTACAAGGTCGGATTTTTGGAAACCACCCAACAAATCATCTAGATCCTTAAAACCTGTTGAAATACCGAGATATGCCTCATCCTTGTCAGCCCTTTCTGCTCTTTCATACGCATCCTTAAGAAGATCTTTAATATGTACAAAGTTGGTCTTTGTCCCTGTTTGGGCCACATCAAAAACCTGCCTTTCAGATCTGTCTATAACTTCATCTATCCCTACTGCTTCATTAAATGCCATTTCCGTAATATTACGCGCTGCAGAGATTAATCCCCTTCGGGTAGCACTTTCTTTTATGATCTCACCATATTCTTCCGCATGCGCAGATGTCGCAACCATAGTTGCCAGATCAGCTAGATACGTCCTTCCTCCTATTGCAGATAATTTCTTTTGTTTTTTTAATCTATCTGTCAAAGTTATCAAATCAACGGGGAGACCTTCATTAAACAACGCTACTATATTGGAATATATCTGCATATGTCTCTCGTCATAGAAATGTTCCGGAAGAAGCCAAGCAGATACGGCTATGATAGCATCCTTATCCATCAGCATACACCCCAAAAGGGATTGTTCTACTTCTATATTCTGTGGCGGTACTTTATCCATATATTATTATAAAAATATTACCTCAACACTCTGTTGATCCTGCTCCACTTTCTTTTTCCCAATATTGACATAATTTTCGTCCCTAACATTCGCGAAACCGAAATGTTTTATAAATTCATCCCTACTTTTCAAATCTTGATTACTTCCACCCTCTTCTTTATATGCACACGGTATTAATACAGCAGGATCAATATTGGATATAACCTTCTCTATCTTGTCAAAATCCATGAATGTAACCCCATCTCCTACAGGAATAATTAATACATCAACATCTCCGAGATCCTTAACATCCGAAGGATCAAAAGAATTATCCGTTCCACCCATGTATACAATTCTAGTAGTCTTCTCATCTATTATGAAAAATTTTTCACCTATGCCTCTTCTAACCATTATTCCCCCTACCTCGTATTCTCCAGATGTATATATCTCCATAACATTTTCTCGCTTATCTCCCACTACCTTCTTATCTAACTTACTATCTCCTAGAATACTTTTTTTCGGATCCTTGGCATCCGTGAAAAGACACACATCTGCCTTCGTTTTAGGAAAGGCTACCCCAGACTCCTGTAACATTAGCGGATCTGTTAGTACAGTTATATTATCACTTGTCAAAAGAAAACTTGTCCACCCTACTTTCTTAATTTTCATAATAATTCTGTTTGTTAATTAAAAATACATATGTTAGTACGTAAGTATATCAAAATTCCAATTGGGGCAGTACAGCTTCTTAATCAGCTAATCCTAGAGACTTCCTTACATCCTCCACCATAGACTCCTTCATCTGGAGTTTAATTAACTCCGTTTTTAAACTCTCCAAAGAGGATATACACGCTTGAAGTTGTGTCATCACCTTGGAATCATTTTCTCCCGCCATTATCATCTTCTTTACTCCTCCAACCTGACCTTCTACTCTTTTAATTCTATTTTGAATGTTTTTAGGATATTTCATTGTATTAATATAGCATGAAGATGATTGTAATCAAAGATTAACTTTCGTTTCTTAACCTAGATTTTATGCGAAGAAGCTTTTCAAAGAAGATTTCATACGTAAATGTTACCAAGAAACTCGCGCCCGCTATCTCAAAAACCTCCTCTATTATCATTAGAGCCTCATACCCTTCCTGAAACATAATATGTGGCATTGTATTAATATACTCAATGATTGGAACTCCCAAGAAAAACAACCACCCTATTATCAAATACCAAACTGTTTTCGAATCCTTTTTGTACATTCTTTTTATAAAAGATATCACTATGGCCGTGGCTACTAGGAAAAGAACTAGATAATACTTAAGCCAAGGTGTTGAAGAATAACCCAAGTCTGCTACTGTACTTTCAAAAGTTCCAACTCCTTGCCCTAATATTTCCTTTATATACTGTGACACATTTTCATGAATTTGACCCATTTCATCAACTGCCAAAAAAAACATCATAGAAGACCAAAACACCCAGAACCAATCCTTTCTGATCTCCCTGCCCTCTAAGTACGAAAGGGTTAATATCATCAAAGCCAATAGAGAGATAAGTATTAACTTTGCTCCTTGGTATATTGTTGGGAGGTTAGACTCAAAATCCAAATTGAACACCGCCTTGTCAGGGAAAAGCACATGTAATGCTACAATTAAGGCATCTAAAATAACAAATAGTACCAAGATGTTTTTTCCAGCTTTAATAATTTTTTTCATACTTCCTTCACCCTATCATATTTAAAATACAATTTAAAGATTTCTCTTTAATTATCTTCTAGACACTCTATATACCTTCTGATATAATCACATTCGTTATGAAGAAAAATATACATCCTAAGTACAATAATGATTTAGAAATTAAGTGCTCCTGTGGCAATTCTTTCGTTACAGGATCAACACTCTCCCAAGACAGTATAACTGTTGAGATATGTTCAAAATGCCATCCTTTCTACACAGGAGAACAGAAGATTGTTGATACAGACAACCTCGTTAGGAAATATGAAGAGAGGGTTGAGAAATCTAAGAAACTTTCTTTCAAATCTAAGAAAGAGAAAATGGAGAAAAGGAGACAAAAGATGGAGGAAGCCGGTGGTAAGCCTCAATCTACCCTCACCCTTAGAGATATGTTAGAGAACGCAAAGGTTTCTAAGTAACAAATTCCCATATATAATTTAAAGTGATATTATCCATTATGGATATTTCTTCATTAGAAAAAAAATACAATTTAGATGATTACAAACAGAAGGTCTCAGAGCTGGAGGAGAAGCTTTCTGCCGGAGGAATTGATAACAGGAATCTATCTAAACTTAGTTCAGATTTGTCATACTACTCTAACCTTTCTTCCAACATATCCCAGCTACAAAAATATATTCATGATTTAAAGGATACTCAATATATTATCGAACATGAGAATGATGGCGATATAAAGGAGTTAGCGACGGAGGAGATATCATCCCTAGAGGAAAAGATAGCTTCACTAGACGAAGAGATAAAGATGATGATGATAGCAAGAAAATTTGAAAGCTCCGATGATAACAAATCTGCCATTATTGAAATTAGAGGAGGCGCAGGAGGAGATGAAGCCTCTCTTTTTGCTGCAGATCTATTTAGAATGTATAAAGCATATTCCTCAAGCAAAGGTTGGGACGTTTCCATAATAGATAGTAGCGTTTCTGAATCAGGAGGATATAAGGAAGTCGTAGCACATATTCAGGGGAAGAATGTATTTAGAGATCTGAAGTACGAAAGCGGTGTGCACAGAGTACAGAGAGTCCCTACAACTGAATCTTCCGGAAGAATACATACCTCCACTGCTTCTGTTGCTATTCTCCCTGAAGCTAAAGAAATCGACATACACATCAATCCTGAAGATCTTAAAATAGAGGTTATGCGAGCTTCAGGAGCAGGAGGACAGTGTGTTAATAAGACAGACTCGGCTGTTAGGATCACTCACCTCCCTACTGGTCTAGTAGTTAGTTGCCAAGAGACAAAGCATCAAGCACAAAACAAAGAGAAAGCTATGGCTATACTTAGGGCAAAATTGTATGACAAGAAACAAGAGGAGGAATCTTCTAAAAGAGATTCCCTTAGATCAAAACTTATTGGTTCTGCTATGAGAGCTGAGAAAATAAGAACTTATAACTTCCCACAAAATCGTATAACAGATCACAGAATTAAAAAATCTTGGTTTAATATTGAATCTGTATTAAACGGGAATTTAGAGGAAATCATACAAGATGTTAGAGATGGGATAATGAATGAATTACTAAAAGAAAGTGAAGAATAATTCCATAAATATTTTTGAAATTCAAAAAGCTCTTAAATTAGCAGGATATTATGATATATCCCGTCTATCTCACGAGATAAAGTGGTATTGCAAAGAGAACAACCTGCCACACCAAAAGATTATCCAAAGGATATTAAAAAATGAGCCTTGGGAATATATCAAGGGAGGAGCTGAGTTTTATGGCAATACTTTCTTTGTTAATCAACATACCTTGATACCTAGAATAGAAACAGAACAAATTATAGACATAGCAACAGATTTTTTGAGAAAGAATAACGACTACAGTACCATCATAGATGTTGGAACAGGATCAGGATGTATAATTATTTCCCTTGCGAAAATATTATGTAAAAAAAATGACTTCAAATTTATTGCAACCGATACAAGTATAGAAGCTCTGAAGGTAGCAAACAGAAATTGTGTGTTACACAAGGTTAACGAGAAAGTGTCGCTAAGGAACAAAAACCTCGTCGAAGGGGTAGCTTTAAAAAGTGGTACTCTCATTATCGCAAATCTCCCATATATTCCTACCGATATGTATATGAATTTAGATACTAGCGTTAAAAAATACGAACCTCAGCAAGCTTTAGATGGAGGCAGTGACGGTCTTAAATATTACAAAGAGCTCCTAAAACAGTTGCAAACCAAACTAAAGAGTAACGACAAGTGCACAATGTTAATAGAGATCGAGCCATCTACATTAAAGAATGTGGCGAGATTATTTGGTAAAAATATTACTGTAATACAAGACTTTCGTGGACTTAATCGATTTTGCTTAATCCATCTCCCCTAAAGTCACCTTTAATTTTTCCTCTTTTCCTTCCCGAACCACACTAATTTCTATTTCCTCCCCTACACTATGCTCCTGTATTATCTCTCCTAGTGATCTTCTAACTTCATCCTCTCCAAATTTCACTATTATATCTCCCCTTCTTAATCCACCTTCATATGCTGGAGATGTGGGGTCTATCCTAAGTATAAGGGCTCCAGCTACAACATCTGAGTAGTATAAAGCTTCGTATTCAGAGATCATTTGATACGTTACGCCAAGATATGGCCTTATAAATTTACCATATGTTCTATATTCATCTATCCTACTCTTTACTTTATTAATTGGTATTGCAAAAGATATATTATCCGCACCAGATGTAGTTGCAAAATTGATACCGATGACTTCACCTTGAGAGTTTAACAGGGGTCCTCCAGAATTACCTGGGTTAACAGCTGCATCTGTTTGTATTACATCCTCATATGTTTTAGAAGTGGTACCGAACCATCCAGAGCTAGCGGTAACTGATCTGTTTAACCCACTAATTATTCCTGTAGTTACACTCCCTGCATACTGTCCAAGTGGTGTTCCTATAGCTATTACACTCTGCCCTACTAATAAATCCTCTGAATCTCCAAGGGTTAACTCTCTAAGCTCTTTCCCTTGTGGATTTATTTTTATTATTGCCAAATCATTAAGATCATCCCTTAAAATTTCCTCAACCTCATACTCTTCTCCACTCATTGTTACAACCTTGTAATCAGCATTTAAATCAGACACTACATGCTGGTTTGTGACTATAACTCCCTCATCATCTACTATAAAACCTGTACCAATATTACTACTTCTATCCACCAGACCTTGATCCTGGGTTAAAGCCAATTTTGATATAGCTATGCTCACAACCGACGGACTTGCATCTTCAACTATCTTAATTACATTACTCTCTTCGTTTGTAATAACTACTTTTTTCTCCTCAAGTACTAGATTCTCATTGTTGATTAATTTCGCAAGATATTCCTGTATAGGAGATGAATACCTTATTGCTAGATACCCGCTTACTAATACTACTGTAATTGTGAGAAATACTATTAGAAAAACACCTAGAAATGGAATAATATATTTCTTAGGAAGTTTTCCCAATTTAAATTTCTGTTCCACTTTCTTTTCTTTTAAATCCTTCTCTTCCATAATTATTACGTCTTATAAATTATTTAGTTAATATCTCTAAGGCTCTATCCAGTTGAGGATCATCTCCCTTGATGAAATCATCATTTGTTAACTCTATTTCAACATCTGGTGTAACAGAGCTATCCCTATCTATCTGAACACCATTAGGAAGAAGCCATCTTAATATTGTTAAGTGCAAAGAAGATCCATCTGGCAAATCGTATATTTTCTGTGCTGTACCTTTCCCAAAAGTCTTCTCTCCTACTACCTGTGCTCTCCCAGCATTTTGAAGAGCACCTGCAAGAATTTCTGATGCCGATGCGCTACCGGTATTTATCAATACGACTAGCTCTATATTCTTGAGGTTACCATCTTTCGACGAGGTATAGTCCTTTATATTCCCCCTAGCATCTTTCTGCTTTGATATTACAAATCCCTCATCCAAGAAATCATCACCTGCATATATAGCCGCATCAAAAAAACCACCAGGATTGCCTCTTAAGTCTAATATCATTTTCTCAACTTCCGAGTTCAAGATCTCTTGCACCTTTAAGTCCCAGTTCTGAACCCACTCTGCATAGGAAGATTCTGTAAATCTACCTACTTTAAGATATGCTATATCACCTTTAAACTCTAGACTCATACTAGGCACTGTTATCTCCCTTCTAGTTATTGTTATATCTACTGGCTTTATATCCCCCTTGTGAAGAATATTTAGAACAACGTCGGTACCTGCTTCCCCTCGAATTTTTGTTACCGCATCATACACCGTATCCTTAGATGTTAATTCATAATCGTCTACCTTTAAAATATAATCTCCAGGTCTAATTCCTGCTTCTCTTGCGGGGGAACCTTCTAACGGCGTAACTACCATTATTTGCCCATCCTCATAACCCAATTCTGCCCCTATGCCCTCAAAGTATTTACCTTGGCTTGCTGAATCAAACTCTTCTGTCTCCTCCGGAGTTAAGAATACCGTTGCAGGATCGTCTAAAGAATTAATCATCCCCTTTATTGCTCCATATACCAGCTCTTTTTCCTCTATCTCTTTAGAATCAACATAGTCACTCTTAGTGATATCTAGGACTCTCCAGAACATTGAAAGATCAAGAGATTTTGAAGTTCCGAAATCAAATACACTACTATTCCCTTGAAAATTCCTTCCAACTACTAATCCTAGTGTAAAGACACAAACCAAAAGTATCCCCAATCCCACTATATTTACAAGCTTCTTGCTCTGTTTGTTTTCGTCCACGGCAGTATACGTTTAATTAAAATCAGTATTCATTATACTCTAAAAAGACACAAATTCTACAGTTGCAATGTTCACTATACTTCTTTGTCCTCCCTCCCACTCTACTGTGGCAAACATCTCCTCTTCCATTGATACAATGTTTCCAAGCATACCGTAGTTAGCAGAGGATCTTGATATTACTCTGCTTCCTATAGCTGATTTAACAAAGGTCTCTTCCTTGGTTTTATATGTATTATCATCTGTGATGAAAAAAACTTGATTTTCATCATACTCCACAACGGCTAATTTTTTATCCATCGAAGATATCAGATCCATAATACTCCTACTGGAGTGTATCTCACCAAAACCTCCTATCACCCCTACAGGCAATCCTTGCTTTCTGAAATCTTCATAATCCATTGAATATGTGAGAACAAATAGAGCACCCTTCTCAAATAAGTCATGAAGTAGTTCTGTGTGTAGATATTTTCCTGTAAATACTATTTTATCTTGATAATTATCCCCTTCACTACGGAGGAGTAGATCCTTCCCTTCACCTAAAACTACAAACTCCCCCACTAATTTCCGTCCATTTCTCTTTCTAATTAAACTGTCCGATATTGATAGAACATCGAGAGCATAGGCATCAGCTACTATGTTAATTCCATCGACAGGATTAATATCTTCTACTTTACCCTTAAAATTACTTCTTATCAAAACCTCACTTTCTTCACCTAGCAAATCTAGATACCCACTCTCAATCCTAGTCAAATCCACTACTCCCTGCGCAGGAGATAGAAGTTTTTTAACTGTAAGACCCCCTGAGGAGACCTTTTCTGCTAGCACATCCCCCTTATTCACAAACTCTCCATCTATACAGTTTATGTGTTCAATAAGTTTGGGGATTTGAACATCTATCTGTTCTGGTAAATAAAAGGAGTACTTTATACTACTCTCCTTTTTCTGTATTAATTCTGTACCATCTTTTAATCCATCCCCCCTATCTACCAGTACCCTATCTCCCGATTTGTACGGTATATTGAAGTTATAATCTTCGTATTTTTCAAATATTTTATGCCTTATTATCATTTGAGCCACGCTTGTAATTTTAACTTGTTAAAATAGCTGTCAGGGCCGTATATAATGGGTCTAGGCCTAGCATCTATTAGAATTGCCTCATACTTTTTACTCCCGGGAGTTGATACAAAACCTAAATTTTTCGACCTACTAGGCTCCATATATGCACCATTTTTAAACTCCCCCTCTATAACTAACTTTTCATCGTGTGGGGGCAACTCTATGTATGAATACTCTGGAGTCAATACAAAGAATTCGCTTTTCCCAGAACTCAGGGACTGAATATTTCCAGAGAATATGATCTTGCTACCGCTTCTAATTGGTTTAACATATGGGAGAATTACTTTACTCAAAAGTGCCAATACCTCTTTTCTTGTCAGGATTATATCTGTTGAATCAACACCACTAACATAACTTTTACCGTATGAGAGCAACTTCATATCCAGATCCCAATAACAATCAAATGTACCTGCCAATTCCAAACCATCTATCAAAGTCAGAAGTGATTTTGACTTTCCTAATATTCTAGGGATATACCCAGATAGAATAATAGCACTCTCTCCGTGGGATATTCCAAAATCTTGTAATTTTTCCTTATTGTCTCTGTATAATGAGTGATTTTGTATTGTACAGTAGGATCTGAGGATATCTTGGAGATTAGGATCATCCATAGAATGCACCCTATTAAGCACGAAATTACTCCAGTAGTTAAATATCTCTTTTGTACTTAAGTCAGTACCTAAGAAGGCCCTAAATCTAGCGTCTCGTACTGAATCTATAACCGTCAAATCGTTATTCCAACTGATTTTAGATCTGGAGAAGATCTTCTTTTCTTTTTTACTCCTTCGGTCATATACTTTATGGACTCGGAATATAGAGAGATCTATCAAATCCATATCTATGTACATCAAATCATCGTATTCACTCTTATCTATCAAAGCATCTAATATATTGTACATATACTGATCATCAATGACCCTTAAGGATATATCCCTGGAGAAATCCCTTACTGATGAAAATATCTTCTCAAAGAATTTTTGGTTATCATCTATCTGTATCCTGATACCTGTTAAGCCGTCTCCCTCGTTTTTAAAAGGTCTAAACGTGAATACAGCTAATTTATTTCTATCTACTAAATCCCAACTAAACACTTTTTCGAGATTATCAAAATATTCAAACCAGAAGTTTTTGGTAAACAGCTCATCATCTAACCTGTACCGAAGAGGGTTTACGTCTGTGAAATCTGTAAGGATATACTCCCTGTTTGCATCATGGTCTGTATAAGCTAAATGAGACCATATACCATTGTCTTTTATTACTACACTCAGATATGCGTTTTTTTCAAGTAAGGGCAGTTTTGACATTATGTTATATATTACTTAAAAGAGAGTATCTTTTCAATAAAAAAGGGGATCTTTCGATCCCCCTACCCTTCACAAAATAAATACTCTACTCATTTAGAGCGTATGGAAGTAGTGCCATATACCTTGCCCTCTTAATAGCACTTTTTAATTGTCTCTGATGTTTATGACATACTCCTGATTTCTCAGTAGATATGAATTTACCTCTCACAGAAGTAAATTTCTTTAACTGATACACATCTTTGTATGTGACGTTTTTAACTCCCGATTCACAAAGAGGACATTTAAGATTCTGAACTATCTTTTTCCTTCTTCTAGGAGCTCTCTTTTGCTCATGAACCTCTTCTTCAGTTATTTTTGTATCATCAAAAACATCATCCAATGTGGGCGGTGTATTTGTTGTTTCTATATTTTTTACTTCCTCTGCCATCAAGCTAGTTTTTTAAATTAGAATGGTAAATCTTCCTCCAATGGATCCTCAACAGGAGTTTCTTCATCTTCTGAAACCTCTTCTTCCTTAGCTTCCTCTTTCTCCTCCTCCTTAGGTTCGGAATCTCCATTTTCTGTGATTCCAGCTCCCTGCTTACCTTTACTATCAAGGAGAATCATATCATCTACTCTAATTTCTGTCTTATATCGTGTAACTCCATCTTCACCTTCCCATGATCTTGTATTAAGTGAACCCTCTATATATACTTTCATCCCTTTTGAAAGAAGCTGTTGACATATCTCTGCCATTTTATTCCATGCAACAAGGTTATGAAATTCTGCTAACTCTTTTGTCTCCCCCTCTGCATCTTTCCATGACTTGTTTGTAGCCATCCCAAACGTGACTACTGGAGTTCCAGAGTTTGTATATCTCATCTCTGGGTCTCTTGTTAAGTTTCCTATTAGGATAACTTTATTTAAAGATCTAGACGCCATATTATTTATATTTATAATTTAACTTACCCTTAACTATACACCTCAATTATTAAATTTCGATTAAATTTCCAATTCTTTCTTTTTTATACTTTTTCCTATTGTACTAACATCTTCCACCTCTGTGATCATAAAACGGAGTATTTCCTGCTTAAGTTGCATCTGTCTCCTCACCTCTGCAATATCTTTTGGAAATGCTTTAAAGTCATATACTATGTAGTATCCCTCATTGTGACCCTTTATTTTGTATGCTAAGTATCTTTTCCCCCATACATCCACATCTATCAAATCTCCACCTTTTTTCTTAATCAGGTCTACAAACTCCTTATGAATCTCCTTTCTTAGGTCATCAGGTAATAGTGGCTTAAGAGCAACCATCATCTCATAATTCTTTAACTGATTTGTCTTTTTTACTAACATTAATATATACAGTATGTATTTATATAACGAGATGGATTTTAGCAGAAAATGTTACTTTGTACAACAATCCTCTTGCATATTCCAAACCTTATGTGAGAATTATATTATCAATTATTGAGAGACTTTTCAATCACAGAGAAACATTTTACATGGACCCTTCCCCGTTGAAAAATACATAATCAAATATCGTAGTATGCCATTTCTGTTCAGGTATTAGAATCTCCTTTCCCCTGTATACTCCAGAGCAGTTTGCTGTCGCCCTTATCAGGAACATTCTAAAATCTGGAACACACTGTTCCGGCAATTTATACGATATCCCTATGGTCCCTCCTACCGCCTTAATACGTATCTCCGTAGGATATTGATACTCTTCTACCGGCACTCCAGTAGTAGGCCCCATACTTATTGGTCCTAACGTTGTTTCAGATTGATACTTTTGCCAATTCCCTAGATCATCAAAATCACTGTCATTATTACACTCTTCTGCACTTCCAAAACAATAATTTGTAATATCTTCCCCTTCATATCCGCGACATTCCTGCCAATTAAGGGTTCCCTCCTCATACTTACAATACGATTTAATCAGAGAAAACCCAGCTTTCGAATCTCCCCTTATAGCTACTTTCATATTTAACATACAATCATCCCTGCCCAATAGTATGGCTCTAGAGGGAAGACTCCATACCTGTCCTGGACGAATTTCATAATAGGTGTTCTCATCTGCTGTTAATAACGTTATTTGATATTCGTTACTACTTCCTTCAGATACAGGACACAAAGGACTTATCATGTCAGAAATAGTAGCGGTTCCTTCTAAGATACCTAGTCTAGAAAAAAGGTTTGTTATACCCTCCCCATTAGAACCTGATTGCTCTTTTACAATAATACCTTTATTAAAATCTAAAGAGTCCTCAACTCCCAATTCTGATTCTTCTGCCAATATGGTTATAACCTCTGTTATGGGAAATGCCGTTAGCTTATCTAATAATAGATCAGAGACCTCTAATGCCTCTGCGGATGCCCTCTCCTCTAGGGTTAATCCCTTATCCTTTGTACTTCTAGAATATACCGATATGGCAATTAATGAGGATATTACTAAAACAACCATAGCTATGGCTAAGGCCTGTGCTTCATATTTCCCCTCTATTTTCTTTACAATATCTTTCATATTATTAATATACTTTAAACCCTACCTCCTGTTTATATATACCTGCTTCCAATCCGAAAAATATCTCCGATATTTTTGCATATCTTGGATCCCAGGTGACTGCAAGCGTTGGATTCGAATAGTTAAGAAGACGAAGATTTCTTTGGATTGACACAGCATTATCATCAACAGAATTTCTTCCAAATGCTGCCATTCCACCATATATTTCCAAACCATCCCTTATTATTCTTTCGTCGTCTGCCTTTTCTATAATTATTTGATCCTCTGCTATCAAGTATCCCTCTATATAGTCATACCCAACGGTACCGGGAGAGACAGAGGTACTTTGATAATTTCCTTCTCCTATGAGAATTCGATCTTTAGCTAAAAATATACAACCACTACCATTATTTCCATTCGTAGTTATATTGGGTCCAAGTGTTATATCTTTTTCGGACATAATTAATGCTCTTCTGTCACAGATGAATCCAGAAGTAATCACAATACTACTCTCCGAATTTATTAAACAATTCTCTAAGCCTGCACAAATTGCAGATACACTACCCTTTAGACTATCCTCTTCCATCCACAAATGCTCACTTATCGCAACTGTCTCATCTGATTTCTGAACACTTAATTTACGTTTCAAATACTCAAACCAGTAGTTTTTTCTATCGTTATAGTCATACACATTCCTAGCCCTTACACCCTTTAAAGCCTCTAACTCAGGAAATCTTAATTCATTTATAAAACCTCCTTTAGAAGAGACCAATTCCGTACCAGTGGTTAGTTCATTAAACGAAATATTCTTTATATTTGTTAACCCCCCCAAATCCTGCTCATCCAGAACATCTTTTGCTCCTGGACCAAAAGAGCCACTGGAGTATGCAATTCCACCTTTAGTGGCTATCCAAGGAGCCAGAGATATTCTATGTTCTTTATTTGAAAGGTTACAACCCTGATCAAACACTGTTGGCCTAATAACCATTGTTTCCCCTTCACTCATGCCTATATCCATACCAAAAGTTTGCTCATAGATAGTTGCCCCTATTCCTCCAAAATGCCAGCTGTTTAAATCATAGATTCCTTCTAGATGACTCAACAAATCGATTAAAGGAGGTTCATCTTCCACTTCCAGTATTGGATAGCTTAGGTATTGGGATGGAGATATGATTTTAAGAGTACCACTAATCAAGTATCCTCTTTTATATGTATCAATTATTAGGTCTGTTATATTCGAATCTGTGTCATTTGCACTAATAGTGAGGTTTAACTGCTGAGGACCAGAAACTGCCTGCTCTGGCTTCTCTACCACGGGATCTACTAAATCAATACCCCAATCAAAATATTTCTTTACCATACTTTGGTCAACAATCCCCTCCAACATATATCTATCTAGAACTGCGGTTCTAAAATCAAATATCCCTCCTGGATTATCATCATTTCCCTCTTTAAAGTTAAGCTGCATTTCAAATGTTACAACTCCATCATCATTTCCTCTCATATTTACTGTAATACCTTCAAGCACTGTCACTATTTCACTACCCAAAGAGTTCTTTAGGCTCCTAGAATCTCCACTTAATTCCCCCCAGACACCATTATGAGTTAGGCCGTATATCAATGGCTCATTATCCCAATTGGGATCAGAACCGTTCCTTTTAAGCAATATGGCTAAATTATTCATATCCGAATATGTATATTCACCGTATTCTGATATTATCGGGAGAGATATACTGCTTTTAGTGAATGCCACTAAAACTCCTTCGATTTCATCATTTCCATCTGCGTCCACTCCGGATATCCTTACCCTTAAAGGATTATTTATTTCTTTTCCTGTATACTCTTCACTCTTACATCTCTCTTGTGTCATATCACTCCCTACTTCTGGGAGAAATTTCTTTTTATCCTCCTCAGGGGGTTTGCATGCTGGATTATTGGACATTAAATCTTTATTCCATTTACACTCCTCTGGTTCCTCATCCAGAGTACATCTTTCATCTTCTAGTATTATATTGGCATTTATTAATACTCCCCCTATTACACAGGGAGTACATCTAGGATCATCTTCTGCTATGGATGTGTCCATGGGGCATGGTAGTACTATTTCAGGGCCACTGTTTATTTTATAGTATCCGTTTACTGTCGTTGATTGTATCGTACTATCATCGCATAGGTTTAATGAGTGGTATGAACCCATTACTTTTCCGGAAGATCCCAGAGACAAAACTTCCCCTATTCCAAGACCAGCAGGTACGAATCGGGGTGCATTGTTTATATCAATATTACAAAAATCCTCTCCATTAACTCCCATGCATTCAGTCCCACCGAACCATACTTGATTAGAACCGTAGTTATCAACTTTAAATTCATACAGGATGTCTCGGGAACCTGGTAATGCGCTAGTAACAGGCATAGATACTTTTACTGGATAGTCGTCATTTACCTCTGCCCTATATATTCTCCAAGTTCCATTAGAACCAGAATAGTATATTATTATCTTTCCTCCTGATTTTATGGCCGAGGGGAACGATGCGTGTGTAGCATCCCCGCCACTAGATCCTCTAGTTATTCTTCCATCCGTTGTATAATCATTAGATCTTGCTGGAGAAGGGACCGCATTATTCTGTTTAATCCAAGTATACCCATCTGTAGAAGTAGCATAGAATATCCTCCAATAGCTGCCATCATATCCTGTATACCACATCTTATATACATCCGCATCTTTTATAACTATAGGGGACCTTACATGTGTCCTATCTCCTGTCCCCGCCTCTCCTCGAGGGATCCTTCCCTGTGTAGAGATATCGTTTGAATTAATAGGCGTACTATTGTCTACCTTATTCCATGTTAAACCGTCAACTGATGTTGCCATGTATATTCTCCAGTTACTTCCATCATATCCAGCGTACCACATTTTATATTCGGTACCATCCTTAATAACCGAAGGATCAGATACACGATTCTTGTCTCCAACCCCACTTACACTTGCACCAAGAGCAATCCTTCCATTAGTGGAATCATCCCTACTAGGAATACTGTTATTCTCCTTTGTCCATATTAAGCCGTCTGAGGATGTAGCCATATATATTCTAGGTACGTTTCCTGAATCTTCTCCGGTATACCACATTTTATATGTATCTCCATCCCTGATTACACTCGGGTGATACACATGTGCCCTATCTCCTATTCCTGTCGTAGCCATTCCTAATGGTATCCTTCCTTCAGTACCAGTAGTGTTACTTCTTGCTTCCGCTACGTTGTTATATTTATTCCAGGTAAGGCCATCGTTGGAGGTGGCGTAGTAAATACGATAGTTACCATTGCTTCCTGAATACCACATTTTATACACTCCTTCATCCACCAACACACTCGACCCTCTTATATGATCCTTATCCCCAGTAGAGGAGCCTAAAGGTATTCTCCCCATTGTACCCATTACATTACTCCTTGCTTCTACAGTATTATCTGTCTTTAAGGTCTTATTTGAATCTTGTATCTGCGATATTGCTGTTAATATACTAGATACATTTATTGTTGTGGGAGTGGCGGGATCGGTAGATAATTGGTATGCCCTGTTACCTACTATCATAGAGGTATGTGTAGGTGCCCAGTTAGATGGAACATTAGTTTGGAGATTGGTTTCAGGATAGTAACAATTGTCTCCATATTTGTAACACTTACCACCACATCCATTACTATACGAACATCTTGAACGCCCAGCATTACACAAAGGGCCTGAATAATCAAAAGATGTGCCTGGATATCGTGCACACGTGGGGGTACATGTTTTATTACATTTTGGAGTACAACTATCCTCGAGATCTTCACAAAAAAAACGTGCACCACCTGGAAATCCCCAGGATTCACAATATCTACCATAACAAAACATATTACAGTAGGTTCCTGGAGCAAAAGCGCGTGTATCTTTTAAACTGATTAGACCAAAAAGAAAGATAAAAATCACAACCGAGAATAATTTGTAAATCTTCTCTGCCATTTTCATAATAACTTATCCCTATTTTCTAGTAATAATTTAAAATACTTACTATTAAACCGTATGTCATATTCCCCATCCATCCATAAACCTGTACGATTACTTTCGATACCTTCATCCCAGAAGTTCATATTCATAATCCTTATAACTAGTGAGGATGCCATATCTTCAAACCCTTCTTCCTTCATTAACGAATCTAGACATAAGACACCATAATATGGGTTTTCATCTATCAATTTCAAAAGATCTCCGCTAGAAGAATATAGTAGATTTATAATATCTTCCCTAGTAGATATCCATTCTTGACTACCCAACCCTTCCTGCTTTAATACGTTCAAGTATGACAAAAGCAAACAGGTATCACCTAAGGAAACCTTATCATACAATATTAAATGATTCACAACATTCCCAAGATCTTGATCCAAATCTTCCTTCTCTATATCTAATCCATACAATCGAAGAGCATAAAAATAATCTAATAGAAAAGACAAGTCTTTTGAAATTTCTGAACGAAAGAAAAGCTGCTCGTTCTTCCTCCCCTTTCCAACCAATTCCTCTAACCTCAAATCCTTAAAGAAGTCTATATACAAATCATCATCCATTATATCCATCTCTACTTCCTGTGATATCTCACGAAGTTCATCTATATCACAATACTCTTTGTAATCGCCCTCTTGCCATGCATAATTTAAATTATTAAATATCTCATACATTAACATACATCCTAGTTTCTGATATCCTAACTGCGGTATATCCGCAGAGAAATCCCCTAAGAATCCTCCACACTCCCCAGCAACACATAGTGATTCCTCGGGAGCTACCTTGGCAAGCATTTCCTTCTCAAAATCCATCAAAAAATTCTTCAAGTCAAACCTCACTATCCCCATTATAGACTCTGCATCATAAACGTTCTTCTTCGATATCCATGTATATTTATTGGCATAGCCACTGTCTATCAAAGAGGATAAAACTAAAGGCTTATATAACCTTGCCGCAACACCCCCATCTACCAAATAAGGATAGTATGTACCATCTTCATATGCTACCGCAGTAACAAAAAATCCCTCTTTGTTTTTTTCTAAACCTTCTTCCAACCCTTTAAAGGAAGCATATTCTGACACTGGACCATTCACAATGACATCGTACAAGATCCCCATGAGATTATCATAGGAATCTTCCGTGAATTTTAGAGGTGTAACCCTACAAACTCTCTTTAAAGAAGACCTCAATGCCTCATTAGAACTCGACATCTCTACAATCATTTCCACAGCACCCAAATTCCCTTCACTCATTTCAAAATCTCCTTCATAATCGTCCCTCTCAAACCCTATACCTTCATAGTATAAACTTTCTCTAGTTTCAGTATTCCATGCATTGAAATCAAACTTAACCTTCCCATCCTCATCCCTAATATTATATACAATCCCTTTTACCTTAAATTCCTTTATTCCACACTCATCCTTAACAATAAATCTGTTAAGAAATTCATACTCCTTAGGTAAACTAACGCACCTATTTCGAAAGTAATACCAATATACCAACCCCCCTACACATAACAAAAAGAGAACAATTAGAATTGTCAGTATTTTTCTTCGGGCAGCTATATTCATTAATGAATATATTAAACTCTTTCAACACCCATTGCAACCCTATCTATTTGCTAGAATAACAATATAATCACCATCTTTTACGACATACTCCTTCCCATGATTTTTTATTAATCCCTTCTCCTTTGCATTAACCCATCCTCCCACATCTAACATACTATCCAAGTTAACAACATCTGCTGTTACAAATCCTTTCTCTAGATCTGTATGAATTACCCCCGCCGCCTCCTTAACTGTACTACCATCTACAATACTCCATGCATTACACTCCTTCTCAGAACCTGTATAGAAAGTTATTAAATTCAAACATCTGAAAGCAGAATGAATCACATCGGAAATAGTAGCTGGCTCTTCTCCTAATAGAGCGACATACTCCTCCACTTCACTATCACCCATATCCTTCATGTCACCCAGTAATTTTACATCTACCACCAACACCATATCCCCCGTTCTCTTCTCTATCTCTTCCTTCCACGTACTAATCCTCTCTGCACCCAACCCCGCTTTACTATTTAATACAAACATCCTCTTTTTACTTGTTAAAAGCCAAAGATCATGAATAATCTCTTTCTCTTCACTGGAGAGATTCATATCTACAACTGCAATATCATTATTTAGACTCTCTAAAATCTTTTTTAACACAATCAATTCTTTCATAGCATCCTTTCCCCCTATCCTACTCATCTTCTCCACGCCCACCATTCTTTTCTCCACACTCTCAATATCTTTTAATATTAACTCAGATTGTACTATCTCAAAATCTTCTACTGGATTAATACGATCATATACATGGGATATTTTCTCACTATCAAAAGCTCTTAAAACATACATTATTACATCCACCTCTCTAATATGTGAAAGAAACTGATTCCCTAAACCCTCCCCCTTTGAAGCCCCTTTTACTAATCCAGCTATATCAACAAATGTCATAGCAGATGGCACTATCTTTTGTGCATTAAAATGAGAAGCCATCCTCTTTAGTCTCTCATCAGGTATCTCCACCACCCCAACATTTTTGTCTATGGTACAAAACGGGAAATTCTCTGCAGGAACTGACATCTCTGTTAGAGCGTTAAATATTGTAGATTTTCCAACATTAGGTAATCCAACTATACCTAACGAAAAAGAGTGTGATTGTTTAATTGACATGGATGGATTATATAATAATAACTAAAGAGATGATATATGATATTATTTACAATTACATAACTGCCTAGAAGATGAAATTTCTTAAAAAAGCAATATTATCAATAACAATTCTTTCCCTCACAACCTTAATAGGTACACATATATATGCATCTGAGGCAGATTTCGTCATAGATACTGACACTGAAATATCATATACGACTGGAGACAGACATGTTACTGTAACTACTGAATACACAAGAAGCGTGAAGAATTCTAGCTACTATTTTCCTGCATCAGGAGAAAAGATATTTCATATTCCAGACCTCTCTGGCTTAAAAGAGGAGGAGATATACGAAGAAAGAAAGTATAAATTAGACACACTCGTAGTAACTGATGAAAAGGGAGGAAGGGTTAATTACTCAATAGAGGAGAAAGAGGTAGGCGAAGGGATTTTTGTAACTATACCTAATTACAAAACTACTACCCCTACCGCTCCGTATAAGGTAGTTTTCTCTTTCCAGACCCATGACTATGTTGCGAAGGTAGGAGATTTCGTTAACATAATTGGCACATCACTTCCAACAGATACTGTTTTTGACAGAAAAGAGGAAAATAATAATACATTAACTGTATTCAACTACTATCTAAGTATTGTTGTAGATAGTAACATCTCTCCTTTAGTAAGAGTATTTCCAGAATTTACGCTCCAGGAGAAAGATGGAAAAACATACTACGAATTTAAACAAACAGACAGAATTGGCAACTCTCCTTCTGTAGAGTTTGGAACCTCTGTTCTTTATAGATTTGAATTGGAATATAAAACACCTAAAACGGATTCATTCATACCCGAGAAATACTCCGAAGTTTTCAAAGCACTCTCTACTAATATATACGAACTATCCCTACCTAGAGAATTCTCGGAAACTAACCAAAAGGTATACTTTGAAAATGTATCTCCCCTTCCAAAGGACATATATAGAGATAGTGAGGGGAATATTCTGGCCCTATTTGAAGTACCAGCAAATCAGGAAAGTACTATCACTATGACAGGATACATTCTTGTTAATCAGGATGAATTAAGAGAAAACGGGGAATATTTCGACGTGGAGTTTTCTCAGTATTTAGAGAAGATAAAGGAGAGTGAATATATTAAGAGATATTTAGGTTCTACAAAATACTGGGAAGTTACTGATGATTTGATTAGGAGTGAAGCTAATAAATTAAAGAAGGACAAAATTACCTTACTTGAAATTATCAGATCCAATTATCAATACATCAACGAAAAGTTAGAGTATGATCAACAGAAAGCTACTTCAGAAAATGAGAGAATAGGTGCAAAGGCTGCCCTACTTGGAGGTCCTTCTGTTTGTATGGAGTACGCAGATCTAATGATATCTCTACTAAGAGCACAAGGTATTCCATCTAGAGCAGCTATTGGTTATGCAAACCTTAGAGAAACACCTCCTTCAGAACAAGTACGACACCAATGGGTACAGGTCTGGGTACCCGAGTATGGATGGCTATCTGTGGATCCAACGTTTGAAAGTAATAATATGAAGATTGGACAGATGGTAGATCGAGTATTATGGGAAGTATTTAATACTGATTCCTTATCCAATATCCGTATTTATTCTGCAAATGATATTAGGAGTCTCACATCAGAGGGATACTCTGTGAAGATATATGGGGCAACTGACGAGGTTGATTTGAATACACTTCAATCATATGCTGATTTAATATCAAAAGATGAAATTTCTGAAAATGCATCCCCAGGAATTGGAATACTTGGAAATACAATGCTCAAGACCACAACATTAGGAAAAGCATTAATAATTACAGTACCTATACTAATAGTATTGGCCTTCCTAATACTATTAATATCACTTCTTTCTTATTTAATAAGGAGATCCAAATTGAAAAGAAGAAAAAGCAAATTACCTGAAATCGTATAGTTTATCAATACTTAATACGCCTTTCCCATTATTTAATCTTCCCTCTGTTGTTGCATATATTGTTATCAACTTATCACCTTTTTTGACTTCTTCTCCAGGCATCTTGTGCACATATAAACCTGCTTCCTTTATTTTAGGATTTCCTAATGCTCTAGCTACAGCAACAAGCTCCACATTGTTGATACTCTTAACAACACCATCCCTATCAGATAGTAAATCGTGCTCTATCTTTCCATACCTAATCTCCGAAGAATTTATCTTCTTTACAGCCCCCTGAGCAAAGGCTATCTCCCAAAACTTATCTAATGCTTTACCAGAATCTAGCAATTCCTGCGCAAACTTTTTACCCTTCCCCCTATCTACTACTTTTGTATTTTCAAATATCCTAGTAGCCATCTCCACAATCACATCTTCCAATTCTTGACACTTATGCTCTTCCCTCTCTAATATACGCAAAGCTTCTCTTATCTCCAAATTCGGTCCCACACTCCTACCATCTGGACCCTTTATTACTCTTTTGATCGTTTCACACTCTATATTGAATTTCTTAAATAGTTTCTTAAACTCCCTATCTAGCATCTGTACATCATCAGGTCTCTCCACTTTAGAACCTTTCCCATATGGGAGATCTATCAAGATATTTGTTACTCCCATAGATATCTTTTTTGCCACTATACTTACCAATACCTTTTGGAATTCCTGTATTCTAAGGGATCTTTCTACATTAATGATTACATCATCTGCAGGTGAAAGCTCTAATGATCCTCCCCAAAACATACACCCACCAGTTTGCTTCACCACATCCATCACCCTCTCCTTTGAAAGAGCTACTGGCATAACGACTTCTAAAATATCTGATGTGCCTGCAGGAGAGGTTATAGCTCTTGTAGAGGTGTTTGGGACTATCAGTCCACCAGCGACAAGTATCGGTACTAAGGTTGGTGTTATCGCTTTTCCTGCTACACCCCCTATCGAATGTTTATCTGCAACTAGCTCTCCATTACCCCTAATCCCTTTGAAATTTAATATATCCCCTGATTCGGCCATACCTTTAGTCATCCAGTATATTTCGGCATCATTAAAACCAGGGTTAAAGAAGGTGGAGACAAAGAATGCTATCTCCGTTTCCCTTAACTTTCTAGATCCTATGTCCTTCATTATCATTTCCAAATCCTGTTGAGTTAAATCATGACCCAAGAGTTTTTTGCTTATTGCCTCTAACGATTTACTTGGCTCTGGAATATCTACAAATACAGAATAACCATTATCTATATCATACTGTTTCCAAATCTCTTCAAATAGCCCTATCTCCCCCTCCATGACCTTAGAGTCTGTTTCCATTACATTCGCATACAGCTCTATCTCCCCCATACCCACTACAGCTATTTCCCCCTCCCTCACACCTAACCTCTCTGCATCTTTTCGGTTTAAAACAATATTAAAATCATTATCCTCTCCTAGGTCTAAATTTTTGCTTCTTAAGTAGAAAGACATAGTTGTGTATATATTAAATTATTTCTCTAAAAGCCATGGATATTTTTCCTGGGCTACCTTATCTACATCACTAGGTTTAAGAATCCCAAACTCAGTCACATATCCTGTTATTAGCATACTATCAACAATCTCAAAAGCAGGATTGTACATATGCAAACCTTTAGGTGCATCTGGCCAAAGCTCACCATCCTCCCTAACCTCTATCTGTACTGAGTGATGGAAAGAGTCAGGATCTATCTTCAGAAGAGGTGTTATGACATACAGAGGTTTACCACCATAGTGTGCCGCCATACCCATTCCCCAGCTTCCTATTTTGTTAATAGCATGACCCTTTGCTGTAATCTGATCACACCCTATGAATACAACATCTATTGGGACAGATCCCCTACCTATAATGAACGATTCCCCTGCACTATCCGCTATCAATGTAGTCTTTACACCTGCATTAAGAAGATTTTTTGCAGTGGTTCTACCCTGAAAACGAGGTCTTGTTTCTGTACATACTACTTCAAAATTTTTATCTCCCTTAGATAGCTCTATTATCAATGCAACCACCGTAGATGAGTGACAGTGAGTAAATATTTTATCAAAATTACTAAGAAGAGGAGCACACTTTTCTACAAGGTTCTTTTTGCTTCCACCCTCCGTAAAACCACTAATCATGTCCAAATATTTATCACAAAGTTCATATACCTCCCGTCTCATACTATTTATCTCTGGTAAAACAGGAAAATCTTGTTTGAAAAAATATTTCACGAACTTCACACCATTCCGAGCTAATGGCTCATTCATTCGAGCATTAGCCAATTTATCAGCTATCTCTAGTAATTCATTGTAAAACAGTTGAGGATCCTTCTCTTTACTCTGCTCAACATACAATTTCATACCTTCAAAGGTTGCAATAGCTACATTAGTAGCTCCTTGAATGTTCAATTTTTGTATATCATTATATATTTTCAATATGTCTGGGTAATTTTTCATATCATTTAATCTAATTTAACTATCTCTCCATCCTCAGGAATTTTTATCTCCATCTTGAATTCTTCCTTTAGATTTTTCGCGAAATCATCAATAATATTTTCATCTCCATGTACTAAAAATATTGTCCTCGGTGTATGTCCAAAGCTTCTTAACCAATATCTTAAATCTCTTTGGTCTCCATGTCCAGAAAAGCCTCCTAAGGTATATAGTTTTGCATTATTTTGATACTCTCCTCCCATTATTTTCACTGTTTTCTCACCATCCACAAGTCTCCTACCCAAAGTCCCATATACCTGATACCCTACTATCACTAAGTGAGTGCTTGGATCTTCTATATTATTTTTAAGGTGATGCAGAATTCTCCCTCCTGTACACATACCACTTCCAGCTATTATTGCTATACCTTTCTTTGCAGCCAATCTTTTTGATTCCTCTGCTGAATCAACTTTGCGTAGCCCGGGGAAATCGAATGGATCATCACCTTTTTCCAACAATCTTTTGGCATCTTCATCATAGAAATCTGGATACTGCCTGAATACTTCTGTAGCTTTAGATGCCATTGGGCTATCAAGATATACCGGCAATCCACTTATTATCTGACTCTCTATAAATAGGTTTATCTCATACAGTATTTCCTGTGTTCTCTCTATGGCAAAAGAGGGAATTAATATATTACCCCCTGCTTTCTGAGCACTCTGAATAGCAGAGAGAAGCTCCAAAACAGTCTCATTTCTATCCTTATGCAGCCTATTACCGTATGTCGATTCACAAATTACATAATCAGCCTCCCTTATTAGGTCTGGATCTCTAACTATCCTAGCACCAGGTTGGCCTAAATCTCCTGAGAATACCAATTTTCTAATCCTTCCCGCATTATTCTTTAACCAAAATTCAAATATTGCAGAACCCAATATATGTCCAGCATCTCTCATTCTAAATTCACATGTATCTGTTATGTTCACCGAATTACCGTATGGATACACCTCAAAGTATTTCATACTCTCCTCTACATCCTGTTCTGTGAAAAGGGGTTTCTTTAATTCAGCATTCCCTTCCTCTTTTGAACCCTTAGGTCTGGCTTCCCATCTTTCAAACTCTTCTTTTTGTAGATTTGCAGAATCAAGAAGAATTATCTTTGTTAGATCTCTAGTGGGTTGTGTACATACTATTCTTCCCTTAAACCCCTGTTTAACTAACACAGGTATTCTTCCACTATGATCAAAATGAGCATGGGTGAGAAATACAAAGTCTAAATCAGCAGGATTAAATGGAAATGGTTCATAGTTTTTTAATTCTAATTCTTCTGGTCCTTGAAACGCACCACACTCTACTAAAAACTTAATATTATCTGTTTCAACATAGAAGCATGAACCTGTGACTGTTTTAGATGCACCTAGAAATTGTATTTTCATTAAGGCAGTACTGTTTTTAAGTAATGTATGTATATATGATAATGGAAGAGGATAGAGAAAGACAACCCTCTATTCTAATTTAGCTATCTCTTTAGCTTTTCTAAGTAATTCTTCCTTCTTATTTAATAACGGATCATCCAATACCATCTCTAAAAGTTCCTTTAATACTGTACCTAACTGAGGACCTTTCTTAATACCAATCTTCATTAAATCCTCCCCTGTTATATCTAAATCCGTTACCTTTAATGCCATATCCTGTCTTCTGACCTCAGATATCCTGTTTTGTAGTATGGTTATCTCATCTGGCTTAAATGCTGTAGAAGGGTTGGATTGAGCATCTGCCATTCTTAATTTAAACAGATCATCTATATTCTCCTCTCCTACTCTTTGTATAAATCTTCTAACAGCAGAATCTGACCATTTATGCATCTCTATATTCTCTTTCTCTTCATCTGTCATATCTTCCTGTATGTGAGGGTAGTAGAACATGTGATTCTCTATCAATACCTTCACCCTATTAATCTCACTCTGCGAGAATTTCATCCTTTTCATTATTTTTTCTGCTATCTCAGACCCCATCTTATCATGTCCATAGAAATGACCATTCCCCATATCAGTTCTAGGTTTTGCTATGTCATGAAGTAGTGCAGCTAATTTGACACTATCATGTGCCACATCACATGTCTTAAGTGCATGCCAGTATACATCATGAGCATGATATAGCTTCTGCTCAACATCTAAACCCTCTAATAGTTCTGGCATAAAGATATTAAGAAGACCACTCTCCCTCATTAGATCAATACCTACAGATGGCTTAGATGAATTAAGAAGCATTTTCATAAATTCGTCCCTTATCCTCTCCATTGATATTTGGGATGCTACTGGTATAGATTCCTTTATAGCCTTAAATGTCTCCTCTTCTATCTCAAAACCTAATTGTGAAGCCACTCTACACGCCTTAAATGCTCTTAAACCATCCTCTTTAAATCTTTCTATGGGAGTACCCACAGCCTTAACTATCTTTTTTTCTATATCCCCAACACCATCAAAGGGATCGTATACCTCAGCTTCTTGTTCTTCTGAAGAACCATCCAAATCCAACTGTGACAGATCTAATGCCATTGCATTAAATGTGAAATCTCTTCTCCCAAGATCCTTATCTATATCCTGCACAAACTTAACATCACTAGGCCATCTACCATCCACATAGCCAGATTCACTCCTGAAGGTTGTAACTTCAACCTCATGTGTTTCTCCATGATTATCCTGAATTAGGGCCATAACTGTACCAAATTTAGCTCCTGTTGATACTGATTTTGGAAACATATTTAACATTTCATCTGGCAGTGCATTAGTTGCCAAATCATAATCATGCGGCACCTTATCCATCACAATATCCCTTAAGGCACCACCTACTAAATAGCAATCATAGCCTTCTTTAATAAGGATCCTTGCTACTTTTTGTACATATTCTGGCAATTTAATCTTTATCTTCATACCTTTTTAATAATATATTTTCTTAGCTGTTTTAGGAAGGGACATACCTGTAGTAGAATCTACTCCTAATACATTATTTAGTTCATTTGTACTACCCTCCTCTTTGGCTATGACTTCCTCGGTCTCTAATATATTATCACCAACCGTTTGCTTTTCATACTTAAGAACGGAAGAGGTTGTACTGTATGGAAGTCTAGTTATACAGAAACTCTCCCCTACAGGTTGTACGTGAGCTCCATTTATCCATCCTCCATCCTCTCTATATGCTAGAACTGTAACTGCGTTGGGTTGCAACCAATTATAGTAGTTACTACCATATATAACACACTCTGTTTTAGTATTAGGATTAGTTATTCTGTAGTATCCTAGATCTTCCTTTTTTTCTAAATTATATTCAAGAAATATTTCGTCTGCAGGAAGTAATGTGAAAACTTCAACATACTCCTCATGCTCAAAGATAATGTCATTTAATTTCTCTGTGCTATTATTCCTGATTAAGATTTGGATATTTAGATATCCATCTAACTCCTGAATTTGAGTACTTACAACCTCCAAAGGATTGGATATCATAATGGTGTCTAAAATTCTTGATCCCATAGCACCATTAGCTACCAAACCTAAGCCCTCGTACTTTTTCAACATTCCCTCCTTTCTTATAACCTTATTATCAAAACTGACATCTATACTCCTAAATATTGCTGTATTTGAAAAGTGTGTCACAATATTATTCCAATTTCCCATACTAGGAATATTCCTACTAAAAGGTATTACTATCTTAGAAATATCTACATCATGTTTAGTATCATTGAAATAGAGATACAGGATGTCTATTACAGTTCCTGGAGGTCCTGCTACCCTGTCAACTACATTTGGCACTCTTCTTGAATACCACATAGTAGTTAGCCCTCCTATTGAGTAGTCGTTAAGTACATCATATGTGTCCAAACCGTATATTTCACTTAAATCATATGTTATGCCTTTCTCATATTCATAGTGGTCAGGAAAATAACTAACCGTAATTGCTGTTGTTTGATAGTATTCGTTTAATGCTCCGTCACCTGATACGTTGAAGTCGTCAGAGTATACAGGAGATATTAGTAGAAGAAGAAAAAATAGAATGAGAATCATAGTATATATGTTTAAAGATTATTAAACATATTTTACTAAGTAGTTATTAAATCTAGATTAACTCTCCTTCTCCTTAATCCTTACCTTATCAGTGACGTAGAAATTTCTTTTAAATTTACCCAAACCCAGCATCATTTCCGTCATAGCTTGAACATACGGGATGAAGGAAAATGTGAGCATATTTACCGTTATAAGGTATGTTTCCAAGAAATCTAATACATGCCTCCACCACTTCCAGCCTTGTGGTACAGGTGTGATTTTTCTCCTAAATATCACAATGGGGATATTAGATAGCATTACTAGAGTGAAGATATAACTAAGAATCTTAGGAAGATTGTACCAGAATACAGAGAATTGGTACTCCGGATTTAACCATCCCATTATATTTAATCCAAAGGTGAGTACAAAAACAACCGAAAGAAGCCAAAGGTATTCGAACATCATTTTGAGCATTACTATTTTCCTACGCAAAGGAAAATTTTCTTTATCTTCCCAAAGTACTGCTAAAGATATTGGGAAGGTTATAGTTCCCCATCCCCATCTGTACTGCTGTTTATAGAAGGATACATGGGATTTAACAAAATTCTCATTCTCTACGGCATCATTATATGTGGGAACATATACCTCTTGGCTTTTAAAATTTCCTTTTGATCTAAGAAGTGAATTCCAATAGAAGGCAGTATCATCATTTGGAATCTCAGGATCCCAGAATTCAATGTCTTTTAATGTTTTAAGGTTAACTATATATGAAGAGAACGTCTCTCTAACATACACATTCTCTCCAAAGAAGGGTATCCTTATGAATCTATGCCACACCCACATATGCAAAATTACTAAGGTTAGCATATGGGATTGAGTTCTAATCATGGGAGGAACATTCCATATATTGTTATTGAATGTGTGTATCGCAGAAGCATAGAATGTTTTCTCTGGATCTTCCGAAGTTAGATATTTATAGGTAACTGCAGAAAGATACTTTGGATGAGGTCTAAGATCGGAATCACAGGTTATTAAAAGATAGTTTCCAAGATCCTCCCCCTTTTCTTCCAACTCTTTTACATAATGTCTTGCCGCCCAATTAATATTTGCGCCCTTAACTCCTGCTATCTCCCCTGGTATACCTGAAGGATGTACATAATACTGCATACTTCCAAATTTATGCCCGTACTTTTCCTTAAGTTTATTAAAGTTTTCCACTTGAAAATCTTTTTTCTTCTCCTCCATGGCCATAACTACATCTATTCTCTCTGCTCCTATATCACTGTTTGCCCATGCTTCAAATGATGGTTCTAGCACTTCCATACTTTCTGAATATACGGGGCATAGGTATATGTATCTTAAATCTTTTAATTTAGGAGAATCTAACTCTTTAATCATCCCGACCCAGTCCTTGGTAGTCTCATCTTGCATCCTTCGAATACCTACGTAGTCCCCAAGAACAAATTTAATTGTTCGGTACAGCCAATATGCAACCAAAAAGGATATGTATACAACCATTCCAGTATTCCATCTTAATAAAGCGAATATTACAGGAAGAAGAAGGAATGTCCATATTAATAAACCAGGAATAGTTTCAAATATTCTTCTTTTCCAATACGGCATATTAACTGGAAAACCTCCATCTCTATCAGTGGGTTTATACGGGTTCTTACTATTAGATTGAATCTCTTTATTCATTGTGTAGGATATTTTATTTCAAAAGGATAAATATATCAACAATACTTATCTTCTTAACCAGAATCTTATATTATCTGACACATTTAACACATTCGCGAAACTAGCTTCTGAGAAACCGAGCTCTATCTTCTTCTGTATATCCAGATTAAATATGTTTTCATTATTAATCCTAATGACATTTGCAATCATACCAGCAGCTACATTGGGATAGTCTGAGCCAAATAGATATCTATTTTCATATTCGGGATATTTCAGCATTGTTTTAGCACGATTTGGCCTATGGAAACCATATGTTGCTGAATTATCTAGATACAAATTAGGATACTTATCTAACAATTTTCTAACTTCTTCAAATGTTTCTTTCTCACTACCAAAGAAATCGATTGGTGTACCTCCACCATGTGCGGCAATAACAGTACAGCCGTATTTTAAAGGAAGCTCTATATTTTGAATCCGATTATATTCCTTCACTCCATTATACCCAGGTATTGCAGATTCAAACCCAACATGTATCAAAAGAGGTATTCTCGCATTAGCAATTTTATGATACAGAGGAATATACTTAGGGTCACCTATATTAACTTGTTGTATTGAGGGATGTATTTTTATTAAAATAAAATTATTCTTAATTATGTAGCCTAACTCTTGGTCTACATCTCTCCTATTAAAATTAAGAGAAGCCCCAGGTAATATTTTGTTGTTTTCTTTAGCGAGATCTAGAATTAAGCTATTCGGAGCATATACTACACTCTCTTTATTTTTTATTTGTCCTTGGTTGTCATATACTCCATCTATAGCAAATAGTATTGCATAATCTAATATACTTTCATTTATATTTTTTACTGTGCTGTCCATTATATTCTTCTTGAATTTTTCCAAAGTATTAGAATATTCACACTTGGCTTTAAATGCATAATACTTAGCTAAATAGCGGAGCAGATACTTTGAGTATTTGTTTATGTATAATTCTTCCCAATTCCTTACATTGTGATTAATATAGGGTAAATGGCAATGCGTATCTATTATCATAGTTCTAACTTTTCAGGATATATCCCTTTATCTACTAATTGTCTCAATCTTTCTCTAACTATAGGCCCATCTTCTTTGTATGTTACACCAAACCAATCACTATCTGTTTCTAATATTTTTATTTTAATTTCCTTATCCTGTACCATATCACTTAATATTTCAGGTAATAGATACTCACCTGTCAAATCATCCTTAAGGTTCCTTAGAAATTCATCAAATCTTTTCTCTAAATTAGGAAATACCGAAGGATGAATACCATATGAGCTCATAGCTGCAGGAGTTTCATCCTCCAGATCTACACTCTCACCTGTTTGTTTCTGTCCCCTTATCTGCCCATCTTCCCCTCTCCCTACTTCAAATGTCTCTTCTATGTGATTTAGGTATCCATTTTCTGTGAAGCATATACCTCTCTTTACCGTACCGTATTCACTTAGCACATTCTTAAGCTTGTATACTGGGATACTGTATAGCTCTGGGGAACACTCTTCTCTGAGAAACTTTGCGACTATTTCAAATGTTTCTTTACCGTAGAAATCATCACTACTAATTACATACGATGGTTCCTTTATGGCGTCCTTTGCCACTAAAAGTGCCTGTCCTGTACCCCACGGCTTTACTCTTTCTGGGTTAAGTTTGTACCAGTCAGGGAGCATATCCAGAGATTGGAATACATAGCTAATATCTATCTTATTCTTATATTTCTCCATGAATATTTCCTGGAATGCTTCTTCCATATCTGGTCTAATTACAAATACGAATTTGTCAAAGCCTGCCCTTACAGCATCATATATTGAATAATCTATGATTGTTTCTCCACTAGGACCAAATCCTTCCATCTGTTTAAGGCCACCGTATCTACTACCCATGCCAGCGGCTAGTACGAAGAGGGATATTTTTGAGTTCATATGTATATTTATATGAAATTATTTGTATATGATAGCATACTCCATCTACATATCTTCCATCACAGGAGCATCTTCTACGAATTCTGCTGGTAGTCCCATACTTTCAAAATATCTAACCATAGCTTCACAAGCAAACCTCTCAGTCGAATAATGGGTTCCTCCTAATATGTTAAGATGATGTTCCTTTGCATAATCATGAGCCTTTCTGGAATAATCACTTAGGGCTGTTATTCCAGTAATGTGTACATTTATTCCTTCAGCCACAACTTCTTCTAAAATTTCTTTATCATTTCCGCCCCCTGCTACTAAACTAACTCTTTGGTTCCTTATTTGTTCATCTCCATAGGCATATAGTTGTACCTCGTGGCCCAAAATTTTCTCAAATCTGTCCTTGAGTTCATTGACATTTGTATCTGCTGTCTTTCCAAACACCCCACACATAGCTCCAAAGTATGGGGCAAATTCTTTTTCTACCTCTATATCCAAAGCTTTAGCTAAATTTACCGTTGTTGAAAATTCACCATTATTATCCAAGGGTACATGAAAATTAAAAATAGCTATATTTCTGTTTTGGAACTGTTGTAGTTGTTCTTTATCCATTTGATGAAAGATTTCAGGCGCTCTCCTAATATCCCAAATAGAAGGATGATGAACAAACAATAGAGCATCTGAGACGTTATCATCCAATATTTTTTGCATAACTTTCTGAGATGGAAATACAGCTGTATATACTTTTTGTATATCTTCTGTAAAATCACAAACTAATCCCATGGATCTTTGCTTGAAGTTTTCTGTCAAAAATTCCTGAACCTTATCCATATGTGCGACCCAATCATCTGTCATGGTTAAAGTGACAAAATCTTTTTCTAGTTTTTCATAAACTTCTGTTGATTTCATCTTATTGTGTAGTTTAATTTAAATATTTTTACATTACTTATGAAAATCCTATTCAACCATCTTATAGTATATTAAAAATAACTAACAAACTGCATATAGTGATTGTAATACCAATGTTTATGCACAAACCGAACGTAGTATAAGTACGGAGAGGGTGGGATTCGAACCCACGGTACAGTAACCTGTACAACGGTTTTCAAGACCGTCCCTTTCGACCACTCAGGCACCTCTCCAAAAGCTTTAGAATTATATCAAAATTTGACTAATTAATATAACTTACAATATCATTGATATATGAAATCTGCCAATATATTAAAGATATGGTTATCTTTATTACCAATACTCTTTCTAAGTACAAATGTGCTAGCTAATGAATTAGATTCTACTAATTTTAAGATGATTGGTGTATCTACTTCAGGAGGTGGAGGTCTAATGGATTCTACAAATTTCAAATTGATATCTACTGCTGGACAGATATCTGCAGATCCTAGGAATTACTCTACCAATTACAGAATTAATCAGGATCCCTCTGCGATATTCACGGCTGCACAGCCTGGTGTGGAATGTTTTGAGACAGATACTGATGGTACTACCGACTGTACATCAGGACCTGCGGAGCTGTTAAGTGGAGGAATGGTTGCTATATGTGGTCCAGGAGGGTGTTATGATAAGGCAAGGTTTGAGATACAGCCGTATGTTAATCCGGAAGATACTTTGTATATGGTTCATATATCAGAGGATAATTTTTCAAGTGATATTAAGTGTATAGATGGTTCTACATTCAGACCAAAGGATCTTCCTAGTTGTGATATTAATGATTTCAGAACTGAGGAGTATTGGGAAGACGAAGATTTCAATATTAAAGGGCTACAACCAAGTACTCAGTACTACATTAGGATCTCTGCTCTACATGGAGATTTTACTCAATCTGATTTTAGTACAGTGGCAGATGCTACAACAACAGCTGGTTTATTATATTTCGATATCGATATAGCAACAGAGAGTGGATATGATACTGAGAGTGCTTCTCCTTATTCCATTTCCTTTTCCGGATCTGAGCAATTAGTAGCGGGGGCTGCAGCTACTACTGCTTCTAGCTTAGTGTGGCTTGATGTGGTTAGTAGCTCTGCTGGAGGTGTTGCTATAATACAGTTTGGCAAATACGGGGGATTGTATAGTCCAACAACTACTGAAACAATCTTGTCAGACAGTGAAAATCTTGATGATTCTGGTGCAGAAGGATTCGGTCTTCAAAGCTATTATATTGATTATGAGAGCTCTGGATATCTGGGAGAGATAACATCTACTACAAACTATTCTGGCTCCGGTAATGTTGTTGGAGCTGTATCCACTACTGCCAACAAAATATATGATGGGGATGGACCCATAAATGATGGTCGAATGGGCATGTATCTTAAGGCAAGGGCTGGTGTTGGACGTACTGCAGAGACAGATTACACAGAAGAAATTTATTTCATTCTTGTACCAAGATATTGATACACACTATTGACTTATTCTAAATCTTTGTATAACCTTTAATTATTAATTAAAAATCTTGTCTGCCCTACTACAATGAAAAGTAAAACTAAGATTGTCTCTACCCTACTACTAACCATCTTTTCTTTGCTTTTCTATTTTCTGTTTTTTCCTTCTTTCAAATCGAATGCAGGAACTCTACCTGATTTATACTTCTATATGAGTAGAATTAAGGCTGATTTGAATGGTGGTACAGGACAGGTTGTAGAGTATGTTGTAGCTTTTGAGGTTAGTCAAAGCTTCTCTTCCGGAGGACAGGTGGAAATAACTTTCCCTATTTCTGATGATAGTGAATGGTGTAGAACAGCTGGGAATCTGATTGCTACAGGGGTTACAGCTTCTGCAGCAGATTTGTCTGGTACCGATTGGGATATAGACTCTGCCCTACCAGATACAGGTAGTGGTCTTTCAGCAGCTTGTACACAAGGAAATGGTTCTACCACAGTTGATACGATAACTATAACTGCTGTGGGGGCACTATCTACAGCTACGACATACGGTGTAAAAATAACAAATGGTTCCTCCGCTGGTGTCATAGGAACCTCTGCAACTACCGGTCTAAGAACAATAACTGTTGAGGTATCGGAAGGAACAACAATTGATTCTAAAGCTTTTAGTGTTAGTATACTAACTGATGATCAAGTGGTAGTGTCAGCTACTGTTTCAGCAGCCCCCTCTGTCACTTGTCAAATCAGTACTAACAGTGTAAGTCTTGGAACTTTATATCCTGGAGGCTCTTTTGTGACAGCAACTCACACAATAGGAACAAGCTCTAGTAATGCTGGTTACTATTGGGCAGCATATGGACAGGGAGACGGATCTACTGATGCTGGATTGTACAAAGTTGCTCCCTCCGCCTATTTAATAGCCTCTACAGGAAGCACAACCATCGATCTTACAGGAGGTAATGCCGAAGGTTTCGGTATGACTGTATCTGACCCCGACGCCGGAGGTTCTGCAGCTGTCCCATCTAACTTTCAAACAGGAACTTTAGGCCAGTTTGGAGCTTTAGATAGAGCAGCCGCTGGAGCTAGATTAATACTATATCAATCAGATGAACAAGCTAGTACTGAGAATGCAACAATAACCTACGGTGCTAGAGCAAGCTCTTCCGCAGTGTCAGGTAGTTATTCAGAAACCGTAACATTCGTTTGTGGTGGTTATTATTAATTATGAAAAAACAAAATCTATATCCTGCCCCATGGTCATACAAAAAAACAACCCTTATAGCAATTTTTTTAGTTGTTTTTCTTTTACTCTCTAAATCAACATCCTTTGCTCAATCACCACTAACTATCGGTACTGCCCCTGCTTCTGAGAAACTTCAGCTAAAACCTGGGGAGAAATACGATGGGGAAATTGTAGTATGGAATCTATCAGATAGAACAACTACATATCAAATATATGTGAGGGGGTTTAGACAGGTAGAGAACCAACCTGGTACAGCCATAATGCTCACTGAAGAAGAGGAGCAAAGATACCTATACTCTGCATCTTCGTGGGTGACAGTTGACAGGCAAGAAATTGAATTGGTACCACATAAGAATGAGAAAATATTTTATGAAATTAACGTACCAACCGATATTACAAAAGGAGAATACAATGTCATAATTGCCTTTATATCTGATGCGGAGACCAAATCTCTAGGAACAACAGCCTTCACATCGCTTTCTGCAGGGACTCCTATGCTTATTAAGATTGGGGAAGAATTCGTAGAAAATGCAGAATTACTTAAATTTGATACAGATAAAAATTTCTATGAGACCCCTACTGTCACATTTGAGACTAGGATAAATAACCTAGGAGATACTCACATAACACCTGTGGGGGAAATAATTCTAACGAATATATTTAAACAGGAAGTCGGAAAGGTTATATTTAATGCTAACGGGCAAAGTATATTAAGAGATAATTCAGGAAACTATGAAACCGTATGGGATTTTGGATCCTTCTTAACCAAAGATAGAAAGCTAATACTAGGCCCTATTGATGCAAGGCTAGTGGCTACATATAGAAATTTTCAACCTGGATTTGCCCCTTTGGTAGCAGAAGCTTCGTTTTGGATACTACCTTGGAAATATATAGTGATAGCTCTCCTCATCATCATAACTACTATGATATTATTAAGGATGAGGAAGAGAAGAAAAGATCAACCTCAGCCCTTACCTAAGTAGTATATACATGCTGTATAGAAAGTTTTTTGTCAAAATCTGCCTAATACTATTGTTTCTCATACCCTCCTTTTCCCTTGCCAAAGCTAGTACTGTCTCTCCATACAAGAGAGAGAGAATGATTACTAACCAAGAAAGAACAAGGGAGACAGTATCTTTTAAAAATGATGGTAAAAAGGACATATATGTCATACCTAGGATATATTCATACAATCCTCAGACATTGGAAATAACTGATACACAGGGATATATATTTGTACAAGCAGATAGAGAAATATTTAAGGTAAAGCCCGAAGAGGTCTTAGTACTGAACTATGAAATAGTACCTCCTCTTAATATGGAACCTGGAACATACTTTAATTTAATTGTATTCCAAACACAAAGTGAGGATTCCTTTCTAAACCAGACCAATCCCGTAGGAGTTATAGATAATATATCTCATCTAGTTGTTTTGCATATCATAGAGGCAGATAATGCAGTATATGGCATTACAACAGAATTCGCACAAATTAGTTTAGAAGTTGTAGAGAGAGGTATTCCATTTATTAGGCCTACAAAAGTTAAATATATCTATCAAAATGTAACTAACTATGTACTTTCCCCCATGGGCGAGATACAAGTGTTTAATAGGAAAGGGAAATATGCACCTATATACTTAAAGATAAATAAAGAAGAAGAAAAACTATACCCGGGGGGGATTATTGAGGAAGAATTTGAAGTAGCCAAATATGATATTACTGACATATATAATCAAAGAGTAGTAATTGGAAGATTTTATAACGGTATTGACCAAAACTATATTCTCAAAGAAACATCTATAGAGCCCAACTACATAGTACTAGTATTAGGGATCATACTATTATTAGCAGTATTAATACTAATTAAAGCGATAGTTAATGATAGTAGTAAGGCTAAAAAGAAGGTTGTAAAACCTTCTTAGTGGTTTTGAAATCAATCTTCGCTACTTTGGCTAATTCTTCACTTCCATGCTTTTTAACAAATTCCTTAGCACTAGATATTACATTGGAAGCACCCTTAGGGAATTCAAAGTAATATCTGTCCCCCATTCTATCCATTTCTTCAAGAAATATTCCCCTAGCAATAATGGATGCAGATGCAACAGCCAAATCGCTCTCTCCTTTATGGAATTGCACAAATTCTACACCCTTTCCTAATATACCCAACTCATTCATTACCCTACTCTCTTTAGAAGAAAACTGGTCTATTACAACCCTTTTACACTCAACATCTTTCTCCTTTAGATCTTTCAATCCCATTTCTATAACTTTGGAGTGCTGTTTAGCTAATAGTATAGAAACATTTTTTAATTCTTTATTAAGTTTGTTGTACTCTTCTGGCTTTACAATGGATACATAGTAATATGGATACTTTTTAAGATGTTCATACATATTCCTTATACTGTTATCTGAAAATTTCTTAGAGTCTTGTATACCTAATTTACCGTACTTTTTGATAAAGTCATAATCTACAAAACAAGCAACTACAACCAAGGGACCAAAATAATCTCCTTTTCCTACCTCATCTACACCTAAATGAGCTTCTATCCCAGTGTCCTTCTCTTTTAAGGAATTAACTATATCCCCAAAATCCTCATTTCCCTGCAGTACCATTTTCATACTTGTATACAGAGTACAAACCGAGCCTTTCTCATTCTTCATCCTAAGAGCAATGTATTCATTATTTATGCTATCTTCAAACCATTTATGTTTAGAGAGAATATCCTTAAGGCCTTCTGCTTCTCTTTTGCTTAATTTTATGGAGATTGTATTTTGGCTCATATCTTCTCAACCTGTTGTCCCTCAGATGTATCCTTTACAATGTACCCTAGCTTTCCTATTTCATCTCTTAATCTGTCGGATTCTTGATATTTTTTCTCTTTCCTAGCCACTTCCCTAGCATCTAATAGCTCGTCTAATTGAGGATCTTTTCCTTCTATATATAATCCTCTCTCTGAACTAGACACTTTATCCAGATCTAGACCTAATACTCTATCAAAATCCAATACTGTGGCTAATATGTCTTCTTTTGAATTATCAGATTTAAGTAGTTCATTCAGTATGGACATAACTTCGGACATATTCAGATTGTCTTTTAATGCATTCTTAAACCTATCTAAATACTCCGGAAGTAATTTACCTATTTCATTGCCTAGTTCCCTTACCCTTCTAACTATGGATAATCTTGCATTTCTAGCACCCTTCAAAGATTCCATAGAGAATTGAATCTTAGTTCTGTAGTTTATAGAGGCAAATAAATATCTCACATCTAACGCATCAAATCCTAATGCCAATATACCAGGTAGATCCTCTGCATTTCCCTCACTTTTAGATAATTTTTCATTTTCTGTATTAACAACCCATTCGTTATGTATCCAATAATTAACAACAGGATGACCAAAAGCACCAATATTTTGAGCCCTTTCGTTTGTATGGTGAGTAGAAACAAGATCCACGCCACCTGTATGAATATCAAATTTCTCCCCTAGCAAGGCCGTTCCCATAGCTGTACACTCTATGTGCCATCCTGGAAACCCATTTCCCCATGGAGATTCCCAATTCATAATATGATTCTCATATTTTCCATACCTTTTCATCCAAAGTACAAAATCAGCGGGATGTTTTTTATTAGGATCTACTTCTACCTCTTCCCTTACTGCAACCTCCTTCTCATCCAAGTTCTGTCCTGTGAATTTTGTATAATCCTCTATCTTGGTTACATCAAAATATAAAGCCTGCTCTGTTTCGTATGTATATCCATTAGCTTCTATACTTTTTATAACCTCTATCATTTCATCTACATACTCCGTTGCTCTCGGGAAGCCATATTTACTCACATTCTCATGAGTGAGTTCTTTGGGTATTATTTCCCCATTAGGGGCTAGAATATTTAATGCTCTAAAGTCATCTAAAACTGTATCTATATACTTATTTGCTATATCTATTGGTTGAATACCCTCCTTAGATGCTTGCCTGTCTAGTTTGTCCTCCCCAAAGTCAGCATCTGATGTCATATGACCAACATCTGTCATATTCATAATCCTCTTAACGTCATATCCTAAGTATACTAAAGCCCTTTGAAGAATATCCCAATTAACAGATGACCGAAGGTTCCCAGTATGAGCCCTAGAGTATACTGTAGGGCCACAACTATATATTGACACTTTACCCTTCTCTATCGGTTCTATCTCTAATATTTTCCTATCTAATGTTGAATACAGTCTCATTATATATCCCTCCTTCCTTCTAAAGCCTTTTTTAAAGTTAACCTATCTGCATACTCTAAATCAGCACCAGTTGGCAATCCCATTGCTAATCTAGTCATCTTTATTTTACCCTCTTTTATCAAACTCTTAAACAGATCAATTATATAACTTGATGTGGCCTCACCCTCTAGGCTTGGATTGGTGGCTACTATAACCTCTATTTCATTACTCTTAGCCAACAATTCCCTTACTCTTTTATCCAATTCTTTAAATCTCAACTCGTCTGCCCCTATACCCTCCGCAGGAGATATTACCCCCCCTAATACAAAATATAGTCCATCATATATACCAGAATTTTCAAAAGCCACTACATCTAAAGGCTCTTCTACTATACAAAGCTTATCCTTTTTTCTAAGTGGACTACCACATATATCACACTCCTCTTTATCTGTGACATTGAAACAACTCCTACAACTCTTAACAGTATCATCCATATCTTTTAGAGCCTGAGCTAACTTAGAGGCATCCTTATTGGGGGATCTAAGATAGTGATATGCCATCCTAGAAGCAGACTTTGGTCCAATACCTGGCAGTCTACTAAATTCCTCAATTACTTGTTCTACACTACTAGGTAATACAGACATATTTACTTAAACATACTCTTTAATTGATCTATATCCATATCCTGGACCATCTCTTTTTGCAACTTCTTTTGATAATCCTTGAATGCTTCCTTAAAGCCCTTTTTAAGGGCATCTTCCATATCTGGAGAAAGATACTCCTCATCTATATGTACATCCTCAAATTCCTGCGCTGCATTCATATAGATTCTAATCATCCCATTCTTAGACTCTCCTTTAATCTTTCTCTCTCTTAACTTATTCTGCAATTTTTTAGCTTCACTTTGCATTTTTAATATCTCTACAGGGTTTAACATAGTATTAAACAAAAAACTTAAGTAATGGATACATTATATCCTAAATTGATAATTCTACATACCTTCAAATATCGCTTCTATGTTTGTAGTAACCTTCTTTTTCTCTGTTTTCTCTTTATTAGGTTTGATTATAGGTAGTTTTTTTAAAACAAAATCAGCATCAGACTTATTCTTAGGCTTGATATCGGGATTCACTACACAAGATATATTACATCCTCTCCCATATATTCTTTTAAATGTCTCCGATATTGCATTCCTACTCTTTGGAACCTCCATTCTCTCTTTATGAAATTGGAATGGGACCTCCATATATAGTATTCCTTTGTCAAAATTTTTCACATTCGCACTCCCAAGAAACGCGTACAGATGTCCATTAAATGGCTTAATCTCATTCACAAACTCCTCCCACTTACTCACTATTTCATTAACAGGTATGTCCGGGGCCTTATCATCCCTATCAACCACCTCCTCATTATCGTGAGTTATTCTTTTCTTCACATCTTTATTAACTATCTCCACATCCTTGCCCACATTAGCCCTCATCATTTCAGGTATTATCATTTCTATCACTAAGGCTTGATTATTTGCATACCTAATCCTATTTTCTGCCTCTAGGAACAGATTAATTAGTCTATGAAGTAGCTTAATATCTACATCCTTTGCAAATTCATACTTCTTGTCTAGATCCTCCTTTATAGTACCAACTAATATGTCCCTTAATATGTCTAAAACATAGCTAGTAAATTGCTGGAGATTAACACCTTTCTTTTCTAAACTCTCTACAATATCTAATGCTTTCTGCCCATTTCCATCTATTAAGTGCTTTAATAATGAAATTACACTATCAAAATCAGGCAGTCCTAACACCTCCCTTGCTTCCTCCGCTTTTATTTCTGACTTATTCTCATCTTGACCTGTATATACTACATCCAAAGTGGAAAGAGCATCTCTATAGCTACCCTTTGCGTTCTGAATAACTATATCCAATGCTTCATCCTCTATCTTAATCTTCTCTTTTTTAGTTATATCCTTAATTAACTCTTCTAACTCCTTCTCTGTCCCTAGTCTAAAATCATACCTCTGACACCTAGAAAGAATCGTGGGAGGAAGCTTATGTACATCTGTAGTTGCAAGAATGAATATAACATGAGCTGGAGGCTCCTCTAAGGTCTTAAGAAGCGCATTAAACGCCTCTGTGGTCAACATATGCACCTCATCTATGATATATATCTTAAATTTCCCCTCAGATGGTGAAAACTCTATTTTTTCCTTTAGCTCCCTAATCTGATCTATACCCCTATTTGATGCTGCATCTATCTCAATTAGATCCAAAAATTTCCCTGTAGATATACTCACACAGTACTCACACTCATTACACGGATTCCCATCCTTTTTAGGATTAATACAATTAACTGCCTTTGCTAATATTCTTGCTGTGGAAGTCTTCCCAGTACCCCTAGAACCAACAAAAAGATATGCTTGAGCTATCTGATTGCCCTTTACAGCATTCTTTAAAAGCTTTGTAACATGGTCCTGCCCCTTGATTTCATCAAAGTCCATGGACCTATATTTTTGATACAGTACTGAAGGCATGGTATATACTAGAGCAAACTTAAAGCTTTGCCAAGTGAAAATTATTTACCCATATCTTTCAATTCTTTTACAGCTTTTTCTAACATTTGAGAGTACAGTCCATAGCCCACAGAGTTTATAGTCCCAGATTGATTTTTTCCTAATATATCTCCTGCTCCTCTAATCTCCAAATCCTTGTTAGAGAGTAAGAAACCTGAACCTAACTCCTGCGACTCTTTTATAGCTTCCAATCTGAGTACAGCATCTCCTTTAAGATTTTCAAAGAAAAAGTATGCATATGCCTGTATATTAGATCTCCCTATTCTACCCCTAATCTGATACATCTGAGAGAGACCCAACATAGTGGCATCATCTATGATTAATGTGTTAACAGTAGGGATATCTAATCCATTCTCTATGATGGTGGTACATACCAAAATATCAGTATTTCCTTTAACAAACTCACTCATACTGTTAGATAATTGTTGTACACTCATTTGCCCATGAGCAATAGATATATTACTGTGAGGAAACATTTTAACCAATCTGTCATATATATACTGTATTGTGTTGACTCTATTGTGCAGAAAATATATCTGACCACCCCTTTGTAGCTCTTTCTGTATAGCCTCTTTTACACTACTCCAATTAAATCTTTCAAAATAATTAACTATCTCCTTTCTCCCAGATGGAGGTGTGGCCAATACTGATATATCTCTAATTCCAGCTAAGGCCATATTTAAAGTTCTAGGGATAGGTGTTGCTGTTAAGGAAAGGACATTGGTATCAACTCTTTTAGCTTTAATCTGCTCCTTCTGTTTAACTCCAAACTTCTGTTCCTCGTCTATTACCAAAAGGCCTAGGTTTTTAAAAGAAATATCTTTGGATAGAAGTGCATGCGTACCAATTACAATATCAACCGTACCCTTTCTTAATCCCTCCTTTACTTTCTCCTTCTCACCCTGCGCAGAGAATCGAGAAAGAGAAGATATCGTGAATGGATAGTTTTTAAACCTTTCTTTAAATACAGCCATATGCTGTTCTATAAGTACAGTAGTGGGTGCTAATATGGCAACTTGATACCCTGAATTCACAGCTACAAATACTGCTCTTGCAGCTATCTCGGTCTTTCCATACCCCACATCTCCAACTAATAATCTATCCATTGGTCTACTACTTTCAAAATCTTTGATTAGGTGATTTGTAGCTACTATTTGATCATCTGTATCTTCAAATTCAAACTGTTTTATAAATGTATTCAAATCATTAACATCATCCTTTGAGTTTAGAAACCTAGCTGTCCTTGATGCTTCCCTTAGAGCATATAGTTGCAAAAGCTCCTTGGCTATATCTTCTGCTCTCTCCTGTGCTTTTTTAGATATCCTCTTCCATACTCCACTATTTAAACCAGTCAAAATCGGTCTTTTTTTACCTGCTCCAATGTACTTTGTTAACTTCTCAGATGCACTTAATGGTACATATAAATTATCCTCCCCAGCATATGATATGTGGATGTATGGCCCATGTTCCTTCTTTACTAAACCAACAAACTTTCCAATTCCATGATCCTGATGGACTATATATTCCCCCGGTATTACTTTTTTCAATATCTCTACAGAACCAGGGTCCATACTTAGGTTCCTCTTCTCATACATTGAAAGGTCTAGCTCTCCTAGAACCTCTAAATCTGTTAAAAGCAACACTTTAGCAACAGAGGATACAAAACCTCTGTTTATACTCCTTTCGAAGTGATTATGGACAGCGAACACATCATCTATACTCTCTTTTAATTCCTTCTCCACCTGCAAATCATATTTATCTATACTTCTGCTTAAATACCAAACTTCATATCCCCTACTTCTATAATTTTTCACTATCTCTACAACAGCTCTTCTTGAAGAGTATGTCTCTAGATTTGGAATAGATCTAATCCCTAGATCTATTGCACCCTTAGTATCACCGATACTCTTTACCATTGAAATATTTATACTTCCCTTGGAGTCCTCATTTCCGACTAACAGCTGTTCCCCTTTTCCTAAAAACATCCTCTGTTCCACATCCTTAATCTTCCTTCGGCTATCTACATCCACTACGGATATATTTTCTACTTTCTCTCCGAACAAACTTAATCTAACAAGCCTGTTCATACTAAAAGGCCATATTATTATCACATCTCCCAATACTGATATCTCCCCCTCATTCCATACTCTTTCTACTCTCTCGTAGCCTATGTTTATTAAAGAATTTATGTCAAATACTTCTCCCATTTTCAACAACACTCTCCTCTTTTCTGTTTGGGTATTTTCACTCGTGGAGAGCCATACCACTCTGTTAAGAAGGATACCCAGTAATTCACAGGATAGTTCATAGTACTCTGTGTCTACACCAGTGACTTTCTCAACATCTTTTATATCCTCTATTAAGTGAGAATATCTTCCCACAAGATTATTTAATATATTGTTGTTAAAATTCTCTTTTTTCACATCGCTATTTTATCAACTCCCTAAGAATATGTATAATAGTGGAGTAATTTTAAAATACCACCTATGTACATTGCACACGCACCGATATCATATCTTGCAAATGAGGTAATTCAAAAAAGGGAGATTAAGAAACTTAAACTCAACGAACAAATATTGGTAGCTGTATTTAGTATGCTCTTTGGAATACTTCCCGACTTTGATCTTTTTCTTAATATCCCTGGATTTATTCATCACAGTATTATCACTCACACCCCCATCTTTTATATAGCTATATGGTTATTACTCAAACTTCTAATTAATCCTTTTCATAGGATACTTGCGAAGAAAACAACCTTTGTGTTGGATAGAAACCTGCTAAATATTCTTGCTAATACATTCCTCGTAGCCACACTCTTTCATCTCCTAGCAGACCTCCTTTCTGGAAGTATCATTCTCTTCTATCCGATTTCTAGTAGTAAAATATATCTCTTTAAATACCTGTTTGAACCTAATTTACACGCAGGATACTTCTTTAGTTTCTTCTTTGCCATAGAAATATTAGCGATATCTATTTTCATATATTACGTATATGATAATTTCCTTAAAAATAGCAAAATTATCACTACTGTATTAAAGGGTCTAATATGTCTTTCAGTTACATATCTTCCCGTATCTGCATATATATCATTTAATACATACAATCGAATGTATATGTATGACAAGAATGGGGAGATTCATTATGATTTGGATTATGATACCTTCATAGATCGTATGGATATGGATGTGGGGAATACGGGAGAAGATAATATACAGAAAGCTAAGGAGATAGAGATTTTGGACAGTACACTGGACGTTATTAATTCACAGAAATGGACCTCAAAAGGAAACAACCAACTATCTTCTAAACTTAAATATACGCTTGGGGGATTTGATTCATATCGTATAATTGCCCAGACGTATTACAATATTAATCTCCCCATAGAGCCAGTATTAAGAGATTCTGCAATCAAAAGAGATGGATTCATATCCTACTCCCATCAGTATGATTACCAAACCCTACTATTTGAATACCTCCAGGAGGAGGACGAACTTATTGAATTAAATTTGGATGCCACAGTTAACATTCCAAGCTCTAAAATATTCTTTTTAATTGATTCCCACGGAGAGGTATTAAACTTAGGAATTACCCTAGAGGGTAATTATTTGGCTACTGTATTAGATACAGATTATAATCTTTCTATGCACTCATATCAAAGCATAAGGGAAACATATGATGATGAAATATCAAAGATATACATTCAGAAGTAATTAGATTAATATATCTGCTAACACACCCCTTATTGCATCCTGTATTACTTCCTCTATCGTTTCTTTCTCTTCTTTAGTAAATTTCATTAGAACATAATCCTCACCAGGAACAGAATTCTCCTCCCTACCCTCTATACCTATCCTAACCCTTTTGAAATCTACTGTCCCTACACCATCTTCTACACTTTTAACACCATTATGCCCTAGTGGAGATTTCCCCACCTGAATCTTAAAGTCCCCTATCCCTATATCCAAATCATCGTGAACAAGAATCAAATCATCACTTATACTCTCAACATCAAATTTCTTAATAACCTTCCTTACAGCATCACCTGATTTATTCATATATGTTAAAGGTTTTAGAAGTATTGCCACTATCCTAGAACCCTCCTTTAGAAAGCACATCTGTGAATTGAATGTATCCTCCTCTTTCCAATCAGTAGCATATATATCCCTTTGATAGAGGAATTTCTCTCTTAAGGAATCAACAAAAAGAAAACCGACATTATGCCTTGTCTGCAGATATTTTTCTTCTGGGTTTCCCAGACCTACTATTAATTTCATACCATATATTCTGCAATATATTCTCCTGTTTTACAAACATTTCCTCATTAGAAAAATCCTCTTCCTGAAAATTACCACTATGTTCATATCCTTCTAGATGCAAGAACCCATGTATTACACTTCTTAGAACCTCTCTCTCATCATATTTCTTTGATATGTACTCTGGACACACATATATCTCACCTATAAGTGGGTTTTCAGAAATTATAAATGTTAGAACGTCCGTGGGAGTATTCTTCTTTCTAAATTGCTTGTTTAATCCCATAATCTTTTCCTCACTAACAAAGATTATGTCGGCTTTCTGTATTTTACTATCAGGGAAATAGAATCTTATAACCCTCTCTAATGTGGATTTTGTATATGACAAACTGAAAAAACATTTTTTTAGAACACTCCAATTATGGAAATTAACAACCATGCTAACTAAGAAGCTTCTCAACTATACTCTTCACAGTGCTACCATCTGTCTTTCCATTTAATTCTTTCATCACAACACCCATAACCTTACCCATATCCCTCATATCTTTTGCTCCCAATTGCTCTATTTTCTCCTCAACAACCCTTTCTACATCCTCTTCACTCATTAATTCCGGCAGATATGATTGCAAAACCTCTAATTGAAGCTCCTCCTTCTTTAACAGATCTTCCCTTCCCATTTTCTCAAACTGTTCTATGGAATCTTTAACCTTCTTTACCTCTTTTCTTAATATAAGCTCTATATCCGTATCTGTCAGCTCTTTCTCGGAAGCAATCTGAGCATTCTTAATTGAGGCCATTGCCATTTTGAGTATATCTGCTTTCTCCACCTCTCCTTTCTTAGAAGCATCAAACATATCCTTTCTTAATGTATCCATTAAAGACATTGGAGGAAAATGACAATTTATTTAGCTCTTCTTGCAGCTGCTCTTCTTCTTCTTTTCATCTTAGCCCACTCTCTTCTCTTCTGTATATCTTCATCTGCTTTCTTAGTTCTATACTGCTTAGCCCTATATGTTTCTAATATCTTCTCCCTAAGAACCTCTCTGTGAAGTCTTTTGAGTGCACTATCTATATTTTCGTTAGAATGTACTATTACAGACATTGTTTATTTTTTAATATTATAGCTTGGTGATTATATCACACCGTATTACTTCTTTACCACTTTCTTTTCGAAATTTTCCTTTCTTCGATTATTTGCCCTTAATTCTTTCTCTTTTTTCATTCTTTTACTACTACTCTCAATATTTTTTCTCACTTTATTAAAACCTATTTTTAATTTCTCTACCATATTTCCAATTAAACCTACAGAGAGATATATTCTTTCTCCTATCCATGTCCAAGTGAAGCCCAAGAAGAGGAGAATTGCTCCAAAGATTAAGGATGACTCTGTTTCATCAAATATACCTGTTTCCGGAATCACTACATCCTCTACAATCGGAGGCTCCTCTGATGCTGGTGGTTCCTCAGGTGGAGGTGGTTCCTCTGGTGGAGGGGGTTCTTCTGGCTTCTCCAAAACAGTGAAGGTCGCAGAGAGAACACAACCATCCCCTCCTGCTCCTTTTTTATCTTTCCAACTACTACTTATACTGTATTCCCCTGGCTCCAAACAACTATCCTGAGAGCTTAATATTTCACTAACTTTAGTCTCTGTTGCCTTTTCAGCCTTAGTGAAGCCAGTTCTGTTACTACCGTTTAATTTAACACTTATCGAAGATCCATCTATACCATCCGAATCTTTGGCGATAAAGGCATATGATATATCTTCACAATATTCATACGTTCCAGATGGTTTCTTTTCCCACTCTCCGCTATCACATACGTTGGCAGCAGTAACTGTGGGTTTCTTACAATACCTCTTTACAACAAATTTGTTTTGACATCCCAAACATTTCCCATTACATGAGGTCTTTGCCTGACATCCTGATGCCCTAGAGCCTGATTCTCCTGACACACCACAGTTTACCCAACCGGAAGGACATGAAGGCGGAGTACAGCTAGAAATTTGACCACAGGCAGGTCCACAGGAGAAATTATTGTATGCCCTACATCCACATTTGAGATGACTAGGATTTGAATCACCCTTACACCCACAGTATGCTACATTAGGCCATTCACAAGCTGGACATTGACTACCTGATCCGCATGACCCACCTGCAGATGGTGGAGGTTTGTTTTGTCCTTTCTCTCCGCATAATATATAGCAACTGGTTCCCGTACCTACTACCCATACACCAGACTCACACTGACAACGAAGACAGCCTGGAAGTACTTTTCCGTCTGTGCCTATACATCCAGCATCGGCTATTTCTGGTGCTAAAGATCTTTCCTGATTAACTCTCCAAAGCAGAAGTATTCCAGAAAAGGCTAACAAGAAAGAAAGAACTAACATAATAATGATATTCCTTTTGTTTACCCTCCTTGGCAGCTTTACTTCCATTAGCCAAACATATTTCTCATATTATCTATATTCACGACATCCTTTATCATAATTAGAATTATCAAGATTATTAAAAATGCCATGCTAATATTGATTATGATCGCCTCTATTCTTTCATCTAGATCCTTCCTGAACATCCCCTCTATTAGTAATATTAAAACTCTTCCCCCATCCAAAGCAGGAACAGGAAGAAGGTTCATAATTGCTAAAGATATAGATAAATCTGCTATTAAAGAAAGGAATACAACTATACCCCTACTCTTTAAATTATCAATCAAAAGAAATATACCTATAGGGCCAGATACTGTATTTGAAAGTTCTGAGTAATCTCCAGTCTCTCTCGCAGTACCTATCATAGATCCTAGAACTCTGGAAATAATCTTAAGATTATTTATCAAGTATACGCCTCCGGCAGATAGCTTAACATTCTCGTAATCCAAGATATATCCATGGGATACAAATATACCTATTTTACCTTCCTCATCGACCTCTACGTCATAGTTAGAACATCCTTCCAAAGAATCATTGCATACCAAAACATCAACCCTTTCCTTCGCTTTTAGACTATTTATTAACCCATCTCTGTCAGTAACTCTCTCTCCATCTACCTCACTTATTATTCCATACTGAGGAAGCCCTGCTATCTCTGCATTACTCTCCGGAGCTACCTCATAGCCCACAACCTTCCTCACCTCTACTCCAACAATATCTATTCCTTCCATATTTATATATATAGGGGACGTTTTCCAACTACTTAAACCTAATATTATGTAGTAGAAGAGTATTGCAAAAATAATATTCATAAACACACCAGCTAACATAACAAACATCTGGACTACCTTAGGTTTATTATTTAGATTATATTCACTTTTATTAAGATCCTTTCCCTTTTCATATTCTCCCGGATCACCATCCCCCAGTATCTTAACAAACCCTCCAAGAGGTATTATCCTAATACAATACAGTGTTCCTTTGTATTTCTTGGATAGTAGTTTAGGACCAAAACCTAAAGAAAACTCATATACCTTAGCTTTAACCAATTTTGCAGATAAAAAATGACCTAACTCATGGATAAAAGTTAAAAAGCCTATAACTAGTATGAAAAGCAAAATGTTTACTAAGATTGAAAGCATATATTGAAAGCAAAAGTTAAATAGTTAGTAGCTCTTCCTCTTTAGCGTTCCTTATATCCTCTATTTGTTGATTTGCTTCCTTTACAACCTTCTCTATCTCATCCCTTAACCTATCAGCCTCATCCTCTGAAAAACCTCCCCTCTGTGCTTCATCTATCTCTTTCATATACCTCTGCCTTACCTGCCTTACTGCTACCCTTCCATCCTCTATTCTCTCCTTCATCACTTTGACATATTCTAATCTTCTTTCCTCAGTTAAATCAGGTATCTTAACCAATACCCTATCACCCTCAGTTATTGGAGAAAATCCCAAATTGGCACTACTGATTCCTTTCGCGATACTTTCTAGTATTGTCTTATCCCATGGTTGAATATTAATTGTTTTAGCATCAACTGCACTAATTGTTGCTAAATTCTTTAGTGGAGAGGTAGTCTCATACGCATTAATTAGCACCTCTTCAACTAATTCGGGAGTTGCCCTTCCTGTCCTTATCTGTGATAGATCCTCCTTTATATGATCCAAACACTTCCCTATATCTGTTTTAAATGATTCTATATCCATACCAAAATATTAATATTTTAATAGGATAATTGTATATTAATTAGGAGGAAAGATAAAGGGAGAAGCTGCCTTGTTATTTCAATTCCCAAACGAGAAATCTCTTAATCTCTATAGGCTCACCCATTTTCTGTATTGCATCATCCAGAAGATTTCCCATACTCTTAGAATCATCTTTAAACCACTTCTGCTCAAGCAAACATTTCTCTTCGTAGTATTTATTTAACTTCCCTTCTACTATCTTCTCTACTATATTATCTGGCTTGCCCTCACTCTTTGCTTCTTTAGTAAATAGTTCTCTTAAACTATCCGTTTTCTCATCAGTTATACTCTCTTTGGACACATACTCTGGCTTCATGGCTGCAACCTGAAGAACAACCTCATGAGCGAATTTTTTAAAATCTTCATTTCTAGCCACAAAATCTGTCTTACAATGCACCTCTACTAAAGCAGCTAATCTTTGATCCTTTCCATGAACATATGATTCAATAATTCCCTCCCTCTTCTCCTCTAAACCTTCCCCTATAGGCTCATCCCAACCTCTTTCCTTTATTAATTCAACTGCTTTCTCAAAATCTTTCTCAGCTTCTTCAAAAGCCAATTTACACAATCCTATCTTAGCACCTGTTAAATTCCTTAACCTACTTATCACATCACTTCTCTTATTAATATACTCAACTGCCTTCTTCATGTCTCCATCAGATTTTGTTAACGCCTCTTTACAAAGCGCCATTCCAGCGGATGTCTTTGCCCTTAATGTTTTTATATCCTCGACAGTAACTGCCATAATTCGCAAATTAAAAATTATTTAATTGCTTTAAGTATATCCTTAACAGCTTTCTCCCCTATACCTTTTATCTCTAAAAGTTCTTGCTCGCTCTTCCCTTTAAGTTGACTTACTGTTTTAATCTTAGCATCTTTCAGTGATTTCTCAATCCTACTACCTAATCCTAACTCCTCTATCTTTACGGATTTCTCTTTCTCTTCTTCAGCAGCCTTTATTTCTGCATCTATATCCTTCTCCTTTTTCACAACCCTCACCACAGATCCTGTAGTGTCAGCCTTAACCTTCCCTTCCCTCAATGCTTTCATCCTTTCTCTCTCCTGCTCTTCCATCTTCTCCCTTCTCTCTCTTTCCTCTAGATACTCTCTATTTATTTTTTCTAATTTAGCCTCATGATCCCTTCTCAAAGATATTAGAGATAGGGAGTTCTTTGATTCACCCACTACATCTCCAAATAGATTTACGAACAATGAAATACTTTTTATAGAATCATCATTTGCTGGTATGGGAAAATCTATGAGATCAGGATTACAATTAGTATCTATCAAAGCAACAATTGGAATTCCGGCAACCCTAGCCTCTTTAATAGCATTTTTCTCTACCTTACTATCTACAACCACAACTACTTCAGGGAGCTTATCCATGAATTTAATTCCACTATATATCTTGTTTAATCTTTCAACATCTCTTTGGAGTAGAAGTCTCTCTTTTTTAACCAAACCTTCTAAACCTCCTGCTAATTGCTCCTCCATCCTAACCAATCCCTGTACACTCTTTTTTATAGCATCAAAGTTAGTAAACAAACCACCCATCCACCTCTTATTTATATAGAACATACCCTTTTCTTCTGCAACCTTCTGAACAATAGAAGCTGCTTGTCCCTTTGTACCAACTATTAAAACATTCCCCTTTTCAGCGAATTTACTTAACTCAGCAAGAGTACCTTCCAATATCTCCCTTGTTTTAACCAAATCTATAATATGGATTCCATTCCTCTCCTCATATATGTACTTCTTCATACGAGGATTCCAGGCACTCTTTTTATGCCCAAAATGACACCCCGCCTTAAGTAGATCTATGAGCTCTGGTACTTGAAAACTCTTGTTTTTAGTCTCTGTTTTCTTTAAGACTTCTTTTTTGACCTCTGTCATAATATTTCCTTTCCTTTTTTAATATCTTTGTTGGACTATGTCCAGGATAGGAACAAAGATATATGAGATTAAATAACTGTAGGATTATACAAACAAATCCTTCTGTTGACAAGCCAACCTACGTCCGGTTTGCACAAAAACACCTGGTGATATAAATACTATACTGCATTTATATATACTTTTTAACACACTATGGGTATTGCGAATCCTATTCACACCTCCACCCTCTTCCACTCATCTTTCCCTATTACAATATGGTCTAAAAGATTTAACCCAACCAAATCCAAACCTTCCTTAATCCTCTTTGTGATCTCTATATCTTCTAAGCTAGGAGTCGCATCTCCTGATGGATGATTATGTGCCAATACCACACTACTAGCATTTAACTCTAAAGCTGGAATTATTATATCCCTAGGCAAAACCCCCACCCCATCCAAGCTTCCAATACATATTACCCTCCTATCCAGTACTTCAAATCTACTATTAAGAAATAACGCAACTATATGCTCCTGTTTCTTTTTCCCCACATCTCTCAAAATCACATATGCCTCTTGCGAATTCCTGACAAAACTCCTTTCCTTACAAGACAAATCATATAATCTCCGTCCCAACTCAATCCCACACAATATTCGCATAGCCGTAACTATCCCTATCCCATCAACCTCTGTAATATCGGAAATGGTAATCTCTCTTCCCTTATTTAACACTCTTCTAATCTTGCTAATTACTCCTCTAGAAACACTTAAAAAGTCCTTTCCCTTAATACCACTTTCAACTAATATAGCTATTAAGTCCATATCACTAAGATTATCTATACCCTTTTCTAAATATTTCTCTCTTGGAAGCATATAACTATCGTATCAGACAGTTATTAAAAAAAGATTAACTTCTCGATTTTTTCTTACGCTTACTCTTAGCCTTCTTAATGTATTTACAATTAGGATAATTGCTACATCCTGTGAAGGATCTTCCCCATTTTCCCCTTCTCTCCACTAAATGGTGACCACACTCAGGACATTTTTCATTCAGAAGTAAAGAAACAATACCCTTACACTCAGGATATTTCTCGCAAGCCCAAAATTTACCATACTTTCCATTCTTTAAAACCATATTACTCTTACACTCAGGACATTCCTTAGGCTTAAAATACTTCTCCTTATCTAATTCCTCTTCTCCTCCACTCAAATCCTTCATACCTTTACACTCTGGGAATTTAGCACAACTTAAAAATTTGCCATACCTACCAACCCTAACAACCATCTCCCCCTTACACTCAGGACATTTTTCATCAGACTTCCCCAATATCACGACATCATCTTTTTTAACGTTTTTATCTGCCACCCCTATACTATCCATTAATGGCTTATATTCATCATCTATTACCGGTATATATTTTTTCTTGCCCAAAGCTATATCATCTAACTCGTCCTCTACTTTGGCAGTATACTCATAATCAACTAACCTCTTGAAATTATCCCTTAAGAAATTTGTAACAACTCTACCGACATCCGTTGGAAGTATCGCTCTAGCCTCCATTTCTACATACCCCCTACCCTGTATTGTTGATATTATGGAAGCGTATGTGGAAGGCCTACCTATACCCAATGCTTCTAATTTCTTTATCAAAGATGCCTCTGTGTATCTAGCAGGAGGTTGTGTAAATTTCTGATCATTTACAAATTCTACCTTCTCTAATTCATCTCCCTTTTTGATTTGCTCTATCTCTTGTAAATCATCATCCCCCTTCTTGATCCCCAAAACCTTCCTAAAGCCATCAAATATTGTTTTTTCACCACCCATTGTAAATATATATTCAGGATTTTTGATATCCTTTGGAACCAAAGAAACATTTAATACCTCTACTTCTTTACTACTCATTTGACTTGCAACTGCCCTTCTCCATATTAATTCATACAATTTGGATGCAGATCTTCCATGCTCTTTCTCTATTTTAGAAAAATCGAGATTAAAGTCTGTTGGCCTTATAGCCTCATGCGCTTCTTGTGCATTTTTAGATCTATTTTTGTAATAATTGGGCTTCTCTGGTAAATACTTTTCCCCATATTTCCCTATAACCAACTTTCTAATCTCTCCAATCGCCTTGTCACTTAGATACACTGAATCTGTTCTCATATATGTAATGTATCCGGCTTGATATAGGGTTTGTGCTACATTCATAGTCCTTTTAGAAGTGTATCCCAAAGCATTATTTGCAACTTGCTGTAGTTTAGATGTTGTGAAAGGAGGATAAGCATGCTTACTAACATTCCTTTTAGTAACATCTTTAACCCAAAATTTACTCTCCCCTATCTCTTTTTCAAATTTCTCTACCTCTTCCTTACTCTTTGGTACATACTTCTTTCCATCTTTTTTAGCTAATTTAGCTATCAAAATATTTTCTTTCCCATCTTTTAGCTTTACAGATACCTCCCAATACTCTTCTGAATTAAATGCCTCCCTCTCCTCTTCTTTTTCTACTACCAATCTCAATGCAACTGATTGAACTCTTCCAGCAGAAAGACCGTACCATATCTTCTTCCATATTAATTCGGAGAGCTTATACCCTACCAACCTATCTAATACTCTTCTTGCCTTCTGAGCCTCTACTAAATCAATATTTATATTACCTGGCTTACCTACCGCCTCATTTACGGCATCTGCTGTTATCTCATGAAATGTCACTCTCTTAGCATTTTTTAATCCCAAAGAATCCATTACATGGTATGCTATTGCCTCCCCCTCCCTATCTGGATCCATTGCTAAATATACATTTCCATCTTTTGGGACTGCTTTCTTTAATTCTTTAATAATCTTTCCTTTCCCATATATCGTTTCTAACTGAGGCTCATATCCATTCTCTACATCTACTCCTAGATTACTTTTGGGGAGATCAATTATATGACCTACTGTTGCCATTACCTTAAAATCATCTCCTAGATACTTATTTATGGTCTTCGCCTTAGAAGGTGACTCTACTATCAAAAGATTTTTATAATTTGTTTTTGCCATCTGTTTAAAATACAGTATATATGTTTACATTGTCAATTTGTTCATCTTCCTTATACACCTCAACTACAACTTAAACAATACTTGATCATCCTCAACTCCCAGTACTTGCTTAAAGTCATCTAAACATGTGATTATACCAGCCCCCTCCCTAGCAAGTATGTTACAACCGTGTGACATTTTGTTATTAATATTACCAGGAATTACGTATACATCCCTGTTAAATTCCAAAGCCAAACCTGCTGTGATCAGGGATCCACTTCCCAATCCGGCCTCTATAACAATTGTCATTTCAGAGATTCCTGCAAGTAGTCTATTTCGCAAAACAAACATCTCTCTTTTTAGAAAAGTATCTTTTGGGAACTCCGCAAGAACCAGTCCCTTTCTCTTTATGTTTTCAAATAGTTCCCTATTACATTTAGGAACAGCAGTATCAATCCCCCCTGGAACTATCGCAATTGTATTTATTCCCCTTTTAAGGCACACCTCATGCACATACGCATCGACTCCCTTAGCCAATCCACTCACTACTACGATATCCAATTCCTTAAGAAAATCATGTAACAGATACTCTATACACCACTTCCCATACTGCGTAATGTTTCTTGTACCAACAAATGTAACTAACCTCTTCTCTAATAGAGATACATTACCCTCGTAGTACAGCTGTTTGGGAAGTTTAGGTAGTTCTACAAAAACCACCTCTGTTTGTTGTCCTGAATTAAACTGCATACAATCATTATTGCATGCAATTATTAAATCTAGATTAACTCATTCTCAATCATCCATTCAATCATTTGCCTTGCCAATCTAACAGCATTAATACTTTCTCCACCATCCTCGAGAAATATTGTGAAAGAGTATTTAGGATTTTCATAGGGGAAGAAACCCGTAGCCCAAGCATGAGTATTTTCATACTGCCCATCCTTATTTATAGCCCCAAACTCTGCAGTACCTGTTTTAGCTGCAACGGCCACCTTCATCCCCGAAAGAGTTCTAATTGTTGCCCTAGGACCATTTACTGCTGCCCACATACCCTCCCTAACTGTCTTAAGGGATTCCTTGGACGCAACCTCTGTATATATTGGTTCATATTCCAATGTTGTCCTTTCTTTCTCTTCATCTAGGAAATACCCTCCCACGTGAGGAGTGTATAGCGTACCATCATTGGCGATAGCAGAAACCCAATTAACCATTTGCAATGGTGTGACCAAAGCAATACCTTGGCCTATGACAGAGTTACATGAATCTCCCTCTGGATACCATACAGGGTCTAGCCAAGGACTAATGGTATTGGCAAGAGCTATCTTATTCGCAGGAGAAGGCATCCTTCCAGGAGCCTCCCCTGGGATATCTATTCCTGTATATCGCCCTATTCCAAACTTTTCCAAATATGGAACTAACTTATTCATATCCCAGTTCCTGATTAATTCACAGAAGTAGATATTTGAAGAAACCGCTATTGCATCTATCAAATTCAAAGATCCATATGCTATATTGCGATAGTCTTGGAAAGGAGCACCACTAGAAAATGTATACCCCCTCCTACTCACATATATCGTATTCTTTGTAATTGCCTTGCCTTCCAATCCCCCCACAGCAACTATGGTCTTGAATGTGGAGCCTGGGGGCATCTGTGCAGCTATTGCCCTATTCATTAGCGGATTTCGAGTATCATTTATTAACTCTCCATACCCTGCAACAGATATACCTCCGACAAAAAGGTTGTTATCATAGCTAGGAAAAGAGACTAATGCTAATATTTCCCCCGTATTAGGATCTTGAAGTATTCCTGCCCCCCCTACTGCACCGTATTCTGAAACTCCATTTTGGAGAATCTCATACAACTTCCTTTGCATCTCCAAATCCAAAGAAAGATACAAATTCTTACCAGAGACAGGCTCCTTTACAATATATCCTTCTTTTGAAATAGTCCTTCCCATGGCATCCACTTCCCAAGCAATTTCTCCATACTCACCTAAAAGCTCCTTGTCATATTTCCTCTCAAGACCTGTTCTTCCTATAACATCCGTTGGTTGAATATACTCTAACTCATCTAAATCTTCGGCAGAGACTGTACCTGTATACCCTAAAATATGTGACAGTATTTCCCTCTCTGGATACATCCTCTTATTACCACTATCTATATACACACCTGGAAGACTCTCAGCTCTAGCCTTAATCTTTATTGCAGTATCATTATCTATATCCGTAGCTATCAATATTTCTGTAAAATAGGGACTTTCCTTGTGCAAAGAGTATATCTTCTCCGAAATTGAGGTATATGGAGGAATCTCCTCATCATCTGCTACTGTATTACTCCAATTATCACCCAGGATACCCGCAAGGGTATCACTGGATTCCTCCACTAACTGTGTATCTATATATCCATCCTCATCAAGATAGTGTTCTAATGCCAGATACACGTTCATAGATGATTCATTAACAACAAGCTTTTTCCCATTTCTATCAAATATAACTCCCCTATATGCAGGAATTTTTCTTATTTTAATCTGATTATTTTCCGATTTTATTAGCATTTCTTCCCCATGTGCGACTTGCAAAGAGGACAATTCCAGTATTAATACCGCAAAGAATAGTATAAAAATGAAAAATATTAATAAATAATTCCACCTCAAATCAGAATTAGACTGCGAAGGTTGAAGAAGTGATCTCTTAATATTCTTTGTCATATACCCCACATCAAACCCCTTCCCCCCATTAGAGACATTTCTTTTAACAGTGCTATTTAGCTGTTTTGATATTTTTAAATCCATACCTTATTTTAATCGAATTTGCGAAGCATTTCCCCTACTTCTAAATCCAGTAAATATGTTTTCTAAAAGTATAAATAAAAACGTTGTAACAACAGCCTTAATTATAGAAGAAAGAATATCATTCAAGCTTAAAAATCCGAACCTTCCAGTTACTAAAAAATTTGGAGTTATAACAAGAAGTATGTAGTATATTGCCACAACAAAGAATTTAACCAGAAATGCAGTAATATCGGAGTCAAGGGAAAAGAAGACTGAACTTAACATCAAGATACCTAAAACAACAGAAATGATCAACAAATTGCTCCCAAGGGGTAAATTATTTACAACATCCAGTAGCAGGGAGATTATTCCAAATATAACAAGAAGTGGCTTCCAATCGATCTTTTTAAACAGAAAAAGGAAGAGAACAATCACAACTCTAAAATTAAAGAGTGCTACTAATAAACTCTCCACAAATAAAATTGCAAAGACACCCAAAACTGTTAAAAGAATGTTTATAGCCATATCTATATTTAAATTAAAAAGTTACCCTAACAAATACCGTTACCAACCTGTTATAGTCAACTATCGACGATACATAGCCTGTTCTAGATGTGGCAGCAGGATTTTCTGAAAGACCTACTAAGTATCCTAAAATCAAATACTCCCCGACCTTTGAATCGTTTACAACAACAACATCACCATTGCTAATATCTGCATCCATAGCAATGTTTTCTATTCTAATACCGTCTGCAGACCCATTAACTACCCCCCTAGCAAGAACACTTATATCCTCTCTCACCTTCCCTTCCTCCACCCCTTTTTTTACAACTATTACTTCTAGATTACTACTTCTATTAGTAGCCAATCTAACCAAGGAAGATTCCCTGTCTACACCAGTAACTATCCCAACAAACATGTTTCCCAAAGTAACCACATCACCTACCACTACTCCCGAACTCTCTCCCTTGTTTATCCTTAAAAAATCATACTCCTCTCCGTTTAAAACCTTTGCCATAATGTAGTTTTGATCAACACCGACAAGTGCTATTTGCTTCTTTAATGATTCATTTTCCTCTTTGAGTAATGTATAAAAGGAATTTTCTACTTCCTTCTCGTATATGTCTATACTCAACTGGTTATACTCATCCCTAAACTCCCTTAAACGAATAAATGTTTCAAGATACTCCCTCCCTTCTCTACCAATAACACTGGCCTCATAAGCAACAGGTGACACCACAAAGGAAATTCCAGATCTCAAAGGAGAAAGTATACCCAATGTATCCATCAGAAAAAATAACACACCCGCAAATACAGAAAAGACCAGAAGGAAATACTCTTTAGATAATTGACTTGTACCCTTTTTCATTATGACTAATAAAGATTAAACCAATTCCTGCCACGATTTTTGGACCCTGTCTAAAAGTTCTATATGGTCCAACATCAATGCTGTACCTCTAGCGACTGTAGAAAGAGGATCCTCCACTACCTTAACAGGAATATTTAATTCCTTGGACCAAAAGACGTCCAACCCCCTAATAAGAGCTCCTCCCCCTGTCAGACTTACACCTGTAGTAAGTAAGTCCCTCAGAAGCTCTGGAGGTGTCTCCTCTATAGCATCTTTTATAGATTCCGTTATTATCAATATTGAATTCATCATCCCCTCCCTTACTTCTATGCTACTAAGCTCTACTGTCTTTGGAAGACCTGTTAATAGGTCCCTACCTTGCACATTTACCTTTTTCTCTTTCTTCATTGGCATGGCAGATCCCATTGATATTTTGATATCCTCGGCTGTTCTCTCCCCAATTAACATATTGTACTTACTTCTAACATAGTTAATGATATCTTCATCCATTTCATCCCCAGCTACCTTCATAGTCTTGTCTACAACTATGTCACCCAAAGAGAATACTGCTATATCAGTAGTTCCTCCTCCAACATCTATAATCATACTTCCAGAGGCATCTTCTATAGGTAGGCCTGCACCTATTGCAGCTGCCATAGCTTCCTCTACAATGAATACCTCCCTAGCTCCTGCTGTTTTTGCTGCATCTATAACCGCTTGTCTTTCAACTTCAGTTACAGAGGAAGGCACCCCCACTATCACCCTTGGCCTAGGTATCTTAAAACCCTTACCAAAGTAGTTATGTGCTTTATGTATAAAATGATGAATCATGGCCTGCGTAGTATCAAAATCCGATATTACTCCATCCTTAAGAGGTCTTATAGCAACAATATTTGCTGGAGTTCTCCCGATCATTTGCCTGGCTTCTTTCCCGACTGCTAGTATTGTTTTACTTCTCTTTTCTATAGCTACAACAGAGGGCTCTGATACAACAATCCCATGATTTCGCATATATACCATGGTGTTAGCAGTCCCCAAGTCTATTCCTAAATCATATGTTACAAGTCCCCAAAGGGATTCAAAAAAATTCATAATTGTTATACTGATTCTATCATTTAAGAAAAAAGAACACGAGTGTCTGTGTTAAAAAATATCAACTGTATACTGATTATTTTTCTGTTCCAGATTCCTTCTGCAATCTCTTGTAACACTTCATACAGGTAGATACTTTCATAGGTTGACCATCTACTTCGACTTCTATGCTTCTAAGATTAGGCTTAAACTGCCTCTTTGTCTTAGGTGCTTTATATCTCCAACCAACGGAGTGCTTATGCTGTATCCTATTTCCAGCTACTGTAGATTTTCCACAAATTTCACATAATTTTGACATAACGAGGGTATTATATATAAGTTGAGAGATTCAGTCAATGTAGATGATATAATTAGATATGATCACTTCAGAAACAATATATTGGATTCTATTTGCAATCCCATCAATATTAGTAGCATCAACTATTCATGAGTATGCACATGGATTAGCTGCTTTCAAATTAGGTGACCCTACTGCAAAATCTGAGGGTCGACTCACCTTAAATCCATTAGCACATATAGATCCTCTGGGAGCACTCTGTATGGTACTTTTTAGATTTGGTTGGAGTAAGCCAGTACCAATAAATGAGTATAACTTCAACAAGAGAGAGTTTGGTACTGCAATTACGGCACTAGCTGGTCCCCTATCAAACATTCTTATGGCAATCGTATTAGGATTAATAAACTATATATTTAGGCCTGATTTAACAACTATTGCAGGCTCCTTCCTACTAACCTTTACACTAGTCAACTTGGCGTTAGCTTTCTTCAATTTAATACCAATTCCACCATTGGATGGACATAAGATAGTAAGAGCTATACTGCCAAGAAGTATCCGCTACTACTGGGAGCAGTTAGAGAAGATTCAATTCGTTATGTTAGCTATTTTGATCCTTCCCATAGCAAATTCAGGGTCTTTAGCGGGGATATATATATCAACCGTAATAACTAGAAGTTTAACTATACTGGGCTTCCTCTAGAATCGGCCTTATAGGCTCAAATATATTTGTATTTCAATGTTTCTTTGGGGTAAAATATACTGCTCTAGTTGGAATACTGTGGTTTCATAGCTCCATACTAAAGAGCTTAGGGATTCCAAACAGCAAAAATTGCTTGGTCCCGTGGGACCAGGTTGCGGAAACCCACTTTGAATACAGAGCTCTATGATTCCACACCTTCTAGAGCATTTCCCTTCTTATATTGACTATATTTTCTACATATATTAAACTTGCAACTGCGAATGCCGAAGTAGCTCAGTTGGTCAGAGCAACTGTTTTGTAAACAGTAGGTCAAGAGTTCGAATCTCTTCTTCGGCTCCAATAAGCAGAGGTGGCGGAGTGGTCAAACGCATCGGACTGTAAATCCGACTCCTTAGGGATACACAGGTTCAAATCCTGTCCTCTGCACCACTTTCAATAACACATTAAATTTATTCCAACTATGTAGTATAATCCAACCATCGCTGGATTAGCTCAGTTGGTTAGAGCACATTCATGGTAAGAATGAGGTCCTGAGTTCGATTCTCAGATCCAGCTTTGTCCCATAGTTTTTACAAATTCTAATTAATAGTATATAATGCTCGCTATTCTTTTAAATTTAACCTTAATATATTATGCCTGTAAAGACAGAAGGTTTTAACGGAGGATCAACCTCATATATAACAGAAGATTGTATGGAAATATCTTCTGAGACACTAGAGTCACTTTCCGATGGGGTTAATCAATTATTAGACGAAACAGGGATATTCAATATAGTAGACGACGGATTGGGTGTAAGGACACAATATAGTAATGATTTCGTAGGACCAAATGTTATAGTATATCCGCCAGAAGACATTACCTCTGATGAACGCAAAATGTTGTTTAGTAAACAAAAAAGATGTTTAGCCTTAGTTTTTAATCTAGGGGACAAAAAAGTAGTTGCTGTAGAAGACCATAATTTTGACAATGGATATAGTAATAGCATCAAAGATTGGATACCCTATACCATACTAGAAGGTTTGAAGTTTGCAAAAAAGAAAGACACTCTATCTTGGACAATTCTCTAATCAAAACTCCGAATCCCAACCGGCAGACCTTAATTTACTAGCCATTTCAATAGGAACACCTTGAGGATCCATGTATACCCCTGCACCAGAACCATCATTGATTAAAATAGCCTCTACTTTTAATAGAACTTTCCCATCTTCCTTCTGACTAAGTGAACAGAAAAGCCAATCCACTCCTCCACTTGTATCCGTCGTTATCCCTTTTGCTGCTAATTTCAAACTTTTTGTAGGACCCTCGATAATCTTTCCATTTTCTACATCTGGAGGAAATATCGTTGATACCCTCCCTGAGACTACTATTGGCATCACAACATATGACACTCCTCCCTTCCTGGAATCTGAATATACCGTTTTCTCCTTACTCCCCTGATGATTCTCAGCAAAATTAGTTCCCCTAAAAGCCCTATTGTAAGGAACAAAAGCCATATACGGAAATACTTGTCCTGCCTCTAACCCCTCCCCCGAAGGAAAATTGAGAAACGTTATCCCTTCTGGGAAATATCCTGTATTATATGTAACCTCTGCCTCTACACCACCTATACTAATAATACCACCCTCTGGCAGTGCGTTGGGATAGTATGTGCCATCTGGACCGTATGCTCCCAAAGGAGATACCACCATAAACTCATAGTCTATCCCTGGGAAAACAATTCCACCTTTTTCTGTAATTGGATCTATTTCTTGAACGGAAGGCATCATCTGATCCTCCCTAACCGCCTCAATACCGGGAGTAGAATACATCTCCTCTGAAGTCTTTCCCGTTGTCTCCACTACAGGAGCAGTATTAGAATCGTAATTATCCACGGTCATTGCAGACACAGCATCCTTTGGAGTAAGGGCTCCTGCTACAGCCAGACCAGCAGCTACTATTCTAGCCGATTTTGAAGATCCCTCAGAACTCTCCGTTGTAGAATTTCCTCCCTTTATATTTTCATCCATATATTAAATAAATAATACACCAATATATAATTTTTTCAAAACCTAAAAAATATTTGACCTCCCCTACTATTTCCAATATAATACGGAGTATTTTCCCATTATTCTAAATTTGATTCCCGAAAAATATGGCTAAAGTAAAGAGAGATATCATTGCTTTTAAATGTGAGATCTGTGGAACAAAAAACTATACTGCGTTTAAAGGTAAAAATCTGAAAGAAAAAATTGAAAAAAAGAAGTACTGTTCCAAGTGCCAGGCACATACAGTACATAAAGAGACCAAAGTAAAACAGTAGCTCTTTTACCAATTTAGGGCCCATAGTTTCAATTGGTAAAACAGCGGTCTCCAAAACCGTAGTTCTCCGTTCAAGTCGGAGTGGGCCTGCCAAATATATATAAAGATGAAAATAAGAGATATAGTAACAGAATTAAAGAATAGTAAGTGGCCTTCTAAGAAGGAATTATTGCAGTTAACAATATATACACTAATACTGTGTGGTATAATCGCTGCCGTAATGGTAGGTCTTGATTTGATTCTTTTCAAATTAAGAGATTGGTTTCTTAATGTTTAATTAAACAAATATGACAAAAGAAATTAAAAAAGAAAAGAAAGTAGTAAAAAGTAAAAAGAAGAGCAATCCTAATGCTAAGTGGTATGTGTTAAATATTAGAACTGGATACGAAAATAGTATACAGAAGGAAATAAATCAAAGAGCAGAAGCAACAGGGATGCAGGATAAGATTGTAGATATATTAGTTCCTGTACAGAAGAAGATTTTTGTTAAAAAAGGCAAACAGGATGTGAAAGAAGAGAAGATATTTCCTGGATATATTCTAATCAAGATGGAATTAGACAATAAAACATGGGATATAGTAACTAATACAGAGGGGGTAAGGGGCTTTGTTAAAACAGATAAATATCCAAAGCCTTTGGCAGAATCTGAGGTAATGGCAATTACAAAATTCATGGAAGTGGAACAGCCATCATTTAAGACATCATTTAGTGTTGGAGAAGCAGTTAAAATAACTGATGGTGCATTTGCAGACTTCATAGGAAGTGTACAAGAGATAGATACTACTAAAGGAAAGATAAAAGTCCTCATCTCATTCCTTGGTAGAGAGGCTCCTGTAGAGCTTGATCTTTCTCAAGTTACTAAGCTTTAGAATATTTAAATAGTTTATACTAATATGGCAAAAGAGATTAAAAAAGTTATAAAAATAACAATACCAGCTGGACAAGCTACAATGGCACCTCCAATAGGTCCAACATTAGCTCCATACGGTATTAATACACAAGATTTTTGCTCTCAATTCAATGAAAGAACAAAGGAGAGTAATGGTATCCTGACTCCTGTGATATTGACTATATACGAAGACAGATCCTTTGATTTCATACTAAAAACTCCTCCCACATCTGAGTTGATAAGGAGGGAGTTAAAAATCAAAAGGGGTTCTGACAAACCTAACTTAAACAAAGTTGGAAAGCTTTCTAAGGAACAGGTTAAAAAAATAATAGACATTAAGATGCCAGACTTAAATACATCTGACTATGACCAAGCAGCTAAAATAATAGCTGGGACAGCAAAACAGATGGGCGTTGATGTAGAACTTTAATTAATACTAGTACTAGAATGAGAAGAGGAAAAAATTATAAAAAAGTGTCAAAAGATTTAGATAGATCCAAAACATACTCTTTAGAGGAGGGGGTAAAAAAAGTTAAGAGTCTTTCATACTCAAAGTTTGTAGGTTCGCTAGAGGCACATATTGATATTAATATACCTAAAGATAAGGATCCTAAATCAATAAAGGGAAGCGTATCACTACCCCACTCTACAGCTACAAAGAGTGTTAAGATAGCTGTATTTACAACACCAGATAAGGATGAGGTTGCTAAAAAGGCTGGTGCTGATTTTGTAGGATTAGATAAACTTATGAAGGATGTTAAGGATGGTAAGATTGAATTTGATGTTGCAATAGCTACACCTTCTGTTATGCCACAGATTGCTGTATTAGGTAAAGAATTAGGTCCTAAGGGCCTTATGCCTAATCCGAAGGTAGGAACTGTAACTGAGGATATTGCCTCAGTAGTAGAAGAATACAAGAAAGGAAAACAGACATTTACGTGCGATGCTTCAGGCGTAATACATATGAGTGTTGGGAAGTTAGATATGGAGGATGAAAAATTAATCGAGAATATTCATGAGGCTATATCAGCAGTAGAGAGTGCTATTGGAAAAGGATATATGCAAGCTATAAAAAGAATGCATTTAGCACCAACTATGGGACCTAGTGTAAAGATAAGCTACGCTAAGAAAGAGTAATTTATTTGTAAACTTTCTTGCCTCCCTCGTGCCCACCAATATCTAATAGTATTATCCTTTTTTCTTTCTGCTCTATACACCAAATAACCCTAATATCACCAGTTACCCTAGAGCTAAAGATTCTCCCGTGATCTATCACTCCTGTAGAATGGGTCCTCAACCCACCGGCAAAAGGATCTTTTCCCACCCTCTCTATAACCTTAAGATATTTGGCATACAGAACTTTATCCTTTTTATAAATAGTTTTTATTTTTCTAAGGAATTTTTGGTTGAATCCTATCTTATAATTACTCATCGCTTCGCACGTAAGCATCAAGATATTTCAATGCCTCATCTACATTAGGAAACTCTTTCAACTTTCCCTTTCTAGAATCCTCTAAACTCTCTTTTGCAAGTTGTATATATTCAGAATTATTCTCTAATTCTCCTTTCTCCATTTCTTTCATCAAAACATACCTTACATATTCAGGTAAAGAAGCACCTAGATATTCCGCTCTATCCCTAAGTCTAGAATGTAACTTATTAGAGACACTTACTTGTAGTCTATTTTCATATTTTGCCATACAGAAATACTCACAGATTAGTAGCCACATACTACCAGATCACTCACGGAATGTCAATCTACTTTAACACTTCACAAAACCGTCACTATAAGATAAAATCTATAGGCAACAAACTTACTGTTGCTCTTAAAAATTTCCGCATTAAAACAAAGGAGTTACTGATGATTGCTTGGAAGTATCCGTGCTGTGTATGTCCTGTGACACTATGCCAGGGCAGTAAATGCCCCGTTGCAGACAACGAGGAGGAATTTGAACAAAATCTCCTTAATCATATGGAACGCGAGATCCCTGAGGATCTTCCTGAGGACAAGATACAGGGACTACTATTTGAAGAGTTGAAGAAACTTCCTCCGAAGGAGGTTGCTCTTCTTAACTTTCAAATTAGCTAGAAATATCTTATCCCAGACGTCAACCAATAAGCTAGTAAGTTTGTAAACAAAGATAAGGGAGGATGATTGTTTTCATCACAATTTACATTGTATATCACCCTCCCTTCTCGTCCCCCCTGTTTACAATTCACATATTAAGGAGTAGAATACTGCTTTCAAAAATTTGTTGTTCTTAAAAAAGAAAGAGAGAGGCTGATGCAAAAGCAAGAGATACTACCATTGTTGAAAAAGCTTCACATAAGTATCCCGAGAGAAGGAAATTCCATAATCACTATAAAACAGAAGGAGGATGATCCGGACACAATAGTTGTTTTAATAAGAAACAACGAAAGAACTCACAGCTACTCGTGGATCAGATTCCCTTTAGGCGATACTATAACACTCACAATAGAGCTTGAAAACGGAGACCTGAAAGAAGAACAATAACAAATTTGGAAAAGAGAGGATGGCGATTATGTCTCTATATAGATCATTATATCTAGACATATCACATACCACCCTCTCTTGACCAACCCCTACCACACTGATATAATCGCTCTAGTATTAACCTAAGAAACAAGGTACAAACATAAATCCTTGCGAGGTAATATATACATTCAAATTTAAAATATAATAATATGGCAAAAACTCGTACACAAAAAACAGAGTTATTGGATAAATATAAAGATATTCTAAAAAATAAAGTAGGATATTTTTTGGTTAGCTCTGACAAAACAGATACACCAACTGTATCCAAACTTAAGTCTCAACTAAAAGATATTAGCTCTAATTATACCGTTGTCAAGAACAGTATATTTAAAGTCGCCCTACAAGAGACAGAACAACCTATTCAAACACAAGAATTAGATGGTCCAACAGCAGTAATATATTTTGACGAGGACCCAACTGCTCCTGCAAAATTAATCAAGCAATTACAGAAAGAAACAGAATTACTTAGTGCAAAAGGTGGAGTATATGAGGGAGAATTCCTATCTGAGGAGAAAGTTATGCAACTTGCAGAAATTCCATCCAGAGAGGTGTTGTTAAGCCAATTAGTAGGAACTATGAACGCCCCACTATCCGGCTTTATGAATGCCGTCACAGGCAATGTTAAAGGTTTAACCGTGGTTCTTAAGGGCATATCTGAGAAGAATGCTTAATTAGACAAATAACTACTTAATTTAATTAATATACAAATATGGCAGAAGAGACAAAAACATTACCAGAGCTTTCAGCAAATGGTACAAAAGTTCTCGAAATTGTAGAGAAAATGTCTGTCTTAGAACTTGCTGATCTTGTAAAAGTCATGGAAGACAAGTTTGGAGTAAGCGCAGCAGCACCTGTTGCTATGGCAGCACCTGTTGCAGAAGCAGCTCCAGCAGAAGAAGAGAAATCATCTTTCAATATCGTATTAAAGGATGCTGGATCTAACAAGATTGGAGTTATTAAAGTTGTAAGAGAGATAACAGAACTAGGACTCAAAGAAGCTAAAGACCTCGTAGATTCTGCACCTCAAACTGTAAAGGAGAGTGTTGCAAAAGAAGAAGCAGAGGAAATCAAAGGCAAATTCGAGGAAGCAGGTGCTACTATTGAATTAGCATAATCTTCTTAACAATGAGATTAAAAGACCACCCAATGGGTGGTCTTTCCTTTTAATCGACAAGATATATACAAAAGAAGTATAATTACATCGGAATCTGCCATTATAATAAATTATCAACTTAGATATATGGAATACTCTTCTTTTACTCAATGGATATTAGATAACGGAGTATCAAAACAGATGCTAGAGCTACTTGTTGCAATAACCATATTGGCTACAATTGTAAGTATAGCTAGGTACATATTTGGTTCCAAAACATACGGAATATATGCACCAATAATACTGGCTATTGCATACACATATACAGGTTTGAAGTATGGTCTATCTGTAACTACAATCGTTATACTAACTACCCTACTCTCCTACTCAATAATCAAGAGAATTAGAATGCACTACATCACAAGAATAGCAATTAACTACTGTCTCCTATCTATATCCCTAGTGATATTCTTTCTGTTAATCAATCGATACGGTCTGGGATTAGAAAACATGGCACAAATACCCCCACTTGCTGTTATATCAATCGCTGCACTCTCGGATTTTTTCATAAAACAGTATGTACAGAAATCTCTTAAAACATCAGCCATGATACTTCTTAGTACACTCATTATCTCAACTATAGGGTGGTATGCAATCAGTCGAGATTATATATCAAGATATATGTTGGAGAATCTTTGGATCGTACCTCTACTAATATTTGTTAATTTGTTAATAGGTCAATTCAAAGGTCTTAGAGTGAAAGATCTATTCAGATTTAAATCAATAACATCCGAAAAAGAAAATGTTACTAAGCAATAAATACAAAGAAATACTAGGATTAAATAGACGAAATCAGGAATATATTCGTCCGTATAATTCTCCGACTGCAAAAAGTATTGCAGACAACAAAATCCTTACCAAGAAGGTCCTTGCCAAGGAGGGGATAAAATCTCCTGAAGTCTATAAGCTAATCAAAAATAAAAAACAGTTGCGATTTCTAGATTGGGACTCCCTCCCTAAAAGCTTTGTTATCAAACCTAACAAAGGTACTGGAGGAAATGGAATAATAGTCTTCTATGGCAAAAAGAAAGGCGAGAATGTATGGATTAGACCTAGTGGAGAGAATATGAATAAAAGAGACATTACACTCCACATAGAAAACATATTAGAAGGAAGATTCTCGATGGGTTCTAAAACAGACATAGCTATAATAGAGGAACGAATAAAGACAGACCCCCTACTCAAACAGTACTCATACCGAGGTGTTCCTGATATTAGACTTATCTGTTTTAATGGGGTTCCAATAATGGCAATGACTAGATTACCAACAAAACGATCCAACGGTACTGCAAATCTTCACTCTGGAGCTATATGTACAGGTATAGACATTAGTACAGGTATAACAACATACTCTATGCAGATGGCACCTAAGTCATTGTTTAGTGACACATATGAGATTATAGACTCCACAACAGATCTAAAAGAGAACAAAAAACTTAGTGGTATACAAATTCCTTTCTGGGATGAGTTATTAAGAATAGCCTTGGTATGTCAAAAAGTTAGTAAGCTTGGATATATAGGTGTAGATATTGCACTAGATAGAGATAAGGGGCCTGTTGTATTTGAATTAAATGCCAGGCCAGGATTAGGTATACAGGTTGCAAACAGAACAGGCCTTAGGTGGAGATTAGAAAAGGTCAAAGGACTACAAATAAAAAGTATAAAGCATGGGATCAGAGTAGCTAAGAATCTTTTTGGTGGGGAGGTAGAGGAAAGCATAGAGGCAATTAGTGGGAGGAAAGTTGTTAATATCAATGAGAAGATAATTCTGTACTATAACGAAGATAAAGAATTAAAAGATTTGAAAAAAGAGATCACCAATTCATTCATGGATACAGGGATATTAACATCTCGTATATCAAAAAGCATGGCCAATAGAATAGGATTCATGCCAACAATTAAATTCTTCAACTCTTTGCCCATTCCTGAAAAATTTGAATCTCCCAAAGAAGCTCAAAAATATATTGATGAAAATAAGGAGATGTTTAACAATAAAATTTTCAAAAGAGTCGCAAGAGTCGTAGAGGAAAATGGAGTTAAAATAAGACCGGTAGTAGATGTCAAAACCAAGATATCTGGTGAAATTAAAGATATAGAGATGATAATAATAGAAGACTCCATATATCCTGTAGTTATAGGAAGAAATGAACTGAAAGGATATCTAATAGATACGAGTAAAACATTTAAATAAAAACATGAAATCATACGAATACTATCTAAAAGAAGCAGGAAACGTACACCTCGCCTACTACCTAGAGGCAGCTGATGAATTGGATATTAAATACGAAATTTTAATAAGAAGCTTGCTTGCTAAATTTGAATACAAAAAGAAACATTGGTTCATAATTAATACTGTAACACCTCTAACCCCCGCAACAAGTACTACTATATGTAAAAGAAAACACTTAACTAACTTAGTACTAAAAGATAAAGATCTACCAGTACCAATACAAGAGGACATACAAGCCCCTATAGATGCAATTAAGTTCTTTGGAAAGTACAAAGATATTGTATTAAAGCCAACACAACAGTTAGGCGGTATAGGAGTCACTATCTTGCCCCAAACAGAAGAACAGGTGTTAAAGGCATATGAAATAGCTTTAGAGAATTCTAAATCTATATCTAAAAGCAAGGTTTTAGCGGAGGAGTTTATGCATGGTGAAAACTACAGATTCTTAGTCGTAGGAGAGAAGGTTATTGGTGTAGTTAGAAGGAAAGCAGCCCATGTTATTGGCAATAGCAAGAATACTATAAGGGAGCTAATCACACAAAAGAACTTACAGAGAAAAAATAACAGATTGAAGCCAATAAATATTGATAACGAGGTGGTACTCAAACTACAACGCTCTAGCCTAGATCTAGACTATGTACCAGATAAAGACGAAGAGATAATACTTAGATACAACTGTAACTTAACCACAGGTGGTAGCACACAGGAGTGCATGTCTGAAGTACACGACTACTACAAACAGATAGCCATAAAAGCGGTAAGAGTTGTTGGTGCAGAATTTGGCGGAGTGGACATAATAGCAGAAAATATCTCCAAACCATCTAAACTAGCCATAAATGAAATTAACTATAATCCTGGACTCAGACTTCACTACAAGGTAGATAGGGGAAAAGTTGTGAAAGTTGCTATTCCAATTATGGAATATATCAGAGATAAATATATAAATTCTTAAACAGTAAAATGAAAGATATAACCACACTACAAGGACTCAACCTACAATCAGAAACCTCCATAATTACTGTTAAAATAAATGAGACAGAGTCAGTAAAAGAGCTTTTGAAATTAATACAAAACTTCCATCCCCTATTTCTTAAATCCTTCAAATTTCAACAAGATCAATTACTATTAGAATCAAAGCTTCCTTCTCTTTGGAAAGAAATCGCATATACATTAATAGACCTGTCTATAGACAAAATAACATACGAAGACGCAAAGGAATATATTGTTAATGAGGTGATAAAGTACCGAGTTGCTTCCATGTCCACCTTAACTCTCCTTAATTCTGCCTTTAAAAAAGGATATGAGGTAACCCCCACCCTAGTCATGGACAGGATGCTTGGATATACCAAGACATTAAATCGTCACTATACATTAGGATGTGGCAAAGGTTCTCAAATAATGTACTCCATATCCTCTAGTCAGGATTCTAAAATTGCAAAAGAGATACAGAGAGACAAATGGGCATCTAATCAAATAATAGAAAAGCTCGCCCTCCCAATACCCAAATGGCAGGTATTAGAAAGCGAAGATGATATTGAGAAGACCTGGGATCTATATCAAAAGCCCCTAGTTATCAAACCAACAGGACTCACAGGTGGGAAAGGTGTATCTATGAATATTAAAACTATAGATCAAGCAAAGAAAGCATACAGATGGGCTAAGGAGAAAACAGATGAAAAGATAAGACCCCTATGGCAAAAGAAAATTATGATGCAAGAGCAGGTACAGGGAGAAGACTACAGACTTCTTGTGATAGATGGCAAATTGGAAATTGTCACAAAAAGAATCCCCGCATTTATAATCGGAGATGGTAAAAAGAACATAGAACAACTTATAGAAGAAACAAACAATGATCCCAGAAGAGATATATCTAACCCCGCTCACACATTAAAACCAATCAGGATAGATGAACCACTCCTAGAATTCCTCAAGGAGCAAAACCTCTCCCTTCAGTATATTCCTAAGAAAGATGAGAAGGTAACTGTCAGAAAGGTTGCCAGTATGAGCCAAGGAGGTATAACAGAGGACTATACAGATAAGGTAGGTCCCGAGATTAAATACATCGTAGAAAGCATAGCTAAATCCATCCATGCATTTGTAATTGGGGCTGATATACTCTGCAACGATATTAGTAAGCCTCTCACAAAGGAAAATGGAGGCATTCTAGAAATTAATACTATGCCAGAAGCATACCTTAATCTATTCCCTGTAATTGGAGAAAGTAGAGAGTATGTTGGAGACATATATATAGAGAAGTTACTCAAAGAGAATAAAACAAAAAGAATAGTCACCATCGGACAATTTACAAAAGACATCCCCACCCTATTAAGACAGAAAAGTATACTCGGTTCATACCTAACAGATGAGGAATATATAGGAGAGTTTAAAGATGGAGATATACTTTTTAACTCTCTTAAGGTAAATTCGGGTGTAGATAAGCAGAAGGCTATCGAAGCTCTTAAAATTAATGCTTCCCTAGATGCGATTCTAATACATCATAGAGATTGGCAAGATGTGAGAGAAAATGGCTTAGGATTTGATAGAATAGACTTAGTGATAGTAAGTAAACAGCAAAGTACACAGAAGGAGAATTTTAAGATAATAAGAAAATACCAAAGAAAAGGGTTAATAGATAAAATTAAAATCATATAGTATGAAATACTTAATCATAGACAAAAGACAGAGAGTACAGGTAGATACAATGGGAGAAATTCCCACAGGTTCTGCTAGGTTAGTAGAAGAATTAAAGAAGAGAGATATAGAATATGATTTCGTATACAATGACCAGTTAGAGTTTCTTTTTGGAAATGGAAAAACTTCTATTATGGCTAATAGGAAGGACGTTTTAGAATACTCCCACATTATATTTAGAGGTCATAGCCTAGATGATGAGAAGGAATATCATTTCAAGAGATTTATCATAGACCATATAGATGAATATAACAAAAAGAATCCAAGTAACAAAATACTAGTACAGAACGCACAGGCCATAAAAAACTTCCCCTACTACAACAAGATAGCGATGGCTATGTTTTGTAATAAGCATAATATTCCCTTCTTTAATACCTACTACAGAAGCGATGGTAACTACAAAGCCCAAAGAGACATGCTACAAGAGTACCCTCTAATAATTAAGGAATATACCGGAAAGAATCGTCTAGAAATCATAGATGGGAAGGAGAAAGTGAAAAAGAATGTATTTAAGCTGGACAGAGAAGATGATATAGATCAGGAAAAACTATCAGAGCAGAACATGGTTGATTTCTTTATACAGGAGTTTTCTGATGCAGGAGAAGATATGAGAATATTTGTTAAATTAGGAAAAGTAGTAGCAGGATGGAGAAGAAAAGCATCAGAAGGTATTATGACAGTACTTAGAGGAGAATACGAGATGTACAATGAACCAAATGAAGAGATAAAGGGTATTGCAGAAAAGGTTGCTTCATTGTTAGAAGCTGACTTTATGGCTGTAGATTTTATGTATATACATGACAAACCCCACGTACAAGAGATTAGTTTTCATCCTGGGTATAAGGCATATGAACAGAAGATAGAGGGAGAACCTGTTAATATAGCAGAAGCAATTATTACTGCATTTAGAGAGTAGGTAAATCATCGAAGGCCTACAGGATTATAGCTTCCCGTTTATTTCTTTTTCCAGTCTCTTCAGATAGCTTTTTGTAAAAGATAGCCTCTCTTTACAGATTTCTTTTGCAGTTTTTGTATATAACTTCTCAGCCAAGTACTTAGTCTTAATATTGTACTCTATCCAAGTATTGTGTTTACTTTTATCTTGTATGCGACCATTCATCTTCCCTCCCATATTCTCCTTTACATATTTATTTATATCCACCCTTCTGTAAATATCTGCATTATTTTTTCCTACCCAGCAAAAACCCCTAGCTATACCGATAGCCCCTGTGGAATCCAACTTGTCAGCATCAAATAAAATTTTAGCCTCTATTGTTTTGGGTCTTTTATTTGTCTTATATCTATGCGAAATTATACATTCCTGGATATGCACAATGTCTACTTCATCAAAATCTAACTTCTCCAATATTGGCTTTGCCATTCTGGCACTCTCCACCGCATGATCAGTCTTACCGCTAGAATCATTCATTTCCTTAGGGCCCCCGATATCATGTAATAAGGTAGCCGCTTCCAAGACTTCCATATTTATAGAATTCTCACTCTTAGCAATTTTTTTGGCTATATTGAGAACACGCATGACATGATCCATATCATGTGAGGAATCAGGATTCTCTTTGAGCATTTTTTCAACTATGGCCTTTATCCTTTTGGAAGTTTCTAGCATAAAAATCTGTACTAAACTTACCTACTATATCCCAGCCTTCTTAAATATTTCATTCCATCTTTCCTTTGTGGGAATATTCTTAGCCCTAGGTATTAAGCCTTCCCTAACCCATTCACATTGCTCAAAACCTATCTTTCCTGAGTAAAGTAATTCATACAAAGATATATCCTTTTCTAATTTATTCAACACTCTTCTAAAACCTCTAAAATATGCAATATCCTTAGCATACAACCCTCCATACGATGTATCACTCAATCCCCTTTTTACTCTATAAACAACATCAAAAGAGGCATACTTAGGAAGTACTCCTAACATACAGTTGTATAGTTGTCTAAAACTCATATCCTCTCCAACATATAAAGCATATACCAATGCAGCCTTCTTCTTTAACCAATTCTCTGTCAATAGGCCCATATTATTCTCATTCCAAGTAGCAAGTCCCTCCTCTACATCTAAATAGGAAGGCAAATTAGGTTTACTCAATGCTTCCAAACCACTCTTAAGACCATTCTCAGCCCTTAACACATGCGTACCAACCTCATGAATAATAGTCTTCCTTAACTTGAATTTACTTCTCTCTATATTAGGATCTACTAAAATCTTCTTTGTCTTAATACCAACCTTTACCCCATTCTTTGCAATATTCATAGACTTATCTACTGCCCATCCATCCAATCCCAATTCTTTAAATACGATTCCAAAAACTCTTTCAATCTCATCATATTTAAGAGGCTTTTCCTCAGCACTAACTCGCTTTGCTACATTATAGATATCCATCTTACCCCTTAACACCCTACACGCATTTCTAAATAATTTAACAGAAGGTCTTCCATACCTATTGGTTGAGATTTCTGTAATAAGCTCATTATCCCCTACTGCATACATCAAATCATTTGCTTCCTTTTTTGAACGTATAAGCTCAATATAGAAATCAGAAATCCTAGGATCCACATCAGATACCTCCTCCACTGAAGATAATTTCTTTAATACATCCCTATTTACATTCTTAACTATCCTATACTGAAATTGAGGATTATATGTATCAGAATTGAAAAATTTCTTTTTCTCAATATCTAGGTTTGTAGGTGTAAATACGAGGGATGTAGGTAACCTTAATTCATCTAAAAGGTTTGTAACCTCCTCTAATTGCATAACCTTTTTCGACCTATTAAAAATCATACTCTCTATTCTACTGAAATATTTATGAAAAAACTACCTTCTAAAATCCCGATTAAAAGAAAAAACTCTCTCACCGGAAGCCAGAAGCTCCAATGCTATACCTGTACCTTTCGCTACACAGTATATAGGTTCATCAGCTACATGAGACGGAACACCAGTTGCTTTCGAAAACAGTCTATCCAAATTTCTAAGCTTAGCAGTACCACCACTCATAACCATACCTCTATCTATTATATCAGCAGACAGTTCGGGAGGTGTCTTTTCTAATACAGTTTGTATTGCTTTAATAATATTTCTCAAAGGGATTTCTACCGCTTTAGCTACATCATTAGAATCTACTACTATAGACTTAGGCATACCGGCACCTACGTCCCTACCCCTCACCTCCATCTCCTTTGGATCTTTAACCTCAACTGCTGACCCTATCTTAATTTTAATACTCTCAGCAGTCTGCTCTCCTATTAATATCCCCTTCTTCTTTCGCATAAATGAGATAATAGCCTCATTTATCGCATCTCCTGCAACCCTTAACGATTCATACTCCACGATTCCATCCAAAGACATAACAGCGACCTCTGTTGTACCCCCTCCCATATTTACAATCATACTCCCTGCCGACTTATCTATCGGTAATCCTGCACCCAATGCAGCCAATAGTGGTTCCGGAAGCAAGGTTATACTCTTAGATCCAACGGCATTAGCAGCCTTTAATACAGCCCTTTGCTCTACGGTAGTAATACCTGCAGGGACACTTATAACAACATCCGGTTTAAAAAATCTTGACTTACCCAATGCTGTATCAAAAAAGTGCCTAAGCAATGCCTCCGTTACTCTAGAATCCGCTATAACTCCATCTCTAAGTGGTCTTTTGGCAACAATATTCTCTGGAGTTTTCCCTATCATCTTCTTTGCCTTCTGCCCAACAGCAATAACTGTGAATGTATTTACGTCAATAGCCACTACCGTAGGCTCTACTAGAACTATACCCTCACCTTGGACAAAAACTACTGAATTTGCTGTTCCTAGGTCTATACCTAATTTCTTCCCTATCATCTCATGAAAACTATAAGTTATGTACTATTTAAATTTCAATAACATTGCCTCTTTCATTTGATCAGCAATCCCTCTAGCAATCTTCGAAACCTTCTTTCCATCTTCTAAAGCTTTAAGTAAAAGCTCATCCTTTATACTCTCTGCCTTAATTCTCTTCTCCCTAATAGGGGTCAAAACCTCATTCATAGCTAAATATAACTTCTCCTTAACCTCCACATCCCCTATCTTCCCCTCCCTGTACCTCTTCTTCATATCCTCAACCTCTTCTTTGTTATCATTGAAAAGGTCGTGGTATACAAAAGCTATATTCCCCTCTATTTTGCCAGGATCTGTAGCATGTATACGATCAGGATCTGTATATACCTTAAAAACCTTCTTTTTAAGATCCTCCTCAGAGTCTGACAAATATATACAATTATTTAAGCTCTTTCCCATCTTTTCATTTCCATCTATACCCGGGACATTCTTTTCAACACCAAACAATGCTTCAGGTTCATTTAGAATATTCACTCCATATGTTTTGTTAAATTTTCTAGCCAACTTCCTAGTATCCTCCACCATTGGAGCCTGATCCTTACCCACCGGAACCAAATCAGCATTCACGCAAAGAATATCTGCAGTTTGATGAATAGGATACATAAAAAAACCTAAAGGTGTAGAAACCTCAATACCCTTCTGAGCCATCTCAGTTTTAATTGTAGGATTATGCTGAATCTGTTGAACTGTAGCGAAATTTGAAAGATATATAAATATCTCATGAATCTCTGGAACCTCACTCTGAATAAATACATTCGCCTTATCAAAATCCAACCCAGATGCATAATAATCACAAAGAAGCTCCTCAATATTTTCTCTAACTTTCCCAGGATTATCAAAATTATCAGCCAGAGCCTGTACATTAGCCACTATAATATATTCATCATACTCGTCCTGTAGTTTTGCCCTATTTTCCAAGGTACCCAGAAGATGTCCAATATGTAGTCTCCCAGTTGGCCTATCCCCTGTTAATATTTTCTTTTTCATACCCACTATTCTAACAACTTCCTGCCCATTATGCTATACTTTCTTCTATGAAGTCCAACAAGAAAAAGCTCTCCCTTAATATTAAGGGCTTAGTTGTATCAATACTCTCCACACTCTTTATTCTAGGAGGATCACTATCAATATACTACTTCTCAAAAGGATATAGATTAGATTTCTCCGAAAGAGAGATACGAAAAACCGGTGTCTTAACTGTACAAAGTGAGCCATCTGCGGCCAATCTATATATTAATGATAACAGCATAGGAAGAACACCCAGAAGCAGAACCTTGGATGTTGGAACACACAACATATCTGTTTGGAGAAATGGATACAGAGAATGGAAAAAGAATATCGAGATAGTCGAGGAGAAATCGACCCCCATCTATCCATTTCTAATACTAAAAGAACCTGTAGAATCTACGCTCTGGGAATCAGAGAAACCTCTTGTGAAATACTGGGTTAGCAAATATAAAGAGTCCTTCATGTTTCTTCAACAAGAGAATGAAGACATATACACCCTCTGGCAATACAGAGTAAATACACCACTCTGGAGCTTAAACCCAAACCCCATGCAGATAATAACATTAGAAACGGAGAACATTGAACTAAACATATCACCAAATGGGCAAATAGCACTATTGCAAATGACAAATGAAGAAGGAACCACAAACTACATTCTAGAACTGCAAAGATCCACCACCATCGAAGACCTCACTCCCCTAGACATATCAGACCTACAAGGATACACAATTACCTGGGCAAAAGATAACAGACACTTAATCTTGGAATCTCAGGAAGATATAATCTCCTTGGACATTACAAGGAACATAAGATACCTACTACAAAAGAAAAACGATACAAACCAATACATATGGACTACCGATGAAGAGGGATCCTTCTTCATCCTAGACCCTCTCCATACACAAGAAGATCCAACATACACATACGCTCTCAAACAGCTAAATCTAGACGGTACAGATCCTAAATATACAATAGATAAAATATACCTACAAAAAGATGCGAAATATGCAGAACACTACAGAAACAATGGAGATACATACCCAGAATTCAAAAATTCTCCCACATCTACCCAAACTACAGGACAAATAATATCAATTGAAGTAAACCAATCAGCAAAAGGCCTATTTATAAAAACAGAAACATCCACATACTGGTACAACATGGAGAAAGACAGATATCGAATGATATCTCCCTATCCAGCCGACTTAATACAATTCTCTCCAGACTCTAAAAAACTACTCTTCAGTAACGGGGACAGTATATACATATTTACATTTGACAAAGAAGACGCCAATCACACAGAAGAAATAGGAAGCAAGAAAATAGTTAACCTACCAAAAAATGAAGTTACCGAGATTAACTGGCTCTCAAACTCCCTCTACGTCTACTACATACGTAACAATTCTCTATTTATATCTGAGAAAGACGGAGAGAACACCCAAGAAATCTTCAACGTGAATAATAAACTCCTCTACTCAATAAAAAACTCCAGAGAACATATCATAACCCTTGAGGAAGAAGAAGAAACCCTCTCCATTCACCAATACAAAATCAAGTAAAAAACGCACCCGGTCGGAATCGAACCAACAACCTACGCGTTAGGAGTGCGTTGCTCTATCCTATTGAGCTACGGGTGCATACTACGTCACATACTACGTTCAGTTTACCTGATTTCCTTTTGTTAGTACAGACTATATCACATTTACTCATCATATTTAATACTCTATGGGCCAGATGATATGGCTAAATCGTGATATAATAAAGATTGATATGCAAAAGGAATTCATTAAAATAAAGGGAGCTAGAGAGAACAATCTAAAGAACATCTCAGTAGAAATCCCTAAAAATAAGTTAGTTGTCTTAACAGGAGTCTCGGGAAGTGGAAAAACATCCCTAGCCTTCGATACTCTCTACGCAGAAGGACAAAGAAGATACGTCGAATCACTCTCCTCCTATGCCAGACAATTTCTTGGTGTAATGAAAAAACCTGATGTAGACTCCATAGAGGGACTCTCTCCAGCCATATCCATAGATCAAAAAACCACTTCCACCAACCCTCGATCCACAGTAGGAACAATAACAGAAATATACAACCATCTAAGACTCCTATACGGACACGTAGGTCAACCACATTGCCCTCAGTGTGGAATACCAGTCCAAGCTCAAACCATAGAAGAAATATCAAAAAAAGTACTCACCACCCTCAAAGGTTCCACGCAAAAGATACAGGTGGTTTCACCACTTATAAAAAACCGTAAAGGACAGTTCTTTTCCCTCTTTGATAAGCTCCTAAGCAAAGGATTCCTTAGGGTGATAATTGATCATGATCTGTACATGCTCGACGACGTTGAAAATATAAAAATTGATGAAAATAAAAAGCACACTGTAGATTTAGTCATAGACAGACTAGACACAACGGAAATTAACACAAAAGAGTTCAAAAAACGCCTTGTAGATGCAATAGAACTTGCAACTAACCAATCAGAAGGGGAAGTAAAAATAATAACAGAAAACGAAGAACTCTTCTTTTCAGAAAACAACACCTGCTTTAAGTGTGGCATCTCATACCCCCAAATTACACCCGCATCATTCTCCTTCAACTCTCCTGAGGGCGCATGCTCAGAATGCACAGGACTTGGCACATTGAAAGAAATCGACATCAACCTACTCTATAACCCTAATCTAACAATATCGGAGGGAGGAATATTCCCTTGGGGAAATAGAACCACAAAGGATTCATGGACTACCAGAATACTTAATGAGGTTGCAAAAAGACATAACTTTGACCTCAAAACACCCATAGGAAAATATCCAAAGGAGGTATTTGACCTACTATTCTATGGGACAGGGGCTAAACCCCCATATGAAATAATATACACCAACAGATTTGGTCGAACAAATACGTATAGTACTGAATACGAGGGGGTTATGAACGAGCTAAAAAGAAGATATAAAGAAACATCCTCAGAATACTCTAGGATGGAGATTGAGAAATATATGAAAGAAGATACATGTTCTGTATGCCAAGGGAGAAGATTAAAACCATACTCTCTTCATGTTACCATAAACAAAATGAACATAGATGATATAACCAATATGTCCATAGCAGATGCAAAAAGATTCTTGAAAGAACTAAACCTTAAAGGAAATAAATACGAAATAGCCAAACCCATCATAAAAGAGATATTAACTAGACTTGATTTCTTAACAAATGTTGGACTTGAATATTTAACAATATCTAGAAAAGCCAACACTCTTTCTGGAGGAGAATCTCAAAGAATACGCTTAGCCTCTCAAATAGGAACTGGCCTTTCCGGAGTACTCTATGTCCTAGACGAGCCTTCAATTGGGCTTCATCCAAGAGATGTGACAAGATTAATAACCTCATTAAAAGATCTCAGAGATCTAGATAATACAGTTGTCATCGTAGAACATGACGCCGAGACTATGAGACATTCGGACTGGATTATAGATATAGGACCTAAAGCTGGCAAGCACGGTGGCAAGGTTGTTGCTAGTGGCACTTTCGACGACATTAAGCACTCCCCTTCTCTCACTGCGAAGTATATTAATAAAAGCTTGATAGTAGGCAATAAGATCCGCCGAGAGAAAAAACTAGATTTAAAACAAAGTATAAAAATAACAGGTGTAAAAACACACAATTTAAAGAACCTTAATATAGAAATCCCCTTGGGAAAGCTAATATCCATTACGGGAGTTTCTGGCAGTGGGAAGTCCTCCTTGATAGAAAATACGCTTTTCCCAGTGCTGACAAACAGAATTATGAATGGTAAACAAATTGAGGGTTCCTATGACGACATAGAAGGGTTAGAGAATATAAACAAAGTAATTGGTATTGATCAGTCTCCTATAGGTCGAACCCCCAGATCAAATCCTGCAACATACACAGGACTATTCACCCCCATTCGTGAACTATTTGCAAACACTAAAGAAGCTCAAGCAAGAGGATACACCCCTGGAAGATTTAGCTTCAATGTTAAAGGTGGGAGATGTGAAAAATGTAAAGGTGATGGTCAATTAAAAATTGAAATGCAATTCCTACCTGACATGTACATAACCTGTGATGAATGCGAAGGTAGCAGATACAATAAAGAGGCTCTACAAATAGATTTTAAGGGCAAGAACATTGCCGACATACTAAAAATGACCGTGGAAGATGCCTCAGAATTTTTCAAAAATATTCCTAACATCAAGAAAAAGCTTGACATACTAATGAAAGTTGGGCTAGGATACATTGAACTCGGTCAATCAGCTCTAACGCTATCTGGAGGTGAATCTCAACGAATAAAACTTGCCAAGGAGCTTTCAAAGATATCAACAGGACATACACTCTATATACTAGACGAACCCACTACAGGTCTTCACTATTACGACATCGACAATTTAATGAATATCCTTACTGATCTTGTGGAGAAAGGGAATACGGTCGTCATAGTAGAACATAATTTAGACGTAATTAAACTCTCGGACTGGATCATAGATCTTGGACCCGAAGGTGGAGAGAAAGGAGGTTATATTGTAGCTGAAGGCACCCCAAAGGATATCATGGCTACAAAAGCTAGTTACACTGGACAGTATTTAAAGGAATATCTCAATAATGGTTATTAGAACAACCAAATATAGACATGTACTCTCTTTGTTTTTGTAAACTTTTTGTAACTTCACGACCAAACAATGAGTGAAACTCTCCTGCCGAGTTAGAGTACGACCACTAGCTCCTCCAAAATTTTTCTCCGTTCAAAAGTATATATACAAAAATTTTCATTGTAACAAAGGAGCAAAATAGATGTATAAAAATATTCTGATTAAATATATGAACTATTGAGTATATTTTCATTGAACAAAGATGGAAAATAAATTTCTATAAATTTCCCATGGTTTCACTTAATACGCCTTGGCAAATATCCACTCCTCATTACTATCTTTACCGCAGTATACACATTTACCCTTCACACCTACTCCATCTTCTGTGAGACATCTCGTCGTTGCTTTTGTATGATATTTAATATTCTCCTCACATTCAGGATCCCCGCACCAATTCGCACGAACAAAACCCTTCCCAGATTTAAAAGTCTTCTTTAGTTCTTCAAACTCCTCCACCCTATAGGTCTTAGATACTAATAATTCTTTAGATTTTTCATATAGGTTTTTCTGAATATCTTCCAAGGTCTTTTTAACAACTTTAGATAGATCTCCAAATCCATTCTGGATCTTCTCAGATGTATCTCTTCTAACAAGCACAACTCCACCATTCTCCATTTCTTTCTGTCCTATCTCAATTCTAATAGGAACTCCCTTTTTCTCCCACTCATTAAATTTAAAACCTGGTGATACAAAATCTCTATCATCCAACTCTACATCAAAAATGCCTTTAGAAAGCTCCTTCTTAACACTCTTACTATATTCAAGGACCTTTTCCTTATTCTCATCTTTGAATATAGGTATTAATATAACCTTTACTGGTGCTATACTTGGAGGCAAAACAAGCCCATTATCATCACTATGTGTCATAACTAATGCCCCTATCATTCTTGTACTAACACCCCAGCTTGTTTGCCATGGATATTTAAGAGTACCATCTTTGTCTGCAAATTGAATATTAAATACCTTTGCAAAATTTTGTCCTAAATCATGAGAAGTTCCAAATTGAAGAGCCTTTCCATCCTGCATCATAGCTTCTACACCGTATGTATCTACAGCCCCTGCAAACTTTTCTGATTCTGATTTTTTACCATAGTATGTTTCCATAGCTAAATACTTCCTTGCAAACTCTACATACATGTTTAAGGCCCTCAGAACCTCCTCCTGGGCCTCTTTATGTGTTAAATGTACTGTATGTCCTTCCTGCCAAAGAAATTCTGCAGTCCTTAAGAAAGGCCTGGTTCTTTTCTCCCATCTAACTATATTTGCCCATTGATTTATTCTCAATGGAAGATCTCTCCAAGACTTAATCCATGTGGAGAATGTATCATATATTATTGTTTCGGAAGTTGGCCTAACTATTAACTCCTCTTCCAATTTTGATTCTGGATCAACCTCTACCCCCTTCCCATCTTCTGTTTCTTTAAGCCTATGATGGGTTACCACTGCGCACTCTTTCGCAAAACCTTTAACATGATCAGCTTCTTTAGACAGAAATGACAGGGGAATAAATATTGGAAAGTATGCATTCTTAGCACCAGACTCTTTTATCATCTCATCCAAACCTTTTTGAATGTTTTCCCATATTGCATAACCGTATGGTTTAATCACCATACATCCTCTAACAGACGAATTCTCTGCTAGTTCGGCTTTTTCTATTATATCCAGATACCATTCTGAATAGCTTTTCTCCCTAGGGGTTATACCTTTGTTTGACATAAGTACTATTCTACACTATTTATTACGGAAAATTAAACAATTCTAGGATCAAATCCCCAATGCTGTGCTGCTTTGGCTAGTGCACTATCCGGATTCTCTTTTATCCAATCATCAACATTACCTCTACCCAATGCTATCTCTTTAGCTTGTACAACAGCCTCTACTCCCGCCTCTATGCCCCAAGGATGACCTAATACTCCTCCACCACACTGTATCATTATGTCCTCTCCGAGTTGATGCAGAACCTCAGGTATACTTCCAGGATGAAGACCTCCAGATGCAACATGCCATACCGGCTTCATTCCAAACCAGTTCTGTCCTAATGTTATAGACGACTCAGGAGTTATATCAAGTTGTAAAACATCCCTTATTAATTTAGGCTCTCCATAGTTTTCCATCTTAGTTTTAGGAGCACCACCATGGAAGGAATCTACACCCAGAAGACGCATTATTTTTGCATTTGCAACCATGGACATTGAGAAATCAACAATTTCCCCCTTATCATGTACACCAGGTCCGGACTCTCTAGTGAAGAGACTGTGCATAGCTCTATGTGCATGAATAGCTAAACCTGGATTTTTTAATCTCATTGTATGAACAGCGGAAAAACCAGTAGTTATAACATCCATCATCATCCACCTACCGCCTTGTGCTTTAATTTTGTCAGCCCTAGATATCATTGTATCCAGATTTGAATGAGTTATATTACATAGGAAGAATTTTCTCTTTCCACTCTTCTCCTCTATTTCTCTCCTTACCTTATGTACTCTTTCACACCTCTCGTCAAATGTGTTAAAAAAGAGACTCGTTAAATTTTCATCATCTTTTATACCGTGATACTCTCCATTTGCAGCTGTAAATAGAATCCTAGCCAATTCCGCTTGCTCCTTTGCGGTTCTCCCTATCTTAGGCTTAGGAACCGTGAGAAGTAATGGACCCTCCTCTACCAAAAGCTGTTCCCTAACTCCATCTATACCAAACTGAGGGCCAGGAAATGCCTGCACCATACACTTAGGAAATCTAATATCCAAACATCTTAACGCTTTAAGCATTTTCATTCCTCCAACATTCCCCACTATACCAGCCAATAAGCCCGACATATTGTCCGTTTCAAACAAATCTTGCCTATATGCTATCTTAAACGTTTTTGTTTCAGGTTCTAGATCAAAAGCAATAGCCCTCATTTTGTCTGCCATAGGGACACCTGAATCCTTTCCGTCATACACCTTTGTCCATGTACCAGTAGAGCTTTCTGCAGCGCATGCGGCAACAACAGTCTCAAACTGATTCATCTCTACCCCATCAGCTAGTTCAATATCTAAATATGTTATTACATAGTCCTCATCAGGGTTCTTCGGTTTCCAACCCTTAGGCGCTATATATCTATTTGAATAAGAATCTTCTTGTTTTTTGAACATGGCAGTTTAAAATCTTTTCTCTAATTTACCCCTTCTTTTAGAAATTTTCTCCTCTTCCCTCTTCTGTTTACTCTCCTTCACTTTTCCGGAGATATTGCCTAGTAGTGACACAGTATATTGATTTACCTGATTAAAGAATATACCAACTAACATGAGTACAGCCCCTATCGCTATGATGCTTCTTGTGTCATCAAATATGCCCGATTCTGGCAAACCACCACCAGCACTCCCACCTCTTGGTACGGGATTATTTTCAGTTGAGAGCGTATATGTCCCCCCCGTTTTAGTTAATATATTTGGATCTGTACTTGTGAAGGTGAATGTAGAGGTTCCTGTGCCTGTAGATCTAAAATAGAGAGTTGCAACAACACCGCTATATGTCTCCCCCTCTGCATGAGCAGTAGAGAGACACTCAACATTAATTGTACCTGCCCCACCGGTCGTTACAAAACTACTACATCTGCTAGCCCCAGTTGATTCCATATATACAACACTTCCTGTAAATGCAATATTAACATCAACACCGTAGAACTCATCCGACCCACTATTTACGACTAAAGAAAGAGCCGTGTAGTCTGCATATATAGTCCCTGTAGAGGGTAATAGAGCTATGGAGGCGTAATCCGCCTGAACATGTGTCGGAGAAGAAATAAATACCGAGAGGAAAAGAAGAAATAATACCAAAGAGAAAGATTTTCTTCTAGGACAGTTCATATTAATATTTCTTAAATTTACATTAATTAATATATTGCAATAAATATTTCCCTTTGTCAATTAAATTAAGGAACCCTTTACATTATGTTTTCACTCTGCTACTCTGGATTAAGGAATAATTTATTATTAATCTTAATTATGTTCAAGAAATATATCTTTGGATTGTTATTATTCGTAGGTTTTGGTTTTATTTTCTCAAGCAAAGTATATGCTGCTGTAAGTATAGAATTGGAAGATAATAGGGAGGAAGGCACTCTTTCTGTAATAGTACACTCTAATGGTAGCTATGTTGATGGTTTAGATATGAACATCTTGTATTCTGAAGATGTAACCATAAAGGAGGTTACACCTTCCGAAGGATTTTGTACTTTCGGAGGTAATGCAAAGTTTGATGATGAAAAGATAAGCATCGAATGCTTTAATGATTCAGAAACAGAGATGTCTGGAGTGTTAGCTACTGTTACATATGAGACAGAATCAGAGGATTATTTCTTCTATGTTGATGAGAAAACATTAGATTTTGGCTCATTGATTATTGGAGAGATATTAAACGTTAATAAACCTGAGAATCTAGGTTCTGATGATTTGGAAGTAACAGAAGAGATAGAAACAAGCGAAGATTCTTTGTTCGACAAAGTATCTACATTTCTTTCTGACAATGCTTTATATGTATTGGCTGGAGTAATAACTCTAATAGCTTTCATATTGGCCATTGGAGGATTAACAGAGAAAAAGGGAGAATAAATAATTATCCTTCCTTAATTCATATTAATTAAATCTTTGAGTTTGCAGAGACTGGATTAGTTGATCCAGTAAATGTACTCATATACTGTATTCCAATTCTACCCATCCCACCAGTTCCTCCAGTTGTTGTATTTGCGCCACCAGTTGCTAAAATTTTGTTAGTTCCTAAATTCAAGATATTTCCTATTAACTTAATAGAACCACCTGCACCACCACCACCCTGCCCTCCAGCACGATAACTAGGAACAACGGGATCTAGCCCTCTGGCAGAAATAACACCTGTAACTGTTATTTCATTGGCAGCAATATATATAATGCCACCTCCATTTGTTCCAGAAGTTCCCTGCCTGTTTTGTTTTTCAACACCAGTTCCGCAGCCACCACCACCACCTCCTCCTCCAAAAGTTAGTTTTAAAAGATTCGCAGTACCTATAGTTGCACCGCCGCCACCACCTCCTCCTGCTTGTTTTTTATAAACAGTGCTACCTGTCGCGGTTACTGTTTTAGATCCCCTTGCTGCTTTACCACCAGCACCTGCCATATCTGTACCCGTAGCACCAACAGTACTAGTCCCATACTCTGCGCTTTTACCCCCTATTCCACCTGTACCATTTCCACCACCTCCTCCTCCACCTGCAAAACCACCGAAATCGTTCCCTGACCCGCTACTTGCACCACCACCTCCACCTCCTCCTGTAGAACCTAGAAGTGTGGAAGCTACTCCACCTGTTTTCATAGAAGTCCCTGCACCACCTCCACCACTAAACGTCCCAGCAAAACCATTCTGACCAATAGCTCCACCCTGACCATTTGTACCACTAGAAGGGATAGCTCCCTCTCCAGGTTTAGAATTTTGACCATTATTCAAAGATGCAGCTCCACCTCTATACCCCATACCATCTGCATGTATTGTCCCCTCTACACTTACCCTCCCTGTTGCCCTAAAGAAAACAACACCACCAGAGGTCCCATCCCAAGCAGAAGGATATAGACTCTTTCCTGCAGCAATACTAACATTCTCATACTGAGGAACTCTTTGTACTATAGCCTTATTACCAAATGCCTTAGTTTTGGCCGTTGCAAAAGTTATTTTATCCCCCGCTACACTTGCCACTATAAATGTCTCATAATTCCCCACTGTCTCCACATTTGTTTCTGTTCCAGCTAGACCCAAAACCAAAACCTCATCACCTGTCTTTATACAAGCCTCACTAACACCTTCATTGACCTGTACTACCGTATCAGAATCAAACTTAACGACATTATATGACTTGGCATCTGCACAAGATCTAGTTGATGAAATTGTTGAGGTATTAATATTCGTATCAGCACTTACTGAAACACTTCCATCGGTACCAGTTCCAAATAGCGGAGACTCTACAATAATAGGAGGTGTCACTCCTCCATCTCCCCCGAAATTGTATACCTTATACTTTCTCCATAGATCTAACCATATCGCGAAATCGGAGATCGTTATAGCGGCATTCTTATCCAAATCACTCATGGCATTGAATGCTGCCGGATTTAATTTGAATTGTCTAAAATTACTCAACCATATACTAAAGTCAGCTATAGTAATTTTGTTATCTGCATTCAAATCAGCAATTTTAAACTCCTCAGGTAATACATCAGGATCACCTGCCCTACTTCTTAAGTCAAAAACTCCATCCACTACATAGTAGATTGTCAATGGTGCTAATAGAAGAAATACAACAACAGCTAAAAAGAGTTTAGCCTTCTGATTTATCCTAAACATATTTAGTATATAATTAAGTTATAATTACTTTTATTAATTAATACTTTACATTTATATATACCTTCTGTCAATAAATATATGTTCGAGAAATTCATACTAGAAAACAACCTACCAAGCTACAGATTAAAGCAGATAAATCTCCAATACTACGGCAATAATATTGCATCGTGGGATGAACTCTCTACATGGCCCATCACCCTTAGAAATGAGCTTTCAAAACAGGTTCCCTTCTCCAAGTTGTTAGGTTTCCAGAAGTACAAATCCGATGACAAACGAACTATAAAGACAATTAGTTATACCTCAGAGGGATATCCTGTCGAAACAGTCCTTATGAAATCAAAAAGCAGGAATACCATATGTGTTAGCTGCATGAGTGGCTGCCCTGTTGGATGTAAATTCTGTGCCACAGGGCAAATGCAGTTTAATAGAAATTTGGATGTACAAGAGATTATTGATCAGATTATGTATTTTAAAAGACAGCTCAGTACTACAGGACAAACTATTACTAATGTTGTATTTATGGGTATGGGAGAACCTATGCTAAATCTAGAAAATGTCACAGAAGCTATTAAAATCTTAACGCACCCCGACAAGGTTGCCCTAGGGAGAAGAAGAATTACTGTATCAACTGTTGGGTATATAGAACAGTTGAAAAAGTTCCTAAAAAGTAATCTGGGGGTAAAGATAGCTGTGAGTTTACATGCACCTACACAAGCTTTAAGAGAAAACATAATGCCAACAGTTTCCAAAGAGAATCACTTGGATGATTTAATTGATACCCTAATAGATTATCAGAAAAAATCAAATAAAAAGATTACCTATGAATACCTACTTTTGAAAAATATAAATGATCAACCAGAGCATGCGATACAGCTATCAAAGCTACTTAAAAACCAAATAGCCTTAGTTAACCTAATTGGGTTTAATGACTCTCCAGGTATACCATTTCAACCAAGTATCAAAAAGTCTATACTAGCCTTCCAAAATATTCTTGATTCCAGAGGTATTAATAACACACTCAGGCACTCATACGGGAATGATATCAAAGCAGCATGTGGGCAATTGGCAAGTGTTAAACCGTCTTAAGCTTCCTATTTGCGGACTCGACGTGGGGACTTAACCCACTCTTTTTATACTGAGTCAAGGCTTTTTCATAATAGATTTTAGCCTCATGGCTATCTTCTAACGCTGATACATCACCTAGATTTTCATACGACTCCCCTATATCCCTTGACAAGCCCATGGTTTCCGAGATATCTAAGGCAACCCGGAAACTCCCTTTTGCTTTCTCATAATTTCTTTTTGCCATATTCAGCTTTCCAATTCTCATATGTATCTGTGGAAGTGCAACTTGGTACAATTCCTCTGCTAAGGGCAAAACTTTTTCTAGAATACGTAATGCCTTCTCCTCTTCCTTAAGCATAATATATACATTAGCTATGTCTCCAGAAACAGTTATGATTCTTTTCTTAATCTTATATTTTTCCGATATTCTAAGGGCCCTTTCATATCTCCTCAATGCCTCTTCTAAGTCTGCTTGCTCAAAATGGATATTCCCTAACACAGCTAGGGTATTAACCTTTATTTCTGCAAACTTACCACCTCTCTTAGGCCCTATATACTCCCAAGCCTTAAGTGCATACTTAAGGGCATCTTTTGCAGTACCAGTTTTAAGCTCCAAGAAAGCCATAGATACCAATATATCGGCTTCCTCCATTCTATTTAAGTCATTCTTGGCTACTTCCAAACCATTCTGATATAGCTCTTTGGCTCTCTTTGTGTCGCCAATATCTCTGTAGAAGTTTCCTAATTTCTTTAAAAACAGCGGGATATAGAAAGAAAGAATAATAGGATCTTTCTCCAATTCTTTTAAATTTTTCTCCAAAAGAGTAATGCCCTTTTGAATATCACCCTCCTGTTCTCGATATTTATCAGCCTCTTTTACTATTTCTAATGGATCTTGCATATATGTCATTTTAACATATAGTCTGGGGAACAAAAATAATGAAATCGGGGTGATCCGACTTGAACGGACGACCTCTACATCCCGAATGTAGCGTTCTAGCCATCTGAACTACACCCCGCCTACATCTTTTGCACTACATCTATACCTAGATTATCAAGGCCATCTTTCATAATTAACATAGTAGCTTTAACAATTAGAAGAAGTATTTCTCTTTGTTCATCAGAGGCATCCAATACCCTCACATTTTGATAGAAAGAGTTAAATGATTGGCCTAAAGAAAAGAGATACTGTGTCAATATTGATGGTGCATAGTTAGTAGAAGAATCAAGCAAGGCCTCTCGGTATTTGCTAAGTGTCGAAACTAACCCCCTTGTCTCGGCATTATCCATACATGGGTCTAGGCAGACATTTCTTGGATCTGCAAGTTTCCCGGCTTCTTTTAATATTGATGCACATCTAGCATATACGTACATAAGGTATGGTCCTGTATCCCCATCAAATGAGATTGATTTATCAAAATCGAAAACTATGTCTCTACCAATAGAGACCTTAAGGAATGCATATTTAATTGCACCTATAGCCACTTTTTCACTTACTCTATCCAAGAGAATACCCGAAATCTTCCCATTTTTCTTCATTACCTCCTTCACCTTCACCTTTGTCTCATTAATTAACCATTCCCCAGAGAGTATTCCACCCTTCCTACTAGACATCTTACTATTCCCCGGAAGCTTAACCTTCCCGTGGGCAAAATGCTTAATTTTCTTTGCCACATCAGGTCTTATCTTACTCAAAGCATCCAAGACTACCTTAAAATATCCACTCTGCTCATCTGCAGTAATCACTACAGACTCGTCATAGTCCAGTAGATCTTCTTTCTTTAGAGCTAAGCCTATTTCCTTAGCTTCATAGGTTGGCAAACCATAGCTATTTACAAAAACTCGTGTATGAAGATTCTTTTTTTCATCTCCCCTGTAGATGATTGCTCCTTGGTCTTTTTCAAATATATCCTCGATATTATCTAGAACGATTTTTAGACCGGCCTCCCCCACTTCGCTCTCAAAAAAGTAATGATCAAACTTAGTATCAACCTTTTCATATATCTTCTCAAAGAAATCTAAGCACCACTGTCGTCCCTTCTTATACACCTGGGCCACATTTCTCTTTTCATATTCTGAGAAATCTCTTTTTTCTAGGGTATCTGATGTTAGTGAGAATATGTAGTAATTAAGGTCATCTGTTTCTTTTATGGCACTTTCATCCTTTAGTTCATCATAGTGGTGTGCCCCTAATACATAGGCTTCTCCTAAGTATTTCACTCTTTGTTCTAAAGATAGTTTTTCTAATTCTTCAAATTTTTTATTTTCCTGTGTTAGTTTCTTTTCTAATCCCCATATAGATTTGGCAACATGAAGCCCCACATCTCCTTGATAGCAAGCTCTTGTTACGTCGGCCCCCAGAGCCTCCTGGAGCCTTGAAAATGATTCCCCTACAGCATTTGAATATAGATGACCAATATGGAATTCTTTAAATGGGTTTGCATCTGTATACTCGATTACTACTTTTTCATTCTGTCTTTGGTCTAGCTTGAAGTATTCACCGTTCCCTATTATCTTTGCTATTTCTGCAAGATAGTATCTGTTAGAGAGAGTGAAGTTAATAAAGCCTGGAGGTGCTACTTCCACTTCTTCAATATCTATGTCCTTTGGCAAGTTCTCTACTATACTTTGAGCTATATTCATTGGATTTTGTTTTAATTGAGAAGATAGCCTCATTGCAACGTTCGTCGCATAGTCTCCCTTTGACATATCGTTTGGAGCCTCCACTACAATATCAATATTCGCAGAATCTATTTCCTGCGAATTTAACGACTCAGTAAGTAGGTTAGTTATTTTCTTTGTTATTTCCATAGTATATATAATAACACAGCGAACGCACTCGGAGGGATTCGAACCCCCAACCCTCGGTTCCGAAGACCGATGCTCTATCCAGTTAAGCTACGAGTGCTTAAGGAACAGACCCTTAGGCATAATCTTACCATTTTTAAAACAAAAAACACAGGAAAAGACTTTTCAGAAAAACAAAAATTTGAAAAAGAGACCCCATGTCTCATAGCATATTAAAAAAGAAAAGATAATACCGTATAGTGCTTGATAGGCTGAGGTTTTTGTACAAACCGGACGTAGTTAGTACCTGGTCGGAATCGAACCGACAACCTTTGGTTCCGCAAACCAATGCTCTATCCAGTTGAGCTACAGGTACAGAATGTGCTAATTAAAAGCATTTTATCACAAATCATTGAATTTAATAACTATACTTCCTTCCTTGTATGTTATTAAATATTGAACATCTAGGTTTATGAATTTTTCTATGGTTTCATAATGGGGATGACCAAATTTATTCTTTTCACCACAGGAACAAATAGCTATTTGTGGTTTTGTGATTTTGAGAAACATCTCAGAAGAAGAAGTCTTTGAACAGTGGTGTCCAACTTTTAGTATATATATGTTTTGCAGATCGTACTGTTCTATTAATCTCCCTTCTACTTCGATTTCTGCATCACCCATAAGTAGTATCCTGTAATTCTTAATGCCCACTAAAAGTACTATGGATTCGTTGTTTAGGTTTTTCTCCTGAGATCTTTCTTCATTAAAAGGATACAGAACCTCACCCTTAATATCCCCATACTCAAATGTATCTCCCCCTACCACGTCGTACAGAATGTTTTCGTAGTTATCTAGCATATATTTGTATGCCCTGTTTTCATACTCTACTCTATTTATGAATATTTTTTCCACGGTATACTCTTCTAGTACATTGAGAAGCCCCCTAATATGATCCTCGTGTGGGTGTGTTAATACCATTATTTCAATATTTTTGTCATACAAAGGCATCTTTCTTGCTAATTCATATATAATCCCGTCATCCGGACCACCATCTACCAATACCTGAAAATTATCCTGCTGAATTAATATGGCATCTCCCTGCCCTACATCAAAAAATATTATCTCTGGGCCCCGGTTATTATCATTTCTGGAAAAAGAGAACAGTATAATCGTTGCCAGAACAAAGATTATATTAACAATATTTTTTTGGAGAAACTTTTTACCTATCTTTGAGATAGTAGTTATATTTTTCATTCTCTACAGGATAATGATATATGGAAATAAGTATTATTGAAAGAGTTAGGATTAAGGAGATAAAGAATACATTCTGATCAGGTATTTCCCATGCCCCTATATTCAATTTTCCAATAATATTCACCGTATATTCGAAATATTTAAGTTGTAGGTTTGCAATGGAAATAAAAAAGAGGGATAACGGCTTATGTATACCATTCGCTAAAAGTGATAGTACGCCCCATAACATCGTGCCTTCGATTACAGGCAATACCATGGCATTGACCGGAACTGACCACATAGAGAATGTTTTGAAGGTTGATACTGATATTGGGAGCGTCGATATAGTGCAACTCATAGTGGGGAATACGTATTCGTCGAGAAACTTGTATTTCTTGGTGAGTTTTTCTTTAAAAGATAGGAATATTGGTAGTAAATATACCAAACCTAATGTTGCAGAGATAGAAAGAAGAAACCCTATGTCATAAATGATTAGCGGATCAAAGAATACAAATATCGCAGATGCTAATGGTAGAGTGATGTGAATTGTGTTGTTTCTTCCTGTTAATAAGGCGATATGTGAGAAAGAGCTCATAATACAGGCCCTAACTATTGAAGAGGAGAATCCAGAAAATATTGCAAAGAGCCAAATTACTATTAGGCCCAAAATTATCTTGATCTTTTTAGGTAGAAAAAAGAGTATTTTATTAAGTATCAAGACTAGTATTGTAATATTATATCCCGATGCAGAAACAATGTGACTTACTCCAGCTACCCTTACATTCTTATCAAATTCAGTACTAAATAATCGTTTTTTACCAAAAAGTATCCCTACTAACAAGGAAGATTGTGGTTCCTGCACTATTAAATCAACCTTTTTAATAATTCTTTCTTTTAAATCGATCAAATAATTTTTTATTGTGTTACCTGCCCTCCTCTGCGATATATCCCAGCAGTAGAATGTTGGGTCTTCCATAATCAAGAATATGTTGTTATTTTTAAGGTACTGCTTGTAGTCAAATTCTTCAAAGCCTTCAGGTTCCACGAGCGTGCCTGTGAACGTACATACTTGGCCTACTGAGAATTTTTCGTAATTTTCGGTTTTTACTAGTATATAACCGTGGTTTTTGTCTAAAATTTCATCACCAACAACTAGGTCCTCTAGTAATCTAAATTCTATATGTTGATATCTATGTTTTCTATCTGGTTCGTCATATATATACCCCTCAAAGGAGTGCTGACAGCCTGTGAAACCGCGGACCATTTGTTCTACATCAACACTGTGGTTACAAACGAGGGCGGCCTTCACAACCGCTACAAATACCGTTACAGCTATTACCACACTTGTAGCAAAAAAATGCACACGCCCTTTGGGGCCATCTTCCCGAATACTCCCCCTCCTCTTTGGCAAGAATATGTTTCTCAGGGGCAGGAAAAGTATTAAACCTACCACGACTGACATTGATAACAAACAGATTAACCCTATAGTCCCTATGCCTTTTATGTTTCTCAGGATTCCAAAGGATATATAAGTTGAAATTATATATATTACTGATAGTTGAAGTCCTTTATAATCATTTATATATCTTACTACCCCCCTAGCTTTTCTAATAAAGACATTAAATATACTTTCTAACTTGTGGAACATGTCTAAATACAGACTTGGTCTTTGAATTTGTTTAGTGTCGCCTCTCCTATACCACTCACATTCAACAAATCTTCTACTTTACTATACGGTCTTCCTTGAATAATTTTTTCTGCGGTAACTTCTCCCACCCCATTTAGAGTTACTAGCTGTTCCTTAGTAGCTGTATTTATGTTCACACATTGTGTGTTATTCTCATTTGTACTATCTGTACCACTATTTGAAGATGAAGGGGTTGTATTTTGATCAGTATCTGAATATGGCTCTGTTGTGGGAAGTGTGGTTACAGGAGTGACGAACATATTCTCAATCTTCTTACTCTCCTCTACTAGAGGCTCTAATTGGCATATTAGTTCGTTTTCAAATGGAAAGTATAGTTTCTGATTATCTATTAATGGTTGTGCAAGATTTATCTTCCTTGATATAAATTTGGTTGCGGCATCTTTACTAAATCCTCCCGCTTTGTTCACAGCATCTATTATCAGGGCATTGCTTTCTAAGCAGTACACACCTGGATTCCTTAACGATCCACTTACATCTACATATATACTACAGCCCTCCTCTTTACTAATGAGTTTGTCTTTCTTCTTCCCTTCTTCTTCTTCCTGAAGAAGTATCTCTAGCTCTTCCTGCGGTTTCTGTTCTAGATCAAAGCTCTTTTGTAGTATGTAATGATCAAAAAATACCCCAAAGAGGAAAGATATTAGGGATACCATAAGGAAATAGTAGACGGTTTTCTTCTGTATATTCTTCATATAGAAGAATATACAGGACAGATATTAACTATAGATTAATTCTCAATTATTTGGACCGCCTCTATGACTACAGGATTTATCGGCTTGTCATTTCGATCTGTTTCTACTCTTTCAATAGAATCCACTACAGCAAATCCCTTCGTTACTTTTCCAAATATTGTGTATCCTCCATCTAAGGCTTTCAGGTTATCCTCTAGGATATTGCCTGATGTAATGAAAAACTGAGAGCCATTGGTATTTGGACCTGCATTTGCCATCCCTAGAGTATATGGCATATATTTTCTCTCTGTAATTTCATCCGGTATCTGATATCCCGGGCCTCCTGTTCCATCTCCTTTAGGATCTCCTCCCTGTATAACAAATCCCTCTATTACTCTATGAAATATTAATCGATCAAAGAATCTTTCCCCTGCAAGAAATACAAAGCTATTCACGGTTTGTGGAGTTTCGCCCTCAAACAGATCTACCTCTATGTCTCCCACAGATGTTTTGATCACTGCCTTATAGTCTACACCCTCCTCTAGTACATTGTTTGGTTGAGAATATGTATTAGGAGAGGACGGAGGTTGTACTAAATTGTCTGGTTGAATTATCATGCCTTCTCTAGTTAAAATTAAACCAAATACAGAGACTACTAGAAGCCCGAGTGCTAGTAGTAATACTTTTTTATTATCTTTTATGGCATCCGATGCAACACTCATAGTATATTCTACTAGATTTATTTCTATTAGTATATATTCTACTCCTGTGCCCACCAGAAGGGCTGCTCCTCTCCCGTATAGAACCATTTACCATGTCTCATTATTCTTCTCAGTGGTGGCTCCACAAGTATTTCAGAGGTATAGTCTATCTGGACCTTGTTTAGAGTGGGGGTTATGTACTCATCATAGGTTGAGAACATAATCTTATACTGGAAATACTGCGTTGGATCTCCTAAACCTTGACTTAAATCTAGAGGTGCAAGATATTTGGCACTCCTTATACCATCTATCCAGTAGTTTGCCCCTACTTGATTATTTAGTACAAGCATAAACGTAGATATATCATCTCTTTGGGTGTCTAGAATATCCCTAATATCAAATATTTCTTCCTGCCATTTAAATACAACTGCGTCCTCTGAATATCCACCAGAAGGAAATGTACTACCTAATTCCCACTGCTCTACTGTCACTGCTCCGGTGTCTTCGTTTATGCTGTCTACGACGCCTTGTGCAATATACTCTGCAGAATCGGCATATTCTTTTATAATTATCCTATCCGAGAGACTTAAGTTCTCTATCTCCTTTGTTGTGCCATATGAGGTCTCACTAATTGTAAAGGATAGATCATTTGAGTCTGAAATCAAGTTAGATAACTGAAGGTCCGCTTTGAAGTCAATCTTTATAGAATACTTTCTCTTTGTAATTTCATATGCTTCCCTAATTACCTCACCTGTGCGTACTATATCAGAGATGCGAAGCTCATCTATGTTCCCATTAAAAAACTGCGTATTATCACCACGTCTTCCAATATTCTTTCCTACCGACGTAGAGCTATAGGTCTCACTATTATTCGTTACAAGAGGTTGCTCTACTCCGTTAACATATATTTTATGTGTAGCTCCTGTTCCTTCCTTAGTATAGGCAATATGTACCCACTCTCCTTCTGAGATAACATTGTCGACTGTTTGAGCCTGCCATACACCAGGCGTGACAACACAGATTGCGTTAGATCCACCATCACATGTTCCCACCTCTAACTGAGGAACCAAAGTGGTTTCAGCCCCAAGATCTAAGAGAGTTCTTCTTCCACTTAAATCTTCCGGTTTAACCCAAGCCTCTATCGTAATGTTGTCGTAATCAAAACCAAAATCACTAGTTAGCATGTAATCACTTGTTCCATTAAAATACCTTGCACCTCCAACCCTTCCTTCTGTGTAAGTTGTTCCCGATGGAGTAGCATGATTATCATTTCCGCTACTATCATTAATGTATGCACCAGAACCTGACATCTCATCCATCTTCCATAATCCAACTACATTAGAATCTGTCAAATAGTTAGAGCTTGGAGAATTCCCCACAATCAAATCTATGTTACTGCCCAATTTGTCAGATGCTATCCAAAACGGTATCTTTGTGCTTTCTGACAGATCCATACCCGTTTCTAGTGTACTGTATACATAATGATTTTTACCCATCCTGTATGACTCTGCTACTTCTTTCCCACTTCTAGCAGTCTCGTATACTCTAACCTCATCTATCTGACCTCTATAGCGCGCGCTTGAGCCATTGTTGGTAGCCCCTATAACGAGATTATTTGATTGTAGGGAAGCAGATCCAACAGAAAGAGTTCCAACATCCTCTCCATTTACATAACCTCTAGCTTCACCGCCCGTCCAAGTTACTACAACATGGCACCATTGATCATTAGCAACATTGCTCATCAAGGTGGTATAGGAACCTCTTAGAACAGTACGAAGTGCCCCACTACTATTTACAAATATTCCAAATGTAGCTGAAGTCCCAGTTCCCCCTCCCCTCCCAACTATAACACCATCAGAGCTCATCCCCCCTTTATGTTTAAACCATGCTTCTACAGTCCAAGATCCACTTGAGTCTGCGAAAAGAGAGCTTGCCTCACTACTGAAATCTGTACTAATATAATCACTTGACCCATCGAAATCCCTAGCTCCCCCTATTTTGCCCTCTACATATGTAGTGCCATTTGGAGTCCCATGATTATCGTTATCACTATAATCTAGGAGATACGCACCAGAACCGGACTCTTCATCTAAATGCCAAAGTCCGACCAAGCCGTTGACTGTATCAACTTTAGTATAATCTGAATCAACTCTTAGACTATCATTTACCCCAACCTTTATGTTCGAATCATTACTCAGTTGCAGTATACGAGTATCGGATACTGAGTCAGACCATTTTGTATAATCCTGGGTTATATCTACATCTGCCTCCTCACCACCCTCCCAAACGCCCCATGTCGAACCATCGTTACTAGTTCTGTATCTGAACTCAACATTGCCCGATTGGTAATTAGAAAGTATTTCCGAAGCTAATAAAGGACGATTGTACTTTACAACCGTATCTATCATCCCTCTAAAGAGATTTTCCGGGGTCCCAGTACTTTCATTATATCTAGCACCAAGCAATTGAGTAGTCATATAGGCAGGCTGTTCCCATTTAGACGTAGATATCAAAATCCCATCGACCCAAAGCTCTAAAGTATCTCCTGTATAGTTACCATTAACAACAACATGATGCCACTCTCCATCGGCATATGATTGTTCGGAGGAAATATTGCTCGCAAAAGCTAGATCTTCAATAACTATCTTCCCTTCATCGTTTATACCGACACAAGAGTCTGCTACTGATGTCTCGAAATAACCAAAGAAGCACTCTAAAAAGGATGGAGCTATATCCTTTCTAAACCAGAAAGAGAAAGAGCCATTTTCCGCAGTGAATATTGGTGTGGTTAAATTAATATAATCATCTACTCCATCAATCATTATGGAACCATTCCCCCATTTCCTATTAATATATGTCCAACCACTCATAGGCAGTATATCCTGTGCTAATGTATTTGAGAAATTAACAAGATTAGCATTACAAGAGCTTCCGCAAGTTCCATCATTATTTTCTGCAACATCACCCCATATTTCATTGAAATTCCATTGAGCCTCCAAACCCACTGTACTATACATATTTTCCCCACCACCTGTATGAACACCAGATATATCTAAAGACATATGTTCGACGTAGTATGAGTCTTCAAAATCTATAACGGGTGATATATATTGACCATATGAGTGTTTTTTGGGTATAGCAATGATAACTATACCAGAGCCACCAGAACCACCAGAGGATCCACTTCTTCCACCTCCACCTCCACCTCCACCTGTACCTGCCACACCATCTTGGGCATTAGAGGTCGAAACACCACCAGTACCACCACCACCTTTTCCTCCTGTACCACCAGCATGCACGGTAGCACCGCCACCTCCTCCTCCTGCAAACCAACCATCATCTCCTAAACTATCACCTAACATATTCCCTAAATAAATACCAACTCCACCAGCTCCTCCAAAGCTTCCACTAATAAAATCATACCCAGCTTCTCCGGCACCACCACCACCCCCTGCAGAACCATCTCCACTGGTAGTGCCATTTCCTCCATCGTGCCCCTGTCCAACAGTTCCAGACCCAGGTGTTACTGTAGCACCACCTACACCACCACCAGAACCTCCATCACCACCATTCGAAGTTCTGTGTCCACCACCACCTCCTCCAATGGCTGTTAATGTACCAAATGTACTATCTCCACCATTCTGTCCATTGCTATCACCACTAGCCCCTCCACTTCCTCCACTACCCACGGTTATTGGTACTCCTTCTTCTATTTCTAAAGATGAAAATACATATGAATCTTCCCATACTAAACCGCCTGCACCACCACCACCTGCTCCTGCTGCACTACCCCCTGATGATCCACCACCTCCTCCTCCCCCAACAACTAATACTTTTACTTCAGTAACTCCTAGAGGTGGAGAAAATGTCCCATCTGATGTGAATGCATATATTTCATGCAAGAAATTGTTTGCGTTAGTAATAGTAATTGCAGGATCATCAGAACTATTAGTTCTATCAAAGATTCCCTGATCGAATTGATTCTTAGTATCATGAACTATGCTTGGATCTATCCTTATTGGATATACTCTTCCAGGACTAAATAACCACTCTATATCAACTATAACCTTAATCCTGTAGTTACCGCCACCTGCATCTTCTACTTGCATAGGAACATCATATGTCTTCTCTCCAGCACTATCTATCGCCCAGTTGGGAAGAAAATGCGCTACATAATTACCGTCCTTATCAGTGAAATAGTATGTCTGTGTACTCCCACCCTTCAAAGTTAACCAACCTTTCCGTAATTCTAAACCCTCATCCAGTTTGAGATCAAAATTAAACTCATTAAGAGGCAACTTACACCCCATTAAATCCTCTCCACAACCTTTTGTATATTCATCTAGATTTCGTATCACTATTTCTTCCTTTAAGCCCAAACCTTCCAATATCTGATACTCAATATCAACCCCATCCGCAACATTTTTGTTTAATACACTCTTTTTTGATACTGCTTCCTCACTATACTCCCCTATTACCCTACCACTTTCTATCAACTCCGTAGACGTTCTAACATCATCTGTTCCAAGAATGTCTGCAACAGTTTTAATTACCTCTTCTTTTCCATCCAAATCTAGTTTCTCTGTTTCACTAAGTACAACACCATTCAAACTCATTTCTATGCCGTACTCTTTCTCCCGTTTGAACAAGTCTGCTAATTTTGTGAAAAGATTCTCATTTTTCCCTTCGAACGGATTTTGTGAACTAACTTGGGCTTCAAATCTAACCCACTGCTTTTCAGGTTCATCCCTCTTTCCAAAGCTTACATTAAATGTTGGATTTTTGTTACCAAGTATTGCCCCACTATTGGTATCTAGGAAAAATATATCATCATTTGGCTTGGTCTTAGATAGGGAAGAAAACCACAGAGCAGATACTGATACCAAAATACCAATGAGAAGAAGTATTAATACTCTTAATCTTCCTCGCTTAGATATTTTTTTAAGTTTTAATACATCAAATTTTCTCATGTGTAGAGAGCTCTTCTAAATATTTTATGCCTTATAGTTTCCTGTCATATACTATCTCTATATCACCTACCCTTACATAATTATCATTTCTAGAAGACATTTTAATAACGAACATACATACATCTCCTGCTGAGACACACTCTGTGAGGGATGAGCCTAAGATTGTTGTTGAGGTCCATATCCCTGCAGAGGAGGAAACTTGGTTCTCCGAACTTCCATCTACGCTTCCAGAGCTTTCCTCAAATATATAGAAATCTAATTCATTACTAGATGTTGCAGTAGCTTCTGTTACAAAATTGAATGTAACTCCACCACTTCCCCAACCACTGAAGTTAGAGGGAAGCATAAATCTTAGCCTGATATCGTAATCTTGTAGTGTAGATTCGGAACTATTCCATTGATAGTAGTTCATAGAATTGTATGAGGCATCACTATCTGCGATCATTGTCCCGGTATTATTACTACCATCAGCAGACAGTACCGCTCCTGAGTATTCTGCAGCAAGAGTAACTGCGGAGAGAGAGTCAGCAACGGGTATCCATGTTGAGCCATCATTACTGAATTCTAACTTATTGGTACCGGTATTAAATCTTATACTCCCCTTTAATCCAGTATCTCCTAATGTAATGGTGCCTCCCCTCATCTCCATAGTACCATCCGCACTTAAGACGAATTTGTCCACTCCATACTGCTGGAATCTCATGAAGTTACCCTCTGTGCCTGTCTTGTTCACCCACAGACTGTTTGTGTAGTCGTCCCAATCTTGTTGAGCTATGGTTGGTGCTAGATTGACAGTACTCGAACCTAGACTGGATCTTAAATCTATCATCAATCCCCCAGTAGCTATGTCTAGTCTTAATTTTTGAGTATATCCTGAGTAGTTGTATAGCCTTACTCTATTTGTATCTATCTGTACAATTTCATATCCGATATTGTATGTGAAGGATATGCTTTGTAGCTCTGGTCTATATCTAGAATCTGTGGTTGTAAATATCACTCTATATTGTAAATAGTCATTTGGTGTGGAATTAATCCTATCTATACTGCTAGTACCTCTTCCTTCTGCACTCACGTTATCTATATAGAAGGTGTTAATTACTGAGGATAGGTTGGTTATTCTAAGTTTTGTTATAGCATCTCTATTTTCAGCGGGTATATCAGCTAAATCCCAATATACCTTCTGCCATTCCAAACTATCTATCACTATATCCTCAGTATGCTCATCACCTGAACTCTCTCCCATACTAAAGGATAGTTTCTGCCCTAATACCGAAGCTTTAACCCAGAATGTTATATATTCATATCCTGAGAGATCAGTTGAGGATATTGTTGATTCTGCATATCCTCCATTAGTAGAGGATATCATCTTAGTTATACTACCGGTTGTAAATTCATCCTCATCTTCGAAGAAGTCCACATCCCTTGTCACATCTCCATCAGATACTACAACATTAGTGCCAACCCAAGAGGATGCGTTCTCAGCATCATTTAGGGATTGTGCTTCATATGTTGGACTAGTGGATCTCCACTCCTCCCATGAGCCATCTGTGGAATCTGCAGTGGCACCTGTTCTTGTTTGAACAGATATTCTACCGTATCCATTATTATTGTAATCCCATCTTAAATCTGAGAATGATCCAGCACCTTTTGTTACTATTTCATTGGAGTGATACATACCGTATGAGTATGAGCTTCCTTCATAGAAGTTTGTAACAGTTGGATTACCAGATGTACCAGAGTATGTTTCAGAGTAGTGAATAGCTATACGGCCGAGACCACCAACACCACCAGCTTCGGCAGCTGCTGTCTCACCAGCCAAACCGCCTATACCATTATTTACTGTAACTAAACTACTTCCTACAGATACACCTGCACCAGCAAGATATATGGACCCACCTGCCCCCCCACCACCTCCTCCAGTTTCATTGTCGCTCGCAGAACCCCTATATCCAGCTTCACCATTGTCACCGTTATTAGCAACGCTCCCACTAACCACAATACTTCCAGAAAACACTCCAATTATACCTCCCCCATCTCCACCTGCACCTCCGTATGGACCATTAGCCGTGTCATTATCATTAGATCCCGCACCACCACCAGAACCAAAATATATCCTATCACTAAGATCTTCTCCTACAGCATATATATCCCCGGCAATACCTTTTGTTTGATCACCAAATGTCCCCCCAGCTCCACCATCCTGCCCCTTTGTTCCATAGGAACCTCCTGCACCACCAGCCTCAGTATTTGAAGACACAGAATAATCACCACCACCACCTCCTCCTCCTCCGTTAGGAGACCAGGATGTATATAAATTATACCCTCCCGTATACGACTCTCCCTTAAAGCCCTCATATATTCCTTGCACAGTCCTCCCACCACCCCTGTACCCCTTTCCGGAAGCGCTTATAGTACCATTTATATTTACACTCCCTGTTGCTCTAAAGAACATTACACCACCCTTTCCTTCTCTATATACCGAATTTTCCTTGGCCTCTGCTGACCATTCATCCGGATAGAAGGTAACTCCATTATTTACTGTTAAATTCTGGTAATTTGGGACCCTCTGTAGCATGACTCTCTGTGTATTATTTGCTACCCCTAAATTTGAATCATCATTAGGATTATTACCATAATATTTGGTTTTTGCCGTAGTAAACCTAACTGTGGTACCGGTTATACTTTGAACTCTAAATGTCTCATAGTTGCCAACATTAAAAAATGCGGACGAAGTACCTGCAAGATTTATTACTAAAACTTCATCTCCTGCATTTAAACAACCCAAACTTGGAGCTCTAGCTAACGTTGCCTCTGTCCCAGCAGAATTAAAAGCAAGAACATTGTAGTTAACGGCATCCCCGCCATCAGCACAACTCCTTCCTGCTATTAAACTTGTCCTATTTATATTCGTATTATAAGCAACTGTCACATTACCATCCCTACCATCCCCTACATCTATACCAGACTCTAATGATATTTCAGTTAAACCAATCATAGCCCTTATTATCCCCGTTGGAGCTTCTACATCCTCATCTCCTACCGTACTTGGATCTAGTTCGTAGAAGTTTGTGACAGCTGGGGTCCCAGATGTACCGGAGTATGTATCTGTATAGTAGACTGCTACTCTACCACTACCACCAGTACCACCATTATTTACTGCCGTATTGTTAAATCTACCAACTCCACTGCTTCCCCCTGTAACTGTGAGTGCAGAGGAACCTATATTCACCGTTCTTCCCTCAACCCTAACTGCACCGCCTGACCCACCTCCTCCAGCACCTGTATAGTATGATGTACCACTTGCACCATTACCACCCGTAGCACCGTTACTTGCTAAAGTACCAGACACTGTAACAGAGTCGGCAACTATATACACAATACCACCACCATTACCACCTGCACCTCCGAGTTGAGGGGACGCATTATTTCCTCCCCTACCACCTCCCGAACCAAGGAATAGTTTTGTTAATTGTTCATCTCCATATGTTCCTCCACCACCACCTGGGCCAATTCCAGTTGCTACTGCACCACCATCACCCGAACTGTTAGTCCCCCCATCAGTAGCACCATAGGTTAATGCATTATACGTTCCTGATGTCCCAGCAGTGCCATAACCACCCGCGCCACCACCTGCTCTTCGTCCACCACCACCACCTGCACCACCACTTGTAACACTACCTATACCGCCTGTTGGCTCACCACCACCACCACCACCACAATATCCATCTCCAGTACCAGCCGTATAACCACCACCACCACCTGCACCATCCCCTCCTGAGACTACTCTTCCGGGAGAACCTCCAGGACCACATAAAGAATCACCTCCCTGCCCACCACCATGATTATATCCACCTTCTGTAACCCCCCCTAAGAATCCCTTACTACTTGCACTTATATTTCCGTTAATACTTACACTACCGCTTGCCTTGAAGAACATAACCCCACCTTTTACCCCATTCCAGGCATCTGGTTCAAGTGTTACACCGACACCTATAGTAACATCCTCATATTGAGGTACCCTCTGTAGCATAACTCTTTGCGTATTTGTTGCAGTACCTAGGTTTGTATCATCATCTAAGTTATTACCGTAATATTTTGTTTTAGTTGTTGTAAATGTAACTGTTGTACCCACTACCTCATCTATTGTTAATATTTCCCAATTACCAACATTGTTCATAGCTGAGTATGAGCCCTGAAGATTGATTATCAGAACTTCGTCCCCCGAATCCAGACATCCACTACTAGGAGAAACACTCAATGTTGCTTCATTCCCAGCAACGTTAAATGCAACAATGTTATAGTTAACAGCATCACCACCATCTGAGCAAGATCTCACACCCATAGGGCTTGTTCTGTTTATGTTTACCGTTCCAGCTGTACTAAGTGTTAAATCTCCATCACTTCCACTAGAAGGATTCTGCACTACTTCCTCCCCTACTGTATAGAAGTTTGTTACTGTAGGTGTTCCCGAGATGCCTACATAACTGGTAGCAAAATAGATTGCGATTCTACCATCACCACCTGCACCTCCATTTTGAGTTGCCACATTGGATATTCTACCGATTCCACCATCGCCACCATTTGCAGCAAGCAAAGATGACCCAATATTAACAACTCCCCCCTCTACCCTCACTGACCCACCCGCACCACCACCACCACCACCTGTGTAGTATGATGTTCCACTTGCACCATTTGCACCATTGACCCCATTACTACTTAAAGCCCCATTAACCCTAATCGTTCCACCAGCAATATTAACTATTCCCCCGCCATTTCCTCCTGCACCTCCCAGCATAGGAGATGTTTGATTACCACCCCTCCCACCACCAGATCCAAGCATTAATTTTGATAAGGATTCAATACCATAGCTACCACCTCCTCCTCCACCTGCACCAGTTCCTGTAGAGACACCACCATCTCCCGAAGTATTAGCCCCTCCGTCTTCACCGTAGTTATCAAAACTTCTATGGCCGCCAGAACCAGGAGTCCCATAACCACCACCACCACCACCCGAATATCTACCACCACCTCCACCTGCACCTCCTTGCCCTACTGATCCTCGGCCCGGATCCTCAATAACCCTTCCCCCTCCTCCTCCTCCACAATATCCATCTCCTCCCAATCCGCCTGATGCACCACCACCACCACCCGCGGCACCATCCGTCCCATTTGTAGTACTACCATCACCACCTTCACCACAAAAAGCCTCACCACCACCACCACCCGCGTAACTATATCCTCCATGTTGTGTAGCACCTAAATAACCTTTCCCATCTGCATGTATTGTTCCATTAATATTTACTTCGCCTGTGGCCCTAAAGAACATTACCCCTCCCTTTATTCCATTCCATGCAGAAGGATAGAAGTTTATTCCTGCATTTACAGTAACATCATCATATTGAGGCACCCTTTGCATCATAACTCTCTGTGTGTTAGTTGCAGTACCTAAGTTACTATCATCATTAATATTCCCTCCATAATAGTTGGATTTAGCTTCTGTGAATGTAATAGTTGTACCCGTAACATCTATAGAGTCGATAGTTAGGGTCTCATAGTTCCCGACATTGACCATTGCAGAGTATGTACCTTGAAGGTTTATAATTAATACCTCATCCCCTGGAGATAAACAACTATTAGCAGTATCTGCAGCTGGTGTAATGGTAGCCTCTGTTCCATCAACACTAAATGTAGTTATATTGTAATTAGGAGCATCTGGACAAGCAGCATTCCTACTCGTAATTAATTTATTTACATTAATATCTGAATTAGTACTTACTGTTATATCACCATCTGCCCCAGTACCTGCATCTAACTCTCCAGGCTCTCCTGTTATTGGATCTACCCATATAGGTGTAGCAGGTATCATATCAGGGTCTTTTAACCAATCCGAATCTTTTACATGACTTACGGATATACTACTCTCACTAGTCTTAATCCATCTAGCTAAATTAGTATTGTATACCCAACCTGTAGCTAATATGTTATTTGTATTCTGTCCGTGTAGTACTTCAACATAACCCTTGTGGGGAACTGCATTCTCTGTATTAGTAAATAATCCTCCACCTCCTACTCCACTTATATCCATTTGTGCTAACCCCCAACTATTTACATATACCGTTGATTTCTTACTACTACCTCTTTCTAGCTCTATCTTTACTATATATTCATTATCAGAATCAGCAAGGTTGAAACTATATTCATACTCCTTAACTGTACTACCCGTAGCTCTTATTAGGCTCCCTGCAACATATGTACTACCCCCATCGTTAGATACGGAAACTGAAATATCTCCTGAAGTATCATCTGGATCTATATATGCATTCATCCAAAGGTATGCTTTGTTACTATTGTATTGGAATGTTACTGGGTTGCTATAGTAGATGCCTGTGGTATCTTCTGCATTACTATCTATTCCTTTTATAGTACTACTACCAAACACCTCATAATCTAGACCTACAAATGATACCCCACTCCCATCCCCATCTGAGAATGTATATGGATTTGTTGTTGTAGTATAACCATCTCCATTATTTCTTAACCCTATATTGGTATCATACTTGTACCAGGTTGCTCCATTTACTGCCCATGCATCATCCCTTGCAAATCCTACTACAATAGCATCTACATTAGATGATACTGTAGTAAAATCTACATACATATCTCCGTTTATCATGAATATCTTATTAATATCTTTGTCTGCGTTATCTATTAAGATATTACCTGTGGCTATTGCATCTGTATCTGAATTAAACTTCATCCATACTCTCTGTGTATCGTAGTCTACTATGGTTATATATATATCCCCTGCTGTTGCAGTAGGTATGATGATGGATCTCTCTGGAAAATCTCTCCTACTCCCTCTGTCGTTAGCTGTGGTTGGTTCTAAATACCAACTTGCTATCTTAAATTTATCCCCCACCGCATAATCTGTTCTTTGAGGTGTGATCTTAATACTACTCCCACTACAACTACCAGATGTGAATGAATACTCATTTCCAAATGTTAATGTAGCACCTGTAGCTGTACATGTACCATCGGAAGATGAAATATTTGCTGTAATACCACTAACTGTCTGGCTTGCTACCTCTATCTCTATACTTCCATGCTCAGAGGACGTACCGTATGCACCTGTGACATTGAAAAGTAGCCCATTGTATTTAGCAGATAGAGCTGTAGTCCCACTTATGTATGAGACTCCCTTGTACCAATACGGATCTATACCATCGGTAATCAAATCACCTATTGTGGAATCCTGGCCAACCTCCCCTGTCTGAGACCTATCGTAGTAGTATGCAGCATCTATTAATGTTGCTCCAGTAGTACCAAAATATCTATTAGATGCCATGTCTGTTGTGGAATCTGTTAATGATAGTCCACCCCATAGTCCCATCTTTTGATTGTATATATCCAAGCCTACATCAGAATTTTCACTATCTATCTTTAATCCATCTACAAAAGTATCAAACATAATACTTTCTGATTGATTACTCTCTATTAGTCCCCTTCTCTCCGCTAGACTTAGAGCTTCATAATCTTTGGCCAATAGTGTGTACATATCCCTATACGCATTCTTATCAAAACCAACATTAAGATAGAAATCAGCAGCACTCTTATTTTGTGTAAAGAAGACTATCTTAAGATATCCTGAAGCAGCGTTTTCTGTTGACATAACCATCCCTATTAACCCATTCTCTTGTTCAGATGAAGCTTTCGCATATCCATATTCAGAATATGAATATATATAGTCCCCTACAGAGGCTGTAGTGGCATCATATGTATTCACATTAGTAATTCCCTCAAATACAACCATACATGTATCTCCATCATCACAAACGCCATTCTTATTTATATCCCCACTTACACTTACTCCTGTTACGACACCAAATGCTCCCATTTGATTTTCGATGTTTGTTGTAATGAAGGAGTCATTTGTTGAAGGATCTATCGTTACTAATGTTCTTTCTGTCACAGCCCCTCCTGTATTATTAATCAATCCAGAACCAAAACCATTTCCCGCTATTACACTTCCTGCTACATATAGGTTTCCATTTGAATCCAGATACATCTTCTCCACACTGTTATTCATTACAGAGAGTAGCTTGGATGACGGATCCGTATATGAAGTAGGTGTGTTAAATGTGAACGCCACAGCATCCTCTCCATCTGCTATTGTGGATGTGGCAACTCCTGCTACAAAGCCAGTTCCGCTTCCACCACCTCCACCTCCAGATGTTGCTACATCTAGTTTGAGATATTTTGTACTACCACTGTAGTTGTATACTCTAACGTTATTATTATCATGTATAACTATGCGATATCCCGAGTTATAGGATATGGTTATGTTCCTAAGTATTGGTTGGTATGCAAGGTTCGTAGTACTAAATACTACTCTGTACTGCATATAGTTATTGGGTGTACTGCTTATATCACTACCATCGTTATCTGTTATTAATTTTTCTGCTCTAACATTATCTAAATATATCGTATTACTTGATCCCGTCTTATTGGTTAATCTTAGTACGGTCACATCATCCCTATCTCCTGTAGCTATATCAGATATATCCCAATATATCTTCTGCCACGTATCCGATGCATCTACTGTAATATCTTCATACTGTTCAGTACCAGCACTTTCTCCAAAACCTAATCTCAAGGTATTCCCTATTTGAGATGCCCTAACCCAAGCAGTTATGTAGTCATAGTTACTTAGGTCTTCATTTGATACTGCGGCCTCCACATATCCCCCATTCGTACTACTAACCACCTTAGTTACATTTGTAGCAGTAGTTTCATCCTCATCTTCAAAATAGTCCACATTTCTAGTTACATCTCCTTCAGAGACAGTCGCGTTAGTACCGCTCCAGTTAGTATGGGTATCGGCACTTTCAAGCATAATGTAGTTTTGATTAACCACAAATGGTCTCCACTCTTCCCATGATGCATCTAATGGGTTTGTACTATTACCACTTCTTGTTTGTATACTGATATTACCGTATGTATCTAAATCTTGACTCCATCTAATATTGTCATATGTTTGAGCATTGGGTGTAGCTATTACTGGAGAATTATATATACCGTATGAGTTATATCCAGATTGGTAGTAGTTGGTAACAGAGGGGTTGGCTGTGGTACCAGAATATGAGTCAGAGTAGTATATTGCTATACGGCCATCACCTCCGGCACCACCATTCACTCCTACCCACCCAGTACTTGTACCTCCAGCTCCTCCACTTGCACCAACAAAGGAAGTTCCAGTATTAACACTTTCACCACTAAGCAATATGCTTCCTCCAGCTCCAGCTCCTGCTCCTGCTGCATTAGCAACTGTAGCAGAAGCTCCGCCTGTACCTCTAGATGATACCATTCCTGAAACAACTACACTCTTGGAATAAACAGCTATTATTCCTCCTCCTATTCCACCAGAACCAGAAACTCCAGCTGTTCCTACAGTACCTCCCGATCCAGCACTCCCAAAAAAGAGTTTACTTAAATTAGCCTCCCCATATGTTCCTCCCCCTCCTCCTCCACTATATGTAACACTGGTCGACAGAGTTCCATCTCCAGAAGCATTAGTCCCACCAGAAGGAGCATTTGATCCAGCAGTATAATTTGCTCCTCCACTTCCAGCTGTACCATATCCTCCACCGCTACCGGCGGCTGCGTACTCGGAGCCACCACCAGAACCCCCCCTGTTAGCACTACCCAATCCTAAAGTGGAGCCATTACTTGCACCACCACCACCACCACAGTAACCATTTCCACCCAAATAACCATTATACCCACCACCACCACCAGCCCCACTAGTACCATTTGTTGTAGTTGTTGCCCCTGCACCACCAGGTCCGCAAAATGCCTCTCCTCCTGAGCTCCCTTGAAGATTTCCACCTGCACTACCTCCTCTATACCCTATCCCACTTACATCTATTGTTCCATTAATATTTGCACTAACACTAGCTCTGAAAAATATAACTCCTCCCTTTACACCATTCCATGTAGAAGGATAGAAGTTAACACCTGAATTAACTGTAAGATTTCTGTAATTAGGAACTCTCTGTAACATAACTCTTTGCGTACTAGTAGAAGTGCCTAAATTGGTATCATCTGCTAACCCATCCCCATAGTAGTTCTTCTTGGCTGTCTTAAATGTAATCGTAGTCCCAGAGACATTAGCTATCTCCAACGTCTCATAGTTACCTACATTATCCATAGCTGTATATGTACCCTGGAGATTTATAATCAATACCTCATCCCCTACGGCCAAACAACCTGTACTTGGTGTAGCTGAAAGTGTAGCTGTTGTAGAAGATGGGAATGCAGTTATATTGTAATTAACTGCATCTCCACCATCTGCACAACTCCTCCCCGCAGATAGACTTGTTGTATTAATATTTGTATTGTACTGCACCGTTACATCACCATCTGCCCCTGTACCAGGATTAAAAGCTGGGGAAAGAGATACAGAGGTATCCCTAACATCTGTTCTTATGATTCCTGTACTTCCTGCATCCTCCCAATCCTCTTTTAAAGCATGCCTAATACTAATACTCTCTTCTTTGATATTCTTCCAATTTCCTCCTGTACAACTCTCATTTTCACTACCCCCTACACATATCCAGCCATCTGCTAATATGTTATATGTATCATCGTTATGCTCTACATTAAGATAGCTACCACTAGCTACTGAACCATGTTCTGAGAATAATCCAACTCCATCACTGTTCCCTACCAAAAGATCAATATGATCAGTACCGTCATAGAAATAGAGATTGGTACCGTTATACCAAAGATCCCCTGTATTAGGACTACTCACATCTATTGCACTAGAAGCCGCTAAATTCAGTTGTGCCACAGAAGCTGTATTAGCACCCAATGAAAGCATAGCTGTTGTACTACCTGTACTCTTCCCAAGACTTGCATATCCACTCTGATTTATTAAACTTAACACAGTACCAGAACTATTTTGCCACTCCATCAAGTTATTCGGATCTGTATTCTGTGCCTTTATGACAACTGTCTCATCGGGAGATATTGTGATGTCTCCCGAGCTATTTGAGATTATGGAGCTAGCACCCGCGATATCAAGCCTAGATGTGGGAGTTCCGGTTCCGATACCTAATCTTCCATTAGCAACATCAAAATAGAATTGAGCGTTCAATGCAGAATCCCCTCCAATTATTACATCGTCTGTTGTATCTGTTAGATATGTGTATGTTCCATCATCTGTCCAAAGAGAGCTACTTCCTCCTCCTAAAGCCGTACCGTTCCAATAGAGTGTCCCTCCAACATTGTACAACCTATTCTCATAGATCGTCGGGGCATCATCTCTGGGCCTAATGAAGAATGTCATAGGGTTTTCAAATGCAAATACCTCTGTACTTCCCTTCTTTAAGGACATAAGGTGACCTGTACCATCCTGGACTATTTCTAGAACCAAATTGTCAAAGTTAGAGCTTTCAGTTTTAAACAAAACCAACGGCCAAGCTCCTGTTGATGTGTAGTTGGAATATACTGTTAAACCAGACTTAGCAGTATCTCCTGATATTGAAGCTCTTTCTGCGCCCATATCAAAAGAAAACGGAGGTCTTGCACCCAACCCAGCAACATAAGTCGAATAGGTATCACTACCAATAGCAGTATATGAATCAGCACCGAGAACCAGACTATCTGTCAATGTGGTCAAATAGGCAAAGCCCGTCCCCTGTGTCCAAAGAGAACTCCCTGTACCTCCACTCCCTATATCAACCCAAGATGCACCATCATATACCTTAAGTGTTGAATCTGTTGTATCCCAGTAAACCATACCTGCGCTAGGACTAGCATATCCGGAGGAATTAGCTGCTGTATCAAATTGAAATGCAGTATTAGCATGAGATGCATATTTTGATCTCATGGCAAATGCAGTGGCTTGAAGAGACATCCTTGTGAACGTTTCTGTATATGAATTACCTCCTGCGGGATCGAAACCTATCTCTATGTATACCGTATTTTCTGCCGCTACGAGTGCATCTAGCGAACTATATGAACCAGCTGTGGGAGAGGGATCAGAACCAAGAGATAGATTGAAAGCACCATTGTATTGCCCTATCTCTTTGTTAGAAAAAACTTCCGTGAGAAAGAGTGTACCTCCAGAAGCTGCACTGTAGTATCTTACTCTGAAATCACAAGTATCATTACTTGATCCAGCTACAACACACGAAGGATTACCCGTAGTAACATTCAATCCCTCATACCCTGTATCATTCCTAACTATTTTTCCTTGCAAATTTATCGTATTTGTAGAGAGTGCATACGATTTTTCTATAAAAAACAGAAAGAAAGTTGGGAGCAGTATTCCAAGAAAAATGAATATATTTTTTACTAGTTTTAGGCAGTACTTTTCTTGCATTTTTTCTAGACAGTAGAAAACGCTGTTTTAACGGTAAAATTTTAGTGCCCCAACCTATGAATAATAATAGAGGAAATTGAGTAATCCGTCAAGGATTTTGCTCAAATTTTTACATCTAAAAAATGGCTATACAACAACATTAATTATTCTGCCCGGGACATATATAAATTTCTTTATGTTGCCACCTTGCAAGTATGCCTCAAAAGCCTTTTCTGACAACGCTTTCTCTTGTACTTCTTTTTCGTTCAAATCTGTTGAAACTTTCAACTTTCCTCTAACCTTTCCATTAATTTGAACTGGTATCTCTATTTCGTCTTCTTCGAGAAGTTTTTCATCAATCTTGGGCCAAGTTTGCATATGGACGCTATAGTCATGTCCTGTTTTCTCCCAAATCTCTTCTGCCAGATGTGGTAAAATCGGTGCCACACATACCATCAATTTCTCTAAATCTTCTTTCGAGAAGGTTGATTCGTGGAATTCATTAAAGAATTCCATAAGAGCAGAAATACTTGTATTGAATTTGAAGTCTAGTATGTCTCTCTCTACTCTTTTGATTAGCCTTGCAACGGCCTTCTGTTCCTTCAGGGTACTTTCCCCTTTATTTCCCCAAGCGTATAATAGGAACCTGTAGTACTTTGTCACAAATCTTTTAACCCCATTTATGGTTTCGGTATTCCACGATACATCTCCTTCATATGGACCCATAAACATCATATATGCTCTTGTTACATCTGCACCATATTTTTCTATTAGGTCATCTGGGTTAATTACATTTCCCAATGATTTTGACATCTTTACTCCACCTTCTCCTAACACAATACCGTGAATTGTCCTTTTGTGATAAGGTTCTGGTGTTGGTACAACATTTATATCATATAGAAATTTGTGCCAAAATCTGGAGTACAGAAGATGGAGAGTAACATGTTCAGAACCGCCTTCATAGTGATCAACTGGAAGCCAGTATTTTAACTTGTCAGGATCAGCAAGTATGTCCGAATTCTTCGGGTCTATATATCTTAGGAAATACCAACTAGAACCAGCCCAATTAGGCATTGTGTCTGTTTCCCTTCTTGCAGGACCACCACATTTCGGACATTGTGTATTGACCCATTGGGTAATATTTGCCAACGGCGATTCCCCCGTATCTGTTGGTTCGTAACTTTCAACAACTGGCAGTTCCACAGGTAATTGATCTTCCGGAACAGCTACTTCTCCACATTTATCACAAAAAACTATAGGGATTGGCTCTCCCCAATAATGCTGTCTAGAAAATATCCAATCACGAAGGTGATATCTAACAACTATATCTCCTATACCCTTCTTCTTTATATACTTCCCCACTTCCACTCTAGCACCTTCACTGCTAATCCCGTCCAAAAACCCCGAGTTGAAAACAATCCCCTCCCCTTCGTATACTTTTTCTATTTTATCTATATCAGACCTATCACCATTGGGTCCCTCTATTACCCTAATTACAGGAATATTAAATTTCTGAGCAAATTCGAAATCTCTCAAGTCATGTCCAGGCACTCCTACCACCATACCAGTCCCAACCGTTGTTAGAACAAAGTCCGCAAGGAATATTGGCATACTTCGGCCGGTTATGCTATTTTTGGCAAATAATCCAGTATTTACACCAGTCTTCTCTCGTGTTTCACTAATTCTATCTAATTCTGATTTCTTTTTACTCTCATCCTGATATTTCTCCACCTCTTTGACTGCCTTATCATCCATATATTTCTTTAACTGCTCTATAATCTCATGCTCAGGAGCAATAACAACAAATGTGGCTCCAAATTGAGTATCTGGCCTTGTTGTTGAGACCTTTATCTTAAGATCTGTTCCCTCTACTTCGTACTCTATGTCATACCATGTTTTCTTCCCTATCCAATTTCTTTGTCTAGTTTTTACACTTTCCCAATACTCTGTGAGATCCAGGTCTTTATCTAGCCTGTCTGCATACTCCGTTATCTTAAGTACCCATTGACTGATGTTTCTTCTTTCGACTGGAGTATCACATCTTTCATGCTTGCCATCTATAACTTCCTCATTTGCACATCCCACCTTACATTTCGGACACCAATTAATTGGCATTTCTGTCTTGTATGCTAGGCCTTTTTCATACATCTTAAGGAATATCCATTGGGTCCATTTGTAGTACTCTGGATCCGTTGTATTAATCTCCCTACTCCAATCAAATGTTAAGCCTAAGCTTTTTAATTGCTTTTTGAAGTTCTCTACATTTTCCTTCGTTATCTCCTGAGGGGGTCTTTTTACTTTAATAGCGTAGTTTTCCGTGGGGAGACCGAATGCATCCCAACCCATTGGGAATATGACATTTTGGCCTTTCATTCTTCTTAATCTTGCCACTACATCCATCATGGAGTAGTTTCTGGTATGACCCATGTGCATACTGTCTCCAGATGGGTATGGGAATTCTACTAAGAGGTAGTATTTTCCCTTTTTATCAAAGTCTTTTCCTTCATAGGACAGGTCGGAGAACCACCTATCTTGCCACTTTTGTTCAAATTCTTTTGGATTGTATTCCATGGTTGGTTATTTATATTTGATTGGGATATTTTACAGGAAAAAAGAAAACATTAAAAGAATGGGGTTTAGTTGGTTTGTGGAACGTGGCTGTGGAACGAAATTAAGGTTGTATATATGATTGTGTACAAAAGAATGTATAATGTCTAGAGATGAAAAATACAGATTTAAAGAGTCACCCTATCTTCAAAAAACTAGATAGTTTAAATTTGAATCCTGACGAATATATTATTATGGGTTCTGGAATTATGTATGCTTTGGGGATAAGGCCAATAGAGGAAATAAATGATATTGATATATTGGTTTCCGATAGCGGATGGAAGAAGGTAAAGGAATTTGGTGAAATTATACATAATCACCAAAATAATACCAATGTTATACCTTTTCTAGAAGGAAAATTGTGCATATACGACGAATGGGATCCCAGAGAATATACCTTTGAAAGTGTTTATAAGGATGTACATTTCATAAAAAAATATCCTTTCCAATCATTAGAAAGTTTATTAGAACTGAAGGCAAAAAGAAATAAAGAGAAAGATAAAAGACATATTGGATTAATTCTGAATTATTTGGAGAAAGACAACATTGGACCTGAGGGGGTTTGAACCCCTGACCCCATCGCTGCCAGCGATGTGCTCTAGCCAGCTGAGCTACAGGCCCATATCATATATATGGACTCAGCTGGAATCGAACCAGCCACCTTCGCAATGCGAATGCGATGTTCTACCTTCTGAACTATGAGCCCAACAGCAAGATTATATCACAGATATATTGGATTGACCCTCCCCCTATAGTACATTAAATTTTGTTAAAAGAAAGTGTATAGGGATTATCAGATCAACGTTATTTGCAAAATCGGACGTAGGGTACTAACTACCAATTCCCAAAACCTAATGGATTAACCTGAGATCCAAAACCTACTCCATTCCTAAGTTCGAAGTGGAGATGTACACCCGTTGAACGACCAGTAGAACCCATCTGGCCAATAGCCTCTCCTCTTCCAACGTACTGCCCTGACCTCACATATATGTTCTTTAGATGTGCATACCATGTGGTATATCCATTACCATGGTCTATCTGTATAGACCAAGCATAACCTGATCCCCCGTATGTGGAACCTAACGGAGGACAGTATCCACTACATCCAGCAAATATAACTGTACCTGGTGCCGCTGCCGCGATATTGGGCATTGCACTAGATGCAATGTCTATTGCCCTATGATATGCTCTGTACCCTTGTGATATTACACCTGCTCCACCTGCAACAGGCCAAGATATGAATCTACCAACATTTGGATCTCCAACTGCAGCAGCTGTACTTGCAGTAGTATACTGGTTGGAGACATAGAATGATGGAGTGGATGCTATGACTGGCTTTGGAGGAGCTGGCATCTTTCCATCTGGTATAAATAGTTTCGCCCCCTCTTCAAGCGTAAAGGGATAGTCTAACCAGTTAAAATCTGCTATAGATTGTTCATTTGCCTCATATTTTTTTGCCAAACCTGCTAATGTATCACCCTTAGCAACTGTAACCAAAACTCCATCACTCGGAGGTATTTCAAGAGTTTGACCAGGCTTTATGAAATCACGAGCAGTCATATTATTTGCCCATAGTATAGACTCTGTACTAATACTGTAGTACTCTGCAATCGTACTTAAAGTATCACCTCCTTTAACTACATACTGCTCAACTGATCTTCTTGCCCTATCTTGTGGGACAAGTGTATTCAAGGACGCATTCATAACCATGATGTCCGTTTCTGGAACCCCTATTCTATCCAACTGTCCATCACTAGCAACAATAACAACAGGTTTTCTATATAGATATGAAATGACTACTATAAATATTAAAACAAAAGCCACTACCTGGAGTGCAGAACCAAGAAAATTACCTCTTCCCCAGAACATTCTTCTCGTTAAGTTATCCTTTATGTTCTCAAATGATTTAAAGAACATATCTAGTATAACGGAAAGAAGAATCAACAAAACCCTTAATCTTGCATACGTATAGTCAAAAAGAGAGAACAGGAAGGAGAATACCCCCCTTTTATTCGTCTGTTTAATATATCCTTCATAGATGAATCTTCTTAGTTTTTTAAGGGTGCTTCCTTTGCTAATATCATCATCCACAAAAAGAAAACTTTCTAGATCACTCCTACTTCTGTATTGTTGTATACGTCTATTAGAGAGCTCTCTAAAGCTTAAACCAGAGATATTTTTATTTTCGGAAATATTATCTTTATCCAAGATAGTAGATATGTTAATTGATACCTAATATTATATCAATTATCTATGCTTCATGCAGAGTAGCTAGGAATTCTTCATTACTCTTGGTTTTCTTAAGCCTACTAATCAACACATCGGTTGGATCTTCATTGGAATCTAGCACTTCCAACATTCTTCTAATTCTCCATGATTGATTTAGAACCTCTTTTCCTAAAAGTAGCTCTTCATTTCTAGTACCTGAACTAATCACATCAATTGAAGGATATATTCTCTTATTAGCTAGTTTTCTGTCCAAGTGGAGTTCCATATTACCAGTACCTTTAAACTCCTCATATACTAAATCATCCATCCTACTTCCTGTCTCTACCAAAGCAGTAGCTATAATTGTGAGACTTCCTTGCTCTTCGAAATTTCTGGCTGCACCAAAAAATCTCTTTGGAGGATACAAAGCTACTGGATCAAAACCTCCTGAGAGTGTTTTTCCAGATGTGGGCATAGTGATATTGTATGCTCTTGCTAATCTAGTAATACTATCCATTAATACAATCACATCCTCACCCCACTCCACCATCCTCATGGCCTTCTGAAGTGCCATCTCTGCAACCCTACAGTTATGCTCTGGAAGTTCATCAAAGTTTGAGGCATATACCTCTCCTTTAACAAACCTCTTCATATCAGTTACCTCCTCAGGCCTTTCCCCTACTAGTACTACTATCAATTTAGCTTTTGGATGATTTTTAGCCACCCCATCTGCTATATCTTTAAGTAGCCAAGTTTTTCCTGCCTTTGGTGGTGATACAACCATAGATCTCTGACCAAACCCTATTGGTGATAATAAATCTATCATTCTAGTAGATATTGTCTCTTGATCTGTTTCTAATTTAATCTGTTTTTTAGGAAATATTGGTGTTAATTTTCTGAAATTTGGCCTCTTTACGGCCTCTGCAGCAGGTTTTCCATATACGGTATCAACCCTAAGTAGACTTAGAAATTTCTCTTTCTCTTTAGGTAGTCTTGCTGGACCAGCAACTTCATCACCTGTTCTTAAACTAAATTTCTTTATCTGAGAACCAGATATATATACATCATTATCTCCTGGAAGAAGCCCATCTGTCCTTAAAAGACCGTGTGATCCATCCTTCAATACCTCCAATATACCCTCTACAAAAACAAATCCCTCATCATTCGTTGATTTTTTTAGGATTTCAATAATTAGTTCTCTCTTTGGAAGTTCCATAAAATTCTCAAGTTTTAAATCTTGAGCTTCTGAGCGTAAATCAGCAAGATTCATCTGCTCATATTCTTTAATACTCTTAGTTTTCTTAACCATTTGATTATTAGGGAATTAAAATATGGGGCTATTTAGCCATATGATATTTGAAGTATATTGAAATCAAAATGAGATGTCAAATACTTTGAAAATCGTATGGGATAAAGAAGAAGGGATCGGTACTGCCCCAACCGACCCCGGGTTCTTTTCCTTAAATTAGGAAAAGTCTCGAAGAACATGATACATGTTTCCCATCTTCTTCTTGCTATATTCATAATACAAATAGAGAGAGAAAGAGACGGAAGATATCTTAATCTTTTCCTGTTGCCCAGTTGTGCTTGTGACACCCCAGACAAAGGGAGAAAACTAAGATATCCACATATATTTGAAAGATCTGTATAAAGTATATCTTTTTGCATGATAATTGTCAACCCTATATACTGTATCCACATAGGCACAGTCCGTTGGGAAGCACTTACTATAAAGCACTCCCAGGGCACGCGTACTGCCTGGGTTACGTAAAATATAGCTGTTACCTAACTGGTGGATATCTAGGAGGCAAAATAAAAATAGAGCTTAAATTGTACTGATTTTTGAGACCTTCCTTATTTTCAGATTCTTAGCCTGCCCCACCTTCATCCTTCCAACTACCAACTCTTCATAACCTGCCCTAACTGCCTCGGAGACAACCGAATCCACCCCCCAAGTACCTCTAACCTCCCCCGTAAGACCTACCTCTCCAAAATATATTGTGCTCTTAGGAAGAACTATTTCTTCTGCCGAAGATCTAATAGCCGCACATATTGCCAAATCAATGGCTGGATCATTTACAGTAATTCCTCCTACAACATTCACAAACACATCCTTATTTCCCAGAAACACTTTGCCTTTCCTGGACATCACAGCACATAGCATATCAAGCCTTGGCTTTTTAATCCCATTAGCAACTCTCCTTAATGGCCCAGCCTCACTTTCCCTCTCTACCACTAATGCCTGAACTTCAACAAAAACAACCCTTGAACCTTGAATAACCGCCCCTATCGCGCTACCAGAGGACTTACTCTCCGACTCTAGGAACACCAAAGATGGATTCCCCACCTCTTTTAATCCGTCACCTCGCATCTCGAATACACCTATCTCGTTCGTAGAGCCAAACCTATTCTTCATACTCCTAACTATCCTATACTGATTGTATTGATCCCCTTCCATATACAAAACACAATCCACTATATGCTCCAAAACTTTTGGCCCAGCAATATCTCCACCTTTATTGATCTGCCCTACTATGAACATAGGCACTCCCGTCATTTTCGAGACCCTTGTTAATACGGAACCACTTATTCGTACCTGACTAATACTTCCAGGATATCCCTTTGAGGAGAGGGAGCTCATACTTTGAATCGAGTCAATTACTACAAGTTCAAAGTTATCACTTTTTATAAGTTCTGCGATATTTTCAACTACCACATCCTCTGTTAAAACGAAATTCCCCCTTTCTTTCTCCGTTAATTTCTTAGAAGATATTCTTTCCAATCTCGAATTTAATTGCGCAGGGGATTCTTCACCGCATACATATAATACCTTTCCTCTTTTAGCAAACTTAAGAACTAATTGCATAAGGAGGGTTGATTTTCCAACTCCCGGCTCACCACTAAGTAGGATTACCTCACCTTCGACTATTCCTTTCCCTAAGACTCTATCTAGTTCCTTATATCCTGTCTCTATACGCCCACCAACACTAGAGGACTTATTACCAACCTCTTTAATTGGCATATAGTTGGATGGCACTACAGGCTTTGCCCTCTGTGTTTGTTCCAAAACCTCATTCACCTCCTCAAGTGTCCCCCATTCGTCGCATACTGGACACTTTCCAGACCATTTAAGAGACTCCGAGCCACAGGATGAGCATACGTATTTCATATTGTTTATTTAATTATCTATAACTATATTATCCCCCTTAACTACCATTTTGACCACAACCCCTTTCCCTTTCTCAAACTTAACACTCTCCTTAAGCATGTACTCTGCTAGAAGATTTTCCACCTTATCCTGCAAGAACCTCCTTAAAGGCCTTGCCCCATACTCCTCACTAAAACTATTCTCAATCATGTATGTAATAGCTTTACTATCCAAGACAACTTTAACTTTTTCTTCAACCAATCTCCCATTCAGCTGTCCAAGAAGAAGTCTTACTATCTTTCTAGCATCTCTCCTTGTTAGTGATCTAAAGATTACTATGTCATCCAACCTATTCAAGAGTTCAGGCCTTAGATTGTCCCTTAACTCTTCTAATAACATAGATTTCATTGATGTATATGCACTATCTATATCCTTATCCGACCTAGCCTTTACCCCCTTGCCTACAAATCCTAACACCTTATCCTTACTAATCTCTTCCGCTCCAATATTCGATGTGAGTATTACAACTGTATTTTTAAAATTCACTCTCCTACCCCTTCCATCCATTAAATGACCGTACTCTAATATCTGGAGTAATACATTTAATACATCCGGATGAGCCTTCTCCACTTCATCGAAAAGTATTACTGAGTGGGGATTTCTCTTAACCCTTTCTGTTAACCATCCCCCCTGTTGAAAACCCACATATCCTGGAGGAGAACCTATTAACTTAGAAACACTATGCATCTCCATCATCTCACTCATATCTATCTGTATTAATTTGTTTTCATTTCCAAAAAGCTCCTTTGTCAGAACTTTTGCTAACTCCGTTTTCCCCACACCAGTGGGACCGAGAAAAAGAAATGAAGCCCACGGCCTATCAGAATCCATTATTCCTGTTCTAGCTCTTTTTATGGCAGAAGCAACAGAGGAACATGCTTCTTCCTGTCCAACTACATACTTTTTCAAATTATTCTCTAATTTCAAAAGAGCACTCTTCTCCTTACTACCTAACGTATTAAGAGGTATTCCCGTCCATTTAGAAACAACATTTCTAATGTCCTCTGTATTAACCTCATTACTAATACTTTTCTTATTCTTTAGGCACTGTGCTTCTAACTTAGCAATCTTTTGTTCCAAAGAATCCTCCTTTTTCTGTAAATTTAATGCCTCCTCCATCCTCCCTTTTTGAATCTCCGCCTCCTTCTTGACCCTCACACTCTTTATGTCTGTCATCAAGACCGACAGATCTTTAAATCCTGCCTCTATCTTAAGCCTTTTAGATGCTGCCGCCTCATCAAGCAGATCTATTGCTTTATCCGGAAGATACCTATCTGTCACATATCGATCGGACAAGGAAGCTGCAGATGCCAATGCTCCCTCCGCAATCCTAACATTATGATGCGCTTCTAGTATTGGCTTGACATTCTTTAAAATCTCTACCGTATCCTCCAAAGATGCTTCTTTGAGGAAAAGTGGTTGGAATCTCCTTGTCAAAGCATTATCCATTTCAAAATATGCCGTATATTCATCACTTGTTGTTGCCCCTATACACCTAAAATCATCTTGAAGAAGTGCAGGTTTGAGAACAGACGCTATATCAGATGAAGTACCCGGCATACCAGGAGAGACTATATTATGAATTTCGTCTATGAAAAGTATTGTATTATTACTAGTTACCACATCTTGGACAATTGCCATAACTTTTTCTTCAACATCCCCTCTCATCCTACTCCCTGCCATTATGCTTGCAACATCCAGAGATATTATTCTCATCTCCCTTAGAGAGGGAGGAACATGGCCATCTGCTATTTTTTGAGCTAAACCCTCTACCAATACCGTTTTCCCAACCCCCGCTTCACCTATTACCAAAGGATTATTCTTCTTTCTTCTACTCAATATATTTATTAACTGTTCTATTTCACCCTCCCTCCCTATCACTGGATCCAATCTTCCCTCCCTCCCAAGCTCTACCAGATCTGTTCCTAGAAAATCCACAACTCTTTCTCCCTGATTTTGCATATTAATGTCTCTCGGCTTAGCAAGTATTCCTAATGGGTACATTGCCAATTTCCCAAGAACTTTTCTAAAAGATCTATATGTTAAACCGAAGCTCGCAAGTCTAGAAAATTTTGGGTTATCTGAGCTTAATATTGCTAACATTAGATGTTCAGTACCAACATACACATGGGCCATCTTCTGCGCATAGTCAAATGCCTTCCTGAATATATCCTGAACCTCAGCGGAGAGCGATAGTTCTCTTTTGACAGAGGTATCCCCTGTTATCTCTACTATCTTTCCATCGAAAAAATCTTTCAAAATTTCGCCCCTATCTAGGCCCATTTCTTCTATAGTTCTAGTGGCTATACATTCCTCATTAAGAAGTATTCCTACAAATAGGCTAACAGCAGATATTTTCTTCTCTCTGAAATGCTCCGAAACCAGAGATGCACTCCTTAGGGACACATTAGCATTCTGGCTAAGACGATTAAATATGGATTGTTTCTTTTTAACAACCTTCATTAGCATTCCTAATTATACTATATACTTGGGCAATTACTCTTTCTCTCCTATTTCCTCCTCCACTGCAGAGTCCACCACAGAGGCTAGCTCTTCCTTGGAGATTTTAGGTTCTTCCACCTTAACTGGTGCCTTAGAGGATGTGGCTTTTAGACTTAAACCTAGATGTCTCTCTGTTGAAGATATGGAAAGTATTTTAACTTTAACCTTGTCACCCTCTTTGACTATATCTGCAGGATCTTTGACAAGTTTATCTGAAAGTTCTGAAATATGTATTAATCCATTTAGACCTTTATCTATTCTTACAAAAGCTCCATATGGTACAACCTTTTGAATCTCTCCTTCAACGATATCCCCTACCTTATATTTCGCTATTGCTTCTGACCAAGGGTCTTGTTGAAGTCTCTTAACACTGTATGCCACCCTCTTTCCTCCATCGGAAACTCCTATTACCATAACTTTCACCTTACTTCCAACGGAATACATACTACCAATATCCTCCACCTTATCCCAAGATAGCTCGGAAAGATGAACCAATCCTTCTAAGCCCTCTGCATTAACAAATATACCAAAAGGTGTAATGCCACTTACTGTGCCTTCTAGCACATCACCTTCCTTTACCTTATTTAAGGTCTTCTCTCTCTGTTCTAGATCTCTTGATTGTGTGACCATCTTCTCGGAGAGAATTATTCTATTCTTCTCCCTATCCAACTCTATAATCCTTGTAGATATTTTTGTTCCAACCAAAGAGCTTAGAGTTTTCTGAACCTTAGAAGAAATATCCTTCCCCACCTGTCTCACACCATTTAAATACACCCTAGAAGCATCTAACTGAGATGTTGGGATGAAGCCTCTGATATCCTTACCTATCTCTACTATCAAACCACCATTATTAGACTCTACAACTACCGTCTCTATCACATCATTTTCTTTTCTAGCCTTCTCTAGGTTCAACCATGCACTGGCCTGTTGTGTTCTCTTAATGGAAAGAACCAATTGACCTTCTTCATCTTCTGGCTTAACAACATATACTATTATTTTGTCTCCCTCTTTCAACTCCCTCCAATCCAAAACATCGCTCTTTAACTCCCTCCCGGCCACTATTCCTTCTGATTTAAAACCAATATCTACAACTACAAGGCCATCTCTGACATCCACTACGGTGCCTTCTACTATATCTCCCCTTGAGAATGTTTTTATTTGGTTCTCGCCATCAGCAAGAAACTGATCTATCTGTGAATATGAATCTTTTTGTTTTTTATTATCCATAGGATTTTCCTATTGGTGATGCAATACATGCAACTGGTATTTGCATACTACTAATCTAAAATGTTGCAGTTGGATTATATCATACTATTTTGGGTCTGTCCTTATTTTGAGATATTTCTTTAAAACAACCCTATCCCAATCAGGCTTTTTAGCCTTTAGAATATATCTACCATATAAAACAAAAGTTGAATTAACTTTGTACCAATCCTTTTTGGGATATAGACTTTCTAGATCATGAGCTATCTTTGTGGGGTCTGTCCCCTCACTTAACCCATATCTGATAGCAACTCTCATAACATGGGTATCTACTGCTATCCCCTGATTAGCTTTATATAGATCGTTCAGGAAAACATTTGCAGTCTTGTAACCTACACCCGGGAGATTTTGGAGCTTTAGAAGCTCCTTGGGAGGCTTGCCTTTGTACTGAGTACTTATGATCTTGGCTGTTTCAATTATATGCTTAGATTTTGTTTTAAAATAATTAATACCCCCTACGGTATGCTGCACATCTTCAATATCTGCTTTCGCCAAGACACTCGCATTTGGATATTTTTCAAATAGCTCTTTAGTAACTTTATTCACCTGCTTATCTGTAGTTTGTGCAGACAACATTATACAGATCAAGAACTGAAACGGTGTTGACCAGTTCTCAAGCTCTGTAGTGGCCTCTGGGAAGAGTTTTTCTAATTTTGACAGTAGATGTATAGCTAATTGCTTCCTAGTCATCTAAAGCTCTACAAAACTTATCTGAGAAGTCCTTATTTATTAAACCAGACATAATACTTTTTATCTCTGGCAACTCTTTTATTATCTTCCCCATTTCTTTCCTTACCCTTGGATTTTTTATCTTCACCAACTGACATGTTCTTCCAACACGCACCCCTATATCAACCCCATGCCTGTACATACTATCCTTGTCATTAGATCTTAGTGCCTTTAGATATGATGATAACAGGCCACTGGGCAATGTCCCACCAATGTATAGATTTTTGAGTATTTCCTCTGCCCCTATCTCATATCTTAACTTGTACATACTCGACCTAGACATTTCATTAACACCTTCGATTCTAGAGAGGAGAAATTCATATATTTCATCCGATATATCCTCACGAGATCTCCAACCACTCTTTGTTTTTGTCACAACTTTCTTCCATCCTTTCCCTGCTCTTTCTTGATACAAGTCATATATCTCCCCAGATAGTTTCTGTACATTACCCTGCTCATACATATCTCCTTTCTCCTTTCGAAGATTCTTCCAAGATTCATCTTCAGATACCATCTGCACAACAGAGTTGGTCAGGCTTAACTTTTTAATCATAAATGACTCTAACCAAAGAGCATAATCTACCAAATCCTTTACATCCTGATCCTCTGCAGACTTTCCCAAACTCATAACGCCATACCCTATTGTCACAGCATTACTGAAGGGGCTCCTATCAAGGACTATCAATGTCTTTTTATAATCCCTATTGGATAGAAGAACATCCATGAATTCCAGCCTATTGAGAGCATAGAGAGCCATTCTAATTTTTAGCTCTTGAATTTTTTCAAATTCAAATTCTTTAAGCAATCCAATCAAAGAAAAACGCACCAATGTTCCAACAGGAGTGGCATAGATTGGAAAAGAGGAATAGGTTACGGGGATACTGTTCTCTAACAATCTCTCAGACAAATTTAAGATCGCATCTCCCTTCCCTACTTGATCTACCCCCTCACACACAAACACCCTATAGTCCCGGCTTGCCTTCAAATCAATATTTTCATAAATTTATACCTTAATTATTATACTACATTCATAATCACACCGAATCTCGTACAACTGTTTTACTCACCACTATTTCCCTCCGCCAAGGACTATTTGAGATTTATATTCGACTATAACCTCTCCTGCTAATTTGCTTTACACTTTGTTCTCTATTACGAAACGGCGGAAGATACCCTGTGTTACGTCAGTGCAAATGACAACCCCCCTGTGCCCGCTAATAAACACATCTTGCGTAACTTAAACATTACTCCCCGTTTTGCCCCAAAATTCAGTATTCCCACCAAAAACAGACCTGGTGAAAATATATATCGGCCCTGTCCCCTCTTGGGTTATATCCTCTCCCTCATGATACAATGGAGAATGCAGAAATTAATCATACTAGACTATGACAACACCATAGCCAAATCCAAGGAGGCTCCCGGCGAGAAAATGATTGAAACTATTTCGTCGTTATTACATAGGAATAAGGTAGGAATACTAACAGCAGGTAGGTCTATTAAAGGTTTAAGGGACTTGTTGATATCAAGCTCAGAGTTAAATAATCCGGACCTACTTAAAAATCTCCTACTCTGTACCAAGTATGGGAACTTAATCTTAGAGTATGAGAATGGGTGGTTTGTTCTATATGAAGCTCCCAATATACCAACTAGAAAAAAGAGAAGGATAGAAAGGATAATTAGAAGAGTACCTTGGAAATTATACACCCCTAGGAGCGATTCTAAGCAAAGGATACATGATAAAGGTTCTGTTATATCTGTAAATTGTTTGGGAAATGAATCTACCGATCTAGAGAAGGATAGCTGGGATATAGATGGGAGCGTTAGGGAGAATATTAAGAAAGAATTAATAAAGAAGTTGGGTGATGAATATGAAATATTCATTACGGGAAGAAATACAATTGATTTAGTACCAAGGGGAATGAACAAGGCAGATAATATTGTTAAACTATCTGAGTTAACTTCTATACCATTACAAAATTGTATATATATAGGGGATGAATTTACTCCCCACGGAAATGACTACCCTATCCTATCCTTAGGCATAAAGGTACACCAGATTAACAATCCCTCAGAAACTGAGGATATATTAAAGAGGTACGTATAAACAAAAACCCACTCTTTCGAGTGGGTTTCAATTTCTAAAATCCTGGCAATGACCTATCTTCCCAGGACCAAAGGTCCAAGTATTTTCGGCGCTAGAGTGTTTTACTTCTGAGTTCGGGATGGAGTCAGGTAGTTCCACTCTGCTACAATCGCCAGGCAAAAAGATTCGATATATCAAGTCCTTTTGCCTGGGGGTCTTTCTTTCGAAAGACCAACAGGACTTCAGTTCTAAAGAGCGAACAGTGTACTTTGTACACTTAAAACCGAATAGAAAGTCGAAATTCAATAAAGCTTTTGGTCTATTAGTACTCCTCGGCTAAATATATCACTATAATTACACCTAGAGCCTATCAACGTGGTAGTCTCCCACGGACCTTCCGTATAGCAAGCTATACAAGTATATTTAATCTTGGGATAGGCTTCGCACTTATATGCTTTCAGTGCTTATCCAATAATAACATAGCTACCCAGCAATGCACTTGGTAGTACAGCTGGTGCACTAGAGGTTACCACACCCTGATCCTTTCGTACTAAGGGTCGATTCCCTCAAATATACTGCGCCTATACCGGATAGAGACCGACCTGGCTCACGACGGTCTGAACCCAGCTCACGTGCCGCTTTAATGGACGAACAGTCCAACCCTTGGGACCTTCTCCAGTCCCAGGATGCGACGAGCCGACATCGAGGTGCCGAACCTTGCCGTCAATATGAACTATCGGGCAAGACTAGCCTGTTATCCCCGGGGTAGCTTATCTCCGTTAAACAATGGCGCTTCCACGCGCAACCAAAGGGTCACTTAAACCTACTTTCGTAACTGATCGAGGTGTCCCTCTCACAGTAAAGCCTCCTTATGCTTATGCACTCTTCACCCGATTTCCATCCGGGTTGAGGAGACCTTTGTGCGCTTGCGGTACTCTTTAGCAAGCAACCGCCCCAGTCAAACTTCCCACCATGCACTGTCTAGGAACCCGATAAGGGAACCTGTTAGAAATAAACATTCAAAAGAGTGGTATTACACTGTCGACTCCACCATCCCTGACGAGATGATTTCAAAGTCTCCCACATATTCTGTACATCCAAAAATTTATTCCAATGCAAAGCTGAAGTAAAGCTCCACGGGGTCTTTTTGTCCTGGTATAGGTAGGCCGCATCTTCACAGCCATTTCAATTTCACCGAGCGCGCTGTCGAGACAGTGGAAGGATCGTTACGCCTTTCATGCAAGTCACTAATTAAGTGACGAGGTATTACGCTACCTTAGGACCGTTATAGTTACAGCCGCCATTGACCAGGGCTTCAGCTCCAAGCTTCACCACCACTAGAGCACCGAAGTGCATCCAGCAGACGGTTAACCTAAAACCTTAACCTTCTGGCATTGGGCAGGCGTCAGCACTTATACATCTTCTTACGAATTTGCAAGCGCCTGTAGTTTTGGTAACTAGTCGTCCCTCCCTATTCTGTGCCGCTTTCATCACCACAAATAAAAAATACTTATGATGGAAAGCCCCCCTTCTCGCGAACTTACGGGGTGAATTTGCCGAATTCCTTAACAACGCATCACTCGTACGCCTTGGTGCATTTACACCTGTCTACCTGTGTCGGATTGCAGTACGGTTACAAACATCAATACAGTTACCGAAGTAACTGATGATAGAAGTTTTTCCTGGAAGATTAATCTAACAGATCGGATTCCCGAAGGTCACCTTTACATCGCAACTCGTGTACATACCGCAAGCGGTAAGCATCTTTCCGGATTTTCCTAGAAAGACTCTCTTGTTGCTTGTACCCCAAACCAATTAGGGGCCTGCATTTTCAATCCTCGCACTCCATCTCAGATGTTAGTAGTACAGGAATATTAACCTGTTGTCCATCGGATACGCTTTTCAGCCTCTCCTTAGGACCGACTAACCCATGGTTGACTGACATAGCCATGGAAACCTTAGACATTCGGCGAGCGGGGTTTTCACCCGCTTTACGTTACTCATCCCAGCATTCTCACTTCTATACGCTCCAGCAGCTCCTTACAGGCCACCTTCACAGCTAATTACCAGATGCTAATCTGGTCATGTATAGAACGCTCCCCTACCGCCCATATATCCCGAAGGATATACAAACTCGCAGCTTCGGAATCTACCTTCAGCCCCGTTAAATTTTAAGTGCAAAATCTCTTGACTAGTAAGCTTTTACGCATTTTTTAAAGGATGGCTGCCTCTAAGCCAACCTCCTAGCTGTCTGAGAAATTTCACTTCCTTTCCCACTAAGGTAGAATTTAGGGTCCTTATCTGACGATCTGGGCTGTTTCCCTCTTGAGCATAGGAACTTAGCTCCCTAGCTCTAACTGCCATAATATACAAAATGGTATTCGGAGTTTAACTAGATTGGGTACTCTTTCGAGCCCCAAATCCAATCAGTGCTCTACCCCCACTCCTTAAATTATGACGCTAGCCCTAAAGCTATTTCGGGGAGAACCAGCTATAACCAGGTTCGTTTGGCATGTTACCGCTAACCACAAGTCATCCCATAATTTTGTAACATTAAAGGGTTCGAGCCTCCATTCTGATTTCTCAAAATTTCACTCTGCTCATGGTTAGATCACCTGGTTTCGGGTATCGTGCATGTGACTGAATTTCGCCCTATTCAGACTCGCTTTCGCTTCGGCTCCCCAATAAACATGGTTAACCTTGCCACACACAACGAACTCACTGGGTCATTCTTCAATAGGCACGCCGTCACCGGATATACCGGCTCCGACTGTTTGTAAGCATACGGTTTCAGTTACTATTTCACTCCCCTAACAGGGGTACTTTTCACCTTTCCCTCTCTATACTAGTTCTCTATCGGTCGCAAAAGATATTTAGCCTTGCCAAGTGGTATTGGCAGCTTCCCACAAGATCTCACGTGTCCCGTGGTACTTAAGAAATCAAAAGAAGATCCTACTTTTTTGTATACGAGACTATCACTCTCTATGGTATACCTTTCCAGGTATTTTCTACTAAAGTAAGATTTTATAACTTCTCGAACTGCTTGCTACCAGTTCATCTGATCCTTACAACCCTCATATTGCACAAGTAGCAACCTACGAGTTCAAATCCTCGATCATCGCAACGCGAATCTCGATTCATATCCCTCTTACACAATATGAGTTTAGGCTCTTCCCTTTTCGCTCGCCACTACTAAGGGAATAAACTGTTGTTCTCTATTCCTGCAGGTACTAAGAGGTTTCACTTCCCTGCGTTACCACCTTTACAGCTATGAATTTACTGTAAGGCAACTGGGTTTAAATCCAGTTAGGTTACCCCATTCGGAAATCCCCGGATCAAAGCTTGTTTGACAGCTACCCGAGGCTTATCGCAGCCTACCACGTCCTTCTTCGGTCTTTTGCGCCAAGGCATTCACCGTATGCCCTTATCTCGCTTAATTGAAATTACTTTCTATTCAGTTGTAAATGTGCAACTACAGATACTGTTAATCCTACTGTAATAAATTGGACCTACCTCAACAGTACAGATATACATATATCTTGTTTCAAAGATCAAAGATTTCTCTTCTTTCTCTGTCATCTATGGACCTGAAGGGGATCGAACCCTTGACCTCTTCATTGCAAATGAAGTGCTCTAGCCAGCTGAGCTACAGGCCCATTAATCGAATCTGGTGGGCGCACCAAGAATCGAACTTGGGACCTCAGTCTTATCAGGACTGTGCTCTAACCAGCTGAGCTATACGCCCATCTCCTTGGTTCATATATTTAAAGATCTAAGCTTTCTTAAAAGCTAAAAAGTGACAGGAAAGTCTTGGTTACTCCTTGAAAGGAGGTAATTCAGCCGCAGATTCCCCTACGGCTACCTTGTTACGACTTAACCCCAGTTATAAGCGTTACCTTCGTCATCCCACCTAACGGCAGGACACCTTCGGGTATCACCTACTTCCATGGCTTGACGGGCGGTGTGTGCAAGACCCGAGAACGTATTCACCGTAGCATGGCTGATCTACGATTACTAGCAAATCCAACTTCATGAGGTCGAGTTTCAGACCTCAATCCGAACTGAGACCGACTTTGAGGATTAGCTCCATCTTACGATTTGGCTTCCTACTGTATCGGCCATTGTAGCGCGTGTGTAGCCCAGGACATAAGGGCTATGCGGACCAGACGTCATCCCCACCTTCCTCCCCGTTTTACCGAGGCAGTTTCCCAAGACACTTGTAACATGGGATGGGGGTTGCGCTCGTTTCGGGACTTAACCCTACATCTCACGACACGAGCTGACGACGGCCATGCAGCACCTGTGTATCACCCTCGAAGGCCTCCCTACTTTCATAGGGAATGCAGATACATTTCAAACCCTGGTAAGGTTCTTCGATTGCCGTCGAATTAAACCACGCGCTCCTCTGCTTGTGCGGGTCCCCGCCAATTCATTTGAGTTTTAGCCTTGCGGCCGTACTTCCCAGGCGGGATGCTTAACGCGTTAGCTGCGGCACTCAATACTTCCATTAATTCCCGAAGGAAAAAATAGTCATATCGAACACCTAGCATCCATAGTTTACAGCGTGGACTACACGGGTATCTAATCCGTTTTGCTACCCACGCTTTCGAGCCTTAGCGTCAGACAAGGACCAGCGAACCGCCTTCGCCACCGATATTCCTCCCAATATCAACGCATTTCACCGCTCCACTGGGAATTCTGTTCGCCCCTTCCTGTCTCAATTTTTGCAGTATCCAAAGCTTTTCCACGGTTAAGCCGTGATATTTAACTAAAGACTTACAAAAACGCCTACGCATCTCTATACGCCCAATAAATCCGGATAACGTTCGCACCCTACGCATCACCGATGCTTCTGGCACGTAGTTAGCAGGTGCTTATTCATATGGTACCGTCATCTATTCTTCCCATATAAAAGGAGTTTACAATCCGAAGACCTTCATCCTCCACGCTGTGTCGCTGCGTCAGGGTTGCCCCCATTGCGCAAGATTCCTAATTGCTGCCTCCCGTAGGAGTATGGACCGTGTCTCAGTTCCATGGTGGCTGACCGCGCTCTCACGCCAGCTACCCGTCTTAGCCTTGGTGAGCTTTTACCTCACCAACAAGCTGATAGGACGCGGACCCCTCTTGAAGCGCCGAAACTTTACTTACAAGATCAAAAAGAAGATGTAAGACCATCATGTATTACCCCATCTTTCGATGAGCTGTTCATGACTTCAAGGCAGGTTATCCACGTGTTACTCACCCGTTTGCCACTATCCCAAAAAGAATTACAATCAACCGAAGTCTCAAGTAGTTCAAAGGGATCGTTCGACTTGCATACCTTAGGCACACAGCCAACGTTCATCCTGAGCTATGATCAAACTCTCATTGAAAAAACGCTTGACTTACACATTACCAAAGTAATATGACCAACCAGCATTGAGTTGGATTTTTAATGTCTGACTAAATGAATTGTGTGACCCAATCACACTAATATAGAAAGTCATAAAATTTGAATTTAGACTTCCTGTCACTCTTCAACTTTTAAGGAGCTGAGGAGGGTATTTGTTTGAAGATATGAAAATATCTTTATATCAGGTTTTCGTTAGAGAATCATACTCTAAGAGGAAGCCAGTATCTCCGTATATAATCCCAAACTCGTGAAGGATTTTAACATACTAAAAGAGTGTATGCAAGACCTTTGGATCTATATTTTTCTTTACATAGATCCTTCCCCATTAAATAGTACATAGTCGAACAAGACATTGTACCATTTTGCTTCTGGTATAAGGATTTCTTTACCTCTATATACTCCTTGGCAATTAGCAGTTGCTCTAAGTTGATACATTCTAAAGCCGGACAGGCAATCCTCCGGTAAGTAATATGATATACCTATCGTTCCTCCTATCGCCTTCACACGAATTTCCGACAATTGATACTCCGTTGGAGCTTGCGTAACTGGATCCCCTCCCTCTCCTACCTCTACTAATCTTCTTTCAATCTCTAGTTCAATCCCCTCATTATCTTTATCATCAGGATTGTACTTAATCCAATTATCAGAGTCTACGAAATCAGTATTATTGCAAGATGACAGATTACCACTTGAAAAACAGTAATTAGTAAAATGATCCTTATCTGGATCCTCTGGATTAAATTCTTCACAATCTACCACCTCTCCATACACATCGTATCTACAAAACTTCTTTATCACAGAGAATCCTGCTCTCGAGTCACCCCTTACTGTTAGTTTAAGGTTCAACAGACAGAGATTGGCTTCCATTAGATTCTTTACAGGTAAGCTCCATACATGACCAGACCTTATTTCGTAGTAAGAGGAATGATCCATTTCTTTGACCGTTAACTGATATTCATTAGTCCCGACATTTATGGGACAGAGAGGATCTACCAAATCAGACAGTACCTCATCAGCTTCTAATATATTAACACTTCGAAACAGCTCTGTTATGTCAGTAACTTTATCATTTTCTTTCAATACTACACCTTCTGTGTAATCTGCAACTTCCTCCAGAGAGAATCTAGACAAGCCACTTACAGCTTCTACCAAATCTTTTGCATTGTAAAGCATTATCTTGTCCAAAATTAAATCTGACACCTCCAAGGCTTCCGCAGAGGCTCTTTCTTCCAATGCCATACTTTTATCTCTTGAGGTCCTAGAATAGACTGACATAGCTATTAATGAAGACACCACTAAAACCACCATAGCTATAGCGAGGGCCTGTGCCGAATATTTATTATCTTCTATTTTTTTTATGTTTTGTTCCATCTTATTATTTAATGTGCCTTAAATCCTACTTCTTGTTTATACAAAGGCGATTCTGTTCCAAAGAATATCTCAGCTAATTCCGTGTACTTCACAGCCCAAGATACAACTAAGGTGGGATTATCGTAGTTAAATAGTCTTAAATTCCTATTTAGTACTATAGCCGAGGTATCTGCTAAATCTCTACCAAATGCTAATGCACTCCCGAATATTAGCAAGCCGTCCCTAACCGCCTTATCCAAATCACCTTCTTTTATTACTATCTGTCTTTCTGCTATTAAGAATGCATCTAGGTAATCATACCGAACAGTGTCCGACCCTAAACTTTGATAATCTCCCTGCCCTATTTCTATATCTCCTTTCGCCAAGAATATGCATCCTTTAATTCCACCCTCTGAGGAATTTACATTAGGCTCTAATATTATATTTCCGCCAGACAGTATCAAGGTATTATTTTGACACTCAAATCCAGATGGGACTACTATATTATCGGAGGAAGATATTATGCAATTCTCATTACCTAGACATTTTTCTGCTGTATTCAATCCTATCTCTTCATCATCTAGCAATTCATGTTCAAATATTGCCAAATCTATCAATTCCTTCTGAATCAAAAGTTTTTGAATTAAGTAATCATACCAGAAACTTTTCCTATCATTTGTGTCATATACTCCCTCTGCCACAACACCTTTTAGTTCTGGATACACGATATTCCTTATCGTATCTCTTCTACTAGAAGAGATTAGACCCGTTCCTGTGAGTAATCTATCGCCCAAAACAATATTTCCCCTACCTTCAGCTAGACCCAACGCTTGGATCAATCTTTCCTCCTTTTCCTCTTCCAATAATTTTGCTGCAGGTCCGAAACCACCCTGTGAGTACATTATTCCTCCCTTTGTAGCTATCCAAGATCTCAGATCTATGTTGTGCGGTTTGGAGGCATAATTACAAGCTTTGTCATATGCAGTTACATACATTATTATCGAACCGAATGCATTTAAGCCTATATTTATTCTAGTGTTTTCAAAATCTACATACGGGTCCTCTGGATTAGCACCACTATTTAGGTCTGGATAATGCCAACTGTTTAGCAAGTATTCCTCCTTTAGGCTCCCTGTTACACCGGAGATATCCCCTAGCTCTATTTTATTTTCATAACCAGGAGGAGATAATAAAGTTATGTCATAACTATCTAATCCAACTTCCCTATATCCATTCAGAACTATATCTGTAATATATGACCCTGTTCCATATGCCTCCCAGTTTAGGAATAACTCCTGCGCATCTATCACCTTTTGCCCCAAATTTTCTATCCTAGGATCTTCCAAATCTATTCCCCATTTGAAATAGCTTTTAACAGAGGTATGATCTATTAAATTTCCAACCATACTTCTATCTAATATAGAGATATCGAAGTTATATAGACCTTCAGGATTAAGATTACTGTTTGAATTAAAATTCAATTTAAATTCAAATGTAACTAGATCTCCGTATTTCACTTCCTCTATATCTATTACTCTCAATATTTCGTTGTCTTCACTATTCAATAGTTTTCCGTCGTCTAAAAGTGCCCATCTATTATCATATGTCAGACCGTATATCAAAGGCTCCTTATCCCAATTGGGATCATTACCGTCTCGGACCAGCATTACTCCTAAGATCCCTACGTCAGAATATGTATAATCACCCTCCTTTGGCAAAGCATTTCCAAAATCAGTACCATCTCTATTGAGGATAAGCATAACTCCTTCGATATCCTCATTTCCATCTGAGTCACTTCCTGCTATCCTGACCTTTAATGGGTTGTTAATATCTTTTCCTGTGTATTCGTCACTCTCACAACCCATCTCTGTAATATCGCTCCCAATTTCTGGAAGTATTACCTTATTTGCACAATCTTCATCATATATATCATCACAAGCAGAAGATTCTTCACACATTGGATCATCAAATCTCAATGATGTATCAGAAGGGCAAGGAATCTCTACCACTGGGGGATTATTAATAACATAGTATCCGTTAACTACCTCGCCTTCTAATGTGCCTGAATCACATCTGTTAACAGAATGATATAAGCCCATTATATTACCTGCTGAGGAATCTTTAAGTACCTGTGATATGGCTAAGGATGTAGGGACAAAATTCTGTGTGACAAAATTACTAATTGAACAGAAATCTTCCCCAGCAACACCATCACATCCCACCCAAGGTTCCCACTCTCCGCCAGTACCGTAGTTATTCGCTCTAAATTCATACTGTATACCACCTCCTGTCGGAAGAGAAGAACCTTCCGGCATGGTTACTTTAATAGGATAATCGTTTTTGATATCAGCTCTATATATTCTCCAGTTACTTCCATCCGAACCTCCATAGTAGATTACCAGATCGTCTCCGCTACTCACCACAGTTGAATACTGTACGTGTGTTCTATCACCTCTACCACTACCTCCTCGTGGGACTCTACCATTTGTTGACTCATAATCTGAGTTAGCTGGAATAGTATTATCTTCCTTTATCCAAGTATATCCATCTAGCGAATATGCATAATATATCCTCCAGTTACTTCCATCACTCCCTGCATACCACATCTTATACATATCTCCGTCCTTGACCACCGATGGAGCCCTGACATGGGTTCTATCTCCTGTACCACTCTCTCCTCTTGGGATTCTCCCATCCGTTGACAATGTATTTGAATTCGCAGGAGTACTATTGTTTACTTTTGTCCATGTTAATCCGTCCGCAGATGTTGCCATGTATATTCTCCAGTTACTTCCATCATATCCCGCATACCACATCTTATATCCACTTCCATCCTTTATTACCGCGGGATCACTTACATTTCCCCTATCCCCTATTCCAGCGGTATTTACCCCTATTGGAAGTCTTCCATCTGTTCCAGTAGTATCACTCCTTGCCTCCGCCATGTTATTCAGTTTATTCCATGTTAATCCATCCGAGGAGGTAGCATAGTATATTCTCCAATACGAGCCATCATTTCCTGTATACCACATTTTATACGTATCTCCGTCCTTAATAACAGAAGGCCCCCTTACGTGGGTTCTATCACCCGTTCCTGTCATTCCTCTTGGAATTCTTCCATTGGTTGATTCTGTGTTTGAATTTGCTGGAGTTGTATTATCTATCTTATCCCATGTCAAACCACCATTAGTTGATGTAGCATGATATATCCTCCAGTTGCTCCCATCACTTCCAGCGTACCAAATATTATATACCCCTCCGCTTACGACTAGGGAGGGATCCCCAACATGTGTCCTATCACCTATCCCAGAGGTACTTAATCCTAATGGTATTCGTCCCTCTGTACCCTGCACACTACTTCTTGCTTCAGCCACGTTGTTCGTCTTATATGTTTTGTTTGAATCCATAGCTTGAGAAAGCCTATCCCTTACAGAAGAGATGTCTATCTTTGTTGGATTAGCTGGATCCGTTGATAATGGATATATTTCCTCACCCACTATCAAAGTTGTATTAGAAGGTTTCCATTCCGAGGGAACAGTCCCAAGAAGATTTGTTTCTATTAACCAGAAGGTTTTTCTTACAGTACAAGGATCACACCCATTACTTCCCCTACATGTATTTACCGTTGTAACTGCACATCCATTGTTTGTAGCAGTATATCCTTCTGGGGTTGAAGGAGTACATCCCTTACAGGTCCCTGGGGTACAACTACTTCCCCCACAAAATGTTCTATTTGTATCTTCCCAGCAATCTGCACACCATGCACCACCACCACAACAACAATCAGCATATACAATACCACTGTTAGAATTGTTAAATGGGAAGATTACAAAGAACAGTACAATCCCGAAAAGAAGTAGGCAATAAAATAGAAACGGAGTTTTTACTTTCATAACATTCCCCCCTTATTAACCATAAATAATTTCATAAACCTTGCATTAAACCGTATATCATATTCTCTGTTTTGCCATAGTCCTAATTTTTCCCCGTCATTGTAAAGATCTATGGTTATAATTTTAAATAATAACGCTTTGCTCAATTTCCTATACTCCTTCTCACGATTCCCTGAATAATCTTCCAAACACAGAAATGCTCCATAATAATCATCTTCTATTAACCGAAGAACTTGGGATGATAAAGAAACGATCAGATCTTCTGTATTGGTAGCTATTTGAGCCAATGTATCCTTGTCCCCGAAATCACCTTCTTGGGCCACAAGGTTAGCAAAGTATGAGATTGCACAAGTGTTCTTCAAAAACAAAGCCCCCCTGGCAAGAACAAAGTCCAACACAAAGTCAATACGGTTATCCATTTCTACTTTACTTCCATATAACTTCCGTAATCCATATGTATCAGCAAGTAAACTTGTAGTGTTAGATGAATGTAATGGACTATATCGTCCCTCTCCATTTAATGTTAAAACCTCTGGATCCAAGATTCCCAAATAGTCTATAAGGGAGTATTCTTCGGATATTTCAGTTTCTTTAATATACTCTTCAACACTTTCTTCAAAAGCCACCGGATTACAATATTTACCAATGATATCAAAATCGTTCAGTTGTATATTTTGAGATATCTGATACATCATCAAACAGGCAAAGCTATTTGATTTTTGGTAATCCGTTTTGTCTACTGGAGGATTATCCCTTCCTGTGGGGTCTGCAATGGAATAACACGAAATATCCCCATCACCACACTTAGAAGGTTCTGTAGATAAATCTATCTCCTTTGCTGCAACAATCATTTCTACTATATCCTCTTTTGTAATGTCTTTTGCTAATATTTCTTTTGCTTCGATATCACCATATACATATGAAATTATCCACGGCCTATACAGCAATTTATTCACATATCCATTATATGGTTCTCCTAGATATTCATAAGGAGGCTGATTATTATCTTCAAACAAACTTTTATGTCTAACTTCTGTAAAAACCAAATTCTTCTCTTTCAGTGAATCAAAGTTAGATTGATAATCTTCTATAAGTGGCCCATCTACAATAGCTCGATATACAAGAGTAAGAACATTATTATACTCCTCCTCTGTAAGTCTTAATTCATCTACATTAAGGCTTACTACATCACTTGTACTCTCCTCTTTGTCGTCACCCACTACCATAAATACCTTGTCCCCCAAATCCCTAGGCTCAATCACTATACCAATACTCACCGCTCCGAAATTCTCCTCCTCCATATCAAAATCCCCAGATAGATACTTTCTCTCCACTTCTATATCCTCATAGTAAAGACTCTCTTTTGTTTCCGCATCCCAAGCATTAAAATCAAAAACCATCTCCATTCCTTGATTCCTTATGTTATAGATTATTCCCTTTACTTTGTACTCCTTTCTAGAACACTCATTAACAACAACAAACCTCTCCATGAAGTCCATTCCTTTAGGAAGTTCTGCGCATTTGGATTTGAAGAAATACCAATATCCCAAACCACCCAAACATAAAAAAAAGAAAACAATTAGAATTGTTAAATTTTTCCTCTGGGCAGACGTATTCATTAAGAAATATCTTAGACGTTTTCCTATATCTTTGCAACTATTTCCTACCCTCAAACATATCCTCTAATTCCTTCACAGATGTAGCTTCCGTAACCCCCTTATCTCTGCCCCATTCGATCAATCTTGGGAACCTGAGAGAGAGCGTCTTTGCACCCTTCTTTCTAGTTATTTCATCAGCTTCTACAGTAAATACAACTCTAGGTTCTACCCACACATCTGGCTTTAGTATTTTATCAACACTTACATTTTTAGGCTTATTCTTTAAAATATCCCCTTCCAAAGATTTAAATATATCCTTTAATTGCTCATCTGAAAAACCCGTCCCTACATTACAAATAGCTTCGAATGTATCATTAGCTTCATTATACAGAGCACCTAATACTGCCCCTACTCCCAAATCCTTTCTCCTTCCTGATCCCAAGGTATATCCTACAGCTACAAGATCAATACTATCTACTAATTTGCCTTCCATTGATTTTTTCAGCTTAATCCATTCGTAATTCCTTACTCCAGGCAAATAGGGACCTTTTAATCCCTTAACTATGACTCCTTCGTGCCCTCGGCTTATCCTTTCATTGAAAATTTCCTTCAGTTCATCAATATTACCAATCCTCTTTGTGTCATCCACCTCTATACCCCCATATGTATTAAGTGTGCCCAAAATAGTAATCCTTTGCTCTGTATCTTTGTTTAACAAGCCCTCTCCATTAAGATATAGAATGTCAAAAGCCATAGCCTTAACCGGGATACTACCACTTACATTCTTTATATCGTATTTCCTCCTTCTCTGCATGGTCTCTTGGAATGTTAGAAATTTACTTCTCTTATTATCCCAACCTAATACCTCAGAATCCAATATAAATGACTCCTCCTTCATACTTTTAGCAGATTCGACTATCTCTGGGAACATATCTGTTATATCTTCTAAGTTTCTAGTAAAAAGCCTTACCTGGCAATCGTTCTCGGCTACTGAGAAAAGCTGACCGTTTTCATCACTTTTTATGTGCCCTGTCCATACAGAATCACCCATATGGGTCTTTTCTGTCTTAAATTTGTGTATCTGGCACCTTAGTCCGTCATACTTACTCTGTACCAAGAAAGATTCACCCAACCTTTCTGGTACTTCCTCGAATGAGGGCACCCTCTCTACCAATCTAGGTAGTACAGGAATTCCAGGATTTACATTGACTTTACTTAGATTTTTAACTACTTCGCCCTTACCATTCCCTACTATTAATGAACATATATACCCTATATCTGCATATGCTCCATATGCCCTATCCAACTCCTCCCTTAACCCCTTATCTCCCTGCACCACAAATGAGAACACATCTAAAAGGGTTTTAACATTTAGACCAAATCTGAGTGATCCACAAACAATTCTTGACAAATATTTTGCTTCTAAAGGAGACATTTTCTGCATTAGCCCAGTTATTATTCTATTTTTACTATCTACCGATCCGGTACCTGAAGTGTTAACTATTTCCCAGAGTGAGTCATATAGGCTTTCCAATGATATATCAGACGTTTTATATCCTAATTTATTGGTAACATACTCCAAGGTATCACCTATATCCCCAAATTCCTTTCTTTTTTGTGAAATATTCTCATCTAGATTATTAACTTTCGAGATGTTTGTTAAAAGAGAAACAAAACTTTTTTCTGAATAGCTAAATTCTGCATTTACAAATAATGGAGCTACCCTACCCTGTATCAGATATGAAAGGATTTGAGCATCCTTTTGGTTTAAATTTTTAAAGAAGGAAGACAGAGTGATAGTCATGTCATTGCGGGAAGACATACTCTCAAGAGTATCAAAAATCGTGCATACTTCATAGAATGTGGTGCTTTTCATTGTATTAGCCTTTAAAGATATATGTTGTTGCCTTTGTAGATCCTTCTTGAGACACAAGACCCAAACCGACTAACGTGTCCATATCTCTTCGAATAGTCCTTGTTGAGACATTTGGTGCAAGATCATATATTTCCTTTGGATCCATCCTCCCCTCCTCTCCTAACCTGCTTAATATTCTTTGTTGCCTCCCGTTCAATCTTGCCATATCTATTTTAGAAGGAGTATCTATGGGAGAACTTTTTACCCTATCCTTCGAATTACTTTCCATTCCGACAGGGTGTTCACTTTTTCTACCCTTCCCCTGTTTCAAAAACATGATCAAAAATACGCCTGTCAAGAAACCTAAAAGAGTTATTATATTGAACAATAATGAACTTTTTCTCTCCGAGTTTGTTTCCATAACCTTATTATATCTTTTTGGGGAGAATTTGTTAAACCCGCCGATAGTATATTAAATCTTCCTAACTTAATACATATAGTCATTGATATACCAAGTGTTTATGTACAAGCTCGACGTATTATTTCAACAATTCGGACATATTATTACCTGTAGATGAGTTGACTTCCAAAGGAACTTCCAAAGAAACAATATTTTTCATTATATCCTCGGCTCTTTTTACGAAATCCACTACTCTCCCTTCATTTACTTCAAATATCAATTCATCGTGGATCTGAAGTAGCGTAAAGGCTTCTTCCTTAAATTCCTCCTCCATCATTTCATCCAGCTTAATCATTGCTAATTTCATTATATCCGCCTCGCTTCCCTGTATAGGCATATTCACAGCCTCTCTTTGTGCTGCTTTAAGCATTCTAATGTTTTTTGATCTTAGACCAGTTATATGCCTTGTTGTACCAAACATTGTTTGTACATAGCCCTTCTTGTATGCTTCTTTTTCCAAGTTCCTAATATACTCTTCAACCCCTTTGTAGGTATCAAAGTAGCTTTGAATGTATTGGGCAGCTTCTTTACTATCTATGCCCAACATACTTGCTAAACCGAATGCTGTTTGTCCAAAGAGAATCCCGAAATTGACTGTCTTTCCAAGGCTTCTTTCCTTTTTTGTAACCTCCTCTACCTCCTTATTCAAGAGTCTAGATGCTGTTGCTCTGTGTATATCCAAGCCTTCATTAAAGTCCTTTATTAATAGGTTGTCTTTTGACATATCCGCCATTATTCTCAGCTCTATTTGCGAATAGTCCATACCTACAAGTTTGAATCCCTCCCTTGCTATGAAGGATTTTCTTAATTCCTCTGCCCATTTGCCTTGTATAGGGAGGTTTTGCATATTCGGATTAGATGAAGAGAATCTTCCAGATGTTGTGCCTGTTTGCTTAAAGTCCGTATGTATCGAATTCTCTTTGTCCTCTTTTGCCATTTCCAGAATTGGGGTTGTGTATGTTGTGTACATCTTGCTTAATTCTCTGTATTCCAATATCTTCTCTACTGCAGGATGCATCCCCTTTAGTTCTTGTAGTATGGATTCTCTTGTGGATTTTTTGCCCGCGGAGGGTAGTGAGAGTTCATTAAAAAGGACGTCTGAGAGCTGTTTGGGAGAGTTTATGTTAAACTCGTGTCCAACATAATCATATATTTCTTTCTCAACTTTCTTTATATCATCCCCTAAGGCTTTGTCGAAGGATTCTAGATGCCTTATGTCTACCTTTATCCCCCTACTTTCCATTTTATGAAGGATTTTAGCTATGGGGATCTCTATTTCTCTGAGGATATTAAGGTAGTATTGTGATTTTATATTTAAAAATTGCTCTAAGCAGTATTTAGTATATTCATAAAGCTCTATATTATCAGCTTTTTGCAATTGACTCTCCCTAATCTCCTCTAAGCTGTCCAAAACTTTTTTGAGATCTGTTGGAGATATCTTTTCAGATAGAATTTGAGAGGAATGATCAAATGCTAAATCTTTGAGGTTATAACTTCGTTTTTCGGAGTTTATCAAGTGGGAGAATAGTCCAATGTCATATATTTTTTCGTCCTGCACGCCCTTAGTTTGTGAAACTATACTTTCCAAGCCATAGAGGGCGGTTTCACAGTCGGCCGACACCGTGGAACCGTCGCCCTTCGTTAGGAAATCTTCTTTCTGTCCACCTTTATCCACAATTCTGACCATAATGTATGGAAAACCTGTAGCCGACTCATCCGTCCCTATGTATGCAATATACATATTAATACAATCACCCCTCTTTTTGCCTATTTCTGACCAATCTGACCATACTATTTCTTCCGAGTTGGTAGAAAATATATCTAATTGGCTTGAATAACTGCCTTTTTCACTACCCTTTATTTCGTCCAATCTTGGAATCAACGATTTAAAGGCATATTTTTTGAATATTTCTAAGACTCTGTTTTTATCAAAGTCCCTCATAAGGGACTCTTCCAAATGTACGTCCAAACCTACCTCCTGCTCTATTTTAGCTAATTTCCTACTTAACTCTGCCTGCTCTACTCCCTCCGTGAGTAAGTTGGCATATCTGGGCTTCACATCCTTTAAATTTCTGTAGATATTATCCAAATCTCCGTACTTCCCCAATAATTCCTGAGCCGTTTTGGTTCCTATCCCTTTTATTCCTGGTATATTGTCCGAGGAATCCCCTGCTATGGCCTTAAAATCTACTAATTGCTCGGGATATAAACCTAAATATGAGAATGTTTTTTCTCTATCGTAATCTATCAAATTTTTAAAACCTCCAGAAGGAAGGCATACCTTAACGTTATCACTAACCAGCTGAAGAAGATCTCTGTCCCCACTTAAGATGTATAGCTCTAGGTTCTCATTACTCCACTTGCCCCGATCTACATACTTAGCTATAGTTCCAAGGATATCGTCCGCTTCAAAGCCATCTTTTTTTATAATAGGAATATTGAATGCTTTAAGTATCTCTTCTACTAGAGGGAACTGATCTATCAAGGACTGATCCGTGGGCTTCCTTGTCGCCTTGTAATCAACGTATTCTAAATGCCTAAAGGTTGGCTCATGCGTATCAAATGAACATACCACATATTTAGGATCAAAAGTTTTTAACGCTGAAAGAAGCATTACAGTAAAGCCGTATACTGCATTCACCTGAAGACCATCTTCTGTTTGCAATGTGGGGGGATATGCGTGAAATGCCCTATGCACTATAGCATTAGCGTCTATAGCCAAAAATCTGTCCTTGTGAGTTTTAACTAAGTTCATATATACAATTCTACAACTACTTAAACAATGTCTCAAACTCCTCTGCGCTCACAACTTCTTTCTCCAAAAGCAAACTTACTAGCTTTTCAACATACTCCTCTTTCTCTTTTAGAAGATTTCGGACATATACATAGGCCTCATCTATTAATCTTTTGACCTCTGCATCTATTAATTTAGCCGTCTCTTCGCTATACTCTCTTCCTCCACCATATGTATACCCTAGATGCTTAGTTTCCTCTAAGCTTCCATACTTGACCATGCCAAGATCTTCACTCATCCCGAAATCCATAACCATTTCCCTTGCAACCTCAGTAATCTGCCTAATATCGTTAGATGCTCCAGTTGATATGTCTCCTATGAATAATTCTTCTGCAACCCTTCCTCCTACCCCAGTTCTTAACCAAGCCAACATCTGTTTTTTAAATAGAAACTTCCTATCCTTCTCTGGGAGATATACCGTGACACCTCCACTCATACCTCTGGATATTATAGAAATTTGCTCTACAGGATCTGACCCCTCCGTAAATTTAGCAACAATTGCGTGCCCTGCCTCGTGGTACGCGGTATGTTTTATATCATCCTGCTCTTTCCCACCTTTTTTCTTTCTTCCTAATTTAACTTTTAAGTATGCTTCCATCAAATCCTCTTGACTTATTTTCTTTCTGTCTTCCCTTGCAGCCATTATTGCTGCTTCGTTGAGAAGATTTTCCAAATCAGCACCTGAATATCCTATTGTCTTTTTAGCTAAAGTTCCTAAATCCACTCCCTCCTCAAACTTTTTATTCTTAGAATGAACACCCAAAATAGCTTCCCTCCCTTCAAAATCAGGCATTGGGACATGTACCGTTCTATCAAATCTTCCCGGTCTGAGAATAGCGGGATCTAATACATCTGGCCTATTAGTAGCCGCAAGTACTATGACATTTTCCCTTTCCTCAAGTCCATCCATTTCCACAAGAATTTGATTCAACGTTTGCTCTCCTGCACCTGAATGAAGTACTGTCCCCCTTTTCTTCGCAACTGCATCTATCTCATCAACAAAAATTATACACGGAGATGTCCTTCTAGCTTTTTTAAACAAATCTCTAACTCTGGATGCACCCGCACCTACTAGCATCTCCTCAAATTCCGATCCTGATGTATGGAAAAATGGCACACCAGCCTCGCCTGCAACAGCCTTAGCCAAAAGTGTCTTCCCAGTTCCAGGGTCTCCTGTCAGGAGAACTCCCCTAGGGATCCTTGCTCCTAAATTTCTATATTTCTTTGGATTCTTTAGAAAATCTATTATTTCTGTTAATTCATCCTTAACCTCATCTATTCCAGCAACATCGTCGAATGTGACACCTGTTCTTTTGCCCATCAGAAGTCTCGCTTTACTCTCTCCAAAATCTAATATCTTCCCTCCTGATGCCTGCATATTTTTAACCATCACATATACAAGTATCAACGCAGCACCTAGGAATAGAAACGTCAAAACATCTCCCAAAGTAATGCCAATTCTTGGTTCATAGAAATCGTTTTCCAAATCTTTAACATTAATTTCTGCATTTGTGAGGATCTGGTAGAAATCTGTTTCAGCAGGAAGTAAAGCATATTTTCTGGATAGAATTTCCATACCATTCTCCTCTTCCTTTCTTTCCAGAAGAACCATATCTTCCTTAAGAATAATTTTGTCATACTCTTTTTCTGAAATATCAGTAACTATTTCACTCACAGAGACCTCTTCTCCTTTAAAGTTTATAGACCTGAAAAGATATATTGCACCTGTTAGCAATAATGAGAGGATTACAGTCATAACTATACTAGGAGTCCCCATCTTCTTCTGTTTGGGTAATTTCCTGATGTCAATTCTCACAATCTTATCTTCTTCTTTCTGATTTTTAGATTTATCCATTGCTAAGGAATACAATTTAGTAATAAAGTATGGTGGGAACTGGAATCGAACCAGCGACCTTGGGTTTATGAATCCCATGCTCTAACCAACTGAGCTATCCCACCCAGACTTCCTATTATATCAAAGAGGTTGTTAAAAATGTATTTTAATTGGCCTTCCCAGAGTACCCGCCTGTTTCTGTGTTTATCTTGACCATATCACCCTTTTTAATAAACATCGGGACTTGAAGTTTGTATCCCGTTTCCACAGTAACTTGCTTAGTAGCAGAGTTAGAAGTGTTTCCCTTTACGGTATCTTCTGCCTGTGTAACTTCCAAATTAACAGAAGGATTTTCCTTAACTGTTAAGACATTACCTTCATGCATCATTATTAAATGAGTAGAACCCTCTTTAAGAAAGTTAACATACTCCCCCAGAACATCCTTTTGAATATTCACCGTTTCGTATGTCTGGGTATCCATAAAATACGAACCGCTAGGATCAGAGTACAGATATTGCATTTCCTTTGTTTCTGGAGTTATATACTCCACCTTTGTTCCTGCCTTTACAGTTTCCGTTAAGACCTGTCCATTATCTAATGCTTTCTTTTTCATTATAATTAAACCTCCTTGTCTTCCTTGGGTTTTTAACTTTCTATCAAGTAAATGGAATACTCTCCCATTTTCTAATATGTACATTCCTTTTACTGGCTGATCTGTTAATGGCATATGCTTTAATTAAAAAATTAACATGGAAATATGGTTGCGGGGGTCGGACTCGAACCGACGACCTCCAGGTTATGAGCCTGACGAGCTTCCACTGCTCTACCCCGCGTTAACAATAGTGATTATACTAGCAAAAACCCTTTAATTCAAATACCGTTGAGAATAAAATCCTCCCATATTTCATAGACAGGTTTTATTTCCTCCACTTCATTTATGCCCAATAAATTGTCCATGTCCTCCCCTGCTTCTTCCAACACATTTTCTGGTATTACGAAAACGTATTCCTTTTCCCCTGCAAAATTCAACCTATCCCTGGCCTGGACCTCTAGATATTCCCTACTCTGCATATTTCCTAGAAGCATTGCCAATTCTAAATTTTTTAATCTTAAGGTATCCACCTCTACCTTGGCCCTTCTAAGTATATCCAGCTTTTGAACTGTTATATTAACAGAATGCGCTACGTTATACAGAAGAAATACAGATATCGTTAAAAGAAGTATCTTTGTGATGATATTGTTGAATAGTCCGGCAAATACCTCTACATTATCGTTCCTTGTAATGCTCCTTCTCTCTTTATATATAAATCTGTCCATAATAGATATTAACAGTATGTATAACTTTATTCAAAAGCCCTATATATTTTTATTATTGCTCTCTGCGCCCTGTGGTGATATAATTTTTTCTATATACATAAAACATATATTAAATTAAGACAAAATAACCGTGAGTTCAATAAATAATCCCAATTTTGCGAAAAGAGCCGAGGAGTTTGTAGGAGATCTACAAGCAAAAGGTCGTTCTGAATCAACAGTAATTGCATACTCCAAAGATATAGAGCAATTGTTAAATTTCTTTTCTAAAGAAGGGATTGCCAAGATAGAGGATATCAAAACAGAAGACCTTGAGAAATATAAGCAAAACTTACAGGATAACAACTACACTCCAAAGAGTATCTCTAGGAAGATTAATAGTACCAGAACATTCTTCAGATATTTATTGGAGAACGGCCATGTTACTGATAACCCGTCCGAGAAATTAGCACACCCAAAGTTTGAGACCAAACCTCCTAGAGTGCTAACTGAAATGGAGTACAGGGCTCTAAGGGATGTAAGCAGAGTTGATGTTAGACTTTACTCCATAGTTGAAATACTGCTTCAGACCGGTATCCGAATAGGAGAATTGGCAGGGTTAACGCTAGATGACTTGAGACAATCGAAAGATGGGAGAATCGATTTTCTATATATAAAGGCTGCAGGTAGTCATCCTGCAAGGAAGGTTCCTTTGAATAAATCAGCTAAGAAAGCCGTAGATGAATATTTGCAAGTGAGACCAGAGACAGAGGATGATACTTTGTTTGTTACGAAGAATGGAAGACCTTTATTGGTTAGAAATATTAGAACCGCTATAGATAAAGCATTCGAAAAAGCAGGGATTAAGAATGCAAAGGTTAATGACTTAAGAAACACATTCATAGCACATCATCTATCTAATGGTGTGAGCTTAGTTACGGTCTCAAAACTCGTTGGACACAAGAGGTTATCTACTACAGAAAAATACCTTAATCTTGTTAAGATGCAAGAAGAGGAGCAAAAGAGTCTTAAGGAGCTTTAAACGTAACTCATAGAATATTAAATCTCACTAATAATACCCATATAGTATAGATAGTACTACTGGTTTGTGTACAAGCCGGACGTAGGAAGGAATGGGAATAGGTGGACTCGAACCACCGACCACGGCTTTATAAGAACCGCGCTCTAACCACCTGAGCTATATTCCCGTAACAGAAAGATTCTACCAGAATATGTTTGAATTTAGAAGCCCATGGGAGGGAAGCCCATTGGTTTCTTTTCTACCCTCTCCTCTTCCCTATCCAACTGAGATCTTACTCTAATATCATCATTAACTACTTTAAGATCTCTCCCATATTTCATCCTAGATATCTCTTTAATAATTCTTGCCACTTCCTTATTTTCCGGTAATTCAAATCCTGAATCTGGATATTTTGGACCGTACAAAGCATCTAAAGAAAATGGGGACGGATACGAACCATCATTTAGTAATTTAACATAATAATGCCCTATCCCCTGATTAACCATATCCATAGCACTAATGTATGATTCGAAAGGTGTTTCCAAAAATTCAGCATCCTCAGGACTACACCTTGCTATAATAAGAGAGCCTACATTCCCAAACACAGCATTCTTAATATCCTCAGGTAATTGCCCTATATATTGGTGCGCTACCGTTAAATTGAGTCGGTACTTCCTAGCTTCTGAAAGAATGGAATTAAATTCTTCAGTCGCAAAATTTTGGAATTCATCTGCATAGAAAAAGAAGTCTTTTCTTTCGGTCTCAGAGACATTCTCCCTACTCAACGCAGCAGCTAACATTTTCTGCACTAGTAACAGACCTAAGAATGACATATTCTCTTCTCCTAGCTTTCCTTTCGAAAGGTTGATTATCAGTATCTTTCCCGTATCCATTACTTCTCTAAAATCGAATGAAGATACCGACTGTCCTATTATATTTCTAATGGCAAGATTAGTTGTGAATTTGTCAAATTTGGATATGAAGTACGTTAGTGCTTCCGATTTTGTCTTCTTATCTGTTTTCGCTACCTGGTCCGTCCAATACCTCCTGACCAATTCATCTTGGATCATAGGCAACCAATAATTCATCACCCAATCCTCATCTTGGAGTATTCTAACAACCTCTATTAGCGTAGAGTCTTTCTTGGACATAGCCGTTAACATTGAGTTTCTAACTGCCTGTTGGAATGCTGGCCCAGCATACCCTTGATTATGTGGGTCAAATAGTCGTATGAGAAGTGCTATGAAGCTATTAACTATCTGATGTTTATGCTGTTCATTATAGTACTCCATAATGTTGACACCAAAAGGTCTTTCAAAGTCTCCTGCATCAAAATATATAACGTCTTCCGCCCTGTCCGGAGGAATTCTCTCAAGTATCATCTCTGCAGCTTCTCCGTGGGGATCTACATAGCAAACTCCATCCCCATTATATATGTCTTGAAGAATCATTCTTGTCATTAACCACGATTTACCTGTACCTGTTTGACCTAGTATATAGGCATGTCTTCTTCTATCATCTCTCTTAAAACATATTGGTTTCTTCTTCCCTCTAAAATAGTTATTACCTATCCATATAGTATCTTTAGAATTAATATCAGAGCTTATTTCATTACTTGCTATTAATTCTTTGGAAAGTAGCCAATGAATATTCGGAGTGGAAACATCCTTGTTAGGGAAATGGTACAAAGCTGCTAACTCCTCAAGATTCAAGATTGTTTTTTCATCCTCCGGAGCCCTTCTGTACACAACATCATATACGAAGTTCTTCTCGTAACTTGTTGCTATTTTTCTCTTCTTTAATTTATTGATCCCTGGATTTCCATATTGGTCAAAGGCACCGATAATATTATCCAGATGCATCTTTGCAATTCCCTTGTCAGGAGCACTTGTAATTATCCTTATCTCGGCCATTAAGCCCGGTTTGGATATCTTCTTACTAATTGCCTGAAGTTTTTCTTGAGATACACTTATTTTCTTTTTCTCCGGATCTGAATTATTATTCTCTACTTTCTGTACAAACTTTGCACCGTTCTTCTGCCAATTAGAATCCACAGGGGCAACTACCAACTGCACTACCGCACCTTCATTCTCAGACATCTTACTCAGTGTACTAAGTACATTTGCCATTGGATCTCCCGTGAAGTTCTCGGCCATCCTTATTGGACAGTACGGTTCTTCATCCAATCCTAATCTTGCATATGCCAATTCAGATTTAGGAGCAAATATATTGTATTCATTCACAATTGCAACATCAGCATCTTGGTATGATCCCAATATTTGCTTTTCTACTAGGTCAGCCAATTTCCTTGGACAGTGCACAAAGAATCTAATTTCCCCAGGTAAGCCAACCATTTCAAAAGACACACAGTTACTAACACTAAATTTCTCCCCAATACCTTCTGCCTTCCCCCCTATTCCATATAAATTAGCAAACATTTTTTCTGCAACCCCAATTTCCACCTCATTATTTCTTGGAACTCTCACCTCCATCAAAACCCCATCTTTTGCTTTTATATTTCTGTCCTTTTTTCTAAGCCTTCTCTGAATGTATAGAAATCCACCAACAACGGCCCCAATAATAATCAAAACGAATATTATCCAGCCCCAAGGTATACTAGCTCTAGGACCGTAGTATTCTTGATATGTATCTTTAGGATATGCAACACTCGAACCAGTTTCTATTTCTGGCTTTTGGGTACTAGGTACTGGACCTACTAATTGTGAATATGTGAATTCTTTTGAATTCATTTGACAGTAAAGCAATACTTTATGAATAAAGAATATCACACAGGGATATATATATCAAAGCTACTCTACAGAAGGAATTTCTCCCTTCATTTTTCTTAGAAGAGCATCCCTTGCTATGTCTGACAAAGTTTGAGAACCTGTTCCATCTAATGTAAAGCTTCCAATACCTCCGGTAAGTTCTCTCCCATAACCTATTGACACAGAAAGATCCAACATATTGTCGGAAGATTTTTCTAAGGACTCTGGGACTTTAGCTAAGGTATCTACACCTTCTTGGGTAGGGATTTCTCCTACACCATTATCTTCTAACACAGGGGTTATTTCCTGGGGAATATCTCCCCCAACGGAAGAAACAGGAATAATTTCCTGTTCCATACTTGGTTTTCCTATTTTCTCTATTTCGTTTATATTACTCATAACCTATAATATTATACCACATACTTTCTCTTCTCGTATAGCAACTCCCTTTCTAAGTCCCTACTCTTCTCCTTTTCTTTCTTTTCATGCCTTTTTCTCCCCTTACCATAACCCACCTCTACCTTAACTTTGCCTCTAGTAGTATACACAGAAACCGGTATCAATGTAAGGTTCTTCTGTTTCAGCTTTGTGTCAATCTGTAATAATTCCCTATTTCTTACCAACAGCTTCCTGGACCTTTTTGAATCGTAGTTATCACTACCATCGTATTTGTACTTTGGTATATCCGCATTAACCAACCACAATTCCCCACCTATTATCTTCACGTAAGAATCCGACAGATTAATTCTTCCCGACTTAATACTTTTTACTTCAGCGCCTGTTAAAATAACACCCGCTTCAAAGGTATCTGATATTTCATAATTAAAAAATGCTTTCTTGTTCTTGATTTTCATTCGACTATTATACTACAACCCCAATTTCCAGATTACTGAACCATCTAAGATATAGGCACTACTCTCTTTTGAATCTATAACAAAGTTCTTTACATCTGCCAACACAGAATCCTTCTCTCCCCTGTAAACGTACTGATTTAATAGGGATATCTGATTTGGATGTCTAGCATCAACACCTGATTCTATTGGTTTTTCAAACCTCAGAAGCCTTCTTCCTGCAGAATCAAAGAAGTATAAACCGTAGTCTAAACTATCTCCCGTGAATGCCTTGTCCAATTTCCCATAATCCCCATCAAAATTCAGAACACCTAGAGGAGCTTCGATATATTTGCTTTCAAAAAAACTATAATTAAAACGTATAATATGCGGATCCTCTGGAACTGTTACATATATGCTCAAATCAGCTATCATATCTGTCGCACTTTCAAATCTATCGTCGTTCAGATATGCATAGGCTAGACCATATCTATCACCATATGCTGGGGTTGATTTGAGTAATGACTTCCTATCTGCAGACATGAAGTATATGTTATCAGAGAGAGTCCAAACCGTCATTTCTGCAATATTAGAACTTTTTACGTCCCCAACACCCAATCCTGATAATATGGCAAAGGAGCCAAACCATGATTCCTCATCAAAGGAAGCTTTCAACATACCCTCCCTTGTGTCATATACATACACTCCCTTTGTACCAACATACACATGCTCAGGCATGGTAACCAAACCGTCGTTATCCGGCAATGCCATAACACTTTTATCATACAAAGAGACTCTGTATACAGCCTTTCTCCCTCGATCTGCTACAACTAGATATTCATTACCACTATTATCCAAATATGTTGCCATATCCACAACATTAGAGCCCTCTCCAAAAGAAAGCCTCGAATCAACGAAATTACTTAAACCATTTTTATCCGTAAATCCTACCCTCCTATACAATGAGTCTCCTATTCCTAAGGCCCTTTCTTCTAGCAATAAGTATTCCTCCATATCCTTCTCACTCAGATCTTGAGGAATTTCATCTAGCCTTTTTTCTGCCTGAAAAAGGAAGGTCTCAGCAGATGCTCTGTCAGACACAAAACTATCTTCACTCTTCTTCAAAAGATCCTCTACTTCTACAAATCCATCATTTGCCAGTTTACTAATTTCCCTAGCATGTCTCATTTTAATAGTGAAATTGATCCCTAGTGTGAGTAGAACTATTACTACGACAAATGTTGCCAAAATCTTAAACCTCTTCCCTCTCAAATCCCTTACCTTGTAATCATCTATCCTCATACCAGTTACTCCCACAGGCCTTCTTCTTCCAATACTCATTTGCGAGAATCTAGAAGCTATCTTTTTATACCATCTCTTTTTTCCCAAGTTTTGAACTATCTTTTCCTTAATAATTTCCCATTTAGATCCCAAAAAGTCTCCGATTTTTTTTAAAATCACCGATATCTTTTTACTAATTTTTTCATACATATTTTTTGCTTTAGCCATATTCTCCTCGTAATTAACCTTTTCCTTTATACTATCCAGACCCTTTTCTTTTTTCGTAGTATCATTCTCCTTGAGTTTTTCTACTCGAGCCATCGGCTTTAAAATTTTCTCTGCGCTACTTCTAACCTTCTCTATTGGAATTATCGTTTTTTTCTGCTTAACTTCTGCTCTCTCCTCCACTCCCTCAACAAAATATAGAAGTGCTTTACTACCTTCCAAGTTCTCCCCTATTGCGTCCAACATTTTCATATACTCCTTCTTGGCCGTTAATACTGATAAACGAGATACACTCTTTGTCAGAAGCCCAGAAGAGGAAATCATTAACACATCATTATTACCTAATGCTATACCTGCGGTATTAGCCCTTTTCTCCTTTAATATTTCCGACACATTAACAAAAGATCCTTCCTTGTAGGTATATATGTCATTTTCTCCAAATATTCCCACATATACTCCCTCATCTTTAACAAGAACAATCGTAAAGCTAATATCTATCCCAACCTTCTCCAATTCTGTATCATTTGCCATCAACTCTTTAACCTTCTTTACTCCCTCCTCTATAGCATCCTTTAGAGATTCATTCGTTGTGGATGATGTGGAATAGAGGTAGCCGTCAACAACACTATCCCATACAAATTTGGATATTCTTTCTGCATTCACTCCCTTCTGAAAGGATATATTCAATAACGCATATATATCTCCCTGTTTATTAACCTTTTTATCCGTACTACTGAAAAAATGTCTAAAGACCTTTACAAAGGACTCCCCTTCCTTGCTATTGGATATGTATTGTTGAGCAGTTATTTTCATATTTACGTAAGAATTACAAACAACAAAGAGAGTAAAGTCCCTACCAATACTATTAACATGTACAGGAGTATGATTGTCTTTACTATTTTGTTTTGTGGGGTCTTGAATGTATCAGCAAGAATTCTTACTCTCAAAAAAAGTAATAGAGAGAAAAGGATATTCCCTATTAACACCAATATTATCGGGAGCTTAAGGAGAGAAAGTATATCAAAAGAGAGTATGCTACTACTTCCTCCTAGGTTGTTTAAAAAGTCATCTATATCCACTATATTTCTCCTTTCTGCTTAGACTCCAAAAGATCATACAGAATATCCTGTACATCTCTGGGTCTAGGTATATTATCGAACTCTATTTCAGCAGTAGCACCTGCTGTTTGTATATATACAGTACCTATATCAAAGAGACTTCCGAGTGCTCCCACCTGTTTATGTGTCACATCCTCTACCTTATCAAGTCTAGCTTCGGAGAGTGTATGGGACACCACGCTTGTAAAGTCCAGGTCTATTACCCTCTTATCTGTAATTATATTTACATTGTAAAACCATCTTACAAACGCATATATAATTACAGTTATAGATATTGTTAAACAGGCGAGAAATACCCCAATAAAAAAGGCTGTACTTCTCGAGAGATCTGATACTATTAACTGCATGAGTATTGGAATACCAAGTATTACAAAAGATATTACAGCATATGGTAAATATATAATCCAATGAGATCTAACTATTAGTACAACATTTTCATCTTTTTCCTTTCCGTAGAAGGTTAAGCCAGTTGGGAATGATTGAAAGAAGCTGTTGTTATCTTCTTGTAGGTGCAGAAGAAAGGATTTTTTCAACTTCCTAAATTTCTTGGGTACTTGGTTGGGATTTTCTCTTTTAGCCATATAGGTAAAGATACCATAGAATAAGGGAAAGTTAAAGGGTCTGGCCCTTACTTCCTCTCTACATTGAAAAATGCATAATGAGATTGTTGCTGGATTCTCATATGTCCTGGAGCCATTTGGTTGTATATACTCTTAAACGATAACCCAGGAATACTCAGAACCCCTCGATTTGTATAGAAAACTACATTGTCAGTAACTCCATTCCCAAAGACCACTCCTACTGATGGAGGAGAAAAGGAAGTTACAGGATTTAAAAGTAGTTCCTGTAATTCTCGTAAACTGTAAGGGACTTTATCAGTTCTATTATAATCATCATTTCTAGCTCCTCCGGGACATTTTCCATAATCACTTGGAAGTAATCTAGACAAGTCTGCGGAGTACTTTAGTCCCTCTCCTCTTTGAACAAGATAGGCATTAATTATTATCATCATCTCTTCCGGAGAAAGAAACGGAGAACGGCCACATGTTTCTCCCGAATAACCGGATCCATTTATGTACCAGGATCTATAAAACCAATTTACACCCGATTCTTTTTCCCAAGAGTCATTATACCAATCATTTCCTCCACTTTTGGTATCCCAACCAGTAGCAGTACCCCAACCTCCGTGCACGGCAGCATATTCACTCGCAAAAACTTGTCCGCTTATCAACATTACCTCTCCTTTAGTTTGGGACACTGCATCCTGCCAACCCGAGATATTATCACAGTCTTTATATACTTGATTGCTCTCGTTGGGAACAATATATCCTTGAGTCCTAATTTTATGCAAAGCATATGTCCTTGTTGCAACTGCCTGAGCTTTAAGGGCTTCAATATTCCAGCTTGCAGGCATTTCATATATTCTGTTCATATAAACAGAAAATTCGACTGTTTCATCGTAGTACCTCCTATATATTGGATAACCACCACTATCATACCCTTGTATATAACAACTATTACCCCATCCTCTTACAATAATATCTTTTGGTTCCGTATAATTGGAAGTAAAAGTAGCACTAGGGTAATATACTTCTATAAGTTTACGATAATTCTGCCCTGCATCTGCCCTTGCCTTTGCACCCCACTGGCTCATACCATTCCTATGTGTGTATGCCCCTATCGAAAACACTCCAAAATAACCTGAAGGTGCTTGCGAAATGGATGTCCCCAAGACTGTCCCAACGGAACCACCACTAGATACTAAACCTGCACTCCTCGCAGCTATCAATGCAGCCTGCAATTGAGATACTTTCTTTGTTAAATCCGTTATTTCCGAACTCAACCCACTCTTACTAGCAATCTGCTTACTCAATTCTGCTTGTAACTTAGCCTTCTCATCTGCAAGTAACTTATACGCATCATCCAAACCCTTCCTCTGTGCATCCAAACTATCCATCTGTTTATCTAAATCTGCCTTACTCTCTGCCAATGAACTAAACTCTCCCCCTATCTTCTCCACCTCAGACCTTAAAAAGGATATCGTACTCTTTCTAATAAATATATTCTCTACTAAATTATTCCAACTCTCCTTACTAAACAAAAAATTACTCATCTTATACCTACTCTGTATATACAAATCTCCAGAAATCTCATCTATCATAACCTTTGTTTTTTCTAGTTGTCCCTGCTTCTCCTCTATTGCTAAAACCTTAGCCTCTATCTCCCCCTCTGTTTCCTCTATACTTTTTTCTAAGGTGGAAATCTCTTCATTAATTAAAGATATCTTCTGTGATATAGAATAATTGCTATTATTTATCTGCTTTATCCTACTCTCCACACTCTTAAGTACACCCTCTTTCTCTTTTAACTCTTGCTCCTTCTTTGATATCTCATCCTCTAAACTCTGTATATCATTGGAATACACAGGAAAGTTAAACACAGATACACTGTATATACAAAGTATTACTACAAAAAATATATTTATGATTATTTGGGGCACTTTTGACATAACAGCATTATACCATTACTACATTACATTTTTTACAAACTCTATCACATATGGAAGAAATACTATTAATCCAGTAATTACAGAAACTATAGCACTAACTAAAACAGCTCCTGCACTAACATCCTTTGCATATTTAATATTCACCCTATACTCTAGTGATACAGTATCACAAAGTGCCTCTATTGCACTATTAACTGTCTCGGAAATGAATACCATGGATATAACTAAACTAAGTGCTATCCAATCTGTATGGGATATTTTAAATAGGAAACCAGCTATTACAACAACCAAAGCAAATATCAAATCTATTCGGAAATTTCTTTCGTTTTTAAAGATAAGCTTAATACCATTTCTTGCATGTCCCTGACTCTTAAAAAAATTTTCTGCTTGGTATTTGTGATTTTTCATTATCTAGCAAACTCTATTACACCTTGAAGCAAGGCTAGTATAACCATTACAAATATAAATCCAAGAATAGCCCATGTTAAGGTACCCTGAGCCTGCTTAACCCTTGCGGGGTCTCCCGCAGATACCATCCACATATATCCTCCCTGGATTATAAATATTAGACATATGAGACCAGCCAGTGGAAAAAGGTATCCCAATATTGTATCTACCATACTTGCCAAGGAACCACCTGCGCTACCAAAACTAGGAGGATCTTCCGCAAATACAGGAGTAACAAAGAGGAAACTTGGTACAATAGATATATATTTTAAAAATTTCTTCATTACTTAATAGTTAAAACCTCATTAATTATAAATTCTATAATTGTTGGGGATATAAATACAAGTACCAGACCTAAAAGGGAATATGCTAAAGATTTAGTTGCATTCTTAACCTTATCCTCATCACCGAAAGAGAGTATGAATTTAAAGCCAGAAATGACAATTGATATGACCACTATTACTACGGAGAATGAGATGGCAAAGTTTATGACAAAAAATACAAATTCCGACAGATTCTCATACCCCGTATTGTTAAGAATATCTAAGTCCACAAACATACGGGTATTAAATTAAAATCCTTATTACTACTTAAGAACATTTCTTAGTACAAACTGTACCAAGATCACTGATATGAAGCAGATAACAAGACCTACAATTGCATATGTCAATGATTTTGTAGCTTTCTCTACCTTTGCTTCATCACCAGCAGCTGTGATGTATAGGTATCCACTAGCAATTAATACAACAACACAAACTAATGCAGCCAAACCAATAGCTAAATTGATAACTTGAGAAACCCAAGTCTTTAAGTCACCAGTAACCCCCTCATTCACACCTCCGATCCAATCTTCGGGAGAAGCAAAAACTACAGAAGCCCAATATAGGTTAGAACCAACAGCGGATACGGTTGCTAATGCTTTTGAAATTTTCATATATTAACGATTAAATATTATATTAATTGCATAATTATATATAATGGATACACATTATGCAATATATTATTTTACCTTAAGAATCGACCCTAATACAAAACCCATTATCAGTCTAGCTAACAGCACTATTACTAAACCAACTATGGATGCAGTTATACCCTTCTGGGCTTTCTCTACCTTCTCCGGATCCCCAGCTGATGTAATGAACATATATCCTGATACTACAAGTATTGTAACAGCAACAAAGGCAGAAAAGGCCATAAAGAAATTAATTGCTTGAGCTCCTTTATCACTAACCAAACCTTCTAAAGAAGGATTAGACCACTTAATTAAACCATCTCCCAGTCCACTAATATTTGTTTGAGCCATGTTAAAGGTATAACAATTTAACCATATATTCCCAATCCCAAGCTATTACTTATTAACAAAAGTATAGCCACAGAGAGCAGTATTACCAAAAATCCAATGATAGCATTGGTTAATATTTCCTTGCCCTCCTTCAATTTGTCAGGGTTCCCTTGACTAGACATTAATATATATCCAGCATATATTACCAACACAACAACACATATAACTGCTAATGGTACTGCTATTCCAATAATTGCATCCACCAATCCAGGAGCATCAGAGACCTGCCCCCCTTCCAAACCACTTAACCCCTCAGCAAGTCTTCCACCCAAGCTCTGAGCATATGCCCTACCTACAAAAAGATTGTGTATTTTAAGAATAATATCCATGAGCTCAATTATACAATATCAATTACAAATCTGCATATTCACATATTGCATTGTAGTCACAATACCTACAGACAAACCCAGGGGTTGCAGTAAAGTCCCTAGATCTAACACTGTCTATAACCTCAAGGAGTTTCTCTTTGGCTAATTCCCTCCTTTTCTGAGATATATCCACTTCCAAAATCTTCCCAGTCTCAACATATATATACTCCGCACCCACTACCTTAAACCCTAATTTCTCCTCAGCAAATACCGCATACAAAGGAAGTTGCAAATCATCCTTTACATCACCCTCATCCTTTTCCCTCCCAGTTTTATAATCAACTATACATACTTCGGTAATATCGCCCTCCCTTCTAACCAAATCTATTCTATCTATCTTTCCAACAAATACTGTATCCCCAACGTGCACATCAAAACTCTCCTCCAATCTTAAGGGTGCCTCTTTTGAATTAAATACATTATTATAATACTCCTTCATAATCTTCCTCCCCTCTTCCTTTCTTAGTTGTTCATGCTTACTACTCTCATATCCCACAGATATCCAGTTCTTCTCATACAGTTCAAGCAAGTCCTCAACTGTTGGCTCTTTTGCTATACCTTCAAGTCCCTCTTTCGATCTTTTAAGGAGAACATACAGATCCTTCAACGTATTATGTACCGTAGTCCCAAAAGAAAGTGCCGCACTTGGTTTCTGCGGAATTCTTAATATATATGAATATTCATACTTCCTAGGACAGCTTTCGTAGGTATTAAGCTGTGAATAGCTAAAACTTCTAAGAAGATTCACTTTCGAACTATCCTTAACTATTGCCTCAAATGTATCCCCCTCTACGACATTCATACTTAAGCCTTTCTCCCTAAGGTTCTTTACTTCTTTCTGCTTAAACTCCTCCTCCACATCCCTATCCAGTATTTCATTAAGAAATATACTGGGTTTCTTTTTCCTTTTGCCATCACCATAGAAGTATGCAGCTGAGAGAAATAGTTTTTCCATTGCCCTTGTGGCTCCAACATAGAAAAGTCTTCTCTCCTCTTGTAGGTGTGCCTCCCTCTCATTAACTTCATACGGCAATGTTTCTTTGATTAAATCCTCCGGTATAGGTATTGTATCGGCCCTCCCCATTGCTGGAAACCTTTGTGCAACAAGATTAACAAGAAATACAACAGGGAATTCCAAACCCTTTGATCCATGTACAGTCATAATGTTTACTCCGTTGAAATCTGCCATATCACCTTCATCGACCAAAGGGATATCTCCCACATCCATACTGTATTTAAGATAGTCAACGTATTCATATATATTTGAATTAGGATTATCTTTTTCATACTGCTTAACTAACTCAAAAAACCTATGTATATTCGACACAGCAAATATACTTTCCGAATCATTCTCATTAACAAAGGAATTAAGATATGAGCTTTTTGTTAAAAAATCATATAAAACTTCCAAAACAGGTCTTCCATCCTTAACCTTAACTATTGATTCGTTAATTATTTGAAGCAACAAAGCCATTCCAGCTATCGCTTCCGAAGAAAAAATCTCTCTAACTCCCCCCTCTACATTCTTAAAACTTTCATCCTTAATCTCCTCCTCCCCCAATTTCACGTCCCATATGTTCTCTAAATATTCAAATATTGTTATTTTTTGAGCCCTAGCCTTCTTATTCAGCTCCATATACTCCCTCGCTGTGAGATTCCATATCGGCATAGATACTAGCCTATACATAGAGATTTCATCTGAATAATCAACCAAAACATTAAGAAAAGCTATCAAATTCCTCACCTCTTCTCTAAAATACAAGCCCCTTGCACCACCTAACTTATATGGTACCCCCTTATTCCTAAGAGCCTGTATGAAAGAATCTGCATGGGCGTTAGCCCTTACAAAAATAGCTACATCCTTAAACTTATATCTCTTCTCCTTCTCATCAACAAAAGTAGCCTGTCCTTTTTCATCAAAAAGTTGCCCTTCTGCCTGCGCAGACACCTGCCCTTCGTATCCAGTAATTTTTAGTATCTCATCAACCACCATCTCTGCCTCTTCAGTTTCATTATTGGCAACAATTAGGTTAACCGGATTATCATCTTCCCCAAAAGCCCCCTTAGATATTAACTTCTTCTCTATACTTTCCGTAATCTCCAACCTATTTGGATCATTGTGCTTAATTAAAGCGTATGAAGCATCTAGGACCTCTTGCCTAGATCTGTAGTTTTCAATCAGCACCACCTCCATAGCGTTAGGGTATGTTTCCTTGAATTGCAATATGTTCGATATTGCAGCCCCTCTAAATTTGTATATCGCCTGGTCATCATCCCCCACAACAGTGAGCAAGGGCCTTTCCTTCTCCCCTCCCTTTCCGTTAATACCCAATACCAATGTATTAACTAAAATATTCTGCGTATAGTTGGTGTCCTGAAATTCATCTACCAATATATATTTAAATCTCTTCCTGTATTTAGAAAGTATATTCTCTCTATCCCTAAATAATTGAAGTGTGGAAATTATTAAATCTCCGAAATCCAATTTCGAATTCTCTATCTTTAAATCGGTATATCTTTTATATGTTTCTGCCAACTCGCTAACCCTAATATCCTCCTCCCTCTCTTCTTTCGTCTTCTTTGGTAACTTCTTCGCATACTCCAGATACTCCTCACAAGACACATCTTCGTCTTGTAGTCTGGAGAAGTGCTTAAGTAGGTCGTTTATAAATTTTGTGGGATTTCCTCTAGGCCTTAATGTCTCTAAAGGTAGATCGTAGAAGTGCTTTCTTAGAAATATATATGACTGAGCAGCATTCATAAGAGAATATCCGCCATCCAAACCAATATTATATCCATCCTCCCTAAGTATCTGATCACAGAAGGAATGGAACGTTGATATAGTTGGCTCCTCATACCCATATTCCATTTCTAAATCTACTCTTTCTTGCATTTCTTGAGCGGCCTTCTCAGTAAATGTTAAAGCCAATATTTCCGATGGTTTTGCCCAACCTTTGTTAATTATGTGGATGATCCTTTGAGTTAATACTGCTGTTTTCCCCGTACCTGCCCCAGCTATGATCAGAAGATCTCCGTCCTTATACTCTACTGCCTTCTTCTGATTTTCATTTAACCTTATTTGGCCCATTATCTAGAAAGTATAAAGAGTATTGAGAGATATATAATTACTGAAAGTATTATTGCTACAACCAAAGCAAAAAGTAGTTTTGGAGTTGGAAGTTTTTCCAAAATCTTTTCTAATTTCTTTTTTAATTTAGAATCCATATCTATACTTATAAAATTATTTAGCTAAATTTTTTAAAATTTCAACCTCTTCTTTAATGGTGTCCGGTTTCTTTAAAGCCGGAGTTTCTAGTATAAATGGCATACTTTTAAATTTGGAGTATTTTAATATCTTCTTGAATGTATCCCTTCCTATTTCACCTTCCCCTAAATTAGCATGCCTATCTTTATTTGATCCACACTCTTTCATAGAATCATTTAGGTGAATGCTCTTTATATTTTCAATTCCTAGTTCCCTATCCAAGTCTTCAACCACACCCTTAAAATTATTAACCCAATCATATCCAGATGCATATGTGTGTTGAGTATCTAAAACATACCCTACTCTTTTTTTGTCCTTAACACCCTCTCTCATTAATCTAAGTTCCGTGAAGCTTCTACCTAAATTAGTACCTGTACCAGCCGTCGTTTCAATTAACAATTTCTGCTTTCCCTTAACCTCATCTAATACCCACTGGATACCGTATGATACTCTCTCCAAACTGTCCTCATACGAAAGCTCTTGTTGAGATCCGGGATGAAAACACACTCCCAATATTTCAGCATCTATCTTCCTCTTCTGTATTTCATTTGCAACTCTCTCTGCAAAATCCAAATATACAACTAATCCCATCTTCCCAAGGTGAAACAGCTGCTTATCTTTTCTTGCCAAGTTAGTTAAATATATTCCATGGATCAAGATTTTCTTAATACCAGACCCTTCCAGTTCATTAACAAACTTTTCAATATCCTCATCTGGTACTGATTTGGTAGCCCACCTCATTGGTGCGGTAGGCATAATCTGTATAGTATTTACTCCATACTTTTCTCCATTTTTTATTGAGTTTTGTATACCACCGGAGGATGATACATGGATACCTAAGTACATAACATATTCTAGCATAGATATGGATAATGAAGTATAATTATGGCTGTTTGGAGAGGTGCCTGAGTGGTCGAAAGGAACTCACTGCTAACGAGTCGTAGGCCTTTTAAAGCCTACCGAGGGTTCGAATCCCTCCCTCTCCGTGTCCTCTTTTCTTTAAAGAATACTCACTTACCATCTTTTACCTCAGATTTTTCATCTACTTTTTCTTCCTTCCCTTTCTTCTTCCCCCTTTTTACTACTATCACTACTACAATGATAATCACAGCTATTAGTATCACCACTGCTACTACAATTATGGCAATAATAATAACACTCCCTAATAATTCATAGTACCAATCGTCCCCTTCATCCAGTAGATAATCCTCCTCCATAGACCCTACCGTTATTTCTCCATTCGAAGATATGTACGCATATTTCCCCGCTCCTACAACCTCTGTTTTTGATTTCGCAGAATCAGAAACCTCCACACTTCCTTCGAATACATAAACATATGTATAGTTCCCGTTCTCATCATACGAGACTGAAAATTCCGTACCCCTTACCCCTATCGTGGATGTCGGAGTTACTATCTCAAAACTTGCTTTGACGCCCTTCTCGGGCCTAACAGATGTTGTAATAGAACCCATTCCTAAATTTATTGCAGTTCTAGCAAAATCACCATCGTAGAAAAGCTGAGAAACAGAGAAATTTGTCATCTCCCGAACAGTCATCGTGGCAACCCTATTTACTTCTATAACTGCCTCCGATTCAAAACCCGTAGATATTCTGTCCCCAACTTCCAACAGGTCTCCTATATTTGCCACAATATAATATTCAGAATCTTTACTTTTTATCTCTACCTCCCCTACTATATCTAAAATTTTGACCTGAATATTTTCGTTTATTTCATAACCTTGCCCTCCTTGACACAACTGGGAACTATCAAGCATTGCAGAAAAATACTCGCCGGAATATTTGTCCATTAAATCTATATATGTGGAACTTGAGTCTAGATTTTTTGTTAAGGATACATACGCTTCAACAGAGACCCTATATTCACCACAATATCCATAACTCCTAGACGCGTAGGTCATCCAATCTTCATTTATATAGTTAGGACCATCTGATAATCGATATATAGAAGATTGCCCTATATTAGTCTCAACAAAATCTCCCGGAAGAGCTTCCGTACTCTTTGAGAAATCTACAGAAACAATTATGTTTGACGTATCCTCTGTTGTCGGTTCCTTAGTAAAGGAACCAGAAATATCAGTTATATCAGATTCGTAAGAAAAATCATCCTGCAATTTCCCATAGTAGCTTTGTAACATTTCCTCTATTCTCTCGCCATCCCATATATCCTCCGCATGAGTAAAATTCACAAAAAGGATACTGAAGATTAGGGTGACAAATAGCAAAAGAAATCTAAACCTCCTCATAGAAGTATATATCTTTAAAAATTATTTTTAATCAACCCCTAGTTTAAAACAATACTACTAATCACATGATCTAGTATTAACAATGTTTCTTCACTTGGATTACCCAATATCCTCACACCATAACTACCGCTAGTATCTGACATTCCAGAGCTAGTATATTCAAATGTAAGGGTATCAAACGACAAAGCCCCTGCAGATATACCACACAAAGGATGAAACTCACTCATATTAACATTATCCAAGTCATTCCAATATATTGTAGTACCTACTCTCCTGCCCCTGTAGTCTATAAAGGAAACGTCCGTATATTCATCATCCCCTATCTGACTCACTACTGGCATCGGCTCAGGATTTTCCACAAACGTATTATATTCCGTCGTTAAATTATTTATCTCATCTATATATGACTGAGGTGTATCCGAGAACCTTCCAACTGTACTACATATATCAATCCCCCCTATGCCCATTATCGCGAAAACTTCAAGTATCTCCTCGTCCCCATCTGTAACTATAGAAAGACCTGTTAAACCCTCATACTCAGCATCCATTAACATATCAGAACCTTCCCCATCCTCATACTCAACAATCTGCCACCCATCTGGAAGCTCTGCATCTATGTATGTACCAAGATAATCTGAATATACAGGAACTGCATCTGCCTCCTCCTGATCTTCAAACCCTGACCCTCCTTCACCAGAAAAGTCCTCCCCCGATTCGTCCCCTCCACCAAAACCATCGAAGCCTCCGAAATAATACCCTGCATAAGCAGCAGCACCTAGAAGCAAAAGTACTAAAAAGACAACAAGTACTGTGACCAATGTTTTACTCTTCTTCTTAGGGACTTCCTGTACAGGAGCTGAAGGTGTCTCCATTACGGGAGCCTCCGTAGCAACAGGTTGCTCTACAGGAGTATTCACCTCATTCACATCTGTTTCCATAAATATTAATGAAAAAATTTATTACTCCATTGTAGCATAAAGTACTATCTATACAAGAATACCTATAGAGATGGAATACATAACCAATTATTCTAGACAACAATCAACTGCCTCCTTAACAAAATCCCCTATCTTACCCCAGAAATCCTGTTTTTTTGGTTCTTTTTTTTCTAGTTTTTTCTTAACCTGTTTCTTTTTTTCTGCCATATCAGGAGATATATTAAATTACTTCTCACTCTTAACGTCCTCTGGCTTTATCAACCCCATATTCAATGCCCAGAACAATGAATACAGACCGTATGCCTTTTCAAACATCTCCTCTGCTAATTTCTTATCCCCTCTCCCTAAATGCTTTGTACCATACTCCATTAATCTGTAACTAGCGGCAAGTAAATGTTTAGATATACACCATACCTCCCCCTCGTACTCTTTTATAATCTTCTTTAACAATTCCTTCCTCATTTCCCTAATCTGAGCTAAGACTTCATAGTACTCGGATTTTCCTTCCTTAGCACCACTAAAGAACAGATGCTCCTCTATCGATATTAAATTCATTATAGCAATACTCAAATCCTGATCTGCAGACAGATCCAACTTATTTTCTTTCTTAAGTGCATCATACTTCTCAACCAACTCCTGTACCTCTTCCATATCTATATCTTTTCCTTTTTTAATATCTGCCATATTACTTCCAAATTATTTTAAATATATTAATATACTAACATATAGAAGAAGAATGTTAGTAACAACATTGCCCCAACCGTAAACACTACTTTTTGGAAGGGAAAATATATCTTGTCATTATTCTTTTTCTTTAGATACAAATGTAGCCTAGCAGAAAGGAAGAATACAACTCCCCCAGAGACTATACCTAACACTATCTTATCAATCCCCCACAATCTGTTTAATGGATGGCCTATGAAATCCAAAAGATATAGAGTTAAACCCAAAAGACCATATACTGAGATTGCTACTAAAACCTTACTTAAAATACTCTTAATATTTCTTTTCTCCAAGATCTGTACAAACCACATTATGGAAGAAACTACCAATCCCCCTATCCACACCCCTGTTATTACATCATCTATACCAAAATATCTAGAAAACCCTAAACCCAAACCCACAGCCGCTGTACATACAGGACACATAGCATATGTTGCCTGTACAGAAAGCAAAGTCATAGATAAAATCAAAAATATTGAAACAATTCCAGAACCCTTCTTACTCTGTATCCAATATCCTATTAATACCAATAAAACAAGGAAACCTGCAATAACACCAATTAAAATCCTCGTATTCTTTTTCCCCTCGCTTTCTTCTTCGACCACAACGGGATCAACACCTTCATCTATGTCTTCCCCCAACTCCCCGACTTCTTCTCCATCCGCCATTTGGGTTAACTTAGAAAGTATCTGATTAGGACCAATAAAGCATTCTTCTTCGTAGTATAGGAGTGGCACACCAGCTCTATTTGGGTTAATATTACACACTTCTATCTTCTCTCTAAAAATATCTAAATTCTCTTTATTCTCATATATCTCCAACATCTCAATATCTATCTGTTCATCCAACCCCCTCTCACCTATCTCTTCAATAACCTCGTGACAGTATGGGCAGGTAGTGCCCCAAAATAACATAGGATTTTCTTGAGCATATACTGGTTGTACTAAAGAAACTGTGAATGTAGAAAGAATGGTAACTAGTAATTGTATTATCATATTGTTAGGGTACAAAAATTAACTATTTCGACAAACTCAAAAAGCCTTTAACATAATCATCCTTCCCCTCTTTTATAGAGTATATAGATTTATTTCCATCCCTTTCCCTCTCAAGAAGCCCTGCATTTAACAAACTCTTTAAATGAAATGAAACTAAATTGTGCGGGATATTTAGCCTTTTTGAAATATCTCCCACACATTGGCACCCCTCCGATAGCATACATAATATCCTTAATCTATTAGGTTCCGCTATAGCCTTAAGAAATTCAGCTGAACCAGCTATTTTTTCACAACCAACAACGCACTCTTTACAATTACATGACATAGCCAATTAATATACTACACCGAGAGGAGAATATCAACACTCGTTGAAATACCCCAAGTATGTTAATATATATATTATTAAATTAAATATATAGAACTATGAAACACCTTTATCTTTACATACTAACCTTCCTCGTATTCCTGGCAATTGATTTTGTATGGCTTAATTGGATAGCCAAGAATATGTACAGTGAAAAGATTGGTCATTTACTAGCCGAGAATGCTAATTTAATCCCCGCATTAATCTTCTATCTTCTATTTGTTGTAGGAGTAATAATATTTGCCGTACTACCTGGTTATGAAGCTAAATCATTAGGGAAAACAGTGTTTTTAGGTGCACTATTTGGAATGATGACATACGCAACATATGACCTCACAAACCTTGCTACTCTAAAAGGTTGGCCCATATCAATGACAATAATCGACATCATATGGGGAACTTCTCTCTCGACAGTAACAGCAGTATCCGGATACTACATAGCTAATATGTTAAATATATAATCATGCTGGAGATATTACCACTACTCTACAAAATACTCATAGCCATATTTATATATATGACACTATTCTGGATTCTATCTTTAGTAAGAAGGAGGACGGATATAGTAGATATCGCTTGGGGATTAGGATTTATATTAATTGCAGTAATCTCCCTACTACATCAAGATCCTTTGACAGACCGTATGATCCTTATCTTCTTCTTGGTGTTAGCTTGGGGAATTAGACTGGCTTCGCACATATACCTAAGAAACAGGGACAAGAAAGAGGACTACAGATACCAACAATTTAAAAAGGACTGGGGAAAATTCTTCTATATAAAATCATACTTTAATATATTCCTTCTTCAAGGTCTTTTCATGATTATCGTTTCTTCTCCCATACTATTCATTTCCTCCTTCCCTTCCTCTCCTATAGGAACTTTAGATATCATAGGAACATGTATATGGATAGCAGGATTTTTAATAGAGACGTATGCAGATATACAGCTTAAAAATTTTATAGAACTTAAGAAGGCAGGAAAAACAAAAACTAGATTTGCAAATATAGGGCTTTGGAAATACTCCAGACATCCTAATTATTTTGGAGAAATCCTACAATGGTGGGGAATTGGAATAATATCCTTGTCTGTATCGTATGGCTATATATCATTGATAGGTCCTCTCTTTATCTCATACCTAATAATTTTTGTTTCTGGGATACCTCTTTTGGAGAAGAAATTTGAGAGTGATTCTGAGTGGGAGAAATATGTTAACAGAACTAACAAATTAATTCCTATCCCAAAAATGGTATAATATTAACGTGCTAAGTTAATATCTTTATCAACATGATCATTATCTTAGACAAACCGTTATTCTTTTGGCTAGGAATCCTGGCATTCCTCCTCCTACTCACACAGATCATACTCGGAATTTTCCTTTCAAGAGGAAACTCTTCTCTATTTAAATGGCACAAAATAGTCGCAGTTACTCTATTAATAACCGTAATTATGCATGGATTCTTAGCATTAATTTTGTATTTCTAATGCTGTGAAAAATTATACAATCCCAATCATAATAGTTGTTGCAATTACTATCTCGGGAGGCACATTTCTCCTACTACGAAGGAACGGTGCAGAAGAAACAAATGGTATAGAACAACCCTTAGATGCCAACACCGTTGTAATACAAAACTATGAATTCTCACCCTCTGTAATTAGGATAAAACAGGGGGATACCGTAACCTGGACAAATAGAGATTCTGTTCAACATAATGTTGCTCATAACTCCTTTGAAAGTCCCCTACTCAGAAGAGGAGAAACATACCAGTATACATTTAATGCACCTGGGACATATGAATATCACTGTAGTCCACATCCATATATGGTGGGAACAGTAATAGTGGAAGAAGTTTGATAAAAATAAATTATTAATATATTAACATGAACGATTTAAAAGAACTCACAAGGAACGAGATAGATATGAGATTAAAGACAATTAACGGGTGGGAGTACAAAGAAAACAAGATTTCAAAAAGCATGAAATTTAAAAGCTTCCCAGACGCCGTCAATTTCATTAAAAAACTTACTCCATTTTTTCAGAAGACAGATCATCATCCTGACATCCATATATATTACAAAGACGTTAAATTTGAGCTACAAAGATTTGATATAGGAGGGAAGGTGACAGAAAGAGACTTCACTACAGCAAAAAAAATAGAAGAAGAGTACAAGCTTTATAAGTATTAGCAATTAAAGGAAAATGATATATACTTAAACAATGGAAGAACAGAAAGAGAAAGATAATTCCTTCCTAGTTGGACTATGTATAACATTAGGAACCATAGTGATAGGCCTTGTTAGCTACATAGTTTTCACCACAGATTTCCAAACAGACAAATTAAGATGTGAGTATGAGGGATGGGCATATGCACATGGAGAATCATTTGACTCAACAGATGGTTGTAATATGTGCTCATGTAACAATGGCGATGTTGTATGTACTCTAATGGCTTGTGATGAACAACCGCTAGAGTAGTTAAATTTTAATAAATATTAATATGGAGATAGAACAAAATGTAACTCCTAATACTCCCCCTCTTAACCAAAGCCCCGATAGTAATTCAAAAGGTGGTGACATAGGAGTGATTCTTCTTAATGTTTTCCTAGCCTTAGTTACAATATTTCTCCTCGGATATATTGCATACAAAAATGGATATATTAATTTGGACAACATTTTAAACATACAGGAGGATCAAGATGAAAGCGAAGATGAGAATATAGACTTTGATAATTCAACTCCATTAGAGACTTTCACCGGAGATGTCCTTTCGGCCATAGTTCCATCCGGATGGAGCATAGAAGAGTATTTTGATGGAGATGGAACAAGTATGGTTATGGAGGATGGGGAATACACCGGACTGACAGGCATAAAGATATTTAATGAAGAAAAGGAAATTATGCACATAGAGGCTGTATACGGCATTGGCTTTGAAGCATGCCCAGAGATACCTAGATTTTTAGACAGCAGTACAGAGTATGAGGAAGAACAAGAAAATATAGCGGCAGAGATAGAAGAGACTGTCACCTATCTTGACTATACAAATACCCCATATTCAGAATTTGAATGGCTAGGAAAAAGGATCAGAAGATTATCAACCACCCTATACTACGACAGAGTTGAAGGGGATGAATATTTCGAACCTCAATGTGAAAAGAATTTTTTAAACCTAGAAATGTTTGGGTTTGAAGATTCTCAAGGATATAAAGGAACTGTATACATGTATACAATCTCCCAGGACGCAACAGAGGAAGAGTTGGAGACATTGGACAAAATACTGGTTAGTATGATTGCTAACTAAATACTGTCAAACAGGAATTTATTGACACCAAATACAATCAAATGTATATTGGAATGTATATAAGTTAATTAATTAAAAAAATGCCCAAAGCAAAAAACAAATATGAGGGATTCTCACTTATTGAAATCCTCATTGTAGTTGCATTAATCATTATACTTGCAACTATAACGATCATTGCAATCAATCCTGGAAAGAACTTCCAAGATACAAGAAACGCACAGAGAAGTTCTGACGTTACGTCAATCCTAAATGCTGTAACACAGTATACTTCGGAAGAGGGAAACTCTCTTGCGGCTTTCACTATTAACGCTTGTCCCACCCCCACAGCAATAGGAACCGGTGGAGTTGACCTAGCTAGTATCTTGGTTGAGGAATATATAGTGGAAATTCCTAAAGATCCACAGCCAGCAGGAACAGACGCAGATACAGGATACACAATTTGTTTAACAGACACTGGAAGAGTAGAAATCTCTGCTCCTAATGCAGAAGGTGGTAAAACAATTAGTGTAAAAAGATAAGAACATAGTATCTTAAAATATTAAACCTGCCCTTTGAAAGCATCTTGCTTGGGCTATCGCTATGATAGAACTTTTGAAGCTAACCGAAGAGGTAGCAAAAAACAAAAAGAACGTTTCGGAGCTTCTGGATGCTCTTGTTATAGATGCATTAAGTAAGAAAGCGTCGGATATACACATAGAGGCAAAAGAAGGGAATAATCTTCTCGTAAGATATCGTATTGATGGTGTACTAAGAGATATTGTAACGATAGGAGACAACCTAGAAGACAGCTTAATGTTCATAATAAAAGTTAGGGCTAAACTTAGAACAGATATTCACTTTGCACCCCAAGACGGGAAAATTCTTTTCACTGTAAAGGCATCCGATATTAATAATGGCAATCTTAAAGGAGAAGTTAAGGATGAAGAACTAAAAGTCGAAGAAGACAAAACCGATGAAAAAGATCCAAAGACGAACGAGGTAACAGAGGAAGTAAAGGAGTCAATACAAGAAGAAAAGAAAAAGAAAAATGCCGAAGAGAAGGAGGAAAAAAGCGAAGGACTCGTGCAAAGGATCTTAAGGGAAAGAGAAGAGAAAAAGAAAGCTTCAGAGGAAATCTATAAGGTTGATGCTAGAATTTCAATACTCCCAATAACATTTGGAGAGAAGGTTGTAATCAGACTACTATCACAAGCTAACAAATCTTTTGCCCTAAAGGACTTAGGATTTGAGGAAAAAGACCTGGTGAATCTCGAAAAGGCATACTCTGAACCATACGGTTTAATATTGGCTACAGGACCAACGGGAAGTGGTAAAACAACCACCCTCTACTCTATTCTAAAAATACTAAATGTAAAGGATGTAAACATTACGACCATAGAGGATCCAGTCGAGTATAGTATTGAAGGTGTAAACCATATACAAATAAATACAAAAGCAGATCTCACATTCGTAAATGGATTAAGATCAATTCTAAGACAAGACCCGGATATCATAATGGTTGGAGAAATCAGGGACACTGAGACAGCCAGAATAACCGTAAACTCTGCCCTAACAGGTCACTTAGTACTATCAACTCTTCATGCAAATGATGCCGTAAGTACAATCCCAAGACTTCTGGAGATGGGAATAGAACCATTCTTAGTTGCATCAACAGTTAATATAATAATCACCCAAAGATTAGCCAGAAGACTTTGCGAACATTGCAAGAAAGAATATACAGTGGGGAAAGATGAGAAGCATAAAGAATTGATTAAACTTCGTACCGACCTTCAACAACACATAAAGGATACGGATAAGCTCTTTAGGTCGGAAGGGTGTAAAGAATGTAATAATACCGGCTATTCTGGACGAATAGGAATATACGAAGTCCTAACAATGAATAAGGATATAAGAGATGTAATCATCCAAAACCCTAATGGAGATGAGATTATGGCGGTTGCAAAAAAACACGGCTTTAAACCGATGATTGATGACGGAATAAGCAAACTAAAAGAAGGTGTTATAGATATAAGAGAATTAATAAAAGTAATAGCACTTAAAGAATGAAAAAGAAGAAGGAAGAACCCATACAAGAATATATTGCTCCTGACAAAGAGCTTAAGAAACTGCAAAGAATTAAGGTATCTGTTTCCCATCTTTTAATATCAATAAAATCAATATCTGCACTCCTAAAAGCGAGTATCCCGCTGGCCGAAACAATTAAAACAGTATCTGAACAATCCACCGATGAGAACTTAAACAAACTCTATGCGTATATACATACCCGCATAGAAAAGGGCTCTACGCTAGCAGATGCTATGGCCCTCTTCCCTAAGATTTTTAATGAAACCATTGTATCAGTTGTAGATGCAGGAGAAAGGGGTGGCTCCTTGGAAAAGAATCTAATATTCATAGCAGAAACATTAAAAAAAGAGTATGAACTTAAGAGAAAGATGAGAGGTGCAATAATATACCCTACGATAATAATAACCCTAACAATAGCTGAATTTATTGGAATGATATTTATAGTACTTCCAAAGATGGAAGCACTCTTCTCCTCTTTCCCTAACATCCCACCTCTCACTGTATGGATAATGAAAACAGCATTAGGTATAAGAACAAATTGGTTGATAATATTAATTATTATATTGGCTATCTTAATACTACTAAGGCTCTTCTTGGCAACAAAACCTGGGAAGAGATTCACAAGCTGGCTATCCCTTAATATGCCAATACTCAAAACTCTTTTTGTTAGTAACATACTATCTTCTTTTTCCAGGACCCTAAGTGTCCTATTGGCCAGTGGGATACCAATAGCAAAAGCATTGAAAATAACCTCTACTACAATAGGGAATTCCATATACGCGGATGTTTTAAACGAAATACAAAACAGTGTTAATGAGGGGCAGAACCTATCCAATTCTCTTGCTGAATATGAAAAGCATTTCAACAAATCATTCGTGAAGATGGTAGCCGTTGGAGAAGTTAGCGGCACATTAGAAGAAAACCTCATGTACCTGCACGAATACTATTCTGACGAAGTGACAGAGATCAGTAATAATATAATAACCTTTGTAGAACCCCTTCTTCTCATCTTTGTTGGAATAATAATTGGATTACTAGGAGTAACAATATTAATGCCAATATATCAACTGATGGGAAGTATAAATGCGTAATTTAGAAAAACAACAAAAACTAGAAGGATTCTCCCTATTCGAATTAATCGTCACAATGGGAATACTCCTAATACTCTCTATCATTGTCTTCCCAATAGCTACTCAAAAGGCACAACAAACCAGGCTAGACACCTACGCTTCTGAATTAGTGACTGATCTGTATTTTCAACAACAACAAAGCACGATGAGAAATGAATCAAGGGGAGTCCTTATAGAAAGCAATGGATACACTCTATTTGACGGAGAAAGTTCTGCGGAAGCTATAGAGAAAGATATTAGAAGTTACCCTAACAACATACGTATATCTTCTGTTTCTTTCTCCATGGGAAATGAGGTTCTTTTCCCCGAAGGGAACTTTAAACCATCTTCATTCGGTACACTAATTATTTCTGATGGGACCTTTGCCGTACAGGTATACATTAACAAAGAAGGATTAATTGGATATGAGAGACTTTAGAAAAAATTTAAAAGGATATAGTTTAGTAGAGCTTGTTTTGGCTATAGGGATATTCGCAATAATTTCCTCCATGTTAGTACTTCTAGTCGTAGATGCAACAAGAACATTGGACAATACTCGCACGAGAGCCAGAGCAACTCACCTAACACAAGAGGTTAGTTCAGCATTAATCATGATGAAGAATCAAAGCTGGTATCAAGTAGCAAGACATACAGATAAAGGAGAAAAATATTTAGAATTTATGGATGGAGATTACCAAATTCTTGATGGGCAAGGAGAACAGGGTGAACTAACCTACTCTTTCACAATAACCAGAGCAATGCGAGAAAATGGAGTCATTGTTGCCTCCGGAGGATCCCTTGACCCCCATACTAGGCTTGTATCTATATCTGTATCATGGAGAGACAGATTAGGCAGGGAGCATAACATCAATCCGAAAATATACATAAATGACTGGAATACACATTCATTCATCTCCACTACACAAGAAGATTTCGACCTAGGCCTTTATACCGACATTGAATCAATAACAGATGGTGCAATAAGGCTAAAAGAGATGGAGTATGCCGACTGGTGTAGACCAACTTTAAGTATGGCAACCTACGATCTGCCCAGAAACGGTATAGCTACAAGTATCTCTGCATATGGACAAACGGTATTAATGGGAACAGGGGGAAATGCATCAGGATTGCCTTTCATAAAAGCTACCGTCACGGAAGATCCTCCTGGAATTACAGTAGATGAGTCTTTTTCTTCCCAAGACAAAGTTAACGATGTCTTCCTTCTAGATGAAAACTACGCCCTACTAGCGACGGATACAGGAAGTAAGGAAGTGATAATTTTAGATCTTAATCCTTCAGTACAGGAGGTGGGGCTGTTCAATATTCCGATTCAAACCAGAGCTACCACCGTTTACGCATACGAGAACAAAGGATTTGTGACAGAGAGAAATAATCTAATAATATTTGACTTAACATCTCCTTTAGGTTCAAGGCCCCAACTTGCCTCCATTTCACTAGGAGGATTAGCAAACAAGACAATGGCAACAGATATCTATGTTGACGAGCAATACATTTATCTAACCTTAGATGAACACACACAAAAGTTCGCAATATACCAACACTCTCCCACACTACAATTAGTCGGCCAAATAAATTTAGGTGATATGGGAGCAACTGCCCTGTTCATATCAGAGGATACAACAAGAGCCTATGTCGGGACAAAAGATAACGCTGCGCATGAATTCTTCATACTGGATATTACAAATAAATCCTCCCCTACTCTAATAAACTCCATGGATCTTGGAGGGATCTCCGTCAGAGCCCTAATCTCTATGGATAACAGGGTAATGATAGGTGGGACAGGAGGGGAAGAGTACAAAGTAATAGATATTACTGATGAGAACAACTTAGTACAGTGTGGATCATTAAATATAGATACTGGAATAAATGATATAGCTTTAGTAAAGACTGCACTTAACAACTATTCCTATATACTAACCGGGAACTCTAACGATGAGCTACAAATTATACGAGGAGGCACTGGTGGTGGTGGTGCAGACGGCTTAGGCTATCTACCATACGGAGAGTACCTCTCTACAATCTTCGATTCTCAATCCGAAGATTCTGAATACTACATAATCAGCATTACAGGTTCCATACCAGAGGGGACATCCTCTAAGTTACAAATTAGAGTGGGAAACAATCCTGATTTAAGTAGTACCGAATGGCTTGGACCAGATGGGACTTCATCAACATACTATGAAAGCGCTGGGGTATTTGACCTCCCTCCAGGACTCCGAGGGAGATATGCCCAATATAAAATAACACTGGAATCCGATTTAAATAAAGAATTTACACCTTTAATTGAGGAAATAGTTATTAATTATGAAAAATAGACTAAAAGGATTAACATTACTAGAAACGGTACTCTATATAGGACTTTTTTCTATAATTATTCTAATAGTTCTTAATTTTATGCTTTCTACCCAGGAAGCTACATTAAGAACACAGAGAAAATCATCACTCCACCAGACATCGCAATTCATAATACAACATATTACTGATAGTTTTGAAAAAGCTTCTGGTGTAGACCCTATAACAAGTATATTTAACAATCAGCAGGGAAAGATTTCTCTACTCATAAATACAGAAACAAAACAGTATGAACTACAAGGTTCCCGTCTCTCTTTCGATGATACATATATCTCTCCCACAAATGTTATTATTGAAAGCTTCTACCTAGAACCCATATATAAAGGAGAGGATACTATCGTTGGGGTTAGAAGTACTATAGAGGTTAGATCCGTGGGAGACAGCAAACTTATAGAAACTATTAATATATTATCCCTAATACGATGAAAGGCTACGTTGCTTTAACAACAGTATTGGTAATAATCCCCCTACTCCTCCTAACAGGTATTGATTCTGTATATACAAACTTAACAGGTTTGATAATTGGGAGAATGAACTATGACTATCAAGTACTTAAAACAAACTCCGAAACATGTTTAGAAGAATCTGTATACAGAATAAAAAGAAGTAGCAACTATACCGGACAGTTTGAAATTAGTATGGAAACATTTTCTTGTACAGTAACAATTGAAAACAAAATAGGAAGTGACGGGATTAAAATAATTAGAATAGAATCTAGAGATAATAACGGTATAAATATAGATACAACAAAAGAATTAAATAGTAATACTGATCCATTTGAACTTAGAAGTATTTAAAACAAAATGTGGATTTGTTGAAAAAATATTTGTTGGGATATTAACAGTATCCTTATTACTTCTAATAACCAATATACTATGCACACCTCAAATAACCACTATATCTATGATTACTCTAATAGTTTTAATAGGGATATTCCTCACCCTCTTTCTAATAGCATATGTGGATTTTAAAAGTATGGAGATATTAAATACTCCTTCTCTTGTTCTAATGCTTTTCCTTCTCATTACTAACATATCTCTTCATTTCAAACTGGGTGCAGATCGTATATTCCTTATTGGAAATAATTGGGAATATATGCCGTATGATAATTTTATTGGAGCATTGATATTAGGTGCCCCCTTCTTGTTAATAGTGTTAATTACGAAAGAAAAAGCGTTAGGTGCAGGAGATATTAGGATGGCAATAATAACAGGATTGTTGATAGGACAAAGGAATATACTACTATGGCTATATATATCAATATTTTCTGCATTGATATATGGGTTAGTGATTGGAAGAAAGAAAGGAAAATTCAAAAATCTTAAGATACCTTTTGTACCCTTTATGGTATTAGGGATAGTGGTTTGTATATTAACAGAGATGTATGCTCATTAACTAAAGATATTTTTAATTTAGAACTCGTTTTGGGTAAAGAGACCCTTTTCTTTTAATTGCTGAGTCTCCTATTTCCCATTCCTCAAATTCACCATAGGAAACTGTACTGAAACGAATTTCTCCCTTAGTATCTTCAAAATACAATCTGTATACACTGTATGTATCATTTCCCTCCCCTACATGTATAGATTTGGAAGCAATTTTTATGTCCCATCCATCCTGTTTCCTTACTAATTTCCCCTCCCATTCTTCATTTAACTGCTTAATGAATACAGTAATATAAAGAATGAAGATGAACACAAAAAAACCTATTATAATAAATGCACCTATATCCATTTGTAAATATTATACAAATATTTAATACCAAATAGTATAATCACAGATATGAAAACCGACCTTAAACCAATCAATACCGTGTTCTCAGTTCATTCAGTCCTTGATATCAAAGAGTTGACTGATGCTAAGATACTAATGAACGAGAAGTACGGAAACCAATATTCCTTTATTCCTCCACATTTGTCATACACAATAATGCCATTCCCCGAAACAAATCTCGGTCGAGGGGTAGAAGCATTAACACAATATGTAAATAAACAAAGATCCTTCAATATACAAATATCTAGTCTTAAATATGAGGATAAAAACAAATTTTTCTATGTGGACATAGAGGGGGATATGATTATTAAACATCACGAAAATATAACAAAATTACTGAATGAGTTTAGAGATAACCATGTTAGAGAAAAAGACCTACTACGATTAGAGAATGGTGATTTTGATGAAATATCTTCTAACTATATAGAGGATTTTGGTTATGCAAGAGTTTTTGATAATTTTAAGACACATGTTACAGTTGGGAATTTTACTGTTGATAATGTAGATATAGAGAAGTTAACAAAAGATTTGTTATCAATATTGGAACCTGTATTAAATAAGAAAATAGTCATAGATAATATTGAAGGAGTTTTTCATACTGACTCAAATAATAACCAATCCGAGATGAAAAGGATTTGGGATAAGGTGTACATTCTTAAACAGGGATATTTATCTGGTGGAGATCCTGAAATCGAAAGCGAACCTTATATTTCAAGAACTCTCTAATCTTTTGATTATACTACAAAATCCAGAAAACCCTACAATAAGAACATTTGTATAGAATAAGATAGAAAAACCTCTTCATATAAACTATTTAATTACTTAATGGGAATATAACTAAAGAACTCCTTACTATTCTGGAATGGCACCATCCTGGTATACAGACTTGACTTCCTGAGTTTGCAAACTGTACATCTGTGCAAAAAACCTCTCTACATAACCATCTTCTACAAAAGTTTTAAGCCATCCGTCAAACTTTCTTTTTATCCCGTTTTTCCCAACGTCATCCTTCTTGCTAGTAATATCGTCATCATCTATAACAAGCACAAAAAAACCATCCTCTCTTAGACAGCTCCACGCAATATTTGCTTCCTTAGTAGTCTTATTCTCTCTACACAAAAGTATTCCAAATTTTCCCACTTTATCTTTACGTAAGTATCGATAAACTTGATATAAATAGTGTTCTGTTAATGCACCCGCCATACGCGGATTACCCTTATTATCTTCTTTCATTTTGGGATTATTATTTTTACATTCAAATAATACTTTCCTCGAGGAGAATCCCGTTGGGTCATCATTGTTAGGAGTTTTCTTTAGTTCTTTCCAAAATTCAAATTTGCGATCGGATTTTTCATTGAGTCGAATGTCTATATGAATATCCGTCTCAGAACGAGTTAGACCATCATTATAATCAAATTCCCTTGTATGAGGTATCGGTTCTGAGACAAAATCAAAGTTAGTAAATGTTCTTTTTACAAGGTTAAAACAAAATCTTTCGTATTCATTAGCTGCATTTTTACCTCTTTCTATCTTCGAAAGTTCCTCCCTTAGGTCATATGCGATTTTTTCCCGTTCCTTTTGATTGGAAAGCTTTTCACACTCTTCATAACCATTCTGAGCATCAGTAATATTTACAAGCCCTTCTACAAAAGGTCCCCCTGTTCGTTGTTTTTTTATCGTCCTTTGCCTTGCCATTATGAAGAAACCATTTTATTAAATGTCAAACTTGTCATATTCTGATATCTGACAGATTAGCTTTTCCATTCGAATCAACAGAATAAATCCTTATTTCCTCTACCATCCTTTCATACCAATTACTATTTTTATTAGAAGAGTTTTTATCTAACCAATCCTCCAAAACATCAACGACATAAATGCCCTTGTCGACCATCTTCGTAAAATAAATTTGGGAGAGATTCCTAAGATAATTTGAATATGATTTGTAATCTTTCTTCTCTTCAATAAGATCTAGAGATAACTGTAGAAGCTCGATAAAATTAGGGATATATTTTTCATCCAATTCAGTAAGAACTCTTGCAAACTTTTTTTCATGAAGCTCATCTTCATACGAAGAAACCTCATGAAAATCCAAGGGTTCTATAAATGGCTCCATTCTTTCCTTAATCTGCTCAAACCTCCATTTAATTGCTGCTTTATTCGTGAACCTTGAAATAAGAAATTCGTTTGCTTTCTCTGCTATTTCAACTTCCTTCTCATCTGAACTTGAAAGGTATTTCTTAAATAACTTTAAGAGATATTCTTCATCTCTTTCACTCAAGCATCTTTCAAGCTTTTCTATCGCTTGGACTCGAACATACCCATCTAACTTTGGATCCTCTATAAATGATAGATATACCTCTTTGGATGATGATCCTGAATCTTTATCCAACAGTTGAGGTATCAGATAAGTGTACGTACTTGGTGAATAGTAACGAGTATCTTTTCCCTTATTGAGAAATACCTTATTAACATATTTTATCTCAGAGTCACTGACAGAAGAGAGTATCTCTTTTATAGCATCTTCTTCCTGAGAATATGCGAAAGGTATATAGTTAATAATACTTTCTCTGTACTTTTGTATCTCCTCCTTTAAGTCAATTAACAACGCAGCCCTGAGTGCATCTCCATAAATTGGAGCCCAACTTGTTATCGTATAACTTTTCGTACCTGCCTTACTATCTTTACTCTCAATTGTTACCTCAATCGTTTTCGGATCCCATTTTTCAAGTACCGTTCCAATAATTAACTCTTTCAGCCTCTCCTTTTCCTTGTCAGTAATCTCTTCTTTGAGATCCTCATAATTGTCACAAAAGTATCTAAAAACATTTGGATTAAACTTTCCTTTGACTGGTTCTAATTGTTTTTTTAATTCTTCGTATTTACTTGGCAATTTATCTACGTTTTGTCCTTGGGTCTTTTCAACAAGACCTTCCTTCAAAGCCTTTTCAAAGATCTTTTTCCCTTCATCATCTCCACGACCTTTTGTAGCATAAAGAATATTTCTAACAATCCAATCCTTATCTTTAGCAATTTTCAATAGTTCTTTCACTAATTCGTCAAAATTTGTAAGGGATAAAAGTTGAACGAAAGGAGCTATATAATCATAAAGGTCTTTCCCTCCTTTTATTTTGGAAGCTAGCTCTAGTCCGAAATTTGGATCAACACTACTTATGATCTTTGTAATCTCTGTAAGAAAAGGAGACCCTCTATGACTGTAATAGGTATCATGAAAACCATACGAATCAATAATTAATTCCTTAAGTACTTTAATTATCCTTTCACTTCCCTTAAGTTCCTTTATTAGCTTGATCAGTTTTTCATCCCCTTTCCGATCCTTGGCACTAAAAATTGATTCTTGATCAAGAAATTCATATCTAAGATCAGCATCCTCTACAAGTTTCTGTAAGAAATACAAAATTCCATCCTCGCTAGTTATTTCATATAGTCCATGTCTTGAATGAATAGCATTGTCTTTCTTAAACCCTTCCACTAGAAGATCTATTGTTCTTTCGGAATTTGGAAGTATTTTAGAAGCTAAATCCAGCAATGATTCTCTTACTAACTGGTCTTCCGAATCAATAATATTTGCAACAGATTTCAGAACCTCCTCGTTGCCAACTGCATACTCAAGAGCATCAAATGATCTTCTCTGAACAACTCCATACCCTTTCTCTTCATGAGCGAATTCTATTAATTTCGTTTGATAAAATTCAATATCTGCTTCAATCCACTCATACCGATTCTTTATTATACCCTCTATAATTGCTATAGAATTGCCAATAACTACGGCCTCTTTAACAGTTGAGATATTAACTTCCAAATCTCTCTTCAATTCTGGAAGATTATCTTGAGTAACAAGTCTCCATATATTCTTCGAAGCCCATATCGGTAACCATATGGCCTTCTTTTTGTAAACAGAAGTTATAGCTTCAAACAAAGCATTCGAATTTACATCGTTTATAGTTCCATATGTTAAAGAACAAATAGAGTCCGAAAAGTTTTCATCTACATTGTCAGGATACTCTTTTATTATTTCAATTATTCGAGCCAAAATATCATTTCCTTTTTCACTTTCAGCTAAAAATCTTATAACTCCGTACCATGATGGTTTGATAGCAGTTAAACCATCACTCCTAAAAAGAATATATTCCTCAAATTTACTAAGAGTATCTGAACTTTCTAGGATAAATTTAGAAGCAAGGTATTCCTGTATTGTATGGTGTACAAAAGAAAACCTTTTGTTTTGAGAAATGTTTGTAATTTCAGAATTAAAGATTTTATCAATTTGATCCTTTTTTGTTATGGATAGATTTGCAAATAACTCTCCCATTTCGTCTACATCTAAATCATTCTGCTGTAATAACTCTAGTGATGTCGCTATCTTTTTAAGATCCGCCAGCCCATCAGGAGATATTTCAGAAATGAAATATTCATAAATCTCATATCTAGTAAAGTTTGTACTCTGCGTATCAATATACTTTAGTAATATCTCAAAGAACTTTTTATTTGATATTATCGATTGATAAGCGTCCAAATCCCAAAACATATAAACTATGCGATCAATAACACTGGAATCCTCTATCCTCTTTGCAAGTTCTTTCCTTATTTTCTTACTTGAGACTTCGCCTGCCATTTCATTAAACACGCTAAAATATTTGTTGTCATATTATATCTAAACACAACAATTATAGAAAGGACTCGTAGACCCCAAAATGCTTTGATAAAGTATTCTTTTTATTCCAGATCATGATATACTTTGTTACCTAAACCAGTTCTAAACTGGCATGGTTAAAATTAAAAATTCGCTACGAACGTAATAATGGCTTTCCAGCCAGCATCGTTCGTAGCGTCTACGAGGGGAAACTCTTGTAGGGCAGCCCGAAAGGGTGTAGCCGCTGGTCTGGGGAGCCATTTGTGCTATCCATACCAGCTAATACATAAATTATTATGCTGGTTAAATGAAAAATCTCATAAGTAAGATACGAACTTTCCGAGATGAGAAACTCAAACCACTATTAAGAAAACCCCTCTTCTGGATTATTGCAATACCTTCGTTCTTCCTAATCCTATTCGTTCTGTTTATACTATCTGCTGTAGTTGCCGCCTTTGTGTCTATCTTCTCAGCAAGTTCCTTTACTCTAAAGTCCCCTACTGCAACAGAATTGACAGCAGACAAACCATCAGGTTATGTAATGTTTGCCTGTAACAATATTCAAGAAATAAAATTAAACGAAAAAGTGCTTTCAAAAGAAGATTTCCAAACAGCTTGTGGCACACCTGGATACAAATTAGACTTTCAAGATGGAGAAAATATATATACTTTTGTTGGGAGAAAAACAGGTACCGATGATACACATGAGATTACTCTAAAGGTTTTCTTTGACGAGAAAACATATACTGAAAATATTGAGAAACAAAGATTAGAAAAAGAAGCCAACCTTGAACAGAAAGCATTGGAGAAAGCAGAAAAAGAAAAGGAAAAATTGGAGCAGTGGAAACTGCAATACAAGAAGGTGAAGGATGAATATATAAGTGATGCTTACAAGAAATCCGGGGATATGATAAATGCTGTAGAAAATCAAACGAATATGTATTCAGTAAGAAATATTGCACAAAATTACAAAGACTACTTTAGATACTCCTGTGGCAACAATGTAGATACAATGCTTGCAAATCCGCCATCCATTATTAATACTGAAGATATCAAGAACCTTGATTTCTATCTTAACTCTTTCTGTTCGTACAACGAATTAATGGCGAAAGAGATTATTAAGTATACAGAGGCTTCTACAACATCGAAACAGTACAGTGCCTTAGATAGTATAAAACGATACAGCTCCTATATATTTTCTGATCAGGTAACAATAGAAGGTTATATATACACAATCGACGAAGCTATTAAATAGACCTAAAATCTCTAGACTTCACATTAAATTCTAGAGAACTTAGAACAAAATTAAACTAAGTTACGAAGACAAATTTCGTTGATTTGTAGGCGCTTTTAGGACTATCCGAGGGGAACTTCGTACAAAAATAAGCCTTTTTCTATGTCTCAAATACTATAAAATTGGGATTACTCATCAATATTCTTCACCG